>OJDW01000027.1_pt1 | contig 110314 bp, 112 predicted proteins | sample 1593131 | NCBI WGS metagenome assembly OJDW01 (sample SAMN05416874, study PRJEB24817) | seawater metagenome | isolation source: Sea water | place: Canada:Atlantic | collected 2013-11 | reverse complement strand
AATTGTGCCTACGTTTACATGGGGCTTATTTCTTTCAAATTTTTCTTTAGACATTACGCACCTTTTATTCGAATATTAATTTAAATTAAAAACCACAATCACTTCTTAACAACTAGATACAACTGGAGCCCATAATCGGAATTGAACCGATGGCCTCTTCCTTACCAAGGAAGTGCTCTACCCCTGAGCTATATGGGCTTGACCCATGCCGCAATGGAGCGGGTGATGGGAATCGAACCCACGTGTTCAGCTTGGAAGGCTGACGTTCTACCATTGAACTACACCCGCGGTCATTTCGGCTCTACCAAAAATGGTGGAGGGGGGAGGATTCGAACCTCCGAAGGCTGAGCCGTCAGATTTACAGTCTGATCCCTTTGGCCGCTCGGGAACCCCTCCGAAATTAGCCGACTATTGTCTTTGATTTAATTTTGGCTGTCAACAACCAATATACTTCTTAATAAAAGATTTTAGTCTGTATGTAAACTTTGCATTACCGACTGGATCTCACCGGCACAAATACCCGGTATTTTCTCAATTGCACGATCCATTGCAGCCTCAATTAATACATTATCCGCTTTACTGGGCGCCTTTAATACATAATTTACAACTTTATTGCGATCACCTGGGTGCCCCACCCCAAGTCTAAGCCTATAAAACTCTTTGGATGATAAATGCGCGATTATATCTCGAAGACCATTATGCCCGCCATGACCCCCTCCTTTCTTCAATCGCACTATGCCAGGCTCCAAGTCTAACTCATCATGCACAATCATGACATTTTCTGGCTGGACAGAATAATACTTTGCATAGGCCGATACTGACAAGCCACTTTTATTCATAAATGTTTGCGGCTTGATTAACCTAACCACGCTGTTACCAATTACGCACTTTGACACATCGGCTTTAAATTTAGCGTCATAATTAAAGTGCACACCTTCTCTTTGAGCCAAAGCATCTAACAATAAAAACCCGACATTATGTCGGGTTTTTTTATACTCATCGCCCGGATTGCCCAGACCGACTATTACTGAAATCATTTATTACTCGCCAGAACCCTCTTCGGACTCACCTTCAGCTGATTCAGCACCTTCAACATCTTCGTCTACTTCTGCTGCTCTGTTGGCTTGAATTGCAACCACCTGCAGATCGTGGTCTTCACCTTGCAACAAGGCAACCATTTCTAGACCATCGGCCAACTTAATGTCGGACAAGTGCAAACTATCACCAATTTCTAGAGCCGATACATCCACTTCTATAAACTCAGGCAAATTATTAGGTAAACATTGGATCTCAACATCCACTAGGCTATGCGTTACCACACCACCCTGTTTAGCGCCTGGAGCCTCTTCTTCACCAATAAAGTGAATAGGCACATGAACTTTTAATTTTTCCTTCATGCTGACACGCATAAAATCCGCATGCATTAAAATATTTTTCGCAGGATGACGCTGTAACGCTTTAATAATAACGCTTTCTTTCTTTCCATCCACATCAATAGATAAAATATGCGAGAAAAAGGCTTCATTTTCCGTGCTATGCATTAATTGATTATGGCCCAAAGTTATCGAAACAGGTTCTTCACCCGCCCCATAAATTACAGCTGGAACCATTTCTTGTTTGCGTAAACGACGCGTTGCACCTTTACCTAAGTCATTACGAATCGATGCCGCCAATTCAAAGCTGATACTCATCTAACTTTCTCCAAAAATAATATTTAATTTGCGCTAAACAGCGTATTTTGCCACATTTTTTAATCTACGTATAGCGAACTTACTGAATCGCCTTCTACCATTCGACGAATTGTTTCTGCCAGCATCTCAGCAATACTCAATTGTCTTATTTTTTCACAACCCAATGCTGTTTCACTTAAAGGAATTGTATCTGTAACAACCAATTCATCAAGCACTGAACCTGATATATTTTCTATTGCCTTTCCTGATAACACAGGGTGCGTACAATACGCCTTTACACTTATTGCGCCATTATCTTTTAGCGCCTTTGCAGCCAAACACAAGGTACCCGCTGTATCCACCAAATCATCAACAATAACGCATTCTCTGCCGCTTACATCGCCAATAATATTCATCACTTGCGAAACATTAGCCTTTGGGCGACGCTTATCTATTATTGCCAAATCTGCATCGTCTAAGCGTTTTGCAATAGCCCTTGCCCTTACTACACCGCCGACATCAGGCGACACAATCATTAGGTCTTTTGTTTTTCTCTTCCATATATCGCTCAACAAAAGAGGTGACGCATAAACGTTATCAACCGGGATATCAAAAAAACCTTGGATCTGATCGGCATGCAAATCAACTGTTAGTACATGATCTGCACCGGCAGTATCAATCATTTTTGCTATTAATTTAGACGTTATAGGCACCCGCGCTGAACGTGGGCGGCGATCCTGTCTAGCATAGCCATAATATGGAATAACCGCAGTGATACGATTTGCGCAAGCTCTTTTCAGCGCATCAATCATCACCAATAACTCCATCACATGGTTGTTTGTTGGTGCGCATGTTGGCTGTATGATGAACACATCTTTACCACGAACATTTTCGCCAATTTCAACCATTACTTCGCCATCGCTGAATATCTCAACGCTGGCACGGCCAAGCCTCATATTAAGATGACGAACGATATCTTTAGCTAACGATATATTTGCGTTACCAGTAAACACCATGATGCCATTATCTAGCACTATGAACTCCCACTAAAGTATTGAATGATATAAGTATAAAGAATGGCTGGGGCGCCAGGATTCGAACCTGGGATGCGGAGATCAAAACCCCGTGCCTTAACCACTTGGCCACGCCCCAAACTTTATGGCTGCAGATTATACCTGATTTAACCGATTAAAAAACTGTTTAAGCGACTTCTGTAAAGGTGATTCGCTTACGCCCTTTACTACCCACTTATTCCAGCCATCAGGTAACCTTTCTGACAGCAGCACCGCCTCTTGCCGAGTATCGCATTTAGCAAACATACTCGAGCCAGTGCCTGTTAAATAAACCTTAGAGAATTCAGAAAATTGCAGATAAACAGCATCCAACTCTTGACTTATTTCTCTAACAACCGGCAAGCAACTATTATCTTCTTGCCCGTCTAAAAAGTCGCGTATTGTGATGGCTGAATTATCCCGTGTCAAACTGTTATGTGAAAAAACTTCTTTTGTTGAGCAATGATAAGGAGGATTTACCACAACAAACCACTTTTCAGGCAAGTCAATCACTGTCATTTTTTCACCAATACCTTCCGCCCATGCTGACAAGCCCCTAACAAAAACAGGCACATCCGCCCCCAGTTTAAGGCCCAACATTTCCAACTCTTCAACTGAATAACCGAGCCCCCAAACTGCATTAAGCACAATCAACGTAGTGGCCGCATCAGAGCTACCTCCTCCTAAACCGGCACCCATTGGTAATATTTTCTTAAGTATTATCTTTGCACCTAAACTTGCATTTGCTTGCTGCTTTAGTAAATTAGCCGCTTGAACAACCAAATTAGTATTTGTTGCAAGACTGACCGAATTGCAACTTAATGTGATCTCACCATCCTCTGTAGGCACGACGTTTAACCAGTCAGAAATACCTATTAACTGGAAAACTGTTTGCAACTCATGGTACCCATCAGGTCTTTGTCCAACAATATTTAGCATTAAATTTAACTTTGCCGGTGCTGGCCACCAATGCTCTTCCCACTCTGTCACCGCTATTTTTCCATCCACCATTTATCTACAACCAATTTAATTTTTAAGTCTTCTTTTATAAGCGTCACCCTAGCGGGCAATACAACTTCCCCATAAGTCTGAAACCGTTCTAATTGCACATTCCAGCCACCCTGCTCAAACAACACGGTATCATCGAGATATTCCCTGCTTGATGGTCCTTGAAACTCGGGGGATAACACACCTCTCACCCAATATTTCATATGCTTTAAAGGTGCTGAATACCCCAATAATGAAGCCAACTCCTCCTCCGAAACATGCTGTAAAACACCCTCTTCATCGGTCAGTAAAATACCTTGCTTTGAATACAATATTTTTGCAACCACGCCCCCTAATGAGGTGCTTAAGGTCAGGTCATCTATACCCTTTCGATGATTCCACTCTAGCGTTGTAAACCAAGACTGCCGCATATTTCGAACAGATAAACGACCCAGCAAACGCCACTCATTAATAGCTAAAACCTTCTCTGCGTTGTGTAAGGTCGGTAAAGAACTTTCCTCAGTTTTTATAATGCTTGTAGAGGCACAGGCCATCAATTGCGAAACTAACAGAAGACAAACAAGACAACGGGTCATTTTAGTTTCTGCAATACTTCAAGTAGGTAACGGTTATCTTTATCCCGTTTTAGTGCTTCCTCCCAGATGGTACGCGCTTCTTTTTGACGCCCTAGCATCCAAAGAGTCTGACCAAGGTGAGCAGCTATTTCACCTTCAGGTGTTTGACTGTATGCTCTTTTTAACAAAACCAGTGCGCTTTCGTAATGACCTTCACGATAATCCAACCACCCCATACTATCTAAAATAGCGGGGTCATCTGGCTTTAATGAAAGCGCCTGCGTTAGGTAACCCCTCGCTTCTTTAAAGCGAAAGGTTTTACTCGCCAATGCGTAACCCAATGCATTTAAGGCATTAACATCCTTAGGCTCTTTTTCTAATACAAACAATAAGTCTTTCTCTGCAACGGACAATTTATCTAGCTCCGTGGCTGCGATTGAGCGCGCATATCTGAGCGATAAGTTATCCACATTTTCACTAATTGCCGACGATAATAAGTCATAAGCCAGCTGATAATTCTGAACATCCACCAAAAGCTCCGCCTCTAACAGGTAAAACCGTGCTGTATTTTTTGGGTATTCATTGCGCAACTGTTGCAAAACACTCCTGGCGCCTTGCAAATCTCCCATTTCTGACTTAATCATCGCGATTGAGACCCAAGAATCTACATGGTGAACACCATTATCCACCTTCTCAAACCACAACAAAGCATCTTGGTACTGTTTCTGATAATAATATATTCGCCCTAAATAAAAGGCTGACTTCGAAGCAAACACCTCTTCGTTATATAAATTTTCAAATACTTTCGCCGCTTCTATAGGGTTATCCAACTTTAAATAAACAAGGCCCAATGCAAAACTTGCCTCTGGGTAGCTTTCCCCATCAGACAACAACTTTAAAAACTGCTCTTTTGCCTCTTCGTACTGTTCATTCTTGGCTAACAACTGACCATAACCCATCAGCAAAGGTTTCGCTTTAAGGTTCTCGACAGCGTTTTTTAAAACCTCTAACGCACGCTCTGTCTCACCTTTTTGCTCCAACACTAGGGCAAGCTGAGCAAACCCCACAGGCCAGGTCGAATCCAACTCAGTAACCTTCACCGCATCCTTTTCGGCTTGAAGCAGTTGCCCTAAATGAGACATCATTTGCGAGCGAGCAAGATAAGCTCCAGCCTCTTCAGGATAATAACTCACCAACTCATCGATCAGATGACCAGCCAAGTCTTTAGACGCATGACGGGAAACAATGTCGCCAATGGCCAGCAAGGTATTTCGTTGAGGCATATCGCTTTCTTTAAGGATTGAAGTAATCAAATCCAAACTCTTCTCTGCCTCACCCGCACGCAAGTAAACTGTTAGAGCAAGCCGTTGCGATTGAAGCGATAGCTCTCCTTTTGCCACCAATATATCAACGGCTAACTTAGCTCCAACGATATCATTACTATACAACGCTATTTGTGCAGCCCTAAGCGCTACCTGTGGATCATTCGAGCGCTTAGCCGCATCAACATAGAATGCAGAAGCCATTTTGACATCCCCACGTTGCCCTGCCACCTCGCCACCTAACAAACTATACAATAAAGCAGCATCTAGCTGGCTCGGTTGTACCTGCTTCGTTTTAACCTCAGGCACTTCTTGCACAAAATTTGATATTGCATTGCTTGGCTCTACCACTTCAACAGCATCGTTTTTACCTACGTGTGTACAACCTATAGATAAAACAACAAAAACCATCATCACGAACTTTAGAATCATATTTTTCTCACCCACACCCTAATCAACATCAGCCGCCTATAAAACTAACACCTCATTCTCTTTTTACAAGGCAAATCGAAAACTACCTGTTTAAACATATAGAACATTCATAGGGCTAAAACGCTTATAATAACCCAATTAACCTAAAGTAAAACTACCAAAAGCGCATGCTGCTTACGCTCGGACTCAATCACAACACAGCACCTATCGAGATTCGAGAGAAACTCGCTTTCTCTCCTGAGCGCCTCGGTCAATCGCTTCAGTCATTAGCGCAGCTTTCATCCATTGAAGAAGCCGCTATTTTATCCACCTGTAATCGCACCGAAATATACTGTGATATAGCAACGCAACAAACAGATGAACTGATCGCTTGGCTTGCCAGCTACCATCGCCTAGATGAAAGTAGTATTAGAGACTATCTATACAGCCACATTGGCCCCCAATCAATAAAGCACATGTCACGAGTCGCCTGTGGGCTTGACTCCTTAGTGCTTGGCGAACCACAGATTCTTGGTCAAATGAAAACGGCTTATCAACATGCCTCTGAGGCCGGCACCCTGGGAAAGTATCTTGGTCGCTTATTCCAGCACACCTTCCGAGTCGCAAAGAAAGTGCGTACCGATACAGCCATTGGCTCTAGCCCGGTATCGGTTGCTTTTGCTGGCGTAAAATTAGCACAACAAATATTTGGTCAATTACAAGATCAAACCGCCTTACTTATTGGTGCCGGGGAAACTATCGAACTATCAGCCCAACACCTAAAAGAGCAAGGCATTGGTCGATTAATTGTTGCTAATAGAACCCTTGAAAAAGCACATGCCATTGCTTCTCAAGGTAATGGATACGCCATTGAAATTAAAGATATCCCTGAGCATCTCGCCGAAGCAGACATTATCATTTCATCAACGGCTAGCTCACTACCCATCCTTGGCAAAGGGAGTGTTGAAACCGCCATTTCAAAACGTAAACACAAACCCATGTTTATGATGGATTTGGCAGTACCACACGATATAGAAAAAGAAGTTGGTTCATTAAGCGACGTCTATCTTTACTGCGTAGATGACCTAAAAAATATAGTTGATGATGGACTTCAATCACGTCGCGAAGCGGCCGAACAAGCTGAAGATATAATCGACATTCAAATCTCGCACTTTCAAACATGGCTACGTGCGCAAGATGCCTCAAAAACCATTTACCAGCTTAGAACCCAATCGGACAATATACGTGAGGAACTCCTTCAAAAGGCGATTAGTGCGGTAAAAAACGGCCAGCCCGCTGAACAAGCTCTAGAACGTTTAGCAAATGATCTCACGAAAAAAATATTACACGCACCTAGCAGCACCCTGAAGAAAGCTGCATCCGAAGGTAACAACGAATTACTATTAGCCGCTCAACAACTTTTTAACTTAAATAAATAACGTGAATATAACTATCCTACAAAAGCTAGACACTCTGTCTGAACGTTTCGAAGAAATTGCTGGGCTACTCTCTGAACCCAGCATACAAAGCGATCAAAATAAATTTCGCTCTTTGAGTCAAGAGTATGCCCAATTAGATCCCATTGTTAGCACCTACCAGAACTATCTAGCGACACTAGAAGATAATGAGTCTGCAAAAGCCATGCTGAATGATAGCGACCCGGATATTAAGGCTATGGCAAAAGATGAGTTAAAGGACACTCAAGCAGCCCTTGAAAAACAAGAAAATGAATTGCAAATCCTTTTGTTACCTAAAGACCCTAACGATGGAAAGAATGCTTTTCTTGAAGTTCGTGCGGGAACAGGTGGTGATGAAGCAGCTATTTTTTCAGGCGATCTTTACCGTATGTACCTACGATTTGCTGAGAAAAAAGGCTGGAAGTTTGAAATCATGAGTGAAAACCAAGGCGACCACGGCGGATACAAAGAAATTATCGCTCGAATAGAAGGTCACGACGTGTATTCACAACTGAAATTTGAATCCGGTGCTCACCGTGTTCAACGTGTCCCAGAAACCGAATCTCAAGGCCGCGTTCACACCTCTGCATGCACGGTAGCTATCATGCCTGAAGCCGATGAAAAAGATGATATTGAAATCAACGCTGGCGACTTGCGTGTCGACACTTTTAGAGCATCAGGATCTGGCGGACAACATGTTAACAAAACAGACTCTGCGATACGTCTTACTCATCTTCCCACCGGCACAGTTGTAGAGTGTCAAGACGAACGCTCACAACATAAAAATAGGGCTCGCGCGATGTCCTTATTAAAAGCCAGAATCATGACCGCTGAACAAGAAAAAGCTGATGCTGAACAAGCTGAGTCTCGTCGTTCGCAAGTTGGTAGCGGCGACCGCTCTGAACGCATTCGAACCTATAACTACCCACAAGGCAGAGTTACCGACCACCGCATCAACTTAACACTGTATAAACTAGATGAGATCATGCAAGGCGCACTAGATCAGGTGATCGACCCATTAATTCAAGAACACCAAGCAGAACAACTAACACAGTTAAGCGCAGAAGAATAAACCCTCGTTTTGAAGCCCCCCTTGACAATAAAAGAGGCTCTTACAGAAGCTGCAAAAACACTGGTTAGCAGTGACAGCTGCGTGCTTGATAGCGAAGTATTACTAGCCTTCGTACTGAATAAAAACCGTAGCTATTTTAGAGCTTGGCCTGACGAGCTTCTAACTACCGAGAAGCTGGACAGGTTTCAGCAACTTGTTGAACAGCGACAAAAAGGGCAGCCGATCGCTTACTTAGTTGGCGAACGAGAGTTTTGGTCACGACGATTTATCGTTTCAAAAGACGTCTTAATTCCTCGACCCGACACCGAGCTACTCATAGAAATTACCCACGAAACGTTCGCTACCGACCAACATTTCTCAGTATTAGATTTAGGGACTGGTAGCGGCGCCATCGCTATCACCTTGGCATTAGAGTTTCCAAACGCCTCGGTGACAGCCCTTGATAACAGCCAAAAGGCCTTAGCGATTGCTGAAAAAAATGCCCTGCAACATAAGGTCCACAATATTCAGTTTTTGCGTAGCGATTGGTTTGAAACAGTGCCCAATACGAGGTTTGATTTAATAATAAGTAACCCACCTTATATTTGCCCAAATGACCCTCACCTTTTAGAAGGCGACCTTCGTTTTGAACCCTCTTCGGCATTGATTGCTCAACACGAAGGCCTACAGGATCTTGAGCATATTACCTCGCAAGCAAAGTCTTTCCTTAAACACAACGGACTTATCTTGTTTGAGCATGGCTTTCAGCAAGGCACTTTGGTCAAAAACTTGTTAGAATTGTACGGATTTAAATCAACCCAACATTTCCAAGATATTCAAGGGCACGTTCGGGCAACATTAGGCACAAAACCATAAACATTAGGGTTAAAAATGCACGAAAAAGAAATTGTCTTACCTAGAAAACTCGTTAATGAATTACTTCATAACGCACAATTATCAGAAGACCTCGAGGTCTGTGGTTTTATCAGTAAAAACAAAACGGGTCAGTACACCTGCCATCCTGTTCAAAATATAGCTGAAACACCTAGCAAGCGTTTTCTAATGGCGCCTGAAGAACAAATCAGCGTAATGAAAGAAATCCGCGATAAGGGTGAAGAGGTTTTTGCTATCTACCACTCGCACCCCACCGCACCCGCTAGGCCTTCAATAAGCGATACTGAAATGCCTTCACACCCCGAAGCCTATTATTTAATTATTTCGCTAAACACCAAAGGTGTCTTAGAGATGCGCTGTTTCAAATTATTACACGATGAAAATATTGTTGAGATAACCCTAAGAATGGTTGAGGAATAACAACCAGACCGGGGCATCCCTTATTGGCTATTTACTTAACGCTATCGTTGCCAAAAACATTGCTCGTTTTAGTTTTCTTTTGGGCTCATCTGCATAGTCGCTCAATATATATGCTTCTCTGTAGGCTGAAACAGCTTCATCATATCTTTTCAAATACATGTTTCCATCGCCGACTAACAACCAGCCTTTAACCGTTGGTTCATCTTTTAGTTTTTCAGATATACGCGCAACCTGCTGCTCAACTTCCGCTTCCTCTGCTGACAAAGTCTTAGTCGCCAGCCCTTCTTGAGTGGGTTCCACGCCATTTTTAGTCGCGTGGCCACAGGCAGCCAACCATAACGCGATAACAAAAACACTCAACACCTTCAATATACTCATAACATCCTCGCTATTTATTCTAATAATTAACGTAACACTTTAAGAGAAACTACCCTTTTAGTTTACTTTCCAGCAATTTATTTAATTCTTGTGGATTCGCCTTACCCTGGGTTTGCTTCATCAACTGACCAACAAAGAAGCCTATCATTTTTGTTTTACCGGCTCTATATTGCTCAACTTGCTGAGCGTTATCAGCCATTAGCTGATCAATCATGTTTTCTAAGGCACCTGTGTCAGAAATTTGTTTCAAACCTTCTCGCTCAATCACGTCGTCTGCAACATCCTGACTATTCCACATAAACTCAAGGACTTGCTTAGCGATTTTTCCAGAAATTGTCTTATCTGCAATGCGTCTAACCAAGCCTCCTAATCGTTCAGCACTCAAGGGACTTTGCTGGATATCTAAATTATTGTTATTCAAGTTTGCGCTCAATTCGCCCATCACCCAATTAGCAACAAGCTTCGCCTCTCCATCTGAAAAGTTAACAGCATCTTCGTAGTAATCTGCCATCGCCCGTTGTGTTGTTAATACGTCGGCATCATACTCACTTAAACCATACTGCTGTTGGAAACGTTGTTTTTTAGCCGCAGGTAATTCTGGCAAGTCATTACGCACTTCATCCAACAACTCTGCTGTGATTTCGACTGGTAATAAATCAGGGCACGGGAAGTATCGATAGTCGTTCGCTTCTTCCTTAGAACGCATAGAGCGTGTCTCATCTTTATTAGCATCATACAAACGAGTCTCTTGAACCACTTGTCCGCCTGTTTCGATCACATCAATTTGGCGCTCAACCTCATGTGCAATGGCTTTTTCAATAAAACGAAATGAGTTTAAGTTTTTTATCTCTGCACGGGTTCCAAAGGCTTCTTGCCCTACTGGTCTGACTGATACATTAACATCGCAACGAAAAGAACCTTCCTGCATATTGCCATCGCAAATTCCTAAATACTGCACAAGAGTATGTAGTTTTTTAACATACGCTACTGCTTCTGCGGCAGAGCGCATATCCGGCTCAGAAACAATTTCAAGCAACGGTGTACCTGCTCGATTTAAATCTATTCCCGTCATCCCATGATAGTCTTCGTGCAACGATTTACCCGCATCTTCTTCTAAATGAGCCCGCGTAACACCTATTGTTTTTGTTTTACCATCCACCTCTATATCTAACCGCCCTAAACCAACAATCGGCTTATCAAATTGACTTGTTTGATAACCCTTAGGCAAGTCAGGATAAAAATAGTTTTTCCGTGCGAACACTGAATATGGAGCGATATGCGCACCAATGGCCAAACCAAATTTCACCGCAAAACGAACGGCCTGCTCGTTCAACACCGGCAATGTACCCGGTAAACCAAGGTCCACCGCACAAGCCTGCGTATTAGGTTCTGCGCCATAAGCCGTTGAAGCACCCGAGAAAATTTTAGATTGAGTCGCTAACTGAGCATGAATTTCAAGACCTATAACTGTTTCCCACTGCATCCTTATACCTCCTGCTCGTATCCAGCCGGCACCGCAAGATGCCAGTCAGTCAGTTGTTGATATTGGTGCGCCACATTTAACAAGCGAGACTCTTCAAAATAATTTCCTATCAACTGCATACCTACCGGCTTGTTCTCCACAAAACCACACGGCACTGACATTCCAGGCAAGCCTGCTAAATTAACACCAATGGTAAAAATATCTGAAAGATACATTGAAACAGGGTCTCCCTTCTTCTCATCTGATTTAAAGGCAACAGAAGGTGCTGTTGCACTAGCGATCACATCTACTTCTTTAAACGCTTCTACGAAATCTTGTTGAATCAAACGACGAACTTGTTGAGCTTTTTTATAATACGCATCGTAATACCCCGCAGACAAAACATAAGCGCCAATCATAACTCTTCGTTTTACCTCGTCACCAAACCCCTCTCCACGCGAACGCTTATAAAGATCCTCTAAGTCTTTTGGCGATTCGCAGCGATACCCAAATCGAACACCATCAAAACGAGACAAATTAGCAGAACATTCAGCGGGGGCAACCACATAATAAGCAGGCACTGATAGGTTAATATTCGGTAGGCTAATTTCTTTCACATGTGCCCCTGCAGACCGAATGGTATCAACCGCTTCTTCTACTTTTTCTCGAATATCACTATCAAGATCATCGGTAAAAAACTCTTTGGGCAAGCCAACGGTCAAGCCTTTGATCGAGTCACCCAAGCCGCTTAACAAATCATCAACGGGTCTATCAACACTGGTTGAATCCCTCTCATCAAAACCAGACATCGCTTGTAGCATGATCGCTGCATCTTCAGCACTTTTCGCCATCGCACCACCTTGGTCCAAACTAGAGGCGAACGCAATCATGCCGTAACGTGACACACGGCCATAGGTTGGTTTAATACCCGTCACCCCACAAAAAGCTGCTGGCTGACGGATCGATCCACCTGTATCTGTACCACTAGCCAACGGCGCCAAACGTGCCGCTACCGCCGCTGCTGACCCACCCGATGAGCCACCTGGGACCGTTTCCAAATCCCAAGGGTTTTTTACTCCACTATAAAAACTGGTCTCATTTGACGAGCCCATCGCAAACTCATCCATATTGGTTTTACCCAACATCACCGCACCAGCTTGTTCTAATTTACTAACCGCTGTTGCCGAATAAGGGGCAATAAAATTATCCAGCATCTTTGAGCCACAGCTTGTTCGTAAGCCTTGTGTACAAAAGATATCTTTATGTAACAAAGGAATCCCCGTTAACAAGCCGGCATCTCCTGATGCAATTAGTTGATCCGCCTGTTGAGCTGCAAGTAATGCGCCGTCTTCATTTAATGTAATGACGCTATTTAACGCCCCATCGTATCGATTGATACGCTCCAAAAAGTATTGACTAAGCTCAACACTGGATATTTGTTTGTTGTGAAGGTCGCTGGACAGTTCTTTTAATGATTTGTTATACATTGATTACCAATACTGTTTAAAAGGTATATATGCTTATCGCTATAAGCCTTTGTTTAAATAAATATGACACCGCCTCGTTAAAGGGCGACTAATCGATCACTCGCGGCACTAAAAACAAACCGTCTTCAATAGATGGCGCATTGTCCTGCAAAATATCACGTTGATTGCTTTCTGATACCACATCCGCCCGTAAACGTTGAAACTGATCAAGTGGGTGGGCCATAGGTTCAATATCAGTTGTATCAACTTGATTCATTTGCTCAACTAACAGCATTATATTCGACAAGTCTGACGCATATGACTCAAGCTGCTCGTGCTGAATACCGAGCCTCGCCAAGTGTGCGATTTTCAGTACATCTTCTGACTGAATTGGCATAAAATAACCCCCTTGTTTTATTCATACTTTAAAACAGTGCAAATTAACACAATTCGCGCCTTGCCCAAAGAGGTAAAGGGTTGTTAAAGTACAAAATTCTCACCACCTACACTTATAAAATTCATGTTTAAAAAAATACGCGGCATGTTTTCCAACGATTTATCCATCGATTTGGGCACAGCAAACACACTAATCTATGCACTTGGCAAAGGCATTGTGCTTGATGAACCCTCTGTTGTTGCCATTCGAGAAGATAAAGTGCGTGGCGAAAAAAGCTTTGCCGCTGTCGGCAGCGAAGCAAAAGCAATGCTGGGTAGAACACCCGGAAATATCACCGCGATTCGCCCAATGAAGGACGGTGTTATTGCCGACTTTACTATCACTGAAAAAATGCTTCAGTACTTTATCCATAAAGTACATGAAGGTAAATTTCTACGTCCTAGTCCTCGTGTGCTTATTTGCGTACCGTGTGGCTCTACTCAAGTTGAACGAAGAGCCATTCGAGAATCGGCATCAGGTGCTGGTGCACGTGAAGTATATTTAATTGAGGAGCCAATGTCAGCGGCAGTTGGTGCAGGCTTACCGATAGATGAGGCACGCGGCTCCATGGTGTTAGATATTGGTGGCGGCACATCAGAAATCGCCGTTTTATCACTCAATGGTATCGTCTACTCGGAGTCAATTCGCGTTGGTGGTGACCGTTTTGACGAAGCGATTATCAATTACGTTCGACGTAATTACGGCACTATCGTCGGTGAATCGACCGCCGAAAGAATTAAACACACGATTGGCTCAGCTTACCCAGCAAATGAAGTTAAGGAAATGACCGTTACTGGTCGAAACCTAGCAGAGGGCATTCCCCGAAGCTTTACACTTAACAGCAATGAAATTTTAGAGTCATTACAAGAACCTGTTACCGCCATTGTTAGTGCTGTGAAACAAGCTCTCGAGCAAACTCCCCCAGAGCTAAGCGCTGACGTTGCTGAAAATGGCATTGTGCTAACCGGTGGCGGTGCATTACTGTATGGTTTAGATGAGCTTATCCATGAAGAAACAGGCGTACCTGTTCGCACAGCTGACGACCCTCTAACTTGCGTTGCGCGAGGTGGGGGCAAAGTACTAGAGTTGATCAATGAAAAAGGGCCTAATACGTTTGCATTAGAGTAAGAATAAGAGGTTATTCGCCATAAAACCAATTTTCTCAAAAGGTCCTGCTACCAGCACACGCTATATTGCCGCCGCCGTTATTTCTATTTTGCTTTTGCTACTTGCACAGCAAACGAACCAACTCACGCGCCTTAAAGACAGCCTTTCTTTTATCGTTCACCCTGTTCTCATCGTTGTGGACCTGCCTAGCCAGCTCTATGCCTGGCTGACTGAAAGCACAACAGAGTTATCTGAATTAGCTGACGAAAATCAACGCCTAAAAGATGAGTTATTATTTCTTAAAGTCAAACTGCAAAAATTTGAGGCGCTTGAAACAGAAAATACCCGGTTGCATAGCTTATTGGAGTCTTCATTCAAAATTGGAGAACAATTTATTTCAGCGTCTCTTATTAAAGTAAACCAACACCCAAACACAACCAATATTGTGATTGATAAAGGCAGTCGTTTCGACCTTTATAAAGGACAAGCCGCCCTCAACGAAGACGGTGTACTCGGTCAGATTACCAACGTTCACCCGCTCACTTCGTCTATCATCCTGATTACTGACCCCAATCATGCTATACCTGTTGAAATAAACCGAACAGGCTTAAGAACCATTGCCTCTGGTAGCGGACTAAAAAATACATTAACGCTACCATACCTACCCCATAATGCTGACATCAAGATAGGCGATTTATTAACGACATCTGGACTGGGCGGTGTTTTCCCATCTGGTTACCCTGTTGCCACCGTCACCAAACTGGCCCCGTTGCCAGGAGAAGCTTTCATGCATGCCGAGGCTAAAACTGTCGCCAAAATAGACAGCACTCGTGACATTTTATTGGTATGGAGCCAACAACAGCCCATTCCTATTTTATCAGGCGTCCCTGAAGAACCAGAAGTACCCACAGACAATGCACGCTAAATCCTCTGGTGGTGCCATCATTGGCTTAACTTTATTTTTTTCCATGGCCCTTAGCATTGCACCTTGGCCTGACCATTTGGCTATATTAATGCCCAGCTGGACGTTGCTAACATTAATCTACTGGAGCATCGCTTTACCGCATAAAGTTAGTATCTTGACTGGTTTTTCAACCGGCCTACTGTTCGATGTTTTAACAGGCAGTTTGCTCGGACAAAATGCGCTAATATTCAGTACCGCTTCTTTTTTTAGCCACTCTCTTTATTCACGCCTAAGAAATTATCCTGTGTGGCAACAATCTACGCTTATTTTAATGTTCTTAGGGTGCATAAAACTACTCTCTTTATGGCTTAACCACTTTATTGTTCACATTGAGTATACTTACCAACATGGGCTTCAAGTTCTTTTTAGCGCGCTGGTATGGCCTGCTATATTTGCTGTCTTACGCCTCATCAGAAGACACTTTAAAGTACAGTAACCTCACATGAACACTCGCTTCGACCTCAAGAGCTCACTCCAGGAAAATCGCCTTTTCCTATTGCGAGCCACCACATTGATCGTTTTTGTTCTTATTTTATTTTTTGCGCTGATTGCCCGTCTTACCTATTTACAAATCGCAACACATGAGAAGTATGTAGACCTCGCTCAAAATAACCGCGTAAAACTATCAGTTATTAGTCCTGTTCGTGGTTTAATTTTCGATACAAAAGGTCGCGTTCTTGCTGAAAACAACCCTACTTATAGTCTTGAATTAGTACCGGAACAAACGCCAGACCTTGCGAACACCCTCGAACGCTTGAGTGCCTTATTACCCATTTCTAAAGATGAACTGGCGTTATTTGAAAAACGTAGAAAACAGCAAAAACGCTTCGCTAGCGTCTCCATTAGAAATCGATTAAACGATCAGGAAGTGGCTATTTTTTCTGCCAACCGTCACTTATTTCCCGGTGTTGACATACAGGCACGTCCATTAAGACACTACCCTTTCCCTGAGCTAACCGCACATGTAGTCGGTTATGTCGGCGCCATTAATGAACAAGAGCTGAAAACTATTGAGCCAGCCAACTACCGAGGGACTCGATTTATTGGAAAAACCGGCATTGAAAGAACGTACGAAACTGAATTACATGGTTATGTTGGATACCAGCAAACCGAAAACACAGCACAAGGCAGATCATTAAAAGTCCTTAGCTACACACCACCATTATCAGGTAGCGATCTAACTTTGAATCTAGATATTGAGCTACAAAAAATCGCTCACGACGCACTCGGTGATTACACCGGAAGTGTTGCCGCAATAGATACTCGTACTGGCGCAGTTCGCGCCTTGGTGAGCAAACCAGGCTTCAATGCTAACTTGTTTGCTAAAGGTATCGATCAAGCCTCATACAGCCAATTACAAAACTCTTCAAAACGCCCTTTATTTAACCGCTTTCTTCGAGGGCAATATCCCCCAGGGTCTACCTTAAAGCCATTTTTAGCGCTCGCCGGCCTCGATTACAAAACCGTTCACCCACATCAAAGAATCTTCTGCCCAGGCTTCTATCAACTACCCAAACAAACACATAAATACCGTGATTGGAAAAAAACTGGGCATGGTATGACCACGCTTCATGACTCAATCGTTCAGTCGTGCGATGTTTATTACTATATATTGGCCCATGAGTTAAAAATTGATCGGATGCATGACTTTCTGCAAAAATTTGGTTTTGGGCAAAAAACAGGCATTGACATTCTGGGCGAAAGATCGGGCTTATTGCCCTCAAGAGAGTGGAAGAAACGCACACGAAATCAGGTCTGGTATCCTGGCGAGACATTGATTGCTGGCATAGGGCAAGGTTTCAATTTAACCACACCCCTTCAGTTAGCCCATGCAACGGCTCTTATTGCTAACAAAGGCTCCACACATATTCCATCACTCGTTGCTAAAATTAATGATAAGCCTCAGCAAACATCAACCACCCTGCCAATTACATTAAATAACCCTCAGCATTGGAATACCATTATTGATGCCATGTATGATGTCGTTAACGGTGCGCGTGGCACTGCTCGAAAAATTAGGGAAGGTGCGCCCTACAAAATAGCTGGCAAAACGGGAACTGCTCAAGTGTTTACCATCAAACAAGATGAAAAATATGATGAGGAAAATGTGCAAGAACACCTCAAAGACCATGCCCTTTTTATCGCTTTTGCACCCGCACGTGAGCCTCAATTAGCCGTTGCTATCGTGGTAGAGAACGGTGGTCATGGTGGCTCGGTTGCTGCGCCTATTGCCCGTTCTATTTTCGATCAATATATACAAGTTACCCCATGAATTGGTCTTTCCAAAAAGCCTCACAAATGAGCCTCTATCATCATCGCAAAGAGAGCCTCTTTCAGCGATTGCATATTGACCTCACCTTGCTCATTCTACTGGCCCTCTTATCGTCTATTGGCATTCTTATTTTGATGAGCGCCGAACACCAAAATATTGGATTATTAAACAGGCAAGCCACTCGATTAGCTGTTGCCTTTTTTGCCATGTTTATCATTGCTCAAGTGCCACCTCATGCGTTAAAAATGTTTGCTCCTTGGTTATTTTTTCTCGGCACGCTCTTATTACTGGGCGTGTTATTTGTTGGTGATATGGGGAAAGGCGCTCAACGTTGGCTAGACCTAGGCTTCTTTCGCTTTCAACCCTCTGAATTACTGAAACTGGCAACCCCCATGATGGTGGCTTGGTACCTAGCAGAACGGCGACTACCTCCCAGTCACAAACATGTCGGTCTCGCCACTGTTTTTATAGCTATCCCTACCGTCTTAATTGCCAAACAACCTGACCTCGGTACCGCTATCTTAATAGCCAGCTCGGGATTAACCGTGCTGTTTCTTGCCGGCATTTCATGGAAGATCATCATCGGCGTCATAGCAACTGGCGCAGGACTCGCCCCTGTTCTATGGAGTTTTATGAAAGACTATCAAAAACAACGGGTTCTTACCTTTTTGAGCCCAGAAGAAGACCCATTAGGGGCTGGTTACCACATTATTCAATCAAAAATCGCCATTGGCTCAGGTGGTATCAATGGCAAAGGCTGGATGCATGGCTCGCAAGCACGCCTAGAGTTTTTACCCGAAAGTTCTACCGATTTTATTTTTGCCGTCTTCTCTGAAGAATTTGGCTTGATGGGTTGTGTCGGCTTATTAACCATTTATTTGATTATTTTCATCCGCTCCATTTACATTGCAATTCAGGCACAAGACACCTTTTCACGACTGCTTGCAGGTAGCTTATCGCTAACCTTTTTTATCTATTTATTTGTAAACGTCGGGATGGTCACGGGTATTTTGCCAGTCGTTGGTGTACCCTTACCTCTAGTGAGTTATGGCGGTACATCAATGGTGACATTATTACTTGGATTTGGCATATTAATGTCGATACATACTCATCGAAAATTACTTTCTTCTTAAGGACAAACGATGCGCAACATAAAACTTTTTTCTTTTCGATTAGCATTAACCCTTCTATTAACGCTAGTCTCTATTAGTGCTTGCGCCTCAACATCGTCGTCGCCTAGCAACCCTAGCCTTTATCACGACTTTATTGAAAAAATGGTCGAAGAGCACCAATTTAATCGTGACGAATTAACAACCTTATTAAATAAATCGGTTGTTAAAGAAAGCATCTTAAAAGCCATGTCATCACCGGCGGAGAAACGCCTAGAGTGGCACAGTTACCGTAATATTTTTCTTAAACCTAATCGCATTAATGGCGGTATAAAATTCTGGAAAGAAAACAAAGACCTATTGGATGCCGCCACCGAAAAATATGGCGTACCAGCAGAAATCATTGTCGCTATTATTGGTGTTGAAACACGTTATGGTGGCAACACAGGGTCTTATAAAGTCCTCGATGCCCTAACAACCCTTGGTTTTCATTTTCCAAAACGCGCTAAGTTCTTTCAACGTGAGTTAGAGCATTTCTTATTACTGTGTCGTGAAGAAGGCTTTGACCCTTATGAACCCAAAGGGTCTTATGCTGGAGCCATGGGGAAGTCTCAATTTATTTCAAGCAGCTACCGTGCTTACGCTGTTGATGGTGATGGCGATAACAAGCGGGACTTGTGGAATAGCCAGGCTGATATCATTAACAGCGTGGCCAATTACTTTTCAAGACATGGTTGGAAAAACACAGACCTAGTCACACAACAAACTAACGTTACAGGTGATGCTTATAAAACCTTACTCAATCGTTCACTCAAACCAAAGAACACCTTAAAACAACTGGCTAAACATCAGGTGCAAACACCACCTAATCTTGCAGATGACACTATCGTCAGATTATTGGAACTTAAACAAAAAGACCAATCGGAATTTTGGCTAACATTTCATAATTTTTATGTCATCACCCGCTACAACCATAGTCACTTATACGCAATGGCCGTTTATCAACTTGGTCAAGAAATTAAAAAGGGCTTTATAAATAACGCATGATCCGCCTCCACTTTTTTTTATTATGCTGCTTGTCTGCTTACTTTTTAATAGGCTGCACAAGCCAACAACCTTTCGTTACCGATAGCGCCCCATCCGTTCACCCTGCCGGTATTGAACTAACCCCAGATGCGATCCCTAAAATAGAAGCTAAGAGCCGTGGAGGCAACCCCAGCTCCTATGAAGTTTTTGGCAAAAAGTATTTCGTACAAGCGTCCAGTAAAAACTTTGTTCAACGCGGCCTCGCCTCTTGGTACGGCACTAAATTTCATGGCAATAAAACTTCGAACGGTGAAACCTACGATATGTATGCAATGACTGCCGCGCATAAAACCCTGCCTCTCCCAACCTATGTCGAAGTCACTAATCTTTCTAATGGCAAAAAAATCATTGTTCGCGTTAATGACCGTGGCCCTTTTCATGATGAACGAATTATAGATTTATCGTATGCCGCTGCCGCTAAACTCGGCACCCTTAAAAACGGCACATCAATGGTAGAAATCAAAGCCCTCGACCCTCACACCTATCTTTCAACCTCTTTAGATGAGCCACCTGCCGCACCAAAAAGCGACCTCACCTTAAGGTATACTGTTCAGCCACCCCAACCCTCTACTGAACAAAAGGGTTTGTTATTTATTCAAGCGGGGGCCTTTAGCTCTGAAGAAAATGCCAATAAACTCAAGTATGAATTGACCAATTTACTAAAAACCCCAGTCACCATAGAGTCTGGTGGTAGCACGTCAAAACCCTTGTATTTTGTGCGTGTCGGCCCTTATATACGAATGAAAAGTGCCGACTCAACAAGATCAAAACTTTACGAGTTAGGCTATAAGAGCACTTTTTATACCTCTAAATAAGCCAGCTAAAACAGCCTTCCTCCTAGCCCTTAATGATACGTTTTGCATGATATAATCCGAGCTTATCGTTACCCTAATACCTAACATTGCATTAATATGAAAAGAATTATCCTGCTGCTGAGCTTTTTTCTCTCTTCTCAAGCCATCGCGTTACCTATTCCCTCCGCCCCAAATTTAAAAGCGAGAAGCTACCACCTGACCGACTTTCACAGTGGAACAGTTTTAGCCTCTAAAGACCCTGATTTAAAACTAGCCCCCGCCAGCATGACAAAAATCATGACTGCGTTAATTGTCTTTCGTGAACTAAACCATGGAAATTTGAATTTAGACGATCAAGTTCGTATTAGTGAAAAAGCATGGCGAACTCCTGGTTCTAGAATGTTTGTGGAAGTTAATAAATTCGTTACGGTCGATGATTTAATTCACGGAATGCTTGTGCAATCAGGTAACGATGCCACTGTTGCATTAGCCGAACATATCGCAGGGGATGAATCAACTTTTGCACAATTAATGAACCAAGTTGCTAAAGACCTTGGCATGAAAAATAGCCACTTTACTAATAGTTCTGGTCTGCCCGACGAACAGCATTACACTACCGCTAGAGACCTCTCAGTTCTAACTCGCGCCTTAATCATTGAGTCTCCCGAGTTATATAAAATAAATGCGATCAAATCATTTTCTTTTAACGGTATTACTCAACAAAATAGAAACAAGCTGTTATGGCGTGATAGCACAGTAGACGGCGTTAAAACAGGGCATACAGAGGACGCTGGTTATTGTTTAGTTTCATCTGCTGTTCGCGACAATATGCGTTTAATTTCTGTCGTTATGGGCACAGACAGCGTAGCTGCACGAAATGATATCAATCAGGCCTTGCTGAATTATGGTTACCGTTTTTATAAAACTCACTTGCTGTATAAAGCACAACAATCACTAACCACCACCCGCGTCTGGAAAGGCGCGATTAAATCTTTACCAGTAGGCTTGGCGAAAGACCTTTACCTGACTATTCCTCGCAATGAATATAAATCATTAGATGCGAGCCTAGAGTTAAACCCCCAGCTGATTGCACCCATAAAAAAAGGCCAACTTGTTGGCAACGCGGTTATTCAACTTAAAGGTGACATTATTGCCAAACGCCCACTCATTGCTTTACAAGATATTCCGGAAGGGTCATTTATGGACATCCTAAAAGATGAAGCATTGTTATTGCTTGAGTAGGAGAATTGATGGTGTCGCACAAAACTGATGTTTTCCTTAATGGCCAATTTCTGCCACTAGCTGAGGCTAACGTTTCTGTATTAGACCGTGGTTTTTTATTTGCCGATGGTGTGTATGAAGTTATTCCTGCATACGGCGGCAAGCTTTTTCGCCTTCAACAGCACTTAGACCGCCTCAATAGTAGCTTAGCCGCTATTCGCATGAAACCGGTCATGAGTGATCAACAATGGACAAAAACACTCTCCCAACTGGTTTCACCGCATACGCAATCTGACCAATCGGTCTATGTTCAAGTAACACGTGGTGCTGGCACAAACCGTGATCACCAATTGCCAACTGAGTACTCCGCAACAACTTTTGCAATGTGCCAAACAATAGACCCCAAGAGTCTCGATTCTATTGCTAACGGCATTAACGCTATCACTTTAGATGATATTCGCTGGGATTGGTGCCATATAAAATCCGTCGCCTTACTTGGCAATATATTATTGAAGCAACAAGCCAGTGATCAAGGTTGTACTGAGGCTATTTTATTACGTGATGGTTTTGCAACCGAAGGGTCTGCTAGTAACTTGTTTATCGTTAAAGACCAGCAACTTATTACGCCACCCAAAAGCCATCATTTATTGCCCGGCATTACACGTGATCTTGTTTTAGAGCTTGCTATCAAAGAAGGCATTTCATGCATTGAGCAAGAAATATCAGAACAACAACTGTTTGATGCTGATGAAATTTGGTTAACCAGCTCTACCAAAGAAATTATGCCTGTAGTTAAATTAAACCGCCAAGCGGTCGGCAACGGACAACCGGGGAATTTATGGCAACAAGTCTCAACCAGCTATAGTCAATTTAAGAACCAATTAAGAAACCAGTAAAATGACTGATAACCCAGACGATCAACATAATGCATTAATGGACTACCCTTGTGAGTTCACCATCAAAACAATGGGGCTATCAAACATTGAGTTTGACGTAATCGTTGTCGAGATTGTGCGTCGCCACGCGCCTGATCTGAGTGAAAATGCGGTATCGTCGAAATTCAGTAAATCTAAAAAATACGTGTCTGTTAGCATCACCCTTACTGCTCAAAATAAACAGCAAATGGATGCCATTTATCAGGACTTAACGGACTGCGAACACGTTTTAATGTCTCTGTGAGCATTGACACAACACCCCCAGATTTACCATTAGTTATTCGTCAGCTTAACCAGCAGGACTACCTAGCAACCTGGGAAGCGATGAAAGCCTTTTGCATTGATCGTACCGGCGAAACACATGATGAAATTTGGTTTGTTGAACACCCCTCTGTTTTCACCCAAGGGGTGAGCGGTAAACCCGAACACGTCTTGAGTGCCAGTGATATTCCTATTATTCAAACAGACCGTGGCGGTCAAGTCACCTATCACGGACCTGGGCAATTGGTCATGTACGTTTTATTGGATTTACGCCGCCTAGGAATAGGTGTTCGTGCACTGGTTGATGTGCTCGAAAATATTACTATCTCAGGGTTAAAGAAATACGGATTAAAGGCTGCTGCACAAATAGATGCGCCGGGCGTCTATCTTAATGATAAAAAAATTGCTTCCTTAGGTTTACGGGTAAAAAAAGGCTGTAGTTATCATGGACTCAGCATAAATGTTGATATGGACCTAACACCCTTCAGCTTTATTAACCCCTGTGGTTATAAAGGTCTCGAAGTTACCCAATTATCCAAACATGGCGTAAAATGCACTACTGCAGACTTTTCAGCCGTTTTATTGCATGAATTAAAAGAACAACTCAATTATTCCCAATTAATACTCGGCCCCAATACACTACACGTTTAACACTATGTCACACGATACTGATACTTTAAAAGCGCCCTCTCGCGCTACGCCCGAAACACATCAACGCAGTGAAGCAAAGTTGGCTCGCATTCCGATTAAAGTTGAGAAAAAAGCTGACATTTTACGCAAACCCAAATGGATACGTGCAAAAGTACCCAGTGGAAACCGCGTTAACGCCATAAAAAAGGCTCTTCGTGAACACGGTTTATATTCCGTTTGTGAAGAAGCGGCTTGCCCAAACCTTGGCGAATGTTTTAATAATGGCACCGCCACCTTTATGATTATGGGTGATATCTGTACGCGGCGCTGCCCATTTTGTGACGTTGCTCATGGTCGGCCAAACCCGCTAGATAAAGATGAACCACAAAAACTCGCCGACACCATTAAAGATATGAAGCTCCGTTATGTGGTCATTACATCGGTAGACCGTGATGATTTACGTGATGGTGGCGCCGACCATTTTGCCCAATGTATTAGTGCCGTGCGTGAAAAAAACCCTACTATACAAGTTGAAGTGCTAGTCCCTGACTTTAGGGGCCGTATGGATATCGCGGTCAACATATTAGCGCAAACACCACCAGATGTTTTTAATCATAACCTAGAGACCGTTCCACGTTTATATAAAAAAGCGCGCCCCGGCTCAGACTATCAGTGGTCGCTTGATTTATTAAAGCGTTACAAAGACGCCCACCCTGATATTCCAACTAAATCGGGACTTATGCTTGGTTTAGGGGAATCCAACGAAGAAACCTTAGCGGTAATGCGAGATTTACGCGCGCATGGATGTAACATGCTGACATTAGGCCAATACTTACAACCTAGCCAAGGGCATTTAGCTGTGGAACGTTATGTCACCCCAGAAGAGTTTGATGAATTAGCCAAACTGGGCAAAGAGATGGGCTTTTCACACGTCGCCAGTGGACCGATGGTTCGCTCTTCTTACCATGCCGATCAACAAGCCTCCGGGGTCATCGACTAGCCTAACGTTTGAGTGGCGTTAACGCTGTTTAAGCTTTAACGCCAACTCAGCAAGCCTTTCCGGTGTTCCTACATCAACCCACTCCCCCCGATGAAGCTCGCTGCTCACTCGCCCCTGCGCTATAAACTGACGAATAATCGGTGCTAAAGGAAAAACACCCTCTGTTTGCTGTTCAAAAACAGCGCGGCTAAACACGCCGATTCCACTGTAAGTATAACGTTGACTGTCTTGATTTTTTTGCTCGCCATCCAGCAAGCAAAAATCACCGTGTTGATTATGATCAGGATTATTAACAAGCACCAGATGAATATCTTTCACTGTCTTGTTTCTTAAACGCTGGAATGGAAAATCAGTCCATACATCCGCATTGACCAATAAAAACGGTTCATCACCTAATAAAGGCAAGGCCCTAAAAATTCCACCGCCTGTTTCTAAGGCGTTATCGCCTTCATCTGAATATTCAATGTGAACGCCCCACTGCTCCCCTTTTCCTAAGGCCGTTTTTATTTGATCGCCCAAATAGGCCACATTAATAACAAAGTCATTAAACCCTTGCGATTTTAACGCCAATAGGTGATGCACAATTAACGGCTGACCCGAAATTTCAAGCAGCGGTTTCGGGCAATTATCGGTTAAGCGGCCCATTCTTTCGCCTCGACCTGCCGCTAAAATCATGACCTTCATGCTTCTTCACGCTCTTGTTGAAGCGTTGTAAATCTCTTCATTAATTGGTACTTATTAATCAAATCTGCTAATGGCTTTAATGTTTCATAGCGTGAACACACACGGGTTATATACGCCAGTGTGCGCGGTATATCCTTTAAGTAGCCTTTTTTACCATCCCTTAATAGCAAACGAGAAAAGATACCTACTGCTTTCATATGTCGTTGAACACCCATCCAATCAAACCATTGGTAAAAACGAAGCGAGTCAAAATCATCGCTACAACCACGTTGCTTACGTTGTTGTAGAAACGCATCCAGCCAGGCATAAATTTTTTCATCTGGCCAATTTATATAACAATCCCTGTATAAAGAGACTAGGTCGTAGCTTATTGGCCCGACAACAGCATCTTGAAAATCAATCACCCCTGGGTTGTTCTTCTGTGTCACCATCAAGTTTCTTGAATGGTAATCTCTGTGTACAAAAACCTGTGGCTGCTCGAGAGCAGAGCCTGTTAAGGCGTTTTTAACAGTCACTAGTGTTTTCTTATCTTCAGATGATAACTCTACACTTAATAGCTGACTGATAAACCACTCATCAAACAAGCCCATTTCTTTGTGAAGCAACTGAGAATCATAATGCGGAATTGACAGTTCTTTCAGCGCTATAGCATGCATCTTATGTAGAACAGTCGCAGCATCTTGGTAGAGCCCATTAACAGACATTTCGTTTAATTTATCCAAATAGCTGTCTGTTCCTAAATCACTGAGCACGAGAAACCCTTCTTCAAGCGATTTGTAAAAAATTTCCGGTGCATAAATGCCGTTTTCGCGTAATACCTCAGCTATCATGATAAAAGAGGTACAGTCTTCTTGAGCAGGGGGCGCATCCATCACAACAAAAGATTGTGCCTGACATTTAACCCGAAAATAACGTCGAAAACTTGCATCACTTGAAGCAGGCTCACAACTAAAATCATCGGTTAAGAGAACCCCCGACAACCATTTAATTAAACGCTGCTTACGCTCATCTCTTACCATAAAAAATACTCTATCAGACCTAATTAACGCAGACCGAAAGTTGCGTGTTAATATATCGAAAAAATTACATGCTATCGTTGAAGATAAGCACCATTCTATGCGATTTTATACAACTTACGTTAGACTCAAGCAAAAAGGTTCAGCCATTATCTGCTCATACAAACACTTTCTTTTAGCCCTAGTGCTTTTATTGATGGCAAGCCAGGCATTTGGTTTCAGTAACTCTCAGTGGGATTGTAAATTAGCGAATGATGGTCAAACCTGGGATTGTTCCGCGTCTACCAAACCGATTGAAAAAAATGCCAAAGTAGATAGTCCGCAACAACCCTCTAAGGATCAAACAACCGTTGCAGACAACACGACTGATAAACCAGCGCCCCCCTCTGTTCCAAGGGTTCGAGTTGCTGGCCAACCAAAAGTCATACAAACAAACAAAAAAGCACCGACTCAGACTCAAGTCACAACATTAAAAAACACTGGCTCATGGGATTGCAAAACTGGTGAGAATGGAACTTGGGACTGCTCACAAACCAGCGCGCCTTCTACAATGGTAGCCACCCTAGATAATAGACAGAGCATTGCCTTGTATGATGATAATGCAGGCCGGGTTAGAAATAATGCGCTGTTTCATCAAATGGTTAGGCAACTTAAAGTTGACCCTTGGGACACTTGTGAAGTCACTACCGACTCACTTCGCGAAAGCAGAAACAGCATTCAGCAAAATCGTTTAAATTCTGAGGTAAACATACAATCAGACTACGCCGAAGTCCTTGATAAAAGTAATGCCAAATTTAGCGGCGATGTCTTGGTTAATCGTGCTGATCAATCTATTACCGCCGACCAACTGACATATAATAATCAACAAGAAAGCGCCTCTGCTTCAGGTGATGTTTTCTACCAAGAAAATGGTTTCGCCTTGCACAGTGACCAAGCTGAACTACAGCTTGCTAAGGATACCGGGCAATTTAAAAACAACCAATTTATTCTTGAAACCACACACGCTCGCGGCAGCACCCAAACAACAACACTGGTTAACCGTAATATCACCCAGTCAACAAACGTTACTTACACCACCTGCGCGCCGAGTGTTAGTGACTGGGAGTTACAGGCAAGAACACTTGAGTTGAACAAGGAAACTGGTCGCGGAACTGGACGTGACGTATGGGTTGAAGTATTTGATATTCCATTGCTTTATACGCCTTACATTAGCTTCCCTATTGATGACCGACGTCAATCTGGGGTCTTGACACCGACCTTTGGAAGTTCTGACACAACAGGCGTTGATTTCTCTCTCCCTTACTATTGGAATATTGCGCCAAACTATGATGCAACTATTACTCCTCGCATCATGAGCAACCGAGGGTTTATGCTCGGAGGCGAATTTCGCTACCTAACAGGTAGCAGTGAAGGACAGGTATCTGCTGAAATTCTAAGCGATACAGAGACGAGCGACTTACGAGGTCAATTTTCATTACAAAACCAATCAACCATTACATCTCGTTTGAGCTCAGATATAGACTTAAACTACATCTCCGATGATGATTATTTTGAAGATTTTGGTAATAGCCTCATCAGCTCTAGTAACCGTTACCTAAAAAGCCAAGCCAGTTTAAATTACCGTGCCGATCACTGGAGCCTACTAACTAAAATAGATAACTATGACTCTATTGATGAATCCCTCTCTAGCACCGCACGTCCTCATCGCCGTTTACCTCAGGTGCTGTTTAATTTACGTGAAACAGACGTATTTGGTATCGCTAAAGTCGATATGCGCAATGAGTTTGTTTACTTCGACCATAGTTCAGATGTTGATGCCAAACGTGTAGACCTTCACCCAGGCATTAGCGTTCCTTTAAGAAACGCCAGTGGCTTTTTAACCCCTAGACTAAGCCTAAGACATACCGAATATCGGCTGAGCGATCAAGCCAGCACCATTAACAGCGGTCAAAGTAGAACGCTTCCAATACTCTCTGTAGACTCTGGTTTATTTTTTGAAAGAGACCTTAATTTTGCCGGTGGCCTGATACAAACGCTAGAGCCACGCGCTTATTATTTATACGTGCCATATGAAGACCAAGATGATATTCCGCTATTTGACACCTCTGAATATGACTTTAGTTTTAACCAGCTCTTTAGAGAAAACCGCTTCTCAGGTGCTGATAGAGTCGCTGATGCCAACCAGCTAACGCTGGCCCTAACATCACGCTTGATTGCATCTGATACCGGTAGCGAACGACTAAGAGCCAGCATTGGCACCATTGTGTACTTTGATGACCTTGATGTACAGCTTGAGAAATACAACAAGCCCATTACCGACGATACTTCTGACTTAGTAACAGAAGTTTCTGCAAAAATTACCAATACATGGACTGCACGTTCAGCATTGCAATACGACCCATATGCTGGCAAAACAGAAAAAGCAACTCTGGGTCTTCACTACCAAGATGGGGCAAATCGTTTATTTAACGCAACCTACCGTTCACGCTATGAAGGCACTACTGACTTCAGAGGAAACTCTAATGATATTGAACAAACCGACTTATCATTCAAATGGCCAATTAGCAAAGAATGGAGTACGGTTGGCCGCTGGAATTACTCACAAGAGCATAACCTAGCACTTGATACCTTCTTAGGGTTAGAGAAAGACACCTGTTGTTGGAGCTTAAGAGTCATCGCTAGGCGCTACGTTAACGACGCAATAGACGAAGAAGCTAAAGAAGGCATTTTCTTTCAATTTGAACTAAAAGGCCTTACCAGCTTTGGTGAAAAACTAGACTCTTTCCTTGAAGAAGGCATATTAGGCTACCAAATACCCGAGCAATAACGTTCAGAAAAATCACTCTCAACAGTAAATAGAAGGTTACATAATAGCAATCCAAATGTTATTTTAACCTTCTATTTAAGCCCCTTTTAACTTGTGAATCTTTCCATCATGAATAATCTTAATCGCGCTCTCTTTATTAATGCAATCGTGCTATGTAGCTTCCTTTCGCCTGCTGTCTTCGCACAAGAGTCTATGAACCGCATTGTCGCCATTGTTGATAAAGGCGTTATTTTAAAAAGCCAATTAGACGAGCAAGTTAAACAAACCTACCAACGCCTACCCGCTGAACAACGTGCCTCAATATCAAGAGACGATATTGAAAAACGCGTATTAGACCGTATGGTACAAACCGAACTACAACTACAAATTGCTAGACGAAGTGCAATGAAAATCTCTGACGCGGAAATCGAAGACTCCATGCAACGTATCGCAGCCGCCAATAAACTTTCAACAGAAGAATTTTTAGACGTTCTACAAAAAGATGGCGTTACGCTGAAGTCTTTTAAGAACTCAATTAGAGATCAGATGTTAGTCAGACGTGTACAAGCAAGTTATGTACATCATGAAGTTAAAGTTTCAGACCAAGAAGTCGCCAGTTTTCTAAACTACCTAGAACAAAGCGAAGGAGACCAGTCTACAGAGTATCATTTAGGACATATCCTCATTGCTACGCCTGAAAACGCATCACCACAACAAATAACAACCGCTCGTAACAAGGCAGAAAAAATTATTACTAGCCTTAAACAAGGAAAGAAATTCTCTACGCTGTCCATTGCAAATTCAGACGCCAGCAATGCATTGGATGGTGGTGACCTTGGGTGGATGAAATTAGCGCAAATGCCGTCATTATTAACGCCCTTCGTTGAGAAAATGCAAGTCAATGAGTTTTCAGACCCTATTGAAAGCCCTAGTGGGTTCCATATTATTAAACTGTTTGGGACACGTGGCCAACAAAAGGTAATGATTACTAAAACACATGTTCGTCATATTCTTATTAAAATTAATGCATTGATTACCGATCAAATTGCGCAGGACCGATTGCTTAATCTTAAACAGCGTATTGAAAACGGCGAAGACTTTGCTGCATTAGCAAGAACAAACTCCGAAGATAGAGGGTCAGCCATTAATGGCGGCGACTTAAATTGGGTGCAACCCGGTGCTCTGGTGCCTGCTTTTGAAGCCGCCATGAACACACTCGAGATCAATGAAATTAGCCAACCTGTACAAACCCAATTCGGCTGGCACTTAATTCAAGTGTTAGGTCGCGAGGAACAAGATAACACCCAACTGATGCGCGAAGCTCAAGCACGTTCTCAACTTCAAAAACGTAAAGCAGATGCTGCGATTGAGTCGTGGTTAACTAAGTTAAGGGATGATGCTTACATTGAATATCGCTTGGATAACTAATTATCTTTTTTATCCAGTGATCATGTAATCATGCCATTACCTCGAATTGTTATTACACCTGGCGAACCTGCCGGTATTGGGCCTGATATTTGTCTGCAAATCTGCCAGAAACCATGGCCCTGCGAGCTTATTTTTGTCGCTGACCCTAACCTGTTAGCCCGTAGAGCTACTAAACTAAACCTTTCCATCGACATTCAACAAGCAGACCTAAGGCAAGCCTCTAGCGCCCATAAACCCGGCACTATGAACGTGTTTCCTATTAAACTCGCTAAGCAAGAAATTAGTGGGCTCTTGGATGTCAGCAATGCCGCGTATATCGTTGAAACGCTCAAAGCCGCCGCTCAACTTTGTCTCGACAATCAATGCCAAGCACTCGTTACTGGGCCTGTCCAAAAGAGTGTTATTAATGATGCTCATATACCCTTTTCTGGCCACACTGAGTTTTTAGCTGATTATTGCGGCAGCTACCCAGTAATGATGCTAGCGACCAAAACCTTACGAGTTGCTCTTGCAACAACGCACCTTCCACTAAGCAATGTTAGCGCAGCCATTACCCCTACTTTACTGGAAAAAACGATTACAATTTTAAACCATGATCTTCAACGGCAATTTGCCATCGCCAACCCGCGAATCGCCGTTTGTGGACTCAACCCACATGCAGGTGAGAATGGACATTTAGGTGATGAAGAAATCACCACCATCATCCCGACACTTGAAAAATTACGCGCTAAAGGTTTCAGTTTAACAGGCCCCTTACCAGCAGATACAGTCTTCACACAGGCTATTTTAAATGAACACGATGTTGTCTTAGCCATGTATCATGATCAAGGCTTACCGACCCTAAAATACGCAGGCTTTGGTGACGCAGTGAATATCACTCTAGGATTACCAATTATTAGAACTTCTGTTGACCATGGAACAGCCCTTGATTTAGCTGGTACAGGTCAGGCTAATTCAACAAGTTTAGAATCTGCCTTAAAGATGGCCATACAACTTTCATCACAATAATCACTTGAATAAACCACATAAAGCTCGTAAACGTTTCGGTCAGAATTTTCTACAAGACAGCCGAATTATCCATCAAATAGTCATGGCTATTAACCCATCCGCAGATGATCACGTGGTTGAAATTGGCCCCGGCCAAGGCGCTATTACCCAGCCACTGTTAGACACACACTGTCAGTTAGATGTTGTTGAATTAGATAGAGACTTAGTCGAACGCCTTAACACCCAGTTTTCTCATATTGATCGATTTACTCTGCATAGCGCAGATGCATTAACGTTCAACTTTGCCGCTTTAGAGCACGGCCAGGCATTAAGAGTGATTGGTAATTTACCTTACAATATATCCACACCCTTGCTGTTTCACTTACTAAGCCAAGCACCCCATATCCAAGATATGCATTTTATGTTGCAAAAGGAAATTGTTAATCGGCTTCAAGCACAGCCTGGCAGCAAACAATTTGGTCGTTTAAGCATCATGATTCAGCTCTATTGCCATGTAGAAGCGCTATTTGATGTGGACCCAGAGTGCTTTCATCCGCGCCCAAAAGTCATGTCCAGTATTGTTCGCTTAACACCCTATGCACAACAAAAATACCATATTGACGATCTGGTTCTTTTTGAAACCATCGTAAAAGCTGCTTTTTCGCAGCGCAGAAAAACAATAAGAAACACACTCAAAAATATTTGCGATGACCTCACGTTTGAAGCAGCCCAAATTGACCCAAATTCTCGAGCTGAAGCATTAAGTATTGATGATTTTGTCAGGCTTAGCAATCAACTTAGCAAGCAGAAAAGTTAACAACTACATCGTTCCACTTAGGTGATATCGGCGGGATACACTAACTTGATAAGTTGGAAGGACGCATACAAATAACAGAATGTTAGCAACAAACTAACAGCAAAACCTTTGTCTATTGTTTCACGAATAATATAAGCCATCACAATAAAGCTCCAACAAACGAGCATGAAAACAATCAGTCCCACCATGCCAGTTGAGCCATTACTAGCCGTTAGGCTTTGCATCCAAAAAACAAAAGGCATGCTAACTATCGTAATAAAAGCACCACTTCCGTATAAGGCTGTTATAGCTTGATTAAAACGATTTTTTATAGCAAAAAAACTAACCAACAAGTAAACAAACACCCCTAGTAACACCGTCTCTATAAGCGACTGCATAAGCGCTTCAGTGACTACTAATGAGCTAGAAAGAAGTACCGTGCCCGCTAAAAAATAAAGGCAAAAAACAAGTGTTAATAAAGCACTTGAATTGGGCAAGTCTTTTGGCCCTTTCTTCATTAAGCATAGTTCAAAAAAGAGCCCGAGCAGTCGTTTAAAATCATTATTCATCTGACAAGTATGCTGTACCATAGCCCCTTATTCAATCCGCTTTATGAAAATTTAGATGATATTAAGTGACAATGATCAAATAAAGCTCAGAATTATTGAGCTACGCCAAGAACATCAAGATTTACACTATATAATCGATCACCTCTCAGAAGAAATTCAACCAGATCAACTAAGGATTCGTCGATTAAAAAAAAGGCGGCTCTTCATAAAGGACCAAATCGAACAATTGAAAAGCACATTAATTCCAGATCTAGACGCTTAATGGAAAAGATTAGTCAACAGCAATACCAAGCACTTATCAAGGGTGCCTTACTGCTTGAGAAAGACGCCTTTGGGATAAAAGTACTGGATACCGGTAAAGGTGAAATGATTAAGCTATTTCGCCGTAAACGACTGCTATCGACCGCACTATTTTTTCCTTACGCCACTCGCTTTGTTGCTAATGCAAAAAGGCTTACTCAGCTGGGTATTCCAACAGTCAGTATTAATAAGGTACTAAGCTGCCCTAGCATAAAACGCCAGCTAGTTATTTATCAAAAACTGGAAGGGGAGTTGTTACGCACAGTATTAAGCCAATCAGTTGATCAAACTGAAAAACTATATGAAAAGTTTGGCCGTTTTATTGCCCACTTGCACCAAAAAGGCGTGTATTTCCGTTCAGCTCATTTAAAAAATATCTTAGCTTTACCTAATGGTGAATTTGGCCTTATTGATATTTCAGACATGCAAATTAAGCATCACCCACTAAACCACTCATTACGCCTAAGAAACTTTTCTCATATTCTTCGTTACCAAGAAGACAAAGCATTAATTCGCTCTCAGTTTGACGCTTTTATGTTGGGTTACGCAAACGAAAGTAAACTGAGTTCAGCCGCAGCGTTGGCAATAGAAAATGAGGTCCGTGCATTAGTCATTTAGCCCAGTTGACGAGCATAAGCCATTAATAAACTTTTCACGATGGTTCCACCTTTGTTCTAACCGCCGATTGACAGCTTGCTTATAGCCCAGATGCTTATTAAATTAAGCAGAGAAAGCAGATACGAATGAGAGGTCTTACAATTTATGTGACTCTAATTTTCGATTGATCTTTCGCCAAAGTTTACGCGATGTAGCACTCAACACCTCTTCACCTTGGTATATTTTAAAGAAGGTTAATTTATCTTCATCAGTCCACTCTTGTGCATGCCTTAATAAGGAATATACATCTCGAAAAGTGGCATTTTTTCTAAAAAGTACTTTTTTTGCTTTTTCCAAATCAATGATTTTTAATTCCATATCTGCTTTCTCGACAGGTCTGGCAAACACGTGCTTCAAATAGAAACAGTCGTGTTTAATATTTTTATCATGCATTTGGTGCATTAGGCCGGCCAATAATTTAAACAACGATAGTTTTTTCTCAGTCGTATCGACATATCGCCCCCCGAGGTGAAAATCATCACTGGACAAGGGCTTAAAGCCTGTTAACTCACGCGTCATTAAAATTGCTTGCAGCTTGCCTTGCTGGCGATTATCAGAAAAAAAGATAGGCTCTAGGGTATTAATACCTAACTGTTCAAAACGTTGGATATTCTCAAATTCAACTGCAAACGTTGCCCGTCCACTCAGTGGGTAGGCCAGTGATCTTTTCCGGTGATTTTCTTGACGTTTTAAGAAAACGCCAACCGAACCCCCTTCTGGTAATAGCAGGTCAATTCGTGAAACACCACTCCACCCCCCTCTTCGTTGATTTTTTTCCTCAAACCACGGTGCATCCAATGCCCATAATTGCTCAAATGTTTCAAGCTTGTTAAAGGCCAAAATTGCTTGCCAAGCAGTATTAATATAGGGCTTTACCATTGTCTTAACTCACTTCATTGAACAGTTTATTGATTAGCGTGCTTGGCATATAAGCCAAGTGCTCTTTTTTCCACTTTTTGCCAAAAAGACCGATTAAGCGTTAATTCATTTTTAAGTGTCTCATTTGAGTAACGTCTAATGAAACGGTAAAGATCTCTTTTTGTCAGGCCTATATCCATACTGGAAAAATATAGCGCTGCCAAATCCTTAACCTGCCACCTGAGCGGAATTGCTTTTCTAATTTGCACCCGATGTAAATCAATCAAATACAAATTAATACCCATGCCCTTAGCAAGCTGATCTAAGGCACCTTCTTTCATTAAGAAATGACAAATATACAAATCACGGTGATTAATACCTTGCTCATGCATTCGTTTACTCATCATAGCCACTTCATTAATAAGTGCCTGCTTCAGATTAAAAGGCGGCTTTTTCCTTTGCCAATCCGCACAGTAATCTTCTAAACTAATCGATGGTTCTAATGATTCAGTAATAACAAACGATTCTAACTCCGCTGGGTTCCAACCGCGCTGTCCATAAGCAGCCAGCGTCATCGTATTCACATTAATAGCCCTCAGCGCCGCAATTGCATCATACTCATTTTTTGCGCCCAATACTGGCAAGCGGAACCGAACAAGATTCTTAATAATTTCACCCCAGCCTACACCTTGATGAATTTTGGCAAAATAGGCCTGTCCATTGCGTTCAAACTTGAACGTCTTACGGCGTGCAATGGCACGGTACATTTGACCATCCAAACTCATGAACTCATCAAAAGTAGGCACCGACCTCCAGTGTTTTTTAAATTTATCAGAACATTCAATTTTCATTTAACTGCTCTTTTGCTACTCGTTCAATCACATCCACCACTTTTTCAGGCATGCTATATAAATCCTCATGCTCTGCATACTGCAGCGCCTGTTTTGCCCAGTATGAGCATTCATCACTCGTTAACATCTCAAGTAGTACCTTGTTTAAATGCTGTTGCCGAAAGGGTTCTTCAATAACCCGTCCCGATTTTGCTCTTTGTACGTGTTTAGCATAGCCACACACTTTCGTCACCAATTGAGGCAAGCCTGAGATCATTGCTTCTAAAATCACCGTTCCGGTATTCTCCTTACGAGCGGGGTGTAATAATAAATCAGCGGCTAATAAAAAGTCAGGCACATCACCTCGCCCCCCCATAAAATGGCAGTAATTAGCAACACCTTTCTGCTTAGCATATCGTTCGTAAGCCTTAATATCACCCTCACCAACGATCATTAATTGAGTTCTTTCCAATACTATTTCAGGTAATGATGCCAGCGCATCAATTGCCCGATCAACTCCTTTTGTTTTAAAGGCAGAGCCGAGCATCAGTAGCATTATATCGTTATCTTTTAATTGAAATTGCTGCCGAAAATTTCGTCTTTTTTCGTCCGCACCCTCAGGCCTGCGTCGATTAGGATCTATGCCCGGAGGCAGCATAACCAACCGCTCATCGCCTATTTGATAATGCTTTTTAAATAATGCTGTTTGCGGTTCTGAAATCATTAAACAGATAGTTTGACTGTGTTGCCCAAATACCGCTTTTTCTGCCTCTGCATAGGTCCTATAACGTGGGTTCAATTTAGCTAAGCATGTCTTATCAACAAAACGATCTATATAGCAAGGGTCTGCAGCATAATAGACATCCACCCCAGGGATTTTATTAAAGCCAATCGTCACATCAAATTCGCTATTAACCAAAGTGCTCGCTAATTGACGATGAAAACTAGCTACTCGCGCATGGTTGGTCCAGCCTTTAGTTTTTATTAGATGCACATTAACACCATTGGGAACCTCACCCTGCCAGTCCATTACGTAGACATCAACGCGATGACCTTTTGCTAAGCACAGTTTTGCAACACGCACAAAATCCCGTGCTAAGCCACCATATGGGAAATACTTATAAAGAGCAAAAGCTAATCGCATAGAACATTATTAAAGGCTATTCAGGATGAATTATTTTACCTCTATTCTTCCTACTCATAAGCTAAGTATGCGTTAAAATGCCAAACAATTAATTAACATACATTCGTCGTGAGCAAAAAAATCAACCCAAACGGCAGCGATCAAACAACGACTAGCCTTAAAATTTATTTACGACTTCTAGAATATGTTTTACCGCATTGGAAAGCATTTGCTATTAGCCTGTTCGGCTTTCTCATTTTCGCATCGACCCAACCTGCCCTAGCTGCCTTAATGGAGTACTTAGTTGATTCACTGCAAGCTGAACAACGTGATGAAATTTACTGGGTTCCGATCGCAACAGTCGGTATTGTTTTTTTTAGGGGGATTGGTTCATTCCTAGGCAGTTATTATATTGCTAAAGTTGCTAATAACGTTGTACATACCTTACGTTGTAAAATATTTAACAAATATACCCACTTACCGCACGGATTTTTTGACGACCAAAACTCGGGGCACCTACTTTCTCGAGTGACTTATGATGTTCAACAAGTGACTGCCGCAGCCACGGATGCCGTCAAGATTATTGTTCGAGAGGGTCTTACTGTTATTGGTCTTCTTGGCTATTTAATGTATATGAACTGGATGCTCTCTCTTATTTTCATAGCGATAGCACCCATCATCGGGCTTCTTGTTAATTACGCCAGTAAGCGCTTTAAAGCAATTAGCAAAAACATTCAAACAACAATGGGAGACATTACTCACGTCTCGTCAGAACTCATCAAAAATTATCGCGTCGTTCGTAGTTTTGGCGGTGAAGCTTACGAAAAAGAACGTTTTACTAAATCCAGTCTCTCAAATTTCAAACAAACCATGAAAATGGTACAAACTGCTGCTATTAACACGCCGGTGCTTCAACTCATTGTTGCTTGCGCGCTGGCATTAATGATTTACCTAGCTCTGCTTTTAATGACTGACGCCTCCCCTGGCGAGTTTGTAGCCTACATCACAGCGGCCGGTTTAATACCAAAACCCATTAGGCAACTGAGCGAAGTAAACGCTAAAATTCAAAAAGGCATTGCCGGTGCCGAAAGCGTCTTTAACGTATTAGATGAGCCCCAAGAAGATGATCATGGTCAATACCAACCCAGCCATATAGAGGGAAAAATTGACATCAAAAACTTGAGCTTTTGTTATTCAGCTGGACAAAAAAACATATTAAGGAATATCAATATCTCAATTAAGCCTGGGACAACTATTGCCTTAATAGGTCGCTCAGGCAGTGGAAAAACAACCTTATCAAATTTAATACCAAGATTTTATAATCATCAACAAGGGGAGATTCTTATTGATGATGTGGACGTTAACGATTACAAACTTGCTAATTTGCGTGAACATATCTCATTGGTCACCCAAAATGTTACGTTGTTTAATGACACGATTGCCAACAATATCGCCTATGGCACCCTGCAAAAAAAACCTCTTGAGTTGATCAAGCAAGCCGCCAAAGAAGCCAATGCCTATGAGTTCATTGAACAACTGCCTGACGGCTGGGATACATTAGTGGGAGAAAATGGCTTAAAACTGTCCGGTGGACAGCGGCAACGTCTTGCAATTGCAAGAGCCTTACTAAAAGATGCGCCTATTCTCATCTTAGATGAAGCGACATCAGCCTTGGACACCGAGTCAGAACAACTCATTCAAAGCGCACTTGAAAAAGCCATGAAGAACCGTACTACTATTGTCATAGCGCATAGACTCTCAACCATTCAAAATGCTGATGAGATTTTAGTGATGGACCAAGGTGAAATTATTGAATCTGGAACGCATAGCAGCCTATTAGAAAACAGCGGGCTTTACGCAAAGTTATTAAAAAACCAAGTAAATAACAATTAAAAAACCAAGTAAATAACAATTAAAAAAAGCAAATAAAAGGACATCTTTTGCCAATCACCAAAAAAATAAGGATATTACAATTAGTTATTTCTGATGACCCCGGCATTTTGGATTTAACACGCGAAATTGCCGAAACCTTTAAAGATCATCCGTATGAAATTACGACAGCTTTTTTACACCCGACACAACACCTAGCAGACTACAACGTAGCCTTTAGCTTTAATTTCAAAAAATCCAACCTTAAAGGGTTACGCTTAAAAGCCTTGTGGCGGCTTTACCAATATTGTAGCCATGAAAAATTCGATGTGGTCATCACTCATCGTTTCAAGCCTCTGCACCTTATGCTGACTTTAAATAAATTTTTAAAAATACCAGTCTGCATTTCTGTTATTCATGGGTTTGATGAATTTAAGCGCCGATACCGCAAAAGGTGTGTTACCTTAGGTTTGACTAAGCATTGGCATTTTGTAGGCGTGTCAGAACCTGTTTCCTCCTACCTTAAAAAAACGCTGAAGCTTGAAGCAAGCAATATCAGCACCATCCACAACGCCATTGATGTACAAAAACTGAGCGCCTCATTTAAGACAAAAGAGCAAAGTAGAGCGTTACTAGGCCTTGATAAAAATGCCTTCATTTTTGGAACCATCGGCCGACTCGTCCCACTTAAAGGTCATTTGAATCTAATTAAGGCTTTCGAAATAACACTTAACCAACAACCAAATAGTCAACTGCTTATTATTGGTGGTGGTCGCGAAGAAACTACTCTTAAACAATATATTAATGATCAGGGGCTAAACCAATCTGTTAAATTATCGGGCCATATTGACTATGCCGCTTCATTATTAAAAGCCTTAAATGTCTTCGTTCTACCTTCACTGAAAGAAGGCTTTGGTCTTGTATTATTAGAAGCTATGGCGGCCAAATTACCAATTATTGCCAGTAATACTGGAGGGGTTCCTTATGTTCTTGGCAGCTTAGGTCAACTAGTTACACCCATTGATCAACCACAAGCCTATGCAAATGCAATGTTAGAGCAGCTCTCAAAGGACCCATCTATTACTCTAAACGAAGCTGAACTATTAAATAGACGTCTTTATGAGCAGTTTGATATATCTCATTTTCAAAAGGCATGGCGAAACCTTATCAATAAGCAATTAAAAGAAAGCTATTAATGAATAGAAATTGATTTACCTCTACACGTATAAATAAGCTAACAACTTTTATTGGGACGTTACGAAAAGGAAACGTCATTTTTATTTTATCTAGTCATTACTCAGGCTCAAATTTTTACCCATATTACCGCACTGTCGTTCTTAAGTAATGCCTCTTAGAGAAACAAAGAATCTACTAAACAAGGCTTTAATTGCTATAAATGTGGCGTCTTAAATGGCTGTCACCTATTCAAAGGTATTCAAGAATTAACAACTGTGGTAATCGGAAAAATTATGTTTTTTCTTTAAAAACTTAAATCGACCCTCAATTTTTTTTGAATAATATCGGGGCTACTAACTAATTCTTCATAACGAATACAAATAAACCGAGAATTATTAGCCAATTTTTCGGCTGCTTTTTGTTGTTCTAGCCACATTCCTAATGTGGACCAGTACTGTTTCGTATTATTTTCGATGACTCCGGCTTGATAATGTATCTCGCGGATCTCGTAACATATAAATCACTGATAAGTTCCTGTCCAGCTTTAATAGTGAACCAATAACAACCGTATCTAAAGGGTTTTTAGAACAGACCAAGCCAAGCGCTGGATCAAACTCTTTAAAAATACTCCTTTCATGCTCAGTATAAGCATCAAATTCAAAAAAGTTCACCATCATTTCTTTTATTAATGTGGTACCTGACCTAGGGGAACATCCCACAATATGCACTCTTTTTTTGCATAGTTAGTCCTTTTAAAGTCAAACAGTTTATTATTAACAACTGCTCTTACACTGGCATTTAACAGCTTATTTTATTTTCACTTAATTCCAAATGCGTTTATGCCATGGAAGAGTTTGTTGGCTCACTATTTTTTCTTGCTTAAGAATATTTAAAAGTCCCTCAGCTAAAGCATTATATGTAAATTTCTGCCTTACTAACTGCAAACTATTTTTGATTATTCTTTTCTCTTGTGAAGGATTACTCAGCATATAATGAAATTTTTCTCGAAACTCATTAACATCTTGATATAAAACTATATTTTTCATATCTTCAAGCCCTAAGGCTTCTTCTTCTCCCTCACCCTGACGAAATGCAAAAACCAAACAACCACATGCCATTGCTTCAAAGTTCTTAATCATATATTCACCAAGCCCTATATCTGCACTGACAAAAAATTTAATTCTATTAAGCATATTTAAATACTCTGCACCTGGAGTAGTGCGCATTAATTTTAAGCCATAGTCCTTTTCTAGGTTTGTTAAGAAATCACTACGCTGTGAATACGTAGTACTGGCTGTTCTCCCTATAAAGCCTAAGTCGATATCTCTTTCAGTATACAAGTTTTTGAGTACACACTGATCATAGGCTTTTGCTAAGAAATGAGCATCAACTCCCGCACTTTTAAATTTATTTGATAATTGTTTCGAACTACAAATTAAACGAAAATCTCCCAATTTTTTATAAAACGGAAGAAACTTACCGTACCATTTCGAGTTTTCAATATAATTTTGACATGCATCTTCCTCGTAAATAGTTAAATTAGGAAGTGTTCGAATAAATCGAGCTTGATTGACAATTCTCTTAAAATGCAAGTCAAGAATAATACCATCATATTTTTTAAGGTTAACGTATTTTAAAAACTTCTTTAATCTCTTTTGCTCTGCTGAAGAAAGCTTTATAAGCTCAATACTTACTGATTTCTGCAATGCACGATACATAACATCATTGTTTGGCATACGCTGCTGTGCAACTAAAACTAAAATTTTCACCTTTCATCCACTTATTGAAAATAACTCTTTAAGTACTTCCGCAAATAAGTCCCTTTAAAAACCGCCCTTAAATCTAGCTTAACCGCTTGATGAAACCAAAACTTTGTCTGCTGATAATTTCCAATATTAAAGTGACTTCGTGATAAAGATAATGCACGTTTAACTGCATACTTTTTTTTATATTTCATCAATTCTGCTGGCAGAATATTTGGGTTAAAGACCTCCTCTACCAGCTCTGTCAGCACCTTATCATTTTCAGAAATTTGCCGCCGTAAACTATTTGCATGTTTATTAATTTGAACCAGTAGACAGTTAATAGCCATCGCATCTGCCAGCGCAAATAGATGTACAAAAACAGGGATATCCTCAGAACCTCTCAAACTTTCAGGGTAACTAATTTTTTTAAACAATTCTTTTTTAACCGCAAAAGCACCATGAGATAGAGTCAATTTTTTATCCCAGTAAGCCAATACGTTGCTGCTTTTACTTTTTGATAGCCGACCAACCGCATGCTTTCGAATGACCCCTTGCTCATCTGCTGTTTGATGACCCGCGACAAATAGCTCAATCGATGGAGAACCCTCAATGGCTTGGTGTAAGGCATCAAGAGCACCGGCCATTAGTTCATCATCTGCATCTAATAAAACAACATAACGCCCGAAAGACTTCGCTATCCCCACATTACGTGCTGCCGCTACACCAGCATTTTCTTGTTTAAAACAACTAAGTTTTCCTGGGAATTGTTTATTCAAGCCATCAATAACTTGTTGCGTATCATCAGTAGAGCCATCGTCGACAATCAATAACTCATCATCATCTCTTAACTGACTGATAACTGAGTTTACAGCTTCAGCAAGACGTGAACCATAATTATAGGTTGGAATAATAATACTCAGTGTTTTAGTCATTGTGCCTACTGGGTAAGAAGTAACTTAGATAAAAGCTTGTTTTAAACTGCCTAGAAACATTTCAACACCTACTTTATTGAGCCCTTTTGTATGGCAAAGCTACTTTAACCTGCCAATAAACCTGTGCCAAGGGCAACCAAAAGATAAACCACAAGCTGTTCGGGTTTGTTATTAATTCTTTACCATCAAAAAATAAGGCAACGATTCCTGTTAGCAAACCAAAGGCTATTGCAGGCTCACCCTTCCAACCTTTAGCAAAAATATAAGCAAGTGGCACTAACAGGGTCAAAAGTCCAACTATACCGGTATTGATTAAATGGACAATAAAAATATTATGCGCGTGCTGGAACACATTCCCATCGGCTATACTAATCCCTTGTTCCCCACCCAAACCACAGCCAAACCATAGACTACAATCCAGCGCTTTTTCAATGCCACTCATCCAAATATCTATTCGGTAGGAGCCTCCGCGATGCAATAAATTACCGTAATAGGCCGACAAAACTAGATAACCGCCTAACAATACAAAAATTATTAGAAAAATTGTTTTTTTATACTGTATATGGGACATCATAAGCATTACAAAAAGGCCTAAGCACAAGGCCACTAGTGCTGAGCGTGCGTTATAAAAATACTGTAGAAATAAAATAACGCTGAATACCAAAAACACCTGTAAATATTTATTTTTTTGTAGCATTAAATAAATCAATGAGACACCGTACACACTCAGAAGGTCTGCCACAAAAATGGGTGAATCAAGCCGCAGCACGGGGATTAAGCGTGCATTCAAACTTCGCCCATACCAGCCATAATAAACCGCCATTGAAACGACGCTATAAGCGACCGTTAGCCAAAACATATAACTAATTAATTGATTCACTGACACGAGACGTGAAGAAAGCGCATAGTAAATCGCTGAGATAAAAACTAAAACATAAAAAGCATGCCTTAGCCTTTTACCGAATACCCCCCATTCGGCATCTAAACCAACTACCATCAATAATAACCAAACAGTAATAATGATAATAAAAGGGCAAATATAACGCCCATATCCCTTATCTTTAATCAATGATGGAACCATCAATAACATCGGCAGCAAAACTAACAGATAAAATCCAATATTGGCTAATTTAGAAGTCGGCGCTGCATACATAAAGAAAACAAACGCCAGTAGCATATAAGGAATAGTTTTTAATAAAAAGCGCTGTAAATCAGTCTCACTTGATTTATTTACCTGCTCATTCTGCATACCTTGTTCTCTTTTAAATTATAATCAATCTACTGCCTATAAAGCTGTTAGTCGTCAGCCAGCAATTTGTCAGTAAGGTCTGAAAAATAAGGGTTTACTTTCCATTTTTTCGGCCAACTAATTTGAAATCGTGCGATATCTTTCTTAAATTGTCGCCAAAAATTGGCAGGCGATTGTTCTGCATTCAAGCCATCTAAGTCAATAAATAAAGGTCCATCTTCAGGACATAAAATATTTTGTGCTTTTAAATCGCCATGACTAATTTGACTGCGTTTTAATAGTAAAAACAAGTTCACTATTTTTCTTGCCCAGTGTTTTTTACTCTCATCATCATATTGATCACTGTCATATATATCCCATGCCTGAGGCGCGTCAATATATTCTGATAATAAATAAGAACGTCGCCTTAGCGGCCCCCAACGTTGCTCAATCATCACGTATGATTGCGCGGTTGGTATACCCAGCATTTCTAATAAAAGCCCATTTCTCCACGATACCGCTGCTCTTGACCATTTCAAACCTCTGATGAGGCTATGAATCGGTTTTTTAATGTTATAACGTTTTAATACATAGGCCTGCCCAGCAATCTTTACTAGAGCAACGGTAGCTGTACCGCCGTCTTTCAACAGCTGACCGTTATCGATTAAGCCGTCTAAATCAGCCAGTGCTAAGGCCATGTCCTTAGAATAAATATTTCTTTTAGCCATTAAAAATCGTGACGTATTATGTTCGCTAATATAGTCCGTACACGAACGAAATACCTTTTTATTAATAAACTTTTTTTGCCGCCAACGTCGCTGCTCGATCAATGCTTGCTGCCAAGAGCTCTGATTCAAGTGCTGCCATTGAGGTAAGTTTTTCAACACTCTTGTTAACAAATGATACGCCTGCTGATCCAGCGTAACCGGTAGCTGAGCATACAGTAACGCCAAATTTTTAACGGCTATTGGCTGACTGAGAGGATCGTTTTTTTTACTGATATCACCTGCATCAATCAGGTACATATCACCCTGACGGTATAAGAAGTTATCTAAATGAGCATCTTTTATTTCAAATCCTGCTTGCTGACAGGCCAACATTAGCTCGGTGATTGCCAGTAACCTAGCTTCAAACTCTACTTGCTCAGGCTGCCTCCAAAAAAAAGATGATAATGTTTCAGCGTCCTCAATATATTGAATAATCAACAGTCCATAGTCAGCTTGTTTCTCACTATAAAGCACTTCAGGTACGCTAATGGACGACTTTTTCAAAGCCTGTAGTGTTAGCGCTTCCTTCATCAACTTTGCATTAAAACCAGGCCCATAGAAAAGCTTCGCTATCACGGGTTTTCCCTGCCACATCGCTCGACAGGTTAAACGCCTAGTCGGCAAGTGTCTTAAACACGTATCTAGTTGCAACACACCATGCTTACTTGTTAGCTCAAATGCTTCAGCAGGTTTTTTTGCCCACGCATCAAGCGCACTCACGGTGCTTAACGTGTTTGTATTCATAGCATTAGATCCTGTAATTTTTGCCAAACCAGTTCCGCTGGTAAGGTTTGGTAACAAGCCGGCACCACCTCAGCTGGATGCTTATATTCACAGGCTTTTTTTAAGCAGGGTGAACAACTGAAATCAGCTTGTAAGCTTATATTTCTTGCCCCCATACTGCCCGTTAATGCGGCACTCGTTGAACCATAAATAGTAACAGCCGGCACACCACAGGCCGCTGTTAAGTGAGCCAATCCGCTGTCCACGCCCACCACGCCATTGGCATGTATTAACACTGAAGCTAACTCTTTAATTGATGAACGAGCCAACACCTGTACAGCACTTGATGTAGCGGCCATGTCTTCAGCACGTTGCTTTTCATGCTCATTCCCCCAAGGTAAATAGATTGTAAAACCTTGCTTTTCAGCCAACTTAATCAGTCCCTGCCAATATTCAATAGGCCAGTGTTTACTCGCCCACGTCGTACCATGAAGAAACACCAGATAAGGCTTTATTAGTTTTTTAGAAGAAGGGAGTCGCTCCTTCCCTAGACCATAGTCAGGCGGGTCTGTTGGTTCAGCATAAGCCAGGCTTTTGGCAAATAGCTGTCTAACTCGTGTAATGGCGTGTTGACCTTTTTTTACCTCTATAGCTTGCTGATAAGCAAGGGCAGCCAATGGTTCTCGGCAACTACTTTTTGATAAACCGTAGCGCTTGCCTTTTGCAAAACGACTTAACACAGCACTTTTAATTAATCCTTGCGCATCAATCACCAAATCATAATGCTGCTGTTGAATAGCTTTAATACTGGCGCGAATTTCCGCACGAGCTGCCCAGAGATTCTTCCGCCAACGACGTATTGAGACTGGAATAACGCGGTCAACACTCGGATGTAAACGAGGAATGTCTTGAAACGAGTCTTCGACCACCCAATCAAATGAAATACCTGGAATAGCTTTTGTTGCATCGCTTAAGGCAGGCAATGCATGAATAACATCGCCCAACGATGACGTCTTAACGACTAATACTTTCATCTGGCATCAATGAGGGAATACCCAATAAAGTGGTCACCCGCTCAGCTGATATTTTAGTTAGGCAGTCTAAATGCCCCAGTGGGCACTCTCGCTTAAAGCAGGGCGAGCAAGCTAAGTTCAAACTAATAATGTCTGCCTCTGGGTGTAAGGGTGGGGTAAAATTTGGATCGGATGAACCATAAAGCGCAATGGTTTTAATATTAAGAGCGGCGGCCACATGCATTAAACCAGAATCATTGCTGACGACCGCATCACATAGTGACATAAGGTCTAACGCTTGAGTCAGACTTGTTTTACCAGCAAAATCACTACAGGCTCCACCACTTAGTTCATTAATAGTTGCCGCTACGGCCTTATCTTTTGCTGAGCCGAATAGATACACTTGCCAGCCATTTTCTATGGCTTTTTTTGCCACCTCAGCATAATGCGTTTCAGGCCAACGTTTTGCCGGGCCATATTCTGCCCCTGGGCAAAGCCCAAGTATTTTCCCTGCCTTGGTGGGCAATAAAAACGTTTCAGTTGTTTTAGCAACACTCGCTGGATCAACTAATAAACGCGGCTGTGGGATAACGGGCAAAATAGCACACGGTTCGGTAGCCAAGGCCACAAACCGCTGCACTGTTTTAGTCAAAAAAACTTTATTAAGTTTCCGTGCATTATTCAGTAAGCCCCAACGTATCTCACCTAAATAACCGGTTCGTTTCGGTATATTGGCAAAGTAAGGAACTAAGGCCGACTTCCATGAGTTTGGTAATACAATCGCTTCGTCATAAGCCTCATCACGTAGCGATAGGCCCAAGTTTTTACGACCCTTGAAATTAAACTGCCCATGTCCCATTGGCATAACAATCGCTTTACGTACTTCAGGCATCCGCTCCATCAACGCTAACGACCATTGAGGTGCTAGCACATCAATCGAACAGTTCTTATGCCGCTCTTTTAAGGCCATAAATAGGCTCTGCGCCATCACCATATCGCCGACCCATGAAGGGCCCACGACTAGTATGCGATAAGGGTTACTCACCTCTATTTATACGTAAGTTAACCAATCACTATGCTGAGCGGAGCGACCTTGAACGGCATCAAAATACATTGTTTGTAAGCGCTCGGTAATTGGACCACGCCCGCCATTACCAATGGTTCGGTCATCCACTTCACGAATAGGGGTTACTTCGGCGGCTGTTCCGGTAAAAAACGCTTCATCGGCCACATAAACTTCATCACGTGTAATTCTTTTCTCAACAACTTCTAAATTACACTCTTCAGCCAGTTGGAAAATGGTTTCGCGCGTAATCCCTTCTAATGCAGAGGTTAGGTCGGGCGTAATTAACTTACCATTGCGAACAAGAAAGATGTTTTCACCGCTGCCTTCTGCCACATAGCCTTCGTGATCGAGCAACATCGCTTCATCGTAACCGCATGAAATAGCTTCTTGCAGCGCCAAAATAGAGTTCATATAGTTTCCATTTGCTTTAGCTTTGCACATCACACTATTCACATGGTTTCTGATATAGGAAGACGTACGAATGCGAATACCTTTTTCTATACCGTCTTCACCAAGGTATTTACCCCATTCCCATGCCGCAACCATGACGTGAACTTTCAGGCTATCGGCACGTATACCCATTCCTTCAGAACCGTAAAAACACATCGGACGCAAATAAGCAGACTTTAACTTATTTTTAGCCACCGCCTCGCGCTGCACCTGGTTTAGCGTAGCTTTATCAAACGGAATTTGCATATTTAAAATATGAGCCGAGCGGAACAAACGGTCAGTATGATCCTGCAATCTGAAAATAGCGGTGCCTTCATTTGTTTCATAGGCACGTGTGCCTTCAAACACACCCATACCATAATGCAGAGTATGCGTAAGCACGTGGACTTTGGCGTCGCGCCAATCTACCCATTCACCGTCCATCCAGATGACGCCATCTTTGTCATCCATTCCCATAGTTAACTCCTAATTTATTTGTGAAACTAAACGACCATTCGTTTAGTTATTTATCATTATTTCATCCCAAACTAACGCCACCTGCCGAACCTGCTCTTCAACCACATCAACTGGTACCATTGTTGGCTGTTCTGCTAATGAAGCATGATGCGAGGCTTCTCGATAGGCTTTGTATGCCCCATCAAGATTCTGCTGTTGTAACGTCGATAAGAAACCAATCTTGTTCAATTCATGTAACAGACGAATATTGTCTGTATACGTTAATAGACTGTCATGTTCATTAGCATTAGCCAATACACCGAATTGTACAATAAACTCAATATCGACAATACCTCCAACACCATGTTTAAGATCAAAAAAGCCCTGCTTTTTAGTCAGTAACGTTGAACGCATTTTTTCTCGCATTTCAACCACCTCATTTCTCAAGGTTGTTATATCTCGTCGAAGCCCTAACACCTCACTTCGAATCTTGTTAAATCGCTCAGCTACGTCAGAACACCCAGCAACAAATCGCGCACGTACTAGAGCCTGATGTTCCCACGCCCATGCGTTTTTTCGCTGATATTGCTCAAATGATGACTCACTGCTAACTAACAGACCAGAATTTCCATTCGGCCGCAGTCGTAAATCCATTTCATACAATAAACCAGAAAAAGTGCGCGTTACCATGTAAGTAATAATTTTTCGCCCCAAGCGCATATAGAACTCACCCAATGAAATCGCACGATCACCCACTGTCATCTCATCTATTTGAGCCTCTTTATGCAAAAAAACCACATCAAGATCTGACCCAAAGCCCAGCTCAATACCCCCCATTTTTCCAAAGCCAATCACCGCAAAACCACTCACCGACTGCGCGCTTGCATTCGCGGGCGTTCCATATTGTGCGCAGATCGATTTCCAACTCAATGTCACCACTTTTTCAACAATGACCTCTGCTATCTCCGTCAGTTTATCGCTCACCACCATGACCGGCAAAGTACCTGTTAAATCTGAGGCGGCAACATGTAAAACACTGGTTTGCTTAAACAACCTCAACGCTTCCATCTGAGCTTCAATATCGTCCGAGTCTATTGATAATAAGGCATTATCTAAATCAGCTTGAAGCTCATCTTTTGACGGCACCTGATATAAACTATGAGGATCAATCAATTCATCCAATAGAATGGGCGATCTTGTCACCTGCGTTACAATCCAAGGGCTCAATATCGCCAACCGAGTTAACTGATTAAAGACACTTGGGCTTTCAACCAAAAGAACTAAGTACGCAACACGGTTACAAATCTTTTCAAGCATAGCCAGAAAAACGAGTACTGTTTTTTCTTCTGGCTCCACTATGAGCAAACGCTCTAACAACATGGGCAATAACCGAACGATGTATTGCCGACCTTTCTCCTGTAATTGTCTAACCGGATAACTGTGGCAAAAATGGATAATGCCTTTTCGCGTTTCCTCACTCACTGAGCCACCTTTGGCGGCTAAAAAGCTATCCAGCCCCTCCTCAGTTAAGTCTAACCAGTCGGTATTATCAGTTTGTTCGGTAGGCTCATCAAAATCGACCAGCCTGTCAAAATATTGATGTACTCGCTTCATCGTTTGTTGTGTTTTTTCAAGCAGCTCAAGCCAGCTTGAAAAGCCCATTGAAAGTACTAGCTGCAGTTGGTTTTTAGTATCGGTGGGTAAATCATGTGTTTGCCGATCATCTATCTCTTGAATATGATTTTCTAAACGACGTAAGTAGCGATAATCTTCGCTAAGTTCTTGCGCTGCTAATGGTGAAATTTGATTCCTATCAGCCAATAAGCCTAACACTTTCAAAATACCACGCGCTTGCAACGCTTTATCCCGACCACCTCTAATCAGCTGAAACGCCTGGCCAATAAATTCAATTTCCCGAATACCACCCGGCCCTAATTTAACATTATGCTCAACACCCTTTTTTTGTAACTGCGCTTCAATCTGTCGCTTCATCACGCGAATAGAGTCGAACACGCCATAATCTAAATAACGGCGAAAAACAAAAGCCTTTATCATCGTCGTAAGTTCAGCCTTACCTTCTTTACTTCCGGTGATCAGCCGTGCCTTCACCATCGCATAACGCTCCCACTCTCGCGCATGGCTTTGGTAATAAATTTCCATGGCATCGTGGTTTAGCACTAATGCCCCACTTTCACCAAAAGGGCGTAACCGGGTATCTACGCGAAAGACAAAACCATCCACTGTAACCTTGTCTAGCAAGCGAATAACCATTCTGCACATTTTAGTAAAGAACTCTTCATTACTTGTAGGCCGTGTACCATCGGTTTCACCCCTTGATGGGTAACAAAATATAAGGTCTATATCCGAGGAAAAGTTAAGCTCCTTCGCACCCAGTTTCCCCATACCAATCACTATTAACTGCTGCTCTTTGCCTTGCTCATCACGGGGAATACCCGAGCGTGCACAAGCCATCGAATACGCCCATTCCACTGCACATCGGATCAACGCATCAGCCAATGCAGACAAATACTGCAAAATTGAATCGACCTCAGCGCCAGCGAGATCAAGCCAAGCAATCTGTAACATGTATTGATTGCGAAACTGGCGAAGCAGGGGCATCATAGTCGCTTCATCAGTAACTCCATCGACCCTGCCCGTTAACTCTTCAAATAGGCTATCGACACACCAGTTAATTGGGTCTACCCCTTGCAATAGCTTCTCGCTTATCTCAGGAAAGCGTACTGCTTGGCGTTGAATAAACGAACTACTCGCCAGAACTCGGCCAGCTAAATGAGCATCCATTTCTGCAAGCCTACGTTGATCAAATAAATCCGGCAGCTCACTGACCATATGCGTTATATCTGCATGTAATTCGCTAGGCAATTGAGCCAATAATTCACTACTGTCTAATATTGTCATAAAGTTACTTTAATCGTAAATATCTCTGTCATAGTCTAATATCATATCCTTTCTATAAATTTAGTCTAAAATCATTGTACTTCTTTGCGCCCTGGTTTATAACGGAGTAATAAATCAAAACTCAATAAAATCAATCATCTATTGAGAATCTTGTCATTTATAAGGTTACCCACATGATCACTACATTAGCTGTACAGGTTGCTAAAAAAACCACTCAAAACTGTGCCGCTGCGTTATGGCACCTTAAACATAACTAAGCCAATGAAAGACGATATGTTTAACCAAAAGGGTTTCTTAATAAATGAACAAAAGCCTCTTTCTAACCCTTCGTCAACCGTTAAGGCTCAAAAGAAACTGAAAGACCAACAGGCTCGCATTAATCAACCAGAAAAAGAGACTTCAAACATTAAAGAAAAACTAAGCATCGAGAGAGATTTTCTTCAAGCAACGATGGAGTCAGTGCATGAAGGCGTTATCGTTACCGACCTCAACGGTATCATTCACTATAGCAACCCCGCTGCCCATAAGTTATTAAACACTCAACAAAAAGACTGTACCCACCAAGCTATTGATGAGGTTTTAATATTAAAAACCAATGAATCGTTGCCCATTGAGTTGGTTAATATCAATAAAGAAACGTTGGAAGCAAAACAACAAGTTGCTTTTATTGAGCACGAAGATGGCAACAAATCCACGATTGAGTGGTCTCGCACTTTTATAACCAACAAAAATGCCGAACGTTTAGGGCTTGTCTTTACTATTAACGACATCACAACGGCTTATCATTTAACCAACCAATTAAAGCATCAAGCCTCTCATGACACCTTAACCGGCTTATTAAACCGTGGTGAATTTAGCCGCCGCTTAGCAAACTGCCTATCTGCAACTCAAGAAGCCAATATTAGGCATAGCCTGATCTTTATAGACCTCGATCAATTTAAAATAGTTAATGACACCTGTGGACACCAAGGTGGAGATCAATTACTCAGGCAACTCTCCTCCATTCTTTCGCCTTTAGTCCGAGGACGAGATACCTTAGCGAGACTTGGTGGCGACGAGTTTGCCATTTTATTGGAAGCGTGCCCGAAAGAGGCTGCACTTAAAGTGGCTAACGACGTCTTATCCACCATACAAAAGTTTCGTTTCACCTGTGATCATAAAACGTTTAATATCGGCGCCAGTATGGGCATTGCACACTTTTCTTCCGGATTACAATCTGAAAGTGACCCACTAACAGTCGCTGATGCTGCTTGCTATAAAGCAAAAGAAGAAGGTAGAAACTGTATTATAGAAATGGATATCTCAAATGTTCAGCAACAGCCGGGCATACCTCAACACCAAATGCAATGGCTTAACAAGCTAAACACTGCGCTCGACACCGACCAATTCATTCTCTATCAACAAAGAATAGCCCCAACCAACCCTGGTAGTAACCAATCTTTACATTACGAAGTCCTACTCAGAATAAAAGATAATGAAAGACTCATCAGCCCCGGCGCTTTCTTACCACCAGCTGAACGTTACGGGCTGATACACCGAATTGATCATTGGGTCATTAAAAACACATTGGCATGGCTGTCTGAACACCCTGATGTGTTAGCGAAAACAAAATTATGCAGCATTAACCTATCAGGCCTATCGTTGTCAGACGAGGATCTTTCCCATTATGTCACTCGATACCTCAAACAATATGCGATTGATTGTAAAAAAATATGCTTTGAAATAACCGAGTCATCGGCCATTCAAAACTTATCGTTGGCATTTGAGTTCATACACAATATGCACGAGTTGGGCTGCTCTTTCTCATTAGACGACTTTGGTACGGGCATGTCATCCTTCTCTTACCTTAAGCAATTACCCGTTAATCATTTAAAAATAGACGGTAGCTTTATTCGTCATATTGAGTCAGACCCCATTGATTTAGCGATGACCCGCTCCATCAATGAAATTGGTCATGTCATGGGCATGAGTACAATTGCTGAGTTCGTTGAAAATGAAGAAATTTTTCAGCTGCTTAGGCAACTCGGGGTAGATTATGCTCAAGGCTACCACATAGCTAAACCCGCACCCCTAGATGAACTGCTTGATCACCTAACTTAAAGCCTTACTATTTTTAACCGCAGCGCATTGGCAATCACTGATACAGAGCTTAAACTCATCGCTGCGGCGGCAATCATCGGCGACAATAAAATCCCTAAGAAAGGGTACAACACGCCTGCTGCAACCGGCACACCTAAGCTATTGTAAAGAAAAGCAAACACAAGGTTTTGCCTGATATTTTTCATCGTTGCTTTACTCAATTTACGCGCGCGGACGATACCTCTCAGATCACCTTTAACCAGTACAACACCGGTGCTTTCAATAGCAATATCCGAACCGTTGCCCATTGCAATACCTACATTTGCTTGCGCCAGCGCGGGGGCATCGTTAACACCATCCCCAGCCATCGCTACCACATGGCCATCAGCTTGAAGACTTTTAATAACATCCGCTTTTTCTGCCGGTAAAACACCCGCTTTAAATTCATCAATCCCCAACTGATTGGCTACCTGCTCAGCTGACGTCTGCTGGTCACCCGTTAACATCACGACTTTTACACCAGCTTGGTGCAGTTGATCTATCGCCTCATGTGTTGAAGGCTTTATTTCATCCTTTAATAAAAACACTGCACAGGCCTGATCATTTACCGCCATATACAATAAAGTTTCTCCTGCACTGTTATCAGATAACGACAAGCTATTAAAATCACCCGTATCGATCCCGTTATCATCCAGAAAACGTTTATTCCCCAACAATACAGGCTGCTGATTAATCTCACCAGACACTCCTTTTCCAGTAGTAGCATTAAAATCAACCACCTCAAGCAGAGTTAACTCTTGCGCTGCATTCACAACCGCCTCCGCCAGTGGATGTTCACTGACTTTTTCAAGGCTTGCCGCCAATAAGAGCGCCTCGTCAGTCGTCATCTTCCCTAGTGTTTTGATACCCGTTACACTGGGTTTCCCCTCTGTTAATGTGCCGGTTTTATCAACCACCAAGGTATCCACCTTTTCCATCAACTCTAACATTTCAGCATTTTTGATTAACACGCCCATGTTCGCACCACGTCCCATACCCACCATAATCGACATCGGTGTCGCTAAACCTAGGGCACACGGACAGGCAATAATTAACACCGCAACGGCATTAACAACAGCCAAACTTAGCGCATATTCGGATGCCAAGGCATACCAGGCAAAAAAAGTCACCACAGAAATACTAACAACAATCGGGACGAACCACGACGCTACAACATCCGCCACACGCTGAATCGGCGCACGACTACGCTGTGCCTCGCTAACCATATGAATGATTTGTGACAACAACGTCTCATTGCCCACGTGCTGCGCCGTTAAGGTAAAGCTGCCAGTGCCATTAACTGTACCGGCAATAACTGAGTCTCCTGCTGTTTTCTCCACCGGCACAGGCTCACCGGTGACCATCGACTCATCTATTGAGCTACCGCCATCGAGTAAAACACCGTCCACAGGCACTTTATCGCCTGGGCGAACACGCAGCACATCACCGACAACAACATCTTCTAATAAAATTTCCTCTTCATCGCCATGCCCATTCACCCGTCGCGCTGTATTAGGTGATAGCCCCACCAACAAATGAATTGCTTTGTTGGTTTGACCGCGTGCTTTTAATTCCAACACTTGACCCAACAATACCAAGGTAATAATCACTGCAGCCGCTTCAAAATAGACAGCAACAACACCCTGTGCATTGAACATTGAGTCCGGAAAGGCATTAGGGAAGAACACCGCCACGAGGCTATACAGCCAAGCGACGGTTACACCCAAGCCGATCAAGGTGAACATATTAAGGTTCCATGTTTTTATCGACTGCACGGCGCGTTCAAAAAACGGCCAGCCCGCCCATAATACAACCGGGGATGCCAGCAGTAGCTGAATCCATTGCCATGTTTTGGCCGATAAAAATGATAAAAACAAATCCCCTACCACCATTTCTGACATGGCTATAATAAATAACGGCACCGTAAATATAAGACTAAAAGTAAACCGTCGACTCATATCATCTAATTCTGGGTTTTCCTCTTCCAAAACCACCGTTCGCGCTTCTAAAGCCATACCGCAAACCGGGCATGAACCCGGTGACTCTTCCACCACCTCTGGATGCATAGGGCAAATATACTCGGTCTTTTTAGATGGAGGTACAAAGGCTTCCGGCTCCAATGCCATACCACATTTTGGGCAAATATCTGGGCTATCACTTTCAACACCCGGACACATTGGACAGATATATTTAGCCCCTAGAGCAGCAGTAGGTTCAGGTCGTGCTTGACCCGACAGGTACATGTCTTGATCTTTGTTAAATTTTATCAGGCAGCCTTCACAACAAAACCCATACCATTGGCCCTTATATTCCGTCTGGTACTGAGTATCTTTAGAAACATCCATGCCACATACAGGGTCTTTATGGCTCATTCCCTTCTCCTGTTGAGCTTCATGACAACAATCATGCATGTTAGCAACTCCTCATAAAAAAACTGATCAAGATTATTTATAAACTATATTCACACATCTAAGGCTTTAGCGTTCTTCCAGACCACAAGCCCTGTTGCGATAATAATGACATGAATAACCAGCGTAATCAGTGCCACAACAACATCCTCATGGTTCATCGCACTGTAGATATCCCAAATGCCAAAGATCGTTTCTGTGATAAACACCACAGGAATCAACGCAGGATAGTAGCGCATTGGGTTTCGTGCGCCAGCAATCAACACCACGCCTATTGCTGCTAAACCAAGCCCTACAATCAACCAAGCATCTAGCAACAATTGAAATATAACCTCATCTTGATATAGCTCAACACCTGGATACATCAAAGGTACTTGCGGCCCCCAAAGGCTTGGCCACAATAACACCAAGTTTAATATATAAAAAATACCAATACCGACCATCCAAACTTTTAAGCCTTTCATCAGATTGCTCTCCTAGATTTTGATTAATTTTTTAAAGCACGAATACACTAGCATTTACTTAACAATAATCAAAGAACGGCGTTACAATAAAACTAAGCATATTGATGCTTTTAGTAGACAATGACCCACATTTATTTTGGGATTTTTAACTAACGATAATTATAAGGAATAACACGTATGAAACTTTATTACTCCCCAGGATCATGTTCTTTATCTCCACATATTGCTATTCATGAAGCAGGTTTAACAGCTAAAACAGAGCTAGTAAAAGTAGACTTGCAATCACACACTCTCGAGAATGGTGATAACTATCTTGACATTAACCCTTGCGGTTATGTGCCTGCGTTACAGCTTGATAGCGGTGAATTTTTATTCGAAGGTCCTGCTATTGTGCAATACATCGCAAGCTTAGCACCTGAAAAAAACCTAGCACCTGCTGCTGACACGTTTGAACGTGCAAAGTTACAGCAATGGTTAAACTTTTTATCAACAGAATTACATAAAGGACTTGCGCCTTTATTTAACCCTGCTCTTTCTGATGATACAAAAGGTGTTTTTATTGAAGGTTATAGCAAGCGCCTAACTCAATTAGTTGAGTCAATGGGTGATAGTGAGTACCTAGTAGGTGATCAGTTCTCAGTAGCAGATATCTACTTATTCGTTATCTTAAGCTGGCACCCATACTTTGAATTTGATGCCTCACCTTGGCCATCACTTAAAGCATTCCAAGAGCGTATTGGCTCTCGCCCTGCTGTACAAGAAGCACTTAAGCATGAAGGTTTAGCTTAAGTCTTAAGCAAGTAATCGAGGTGCCCATAAGGCACCTCGGTTATTTCATTACAATTTAACGCAAACATTCCGTGTTTCAGTATAAAACTCTAAGGAATGAACACCACCCTCTCGTCCAATACCTGATTGCTTAGAGCCACCAAAAGCGGTTCTTAAATCACGTAAGAACCAGCTATTAATCCAGGTAATACCCACATTAATTTTGGCAGCCACGCGGTGAGCGCGTGACAAATCCCGTGTCCATACGGTTGTTGATAAACCATATTCTGTATCATTGGCCCAGTTAATCACTTGTTGCTCATCGTCAAATGGCGCAATGTGGCAGCAAGGGCCAAAAATTTCTTCCTTCATGACCGTTGCATCTTCTGCAAGCCCTGTCCAAATGGTTGGCTCCACCCAAGCACCCTCTTTTAATTCTTCTGGCATGCTGGGAACGCCACCTCCCGTGACAACTGTTGCGCCTTCCTCAACTGCTTTTGCATAATAAGACAGTACCTTTGCTTGATGCTCATGGCTAATCATTGGGCCAAAATTACAGTTTTCATCATCCGGCCTACCGTGGCGCACTTTTTCGACTTTTTGCTTCAGTGCTTCCACAAATTTATCAAAAATGGGCCGCTCAACATAAACACGCTCCGTGCCTAAGCAGACCTGTCCAGAATTCAAGAATGAGGACTTGTATATCCCATCAACCGCTTTATCAAAATCACTATCCGCAAAGACAATACCCGCATTTTTACCACCCAGCTCAAAGGAAACATCTCGCATCCCCTCCGATGCGGCTTTCATAATAGCCGCTCCTGTAGTCGTTTCACCGGTAAAGGTAATAGCGTCTACCTTTGGATGATGTGTTAAATACTCACCGGCAGAGTCAGGCCCAAAACCGTGAACAACATTAAACACGCCTTTTGGTACGCCTACTTTATTCATGACTTCACCCAATAAAGCAGTGGTTAATGGCGTCTCTTCAGAAGGCTTAACCACCACCGTATTTCCACAAGCCAGCGCCGGCCCTACTTTCCACGTCATTAACAAAAAGGGTGCATTCCAAGGCGACACCACACCAACAACCCCTTTTGGTACACGAATAGCATAGTTCAGCGCACCTAAACCATCGGGTGTTGTCGTTTGAAATGACTCATTCGGAACATTCTTAATGACATCAGCAAAAATTTTAAAGTTTGCCGCGCCTCTAGGAATAAACGCATGCGTCATAATACTTTTAGGTTGGCCCGTATCTGCCATTTCCGCTTCTACAAAATCATCAAAACGTCGGGTAATCTCATCGGCAACACCATATAAAATCTCAACGCGTTGCTCCATGGTAAAAGCTCCCCATTCACCATTTAAAGCGGCACGCGCTGCTTGGACTGCACGATCAACATCAACCTTACCCCCTTCAGATACCTGAGCGATAAGGCGCCGGTCAACAGGGGAGCGTTTTTCAAATGATTTACCGTCAACAGCGGATACAAACTCGCCATTTATGAAATGATTAATATGTTGCATATGCCTTCCTTAAATAGTTAACTGAATGATAAAATAATTTATTCTACCGTGGCTAAATACACCACGCATTGATCATCATCAATCATAGTCTTTAAACGACTTAAAATTAATGTCATCAAAACACAAGCTTATCTAAAATAAGCCAATATCTGAGTTTTAATACCTTACTTTAAAGCTTTAAACCCTGCATTATCAAACAACCTGTCGCTCAAATCTAACTAAAGATAGATTTTTTTAAATTTTTTAAACTACAATGACTTTAATCAATATTTTATTCTAAAGAACTTAAAAATCACTTTTGGAGAACAGTAATTCATGAATAATGAGGAAAAAAGCACGTCTAATTGGTCTATCAATGAGATCAAAAAGTTAGTCAGCGACAAAAACGGAATTATAGATGCACGCATCTATAATGATGAGGCACTCTATGAACTTGAGCTTGAACGTGTATTCGCTCGTTCATGGATCCTACTTGGACACGAGAGTCATGTTCCTAATACCGGCGACTTCCTAAACACTTATATTGGTGAAGACCCTGTCATTCTAGTGCGACAAAAGGATGCTAGCCTTCGTGTTTTCTTAAACCAGTGCCATCATCGAGGCATGAAATTATCCCGTGATGACGCAGGCAACGCCAAAGCATTTGTTTGCACATACCACGGCTGGGCTCACGACATTTCTGGCCAGTTAATTGATATCCCCTTCGAGAAAGAAGGCCATTGTGAGCCCCTAGACAAATCAGAGTGGAGCCCCTTGCAAGCACGTGTTGAAACCTATCGCGGACTCATTTTTGCAAACTGGGATGAACAAGCACCTTCGTTAGACGAATACCTATCTGACTCAAAACCTTATATCGATGTGATGTTTAACCGGACCGAGGCAGGCACAGAAGCCATCGGCGGCATTCAAAAGTGGGTTATCCCCACCAACTGGAAATTTGCTGCCGAACAATTTTGTAGCGATATGTATCATGCTGCCACTATGTCTCACTTATCTGGTTTTACCGCTGGTTTACCTGAAGAGCTTAACTTGAACGATATTGATATCCCAACTCAAGGCAACCAGTTCCGCGCTAAATGGGGCGGTCATGGCACCGGGTACTATGTAGATCAACCCGGTCTTTTGCAGTGCATTATGGGCCCGGCCATTACTGAATATATTACCACCAGCCCGCAGGCCGAGATAGCTTCAAAACGCCTAGGCCCTATGTTTGGTCAACGTATGATGGGGCAACACATGACCATCTTCCCTACTTGCTCCTTTTTGCCGGGCGTTAACACCATCCGTACTTGGCACCCTCGTGGCCCTAACGAAATCGAAGTATGGGCATTTATTGTGGTTGATGCTGATGCACCTGATCATATTAAAGAAGAGTTCAGAAAACAGAATATTCGCACCTTTTCTGCCGGTGGTGTTTTTGAACAAGACGATGGTGAAAACTGGATTGAGGTTCAAAAGCTTTTCAGAGGCAATAAGGCTCGAAAAACTAAGCTTAATATGCAAATGGGGTTAGGTGACTCAACTACCGATCACCCTGACTTCCCTGGCCGCATTAGTGGTGTTTACAGTGAAGATGCCGCTCGTGGCATGTATCAGCACTGGTTAAGAATGATGACTGAGCTCAGCTGGGACACCTTAAAACCTTAACTTTAAGAGCTGATCTTAACCTAAAAATTACTTTTGGAATCGACTATGGCCTCACCTATTAACATTAAAGAAATTATTTCAAGCCCTGCGGCTGACCTTGCACTACAAAACGAAATTGAGCAGTTTTATTACCGCGAAGCGCTACTATTAGACAACATCAAATACGAAGATTGGTTTGCCTTATTAGATGACGACATTCACTATTATATGCCCATTAGAAGAAACGCTATGCAACGACGTGGACGCGTTCGAGCTAGTGATTTAGTTGAATATACTAACCAGCATGAATTCGCTCATTTCGATGAAGACAAAACCACAATGAACGGACGTTTAAGAAAGCTTCTCAGTGACTTTAGTTGGTCTGAAAACCCAGCTTCGCGAACACGTCACACCGTTTCAAACGTGATTATTACCGAAGGTGAACAGAAAGACACCTTCAATGTTTGCTCATCATTTATTGTTTATCGAAACCGCTTAGAAACGCAGGTGGATATTTTTGCAGGCGAACGTCACGACGTGCTGCGCCGCTCAGATAATACATTAGGCTTTAAAATAGCCAAACGTACCATTTTAGTAGACCAAAGCACCATCCTATCAAACAATATTAGTATCTTTTTCTAGTTAGATAGAAACCAGACTACCATGAGGTTGTTGCCAATATTCGCAGCGACCTCATGGCATAATAAACTCTGCTCTAAAATACCCTTGATCCAAAGAGTAGCCGAACCGACAGCCAGATTCTTTCGGCCTTAGCGCATCACCACTAAACCCTCATATACCTGCCACAGCAACCGCTAACGAGCCAAACATTAGCAACCCGCCTGCTAGTCGACTAATTAATTGTTTACGCGTCAGTTTTTCCATTTGGCTCAAACCAAACCGGGCTAATACATAAACCACACCTACGGCAATAAAGCCTCTTGACGCTTGCACAATATTTATCATCGTTGCCTCTTGCGATAACTTAAACGCATACATCAAAATAATAAGCCCCATGAAGTGCGCTAACGCATATATAAGCAATGATTTACCAAACGGTTTTGAAACCTTCCAGTCATTTTTAAACAAAATTGGTGAAAGTGGCATTAATAATACGGCTGGAACAACAAAAACAAACACCGCCAATTCCAACCCCCCCATGCCATTTTTCAATACATGGACGACAATTATATCGGCCAAGGCAAAGAAGAAACACGTTAACAATACAAAGAACAATGCCAACGGCGAGCCATGTAATTTACCGTCATTTAAAAAAAACAAACTAACGAAAGCACCTAGCCCTGCAAGATAGACACTCGGCGGATAGGTTTGTTCAAAAAACAGTACCGACAAGCCAGCCACTGCAAAAATTTTACAGCCCAACATCGGCACTACAAATGACGCATCACCATGCCGCATTGCATTGAGATAACTTGTTTGTCCCAATAGCACGAGCACACACATCGATAAGACTAGCCAAAACTGCTCCCATAATTGTGCTAAATCAACAAACGGCAATAATAGTACCGCTAGAAACCCCACTGCATACTGACTGTAAAAAGCTAACTTTTGGCGATTCAAAGAATGCGCTAAGAACTGTTTAGTATACGTAAAGCTAAACGCATGAAAAACAGATGCCAGCAATGTTAGCCAGACATAGGAGGGGATAATTGATATCAAAATGATGACCTAGATAGGAATAAACCAGAATATTATTACAAGCTAATATAATACCAATATTCAGGCTCTGTATCAGCTTTATTAATGACAGTTTACCTTAACATCCGTATCAATATGACTGACTGTGATTCACTACTCATTCGCTAACACTTTTAATACTTAAACAGCATATACAAATTTATTTAATACGAACCAACCTATAGCCACATTAGCCCATAACAACAAGGCGCTGGGTTAAATGAAAGAGCGACCTCCTTTAATATCACCTATCTCATTTAAATTTTTCATGGCGCATTAAAAAAGCTTATGAGCACATCACCCATAAGCTTTTTATAAAACAAGAAAAAGGCTAATCCTTATTAAAGCGATCTAGCAAAGAGCCAGCAGCTGCCTTTAACAATAAGGTATCTGCTCCAATCAAGAAAAAACTAGCTCCCATTTGTTGGTAGCGCTCTGCTTGTTCAGGATCACCACAATAAACACCCACCGGCTTTCCAAGTTCATGAACACGCTGAATTGACCGCTCAACGACTTTACAAACTTCAGGGTGCCCAGGTTGACCTATATAGCCCATGGCAGCCGCCAAGTCTGCAGGGCCTATAAACACCGCATCCACGCCATCAACTTGAGTAATCGCATCAAGATCCGCAATGCCTTCTTTACTTTCTAGCTGTAAGACTAAACAAATATTATCGTCTGCTTGTTGAAGGTAATCTTTGATGCTCCCCCAGCGGGTTGCTCGGGTCAAAGCCCCTCCCATACCTCGAATACCTTTCGGCGCATAACGTACTGCGTCAACTATTTGCTTTGCTTGTTCAGCGGAATCAACCATAGGAATAAGCAATGTTTGCGCACCAATATCAAGCACCCTTTTAATATCGCCAACATTATGATCTTGCAAGCGAACAACAGAGTTAACGTCATACGCACTCATCGCTTGCAGTTGATGCATAATATTTTTGATATCATTAGGGCCGTGTTCGGCGTCGATCAACAACCAGTCAAAACCGGTCGTCGCCATCAGCTCTGCTGCCGTAGAATCGGCCAGTGCCATAAAGGCGCCCAGTTGTTTTTTATTCGCCTGTATCGACTGCTTAAATATATTCTTTGTCATCGGTAATGACATATTTCTCTACCTCTTAAATATTTAATTAGACGAAACGGAATCCAATGCTACCCAAAGTGCCAAAATCAGCATGAAAAGTATCTCCACGTTCGACTGACAAAAGGCGCGTAAATGAGCCACCTAATATCACTTGCCCCGGTTCCAGCGATATACCATGCGGAGCAAAACGCTTTGCCAGCCATACAATCCCATTACCTGGGTGATTAAGCACGCCCGCAGAAACGCCCGTTTCTTCGATTAAACCATTACGCGAAATGACACCACCTATCCATCTTAAATCAACATCCATTGGCTTTACTGGTCGGCCACCAGTAATTAAACCAGCACAAGCAGCATTGTCCGCAATAGTATCAAACACTTTGCGTCGTTTGCCGGTTTCTGGGTCTACACGTATTACCCGTGAATCAACTATTTCTACAGCTGGACAAACATAGTCAGTCGCTTTCAGCACATCCGTTAGCGTAATATCTTCACCAACAAGGCGTTTTCCTAAAACAAATGCTATCTCTACTTCAACCAACGGCGCAATAAAACGGTCAAATGGAATTTCAGAGTTATCTGAAAATACCATATCATCCATTAACGTACCGTAATCAGGCTCGGTTATTTGCGATGCCATTTGCATAGCACGGGATGTTAAACCAATTTTTCGCCCTACAATTTTCCGCCCTTGAGCCAACCTAATTTTTGTCCATTCAGCTTGGATGGCATAACCATCTTCAATGGTCATTTCAGGATACAGCTGAGAGAACTGCGGGATAGTCTCACCACTGGCTAGCGCTTTATCAAGCGCTAGCGCAGAGGCTTCTAATATTTTTTGGTCTAACACCTGATTTCTTTACCCAAGAAGTGAGACATAATAATTGGATACATACCGTCCCAACGTTGTGTTTGAGCCCAGTGACCACAACGATCCAATACATGTAGCTCAGCACGTTTCAAATGCTGTAAGAAGTACATGCTAGTTTCTAGTGGTACCACTTTATCTTGACGACCGTGAATAATCGCCCATTCATGGTCCATAGAAGCAAGAATAGGTGGTGGAATAACGAGCACTGTATTCATCTCTTCATTCATCGCTTTAAACATTACTTCTTGAATAGGACGCATTTTAGGGTCCATTGCTTTATCAAAACGATCTTGCATCACTGCTTCTAAATCTTCAAAGATACTTGGATCATAAACAAAGCTTTGAATTAACTCACGGTAACGCGCTTTTCTTGGATCATCATAAAAAGTCATCATACGTGTAAGCGTGGATGATTTTTCGAATGGCGCACCGATAGCGCCCATCAACATACACTTATCAAAACGATCTGGCATTTCAACAACACACTGCATAGCAAGCGCACCACCCATTGAATTACCAATAATATGTGTTTTTTCAATGCCTAACTCATCAAGCAAGCCTTTAATTTGTTCCACTCGATAGCCCATCCATCTAGCAATTTTTGTCGGCACTTCTTTCGGTAATTCTGATTGGCCGAAACCAATCGCATCCGGTGCAATCACATAAAAATCTTTTGCTAAAATAGGAGCACATTGCGCCCAATTTGACATCGCACTGGCTCCTGGGCCTGCACCATGTAATAACAATAGCGGTGGATTTTTAGGGTTTCCCGCAATAATGCAGTTACTTGCAAGCTCCCCAGAAGGGATCATTTTCTCAACCATTTCAAAACTCATATTTCTCTTCCTCTATATTAATTTATAAAAAACTTCTACAACTCTAAAAACGATGGCCCTTAAAAGGCCCATTAGTTTATTCACCACTATAAAATAACAGTATTCATTTAACGTCTGCTATAACACTGGTCCACCACGTTTAAGCCAATCTTGCATATCCCAATACTCACGCCACGAACTTATTTTGCCATTATTATCAAACTCAAATATACCTAATACTGGCAGTTCTTCCATCATCGTGCCATCTTTAAAAGCAAAGGTATCGACTCGTTCGGTTACAACACGCTTACCATCTGCCACCAAGGTTAATATTTTAAATTCAGTGCTTGCTGTCATCTTTAAAAAACCTTCTACAGAGCCTGCTATTTGCTCGCGGCCCTTTAATGGCCCTAGCGGTAAGTTATGGTAAACAGCATCATCACTCATTAACGATAAGATTGTATCCTGATCCATTTCATCCCAAGCCTCACAGAATCGCTTAACCGTTTCCTCATTATTGGTTACCAGCATGCCCCTCCTTCTTATTTATGAGAACCGCGCTTTTCATACCACTTAGGGCTAGCATTCAACATGCATGACACAAAACGCAGATGTTGGCGACTCAAAAGAAAACTAACACTTGTTATTTTTACAGATCGGCATAATGCTAACCACTTACAGCGACTAAATCAATGCTTTTTATGCTTGAGATTTAGTAAAAATCTACTCTTAACTTTAATCTAATTCTCAAGTCGAAGCAAAGCTAGTTGATTCTCCTCATTATTGTATTTTTTTTAAAACTTTGGCAGGCCATCATCATTCAGCTGTTCTTGTTTTAGACTGAGCTTTTAAAAAGCAATGTCAGCTATAGTTTCGATAGAACCAAGTTACCTATATGATCAACCTGACATTGCCAACCAGCGGCTAGGTACGTGGTTGCCACCTGTTCAACAATGAGCGCTTCCCCATTAATTACGTCATTCGACATTAACTCTTTTCGTTGGTAAATGTGCATTCCATCATCCATTTCAACAGGCACCTTACCGTCTTTATCACGTGAACACTGTTCAACTAACCTAGGCTTCGGCATTTCACCCGATAATGACACCCTCAGATTAACTAATTCAACGGCCAGCTCTAGATCATGCCCATAACGGCTCTTATGCATCGTATGAAAGTCTTTAATCACTGTCGCCGAATCACTCCATTGTATTGGCAACGTATACGACTGACCGACATACCTTAGATCAACCAGGTAGTTTATTTTTATATCGTCTAAGGACACGCCTTCCGCCATTAACTCTGCTTGGCCTTGCCTCACTAAAGTTAAAAAACCATGCTCTATTTGCTCAACAGCTACATCATCCAACCGCCCTAGTAAGCTTCGGGACAACTCACGCGAGCGTGGCGCTGCTAACATCCCAAAGGCAGACAGCACACCCGAGTTAACAGGGACTATGGCTGTTTGCATTCCCAAAGCCTCCGCTAAAGCACACACATGCAAACTGCCTGCCCCACCAAACGTCATTAAGGCATATGGCCTTGGATCAATACCACGCTGAATTGAAATAACACGTAACGCTCGTGCCATATGTTCATTCGCTAACTTAATAACCCCTTGCGCTGCCTCTTTAGGTTCACATCCCAAGTCTGCCGCTAAGCTCTCCATTGCTTGATTTGTCGCCTTTATATCTAAGGGCATATCACCACCAAGAAAATAACGCGTATTAATTCTAGCCAAATATACATTGGCATCAGTTACTGTTACTGCCTGCCCACCTTTGCCATAACAAGCTGGCCCAGGTGAGGCACCCGCAGATGCAGGTCCAACACACAGCAACCCACCTGCATCAACAGATGCAATAGAGCCACCGCCTGCACCAATGGTATGCATATCCACCATTGGAACCGCAACGGGATAACCCTCAATTTGCCCCTCGTTTGTTAACGCTATCGCACCATCTAATAAGGCCACATCCGTAGACGTCCCCCCCATATCCAACGTTAACAGACGATCAAACCCTGCTTTTTCACCTATGTGTAATGCGGCCATTAATCCACCAGCAGGGCCAGACAAAAGCATTCGAACCGCTTGTTTACCTGCCTGTTCTGCGGCTATCGTTCCACCAGAACTTTGCATCACAGAAACGGATGATGCTTTAACTGCTGCTCTTAGTCTATCTAGATAACCAATGACTAACGGCCCAACATAAGCATTCAACCAAGTCGCCATACCGCGTTCATATTCTTTATATTCAGCCAAAACCATCGATGAACGCGATACAAATAAACCTTCAGGCATGGCCGCCTCTAATCGTCTTTCTGCTGCATCATCTAAAAAAGAGAATAATAAATTAATCGCAACTGCTTCTGGTTCTGGTTCTAGATAATTTATTTTTGAAATCAATGTTGCGATCTGCTCATCGCTTAGCGGTTCAATCACTTCACCCTGCGCTGAGACACGCCCGCCCGTTTCCAAACACAAGTTTGAGGGCACCGGCGGCTCTTCCGGTTTTGGGTTTAAGTTGTAAAGCTCTTTCCTTGCTTGGCGACCTATCGTTAACATATCCGCTAAGCCATGGTTTGTCACAAAGCAGCAACGGACACCTTTTTTTTCTAATACAGCATTGGTCGCCACTGTTGATCCATGCACAATCAACAAACTTTCATTATCAACGCCTAAGGCATTAATGCCTTGCAAAATAGCTTTTTCAGGAGCCTCTGGGGTTGAAAGCACCTTATGAATACGCACGCCTTGATCGTCTATGTAAACAAAATCGGTGAAAGTGCCGCCAGTATCTATACCTAATAACATGAAAAAAGCTCAACCTTTTAAACCTGTATTTTTACATGCCTCTATAATAGATTCATCCCTATTTATCTGACCATCGTTGCTTGAAAGGAAGTCAGGCACATATTAGACTCCTTCGTTTAACCCCCTAAACTAAGATCACAGATACTAAATTTGATGAGCAGCCTAATAGAAGTTAACCATTTATCGCGTCAATTTGGTCACCATTGTGCTGTTGACGATGTAAGCTTTTCGCTTAATAAAGGCGAGGTTCTTGGCTTTTTGGGGCCAAATGGGGCTGGTAAATCAACCACCATGAAAATGATTTGTGGCAACTTAACACCCACCGTCGGTGAAATTAAAATTAATGGTTATGACATTATCGACCAACCCAAACTTGCCAAAGCTGAATTAGGGTTTTTGCCTGAAATACCCCCTGTTTATCCAGACCTGACGGTAGATGAATACCTGCGCTACTGCGCCAAACTGCACGGTTTACGTAAACACGCCATTAAACTCTCTGTAGAACGTGGAAAGCTAAAATGTGGTTTAAGCGACATGGGGCATCGTTTAATTGGCAATTTATCAAAGGGTTATCAACAACGCGTTGGTATTGCTCAAGCTATTTTACATAACCCATCGGTGATTATTTTAGACGAACCCACGGTTGGCCTAGACCCTATTCAAATTTTAGAAATTCGTGAACTCATTCGTGAACTTGGCAATGAACACAGTGTCATTTTATCCACTCATATACTGCCCGAGGTTCAGCATTCATGCAGTAGAGTACAAATCATTCATCACGGAAAACTGGTATTAAATGAGCCTGTTGAAGGCTTATCTCGCAGAATGACGTCTTCGAGCTTAATAGTGCGCTTTCGTCAACAACCGAACGAGGAAGTACTGCAAAACGTGCCCAACATAACAGCCCTTGAAGCCCTCGACACCGGGCAGTACCTGATTCAGCATACCCAAGGCACTAGTATCTCAGAAACAATAGTCGAGCTGTCGGTAACAAATAACTGGGGCTTGCTAGAGTTGACACCTCAGCAACACGATATGGAACAAATTTTCCTTTCAATCACTCAACATTCAAATAACCATGAATAGTTTCACGATTGCCAGCCGAGAACTGCGCAGTTTATTTCTGTCACCACTTGCGTGGACCATTCTCGGTGTTAGCCAGCTTATTTTGGCCTACATGTTTTTAACACAAATTGATTATTATTTAGCGATACAACCCAAACTTATTGGTATACCGGGTGCGCCTGGCGTAACCGATCTGATTGTCGCACCGCTGTTTGGTAATGCTGCTGTCATCTTGTTACTTATTATTCCACTGCTAACCATGCGAACCATCAGTGATGAACGCCGCAACAAAACCATTAGCTTGCTGTTTTCTGCTCCCGTCAGTCTAACTGAAATTGTGCTTGGTAAATTCCTTGCCATTTTTGCTTTCTTACTGATTATTCTTTTATCCATCACCCTAATGCCGCTCTCGTTATTGACTGTAGGCGAACTCGATATAGGCAAGCTTTTCGCCTGCCTACTTGCCATGGTCTTACTGATGGCTTCGTTCAATGCGCTAGGGCTTTACATGTCTGCTATTGCCTCTCAACCAACGGTTGCAGCAATCGGAAGTTTTGGCGCTTTATTACTCTTATGGATTATTGATTGGGCTGGTAACAGCAGCAGTGTGCTTGAATATATTTCTATCATGCGACATTTCGAAAACTTACTACGCGGCTTAATACACTCGACTGATATTTTTTACTTTATTTTGTTTATAGCCGGGTTTTTAATTCTCAGCATTCGCCGATTAGATAACGACCGTTTACAAAAATGAAAATATCCCGCAAAGCACACCAATTTATTCGGCTGCAAAATGTCGTTTTCACACTTTTATTTCTTGGCGTACTTGGCCTACTCGCTTGGCTAAGCACACAATATACCGCCCAATTTGATTGGACAGCCAATAGTAGAAATTCGTTATCTACCCCGAGCATCCAATTACTGAAACAATTAACACACCCCATAGAGGTAGACGCGTACGCCACTGAAAATGATATTTTGCGCCAACAAATCTCTGAGCTTATCGATAAATACAGCCACCATAAAACAGATATTACATTAACCCTTATTAACCCCGATATACGCCCTGACCAAGCACGTGAAGAAGGTATCACCGCCGATGGTGAGTTAGTGATTCGCTATAACGGTAAACGCGAATCACTACAACAATTAAACGAGCAAGCCTTTACCAATGCCCTACAAAGGCTTGCTAATAGTGATCAGCGTTGGGTTGTTTTTCTCACCGGGCACGGCGAGCGCAACCCAGCAGGCCATTCAAATTATGACTTTGGCCTATTCGCAAACGAATTAAAAAACAAAGGCATTAATAGCCAAACCATTAATCTAATGGATACGCCATCCATACCAAACAATACATCCTTGCTCGTCATCGCTGACCCACAGGTAAATTACCTAGCCGGAGAAATCGACGTGATAAAACAATATCTTGCTAAAGGTCGGGCATTATTATTGTTGGGCGAACCTAATCAATCCGAACCTCTTAAGCCTTTAACAGAACTGTTAACGATTCAACTCTTGCCCGGCACTGTGGTCGATGCCACTACCCAAGTCTTTGGTATTGATGACCCAACCTTTGCCTTGGTCACCGCATACCCTAACCATTTAGCAACCAAACATTTAAAGGCTATGAGCTTGTTTCCAGGCGCCGCTGGGCTCAGTCTATTAGCTAACAGCCCTTATCAAGCCGCCCCCTTATTATCTACGCTGGAACGTTCATGGACAGAAACAGGTGATATTGAAGGGCAAATACAATTTGACCCCGATACGGATGAAAAGCAGGGCCCCATTACAATTGGTTATGCGCTGAATAAAAAAGATGACAATACCAAAGAGCAGCGCATTATTGTTTTGGGCGATGCGGATTTCTTATCCAATACTTTTCTTGGTAATGGCGCTAATTTAGACCTTGGTCTTAGCCTAATTCAATGGCTCAACCACGACGACTCCTTTATTGATATTCCTGCAAAAACAGCGCCCGATACCACACTAGAAATAAGCCAACAGTGGTCGCTTATTTTTGGTCTTGGGTTTTTGTTTCTGCTACCGGCCCTCTTTATCGTCAGTGGCCTGCTCATTTGGCTTAAACGCAAAAAACGTTAAGCTATGAAAAATCGTCTACTTATCAACTTGCTACTAATTACCTTAGTGGTCTGTCTAGGCATGATTGCGTGGCTAAAGCCCGGGCATGAAGCCCCTAAAAAAACCAACCTAGCTGGGTTAGACATCAACACTATTCAGCACATTAAGATCGAGCGAACAGCGGCTAATACCATCGAATTAAAGCGCCTACAAAACCAGTGGTACTTAACCCAGCCTGTCAACACACTAGCCTTAGCAGGCAAGGTAGAAAGGTTACTTAAAATATCTCAGATCAAACCAACCACTAGCTACCCATTAGAAAAACAGCCACTCAGTCAATTTGGCCTAGATACACCAACAGTTAAGGTCTCTTTTAACAAAAAAACACTCAATATTGGCAAAACAGAAAGCGTTCAATCACGTCGCTACGTCAGCAACGACACACAATTATTTTTATTAGATGACACTTTTTTACATCATCTAACCGCGCCTGTTGATGCTTATATTGACACTCGGCTGATACCCAATAACGGTCAGATTATTGGCTTAAAAACACCCGAGATAACGCTTCAACGACAAGAAGATAATACTTGGAAAAATATCCAATCACCCACTGACGAGCTCTCATCAGACGCGGTTCAAATGCTTCTCGATGAATGGCGATTTGCCCGCGCTATTACTGTTACTACAAAATTCGACGCCACACCTACCGAGCAGATTATTATTTCTCTCTACGAGCAGCCAAACTTGACCTTTCATTTAATAAAGCAAAAAGACAGCGTCTTGCTAGTCTCCAATGATAAAAAACTTGCATATCAGTTTAGTGATACAAAATATAAGAAAATGACAACTCTACCGAGATTGGAGACACCCAATGCCTGAGTTACCAGAAGTCGAAACGACTCGTCGCGGAATTGCCCCTCATATTGAAGGCAAACAAGTTTCACAGGTCATTGTCCGACAAGCAAAATTACGTTGGCCCGTTAGCCCAGAAGTTTCCACCTTATTACCGGGTCTTTGCATTAACCATGTTAAACGTCGTGCAAAATACCTATTGCTTGAAACCGATAAGGGCACGTTAATTATCCACCTAGGCATGTCGGGTAGTTTACGCATCGTTCAGGCTTCAACGACACCAGAAAAACACGAGCATATTGACATTATTTTTAGTAATAACACCTGCTTGCGCTATAAAGATCCGCGCCGTTTCGGTTCGCTGTTATGGTCAACAGATGTCATTGAAAATCACAAATTAATACAACACCTTGGGCCAGAGCCTTTATCCGACGCATTTAATATTGACGATTTTTATCCAAAGGCTCAATTAAAAAAAACACCCATTAAAAGTTTTATTATGGATGGGCAAGTCGTTGTCGGCGTTGGTAATATTTATGCTAGCGAAGCATTATTTCAGGCAGGCATTCACCCTAAACGTGCCGCTAACAAAGTTTCTAAAAAGCGCTTGATTAACCTCGTTTTTGCCATTAAAAAAATCCTAGCGCAAGCTATACAACAAGGCGGCACAACGTTAAAAGATTTTGTTAACAGTGACGGCAACCCTGGTTATTTTCAACAAACACTTAATGTTTACGGGCAAAAAGACAAACCTTGCCCAAGGTGCAAAGCACCCATTAAACAAATCATTATTGCTCAACGATCGACCTTTTACTGCACCCACTGCCAACGTTAAATACTTGACGAGCTAACGCCTGCCAATAACGTTTTTTAATTCTTTATTAGGCATACCCTCCTAATTCCTATAGAGTTATAGCTCTAAAGGGAGTTTGCTTGTTTCAGTTAAAAAATAAATTTATTAACCAATTATTCGGCAGTTTTATGGACCTGCTGCCAATTTTTTCAGTGGTTCTTTTTTTTCAGTTATTTATTCTGCGCCAACCCATCCCCAATATAGCGGATATAGCTATTGGTACAGCTTTTGTTGTACTCGGCTTAACGCTGTTTATTCAAGGTCTTGAAAAAAGCCTATTCCCCATTGGTGAGACCATGGCCTATGCGTTTGCTAAGAAAGGTAGCTTATTGTGGTTACTAGTCTTTGCCTTTTCATTAGGCTTTGGCACCACTGCAGCCGAACCCGCCTTAATTGCTGTTGCCGACGAAGCAGCACGTATTGCAGCGGAAGGTGGCATGATCGAGAAAACTAACAAAGCAAAAGAATCTTATGCTTTTGGTCTTCGGTTTACCGTTGCCTTCTCTGTGGGCTTTGCCATTTTGTTAGGGGTACTAAGAATTATTCGTGGCTGGCCTCTGCATTATTTGATTATTCCAGGCTATATCGGCGTTGTGGTGATGACTTTTTTTGCACCCGAATCAATTATCGGTATTGCCTACGATTCAGGTGGCGTTACTACGTCTACTATCACAGTCCCCTTGGTAACCACTCTCGGCGTTGGCTTAGCCTCAGCCATTCAGGGCCGCAACCCAATGACTGACGGTTTTGGCTTAATTGCCTTTGCATCACTCACCCCGATGATTTTTGTGATGGCATACGGGGTCATTTTATAATGATATTGCTGGCGGAATTGTGGAGCACTTTCTTAAGTACCTTACGTGATGTCGCGCCAATTATTTTTGTTATCCTTTTCTTTCAATTGGTCATTATCCGACGACCATTTAGTCATTTGAAAAACTTAATAACCGGAATGGTTTACGTAGTCCTAGGGATGACTTTCTTTCTTGTGGGTTTAGACAAAGCCCTTTTTCCTTTAGGCACCAGCATGGCCGAACAATTAACCAGCCATGACTTCATCAACCCAACAACCGATCAACGTATTTCTATTGCTTGGCAAGACTATTATTGGGTTTATATTTTCGGGGGCTGTATTGGCTTTGCTACAACATTAGCAGAACCTGCTCTTATTGCTGTTGCTATCAAAGCTCAACAAATTTCTGGTGGTACTATTAAAGCTTGGTACCTAAGGTTGGCTGTGTCTATTGGTGTTGCAGTTGGTATTTCACTAGGGACATTTCGAATTGTAAGCGGCATTGATTTATATATGTTTATTATTGCTGGCTACGTCGTTGTCATTATCCAGACTATTTTTTCACCAAAACTCATCATTGGCCTTGCTTATGATTCAGGTGGCGTTACCACATCAACCGTCACCGTACCGCTAGTTACCGCATTAGGTATCGGTTTAGCTTCAAGCATTCCTGGCCGAAACCCATTGATGGATGGTTTTGGCCTTATTGCCTTTGCCAGCCTATTTCCCATCATGACTGTGTTAGCCTACGCACAATTTGCTGAGTGGATAAATCATCGCGCACAACTTAAACAAGCAGACCAAATAGGAGAATAAAATGCACTTTAAACTCATTATCGTCTTTGTTGATGACAACAAAACTGACAAAGTCCTTAAAGCGGCTAGAGAAGTAGGCGCCACCGGCGCTACTATTATCAATAATGCACGCGGCGAAGGTATTAAACAGCAAAAAACATTCTTGGGTCTAAATTTAGATACTCAACGAGATGTTTTGCTTTTCTTGGTCGAAGAACATTTAAGTCGAAAAATTATCGAAGAGGTATCACGAGCGGGTTTATTCGATGAAGAACCGGGCAGCGGCATCGCCTTACAAATAGATGTTGAAGATGCTATTGGCGTGCTACATCAAGCAAAAAAAATTACCCAATCAATAGAGACAGAACTATGAATGATGCAAAACTTATCACCGTACGCGATGTGATGAAAACCGAGTTTTATATGATTGATGGAACAGCCACCATCACAGAAGCTATTAGAATGATGAAAAAAAATAAAACCTCGGTTTTATTTGTCGATAAATTTCACGAACATGATGAGTATGGCGTGATTAATGCGGGCATTATTGCAAGACTTGTTTTGGCAAAAGATAGAGCACCCGACCGTGTCAATGTATACGAAATAAATGAAAAGCCACTCATTAACGCACACCCCGACATGGATATTCGTTACTGTTCTCGTTTATTTGCGCGCTATAATTTGATGCGCGCACCGGTTATGGAACAAGGCAAAATTATTGGTGTTGTTAGTCCTATTCAGCTAGTGCTTGATGGTTTATGTGAAATTACTGGCATTTGTTAATTAGCCGTATAAAAAGCTCATCAAAAACGCAGCAACGCGATTTATTTTGCTGTGCTTAAAGGTACTGACTCAACAATAGCTGCCCCAGATCCTCTACGGTCACTGGCGGCAACAAGTTTATTAGACTTTTTATCCCACAAGACTGCGTGCATATTGCCATAATGCCTTCCAACAGACTTTAGTTTGTGGCCTTTTTCGGTCAACTCCAGCAAAGTTTCTGCTTTAAAAGTATCTGGCTCATGTTGAATAACATCCGGTAAGTATTGATGATGATAACGTGGCAAGTTGACCCAAGATTCAGGACTATGTCCTTGCTCGGCATCCAAAATACCCAATAACACCATACTAATAATTCGGCTGCCTCCTGGTGTACCCAAAACGCCCACTTTTTCCTCTGTTTCAATAAAAGTTGGAGACATGCTCGATAACATTCGCTTACCTGCTGCGATTGCATTTGCCTCTCCGCCCACCAAGCCGTATACATTTGGTGTGCCTGGCTTAATAGAAAAATCATCCATTTCATCATTCAACAAAACACCCGTCCCTTGAGGCACAAATCCAGAACCAAATGGGTAATTAATCGATAAAGTTGCCGCCACACGGTTACCCCTTTTATCGATCACAGAGAAATGCGTTGTATCATGTCCTTCAATTTCGTTTAAACCACTAATGTGTTGACTGGGTGTAACCTCATCTAGCCTTAAATCTTTAGATATAGTATGGGCATACGACTTTTCACTCAGCTCACTTACTGGCACGCTGACAAAATCACTATCGCCCATGTGTAATGCACGATCACGGTACGCTCGTTTCATTGCTTCAACCACAACATGAATTCGTGTGGCTTCGTCCATCGTTGACAAGTCATATTGTTCTAAAATATTTAGCGCAATAGACAACACCAATCCACCCGATGAGGGCAAAGCAGCACTGGTCACCTTGATATTTTTATAATGCGCAACCACCGGCAAACGCTCTTTCACTGTGTATCGAGCCAAATCCTCTTTGGTCCATATGCCCCCAGCTTGTTGCACACCTTTTACTAACTTATCTGCAAGCTCTCCACTATAAAACCCATCAAAACCTTGTGTTGCCAATAACTGCAAAGTATTAGCTAAATCGTTTTGTATAATGTTTGTGCCCAAGGCAGGTACCTTTCCATCACTTAGGAAAATAGCCTTCGCAGAGTCATTTGACGCTAAAACCGCCTGACGAAATTTAGCCAATCGCTGGTAATGCTCGTTAACTAAAAAACCGTCTTTAGCCAGCTTTATCGCCGGCTGCAAACTATCCGACAGTGCTAATACTCCATAATGCTTTGCTAAATGATCTAAAGCAGCTGGTAAACCCGGAATACCGGCAGCTAATGCCCCATCGACCGAGGCATTCTTAATTGGCTCACCCTGACTGTCTAAATACATATCACGTGTGGCGGCCAAAGGCGCTACTTCACGCCCATCTATCATCACTTGTTTACCATCATGTTGGCGATGTAATAACCAAAATCCACCACCACCCAGTCCAGAACCGAAGGGTTCGACAACTGCCAGTGCCGCACTAACGGCAATGGCTGCATCAAAAGCATTACCTCCTTGGTTGAGCACACTAAGTCCTGCTTGAGTTGCCGCCGGGTGTGCACTTGCTACTGCTTGTTGATGCAGCTGTGTGGCAGGGGTTGCATACGCTGTTATTGCAAATAAAATACTGGTGAAAAAAAGAATTTTTTTCATTTTTTTAATCCTCATTTGTCGCCATTAATTGCTGATATTTCAATAAAAGCTGATCGTTAGTTTCTTCGTTATTCGGATCTTTTGGTATACATTCAACGGGGCAGACTTCCACACACTGAGGCGTATCAAAATGCCCGACACACTCTGTACAAAGGTGAGAGTGTATTTCGTAAATTTCTTCGCCCATAAAAATCGCATCATTCGGGCATTCAGGTTCACAAACATCACAGTTGATGCACTCATCGGTAATAATTAATGACATTTTTCTAATTCACCTTAGCTAAAATAGCTTTTTCAATCTCATGCGGAACAAAATCACTGACCTGCCCACCAAGCCGTGCAATATCGCGCACCAAGGTCGAGGAAACATCACACCAGTCAGGGTCGGTTGTTAAAAATACCGTTTCTAATGCTGGCATCATTTTTTTATTCATACCTGCCATTTGTGATTCATATTCAAAATCCGCAATGCTGCGAATGCCTCTAACAACAATATTGGCTTTATGTTCTTTTGCTAAATCAACCAGCAGGCCATCAAAAAACACCACATCAATATTGTCATATTCACATAATGCTTGTTTTGCCATATCCAAACGCTCTTGGCTTTCAAATAAAGGTGACTTACCTGCACTTTTTGCAACCGCCACCACTATCGTATCGAATAATTTGCTGGCTCGCTGGATACTATTAATGTGTCCATTTGTCATCGGATCAAACGTTCCAGGGTAAATTGCTTTTTTAATCATTTGCTTCTCGATGATGTAGGTAATAGGCCACTTGACCTGTTTTTTTTTGTCGGTGCTCTGTCCAGTTTTTTGGCAGAAAATCTAAATTTAGCGCGTTTTCGCATTCCAAATAAATAACAGCATCATCCGATAAGCAGCCACTTTCTTCAAGCCGTTTCACGCATTCACTAAGTTCACCTTGCTTAAACGGTGGGTCAAGAAAAACAACATCAAATAGCGCATCTGTTTGTTTACGCTTATCGTTTAAAACATCCAACGCCATTCGTTGCATTAATTGAATATTATCTGCTTTTATCAGTTCTTTATTCGTCCTTAGTGCCTTTATTGCCTTAATATCTTTTTCCACCATTAAAACAGAACTCGCACCACGCGATGCCGCCTCAAACCCTAATGCACCACTACCTGCATATAAATCTAAACAATTAGCTTGCGGTAAGTAAGGTTGCAACCAGTTAAATAGCGTTTCACGAATTGGGTCTGTAGTTGGACGCAAACCGTCAATACTAGGAAATTCGAGTTTACGCCCTCGCCATTGTCCACCAATGATACGAACACGGTTTCCCTTAGCAGCCATTAATCTTTTTGTACGACAGATTGGCCAGCAGTTACCATGACCATTTTTTCCATCTTCAGATGTCTTTGGAAAGCTTGTTTTATTTGCTGCTGTGTGACCGCTTCTATTTTCTGCATATAGCTATTTAAATAATTTAAGGGCGCACCACTAACAACGATTCTCACCACATTTCCTAACAATTTTTTATTGCTGTCTAACTTAAGCGCGAAGCCCCCTATGATATTTTTCTTAGCGGCCATTAGCTCTTCATCTGTTGGTCCGTCCTGTATAAAAGTTCGCAACGTTTGTTTAACAGCCATTGACGCTTCCTTTGCTTTTTCATTACGTGTCTGTAGGCCCATTACAAATGGCCCCTTTTGAATCATCGGGTGAAAATAACTGTAGGCACTGTAGGCCAGCCCTCTTTCTTCACGAATTTCTTTAACAATGCGTGAGCTAAACCCGCTGCCACCGAGAATATGGTTACCCACATACAATGGAAAGTAGTCTGGATCATTATGCTGTAATACCGGCAAACCATACAGTAAGTGCGTCTGCTCAGATGGATATTCTAGATGAATAACCTTACCTTTTTGCGGCGTCAGCACCGCTTCAATCGGCGCCGCTTTTTTACCCGCTAACAAATCAACCACCAACTCCTCCACCATGCGTTCGGCCTGATCACGCGAAATACCGCCGACTAAAACAACCGCAAGGTTATTGGCTACATAATACTGCTGATAAAACTGCTTTAAGTCGTTAACTTGAATCTCTTTCACCGTATTTTCGACACCTTGTATTGCATGCGAATAAGGGTGATCTTTATATATTTCTTGGTAGAGCGCCAATTGCCCCAGTACTCCCGGTGACTCTTGGCGCTGCTTAATCCCCAGTAATGTACGTGCCTTAATTCGATTAAAGTCCTGCAGAGGAAAGCTCGGTTTGCTTAATACTGCTTTCAATAACCGCCACGAGGTTTGTAGCGCTTTTTCATCTGTTAAGCTTCGGTAACTAATTGTTGTTAAGTCACGCGATGTTGATGCGCTGAGTTGCGCCCCAACACTGTCTAGTCGCTCTGCAATATCTTGCGCATTAAGCCCCGCTGCACCTTGAGTCAGTAAAGCACTGGTTAACGCTGCCACGCCATTTTTATCTCCGTCCGCTGAACTGCCTGCCCGCAAGACTAGTTGTGCGTCTAAAATTGGCAACCCTTCAGTTGGCACAAAATATACCTGAACGCCGTTATTTGTTTGCCAATGTTGAATACTTGGGAGAGCCAGCGATAACGGGCTGAGTAACAACAGAACACTACTGACTATAACCTTTATTTTAATTTTCATTAGCGTCCCCCATCGGCAGCATATGAACGACTGTTAAATGATCTTCAATCAAATATTGTTGTGCAACGGCACGAACTTGCTCAGCCGTCACAGCGTTTACTTTTTCAACATAATCATGCGCTTTTTGCCAACCAACACCTACAGTTTCAAGCATACCCAACTGCATCGCCTGATAAAAATTGGAATCTTTTTCATACACCGATGCCGCTATCACTTGCGCTTTAACCCTGTTCAATTCTTTTTCCTCAATTAAATCCGTTTGCAAGTTTGCTATTTGCTCCACTAAGGCCTCCTCAAGCTGTTGAATGCTTTTATCTGCAGCCGGCGCACCATCAAACAAAAACAATGTCGGTAGCCGAGCATTCATGTCGTACCCTGCACTGGCACTGGAGGCAACTTGAGAACCCCGTACTAAATTTGAGGGCAATCGTGCGCTACTACCGCCGCTTAAAATACCGGATAACACCTCTAATGCGTACACATCCTCTTCATTCTGCACAGTGTTGAGCACAGGTACTTTGTAGCCCATCAATAAATAAGGGACTTTAGCATTCTGCTTCACAATACTACGTCGCACACCCACCTGTGGCACTTCTGTTCTTTTTTTAACCGGCTTAAACGCGACCGCAGGAATAGGCTCAAAATATTGTTCTGCCAACTGAAAGACCTGCTCATGCTGAACATCACCGACAACCACCAGTGTTGCGTTATTTGGCGAATACCACTGTTTATACCAAACCGCTAAATCCTCTAGTTCCATATCTTTTAAGTCCTGCATCCAACCAATGATAGGGTTTCGATAGGGACTACTGGTGTAAGCCAGTGCTTTAAAGTATTCGTACGCCTGACCTCGTGGTTTATCTTCAGTACGCATACGGCGCTCTTCCATAACCACTTGCAGCTCTTTGCTGAACTCCTTTTCTTGCAACTTTAAATTTTGCATCCGTTCTGCCTCAAGCCGCAGACTTACCTCAAGGCGTGAGGCCTCCATGGTTTGAAAATACGCCGTATAATCAGCACCGGTAAACGCGTTTTCACGACCGCCATTTTCAGCAATTATTTTAGAGAACTCACCCGGCTCTAGGTTTTCTGTTCCTTGAAACATCATATGTTCTAGTACGTGCGATACACCGGTAATACCATCATGTTCGTAACTGGCCCCGACTTTATACCAAATTTGCGACACCATAACGGGTGCTCGCCGATCTTCTTTAACCAACACTTTTAAGCCATTTTTTAGCACTTTTTCGTGTACCATATCAGGCAGAGTTTCTGGCGAAGCAAAACTGTTCAGCGAATAAACGATATTCAGAATAAAAAGTGCCACAAATAACTTCTTCATTTAGTTCTCACTTAACTTTAAAACGAATTTAGAATAGGGATTTTACGATAAAGTTCCCACCAATAGACACAATATCATGTTTGGATTTGGCAAAAAGAAAGATACCGACACAACTAAGCAGCCGCCTGTCGAAGAACCTAAAGAAGGTTTTTTTGGCCGCTTAAAAAACCAGTTAACAAAAACACGCAGCGGATTGACCGGTGGTTTAGGTAATTTATTTTTAGGGAAAAAACAAATCGACGACGATTTGTTTGAAGAATTAGAAATGTTACTGCTAACAGCTGATGTCGGCATTGAAGCCACTCAACACATCATTTCAAATTTAACTCAGCGAGTTGCGCGCAAGCAGCTAGCCGACCCACAGGCTCTCACCCAAGCACTTCAAGAAGAGATGCTATCGATCCTTGAGCCAAACCAACAAGCTTTAACCATTCCTGACAGTGACGGCCCTTTCGTTATCTTAGTGGTCGGCGTTAATGGCATGGGTAAAACGACGACCATTGGTAAACTGGCTAAACGTTTACAAGCCGAGGGCAAAAGTGTCATGTTAGCGGCTGGCGATACATTTAGGGCCGCTGCGATTGAACAATTACAAGAATGGGGGAAGCGTAACGACGTTGAGGTTGTTGCTCAACATACTGGGGCTGACTCTGCTTCGGTTATTTACGATGCCTTTGAGAAGGCAAAAGCGCGCAACATTGACGTCTTACTGGCAGACACTGCTGGCCGCCTACATACCCAAACAAACCTAATGAATGAGTTAAGCAAAATCAACCGTGTTATTAAAAAACTGGATGACAGCGCGCCACACGAAACCATGCTGGTTCTTGATGCAGGCACCGGACAAAATGCCCTCGCCCAAGCTAAGAATTTTGATAAAGCCACCCCACTAACTAGCATCACTCTTACGAAATTGGACGGCACCGCAAAAGGTGGTATTATTTTCGCCATTGCCAATCAATTCAAACTACCCATTCGTTTTATTGGTATTGGTGAAGGCATCAATGACCTACGTCCTTTTGATGCCGCCGAGTTCACCACGGCTCTATTTGAAAAATCTGAAACTGACCATTAGCGCTCATGCTTCAATTTATCAACGTCAGCAAACGTTACCCTGGTGGTGCCGATGCGCTTAAAAACGTTAATTTCGAGTTAGAAAAAGGCGAAATGGCCTTTCTTACCGGCCACTCTGGTGCGGGTAAAAGCACCTTGCTAAAACTTATCGCGATTCTTGAACGTAGCACGCAAGGTCAAGTGATGCTCGACAACCAAAACATTGGCCGCCTTTCCAAACGGCTTGTTCCCTATGCTCGGCGTAAAATTGGCATGATATTTCAAGATCATCGTTTACTGCATGACCGTACCGTTTTTGATAATGTCGCCTTACCTTTAATTATTGCTGGACTGGATCGTCATGAAATTCAACGCCGTGTTCGCGCAGCGTTAGATAAAGTCAATTTACTTGGAAAAGAAAAGCGCTACCCCATCACTTTGTCTGGCGGTGAGCAACAACGTATTGGTATTGCACGGGCAGTTGTTAATAGGCCGCCAATGATTTTAGCCGATGAACCAACAGGAAACTTAGACCCTGCTTTATCCGAAGAAATAATGCAATTGTTTGAACAGTTTAACCAAGTGGGCGTGACTGTACTGGTCGCAACTCATGATATTGCCCTTATTGAACGCATGAATTATCGAACATTAGTACTTTCTCAAGGTGAAATAGTGAGCAATCATGGCTAGTCGTCGACAAAACGTACAAAGACCTACTAGTCTATTTAGTTTACGTGCTTACGTGCTAATTCACTTGCATACTTTTTTTGCCAGCCTTGGTCGTTTTTCAAGAGCACCCTTTAACTTTATGATGACGGTCAGCGTCATTGCCATAACATTATCCCTGCCGTCCGGTTTATTAGTTTCTATTAACAACCTTCAATCACTTAGCGGGCAAATTGACTTAAACAACAATATTTCATTATTTCTTGATCAGTCGGTCAACCTTGAGCAAGCGTCCAAACTCAGTCAGGCACTACATGAACATGATCAGATCACCCAATCACTTTTAATTAGTAAGCAAGCAGCTCTAGAAGAGTTTCAGCAATATAGCGGATTTGGTTCAGCCATTAGCGCACTTGCCAGCAATCCATTACCGCATGTTATCCAAATCACCCCTATTATTCAGCTAAACAACCGTGAGGCACTTGAGGCCCTGGTTAATGAACTTAAACAACGAGCCGATATCGAACTGGTCCAACTGGATATGGGCTGGCTCGACCGGTTAAATGGCATCCTCAACATAGCCCAGCGTGGTGTTAGCATTATCACTGTATTACTGGGTTTTGCTGTACTCTTAATCGTTAGCAATACTATTCGATTAGAACTGCAACACCGTCGTGATGAAATTGACATCACTCGACTAGTGGGTGCAACACGCAGTTTTATTATGCGCCCATTTATCTATAGTGGTTTTTGGTATGGTTTTCTGGGTGGTATTTTCGCTTGTTTGCTGGTTAATTTATCTGTGTGGCTAATTGATGGTCCCACCAGTTCTTTATCTGCTTTATATAATAGCTCGTTCAGCCTTAGCTTTATGCCTTTAGGGCATGCTATTTTATGGGTTATCTTCTCTATCAGCCTTGGTATTATTGGTTCATGGCTGGTTGTTAGTCGATACTTATCAGAACTAGAAAACTGAGTATCATAAAGCCTTTAAATTGCTTTATAAAATGAACCTTTGTTATACTTGCTGGTCTTATATTGTGAGTGTTAAGTTATTCAAGCACACAAAAGGAGGGATAGTATGACTCATGCTTTAGCATTACCTAATCAATTATCAGCTGGATCTTTAGATGCTTATATAGCCTCTGTTTCCTCTGCGCCTGCGTTAACGGTAGAGCAAGAAAGAGATTTAGCAAATCGTTTACGAAATGAAAATGATTTAGAAGCTGCTCGCATGCTCGTTTTATCTCATATGCGTTATGTTATCCATATTGCCAAAAGCTATAGTGGCTATGGCCTTGCACTGCCAGATCTCATTCAAGAAGGTAGCATTGGCTTAATGAAAGCCGTTAAACGCTTTGACCCTGACATGGGGGTTCGTCTTGTCTCGTATGCCGTACACTGGATTAAATCTGAAATTCATGAATTTGTAATCAAAAACTGGCGTATTGTTAAAATTGCGACGACAAAAGCTCAGCGCAAACTGTTCTTCAACTTAAGAAAGCACAAAAAGAACCTAGCATGGCTAGACGAAAATGAAGCCGACGCTATTGCAAATGACCTAGGTGTCGATAAATCTGCCGTTTACGAAATGGAAAAGCGTTTGAGCAATTTTGATATGGCTTTTGACGGTCATCAAGATGACAACACAGAATCAGACGAATTGATTCATACGCCTGCGACATTTGTGACTAAAGAAGAACACGACCCTGCTACTTTACTAGAAACATACAACGAAGAGGCTCACGATGCTTCTCGCTTAAATACTGCCCTTAGCAACCTTGACGATAGAAGTCGATCAATTTTAGCAGAGCGCTGGTTAAGCGAAAAGAAATCAACTTTGCATGAGTTAGCAGATAAATATCAAGTCTCTGCTGAACGTATTCGTCAATTAGAAAAAAATGCGATGAATAAGGTAAAGCAAGAATTAATTGAGTATAGAGCCTCTTAAAACCGCCTAAAGCCCAAGAATCTCACCTTGGCTTTAGGCGTAGAGTCAGCTGTTTCCCGACTTGTATCATCTCGACCTGCTTTAAAAAACTCATCCCTAATAAAACAACCTCACCATCCATATGTGGGTTGATATGTGCCGCAACATTTTTTAGTTCAATCGACCCAAGGCTAACCGACTCAAGCGTAACCCGATACACCACAATATCACCATTGGCGGTTCGCGTTCTTTGCGGGTAACCTTCCGGCAATCCCATCTGTTTAGCAACTTTAGCGGGAATACTGATATTGGTGGCTCCAGTATCCAAAACAAACATAACCCAATGACCATTCAATTTGCCATTCGCTACATAATGACCTTGTTTATTTTGTTGTAACGTTACCTCAGCCACACCATCCAAGTCATAGATAACATCAGGGCGCTCGTTGGGGTTCGCTTGCAAGTCAAGGTATCGATCGAAGCCTATCACTAACATGGCTAAAAGGCCCAACCATGTTAGCCAAACCATTATTTTTGAAAGCTTAGTATTCGGTTCTACACTTTTCATTAGCAAATATTACACACACTTACGGCTCACCGCATTATGACAGGTAGTTATTTAACTCGCTGTATGTGTAACGGTATTAAATATTTTGCCTATTTAAATCAAAGATAATGATCGATAAGTAAGGCGGCGAATAACAGCATTAAATATAGAATTGAGTATTTAAATGCTTTCATTGCAATAATGTCATCAGCTGTTTTCTTAAGCAGCACCGCATAATATAAAAAACCGAAACCTAAGCCGATAGCACTAACCAAATAGAGCATGCCACTCATGCCTGTCAAATACGGCAATAAACTCACTAATATTAATAAAACCGTATAAAAAACAATGTGTAACCTAGTAAATTCGGCGCCATGAGTCACCGGTAACATCGGAATATCTGCTTTAGCGTATTCCTCTCTTCGCGCAACAGCCAGTGCCCAAAAATGTGGCGGCGTCCAAATAAAAATAATTAGGAATAACAATAAAGCATGTGGGTCAATTGTCGATGTAACCGCACTCCAGCCCAATACAGGAGGCGCTGCACCCGCAGCACCACCAATAACAATGTTTTGCGGTGTAGCATGCTTCAAATAAACGGTATAAATAACTGCATAACCAATTAATGAAAGAAAGGTTAAAAAGGCCGTTAACTCATTTACCAGAAAGATTAGCACTAGCATTGCAATAGCACCAATCGTAAAGGCAAATCCAAGCACCTGTGTACCGTTCAAATCCCCATGTGGTAATGGTCGCCCTTTTGTACGAGCCATTTTGGCATCAAATTTTTGATCTAGGTAATGGTTAATCGCTGCTGCTGAAGATGCTGCCAAACCAATTCCAATCGTGCCGAATACCAATGGTTGCCAAGGCACCATGCCCGGCACTGCTAAAAACATTCCAACCACTGCTGTAAAAATAATCAGCAGGACTACCTTAGGCTTACATAATTCGTAATAGCTTTTCCAACTAATAGTGTTAGTTGAATCATTAATCATCTGTTCACTCAAAATATAACCCTAAATTATAGTACTGGCTTACCAAGCCTAAATCTTACATACACTACACTTAATAAAAGTAATGCTGCTACTGCATTATGCGCGACAGCAACGTGTAGAGGCAAATTTAGCAACACATTTAATATGCCCAGCATTACTTGCATAAATAATAGAGCACCAAGCATTATTGCTTCTTTGACGGCACTTAAACGGATCAGTAAATATATCAAGAAACTAAATAATATAGTTGTTATTAAGGCGCCTATACGATGCACCCAGTGTATAGCTGCACGCGCTTCATTACTTAACACACCAAACTCATAGTCCACACCTAAGCCACGCCATAACACAAACCCTTCTTTATAATCCACAGCTGGGTTCCAGCTAGTACCAAAACAAGTCGGAAAGTCTGGGCAAGCCAACGCTGCGTAGTTTGTACTTGTCCAGCCGCCTAAGGCAATTTGCACGACTAATACTAACAGAGCAACTGATGTAACACCCCTGACAGTGTTTTTTTTGTCTGTCTGTGCCAACCGTTTTGTCTGAATACGCAGCAACAGCAACAATAACAAACTAAGTGTTGCTAACCCACCGAGCAAATGACTCATAACAATCGCCGGTTTAACCAACAAAGTTACTGTCCACATTCCAAGCGCCCCTTGAAACATAACTAACAATAATAATAACGTCGTTAAGCCTCGCTGACCAAGCTCTGGTCGCCTCCAAGCCATAATCGTTAATATTAGTATGACAAGACCTAAGCCACTAGCAAAGTAACGGTGTATCATTTCCTTCCACGCTTTAGATACCTCTAGAGGGCGCTCAGGGTAATGCTCAGCGGCATGCGCAACACCTTCATGCGATTCGTCGACAATGAGGCTTCCGTAGCAGCCAGGCCAGTCTGGGCAACCTAGCCCTGCATCTGATAAGCGAACATATGCGCCCAATACAACGACAAACAAGGCCAAGAGTATTGCAAAAATAGTTAAGTTTCTGAACATGTTATTAACCTATTTGGGAGGCCTTAAATAAAAGTTTAAGGTCTTTTTGAATACCATATGGGTCTGCGTCTTGCGAATATTTCATCATGATGTTCCCAAGAGGATCCAACAGCAACATATCACCATCGTTGATGTTTTTAACATTAGCTTGTAACTTTGCAAGATGCTGATCACTCCAACGTAATACGAACAACTCAGGAGCCTGTGAAAGAAACACATTATCTTGATGTTCGGATTTGTCTAAATATACTCTTTTTAATCGCTTCGCATCTTTGTTTAACAATACGTGCAGTTGTTGAACAATATGAACAGACTGTTCACACAATTCAGAACACTCCCCATCCGTATCAATATGCACAAGAACCCATCGCCCCTTCAATTCCTTGATCTCATCTTCTGAACCAACAAAGTAGTCACTTAATTCAGAAGGTATTGCTGGTACAATTAATTCACCATAGTTTTTAGTACTGCCACCGTCAAGCCATTGTGGATTATTGAACAATAGCCAGGCCGTTAAAACTGGCACAGCAAACATACTTGCAATAAATATAAGTTTAAGTCTATTTTTAGTGACGTTATCCATTCTTTTTTCTACCTAGTTTTATGGTTAATACAAAATAAATAATGACCCAAGCCGTCGCTAAAGCAAACCATTGAAATGCGTAGCCATGGTGTTTTTGCGGGCCCATCTTCATTGGAACCCAACGACGATCATAGCCATTGGGTTCTTGTTGATTTAATAACAGTTGATATGGCAAAACAGTATAACCTAAGCGTTCCGACACCTTATCGACATCAATTAATTGCGTTACCGAAGGCCAACCATTAGACAGTGTATCTGCTCCATCTAGCTTTATACCAACACTGGGGAAATGATCTAGTTTCCCACTAATTGTAACCCCATTAGCCGGTAAACTGACATTTGGTAAAATATCTCTAGTCGGTCCAGCAGGCACCCACCCTCGATTCAATAAAATTGCTTCTGAAGCATTTAATTTTAAAGGTGTTAATACAAAGTAGCCCTGTCGACCATCTTTCACTTGATTATCTATTAAAATTTGTTGATCTGTGTCTAACAAACCAGTTGCCTTAACTGGCCAGTAACGTAAGCCTTTATTAGCTCTCAACTGCAACGTTGACAACTCAACAGACTCCATGTTCATTCTGATGGACTGCAAATCTAATATATCTTGCTTTTCTTGAGCTCTATTAAGCTGCCAATTACCCAAACTTAGAAGCAATAACAAAACCAATATGGCAAGTATTGTTAAATATATATTCGCTTTGAATTGCATAATAAAATATTGTTAGTCTTTACACTAAGTTTAAATGACAATAGGAACATTATAATTTGAGAAATATGCAATGAACCCCTTCATTAAATACCTAATTGTTTTTACGTTATGCGTCATTATTTACAGCCTCTTTAAAGCTTTCTACCATTTGTCTCGTAGAAAATCTTCCCCTAAAGAAGTGGTGAAGTCACTCGCACTACGAATTGGCCTATCATTAACGCTATTCATTTCATTATTATTATTTTCTTATCTTGGCTTTATTAAGCCTCATGCTGCCATACCCACCCAGCAAAGTAATCAACAACCATTAAATCAATGACAATAAAAAAGGCGCTATCTTGTAGCGCCTTTTTTAAATAAACCTCAGTCTCTATAGCCAATAGACAAAGACAAATAATCCCAACCAAACCACGTCAACAAAGTGCCAATACCAAGCCGCTGCTTCAAAAGCAAAGTGATTTTCTGGCGTGAAGTGTCCCTTCATGCTACGAAAAAGGATAACTGCGAGGATAATAGCACCCATTGATACATGAAACCCATGGAAACCAGTCAACATATAAAAAGTAGACCCATAAACGCCCGAAGCCATGGTTAAGTTCAAGTCATTATAACCGTGACTGTATTCAAGGGCCTGTAAAGCAACGAATACGAAGCCCAAAATAACCGTTAACGCCAATCCGATAATAAGTTGTTTACGTTTATTAGCAATTAAACCCCAATGTGCCCAAGTCACCGTCACACCACTTGTTAACAGAATAAGTGTGTTGATCGCTGGCAAACCCCATGGGCCCATTTTCTCATATTCACCACCTACATTTGCTGGTCCATTTGTTGGCCACATCGCCTCAAAGCCATCCCAAATATATTCATTGGTACTCGCTCCTGAGCCTTCGCCGCCTATCCAAGGCACTGAAAATGTTCGAATATAATACAAAGCACCAAAGAATGCGGCAAAAAACATTACTTCAGAAAAGATAAACCAAACCATGCCGCCACGAAAAGAAGCATCTTCATTGCTTTTATAAGCACCCGATTCACTTTCATTAATAACTTCGCCGAACCACCCAAACATCATATAAACCAAGACTAAAAAACCTACCGTCATGATAATAGATGCAGAAGGAGCATTATTTAGCTCGGCAGCAAAACCACCAAAAAATAACATCAAACCAATGGAGCCAATAATCGGCCATTTCGCATCGTGAGGTACGTAATACGCGTTTTCAGAAGACATAAATTTACCTATTCTAATTATTTATTCTGTAAGGAACATAAAAGAACCTATATAAAAGCTTAATGCCATAGCGACCAAAATAGCCACTGTGATTAATTTTTTTTTGCGTTGTTCTTTCATATTAATAATGCGTCTAGCCCTTAAGCTAGACGCTCATACCTTTATTTAATTTCAGGTGCCGTTGAAAAACTATGATACGGCGCTGGAGAAGGCAATGTCCATTCAAGACCTTCAGCTCCTTCCCAAACTTGATCCGTTGCTTTTTCCCCGCCTTTGATTGTTTTATAAACAATGAAGCAGAAAAATACTTGCGACAGGCCAAAGGCAAAACCACCAATACTCGACCACATATTAAATTCTGCAAACTGAACTGAGTAATCAGGAATACGACGAGGCATTCCAGCAAGCCCTAAAAAGTGTTGAGGGAAGAACAATACATTCACAGATATCGTAGATAGCCAAAAGTGCCATTGGCCCATTTTTTCGCTATACATATTGCCTGTCCACTTTGGAATCCAATAATAAACAGATGCCATGATTGAATACACCGCACCGGTCACCAATACGTAATGGAAATGAGCGACAACAAAATAGGTGTCATGGTATTGAAAATCTGCAGGGGCAATCGCCAACATTAAGCCTGAGAACCCACCAATCGTAAACATAATGACAAAACCAATCGCAAATAACATGGGTGTTTCAAATGTCATCGAGCCTTTCCACATAGTGGAAATCCAGTTAAACACTTTCACCCCTGTTGGTACCGCAATCAACATAGTTGCATACATGAAAAACAATTCACCTTGCAGCGGCAAGCCCACTGTGAACATGTGATGCGCCCAAACAATAAATGAAAGGAATGCGATCGACGAGGTCGCGTATACCATTGAGCTGTAACCAAATAGAGGCTTACGAGCAAACGTTGGAATAATCGCAGAAATGATACCAAAAGCTGGCAAAATCAAAATATACACTTCTGGATGACCAAAGAACCAGAAAATATGCTGGAACAACACAGGATCACCACCACCCGTTGCACTAAAGAACGTTGTATCGTAAAAACGATCTGTCAAAAGCATTGTGATTGCCCCTGCTAACACAGGCATTACGGCAATTAATAAATAAGCTGTAATGAACCAAGTCCATACAAATAAAGGCATTTTCATCAATGTCATGCCAGGAGCACGCATATTAAGGATGGTAACAATAACGTTTATAGCGCCCATCACAGATGAAATACCCATCATATGAATCGCAAAAATCATAAATGGAAAGCCGTTACCACCTTGTAGTACTAACGGTGGGTACATAGTCCAGCCACCTGCTGGCGCACCACCATCCATAAAGAATGTTGCCAATAGCATTGTAAATGCAAAAGGTAGTATCCAAAAACTCCAGTTATTCATCCTAGGTAATGCCATATCAGGGCCGCCAATCATAATGGGCAACATCCAATTGGCTAAACCCACAAAAGCCGGCATAACAGCACCAAAAATCATGACTAAAGCATGAACAGTTGTCATTTGATTAAAGAAGCCTGGATCAATAAATTGTAAACCTGGTTGAAATAATTCCAAGCGTATAACCATTGCCATTGCACCACCAACCATAAACATCACTAGTGCAAATACTAAATACAGTGTGCCAATGTCTTTATGGTTTGTTGTTGTTACCCAACGCATAAAGCCTTTTGCTGGACCATGATCGTGGTGATCATCATGTGAATCTATAACAGTCGCCATTATCTGAATCTCCTAATTATCTTTTAAGTCTCTTGGATTAAGCGCGTCAAGTGCTGCTATTTTCGCTCCCTTAACCCCTGATTTCTGTTCGGCTAACCACGCTGCATAATCTTCTTCAGATTTGACTTCAACAACGATAGGCATAAAACCATGGTCACGACCACATAACTCAGCACATTGACCTCGGTAAATACCTGGTTTATCCACTACAACCCAAGCTTCATTAATATAACCAGGGATCGCATCTTTCTTCCAGCCAAAATCTGGTACCCACCAAGAGTGGATAACATCACTTGCTGTTAATAAGAAACTTACTTTTTTGCCCACAGGCAGCACCAATGGGTTGTCGACATTTAACAAGTAATTCTCAACAGTGGCTGGATCAATTTCTGAACCAACTTGACGTGCTTCGTTACTGGCAACATCTAATGTGCTAAAGAAGTCTACGCCTTCACCGACATACTCATAACGCCATTTCCACTGGTAGCCGGTTACTTTGATTTTCATATCAGCTTCAGACGTGTCATGCATTTCAATCAACACTTTCGTCGCTGGAATAGCCATAACAATCAGAATGATGAATGGAATAATAGTCCACACCAATTCTGCCGCCATGCTTTCATGAAACTGTGATGCCACTGCACCGCGTGATTTACGGTGATAAATCATCGAATAAATCATCGCACCAAAAACAACCACGCCAATCGCTACACAGACCCATAGGATCAACATATGCAAATCATGAACTTGCTTGCTCGTCTCAGTTACACCCACCGGTAAATTCAACCCATAGTCCGCCTGGGCGATGCCTGACATCAACGTCAATACAGTGCCACCAGCAAAAAGTTGCTTTAGTTTAATCACAGAAACTGCCTCCCTTATTTTTTATCTTTCAAAACTAATTTGATATTGACACGATTAGCATTTTCAAATGTCGCATCACCAACTTTTCGTTTACTTTTAGTTACAAAAGCATCCGACCTCAATTTAATGTTACTACCTTGTAAGACAAGGTCTCTGGGCGTCAGTTATATAGTGACGTCTCCAGTAATATTTATTTAACAACTAACGATTTTACTTTTATCCGAGTGAGTTCGTTCTCCTTCACTCACTTAAGATATACAAAGTAAAATCAATTAAAAATATATAGTATTTTCAGAATACCCATGAAAATCTGAGTGTTAGTGTCAGGCATTCTATCAATGACTTCTACCGACTTTACCCATTAATTTTCATCTATCCAAGCATAAGACAGTATGGCCTCGCAATTTAACGAAATTCAATCAAATAATCAAGTAGACCCTTTATCTTTCTTTGATCCACAGCACTCTTTTTTTCTTTATCTGGTTGATATTCAATATTGCCTATAAATTTAGATTTCATTCGCTGCTTTAATGTCCGTATATTTTCATTTATCTCCATAAACTGACCGTTTAGGTCATTACCGATCCAACCTGCAATCCGACACCCCTTGTTCAAAATTGCAGCCTCGGTCAATAACGCATGATTAATACACCCAAGCTTTAAACCAACGACTAGAATAACCGGAGCATTAAGCGCTAACGCCAAATCATCAAAACCAAGCTGATCATTTAGCGGAACCATCCAACCTCCGGCTCCCTCCACTATCACCATATCAGCTGCCAACTTATGTTTTGCGTAAACCGCCTCAATGTCTGGCAAGTTAATGACCATGTCTTCTTGTTCCGCCGCAATGTGCGGTGCTATGGCTGGTTCAAAACAATAAGGGTTTACATCCGAATAGCCGAGCCCTGCCGTAGATTCCCGCAATAAATCAATTGCGTCTTCATTTTTAAATTGACCATCCTGCCATGTAGCACCAGCAGCAACCGGCTTAAAACCAGACACCGTCAACTGACGCTCTGCTAAACCTCTTATTAAGGCAGCCGCGACATAAGTTTTTCCAACATCCGTATCGGTACCCGTAATAAAAAAACTCTTTAACATTAAACTTTACTCACCTTTTTTAGCATAAACATAAACTGCCTGAAAAGTGGCAGGGACCCCTTGCTCTGTTCGTAAACTTTCATACGCTTTGAGCATAGCCTTAAATGATTTAACACCTGTTAAACCAAGCCGTCGTCCTTGATTCATATTGTGTGCTCCCATCCCTTTCAGGCTTACCATCAATTGTTTTGGTGATGAGTAATAATTCACAATATTATCCGTCAGTATCGTTATGTCGTAAAAACCAGCACGTTGAAGCGCTTGCCGAATCACTTCTTCACCCACAAACGAATTAACGTGTACCGCCTTATCACTTTGCTGCCATGAGCTTTTTAACTCAGTCAATGTTGCAGGCCCAAATGTGCTGAACACAAACAAACCTTTCGGCTGTAACACCCTATGTGCTTGAGCAAACACTTTCTCCAAGTTTTCACACCATTGAAATGCCAGATTAGAATAAATCACATCCATAACGCCATCATTCAGTGGTAACTTTTCAGCATCGGCACATATAACGCCTTTCGCCTGCGAAGTCCCTAAATAATGACGTGCATGCTTCAACATACCAATTGCAATATCTAAAGCATACACATCCTTCACTTCATTTAACTCAAATAATTTCTTGGTTAAATAGCCCGTTCCAGCGCCAATATCAAGAACGCTTTGATTCGCATGATTTTGAGCTTTTTTGTGTAAAAGTAAGCGATCACCAATCAGCCGTTGAAGAGAGGTATGTTCGTTATAGTTTTGTGACGCTGAGTCGAATGATTGACGCACCATTTCTTTACTATAAGTAACTTTTTGAAACCCGCCAACGCTCATAACTCCCTATCTCCAGCAGACATAAATCGTACTAACTCTTGTGATACCTCATTCGGGTGTGACAAAAAAGGAACATGTGTGGCGCCCTCTATGACACACACAGCAACACGAGGATTAATTTGTACGAACTCATCTGCTACCTCAACTGGCACCAATTGATCCTTCTCCCCAAGCAACAGCATAGTCGGACAGTTTAGTTTTTTTAACGCAAGCCGATAGTCAGCCTGAGATAAAATATCCAAACCGCTAATCAATCCTTTTGTTGATGTTTCACTGCGCACCTGTAACACCGACTTTAGAAACCTCTCGATTGTTTGAGATGGTTCACCACCATCTGTTTGCAATTTAACAAAGCGTTTCATAGTTGGCAGCGGCTTTCTTTTCAAGTGACTAGAAAAAACATCAAATACTGCTTTAGATTGGGCAGGCTGCCAGTCGGCAGATTGTACGAATTTTGGTGTGCTCGCCAACATGACAAGCCGATTAACACGCTTCGGGAAGTGATCTGCATAAGCCAAGGCAACCAACCCGCCTAACGACCACCCCAAAAAACTACACTGCTGAGGTAATTGTGCCGCCATCATCTCCAGCAAGTCACTCATCTGCCATGGCTCGTTATACTCGCTGTTTCCGTGCCCCGGCAACTCAACACAAATAACACGAAAGGACTGTTCCAAAAGAGCTAACCAATTATTCCAAACCAAGTTATTCATGGCCCAGCCATGTACTAACACAAGATTTGGCCCTTCACCCGATTCTTGTATATTTAATGCTGTTAACAGAACAATTCCTCCAAACCCAGCAGTAAATTATCAACTTGTGAGTCCGTATGGGTTGCCGATAACGTAATTCTTAGCCGCTCACTCGCTTTTTTAACCGCTGGATAACGAATAGCGCCCACTAAAATACCTTTCTCTTTTAAATACTCACCCGCAGCCATGACCGCCTCATTACTACCAAGAATAATCGGTTGGATAGGTGTCTGCGAAGGCATTAAGTTAAGCCCTAATTGCTCGGCACCTTTCCTAAACCTAGCGACCAAATGCCGTAACTTTTCTCTGCGCCATGTTTCTTGTTGGCAAATTTTTAAACTTTGTCTGGTGGCTGCCATTACCGCTGACGGCATTGCAGTGGTAAAAACGTAGGTACGCGCTTGTTGTATCAACGTTTCGATAAGTTCTTCACTACCTGCAACAAAAGCCCCTGATGTTCCCAAGCCCTTGCCTAACGTCGCCATCAAAATGGGGACTTGTTGCTGATTTAAGTCGCATGCTTCCAACAATCCACCACCTTTTTCACCCAACACCCCTAGCCCATGCGCATCATCAATCATCAACATTGCATTTGAGGTTTCCGTTAGACCAACCAAGCCCTGCATGTTGGCTTCATCACCGTCCATACTAAACACGCCATCACTAACGACCAACTTTCTGCGAGTTGATGAGCCTTCGAGCAATTGCTTTAACTGCCCCATATCACCATGAACAAACCGTTTAACCTGAGCACCAGAAAGTCTTCCGCCATCAATCAGCGATGCATGATTAAGTTTATCTTGGAAAATCTCATCGCCTTTATGAGCCATTGCCGATATTGCGCCTAGATTTGCCATATAGCCAGTTGAAAAAATCAACGCACGATCACGCCCGGTAAATTCTGCCAGTTCTTCCTCAAGCGCATGATGTTCGGCACTATGGCCACAAATCAAATGCGCAGAACCACTTCCAACACCGTAACGTTCAGCAGCTTGTTGAAATGCTTTAATAACCGACGGATGATTTGCTAACCCCAGGTAGTCATTGCTCGAAAAGTTATCGAACATTTGCCCGGCCATTTGAACACTTGCACCTTGAGGACTTTCAATTGTTTTGCGCAAGCGATAGCGCTGCAGACGCTTTAAGTCATCGAGCTTTGTTGCTAACTCCCAAGGATCCATACAAAAAACTACACCGTTGCAGGATAAATACCTAATCGCTTAAACAATTGATGGTCTGCACTTTCTTCTGGATTTTCTGTGGTTAACAGTTGATCACCGTAAAAAATGGAGTTTGCGCCTGCAAAGAAACACATCGCCTGCATTTCATCGGTCATATCAGAACGACCAGCAGACAACCTGACTTGAGAAGTTGGCATTAAAATTCGAGCCACTGCGATCGTTTTTATAAATTCAAGCGAGTCTATCGCCTCGGCACCGTCTAATGGCGTTCCTTTTACTTGCACTAATTTATTAATCGGTACGCTTTCTGGCGGATGCTCCATGTTCGCTAATGTTTGCAACATCTTTGCTCGGTCATCACTGGCCTCACCCATGCCGACAATTCCGCCGCTACACACGTTAATGCCGGCATTTCGAACCGTATCAATCGTATCTAAGCGATCTTGATAGGTTCGCGTCGTAATCACCTCTTTATAGTAGTCTTCTGACGTATCAATATTATGATTGTAATAATCTAGCCCAGCGTCTTTTAACTGTTGCGCTTGGCCATCTTCCAACATTCCCAAGGTAACACAGGTTTCCATTCCCAAGGCTTTTACCTCTTCAACCATTTTGGTGACTTTATTTAAATCACGATCTTTAGGGCTACGCCATGCCGCCCCCATGCAAAATCGGCTTGCACCATTCGCTTTAGCTTCTTTAGCCGCATCAACAACTGCTCTAATTTCCATTAATGCTTCTTTTTCCAGCCCCGTATCGTAACGAACACTTTGTGGGCAATAGGAGCAGTCTTCAGGGCATGCGCCCGTTTTAATACTCAATAAGGTGCTAATTTGAACCGCATTTGGGTCAAAATTCTCACGGTGGATAGTGTGCGCTTTAAAAAGCAAATCGTTGAATGGCAAATCAAACAGTGCTTGAATTTTCTTTAACGGCCACGTGTTCCTAACTATATTAACGGCAGCTTTTTTTTGCTCGCCAATCGCTTCTGATGCTATGCTCATTCAAAAATACCTTTTCAACTGGATATAAATTGACAATGGTACATTAGGTTAAAAAGTTGTCAAAATTAATTTATACAAAAATGGACAACTGGTCAAATATTATCCAATTTAACCTTTACCCGCCCACTTGTTTTATTTGTGATCAGCCAGGGCATAATGCATTAGACCTATGCACTGAATGCCTACAAGAACTAAAGCCATCAACACACGCATGCCCAGTCTGCAATATAGAGCTCAGCGCTGTATCATCCATTTGTGGCCGCTGCCTACAAAAGCCACCCTGTTTTGACCATGTATTTTCGTTATACCGATACGAAGGTATTGCACAATTTTTAATTAAGTCGTTAAAATTTCAAGCAAAATACAGTTGCGCAAGAACCATCGGGCACTTAATGGGGCAGCATTTCAAAACTCTCGAAAAGCTACCTGACGCCCTAATAGCTGTTCCACTACACCCAAAACGCCTAAAAGAACGAGGGTTTAACCAAGCAGAACTTATCGCTCAACATATACATAAAGAGCTTAACATTCCTCTGGTTTCGCCCGACCTGACTCGAATCATTAATAGCACGAGCCAAACCAGCCTTAAAGCCAGCGAACGTCGAAAAAACTTAAAAAATGCTTTTTGCTATGAGCCATCAATAGAACTTAGATCCATCGCTGTTATTGATGACGTGGTCACGACTGGGTCGACAGCAAACGAAATTGCCAAAACGCTGAAGAAAAAAGGAGTGCAACAGGTTGAAATTTGGGCTTTTGCTCGGGCTTAAGCAACAATACCTTTTACTGCATAGTCCGCAGCTATACCTACAAAAACGATTAAACCGAGCCAGTTATTATTTAAAAACGCCGCCATACACTTTGAGCGATCTCGATCTTTGATCAAATACTGATGGTAAATAGACAGTAAAAACGCAATGAAGACGGCTGTAAAATAAAGGCTGCCCAAATCTGCTTTTTGCCCAATCATAATCAACGCTATAAAAAATAATAACTGGAAAAAACCAATCAATACTTTATCCAAATCACCGAACAAAATGGCCGTAGATTTAACCCCAATTTTTAAATCATCATCACGGTCAACCATTGCGTACATCGTATCGTAGATCACTGCCCATATCACTGTAGCGGTAAAGATCAGCCAAGCCATCGCAGGCACAGTATTTGTTTGAGCAGCAAAAATCATAGGAACGGCCCAGCCAAATGCCATGCCTAAGAATATTTGCGGCAAATGAGTATGGCGTTTCATAAAGGGATACAACGAGGCTAAAAAAACAGCACCCAATGATAAATAAATTGTCAGCGTGTTCATCAGTAACACCAACAGCGACGACGCAAAAACCAAAACAAAAAATAATTGCAATGCTTCAGTGGGCTCTACTTGCCCTAAGGCTAGCGGTCGATCTTTTGTTCGCAACACATGCGGGTCAAGTTTTCTATCTGCATAATCGTTAATCACACAGCCAGCCGAACGCATCAACACCACGCCCAACGTAAACACGATCAAAACCAGAATATCCGGCTTGCCATTACTGGCGATCCAAAGCGCCCAATACATCGGCCAAAGTAATAATAGGCTACCAATTGGCTTATGCATGCGTGTTAAACGCCAATACGCCTCAATGTTTTCTTTTTTTAATTCTAATTTCATCATTAATTAAACAAAGCTGGTAAAAAAAACTCGCTAACCAAAAACACGTGTTTATTAAGCTGATAAGCATTACGACGTGCCCAGATATGCGGCTGACCTTCAAGCATTTTTTGAGTTTCTAGGTTTAACTGATGGCAGCCAATTTTAGCCAGATCAAGCCCTACTCTTTTTAACCTTGGGTCACTAAAAATGACTTCGCCCAGCGGTTTGTCCCCTAGGTGTGTTAATTCTTGCAAGTGATGGGCAGCTTTTCTTGGCAAAGTGGTCCGTGCAAATACAAACGGTTGATTATTAATATTCAGCTGCACCTCACGAATAAGCGCATACCGATACGGGCGCTGATTTAAATAGCGGGCATCCGCCAATAAAGGTTTTGCCAGTCCTTGCCCTAACACATTGACACTAAAAGGCTCATCAAATGTATTTTTCATTCGCACAGTAAGTGAATTAGGCTCTAATAACCAGTCTACCACCTGTTGCGGCATCGAGTGTATTGGCCATCGGCTTAACGCACGCCATACGGGTTCTTGTAGGAAAAAGTTATTAATGTTCTTCAACACAGCCTGACTCAATTAAACTTGTGCATATTCTACTGAATTCGCTATCCAACGGTGAACTAATGGCTCAACTAACTCCGGCTGTATTCGCAAAACCTCCTCCGCAGACAGTGCCACTTGATCTAACAACTCAGCATCTCGCACTAAGTCAGCCACTTTAAACCGCATAAAACCAGCCTGTCGCTGACCTAATATTTCCCCTGGACCACGCAATTGCATGTCTTTTTCGGCAATTTTAAAACCATCCGTTGTTTCACGCATAATTGATAACCGCTCACTGGCATTTTTTGACAACGGCGCCTTATACATCAGCACACAATGACTTTCTCGTTGCCCCCTGCCGACCCTACCTCGCAGTTGATGTAGTTGCGCCAAGCCCAAACGTTCGGCATTTTCAATGACCATTAGACTTGCGTTAGGTACATCAACACCTACTTCAATAACCGTTGTCGCCACCAGAACCTGTAATGCTTGCTGCTTAAATTGCATCATCACAGTCTGCTTTTCTTGTGCTGTCATCCGACCATGTACCAAGCCAATTTTCAACCTTGGTAAACACTCTCGCAGCAAATCAGCCGCTACTTCAGCTGCCTGACACTGTAAAGCCTCCGACTCTTCAACCAGCGTACAAACCCAATACACTTGCCGGCCATCCTCAACCCCTTTTTCAATTCGCTCAATAATTTGTTCTCTTTTAGAGACCGGAAGCACCGCCGTGGTCACTGGTGTTCGCCCGGGTGGTAGCTCGTTAATAATCGACAAATCTAAATCTGCATACCCTAACATTGCTAGGGTTCTTGGAATGGGGGTTGCTGTCATCACCAACTGATGCGGATAAACCCCTGTCTTCGCTCCTTTATCGCGTAACGCTAATCGTTGATGCACACCAAACCGATGCTGTTCATCAATAATGACTAGACCTAGGTTTGCAAAGATTACTTTTTTTTGAAACAAGGCTTGTGTGCCAATTACGATGTTAGACCGACCTTCGGCAATATCGGCAGTAATTGACTCGTATGTTTTACCCTTATGTTGCCCAACAAGCCAATCCACTTGAACACCTAGATCTTTTAGCCACAATTGGAAGTTTTTGAAATGTTGCTCTGCTAATAGTTCTGTTGGTGCCATCATTGCTACCTGATACCCCGCCTCTGTAGCTGCTAAGGCAGCACACGCTGCAACCACTGTTTTCCCTGAACCAACATCCCCTTGTAATAAACGTTGCATCGGGTGTGAACGTGCCAGATCTGACAATATTTCTTGAATCACTCGGTTTTGTGCATTAGTCAGCTCAAAACCCAATGATGTTAAAAAACGCTGTCGACTTTCCCCAGCCGATTTAAAACTCGGCGCAACATCACAACGAATGCCTTTTTTTAACCGGCTTAAACTAAGGTGATGAGCCAGTAATTCTTCAAATATTAAGCGTTTAAATGCCGGTCGCTGACTGGCATCCAAGCTTGGCATTGTGTCTGGGTAGTGTAATTGCTGCAAACTGTCTACTAACGTAGGCAGACCGCGTTGACTCAACATGGACTGCGGCAAACAATCACGAATGCCCATCCCTTGTTGAAGGAGCAAAAAAGCCTGCCTTATCAGTTTCCTAAATGATGCTTGATGTAAGCCATCTGTTACTGGGTAAACCGCAAGCAAACCTTCTTGAATTACACCGCGTTGCGCTTCATTAATCAGCTGATATTCAGGGTGGACCACATCAGCAATCCCTTGTTTACTATAAGATTTAATATCACCAAAACAACGTAGCCACTGACCACGCTGCATAGCTTGTTTTTGACTGTTTGAAAAGTGAAAAAAACGTAATGTGACAAAGCCCGTCCCATCACTCAAGCGAACGAGCAAAGAGCGTCGCCCCCTAAAAACCACCTCTGCTAACTCAACTTGACCTTCAAATAAAGACGACTCCCCTGTTTTCAACGAGCCTATCGCAACCACCTTGCTTCTGTCTTCATAACGAAATGGCAAATGAAACAAGATATCTGCAACACTCACGATCCCTAGCCGACTTAATTTTTCGGCTACTTTTTCGCCAACACCTTTAAGGTAAGTTATGGGCAAATCATCCAAATAACTATCCACCACTATGACAGCCTTCTATGCAATAGTATTAATCGTCAACCAATACCATGACAGCGTCCATTTCAACACGACTATTTTTTGGTAATTCAGCCACGCCTATTGCCGCTCGTGCTGGGTAGGGCTGCGAAAAGTGGGCCGCCATTTTTTCATTGACCACCGGAAAGTCCGCCATATCAGTTAGATAAATATTTAGTTTTACAATATCTGCCAAACCACCGCCTGCCGCTTGTGCCACAGCGGTTAAGTTTTTTAATACTTGTTCAATTTGCTCTTCAATGCCGCCGCTAACCAGCACCATAGTTTCTGGCAATAGTGGAATTTGACCGGATAAATAAACCGTTTGGTCCACCTTAATCGCCTGCGAATAAGTGCCGATAGCATCTGGTGCTAAATCTGTATGAATGACTGTTTTTTGCAAAGCGCCCTCCTTAGTTCCTAATTCGTGCTATTTTTATAACCGATGCAAGTGCATGTAAACGACGCATCACCCTTGCTAAATGCTTCCTGTCCCGTACCGTTATGGTAAAAACATCACTAGAAGCATCTGCAGAACGTGAGGCTATTTTGATGTTTTCAATATTACAATCATACGATGATAATATTGACGCAATCTCTGCTAAAACACCCCGCTCGTTCTTTAACTCTAAGCCTATATCGGAACTAAACTCGCCTTCCACAATATTGGCCCACTGAACACTTAACCAATTTTTGTGTTTGCGTTTATATTCCCGTGTGTTTTTACAATGCACCCGATGTACCACCACACCACGCCCAGGGTTAAAGAAACCAATAATTTTATCGCCTGGAATTGGCCTACAGCAGGTACCCAAATTAATCAGCATCCCATCTGCACCGTGGATATTAAGCGTGGCTGTTGCTTGCTTACCCTTGGCAATGTCGATGAAGGAGTCTTCATCCCCAGCTGCTGCAATTAAATGTTGCGCAACCAACAAAGGCATTCGATTACCAAAGCCCAAATCCATCAATAAGGCATCAAGCGAACCAATTTGCTGTTCGCTTAAAAACTTTTGTAATTGTTCAGGGTCAACATCATCAAAATTTAAGCCGACACTTTTAAACTCTGCATTCAACAGTTGACCACCAAGACGAATAGCATCACGCTCTTTAAATTCTTTAAGGTGATTTCGAATAGCGTGCCTTGCTTTGTTGGTTACAACAAAATTTAACCAATTGGGGTTACAGACTGCGAAATCACTGGTCATAATTTCAATAGTTTGGCCATTTCTAAGCACTGTGTGCAACGGCTCCATTATTCTATTTATCTTCACGCCAGCACACGCCATACCAATATCGGTATGAACCGCAAAGGCAAAATCAACCGCCGTAGAGCCTTTAGGCAATTTAACAATTTTGCCTTTCGGCGAGAACACAAAAATTTCTGTCGGAAACAGATCCACCTTTAACGTATCAATAAACTCAAACGAGTCATCAGAACCCTTTTGCGTTTCTAACAGGTTCCTTAACCATTCATGCGCTCTCACTTTTGCATCATGCGCAACATCTGTTGTTTTATAAAGCCAATGTGCGGCAATCCCTGACTCAGCCAAACGATCCATTTCTAAGGTTCTAATTTGAAGCTCTATTGGCACTCCAAAGGGACCAACTAATACGGTATGTAATGACTGATAACCATTCGTTTTTGGCAAAGCGATGTAATCTTTAAACCGACCCGGTACCGGTTTGAATAAATTATGCAGCAAGCCTAAGGCTTGATAGCATTGCTCAATTGTCTCGACAATCACCCTAAAGGCATACACATCAAACACTTCGTTAAAGGGTATGTTTTGCCGTTTCATTTTTCGATAAACGCTGTATAAGTTCTTTTCACGCCCGTAAATAACGCCCGGAAAGTCGGTGTCTAAAAACTTTTCTACCAGTAATTTCTCTACTTTATCGACGACCTCTTTTCGGTTGCCTCGAGCTTTTTTAATACTTTTATTGATAATCGCTCTGCGACGAGGGAACATTGCTTCAAAACTAAGGTCTTCTAATTCAAGCCGAAACTCATGCATCCCTAGCCGATGTGCAATAGGCGCATAAATATCTAATGTTTCTTTGGCAATCCTCCGTCTGCTAGCGGGTTTCATCACCTTAATTGTTCGCATATTATGCAAACGGTCAGCTAATTTAATAATAATCACTCGCAAATCTTTTGCCATTGCCAAAAACATTTTGCGCATATTTTCAGCCTGCGCTTCTTCACGAGTTTTAAAGTTAATTTTTGTGAGTTTACTCACTGCATCAACAAGGCCAGCAACATCATCATTAAATAACGACGCCAATTCCTCATAGGTCGTGTCTGTATCTTCAAGAAGATCATGCATTATGGCAGCCATAATGCAGTCAACATCCATTTTCATATGACTTAAAATGAGTGCGACAGACACTGGGTGACAAATATAATCTTCACCACTCAATCGGTATTGTCCAGCATGTGCTTCACTGGCCACTTGGTACGCCTGATGAACCTGATCCAATTGCTCCTGCGATAAGTACTCAGACAACACTGACATTAGCTCTGCTAACAAGGCCGTTTGCGGCAATTCAACGTTTTCTTTTTCTACATCCATCTACAATTATTTTCTTTTTCACATAAAAAATGCCCATGAGAGCATCATGAGCATTTGAGTCTATCACCAAAACTCTATTGGCGAATAGGCAGCGTTTCTAATTTTTTAGTTGGCCAACCTTAGTTTTCTTCAACAGTCACTTGCTCAGTTGAATCAGCGTCTTCAATAAACAGCTCTTCAATCGGTGGATTATCAACCAAGTCCAACGCTTCTTCGGTGATATGACCGGCTGCGATTTCTCTCAGAGCAAGAACAGTTGGTTTATCATTTTCAAGCTCAAGGCTTGAATCAGCACCATCCATTATCTGGCGCGCACGTCTTGAAGCTAATAAAACCAACTCAAAACGGTTGTCTAATTTTTCAAGACAGTCAGAAACTGTTACACGTGCCATTTGAACCCCTTTTAAATATGAAATAATTTGAATAGTCGAACATTATACTATATTTTTAAATAATTAATTAAGCAACTGATTAATCAAAGCCGAGTGGGTGAGTTTTCCCCTTTTCATGGCTAATCGTTGAGTCTTTACAATCATGGCTAGCTCGTCCAAAGCCACTTCAAAATCATCATTGACCACCAAGAAATCATATTCTTCATGATGCACCATTTCATCCACTGCTGTACGCATTCGCTTATTGATAACCTCGTCGCTATCTAACCCACGTCCTCGCAACCTTTCCTCGAGAACCTGCTTGGACGGTGGCAAAATAAATATTGAACAGCTATCCTTCATCACACGGCGAACTTGTTGCGCCCCTTGCCAGTCAATCTCTAGAATAATATCCACCCCTTGTGCTAACTTTTCATCAACCAAGCGCTTGGACGTTCCATACGAATTGCCAAAAACGGTCGCGTATTCTAAAAAGCCATCTTGCGCAACAACCTGTTGAAAGCCTTCCTCGCTGATAAAGTGATAATCAATACCACTCACCTCACCTGACCGTGGTGCTCTCGTTGTACTTGAAACAGACACCTCAATATCTGAGAGTGTCTCTAATAACGCCTTCACTAAACTTGTTTTACCAGCCCCCGAGGGTGCAGATACGATAAATAATTGCCCTGTTCTCGTCACTTTTGTCCTTTATTCTATGTTTTGAATTTGTTCTCGCATTTGTTCTATCAGAACTTTTAACTCAACAGAAACATTCGTTGTTTGGATATCTGCCGACTTTGATCCCAAGGTATTCGCTTCTCGATTAAGTTCTTGCATCAAAAAATCTAACCGTCGTCCAACCGGTTCTTCTTGGTGCAAAATCCTACGTACTTCCTTAACATGTGACTCAAGCCTATCTAGCTCTTCTTCAACATCCATTTTTTGTAAAAAATAAACGAGTTCTTGCTCAAGCCTTGCTTGCTCAGGCTCATCCATCAAGTCTTTAATTTTCTTTTCTAGCTTTTCACGCAGTAAGCCCTGCACTTCTGGTAGCCGTGTTTTAGCTATGTCCATTTGTTCTTGAATCAGCTCACAACGCGAATCAACCATTTCCAATATATTGGCGCCTTCTCGTTCACGCGAGTCAATCAATTGCTCTAACGCCTGATTTAATAATAACATCGCACCATCATGCACTGGCTCTAAGTCCTCCCTTACCTCTGCTTGCACACCCGGCCAACGTAAAATATCTAACGCAGACAGCTTCTGAAACTGTTCCATATTCGTTTCGATCTTCGAGGTTGCTGTTAGCAACTGCTTCAAGCGTGCTTGATTTATTTCAATGCTTTCTTCGCCTTGCTTTTGTTTTCTGTAAACCAAGTTACAATCAACTTTGCCACGCTTTAGCCGCTTGCCAACTGCCTCACGAACTAATGGTTCAATCGTACGAAATATTTCAGGCAACCGAGGTGAAACATCTAAATAACGATGATTAACTGACCGAATCTCCCAAATCAACGTGTATCCTTCAACTTCACACTCACTACTTGCAAAAGCAGTCATACTTCTTATCATTTTGTCGCCTATACTTAACGTTAAACAATAAATATTAGGCTGTTTTTAAAAAGATTAATACCCTGATGACAAAAAACACCTTCTCACTTCCTGCACACGCAACAACAAATCATACCGAGACCTTACCCTCTGGCACTGTTGTTGATGAATATATTATCGAACGCGTCATTGCACAAGGCGGTTTCAGCACCGTCTATTTAGCTCGCCAACTAAAAGATCAGCAACAAGTTGCTATCAAAGAATACAAGCCTAAACACCTAACTAGACGCGATGGCAACGCTGTCATGCCTATTGACTCGGCGGCACTAAACTTATTCCAACGTGGCCGCCAGTTATTTATGAAAGAAGCCACCTTATTAACAACCCTCAAACACCCAAACATTGTTAGCGTGCTTAATTTTTTCCTCTGCAATAATACCGCTTACTTAGTGATGAATTATGACTACGGTATAACCCTTGGAAATTGGTTAAAAGATTCAACAAATATCGCGACCACTGAGTTTTTACTGGACGTTTTTCTACCCGTAATGCGATGTATTAAAAACATGCATAACAGAGGGTTACTTCATCTCGATATTAAACCCGATAACATTCTATTAAGACCCTCATGCAACCCTCTCATCCTCGATTTTGGTTCAGCACTGTCTTACAAAAACCAACAACAGCTAAATTCACATAGCATGACAAAGGGTTACGCTGCACCAGAACAACACGAGCAAAGCAAAACACTAGGCCCTTGGAGTGATTGCTATGCAATAGGCGCTAGCATGCGCACTTGTTTAGATAGAACCGCCCCTATAAGCTCATCAGACGTTGTCGCTATTGAAAAAAGGCAATCGGCCCACCGTCTTTATAAGAAGCAAATTAATGAAAATATTCTTTACGCTATCGACTGGGCCATGCAAATGTCACCCTCTAAAAGGCCCCAGTCCATCGACGACTTATTGAATATCATAAACTACCGCCAGAATTCTTAATTCAGTCAGATAAAGTGATTTTTCTGGCCTATAATGCGCATATTATCAAACGTGGCATTTTCAACGTTGCCCGTCATTCAATATTATTATCATAGGAAAAAACATGAGACCCAGTGGACGTAACCCTGACCAACTTCGCGAAGTAAAAATAACAACCAACTTTACGATTCACGCCGAAGGGTCTGTATTAATTGCCTGTGGTGACACCCAAGTCCTATGCACCGCTTCGGTTGAAAGCCGTGTACCAAGGTTTTTAAAAGACAAAGGTCAAGGCTGGGTCACTGCTGAGTACGGCATGCTTCCGCGTTCAACACACAGCCGTATGGGTCGCGAAGCTGCGCGCGGCAAACAAAGCGGTCGCACACAAGAAATTCAACGTCTCATAGGTCGTTCTTTGCGTGCCGCCGTTGATCTAAACGCACTAGATGGCTACACGATCACTATCGACTGCGATGTTCTTCAAGCAGATGGCGGGACACGCACCGCCTCTATTACGGGGAGTTTTATTGCTTTGTCATTGGCTATTGAAAAATTACTCGATGAGAAAAAAATCAAGAAAAACCCAATCCATGGTCAAATTGCTGCTGTCTCTGTAGGCATTTTCAACGGCGTGCCAGTACTAGACTTAGACTACCCCGAAGATTCCGAAGCGGAAACTGACATGAATGTCATTATGAATGAAGCAGGTGCCTTCATCGAAGTTCAAGGCACTGCGGAAGGGCATGCTTTCCGTCGTGAAGAACTGGATGAAATGTTAAACCTTGCCGCATCTGGCATTAGCGAATTAATGCAGCAACAGCGTGACGCCTTAGCAAAATGATCCAACAACTTGTGCTGGCCAGCAGCAATAAAGGGAAAATAGCAGAAATTCAGGCGATGCTTAAACATCAAAACATTGAGATTGTTTCACAATCACATTTTGATGTGCCTGATGCCGAAGAAACCGGCACTACGTTTATTGAAAACGCTATCATTAAGGCTAGACAAGCAACAAAAATTTCAGGTTTACCTGCCATTGCGGATGACTCTGGACTAGAAGTTGATGCCCTTAATGGCGCGCCTGGCGTCTATTCTGCCCGTTATGCAGGCTTACCCAGCAACGATAAAAAAAATACCGCAAAGTTACTCAATGCGTTAGCCGACGTAGCTCAGGAAAAACGTACAGCACGCTTTCATTGCGTGATGGTTTTCATGGCACATGCTAATGACCCTTCCCCTTTGATCTCTCATGGTGTTTGGGAAGGGCGTATCGCATTTCAAGAAAATGGCGATAATGGTTTTGGCTATGACCCCGTTTTTTTTACCCCTGAACACCAGTGCCTCTCTGCTGAGCTAGCGCCCTCTATCAAAAACACAATCAGTCATCGCGCCAAAGCATTGAACCAACTCATGCCTCAAATTTCTGATTACTTCACGACGCAAGCATGACAAAAGGCTCAACAGATTATAGCCTCTATATTCATATCCCTTGGTGCATTAAAAAATGCCCCTATTGTGACTTTAATTCACATGAAAAAAAAGGCGACTATAACGAAGAACTGTACGTTAACGCGCTGATAAAAGATCTCTCAACCGAAATAGAAACTGTTAACAATAAGTCATTAAAAAGTATCTTTATCGGTGGCGGCACACCCAGCCTCTTTTCCGCTGCTAGTATTCACCGCATTCTAGAGGCAACCGATAATGCGCTGGGTATTAATAAACAGACTGAAATTACCTTAGAAGCTAATCCTGGTACAGCCGAAGCCAAGAAATTTTCTGACTTTCACGCAATTGGTATTAACCGCCTATCCATTGGCGTGCAAAGCTTTAATAACGAACATTTGAAAAAACTGGGCCGTGTTCATGATGCTGAGCAAGCGCATAATGCCATCCAACTAGCACAAAAAGCTGGTTTTAATAGAATCAATCTTGACCTCATGTTTGGCTTACCCGGCCAGAACATCCAACAAGCCATTGACGACGTTGAAATGGCACTAAGTTACCACACAGGCCACCTGTCTCATTATCAACTCACCCTTGAAAAAAACACCTTATTTTATAAACACCCACCAGCGTTACCGCATGATGAGTTAATTTGGGATATGCAAGTTGCCTGTCAAACAAAAATTGATAACGAACTTAACCAATACGAGGTATCTGCCTATGCTGCCGAGGGGCAGCAGTCTCGTCATAACCTAAATTATTGGCAATTTGGCGACTACATTGGAATCGGCGCGGGCGCACATGGCAAGTTAACCGATGAACAAGGTACTATCTCACGCTATTGGAAAAAGAAACTGCCTCGAGACTACATCAAGCTGGCGGGCACTCAAGATGTTATAGGTGGAAAAAATATCGTTAAAGACGCTGAGTTACCTTTTGAATACATGATGAATGCTTTGCGCTTAAAATCAGGCTTTACAGTTGACCACTATCAACAACAAACACATCAAAACGCTTACCAAATACAAGCCATCTTAGACTCACTGGTTAACAAGAAATTATTACAGCGGAACGCTTCAAGCTACCGCTGCACCGAGCAAGGATGGAACTTTCTAAATGATACCGTAGAACACTTTTTACCCAGCGAATGAACGAATTACTGATCAACAAAACTTACAGTTGCCCATACTGCGGAGAACGAATCGATACCTTCATCGACACCTCTCAAGGCAACCATCAAACAGTCGAGGACTGCAGTGTCTGCTGCCGCCCGATTGAGTTAAACATAGAAATTGATATCAGCAGCCAAGAAGTTAACCTAACTGCACAAACTGATTCAGAATAATATCGCGCCAAAAGATTGCTTCGTTCCTACGAAATAGAGCACCTTTCAGTATAAAATAGCCCAACATTAACCCAGATAATCAGACCATGAAAAATTACAAACGCGAGTTTATTGAATTCGCCCTGCAATGCAACGCACTCAAATTCGGACAATTCACCCTAAAGTCTGGCCGAATTAGCCCTTACTTTTTTAACACCGGGCTATTTAACACGGGCTATCGTTTACGAAAATTAGGGCATTTCTATGCACATGCCTTGATAGACTCTGGCATGGATTACAATATTTTATATGGCCCCGCTTATAAAGGCATTCCACTTGTTTGCGCTGTGTCTATTGGCTTATCTGAGGTGTCAAATCAAGATATACCCTATGTTTTTAATCGTAAAGAAGTCAAAGACCACGGCGAAGGTGGCTTGTTAGTCGGCTCAGAACTGAAGGGTAACGCTATCATTGTTGATGATGTTATTAGTGCCGGAACCTCGGTTAGAGAGTCTGTCGATATTATTCGATCAGCTAATGCGACTGCATCCGGTGTTCTAATCGCGCTTAATCGGCAAGAAAAAGGTCGTGGCGACACCTCAGCAATCGACGATGTAGAAGAAAGCTATGGCTTTAAAGTCGCTTCTATTATTGGCTTAGCAGACATTATCGATTACCTCAAAGAATCAGCTGAACCTGAGCATTTAAACAGTATTCTTAAGTATCAAGAAACTTACGGGACTGGCTAGCCCCCACCACGAAGAAACTTAAGCAAAAACACGTCCATAAACTGCGCTTGCTTTTCATCATCCATCGTTGAAAAGTCAAAGCTCACGGGCAACATTGGTAGGCGCGTAGAGGATACTTTATGCGTACCCTCATGACCTAAGCTAAGACGCGCCTGTTGATCAGCTACTGTAAAGATAATGAGATTTTCATCGCGTTTATAAACCAATTTATTTTGGTTCTCGAGCAACGAAAGAAACTCTTTGCGCGAGAACCCCATGTCTAATGTAAATTGTGAAGCGGTTCCGCTCATTAGGACAGTAAAAGCCGTTAGTTAAGGAGTTATTTTC
>OJDW01000026.1_pt1 | contig 110627 bp, 106 predicted proteins | sample 1593131 | NCBI WGS metagenome assembly OJDW01 (sample SAMN05416874, study PRJEB24817) | seawater metagenome | isolation source: Sea water | place: Canada:Atlantic | collected 2013-11 | reverse complement strand
CGAGATCATGCCTAGTCTCGTGGGCTCGGAGATGTGTATAAGAGACAGGTATATATAGCCATAAGGAATACTTATGGATCCATTAAAAAAAGAATATGAATACTTCCTCGTTCTCTGTGAAACCCCCAATATTTCAAGGGCTTCGGAGCTTTTAGGCATGCAGCAAGGAAGTCTATCAAAGGCCTTAAAGAAGCTTGAAGAGAGCTTTCAAGGTCAGCTTTTTGTTCGTCAGGGCCGAGGTCTTCGGCAAACAGAACTAGGGGCGCTCCTTCAAAAGCAGCTTTTAAAGTTAAAGAGTGAATGGGAAGTAGGAATTCAAAAGAACCGAGAGCATCTTCTTGAGGTCTCAGGGCGAATCAAGATTGGTGGGCATCAGATCACCGCCATTGATATCCTCTCTAAGGTTATTCCAAAACTTAATGACCGCTACCCTGAACTTCAACTTGATATGACCTTTAAGTCCTCAAACCTCATCACTAGAGATGTGATTGAACATGAGTTAGATTTTGGTTTTGTCGCTAACCCTATTGCCCACCCTACTCTTGTTATTAAAAAGATTCGAAAAGACTTTATAGGACTATGGGCGAAAGACCCTGATCACCACGATAAAGTTGTTTATTATAATCCCGATATGATTGAAGTCTCAAAGGTGCTTAGAAGGTATAAAAGTTATAAGCATGTTCCTGTCGCCGACTATGAAGTCCTGGCGCAATTTGCGGTAGAGAGTTCAGGAATAACAATTCTCCCCAACCCCGTAGCCGATAGATATAAAAAACTAAAGAACTTCGGCAAGAAGCTCTTAGAAGTAGATATTTGTATGATCTATAATATTGAAAGGCCTCAGACAAAGACCTTCAAAACAGTTTTAGAAGAGTTTAGAAAACTAGCAGTTTCCTAAACTCTTGGTCTTCTTCTTTTTCTTGAAGAGTCTGATCCAGATCCACTTTTAGCGCCTTCAGATCCTCTTGAAGAACTTCTCTCAGAACCACGTCTTGGGGATCTACGAGAACTTCCCGAGCGTCCAGCATCTCTTCTATTACGACCACCGCCACCACGAGAAAAACTTCTCTCAGATCGAACAGCTTCTTTAGCATCTAGCTCACCAAGATCTTGATAACGTCTTAAGTCTTTTCTAAATTTTTGAGAGAAAAGAACCTTTAAGATTTGATCTCTACTTAAACCTTCAAGAGATTCTTTAAAGTGATCATATGTTTCATCAAGTTTGAATTCTTCACCTTTTTCTTTAACCGTTTCAACAAGAGTCGCCATGCTAGCAAGCTCTCTATCTACTAAAGCGACTTTTAATTTAGCCACAGTAGGAAGCTTAGCCGGCTCTAATTTAGTCTTAACAAAACGCTCTAAGTAACGAAGCTTTCCACTTTGATGTGGATCGACAAGAGTATAGGCTTTTCCTTTAGTTCCGGCTCTACCAGTTCTACCAATACGGTGAACATAAGATTCCATATCTTGAGGAAAACCAAAGTTGATCACGTGAGTAAGATTATTAACGTCAATCCCACGAGCAGCAACATCAGTACAAATAAGAAGACTTACATGACCTGCCTTGAACTTCTTCATGGCAGCGTCTCTTTGGTTTTGATTAAGATCACCATGGAGAACATCTACTTTATGCCCACGAGCTAGAAGCTCAACTCCAAGCTCGCCTACTTCTTTTTTAGTCTTACAAAAAACAATCCCGTACATATCAGTTTCAAAATCTAAAAGACGACAAAGCGCTTCCATTTGATACTTAGGACGGATAAGAAAATACTTTTGCTCGATATCGGCATTACTTAAAGTTGTTTTTTCAATCTTTAGAATCTGTGGATCCTTGAACTCTTTATTAACAAGGTTAATAATCGGCTTAGGCATAGTGGCTGAGAACATCCAAATATTTCTCTCAGGAGGAAGAACCTTTAAGATCTCTTGAACATCATCTAAGAATCCCATGTTTAGCATTTCATCAGCTTCATCTAGGATAAGTTGTTTTGTATTATTAAGTTTAAGAACGCCTTTTTTCATAAGATCCATCACACGACCTGTTGTACCAACAACAATTTGTGGACGACCCTTTCTAAGACCATTGATTTGTTTTTCATAAGATGTTCCGCCATAAACAGTTAGCGTTCTAACATCAATATATTTTCCAAATTTCTTAATTTCTTCGTGAACCTGATTAGCAAGCTCTCTTGTAGGAGCAAGAATCAAAGCTTGAACTTCATTACTTTTAAAACAAAGTTGAGAGAGAAGAGGAAGAACGAAAGCAGCTGTTTTACCAGTTCCTGTTTGTGCTTGCCCTACAAAGTCGACGTTACCTTCTAATAATTTCGGTATTGCTTTTTCTTGTATATCAGATGGTGTTGAAAATCCTTCGTCTTCGATCGCTCGAAGTAGTTCTTTAGAAAGATTTAAGTCTTCAAATTTCATAGTTAGTTCCCTTTTGATTGAAGGCGTAAACTATCGTTTTTAGAAGACTCTGCATAATGATAGGGTAATTACTACAATAACCACCCTATCTACCTGAAATTAGGCTCCCTCGCGGTCACTCTTGCCTCGAAAAGGCTCACCAGTAAGATTAGTTATCTCCTGCGGGAAGTGATCGAGGATCCAACTTACAACATCTTTAATTGAGATCATCGAGACGGGAACATTTGCTTTATCCACAATAGGAACGTGGCGGTAACCACCAACGTGCATATTATTTAAGACATAGGCCAGCTCATCTCCAGATTCTAAAGACTGAGGGTTCCCAGTCATATAATCTTTTGCTTTTAGGTTTTTCCAATCATCAACAAGTCCTAAGACCTTCATCAACAAATCTCTTTCTGTGATAATTCCAGAGAGTTCTTTGTTTCTCGTCAGAACAACTGATCCGATTCCCTTATCTTGCATTAAGGTCACTACGTCCCCTAAGCTAGTCTCTTCGTCTAAAGCAATAACGGAAGGAGACTTGATACTACTGATGGCAGACTTAAATGATTCAGCACAAAGTGAAGTTCCACTCTCATCTTGCTCGTCAGCTATTTCTTGTTCTTCGTCTATTTGATCATCCATTAAACTCATAAGTACTCCGTGTGTTATAGAAAGAACCAATTATAACATAAATTTATTTAAATACTTTTAAAGGGTAGATGCTGTTTTAGTGCGTCAATTGTTTGTTGATTATGCTCATTATGCTCTACTAAATGAGTCTGAATAGCTGAGTGAAAGGCCTTATTTCGAAGGTGGTGATAGCTCGTAATAACAACCGGCTCAAAGCCTCTTAATAATTTATGTTCACCTTGAGCACCGGCCTCAAAGAGAGGTATCTTTTTATCAAAGCAATACTCCATTCCTTGGTAGTAACATAATTCAAAGTGTAAAAAAGGAAACTCTGCTTCGGCCTTAGGATCAATCCCCCAGTACCTTCCATACAGACACTCTTTCCCTGCTACAAATAGGCTCATGGCGATTAAGTTTTCATCTTTAAAAGCTAATGCAATCTTCAAATCATCTTCTAGAAATTCAGGAAGCTTCTCAAAGAAGGCGTGATTTAAATAGGCATAACTTTGCTTTTTACTAATGGTTGAGAGGTAGAGCTTATAGACTTGGTTCATGAGATCTTCATCTAACTCACTTCCCGTTTTCCACTCTATTTTAATTTCCGCTTTTAAAACAGCTGCTCGCTCTTTTTTTATATTCTTTCTCTTTCTAGTTTTAAGATGAGAGAGGAAGTCTTCAAATGAAGAGTAATGATTCTTAAAATGGTACTGTAATGTTTCTTTTCTAAGATAGCCCAGCTTCTCTAAAACTATATTCTCTTCCTCATTGGTAAAAAGAAAGTGATGAGAAGAGAGTTCATCATGACTTAGGTAGAACTCTTTTGCTTTTTCAATCAACTCAGCGACCCCACTTCCTAGAACCTTAGGGGCATTGATAGGAGTAAAGGGTAGAGCATGAATCATCTTTGGGTAATAGTTGACTCCATGCCTTTCGTAAAATTCGGCCCAGGCCCAATCAAAGATGTACTCGCCATAACTATGGCCCTTAATATAAAAAGGAAGAGCGCCCGTATCACTTTCAATACAGTGAGGGGTCCAGCCACTTTGCTCATTAAGAAGGCCTGCAGCTTCAAGAAGAGAATGAAATCGCCCATCACAAAAGGGATGAGGACTTTTTAAGTCGAGCATTTCCCCATCATAGCGAGTCTTTTAGTATTTGTGCTATAATTTGTTTATGGAAATAATCAAATTAACGGCCCTATTTCTCATCTCACTACAACTTTCTGCCTCTTCAGGAAATTACAAACCTAAGACAAGTAATTCAAATACCAATGACTCGGGTCCTGTAGATAAAAACTACAAGCTCTACGTTGAAGACCCTAAGCCTAAGAATGAAAGAGATGTAAAAGAATTTGTCTATTCAGTAAAAAGAAAAGGCGTCACCATCAATAATATAAATTATCAACAAGCCAGTTTTACGATTAAAGGCACCTACACTAGCGAAAGTAATCTTAGTCAATTCCTAGCTAATATGAAGAAATCGATTAAGTCTGAAAAAGGATTCGATCTAAAGACCTCAAAGACAAGGTTCGCAGGGGCCGTCACCAACCACTACAAAGTTTCAATCGATAACTTATTCTAGATGCTCTTCGATCTTTTCAACGAAGGCCTTGATTTCATCTCGTACTCTTCTATAGATAACTAAGGCCTCTTCGTGTTCTAAACCTTTTGCTAATCTTGGGGGATCGTCAAAACCAAAGTGAACAATCTTCCCTCCTGGAAAATAAGGGCAATTCTCATGGGCATCTGAACATACAGTAATAACAACGTCCATTTGGCCCTTCAGCTCTTCAGTTGTTTTAGAAGTATGCTTCGTTAGGTCAATTCCGCATTCCTTCATTACTTCGATAGCAAAGGGGTTAAGTCCATGTTTTTTAGTTCCTGCTGAATGAAAATGATAATCATCCCCTTTTAGGGCGAGGCCCCAGCCTTCGGCCATTTGAGAGCGGCATGAGTTTCCAGTACAGAGAAATAAGACGTTTTTCTTTTCTTTCATAGATCATAATTCTATACTGAAATGCTTAAAAGTATAAGAGGGAGAATCGATTGAAGCAAAAAAATCTTATCGTACGGCAGTTGTTTGAAAAGGAGTCTTCCACCTATACTTACCTCTTGGCCGACAGAGAATCTAAAGAGGCCATCATCATAGACCCAGTTGTTGAGTGTATCGATCGAGACCTACTGCTCATCAAGGAGCTCTCTTTAAACCTAAAATACATCCTAGACACCCATGTTCACGCCGATCATATAACCAGTTCATGGACTCTTAAAGAAAAGACCGGTGCCTCCATCGCTCTTGGCGAAAGAAGCGGCGCCACTAATGCAGACCTTCTTCTCAAAGACTCTCAAGAACTAAGCTTTGGAAGTTTTAAGATCAAAGTCATCTTAACGCCTGGTCATACAAACGGATGCACCTCATACGCCATTGAAGATATGCTCTTTACCGGCGACGCCCTTCTAATAAGAGGTAATGGAAGAACAGACTTCCAAGAAGGAAGCCCAAAAGAACTTTATCATAGTATCACTGAGAAGCTCTTTAGCTTTCCAGACGAAACCGTGATCTATCCTGGTCATGATTATAAAGGATTGACCTCCTCAACTATCGATGAAGAGAAGCAACATAACCCGAGGATTGGTGGTGGAAAAAGCCTTGAGGAATTCTCTCAAATAATGAACGCGCTTAATCTGCCTAACCCTAAGAAGATAGACACTGCTGTTCCTATGAATCTTAAGTGTGGAAAGGCTTAGAGCTTAAGCATCTTTGAGTCTTTAATATAAGTTTCAAAGTTTAACTCGTTAGCCTCTGAAGCTTCTTGGATCTTTTTGACGATATCTCTAATTCTTATTAAAGCATCCATTGTCTTATCCATCTTTTCTGGTGAGAATTCTTCTTTTCTTTTCATGATCTCAACCATCCCAAAAGCAATCGTTAAGGGGTTATTGATTTCATGGTTATAAGTTGTGATCAAAGCATTTAGGGCGTCAACTTCACCTTTCTTAGCATTCTCTAGGCTTAACTTTCTAAGACTAAGTTGAGTTTCGATTCTCGCAGTAAGGACCTCAGTATTCATAGGCTTTGTAAGGTAGTCATTGGCGCCTAACTTTAGGGCCTCAATAATATCCTTATCATCCTCATTTCCCGTAAGCATAATGATTGGCAATAAGCTCTTATCGACATTCTCTCTCAGCCTTTTTAAGATCTCAAGCCCCGAGAGCTCTGGCATCTCAATATCAAGAAGAATAAGGTCATACTCTCCTCCATCAGCAAGCTTAGCTCCTTCTACGCTTGAATGACAAATATCAACGGAGTAGCCTTTTTTAACCAAAGATTTAACAATAGCTGCGCTGATCATTTTCTCATCGTCAATAAACAGAATCTTACTTGCGCTCATTAGAGATCCTTTTAGCGTCGGTTAAAAGCTCTTCGAATTTAAGAAGTAAGTCGTCTTTAACTTCCTCAATAACCTCTAGATTTCCTTCTTTAGCTGCTTTTTCAGCAACAGAAGCTACGTTCTTTAATGACTCAAAATAAAAAGTCCCCGCAAGCCCTTTAATCGTATGAGTGCGAATTCTAATATCATCTATATTTTTATTTTCTAATGAAGAGATAAGCTCTTGCTTTTGATTATCAAAAGTCGAAATAAATTCATCAACGACTGAGAAGAAGATTTCTTCATCTTCAGCAAAAGCGCTTAATGTCTTTTCCTTATTGATAATCATATTATCCCTTTAATTGTCGGTAGAGTTCATCTATCCCTTCAGGCTTATAAAGAACAAGGTCGACTTCCCCTTTATGATTCTCTAAAGTGACAGTTGTATCCCCAGTAAGGCAAATGATCTTCACGCCACTGGAGTTATCTTTGATCATCTTACAAAGATCATTACCATTTTGTATAGGCAGATAATAATCACAGATAACATAGGCAATTTCATCTTTATGATGATGAAAGAGATCTAACCCCTTTACAGGATCGGAAGCCTCAAAGATCTGCCCATCGAATCCATCATCCTGTAGCCTCTCAACTATCAGTTCGCGGATTTCTTCTTCGTCTTCAATAAATAAAAGTCCGTTTTTCATGGCTTTATTATACCTACAATAGCTTTGATAAAAAATAAAATGCCAGCTTAATTTTTAATAAGTAAAAATTAAGCTGGCAATTCTTGACAGTTTTTTTCTTCCTTAGTCGAGCCTTTATTGGTTTAGGCTGAGAAGAAAAATTCTTACGCTGCCCAAACTTCTTTTGTCCAAGTAGACTTTGTGTCGACTACCCAGTTTTTAGATCTTAATTTATCGTGAACGAAAGCTTCAAGCTGCTCAGGGGATGAAACATCAACCCATAGCTCCATATCCCAATCGCCCATGGTAGAGCCGGCCCATTTTACTTCGCTCCAATCACCTAACCATTTCCAATCGCCCTTAGGAGCCTCGTTATTCCACTTCACCCAAACCTGGGCCATCCATTTTCCTGACATTAATACCTCGTTATTTTGCTTTAATTAGCGGCTTTGAAAACTTCTCGGAGCGATCTGCGCTCAGCCCAATGGATTAAAAATACTTTCACTAAATCGGAAAATGCTGCACCTCGCGTCCTTGCCAACACCCGAGAAAATCACTATTTTAATCAGTAATAAATCGTGGGGGTATAGCTCAGTTGGGAGAGCGCTTCGCTGGCAGTGAAGAGGTCCTCGGTTCGATCCCGGGTACCTCCACCATTTAAAAGCCCAATAGGCTTTTAAATGGTTGAGGTCGTAAACGACGATTAAGCGGTAGCGCAATCCAAAGTGCGCGGAGAATCTCACTAAATTTAAGTCAATAAACCGAAAGGGCCACCAAGAATTTTTTTCATTTCGGCAAGTAACCAGGTACCTAAAACCTACCTACCCAAGCCTGACAAAAGCCACCCCCAATAAACTAGCCACCACCCCTAAAAAATCCTAAAATCCACCTAAGAAAATACTTCTTTAATCTTGCCTCCCTAAGGGCTTTCTATGGGATCAAGACGCGGCTTTATTGGAAACGATTTAGTCTCCCGAATTTGGAAAAAGGAAGACCGATGTTAGACTTACAAGCTGCAAATAAGCTTATTGCGGATAGCTTTAGCGTACCCGTTAAGACTGTCCCCATAGAACAATCTCTTGGAAAGATCCTTGCTGAGGATATCTTTGTCAAAAGAGACCTCCCTCCCTTTGACCGAGTGGCCATGGATGGAATTGCCATCAACTCGAAAGACTCTGGTGATCACTATAAGACTGGTTCTTTTTCAATTGAAGAAGTTCAGGCCGCAGGTGAACCTCAAAAAACGTTAGAGAATACAAACTCTGGTTGCCTTGAAGTTATGACTGGCGCCGTCCTCCCTTTAAATTGTGATCTCGTGATTCCTTATGAGATGACGAATATTGAAAATGAGTCCGCTTCTATCATTGATCCTGATCAGGCCTTTAGTCCTTTGCAGAATATTCATCTTATGGGCAGTGATTTAAAAAAAGGTGAACTGGCGCTCTCTAAAGGCCAGCCTATTACTTCTTCTGTTATTGCCATCATCGCCTCTGAAGGGATGCCCTTTGTTAAGGTTTATTCAGCTCCTCGCATTGCTATCATTAGTACGGGTGACGAGTTAGTTGAGATTGATAAGAAACCAGAGGCCCATCAAATCTATATGAGTAACCTCTATACGCTTAAGGCAGAGCTTAGATCTTTTGGTCACCGGAGCGTAGAGACTCATCATCTTCTTGATGATGAGGCTTCTTTATTTAAGAGCCTTAAGAAGATTCTTGAAGAGAATGACCTGCTTCTTATCACTGGCGGAGTCTCTAAAGGTAAGTTTGATTATATTCCAAAGGTCTTAAGCGATTTAAAAGTTAAGAAGATCTTTCATAAGGTGGCGCAGCGACCTGGGAAGCCTCTTTGGTTTGGATCAGGAGAGCAAGGTCAATTAGTCTTTGGCCTGCCTGGTAATCCAGTCTCTTCGTTAGTGAATCTAAGAAGGCATGTCATCCCTTACTTAACTAGGGAGCCCATCTTGAAAGTTAAACTTAAAGAAGAAGTAAGCTTTAAGAAGGCCATGACTTTCTTTCAACCAGTCTTATTAGAACTTGTTGAAGGCAGCTATATTGCTAGGCCAATCAAAGGAAATGGATCTGGGGATTATTATTCACTTAAAGATTCATCCGGATTTATTGAACTGCCTAGCGATAAGAATACTTTTGGTAACGATGAACTCTACGACTACTACCCTTGGGGAAAGACATGTCTATAAATGAACTCCGTGATAAGCACGGTCGCCATATTCACAAATTAAGAATCTCTCTATTAGACGCTTGTAATATGCGCTGCCTTTATTGCATGCCAGAGAAGCAGGTCTTTATGCCGAATAAAGATTGGCCCAAGGCTGATGAGTTAATCTACATGGCGACCAATCTTGTTAAGCAAGGGATTGATGAGATCCGCTTAACTGGTGGAGAGCCTTTGCTAAGAGCGGATTTTATGGAGATCGTTCATGGTCTTGATAAGCTTCCCCTAAAAAAGTTTGGCTTTACCACTAACGCCATTCATTTAAAGAAGCATCTTAAAGAGTTAAAGAAGACTAACTGCCAGTATATTAATATCAGCCTCGACTCAGTTAATAGAGAGAACTTTCATAAGATTACTAAGACTGATTCTCTTGAAGTTGTCTTAGAGGCGATTCTCATGGCAAAAGAACTTGGCTTTAAAGTTAAGCTTAATACTGTTTTGTTAAGAGGCATGAATGATCATGAGATCATTGATCTTATCGACTTTGCTGAAGACAATGATATTGAGATCAGGTTTTTAGAATTGATGAAGATTGGAGTAGTGCTACCGGTCTTTGATAAGCTCTTCATCAGTGCTGAAGAAGTTATTAATAAGGTAAAAACTAAGTGGAGCCTAGAGAGCGTAGAGATGCCAGTGGATTCTACTTCATTTAATTTTAAAACTAATAGCGGTGGGAATATCGGCTTTATCGCTTCAGAGAGTAGGCCCTTTTGTGGAGGCTGTTCAAGATTAAGACTTGGGGCCGATGGAAAGCTTCGCCCTTGTTTGATGCTTGATGACGGCCCAAGCCTTAGAGGCCTTGAGCCTGATCAGTTCTATCCATTTTTACTAAAGGTCATGGACTTAAAGCCCCATACGAGAATCAATGAGCTAATTCAACCTATGCATCAGGTGGGAGGATAAGCATGAAAGATCTTAATCATATTGATGAAAAGAATAACCCAACCATGGTGGACGTTTCTCAAAAAGAAACTTCAACGAGGATGGCCCACGCTCGAAGCATAATCGCCTTACCTGAAGTTATTTGGGAGAGGTTAAAAGATAACGAGATTCAAACCAAGAAAGGGCCCATCTTTCATACGGCGATTATCGCTGGAACTATGGCCGTGAAGAAAACCCATGAGCTAATCCCCTTTTGCCATCCTCTTTTAATAGAGTCTTGTAAGATCGATATCACCCCAGTTGATAAGACCTTAGTCATTGATTGCAAGGTTAAGATCAGCGGAAAGACAGGGGTTGAAATGGAGGCCTTAACGGGAGCTACTATAACGGGGCTTACTATCTATGATATGTGCAAGGCCTTAAGCCATGAAGTTAGGATTGAATCCACTCACCTAGTAGAGAAGACTGGTGGAGAGAGGATTATTCGAGAAGGTAAGTATGTATAAAAAAGTAAAGATAGAATACTTTGCAGTTCTAAGAGAGCAAGCAAAGATCAACTCTGAAGAGTTAGAGACCAGTTCTGCTGATGCTAGAGAGTTACTTAGTGAGCTTACAAGCAAGTACAATTTTTCTTTAAATGAATCGACATTAAAAGTGGCGATCAACGAAGAGTACTGCGAGTTTACAACTAAATTAAATGAGGGAGATAGAGTCGTCTTCATCCCTCCTGTGGCAGGTGGTTAAGATGTTCAAGATTAGTCAAACAAAGATAGACCCAATAGATCTTGGAAAAAGATTTGATGACCCTAGGGCTGGCGCCGTTGTCACCTTTGAAGGAAAGGTTAGGAATCATAACGAAGGCAAGAACGTTACGTCTCTTGAGTACCAGGCCTACGGAGCCATGGCCGTTAAAGAAGGGCAGAAGATCTTAGATCAGGCCCTCAATCAATTTGATATTCTAGATGCTTACTGCGTCCACGCTGAAGGGCACTTAGAGATTGGTGACGTCGCTATTTGGATTATCGTTACTTCAAAACATAGGGCGGAGGCTTATAAGGCCAATCAATTTATAATCGATACCGTTAAGGCAACAGTGCCGATCTGGAAAAAAGAGCATTATGTAGATGAAGAGCCCGTCTGGGTTGCCTGTCATCAGTGCGCTGAGAGTGGTCATCATGAACACTCGCTATGAAAGACAAATGATCCTTCCTGAAGTTGGGGATACGGGTCAAGAAAAACTTAGAAACTCTAAAGTGCTAGTGATTGGTGCTGGAGGTCTAGGCGCCCCCGTTCTTCAATACTTAGCAGCAGCAGGAGTTGGTCATATTGGCATCTGTGATCATGATAAGGTTGATTTAAGCAATCTCCATAGGCAAATTCTTTTTACATCAAAAGACTTAGGCCAAAGCAAGGCCTATGTGGCAAAGAAGTTTCTTAATCAATTAAATGAAGACTGCCAGGTTTCAAGCTTTGAGTTTCGCATCAATTATAAAAACATTGAAGAAGTCATGAGTAACTATGACCTCGTCATTGATTGCACCGATAATTTTCAATCTAAATTCCTTATCCATGACGCTTGTTTTCTTTTTAAGAAAAAGCTCGTTCAAGGAAGCATCTATCAATTTGAAGGTCAGATTCAATGCTTTGATTTTAATCATTCAGACTCCTCCCCTTGTCTAAGATGCCTTTGGCCTGAAGTTCCTACTCCTGGCTGCGTCTCTAATTGCCAAGAAGCAGGAGTGTTAGGAATAGTCTCAGGGGTCTTTGGTTCTCTTCAGTGTAATGAGGCCATAAAGATGATCTTAGAAATGGAAGTCTTAGATCAAGGCAGTACTCTTACTTTAAATTTAAAGAATCTAAGTCAAAGAATCATTAAATGGAAAAAGTCTAAGGACTGTCCCCTTTGCTCATTGGGCCCAAGCATAAGAAAAATATCAGAATCTCATAAATTAACAGAGTTCGAAGTTTTAGAAAAAAAAGGTCATTTTACAGAGGTGGATCTTCGAGAAGATCCCTCTTTTGATGCTAAAGAAGCAGACCCTAACAAAGAATATTTATTTTTCTGCCAAAGAGGAATAAGAAGCCTTCATTTTGTTAAAGAGTTAAGAGAGCTAGGCCTTAAGAATACTTATTCCCTATTCGGCGGGGTAGATGGAAAATAGTGAACTCTTAATTCCCATCTTCTTTGTTATAGCCCTTCTTTACGCCATGGTTGGCTTTGGTGGGGGCTCTTCTTATATAGCCCTTTTGGCCATCTTTGGAATGAATCACCTCTTGATCCCGAAGGTCGCGCTTATTTGTAATCTTATTGTTGTTAGCGGCGGAGCCTATCACTTTATTAGGAATAACCAGCTTCCCTGGAAGCTAGTCATGCCTTTCTTAATTACCTCAATTCCCTTGGCCTACTACGGCGGAACCATTCCTATTTCTAAAGAATTTTATCAAGGAACCCTAGGGATACTGCTCTTTGTCGTCTCAATAAACCTGCTCTTCTTTCACAAGGTTCGTATTCCAAAGACTGGAGGCCAGCATAAGATCCTCTACTCACTCATGATTGGTGGGTTCATAGGCTTTATTTCAGGTCTTGTAGGAATTGGTGGAGGCATCTTTCTCTCCCCTATCTTGCACTTATTAAACTGGGCACGGCCTAAGCAGATTGCTTCTTTTTCGACGGCTTTTATCTTCGTTAATTCCCTAGCGGGGCTATTTGGACAGTTTCAAAAGACTTCTTTTGAGTTCAACTTTACTGACTTTTCCTACCTCTTCATAACCGTCTTTTTAGGTGGTCAGATAGGCTCTAGGATCTGCCAATTCAAACTTTCTCAAGAAAGCATTAAAAAGGGCACTGCCCTGCTGGTTCTCTTTGTTTCTACACGGCTAATCTTTAACCTTTTCTAAGGTTATTAAGACTCTCTCTTTTTAGAGAAAACATATTATTCAAGTAGTATTTTGAACTAAAAATGATACTGTTTTGCAGGTTTGCGCCGTCTGAAGATTAAAGCAGAAAAAGGAGAGACTCTTAGTGGTCTACTCTTTAACCGTTTAGATGGGCAAGTTGACGTAGGAACAAAGTTAAATGACGGCAGCTTTGAACTTGAAGTTGTAAAGATAGAGAAGAAAGTGATTAAGGAACTTCTCGTAAAAGTTTTATAAGAAGTTTTACATGAATATCATAAGATAGGCGTGACAAGTACGAGTTTAAATTGAGGACATTATGAAATTAGCCATCTTATCAAAAGAACCAGGTAACTACAGCACGAAGCGTTTAGTTGAAGCGGCTGAACAAAGAGGCCATACGGTAAAAGTCCTAAACACTCTTAAATTTGCAATTAATATTGAAGAAGAAAACCCTGATCTCTTCTATCGTCAAAAGCTTTTAGGAGATTACGATGCTGTTCTCCCAAGAATTGGCGCTTCAATAACTTACTTTGGTACAGCGATTGTAAGACAGTTCCAACAAATGGATGTCTTCAGTGCTAACTCTGCAGACGGAATATTAAACTCAAGAGATAAACTCAGAAGTTTTCAAATCTTAAGTAAGCATAATATCGGAATACCTGCCACGACCTTTGTTAAGGATAAAAAAGATATCCTCCCAGCTATTGAAAGAGTTGGTGGGGCGCCTGTTGTGATTAAGCTATTAGAAGGAACTCAAGGCATTGGTGTTCTTCTGGCACATACTCTTGAAATGGCGACTTCTATTATTGAGCTTCTTCAAAGTCAGAAACAAAACATCTTGATTCAAAAGTTTGTTGCCGAAAGTAAGGGTAAAGATATCAGGGCCATTGTTGTTGGTGATCAAGTCGTAGCTGCCATGAGACGAGTTGCACAGGGACAAGAGTTTAGAAGTAATGTTCATAGAGGCGGAAAGACTGAGATGGTTGAGCTTGATGATGTTTATAAAGAAACAGCTGTTAGAGCGGCTAAGATCATGGGTCTTGGAATCGCTGGGGTTGATATGCTCGAGGGTAAAGACGGACCACAAATCATGGAGATCAACTCTTCTCCAGGGCTTGAAGGTATCGAAGGTTGCTCAAAATTAGATATTGCCGGACAGTTCATCGATTATATAGCGGCTCAAGTAGACTTTCCAGAGATCGACCTTAGACATAGGCTTAGTGTAAGTAAGGGTTATGGAGTTACAGAGATCTATATTCCCGCTGAATCAGAATACGTAGGTAAGACTATTATCGAATCAGGTCTTAATGAAAAAGAAATCAATGTCCTTACTCTTCATAGAACAGGAAAGGTTATTCCTAACCCGAAAGCAACAAGAGAATTAGAAGCTGATGATAGGCTTCTGTGTTTTGGAAAGCTTGAGTCGATGAAGGCCTTGATTCCTAAGAAAACTCAAAGAAGAAGAGAGCCTAAAGCTAAGAAGCTTTAGTCACTCCGATCAATTAGGTCATAGCACTCTCAATACAAATAGTTCCGACGCTTAAAAGGATGGCCCAGATAAGTAAGATATCAAAAAGCCTTCCCGCCGGAGTTTCGGCTTCAAAGATAACGATATAAAGTTTTTCGCGCCAAGTTTTATTTGGATTATTTATAATGTCCACATTGCCTCATAGGAAAATCATATATATTGATGATTAGTCCTCTTGGATCTCTGCATTCCAACCATAAGTATAGCAGTCAGAGTTTAAGCAACTTGTTTCAGAGATTCGGTTTCTCCAATAACTAATTCCACCGAACTCTCTACAATTATCATTCTTACAAATAGCTTCGCCGTCTTGACCATAAGAAGTAGAAATATCCCAACCGTTTGAGAGGCAATCGTTATTCTTACAAGATGTGATATCGACTAAGATTTTTCCTTCGTCATTTTGAATTGAGACCCAGCCTTTAGTAAAACAGCCTTCAGCCTTACACTTAACATGGTAGGAAGAGTCACGGTTATCAAGACTGCTCCAGCCATTTAAGAGGCAATCATTCTTTAGGCACTTTGCTTCTAAAAGGTAGTCAGTTCCAGGCTCAGTGGTAGTCCAGCCATTTTCAAAACAATTATTATTATTACATTTGGTTTCTAAGACTTTGCCGAAGGCCAACCCCGACGCTCCTAGCATTAGTAAGACTAATAAGACTTTCATTGTAACTCCCTTTCCCAAAAGGGTACCGCGTCCTAATTCTACTGGTCAAGAGCTCCTGACTAAGGCTTATAAGTTCAAGCACTTAACTCATAGCGAATACCTGATTTGAACGGTTCTGATCCTCGCTATTATTTTTAGTCTAAACACCGAAAAGTATCTATGAATTGGCTTTATTATACCGCCCTTATACTTCTTCCTTTTTCACTCTTCGCCAATGAAGAGGAATTAGCCGAATCTGCAAAGCTGGTTTCAAAGGCGACTAAAGAAGTGAGCCGAATTCTATCATCTTCAGGCCTTGTTAGCTGTCCTATAGGGCCAAGACATTTTGAGGGTAAGAAGATTGAGATTGAATCAGATGATTTTTTCCCAGATAGAAATGGTGGCGCGAAGGTTAGAGTTTTAAAATTAAAAAAGCCCTACCCTCTCTTTTCAAGCACTGATGAGGCCGCAAAGTTCTTTGTTAATTATCTAAGACAAGAGTTTAAAGATCACCGCGTTGAATATTGTACTGATATAAAAAAAGCGGGAATAAAGTTTAGCTTTACTGATATTGTTGTTGGGACTCCAGCGAGTTGCCCTAGGCCAGAAGGGCGCGATGAATCTTTGATAGTAGCCGGAGTTCATACTCACCCCGGAAGCCATGATCCTAATCATACCCACTCTCTTGATGTAAGCATCAATATCCCCTCTGTTAATGATTATGCTGTGGCCAGCTATGAAAAGAAGCCTCAGTACATGGGCGCTCCAAGTGGGCATATTCTTAAGTTCACTAGTGAAGACACAAAATGCCGGGGGAAAGCCTTTTTAAAAAGAACCTATCAAATGGTTCAGCCCCCTTTTGACCAAACTCGCGGAAAGCTAAAGAATCAAAACTCTTGGACTTATATCAAATCTGAGAGTGAGTTAAACGCCATGAAACGCTGGATATGTCCTTAGTCCTATAGCCGAATCTATGTATAATAGAACTAAACGATCTTTAGGACTCATCATGAAAAGAAATCAGCTTCTTTGCCTTAACTGCCAAGCCCCTTTAATTGACTTAAAAAGCTCTCTCAAATGCGAAGGCTGTGATCAGCATTTTAAGATAAAGATCTCTAGAAAAGGAGTCAGCCAGTTCTTCTTCTTATTCTTGCCGGCCATTACTTTTAACGTAAGCATCGTTGTCCTCAACTGGAAGGTTGAGGAGTTCTTAATGATTCCCAACAGGGATGCTCTCATCATCTCCCTCCTAAGTTTGGGCAGCCTTGTGGCCATTTTCTCTCTTCTTAGTATGTCTAAGGAGTTTGAAGTAGGCGTTTAGGGCTTGTTTAGGCTGTAAAAGCTTCAAAAGAGGTGCTTTCCATAAGGATCTCTGACATAAGCCTATTGTGAAAACAATGCCTTATTTACTCATTCTTCTTCTCCTTACTTCTTGTTTTAAAAGCAAAGAAAAAGGCGCTCTCTACTTAACAGAAAGTAAACCGACTATTGAGAACCTCGGAACGAACCCTATTATTGAAGATTTAGAAAGACAAGTCAGGCTCTTTGAAGAAAAAGAGCTCGAGTGGCAAGAAATTCAAAAAGAGGCTCTTTATGAGTTTAAAAAGATTGAAAAGATTGTTAGAAAAAAATGTTATGACTGTCATGACTCAGATACAAAACTCCCTATTTATGGAAGAGTTCTTCCAAGTATAAACCCTGTTAATCATCATCAGGTAGATGGAATTAAGGCCTTAGATATGGTTCACAAGTTCCCTCTTAAGGCGGAAGGAAATCCTCCTCAATTGGCCCTCCTTAAATCTTTTAGAAATGCTGTTATCGATAAGACCATGCCCCTTAAAATTTATACTAAGGTTTATCCTTTTAGAAAGATCAGAAAAAAAGATCAAAAGAAGCTCTTGGCCTGGCTTAATCCACTGATTGAAAAAGTCGAGAACTTCAATGATAAATATGAATCTATAAACTTAGACCCAACACCAGCGGGGCGAGTAAAGAAAGTCTTCGCTAATAAGTGTATGCGTTGTCATGGTAATGGCGTCTCTAAAGGAGGCTTTGGTGGAATGGAAGATTTAGAAGCTCTTAAGAAGTCTAAGCATGTTAATTTAGAAAATCCAACAGAGTCTGAGTTATACCTTCTCTCTTATAATAAAAAGATGCCACCGAGTATTAGAGAGTCCCTCTCTGATGAAGAACTTCAAACTATCTTAGATTGGATTCAAGCCGAATCAGCGCCAAAAGATTAATTTTTTAATCCCTGAAGAGATATGATCTGTAAAGATATGGCAAAGATCCGCAAGAAAAGCTCCACCAAATAACCAAGTCAACATCTTATACTGAATGAATTCGTAGTTATAAGCGCGTAGCCAATAGTAAAGAAAACTAAAGTAGTCTTTTGGCGAGAACCTAATCTTATCCATCTCATAGAGCACGTAGGTTAAGATCCCTAGCATCAAGAAGCTATAAACAAACCTAGTTATAGTTCCAAAGAGAAAGCTGTGACTGACTCCCCTATGCTTAAAGAAGATTGAGTAAGGATAGAGAAAAAGCCTAAGTGGCCCTGTTCTAGCTTTAGGAAGTAAGTCTGAGTCTGGGGAAAAGATAAGCGTAGAGACAAGCCAGCCAAAAGCAAAAGAGCCCGTAACAAAAGGGTCTTGCTGAAGACCAATAAAGACTCCCGTAAGAATTGTTCCAACTAATAAGTTAATCTTATCGTGCGTCTTTCCAAGGGCCATCTACTCTCCGCACTTTTCTTTTTGTTCACTAAAGAAAATCAAGAGCGCTGGCAAGAACACCAAATCGACAATTAAGGCGACAGAGAGGATTACAGCGCAAAGCATTCCAAAGTTAACGTTAGGAATAAAGTCTCCAAGCATATAAAGGCCAAAGCCTGAAGCTAAGATAGCCGTGGTAACGACCAAGGCTGATCCTGTATAGGTATAGATCTTAGCGATAGTTTCATCGAGAGAATAACCCTGACTACGATAGCGGTAAAAGTTTGATAAGAAGTGAATGGTATCATCGACGGCAATTCCTAAACAAACGGACGCCACTAATGAAGAGCCAATATTTAAATCAATATCCATAAGCTTCATAAAGGCGCCACCAAAGATAAGAGGTAGAACATTCGGGACAAGTGAGAGAAGCCCGAGCTTTACAGATCTAAAGACAATCATCATTAGTAGAGCAACAAGGACCAAGGCCATAGTTACTGATTTAAAGAAGGTCTCAACCACATAATCCATCATTCTTTGAAAGAGTAAGAATTTTCCTGTGACGAAGACATCAAGCCCTTCTTCTACCGCCATCTCCTCTAACTCTTTTGCTCCTTCAAGCCAGCCACGACTATCATAGACACTCCAAAGTAAGCTCATGCGAAGAGAATCTTTATTAAGAGTCATTCTATTATTAAGATCCATTCCCTGCGGAAGACTCATGGAATAAAGAAAGAGTTGTTCAGCAATAGCCTTTTGCGTCTCAGGCAGCTTGTATTCTTCCTCCACTCCTCCATAAAGAGATTTATTCATGTCTTTAATAATGGAGACAATATCGATGGTTTTATTAACTTCAGCTTTAGCGTCAATTCTATTTTTGTATCTTTCAACCTTTTTTAGAAACACTGGATCTTTGATACCTTCAGCTTTGCCCGATTCAATAACAATCTCAGGTCCAGCATTTCCACCAAAGGCCTCTCTTACAAAGTCATTTCCTTTTCTAATATGAGTACTCTCTTTAAAGTATTCATAAGGATTTGAATTAACATTACTTTGAGAAGCAATATAAAAACCTATAACAGTTGAAATACTAAAGAAGATGATAATCGGGTAGGTAAAGCGGTGAAGCCGAACAACCCATCTTCTAGAAAAATCCGTGGCCTCTCCACTACTATTCAATCTTTCAGAGAAGATCTTTGGAACCTTAAAATCTACTTTTGAAATCCAAGGTACGATTAAGAAGATAGTGACAAGCCAAGCGAGAGCGCAGCCGAAGGCGGCGAGCAAGCCTAACTGCCTAATGGGCTGTAACTCAGTTGTGCTTAAAGACAAAAAGCCAATCATGGTAGAAACAGTTGTTAGAAAGGTAGGAATTAAGTTCTTATCGAGGGCCTTAAAGGCGGCATCTTTGGTATTACTTCCCATACCCCGAAACTGAAAATAACTCACCATAACGTGAACTGTATCGGCAATTGAGATCGCTATAAGAATCCCCGGCAAAATGGAGAGGATTGAGGTGAACTTATATCCTATATAAAAACAAAAACCTAAGGTTCCTACTACAGAGAAGATCGTCACGACCAAAGGAATGACCATGGCGACAAAAGATCTAAAGACCCAGACTAAGTAAAAAATAATAAGCAAAAATAGAACTGGTAGGATTAAGGCAGCATCGTTATTAGCAATCTCTCTAAAAGCGTCGTTAACCGCCGCTTCTCCCATGACGTAGTAAGTATGATCATGCTTATTTTCAAAGGGCACTAAGAGAGCTCTAGCATCTTTGACAATTTTTTCATAATCAGGACTGGTCTCTAGTGTCACCAGACGAGCAAAGATCATGGCGGACTTGCCATCTTTTGAGATTAAGTACTCAGGCATGACCTTATGAGCAAGAGCAGTCTCTTTTCTCTCTAACAGGTATTCTGGAGTCAATTCCCCTTCTTCAAGAAAAGGCTCAACATTGATGTCATCATCAACGGCAAAGGTATAATTATAATTGATAAGTGAATCCACTCTTAATACTTGGTGGATCAGCCATGCTTTTTCTGTTACTTCCCTTAGGATCTCAATTGATTCTTTATCGAAGATTCCTGAAGGGCTATGAATAACGATAACGAGGTTTTCATCATTACCAAATTTCTTCTCAAACTTATCAAGTTGTTTAATATTGGGATCAGTCTCTCTAAACCAAGTACGAACATTATAATCTTCTGCGAAGTGGGCCATCCCAGGCGCGAGGGCCGCAACCAAAAAGATAGTCATGATCATACATTTATAAGGATGGTTAATGATAAAATGAGAAAACTTTTGAACAAAGCCTTGGTCTTTATTACCTTCCATGGAATCTTTCCTTTAAATTAAAAAAATCTTGTTACCGTTAAGTAAGCGTATGAATCCCCATCATAGAGTTCAAGGCCCTTAACCGTCGCTTCTTTTTGAGGAGCATCGTAATGACGAAGCCCTGTTTTAATCTTCCAAATATCACTTAATCTTTGAGAATAACTTATATTGAAAAGGTACTCATGAGACCTTTTAACGTCCATAATAGTACTAAAGAAGATCTCCTTTCCCATGATGTCATTAAAGGCATACCTAAGACCTAAGAAAAGATCACTTTGAAAGAGGCTCATCTCCTCCATTCGTTCCTCAGTAGGACCAAACATCATCTGTGATTCAAGGTAGAAATAAGTCTCGGCCCCAGAGTCATGAGCAATAGACCACTCCGTTCCAAGGGCTACTTCTGTATTGTCTTCAGGTCTTCTTAGACCATTCACCGTATAGATCAAGAGGTCGTTTTCAAACTTTCTACTGGCGGCCTCAATTTTAAAGAGAAATGATTCCCAAGGAATAACCGCAGTCATGCCAATTTGATTAGACCTAAAGTAATAAGGAGTTGTTGGAAAGGCGGTAGGAATAGCAGTCCCACCAAGCATTGTATAACGATGAGTTCCTATTATAGGAAAGCTTCTATCTAGGTGATGAAGAAAGTGAAAGGAGAAGTCTGCTTCAAGTAAGGTAAAGCTAAAGCGCCCTCCAAACTGAACGCCCCAGTTTTGATTGGTAGTAGCATTTCCGCCATCGACCCAAATAACTCTTTCTAGATCAGCGCCAAAGCCAAGACGGCTCCTGTTTCCTGGAAAGATAGGGTCTTCAAACTTTGGAAAGAAATAAAGAGCGAAGGAGCCGTTCTCTAAGGTTCTTTCTAATTCTATAGTGACTTCACCTTTTTTCTCTAATGACTCAACATTTGAATCATAGTTTCTGCTGTTGATTTGATCAGCAGGATGAAAGGCTTCGGTTGCGGTCCAGTTAAAGAGTTTATACCCAGCTAGTACTTTCCAGTTACTCCCCTCTCCGAAGAGCATACTAAAGTAGCCATCTTCAACAATAACATTAGAGCGGTCATTATCTTTTTGATCAACCCGCCCAAAAGCGCGAAAGACATGACGATAGACATCTGTTTCAAAGGAAGACTGTACCCGAGATAAAATGGCCACACCAGTGTCAGCATTTTGAATATTAACATCCGATTCAAAGCGGCGGTATTCAAAGCCAACCTCTCCTTGGCCGCTCCAAGTTCCTGCCTCTTGTGAGAGGACTGTTAAAGGAATGAGAAAAAGGATTGCGAGGAAGTTCTTCATCTTTTTAAGTTATTCTTTCTAAATTCATTATCACTGAATTTGACACCAATCTTTCTGTTCTTCCAAGAAAAGATAGACTTCTTTTTAGTCTGCACATTGTCCATCTTAATGGCAGAAGGTCGGTACATTGATTTTCCAGCAACGGTATGTTTTTCATAACCTTCAAAGAGGGCCACCTTAAGAAGCTGATTCTTACGGTCGTAATATTCAACCTTCATTGGGTTACTGTACTTCTTAGAGATATAACTGATTTGTTTACTATAGCCAGACTTATAAGTTGGGGTTCTTTGGATCACATGACAATCAAGGCCCGCGAACTTAGTTTCCTTGAGCCATTTAAACTTATACTTCTCAACTTCCTGAGAACCTAAGTCTTCATAAGAAAACTCCGAGCCCATAAAAGAGGCTGACTTATTTTTAGAGCTAATCTTCTTTACTCTTCTGACTGAAGGAAGAAAGAGCCATTGCTGATCATCTTTACTTTTATGAGACCAAGTTAACATCTTGGTTCCTTTCACATCTTTTGGATTCTCAAAGATAGAGATAGATTTATCTCCGTCCCCTATAACTTCTTTAGACTTACCCTTCATGATACGAACAACTTTCTCACCGTGGGCATCAATAAGAATAAGTTCAGTCTTTCCAGACTCACCAATAAAGCCATTATTAGCAGCTTCAAATTCTTTTGCTAATCTTAGTCCTTTTTCCTCAGGTGTCTCTGCCTGCAAAGAAGAAAAGCCAATAAAAAGAAAAAGCAAAATCAATAGATGAGAGACTTTCTGTAATCCCACTGCGACCTCCGAAGGTAAATTCAAGTGTCCATATTTTAGCAAGTTTATTGACGTAAATTAAGCCATTAGTTACTATTCAGAAAAAAATTGTCCCGGTGCATAAATGACTATACATGTTAACAGAATACTCAACTTAAAAAAGATCAAGGCCATTGGCTTTGATATGGACTACACCCTAGTCCGCTATAATGCCGAAGCCTTTGAAAGAGACACCCATAGAGTGGTTTTAGATAAACTTGTGGCGCTTAAAGGTTACCCCAAAGAAGTTAAGAACCTCGACTTTGATTATAATAGCGTCATTCAAGGCCTTGTTATGGATCGCAAGCGTGGAAACCTCTTAAAGCTTTCTCGTTTTGGAAAAGTGAAGACGGCCACACATGGCACGCTTCCTATGCCCTTTAAGATTCTTCAAAGCATCTATTCAAATTGTGTCATCGATCTCAATGACCCTAATATTCAATCTCTTGATACGGCCTTTTCTATTTCTAACGGCGTACTCTTTGGGCAATTAGTTGATATGAAAGACCAAGGTCTTGCTCTTCCTTCGTACACAGAGATGAGTGAAGATATCAAAAGCATGATCGACTACGCCCATTCAGATGGTTCCTTAAAAGGATTGGTTCGTAAGAACCTAAAGAAATACATAGTTGTAGATCCTGAAGTCGCCCTCGTTTTAGAGAGATACAAAAGGTATGGAAAGAAGCTTTTAGTTATTACGAACTCTGATTATAACTACACAAATCTTTTATTAAGCTACACCATTGATCCCTATTTAAAAGAGCATAAGAACTGGAGAGAGCTTTTTGACCTAACAGTGACTCTTTCTTCTAAGCCAGGGTTCTTCACAACGAAGAATGCATTTTTAAAGATAGATCCTGTAACAGAATTGATGAGTAATCATTTTGGTCCTGTTACTGAGGGTATCTATCAGGGCGGAAGTGCTGAGAAGTTACAAAAAGACTTGGGCCTTGAAGGAGATGAGATTCTTTATTTGGGAGATCATATCTATGGCGACGTTGTGACTATTAAAAAGACCTTCAATTGGCGAACAGGCCTAGTGCTTGAACCTCTTGCTGAAGAAGTCACGGCGCTTTCAAAAAGTGAAGAGATTCAAAAGTCCATTGATGTTCTCATGATAGAAAAAGAAGAGCTCGAAACGAAAATCAATGAAATTGATCTTAAAAAGCATGAAGAAGGTGAAGAAGTTTCTAAGAAAGAATTAAACAACCTCTTCGCCCATATGGATAAGCTGAATCACAATATTGCCGATAAGTTAGAGGACTATCAAAAGTTCTTCAATCCTCATTGGGGAGCCATGATGAGAGCTGGTCAAGAAGAGAGCCGTTTTGCTGATCAAGTTGAAAAGTATGCTTGTATCTATATGCCAAAGGTCTCTGATTTAAATAACTACTCACCTAGGACTTATTTTAGACCCTTACAACGAGTTCTCCCACATGAGAATTTTGAAAGAATTCTAGCTAAGCCTCACGCATAAGTGTTTTGATAAATTGATCATAGATGGTCCAGGAGTCTGGGCCATAGCCTCCGGCCATTAACCAACACTGTGGAATATTTCTTTCTTTTAAAAAATTATAGACTAAGAGATCCCGTTCTAGCATCTGATCTTTAGTTAGGTTTAATTTATTTGTGCTTGGTAGAGCGTCTTTCTCAAAAGGATCCGCTCCCGCTACAACCACCACCATTTCAGGCAGATCTTTACTCTCAGACTCTAGTTTCTTAAGCCCCATTTCAAGCTTTTCTAGGTATTGATCCTCTTCTTTGTAACCAATAGGAATGTCTATAGTGCTTGGTAAGCGCCATGGACCTTCTCCAGAACCTACGTCTAAGGGCCAGCCTTTTTCCATATGAATACTAAGAGTAGAGATACTGGCATCACTTGTTGTTAAACTAGCGGTACCATCACCTTTATGAGCGTCAATATCAATAACCCAAGCATTCTTAATCTTATTAGTTGATTGTAAGTTTCGAATCCCGATAACAATATCATTAACAAGGCAAAAGCCTCGTCCAAAGTCTTCCATCGCATGGTGCATTCCACCACCTAAGAAAAAGACCATTCTTTCTTTAAGAGCAAGTTCGATTGAAAAAGCAGTTCCACGACCTTGAAGGAGGATGTCTTTTGTCATTTGAGAAAGTGGCTTTGAGGCCTCATCAGAGTCATAGCGGTTAGGCCTGCCTTCAGAGTCAAAGAGTTCGTAGCATTCTATTATTCTAGCCACCGATCTTTCTTCATCAAGGAGATCATTAACAAAACTCTCGCTGTGAACTTGGAGAAGTTCAGCCTTAGTTAAAGGCTTCCAGTTTGAGATATCAGTTAGCTTTACAGAACCTTCGAATTCTTTACAAAGAGATTCATAGGTTTTTTCGCTTCGATCATCCCGTAGGGGCACTTTAATCCCGTAAGTTTCAAGATGACTGGACAAATGGGGGTTATAAACGATCTTCACTTTGCTAATATTTCCAATTCTTTCTATAATAAGAGAGTGATAAAACTCATCTTAATAATATTCGTTCTCAGTACTTCAGCCTCAATCAAGCAAGCTCATGCAGCTGGCACTCGGGGTGAAATCCAACGCTACACCCTCTTACATGATAGGTATATCGTTGATAGAGGTTTACGTAAACTTAGATATGATCAATTCTTAGACCTTGATATAGTGGCGTCAAGTGGTCTCAAAAGCTTTCTTGGTGAAGTTGAATCCTCTTCAAAGAATGCTTCGACTACGGCCGAAAGAGATGTGGCTGTTTTAGGCGCCCTGGCAAAGAATGTTAATACAGAAAGGTTTGTCGATATAGATGTGACTCTCGGCGCTCCCCTTCCTTATATTCGCTATAGAAAGTTTCAACTTCTCCCTAATCTTTTTTATAATATTAATATGGGAGCCTCTACAACTCTTAGCAATCTTGAAGATGGTACCTCTATAAGATCTCAATCTTATTTAAAGATAGAAAAAAGAATGGGAATTCTTAGTCGAATCAAATGGAATAAAGAAGAGGAAGTTAGGCTGGCTCTTTACTCATTTACAAAATCAGATGTGGCTTTAGACCTAGATGTCTCCGGTGTCGCAGGTAAATCAAGTGTTTTCAAGTTTGATGATGCCATTAGAGATCAAAAGATGATCGCTTCAGATTGGGGATATACCCTTACAAAACCAAGGTATACCCTACTAGCAGAGGTTCAAGAACTTCAGCTTCTTAGTCAGTCTAAAGGTGTAAAGAGTCTTCAAGGAACGAGGCCCTTTATTCATACCCGTATCACTAATAATCTTCGTATCGGAGATCTCCTCTTAAAACCATTCTATGGCTTTCATTTTCGTAGATGGTATAATTTGATGGAAGGCCTTTATGTAGGGGCTTCACTAAAATACAATATTGAAATTCCATTTGAATTTCTTATGAAGCTCTCTGATGAATTCATCACTTTGATGCCTCAGTTTAAGACTAAGTACTTTCAGTTCATCTATAGTATCAAGACTCCTTATAGGAACCCCAGAGATAAGATTTGGGTATCAGCCTTGCATAACGTAAATATTTCTATACCGATCCCTTAATTAAGGAGAAGTTTTACATTCCACTGGAATCACATTCATAATTAAAGTAAGTTAATGACTGGTAGGAATACTGGAATACTATGAAAAAAACTTATAAGCGCCTTTTATGGATTAGAATTGAGAGCCGCCCTTTTGAGGAGCGCGCCCCTCTTAGTCCAAAAGCTTGCCTAACTTTGATTAAGTTAGGCCATAAAGTTGTGGTTGAAGCTTCAAAATCTAGAATTTTTAAAGACTCTGATTATAAAGAAGTAGGCTGCGAAATAGCGGCACCGAATAGCTGGATCATGGCCCCCACGGATGCTTTTATCCTAGGACTAGAGCCTTTAACGGGGGAGAACTTCCCTCTTAATCATCGTCATATCTATTCATCAAAAGCCTACTTTTCTGATAGTGATAGCACCCCTCTTTTTAAACGTTTTATGCTTGGTGGTGGAAAGCTCTACGACTTAGATAAACTAGTCGATAAGAAAGGATCAAAGGTTGCCTCATTTGATTACTGGGATGGCGTCATGGCCGCAGGGCTTAGTCTTAAGTACTGGGCCTTTAAGAAGCTCAGCTTAGACCCAAAAGACCTAGCTCCTCTTCTTCCTGAGAATGAGCTTAAGGACTATATCGATAAGATCGGTGGCTACTTAGACCTAGTGGGAAGCTTTCCGGAGGTCCTGATTCAAAATCATAAAAATGAAAGAGGTAGAGGGGCTCAGTTTATCTTAAGAAAACTTGGGGCACAGTTTTCTGCCTTAGAAGACGGCGAGCTTGATTTAACTATTCTTATAGATAAGCCTCTTCATCTGCACCAATCAAAGATGAGTGAAGACTTAGATTTTCTTGAGGCCAAAGAACTTAGTTCTTACCTGCCAAAAACCTCTAGTGAGAGTTTTAGCGCAGAACTTCTGCCTTATATAATCGATCTTCTTCAAGCAGAGATTGAAGACACCGCTTGGGAGAGAAGCCTAAGCGCCTTTTATAAAGAGATTGAAAGACTAGAGCTCTTTCCTGCCTCAAGCCCCATTATGGCGCAAAACCAAGATGATTCGGCCATAAACCTTCACTAATTTACCTATAAAATTCAGATACTTAGACTATCCAAGGTAGATATTACAAGAACCATTGCGCGTCGCGTAAACATGTCCTATAACTGCCCCTGCAACAGGGGAAAATATATGAAGCTAACAAAACTAACAGCAGTTCTAATCGCACTAAGTCTAAGCGCTGGGGCCATGGCCGCTAAGCATGACGTCAACATCAAGTTCTCTAAAGGTATCTCTAAGAAACAGAGAAAATTTATGGACCGTGATTTAGAAGTATTAGAGAAGCTTGAGTTCTTCCGTGATGCAGATCAAGAAACCTTAAAAGTAATGGGTCTCCAAAAGTTAAACTCTAAGACGGCCACGACTTGGCTTGAACAAAGAGTTGCCTTTGTTATTGAAGAAACCGATTGGAAGAAAATAGAAAAGAAGATCTCAATTGAAGAGAAGTTTTTTAGCTTCGAGAACCAAAATGTAGAACCAACTATTGAGCGCCCAACATCGGCCCCAACTGGCGAAGGCGTTGTGGTCATGAGTAATCTTGGTGCCGCTCTTTATTACGCTGGAAAATCGAGTCGATCGCTCTTTTCTTACCCTATTAAGACGGGACTTTTTAAGAAAGAGAAGGTTAAGTTTAGCTCACCTAGAGCTGGGCTTATCATGATTGGAGAAGGTCACTTTATGGACCGTTTTGATCACGATCAAGATAATAAAGATGCTAAGGCCAATAGCTTTGGTAGACTCTCAACATTTTTTCACGAGGCGAGGCATTCTGATGGTGCCGGTAAGAACTTAGGTTTCTTCCACGCAGTATGTCCAGATGGTCATGACTTTCAAGGTTATAACGCTTGTGACAGGAACTTAAATGGTCCCTACGCCGTTGGCGCTCAGATGACTAAAGAGTTCTTAAAGAACTGTGATGATTGCGATGATGTTGTAAAAGAAAAGATGAAGGTCTCATACCTTGCGTCAGTTGATAGAATTATCATCGAGACAAAGAAGCCAGGATCTAGCGATTCATTTGATGTTACAACTCTTGAGTTTTCTCTTGAGATGAAAGAAATGCTTCTTGCTTTTCAAAGTGGAGCAGAAAAAGAAGCTGCTATGAAGGAAATTACAGAGCTTAAAGCAAAAATTTTGGCAATCTCTGAAAGTGAAGGCACAATAGAGGTTACAGCATCTCAATATATTGATGCTTCTCCAGAAGGCGAAAGGATTGACTAAAAAAACTAAGATCACTTACTTAATCATTATAATGGCCATCACTATCATAGCGGTGGCCTTTTTATTTAAAGCAAAACTAGATGAGACCAATACTTCATCAGCCAGGGCCCCCATTAATACTGAGGAAGCTCATCATCATCACGATCACGAAGAAGAAAATCACGATCATACGATCAATGCTGCTGCGGCACCTGCTAAAACTAATATCATAAGAATTGGTTCTCAGGGAGTTGAGAGTGAGGTGGAAAAATGGACTCTACCTGTTTTTAAATCCTATGTTAATGATACCTTCAAGACCCTTCCTAATCTTAAAGATGCCAGAGGTCTTAAAGATGAAGAGGTCCATCAAAATCCAAAACTAGTCATGGACGCTGGCCTTCGCCTCGGAAGCATTAAGAAGCAGATTAAGCTCAATAGTGAATTTGAAGAAGAAGGTATGAAGTTCTACGATAAATGCGCCTTAAAGAAAGATGGCCTAACTCCCGTCAGGGCCTTATGCTTGGCCAACCTTGTTTATATGAAGAATCAAAAAGGCGAGGACTTTGAATTAGAAAAATACCCAGAGAAAGTAAAAGACCTAGCTCAAAAGGCCCTGGAACTTTCTTTTTAACAAGGCCTTCTATGACAAAGCTCATCCTTTTTAATAAACCTTTTGGAGTCATCACTCAGTTTACCCCTCACGAAAAGCATAAGTGCTTAGCTGAATTCATCACCATCAAAGACATCTATCCCGCTGGCCGTCTCGATCATGATTCAGAAGGGCTCCTCCTTTTAACGGATGATGGAAAACTACAAGATCAAATTACTAGCCCAAAGAATAAGATGCCAAAGACTTACTTAGTTCAGGTTGATAATGACATAACAGAAGAGGCCATCGAAAAGCTTCGCGCCGGGCTCTCACTAAAAGATGGAATGACTAGGCCCGCTGATTGTAAAAAGATTGATGAGCCAGAGTTATGGGAGAGAGTCCCCCCCGTTCGTTTTAGAAAAGCAATTCCTACCAGCTGGATTGAGCTGACTATCCGTGAAGGAAAGAACCGTCAGGTAAGAAGAATGACCGCAGCCGTTGGCTTTCCTACTCTAAGGTTAGTAAGAGTAAAGATAGGTCCTTATGAATTAGCTGATCTTGCTCTTGGAAGCTTTCGCGAACTTGAGGTGTAGTTCTACTTCAGGAAGATCTTTAAGGTTATTATGTTTGTTGTACCCAAGAATTAAGATCTCAGACTTTCTAATGATCTGATCTACTGTTGCTTTATAATCATCTTTTTGAAGATCAGTCTTTAGCATCCTTACCATAGCGCGTACGCGGTAAAGATCCATAGCAAAGTACTTTTGAGAGAGCTGGTCATCGTGCCCGCCATATTTATTAATGATAGCTTCACTCACAAAGCCCACTTCATACTTAGCCGTTATCTTTAACCAGAGATCATAGTCCTCACAAACAGGAAACTCTTCATCAAAATACCCAAGCTCCTCAAAGACTTCTTTTTTTATAAGAGAGGCAGAGGGAGAAATACAACAAAGTGGCAGGCAGTTTTGATAGATATAGCCGCCTTCCTTCTTATGAATCTTTTTTTGATTAACTCTTTTTCCATTTCGAATCCAGATCTCTTCACCATGAATAAGTTTTAGATTCGGAAAATGTTTGGCGAGATCGACCTGAGCCTCGAGTCTATTAGGAAGCCATTCATCATCGCTATCTAATAAAGCAATCCAATCACCAGAGGCAACCTTAATAGCGTGGTTTCTAGCAGCTGAGACACCTGAGTTTTCAATTCTATAAACCTTGATCTGATCTTTATATTTAGAGAGTACCTTTTTCGTATCATCAGTTGAGCCATCATCAACAACAAGGACTTCATGGGCCTTAAAGTTTTGATTCAAGATTGAATCAAGACAGCGCTCTAAAGTATGGGCCCTATTAAATGTGGGAACGACGACACTTATTTTCATTTACTAGAGACGATCTCTTTGGCTTTTTCTAAGAGCTCAGTTTTTGGTAAATGCGACAAGGCCTTAACCAGTCCATGCAGCTGCTGACTATTACGAGCTCCGCAGAGAACCAAACTTACTTCATCAAAAGAAAGATTATGCCCAAGGGCGAGCTCTAGTCCCGAATGACCTGATTCTTTTAAAAGAGGATTAATCATCTCCATGGCCTTGAAGCGGCTTTCTTTATCCATCTCTTTCCACCAAGGGGCCCAAGAGCGGCAGTCAGACTTATCAAATTTTCTTTTCCTATCTACTCTTCCCGTCAGGATGCCTTTATCTAAGGTTCCCCAACTCATAAAAGAGATCTTTTTTTCTTTTAAAAAAGGAAAGATCTCTAATGAATCTCTTTCAAAAAGGTTCAATTGGTTTTGGACCGCTTCGATCTCTGCCACTTCAGAAGCCTTTTCAATTTCACTAATATTAGTATTACAAAGGCCTATATGTTTTATCTTTCCTTCTAGCTTCGCCTTGGCCAGAACTTCGATGGGTTTTCTTATGTCTACTTTTTCATCAGGCCAATGGATCATAAAAAGGTCTATATAATCCGTGTCTAAATCCCTTAGGCTTTGCTCTAACATCTTTAAAGTAACAACCGGGTCGTTACTCATATCAACTCGTTTATTAGGCGCCCATGTGACGCCACTTTTAGAAATGATAAAGACTTCTTCTCTAGATTTCTTAAAGGCCGATCCGATTCTTTTTTCTGAAGTTCCAAAGCCATAAATAGGAGCCGTATCAAAGATCCTAACGCCTAAGTCTTTAGCCTCATGAAGTAAGCTGATGGCCTCATTTTCGGTGATATCACCAAAGCCATAGCCTGCCCCTTCCCCACTTATAGAAGCGCCACCAAAACCTAGTGGTAATCTACCTTGTTCTCTTACTAATAGCGTCATAATTGGATCCCTTGGTTTGACACTTGCCTAGGCGCAACAATATAAAGGGCAACTAATGAAAAAGAAACTCCTTATATTCGCTCATAGAGGTGAGGCCAAGCCTTTTCTCAGCTATTTTGACTTTAGCCCAGTGCCTAAGATCGATGGTCTCTATGAAGAAGAAGCTTACTTCCTCCTTATAACCGGCGAAGGTCCCTGGAAAGCAGGCCCTAAGCTGGCCTACGTTCTTGGAAAGTTTGAAGTCTCAGAGGTAGTTAATCTTGGCATTGCTGGAGCCCTAAGATCCTCCATAGAACTTGAAACTATCCTGCCTATAAGAAATGTCTACTTAGAACAAAACTCTCAGATGCAATTTGCCTCGCACGCTCTAGGAGCAGTCGGGCTTGATCTCATCACCTGTCATTCACGGGTCTTAGATTCAAAGAAAGCCGATCTTCTTGATGCCTTTGCCCCTCTTGTTGATAGAGAACTATGGGCCTTAGCTCAAGCCTCCGAAGTCGCTGGGATAAAAATCAGTGCCTATAAACTAGTCTCAGATGTTGTAGGTCAGAGTGAGATCTGTGAAAGAGTCAAAGAAAAGGCTGAGGTTTATTCACAAAAACTTTTAGAGTTCTTTTTAAGCTTAGATAAAACTGAAGATCAAAGCATCGAGCCTAAAGTGGATATTTTCTGGGAAGGCTTTTATTTTACCACTTCCCTTGAAAATAAAAGAGAAAAGCTTCTTTCGAGTTTAAGTATCAAATTTGGAAGTTTAGATCAGGCCTTAAGCGCCCTTGATATTGATTCAATAAAGAACTTAGAGACTCTCCCTAAGAAGAAGGCCATCTTATTGGTAGAGAAAATGCAAAGCCTCTTGAACCCAGTTCAAAAAGAGCTAAGCCTCTCACTTGAGGAAATCAGCCTAGAGTTAACAAAGGCTGGGGCTCAGATAAAGTTTCCAAGAGACTTAGAAAGACCAAGCTTCAACTTAAGCGCTCATATCGAAAAGCCTGAGGATATAGCCGTCCTTGTTAAGGCCATGGAGAACTTTGATTACCTAAGGTTGATCAACCTCATCGAAGGCCGTGCTCTCAATGTTTAGCCGAATTCTTATTGAAAGAAATATTGAAAACCACCCCCGAGTAAACTTTATTACCGAGAAGTTTCCTAAGGTCCCTATCAAGATGATCGATAAGGTCGATGATGTCTTTGGTAGAGTCAAAAAGCCCTACCTTCAAAAGAGAGAGGACTTACAATTATTCTTAGGTGAAAAGAAGGGTCAACTTGTAAAAGAAGCGCCTAATGCCTACGGCACAAAGGGTGAGTCTCATTTTTATTTTATTCATGCTTATAATTGTATCTACGAATGTGAGTATTGCTATCTCCAAGGTTATTTTAATAGCCCCGATCTCGTCTTCTTTTTAAATCATGAAGAGATTGGTGAGAAGATTGTTGAACTCTATAAAGAGTCTAAAGAAGAGTTGATCTGGTTTCACGCCGGAGAATTCTCAGATTCCTTGGCCATGAGCCACTTAACGGGAGAGCTTCCCTATTATTTTGATCTCTTTAAAGATCTTCCTAAAGCAAAGCTCGAGCTTAGAACAAAGTCAGTTAATATTAAGCCACTTTTAGAATTAGAACCTAGGGATAATATAGTTGTCACCTTTTCACTTTCCCCTGCCCATAGAATAAAGAGAACGGACTTAAAGACTCCCTCACTAAAACATAGGTTGCAGGCGATTAAGACCTTGGCCCTACATGGTTATAAGATTGGTATCCATCTTGACCCCGTCATCTTTGAAGATGACTTTACTAGTGCTTATCAAAGCCTTTTAAGTCAAATAACAGAAGTTCTTCCAAGCGAGCAACTAGATTATTTAAGCTTGGGCGTGGTTAGGTTTACAAAAGAAGTTTATCACCAGGTAAAGAAGAATTATCCAGATTCAGATCTTCATGCCAGCGAGTTTCAAAAGACGCCAGAAGGATTAGTGCGCTATCCAAAGCCTCTTAGGATGGCCATGCTTCATCGCCTTGAATCCCTTTGCATTGAAGAAGGAATTCAAAAAGAGAAGGTCTATCTCTGTATGGAAGATTAGACTCTTTATCTAATATAGTAGCGGGTTTTAAGCTGCTGAATAAGATCCTTGAATTCAACTCCAAACTCTTTTCTACGGGCCAAGTCATCTATCAAAAGATTCCATAACTCAGTCTTACTCCCAGCTTCTAAATCTCTACGCCAAATATTAGTAAAGCCTTTATGGTGTTCGAGAACTTTATCAAATAAAGGAGAGATATCTTCAATGACTTCTTTAGGAAGAAGTTGATTATCAACAAGAAGCTTGAAGAAACCTAGGCCATAGATAAGATTATTGGTGGTGTACATATCTCCAATAACCGAATCAAGCATGCTAACGCTCATGTCAAAGATATCCTTCTTCATACGAGGAGAGAACTTATAACGTTTGTTCGCCTCCATCACCGTTTCAATAAAGCGAAGTGAAGTCTCGGGCCTACAGTAAAACTCAATGGTTTCTATATGCTCTCGGTAACTAGCGGGCTTAAGTGAGGTTCCCTTATAGAGGTTATTTCTTACAAGAGAAGTTAAATAGCCGTAAGCATCGACCACTTCAGAGCGAACTAGGGTCTTTGTATAAACATCATGAAGTCTTTCGATTAGCTTGAGAGGCTCTTTATAAATAGGGTCTTCCACGTCAATAAAAGAGGGGTCTTTAAAAAGAAGCTCAGCATTCTCGCTACAAACCACATCTCGTTTCTGGGCCGGGGGCAGGATCTCTTTTAAAAAGCGATCATATCCCCCATCAAACTCAATTTTTTTACCATCTTCTTTAATAGCTATTTGTTTGGTCTTTGAACTTTCTACTTCAGTTTCAATTTGAACATCTTCTTCATCAATAAAAGGACGACTCTTGGCCTTAGGAGCAGATTCTTCAACTCGCTTTATCTCGTCAGGAAAGAAAGCTTTATAGAGATTGAAAGCTATCAATACTGCGAAAGTTGAAAAGACTAATTTTTTAATCTTTGAGTTCATAGGCCCTTGTCTAATGGATCAATATTTATCAGAGTACAACCTCATATGAATCAGGTCAAAATTGAATACTTTAAAAATGGGCATATCAACTTCAATTGGGAAGTTCCTCCTTCGTGGAAGAGCGCTATCTTAGAAAAAGACTGGCCCACACTCGACGGCCTTGCAGCAGAGGCCCTTTCAGAATCAGGTAGTCTGAGAGAAATCTTAGAAAAACTTTGCCCCGTTCAAAAGATTGAGCACCTCTTAAGCTTGCGAGAAGCCCCCGATGAAGACGGAATTTGGCATGATGACGGCTCTCGGGACCTGGCCTTCTCCCTAGCTCTAAGCTTAGAGAGCTTCGAAGGAGCTGGTCTAGGCCTTCGTATAAGAGGTGATGAGGCCAGTGCCATCACGATAGGATATAGGCCCTATGGTAGCCTAACCTGCTTCCTAACAGGTTCTAATGGCTATGAGCATAGAACCAATCAAGTCACTAAAGGAAGCCGTCTGGTACTCGCTGGTTGGGTCAATTAACGCAGCACAAACTAATTAAAAGAGACTCTTGCTCTTTGGCGGTCCTTGATATAAATTAAGCCTCCTAAATACGCCCATTTGAAGATGATAAAGGAAGTGGTTATGGCCCGTACATGTGATTTGACAGGAAAAAGAAGACTCGTAGGAAACAAGGTTTCTCACGCAAAAAATAGAACAAAGATGACTCAGAAGCCTAACCTTCAGACGAAAAGAGTTTTTGATCCAGAAACTGGTGAAACTATTCGTTTAAGAATCTCTACTTCAGCTATCAGAACGCTTGATAAAGTTGGTAGTCTTTCTAAGTTTCTAAGAAAGTATAGACACCTCATCGAAGGTTAATTCTTTAATAAAATCAATAAATCATACTAAAAAAGACGGTTATCATAACCGTCTTTTTTTTGTTCGCTAAACTTCACAGAAATTATCTAGGTTTTCAGGTCTTTTTACCGAAAAGACTATAGAGATGAAAAGCTATTTAGATAAGATATTTTCCTTTTTTATAACAGACTCAATTGAGCCTGTTCATAGAGCGCAAGCAAAGATGCTTTGCTTAGCTGCTCCTCTAATAGGCTCTCTTTCATTTTTAATCTTTTTATTCCCTCCTGAGCCTGATGAGCTTCTTCAAGGCTTTGGTCTTTTTGCAGCAGCACTCTTATTGGCCATTCCTTTTATTTTAAAGTTTTCACAAAATTATAAACTCGCTTCCGCTGTCTTTACTTCAGTGAGTTTGGCGATCTTTCCTTTATGTTTATTTGAATATGGTGGCCTTCTCTCGCCGGTTCTTCTTTGGCTTCCTCTCATGCCTATCCTCCTTGGTTATCTTCTAGGATGGAAAGAAGGAATGAACATCTCATTTCTCTTGGCCTTTGAACTAGTCGTTTTAAGTTTTGTTAATAGAAGCAATTCAAGTATTACTCCAGATCAAATGGAGCTTATGACAACTCATACCATCTCAGCCTTGATGGCCATTTTCGCAGGCATAATCTTGTCTTACCGTTTAGAGAGTAAGAAAAGAAATAAAGAATCAGAACTAAGTACTAGTCAAAATAATCTTGAAGAGGCTCTCAGGGCCAAAGAACTTTTTTGGAATAATATTAGTCATGAGATTAGAACTCCCCTAAATGGGATTCTAGGCATGACTCAAGTCCTCTTAGAAGCAGATTCAACCAAAGAGCAAAAGCAATTATTAAAGATTGTAAAAGAAAGTGGGAATCACTTAAAGGCCGTTCTCAACGACGTCGTCGATTATTCCCGTCTTGAACTTGGCGACTTGAAGATTAAAAAAGAGCCCTTTGAGGTAGAGCCAGCCTTACAAAAGATCACTGAGATGTTCGCTGAGTATCTTGCTGAAAAAGATGTTCAGATTTCCTATGAAATTCATAAGCATTTTCCGCAGGCTCTTCTTACAGATTCCTATAGGATCCGCCAGGTTCTTATGCATCTAATAAGTAATTCTGTGAAGTTTACTAGCTCCGGCTATATTAAGATCCGTGCTGAGATGACTGAGGTGGAGAATGTTTTTACTTTTAGTGTTACGGATTCAGGTAAGGGAATAAAGAAAAACGATCACGCAAAGATCTTCACGACTTTTTATCAAGGTGATATTTCAGCCACAAGGGAACATGGAGGCGCAGGACTCGGTCTTGCTCTTTGCAAGAGATTGATGGACACCATGGAAGGAAGTATTGATTTTGAATCTGAAGAGGGCCGAGGAAGTCATTTCTTCTTCTCTTTAACGGCTATGCCCCTAGACTTAAATATTGATTTAAATATTGTTCAAAGAGAAGTTCTCACTTCAACACTTACTGAGTTCAATCTAAAATCTTCAACTATTTTTTCAGAAGAACCTGCCCAAAGAACTCATGTCGAGCAAGTCGTAGAAGTTCTTATCGTAGAAGATAATCCCGTTAACCTCACGTTAATGGAAACTCTCGTTAAACAACTAGGACATAATGTTAGACTGGCCATAAATGGTAAAGAGGCACTCGAAGTTTTAGAAAATCAGAGTTTCGATATCATCTTTATGGACATTCAAATGCCTATCATGGATGGGATTGAATGCACTAAGAACATCCTTAAGATCTATGGTGAGGATCGACCTGCCATTGTCGCTGTAACGGCCAATGTTCATCAGCGAGAAGAGTGTATAGAACTTGGAATGGACGATTTTATTGGTAAACCTATCAACGTCTCTAAGATTAAAAGGAGCCTCAGAAGGCTTATATCCCCCACAATCAATACGGCAGAGTTAGGGAACACTAAGATTGAGATAGATGAAGGCCCAATGGTCTTTGAGCCAAATCTCTTTGTAGAAAATTTTGGAAATGACCAAGAGATCATCTTCTTTCTCATCGATCAATTTAAAGAGAACTCTCCTAAGTTAATTGAAGATATAGAACTTGCCATCAAAGCAAAGAATCATAAGCAACTAGAAACAGCGGCTCATAGTATTAAGGGAGCATTATCAAACTTCTTTACTCACGATTTAAGAGAGCAAGCGGTACAACTTGAGAAATGCGCTTCTAAGAAAGATTTCAAAAAAGCGGCAGACCTATTCTTAGATCTAAAGGTTCAAGTAGATATCTTACATATTGAATTAGAAGAGTGCTTTAAAAACAAGAAAGCCGCGAGTTAAGACCGCGGCTTACTACTTGTGAAATTGAAGACAGTCTTTTAGTACTGAACTTCAACTTCCTCTATTAAAAATCCCCATTTATTAACTGAACGGTCTGACTTAAAAGTGGCTACAATAGTATCCCCTTCCACATAATCAGTTGTATAAGCCTCACCTGTACCACTAACCTTTGCAACAGGTTGGCGAGTCTTAGTTGAAACTTGAATATAATCATAATTCTTTTCTAATTCATACTTAGCTACTTTTAATCGAATAAACTTAGCTCCTTCGATTGTAAAAGTTCTCTCCTCATTAGCATTGTCTGTATAAGGATGAGAAGTTTCCCAGTTTTGAGTTAGAGTGATTGTCTTCCACTGTCCTGGCTTTGGATCGTTACGTACCGGACGAGTATCAGTTAAAAGATTATAAGCATCAGCTCTACCACCGTTAACCATCTTTCCTCTATAAGCTGAAACTGGTACTGAAGTAGCTAATAACCTCTCTCTCATCGCTGCATGAGTCATTCTTCCTTCTTGAGAAACAAGAAGACCTAGAAGACCAGAGATATGAGGTGTTGCCATTGAGGTTCCTGAGAATGCCTTATAACCACCATTTTTAACAGTAGAGAGAATTCTATGCCCAGGTGCTGCGATATCAACTGTATTACGTCCATAGCAAGAAAAAGAAGCGAGATCATCTTGAGCCGTGTGAGCTGCAACAGAGATCACATTTTCTACTTCATAGTTTGATGGATAATGAGGTCTAACATCGTTATCAGTTCTTGAATTACCAGCGGCTGCTGTAAAGATAATCCCAGCGTCACTTGCTCTTTGAATTGAATCCATAAGAGCTTGAGAGAAGCCTCCGCCGCCCCAAGAGTTAGACATAATATCAACGCCTACTTTCGTGGCGTAATCAATTGACTTGATTGCGTTCTCTGTTGTTCCTGATCCGGCGTCCGTTAAAAACTTAACAGCAACAAGAGTCACATCGGCCATCACACCAGCTACACCTTGATCATTATTATGAACGGCACCAATTGTTCCCGCACAATGCGTCCCATGACTATGCCCATCTTTAGGGTCGCCATCACCATTGGCAAAGTCATACCCATGAATATCATCGATATAACCATTTCCATCATCATCAACCCCAGCAGTACCATTGGCCTCTGCTTCGTTTGTCCACATATTATCGACTAAGTCAGGGTGAGTATAATCAATCCCAGTATCAATGACGGCAATCTTAATTGATTTTGATCCTTTAGTGATAGACCAAGCTCTAAGAGCGTTGATATCGGCTCCAACACTTCCTGGAGATGTTCTTCCTGGTTCATTGCGTCCTGTATTCTTTAATCCCCATAGTGAATTAAACTTTGGGTCACTTGGAGTATAGTTAGAAAACCCTTGAGATTCTGGGCTTAGGATCTGATCTAGGTTTAACTCTTCTACTGGTTTAACAATTGAGTAGATAAAGTTAGGCTCTGCATATTCTACATTTGGATCTTCAGAGAGGACTGTTTTCAAACTTCCAAAGTTCTTTTGTTCAACTTTTAAAACATGAATCTGTCCGTAAGAAAGATCAATTGTACGGTCAACATTGAATCCATATGTCTTTGAGAGTCCGTTGATGCTTTTAACGTTTTTAAACTTAACGAGTAATTCACCTGGTACCTGTGCGGCGTTGGCCATTGCCATCGTTCCAAGTAGTGCAGAACCTGCAATAACAACCTTTGAAACCATAATCCCTCCGTGGAATTCTTGGACCCTCTCCCTCATAGAGTGGGGTAGAAATATTTGCTATCTTAAGATTACTTGAGCGACGCACTGCTCATAAAATCGGCAAGAACTTCCCTTTAAAAAATGCCCTGCGGCAATTGAGCATTATCTAGTAAAATAAGAATGTTAGGTCAAAACCCTAGGGAAACAAAAATGATATTAGGTAGCTCAAAAGACCCAGTTCTTATTAAAAAAATTTACCTTCGCATCTGGACCCTTCGTGATGAAGTGGAAGCTGTCATTAGTGAAAGGATTAGCTCAGGGGAAACAGATACTGTCTCCGTTGAAGACCTTATTAAAGAATACAAAACAAGAAGCCCTTTAGAAGTTGCAGCCGGTGGATCAGGCCTTGAAGTTCTAGACGGCGGAAAAACTGAAGACGAAGCAGAGGCAGAAGCCTCTTCTGAAGAAGCAGCTGAAGAAACTCCTGAAGAAGAAAAAGAGGAAGCAACAGCGGACTCAAGTGAAGAATCAAGCGATGAAGAAGTCGCCGCAAAAGATAGTGAAGAAAAGTCTGATGCCGTCAATGTTATGCAAAGAAGACCAAAGCTCGCCGAGGGCAAACTCTATAAAGGAACGACGGTCTTAACTGAGCTTAATATGGAAGAGATGTATTTCTTTTCTAATCAAAGTTTTCTCGAAGGGCAAAGTATCGTCATCGAGTTTATGATCCCAAATAAATTTGTTCTCAATGCTGATGTTTTTTACAGCCGTCCTTACAATCATAAATCTAGAATCATTCGTGATACTAACTTAATCTACAGAGTTGCAGTTCGTTTTAGTTTCTTAAAGCCTGGAGAGAGAACTCTTCTTAGACAATTTGTTCAGTCTGTTGAACCAGATCTGAGTAAACATGCTAAGCCTAAAACTGCTCCTAAAAAAGAAGCCGATAGTTTTGATGACTTAGATGATTTAGACCTATAGATCACTCGCGCATATTCATGAATCTTCTATCTTCAACTGCAGGGGCTCGTTCCCCTTTTAAGGACTCTTTGCGGGCCAAGCCCTCTTCCATTTTGATCGTCATAAAATAAAGCGGAAGGACAAGAAGGACGATGACTGATAAGATCGCCAGGTTCCTTTTCTTTCTATTACCCATTTCTTCCTCCAATTCAGCCTTACTCCAACTTGGGAAGTTTCAGGAATCTGAGAAGCTAATACTATTGTATCACGACACGGAGCGAATCCCCTACTATGAAGGGCTCAAGGTAAAGGCAAGGAATTACTTGATTAACTTAGGCAGTTTTTGCTCTACTTCTCATCTGCAGCGATGGCAAAGCTAGTCGCCCCAGCGGCCCGGGCGAGGTCTATAACATCAACGGCATTACCAAGACGGCTCGACTTATCCCCTTCAAGAATAACCAAAGTGGTGCCTTCTTTCTTAAGCGCCTCCTTGATGCCTTCTTTTAGTGACTCCAAATTGAACTGGACACCACCGACGAGAATCTTGTTATCAGCAGTTAAGGATATGATGACGGCCGCGTCTGGTTTACCACCTGACTTGGTTCCCACTTTAGGCAGGTCAATATCAAGGCCCGAACTTAACGAGACAGATGAAGAGACCATAAAGATAATAAGAAGAACCAACATGACATCAATAAGCGGAGTCATATTAATCTCTGCCATGATCTCATCGTCTTCATCATGGCTAAATTTCATGCTCACGAATCTAACCCTTTAATTTCATCGGCAAGGTCAGCCACACTATTTCTAAACTCAAGACTGATAACACTTATTTTTGTTTGAAAGAAGTTATAAAAAATGACGGCCATGACAGCGACGAGAATACCTGCGGCAGTAGCAATAAGCGCTTCAGAGAGTCCCCCTGCCACAACGGCAAAGCCACTTTGTCCGGTTCTTGAAATCTCTTCAAAAGACTTTATGATCCCTACCACTGTTCCATAGAGCCCTATAAAAGGAGCTGAGGATGCGATAGTCCCTAGGATCCAAAGAAACCTCTTAAGACCTTGCCTTGTTTCGGTAAACCTTCTTTCAAGCCTACCTTCCCACTCGTCAAGTTTCATTTCTCTTTTCTGAAAGGCGCTCAGGTAGGGTGCTCCAATCAAAGGGTGAGCATTATGACAAAGGCCTTTGGCCTCGTTGAAGTTCTTAAGAGCAATAAGCTGAGCCGCTTTTTCATGAAGCTGTTTATATTGTTTCTTGAAATGATTAAGAAATAAAATCTTCTCTATGGCCACTGCCCAAATAAGGAGCGATCCAATGAGAAGAGGGACCATTATAAAACCGCCTTCGCGAATAAGAGAGAAGATTTCGATGACGCGCTCCTTAAGTATTGTTAACCATTAGCTTATCATCTCTATACGAGAACAAACATTCAAGCTAGAATATTTCCATGCTTACCAAAGTTCAAACTAGCCGCACCAAGGCTTCAAATTGGTTATTAATTTCTTTTATTTTAGTGGTTCTGGTAAGCGCCTTTATTACTGAATTCTTTCAAGCCCCTACTGAAAAGACCCATGTTCTCAATCAGTACCGCCGCCTTATTGAAGATAAGAAAATTAACCAAGCGACTTCTATTATCGTTAAGAACTCACTTGGCTCTTATACTTTATCTAAAGAGGCTGATGATTGGAACCTAACCAAACCAAGAAAGCTTCCAGCGAATACTAAGACCACCATGATGATCCTTTCTACTTTAGGTGATATTAATATTAGAAAGGTCTATCAAAGCGATACTATTAACCTTTCAAATTTCTCCCTAGACTCCTCTGATATGGAATTTAGCCTGATCGATGCCAAGGGTGCCAGGGTGGATTATATCCTAGGTCTTGTTAACCCTATTGATAATTCAACCTATATTCATATCCCTCAAAAAGAAATCATCTATCAGGTCGACGCTCTCAAGAATACTTTTGAATCCCTAGACCTTTCTGACTTCGTTGACTCTAAGATCTTTAGCCAGGTCCTTGAAGAGACAAAAAAGATGAGGATCTATAGAAATAAAAAATCTTCAAATAATATTCAAATTTCTTTTGAGTTAAAAAAAGATACTTGGGTTGATAAGAACTTAAGAGGACAAGACAAGACAAAGGTTGAAGCTTACCTTAAAAAACTATTTGATCTAAAGAGTACTTTAATTGTGGATAAGTCTAGTGATGAATTAAAGGTCGAGCTAAATCAAATGTTAGAGAAGCCTTTGTACTTTATCGAAGCTACGAGAAAGGATGGAACTGTCTCAACCTATACGATTAGCCATATCATCAATACACTTCCTGATTTAAAGATTGAAAAAAGACAACATGTTCTTATTAAGGCTTCTGATAGAAAGAATATCTACCTGATTCATAAAGACAATCTGCCTATGTTCTCTAAAAGACAAAGCAGCTTTAAAGACTTAAATTTTAAGAAGCTTTTTTATTAGCAAGGACTCTAGAGTTCGAAGGTAGAGCATTTTCTTTGATGATCTTCTCAGGGTCAACAAAACTCTTGATTAAGCATTCCACTATTCTAGAGTTGTATCGTTTCATCTGCTCACTTCTTTTTAAGAATATCTTTAAAGCGTCAACAGGCTTCTCACCCGTCTCCACAATGCATTCAGCAAAGTCATCAGCGCAGCATACAATATTTGATAGGGTTAGGATCTTAGAGCCTCTCTTCCCGTAAGGAAAGCCACTACCATCGTAGTATTCATGATGCTGAAGAATGATCTGTTGCACTGATTGCCCAACATTTCTATTTCCTTCAAACATCTTAGCTCCTAATTCAGGATGCTTCTTAAACTCTACCCAATCTTCATCAGTAAAGTCTGCTTCTTTTTTTTCTAATAATTCTTTTGGCAACTTTGTCATTCCCACATCATGAAAAAGACAGGCCATAGCGGCGGCTTCAATGGTGGTTTTAGACTGCCACTCAAAGCGCTTAATAATAGCTGCTGCAAAAACAGTTGTTAGATAAGCATGGGTATAGGCATTTGGATCGAAGTCCTGCCAATCTCTAAGGGCCTTAAAAAGATTCTCATCTTTTTCAATGAGATTATAAACATTCTCAGCAACTTGCTTACCTTGCTCCATAATTTGAGGTTTCATCCCCTCTTGAAAAGATTCCTCTAGGAACTTTTCTGAAGCATTCTTTAGCATTGAGAGTTTTTTATCTGTTCCAATGCCTTTTGTATTGATTAACTTATCTGCTAGAAAATTTGTGTATTGAATATATTTTCGGCGGTCTCTTACATGAAAGAAAAGATGCTCTACCTTCTTTTCATTCTTATATTTATCAATTCTTTCTTTAGAGAACTGATCTCCGGCATGAAGGATCTTTAAATAGCGCCCTGTTCCTAATTTAATATAAACATCAAAAAGAACTGCTTTAGAAGTATAGAACTCATCAATCTTTACACTTGTATATTCTTCGTCCTCAGACTTAACTTCTTCTTCTTCCCTTTGTCCTTCACTTTTATCAAGGGCCTGCATCATGTCTCCAAGAGACTGATGACCTTCAAGGCAATCATGAAGGGCTGACATTTCAAAAGGAAGCTCTAAGACTTCTGTAGCTCCCGATTTTTTAAGAGTCTCTTCATCTATGATTTCATCTGATAAAGACTTTTCTTCTTCAGTCATGGGCTTATAAATGGCGACGACGTTTTGAGAAGGGTGATTTGTTTTAAGAAACCTTAAGACCTGCGGACCAGAGTGATCCTTGATTTCCATATTAAGAACAACGGCGAAGAACTTTGCATTATAAAGGGCCAGCTGGGCATCTTTACCATTACCAACAACATCAACTTGATAAAGCTGTTCCTCTAAATATTTTTTAGCAGAATCAATCCATTCTTCATTTGGATCAGCTAGTAGTATGCGTAATGCCAATGTTCACCCCATAGAAATTCATACCTATTTATCGGAATCTAACGGAATTTATTAAGGGGAATTTAAGGGATAAGTTTATGAAAATACTGGGAATAAACCATAAAAAGAAGACCCCTCCAAAGGAGTAGTCTTCTAAAATGGTCTGATACTGTTTTTATCGACTACTTAATTTCTTTATGAAGAGTATGCTTTCTCATGAAAGGATTATACTTCATCTTCTCAAGACGATCTGGTGTGTTCTTCTTGTTCTTAGTAGTTGAATATCTTGAAGGTGACTTTCCAAGCTTTCTTGCTTCTGTACATTCTAATGTAATAATAACTCTAGGACCTTTGGCCATAACTAACTCCTGAAATCGCTGTTGCGAGTGTCGGTTAATCTACATAATCCGTATTGTCCTGACAATCAAAAATTGCTATGTTCCTCTAATGAATAGAATTACACCAGAAAATTGGACCTTTTGCCACTTTAAGACTGAAGAGCTTAAGGCCTTTATCTCTATGACAGGAGCCCCAGGGCTTGCTGAAGAAGTAAAAGTTAACTACGTCGTCACCCTAACTGATCTAGAGCATCAAGAGTTATTCCAGAGTGAATTCGGTGACTTAGATAAGGCTGTGACTTGTTTAAATGATCGCTACGGGCATTGGGAGTTCTTTGATGCTGAAAACCCCCCTGAAACGGATGGTTGTAGTACTTGTGATAACAGTCATTGACAAAAACCACCAAATCTTAGAGATTACCCCCTTATAAGAATAAAAACCTGCCCTTGTATAAAATCAAGTGGCAAAAAAAAGGTCCATAAAGATGAAAGAAGGAATACACCCAGAATACAACGCCGTAGCAATCTCATGTGTTTGTGGCGCAACTTACGACACTAGATCAACTGCTAAGCTTGAAAGAATTGATATCTGTGCTGCTTGTCACCCATTTTATACTGGTAAGCAAAAGGTACTTGATACTGAAGGTAGAATTGAGAAATTCCAGAAGAAATTTGGTAACAGATTTAAGAAGAAGTAGAACTCAAAAAAAAAATTCAAAGTTTATAATAAAGAGCCGTTATTCACGGCTCTTTTTTTTTCCCATTTGAGTGTCTTTCCTCATTTAATTCAGAAGGACAGGTTACAATCAGAGTATCTACATAATATTTTGGAGTGATTGTGGCGTCTCAAACAAATTTAAAAAACGTAGCTATTTATTATGCTTTCTTAAGTTCTTTAAACTCGGCAGCCAACGGTTTTGATAGTACCAATGTCATCAATGATTTAAATCAATACGATATTGTCGTCGCTGGCGCGGGTATAGAAGATCCAGGTCATGGAGACTACGCCAACTCAACAGTTATCATCCCGGGACTCGCTAATTCCGTTGAACTCTTTGGCTATGTCACTATTGGCGATAATGGTGGGGCGCCTGAAACACTAGCTGCGATACAAGGGCGGATTGATAACTGGCAAACCTTAGGGGCCGAAGGAATCTTTCTTGATGAAGCTGGCTTTGACTTTTGGCCTTCTGGAACAGACGCCGCCATGCGAGTTAGGCAGAACACCATTATTGATTATGCCCACGGAAAGTCGATGAAGGTCTTTGTGAATGCTTGGGACCCTGATGACGTCTTTATTAAAGAGGCCACTAACCCAATAACCGTAACCAGCAATGACTACTACCTTCTTGAAAGCTATATCTTCAAAGATGGCAGTGCTAATGATCAGCTTACGACGATGAGTTTTGCAAACCACGAAATTAAATTGGCAAAAGTTCAAGCCGCTCAATCGAGCCATGGAATAAAGGCCATAGGAGTCTCTACCACTGGTCTTGATTCAGGAGCTTATAACCAAGTTGACTTTGATTTCTTGGCCGTAGCAGCTCAACTAGATGGTCTCGATGGAATAGGCTGGGGCACTAAGAACTTTTCAGCGACGGGAGTTGATGTAGCGGTCATGCCCTATAGACCCATTCAAGATCAATATAACGGCCTAGAACTTGAAGGTTCTTTATTGGTAGATAATCCCTCTGAGTCGAAGTCTCGACTTGTTCTAAATATTGGGACATTGAATGCGGATTATGGAAATCAAATTTTCACTGGAATCTAATGGTCTAAGTAGAGCTTATAACCTTCGTGGGTGGCCTGCATGCCAAGTTCTTTATAAAATTTATGCGCCTGTTCATCCCTATCTTTATTTGAAGTTAACTGAAAGATTCCACAGCCATTTTCTTTTGCTTTGATAATAGCAAACTTCATAAGCTCCTTACCAAGTCCCTGTCCCCTTCTATCAGATTTGATTCTAACAGATTCAACTTGCGCCCTAAAGGTTCCGCCAAAACTGACGTGGGGAAGATACATGATTTGAAAGCAGCCAATGAGAGACTCTCCTTCTGCTCCTACGTAGAGGTCAAAGTATTCACTCTCTATGATTTGATTGAAGGCCCTTTTATAACGAATGCGAAGCTCAGCGCTAATGCTCTCGCGCTGTTTTCCAAAATCATCATCTGCTAAGAGCGCGATGACTTGATCTAGTTCACTCGGAAGAACCTTTCTAATTTCCATCTAATCCCCTAAGTTCTACGCTAGCTCTTAATCTATTTTCTTTAAGAACCTTTAAAACGGAATAAGTCATTTCGTGACCAATGGATAGTTTCTTAAAAAGTTTTTGAGTCTTCTTGTCGAGGTTCTTTTTGGGAATCTCAAACTCGAAGATAGACTGCTTGCCGTCAATGACAAGACAGACCTCCCAATTAAAAGCGAACTTACTTTCATTTAGAAAACGCACGAAACGAGCAGTGGATTCTTCTCTGAGATTTGTTCCTGCTAGTTCATAAACATGCCCAATATAAGGCTGAACCTTCCGGTCCATCTTAGCCATTTGTCCTATGCGTTCAATTGAAGGATGCGGCACTTCTCTTAAAACTTGATGGCACCAATCTTCTCTATCATCCTTGATACGTCCTTCAACCGGACAAGCATGCTCAAGTGATGCGCAAGGATAATGAACTTCAAAGGTCATCTCCTTTAGGCCGGCCCTAAGTTTAAGAATTTCTTTAAAGACCTTAGAAGTTCCAGGTTCAATGAAGATGAGATATTTAGGGTTGATTCTTTCAATGATCTTTAAAGCTTGTGATACCCCAAGTTCATTGATGGCATTTCCAAAGAGAAGAGTCTTAGGCTCATCAAAAGGAATGTCTTTATCAGTAACAGAGAATTTAAGATCTAATTTAGGGAAAAGCCCTGCCCCTAAGGCCTTCGCCTGAGCGAGCATAGGTCCACTTGAATCAATCCCATAAAAAGGTCCTTTGATTCCAACAGAAGCGGCGGCCCATAAATAAGTTCCAGGGCCACAACCAAAGTCTACTAATGGCAAAGAGCTGATATCTTCTTTAATTTTAGGATCAAGTTGCTGCCAGATGAATTCAAACTTCTTTGAATTGGTTGGCATATAGAACTGGGTATAAGCGCTAATTTCTTCTTCAGTTAAAGAGACGCTCTCACCTTTTTCTTCTAAGTATTTTGCTTTTATTTGATTTAAAAGATTGGCGACCTTCATATCCGAAGGCCGCTTGATGAGAAATTCTTCTATTATCTCTCTCGTCCAGTGCATTAGCGCTGATCGATAGGAACGTACATTCTCTCATTTGCACCCGTATAGATCTGACGAGGACGACCAATTCTTGCGTTTGGATCTTCTTTCATCTCTTTCCACTGTGCTAGCCAACCAGGAAGACGACCAAGAACAAACATGGCCGTAAACATATTAGTTGGAATTCCAAGGGCCTGATAAATAATCCCTGAATAGAAATCAACATTCGGATAAAGCTTTCTCTCTACAAAATAAGGGTCTTTTAGCGCCTCTTCTTCAAGACCGCGAGCGATATCAAGAAGTGGATCTGAAACACCAAGAGATTCAAGAACGCTATCACAAGCTTTCTTAATGATCTTAGCTCTTGGGTCAAAGTTCTTATAAACTCTGTGACCAAACCCCATTAAACGGAATGGGTCATTCTTATCTTTTGCTTTTTCTAGGTACTTTTTATAATCCCCGCCATTGTCGTGGATATTTTGAAGCATCTCAAGAACTGCTTGATTAGCTCCCCCATGAAGTTGTCCCCATAAAGCGTAGATCCCTGAAGAGATCGAAGCGAAGACATTTGCATGACTAGAACCAACAAGCCTTACCGTTGAGGCTGAACAGTTTTGCTCATGATCAGCATGAAGAATAAGAAGAACATCTAAGGCCTTAGCAACCTCAGGGTTTACTTCATAGTCATCAGAGCCATACATCATATTTAAAAAGTCAGCAGCATAGCCCATATGCGGCTTTGACTTAACCGGCTCTAGACCTTGAGTCATTCTATAGAAATAAGGGATGATTGATTTAACTTGGGCCATTAGCTGAGCGATGGCCTTTCTTCTTTGCTCATCAGTTAGCATAGGAAGATTGTATTCAGGATAATAAGCGCTGAGAGATCCTACAACTGATCCAATGACTCCCATAGGGTGAGCTGAAGTTGGGAAGGCCTCAATAATTTTCTTCTCACCTTCATGAAGAGTAGAAAATGAATTAATCAATTCTTTAAAGGAATTCAATTCTCTCTCTGAAGGAAGTTTTCCAAAGTTTAAAAGGTAAGCCACTTCTTGAAAACTTGATTGCTCTGCTAATTGCTCGATAGGATATCCACGGTAACGTAGGATTCCTGTCTCACCATTTAGAAAAGTAATCTCACTAAAAGTAGAACCTGTATTTCCAAACCCAGAATCTAAAGTGACATGACCAGTGGTTGCTCTAAGAGTTCTAATATCGATGGCCTTTTCACCTTCGGTACCTTCAATGATGGGAAACTCATAAAATTTTCCATCTAATTCTATTTTTGCAAATTCTGACATACGCACTCCTTCATTAAATTTTAAGTAGCTTTAATATACAGAAATTACTTCTAGACTCAATGAACTAAGCATTAAGGCCAATTTGCCGGGTCTTTATGCCATTGGTCTAAGAGCTGAACGGAATCCGGGCTTAAGTTATTCTCTGATGCTGCCGCATGACTAATCTGAGAGAAGTTAGTCAGGGAAAATAGCGGTAGGTCATGCTTTTCTAGAACTTTAACGGCTGCAGGCATTTGATAGTCAACGATACAGACACAGGCCACGGGAATTAGGCCCGCTTCTTTAGCCCCAATTACTGCACTGTCTAATGAGCTGCCTTGATTCACTAAATCTTCGACTAAAATAATTTTATCACCTTTATTATATTTCCCTTCGATCAAGTTCCCCTTGCCATGGCCCTTGGCCTTGCCGCGGATGTAGATAAAAGGGCTTCCCATCATATGAGAGGCCAGCATCCCATGAGGAATTCCCGCTGTCGCTAGGCCCGCAATGCTGTCGAAACTGAGCTTACTTTCTCGGATCAGATCGACAAGTCCCTCGGCCACTTCGAGGCGTTCTGGAACATAGGAGAGGATTTGACGATTATCTGTGTATATTGGCCCCATTAAACCCGACGCGTAAGTGTAAGGTGAATCTGGGCTTACTTGGACACATTCAAGTGATAACAAAAGCTTAGCAAATTTTAGTCCTCTGTCAGTTTCAAACATAACTCTTCCTTATGATAAAGATTTTTCAATTTCATTGACCCAAGTGCGCCTAAACACTATATTTCAGCCGTCTTTAAATGAATAGTAAGACCTTCCAATTTCTAGGGGAAAAATATGTCTACAAAGTTAATATCTGCCATCATGCTTTCAGCTGCGCTCGGCCTTAGTGCTTGTGGTGAGAAAAAAGTTGAAACGCGTACTGTTGAAGTGGTTACTCCGTTAAGCACAGAGAACCCTATTATAGCTGGAGAGAAAGTAGCTCCTACTCAATCTGAGAAATCAAACTTCAAAGAACTAACAAATAATCCTCGTTCTGTTTATCAGATCACACTAAAAGAAGAAGCCTTAAAGCAAACCTTTCTTTTAACTGTGGCAGAAGTTAGTGGACCACCTACTCCTACAGGACATGCTCTTGCTAATAAGATTGTCTTCTTTGAGAAAAAAGGTGGAAGCCTTTTTATGTTTGAATCTCTTGATGGAAAACTCTCAACTGATTCAGTAGAGACTAGAGTTCTCCTGGCTGAGTTTCCTGTTGTTAAAGATAAAAATGGATATGTTACTTTTGATTTTAAAAAAGGCATCAAGCTTGTCTTTCAAAAAGGGTCTTACTTTGTTTCTGATTCTGGTCAGCCAGACTCTGGAGATCAAGTTTATAAGATCACTGATAGTTATATTAAGACTGTAGAACTTCGCGGGAAGTATATCTTTATCGATCAGATCGTTAGAATTGATACTCCTGCTGCCGCCGGTAAACCAGCTAACAACTTTAGCCGTCAACTTAAGTACACTCTTTCAACTTATAAAAAGAATCCTAACTTTAAGTCTAAAGAATCAAATGGACAGAAGAAAGTTGGATACTTTGAAGTTCATCCAATCATCGAAGCGGGTACAGGAAAATCAACTGTTAACGTGATGAAGTTTGATATCAATAAGCCTATTACTTACCACGTAAGCTCTAATGTTCCTTCTGAGTATGTTGATGCTGTTAATGAAGGGATCCTTTATTGGAACCGTGTTTTTGGTAAGGAAGTACTAAAAGTAGCAACTCTTCCAAAAGGCGTATCAGTTCACGAGCCAAACTTTAATATCGTTCAATGGCTTCATTGGGATACAGCAGGATTTGCTTACGCCAATATGATGGGTGATCCACTTACTGGAGAGACTCTTCAATCACATGTTTATATGACTTCTGTCTTTGGTAAAGGCGGACTTAAGCGAGCGAAGTCTTACTTAAGAAGATACAAGGCCATGGCAAAAGCAAAAGAAGATGAGCAAAAGTCACACGGTCTTATGATCGCAGGTTTTGAATCAGCTCATGTTTGTGGGTTTGACTATGATAAATCAATGAGTGATCTGACTTCAATCATCAAGGCAACTGAAGAAGCTGCTAATAAGGATGGAGAAACAACAGAAGCTCAAAAAGATGAGATCTTCTTAAGATTTGCTAAAGATTATGTAACTGAAGTTGTGGCCCATGAAGTTGGTCACACTCTTGGTCTCCGTCATAACTTTGCTGGGTCATTAAAAACTAATATTGCTCCAAAACTCTACGATACAGTGGCAAAAGTATACTTCCTAACAGGCAACCTAATCCCAGGCATGATTCCTGGTGGGTCAGTTATGGATTATACGCCTTCTATGATTGCTTCGATGATTGGGGCTCATATTAGACTTGGTCGCCCAGCTCTTTCATACGATAAGCAGGCCATTGAGTTTGGTTATACTGAGAAAAAAGCTTCTGAGATTGATTTTGATACTTTTTGTACTGATACTCATAGAGGAAAAGGGATTTACCAAGACTGTAAGGTTTGGGATCAATTTGCTAACCCAGTTGATGGTGCCGCTTTTGATATGAAAAACGCCATTCCTTTTAAGGCCTTCTCAATGGCCAATGCTTTTATCTTTCTTGATCCTAATCATAAAGACGAAGAAGAGACGGAGCTTACTATTCTTTCAAACCTAGATCGAATCAAGGCCATGAACCTAGACCCAAGAGCAGACGCTATTAAGCTTTTAAAAGGTCTTTATGTACCTCTTCTTGCTATGACGACTGAGAAAGCTGAGTTCATCGATATTAGAAACGATTATACAACTGTTGGTTCTCTTGAAGAAGATGAGTACCTAGAGAAAACAAGAATTTTTCAAGCCACTTCAATTGAGAATAACGGTGGTCTTAATAAGCTATTCGTTGAGCCACTAAGCAGTGTTGAAATTGATGGTAAGCCGGCTGTTAAGATCGCAGCTGAATTATCAGCTGCTTTTAAAGCTCAGTTCGCTAAGCTTTATAAAGAAGCAACTGAAGAAGAATTAAAGGCGGTCGACGCTAAGATGACTCCTTATTTTGAAGTTTATGAAAAAGAGATCGCTCTTTATATGCTTAAGCATTTAAATGGTCATACTTTTGCTACTAAAGAAGCTGGCTTTGGTAAGGCCATTGCTGCTGCCGCTGATCCAATAATCTTTTCTAAAGGTAATGAATTAGTTGGAACAAGCAGCAATGGATCAGAGGTTAAAGAATTTCTTTATCAGTATGCTAAGAAAGGTTTTGATCTTAGATCAGAAGCGGCCAAGGTTGTTGGTAGAAATTTCTTTCCCTTCTCACCTAGTTATATGAGAGGACAAGGAAAGATCGTTAAAGAGATGAAGACTAAGCACTCAAATGAAATGGATTCAGTTATCATCAATACTACCGAAGAAGAACTCTCTGATGAGGTCTTTGACTGGTATGTTTTTGAAAAGAAAAGAATGGGGGTTTTGAAAGCCTCTAATAAAGAATTACTAGAAGACTAATTAATAATGGGGCCTAAGTTTCCTTAGGCCTCTCTTATATCTCTTGAATTAATTTTATCGATTATAAGTTTTGGGCTGCCTTCAATTTGATTATGCACTAGCTGAACTTGTTCACTCTCAAAGATCGAAATACCTACATCCAAACAGTTCTTAATAATGCAATTTTTTACTAAGACATCTTTTGTTTCATCAACAAAGAATCCGTTGGCTATCTTTTGTCCATCGTAATTAAGAGAGTTTACTGAAAGCTCTTTTAGAGAACGCTCATTTTTAATCCGTACAAAGACAGAACTATTCTGAGAAATCAATTCAGCCCCATTTCCTTCAACACTAACTCTTAAAACAATTGGCTTAGACAGGATGATCTTCTCCCCTTTTGGAAAGTGAAGAGTCTGCCCTTTTAAAAATGCGGCGGCCTCTGCGAGGATGATAACCTGAGTATTATCTCGCCCCGGTTTAAACCCGAACTCGCTAATATAGATTCCTCTTTTCTTAAAGACTCTCGGAAGGCTGCTAAGTGCTCCTCCTAAGATTCCTCCAAATAAAAAATTTCGCCTCTTCATCATCTCTCCTAAGTAACTCTCCTTCTATTTTATACTGCTAGGGGCTTTAGCCCTAGAGGAATAAATAGCCCAGTGATACTGGTCAGTTATATAAGCTCTAGAGGGATGAATGATTTTAAAATGCCCCATTCCTAAGTCAAAACAGCCATTTGTGAAGCCAAATTCATATTTCCCCGCTATGCTGCCCTCATGAAATTTGAAACAAAACTAGTTAAAGGCAAGATCATAAAACGCTACAAGCGCTTCCTCGCAGATATTGAACTCGACTCTGGGGAGCTTATTACGGCCCATACGGCCAACACCGGTAGCATGAAGACCTGCTGGGAACCAGGCTGGAAAGTGCTTTGTAGCTTTCACGATAACCCTAAGAGGAAATTAAAATACTCTTTAGAGTTAACTCATAATGGAAAGTCTTGGATCCTTGTTAACACTTCTCTCCCCAATAAGATTGGCCATGAGGCCATTGAGAAAGGACTGATCAAGGAGCTTACTGGTTATGATCTCATCAAACCTGAAGCAAAGATTGGAAAGAGTAGGATAGATCTTCTTCTCACAAAAGAAAATGGTGAGAAGTGCTATGTGGAGATTAAGAATGTAACTCTTAAAGGCGATGGAGAGCTTGCGCTTTTCCCTGATGGAGTCACAGAGCGAGGTCAGAAGCACCTTAGAGAACTTATGGAGATCAAGGCCTCCGGCGATAGGGCCTGCATGCTCTATATTGTTAACCGCGGAGACGTCTCTAGCTTCTCACCGGCCGATTCCATCGACCCTATCTATGCAGAGCTTTTAAAAGAAGCTGAATCAAAGGGAGTTGAGATCTTGGTTTATCAAACAAAGATTAGCCCAAGTGAAGTCATCATTAATAAGTCCCTACCTTATAAGTTATAGGTACTTACCTAGCTTATCCTGTTATTTATACACAGTGCGTCATTTAATATTGAGAATAACGATGCGCCGTGACATAACTATCCCGCAATACTTTTTAATCGGAGAAATTATGAAAACCCTAATGATCATAGTGGCAGGACTGCTTTTTAGTGTAGGGGCCATGGCCCGCGACGGATACTCAGTAAGATATTCAACTTCTTACTCAAATTGGGATTCAAGCTTTGGATCACATTATAGCTATAGCGAAAGAACAACAACGACGACCACAACAACAACTTCATACGAAAGACAATGTGGTGCTTATAGAACTTGTTATGAAGGTTATTCATCGACGACTAACGTTTATGTTGAAGAGACAGTAGTAGAGCGTGGTGAGTATTCAGGTTACACAAGAGTAACAGTCTATGATAACCGTGCTTATAAACCACACCATAGATATGCAACTTACTATACTCATAACGGTAGAGTTGTAAGACGTCAGTACCATAGAAGACATAATAGATACCATAATCATTACCACTACAATGACTACCATAGAGTTAACTATGTAGTGCTTGATGAATTCACAGCTGGAATTATTATTGGAATGGAATTTGTTAATCTAGGAGCTACAGTTCTTTCAAACTGCGACTCTGACGACAGCACTTGCCAGGCCTTAGGTCTAGCTTCTTCAGTCTCTGGATCGGCCATTTCTATCTCTGCTTCACTTCGTGAAATGGAAAGAACTGAGCTTCAAAGAGCTATAGAGCAAAATCAAAAATCACTAGAAGAAACAGATATCGAAGACAGCTTAGACTAGAGAGCACTCTAACTAAGCTATAGAAAAAAAAGGCTCATGAGAATGGGCCTTTTTTTATTGGTTCAACGTCTAAAATTTAAACAATCCCCCTCCTCTAAGTTATTGATTATTCGGTCATTCCTTGGCCCTTTCCTTGCAAGATTAGTGGTATATGAAACTACGCCTAACCTTCCTTATTCTTTTAAGCCTCGCTACCTCTACGTGCTTCTCAGCGACTAAGTTTGGTCTGGTTCTAAGTTCTAGCGAAAAATCAATGCCTCAGTTTAAACGTATCACTGGATTTTTAAACTCCCTTGATTCAGATCTCCGCCCTGGGGTTCGCTTTGGAGTCGATCAGTTAATCAATATTAAGTTTCAAGACTCTAAGCGTTTGGTTGAACTTCAAGGAGATGATCTCATCTTTGATGAAAAGCTTCTTCCCTTTATTTATTCATACGAGACTAGAGATAAAACCAAAGGCAAGAGCCTCCGTGAGAAGCTTTTATCCGCCCTTGAAAGCGAGCTTTTAAAGATTCCTGGTAGTGATGATTTAGAGCGCTCTTATACAAAGCAAGAAGTGAAAGACATCGACTATTGCTATCTTAAAAGAAAGGCTGGCAACAAAGGAAAGAGGTTCCGTAACTTTCGTTTTTCTAAACAGATGAAAGAGCGCTGCGAACAATTAGATGAATTAAAAGAAAAAAGAAGAAAGCTTGAATGGTATACCTATAAAGTCGATAGCATGCTTTATAAAACTAAGATGGAATTCGACGCTACTTCACTGACGGATCAATCCTTAAAAAGATTTAATATTTGTAAGAAAGATTATAAGCCCACCAAGATTAACTCTAAGGGAAAACGAATCAAGGCCCTTGGCATGGCCATTGTTTATATGGCCCCTGGCTATACAACTTCTGTGGCCGGTCATGTAGCCGAGCGCTATATCTACTGCCTTGAAGATAAGCTTATGGACATCATGTTTGAGTATACCCAAATGACTACTGGGGAAATTGATAATATGAGATCGGTCTATAAGAAGCATCTTGATAAAGTTGATGATTCCTATATTGAAAGACAAGAAGGTAAGATCTACATGAAGCTTAGAACCAATCCGGCGACTACGGCCCCTGAAGGTTATGGCTTTGCTCAGTTTCACACCAATAGAGATATTATAGAAGTATGGCCTAAGATGAGTGAAGAAGATGTTTACGCTGGTCTTCAAGTCTCACTTAATCATTATAAGAAACAAGGAAAAGATTTTTTGGATCAAAAAGACTTTGAGGACTATAGCCTCCTAAGTAATAACTGTACCCATCCTATTAGAGAAAGATTAAATCAACTTGGGGGCGAGTATGAAATCAATGACACTACTGGCTTTAACCCTATTTGGATCTTTGGCTTTTTAAAAAAGAAGACAGCTGAAAAAGTCATCATCTATCCAAGTCAAAGAACTTTAAGAAAGATGAAGATGTTAGAGGCTGGACAAAGTCTCTTTTGGGAAAACGCTAGCTTTTGGTCCAAGGCCTCTAATGGAAAAGACGGATTAGCAGGATCTAATATGATCCTCTACCCAGAAACCCACGGTCTCTTAAAAAGTATTATCTACAAACCAACAGCCGCTGCTATAAACTTAACGGCTGCTGTTATTGAAACTCTTTATGGCGTCTTAACCACTCCTTTAAAATGGTTATCAAATATTCCTGGCTTTAAGTGGCTTGCTCCAAAGAGAGATCATCTTGGAATGGGTATAAAAGGCATCTCACTTTCAATAGTAGAGTTAACTGGTTTTAGAATGCGCTATCCAAAACCTGCCGCATGGACCAAGGAAGAGGAGCGTTATCTTTTTGAAGAGCTTCCCCATACTGAGCCTAAGATCCTACAGTTCCTCTTAGAGCGAGTTCAAGAGTAAGATAACTAAACTGCCCTACCTTAGTGGTGTTGTTAAAAGCCCACAAAATTCTATGCATTAATAAATTCAATCACTTCATACGAAGAGAAACTAATTCTGGCAGTAAAAAGATAGATGCTCTTCGTAGAGAGCTTCATTTGCTATGCTTCTGATCGTATGCAGTCATAACTATGCAATGTCACCATTGCAGTAGGGCAGTTTATGAGAAAACAGTACCTTATAAAATAAATTAACTTTAACGCTTCAAGCCTGTAACAAATTCCAGCCTCAAGTAACATACCTATAAATATTCGACTTCAAGGAGAAGATCTATGAATGGTAAATCTGTGTTGGTTGGTGCTGCGATGGCAGGGCTTTGTTTAGTGGGAGCTGGTTGCGCTTCTAATTCATCTACGAAAGTGATAGGTAAGTGTCATGGAGTTAATGCTTGTAAAGGTACTGGCGACTGTGGTGGAAAGACTCATGCTTGCGCTGGACATAATAAATGTAAAGGTGCCGGTTGGAAGAAGATGACTCAGGAAAATTGTAAAACTAAAGGCGGAGAATTTGTTTCAAAAGGAAGTAATTCTTAATAAAGCATTAAAAGAAAAGATGGTGGGAGTAGGGCTTCGAACTGAGCACTACTCTCGTCTTGAAGAATCTTTAGAGACTAAGGTTGATTTCTTTGAGGCCTTGACTGAAAATCATATGAACTCAGCGGGTCGCCCTCTTAAGATCCTAGAGCATATCAGATCTGACTACCCGCTTAGCTTTCACGGGGTCAGCCTCAATATTGCCCATCACTCGGGTCTTAATTATAGCTATATGAAAAAGGTCAAAGAGTTAGTGACTCCCTTTGAACCTATGATCGTCAGTGATCATCTTTGCTGGACAGGAGCCCCTGAGAGTAATCTACATAACCTGCTTCCCTTTCCTTATAACGAAGAGACTTTAGATTTTTTAGTCGGCAGGGTTAATGAAGTTCAGGACTTTATGGGAAGAGAGCTTGTTCTAGAGAACCTCTCCGCTTATTTTGATTATAAAGAATCCACCATGAGAGAATGGGAATTTCTGGCCCTTTTATCTAAAAGATCTGGCTGTAAACTCCTCTTTGATGTGAATAATATCTACGTTAACTCTCAAAACCAAAAGTTTGATCCTCATACCTATATGGATGCTATAGAACCTGAATCGATTGCCGAGATTCACCTCGCTGGCTTTACTGATATGGGAGATTTTCTTTTTGATACTCATAGCAAACCGGTTTTCCCTGAAGTTTGGGAACTCTTTAAGAAGGCCACAGAAAAAGCGCCTCACGCCCCTACTCTTATTGAATGGGATGATGATATTCCGGACTTTGATGTTCTTGAAGGAGAGGCGCTAAAAGCGCGCGCCATCATCAGTGAGGTTCACGGTGAAGCTTAAAGAACTACAAGAGGATTTTTTAAAGGGCATCTTAAAAAATAAACTACCTAAATCCATTGAGAAGACCATGCTCCCTGGTGGAAGCTTAGATCTAGAGGGATGTTTTAATACTTACCGCAATGATTATACAGCTAGACTCTCTTCAGTTTTAGGCGATAACTTCGAATCTTTATGGACTATTCTTGGTGATAAAGAGTTCTTTGAGATGACTCTTAAGTACATAGAAGAAAATCCTTCAAGGCTTTATGATCTCGGAGAATATGGAAACGAGCTTCCCTCTTTTTTAAAGGATCATGAGATTGCTTATCTAAGTGAACTTGCCTCTATGGAGATTGAATTTAGAAGGTTGTTTAACTCTGAAGTTGAAGAGGCAGTCGACCCTAAAGTATTTGCGAATTTAGAGGATCCCACTTCTTTAAAGATGATCTTTACGAAGAAACATTTTCTCTTTCAATCAAAGTACCCTCTTTATAAGATTTGGGAAAAACGAGGGGATAACTCTGAAGAGTCCTTTTCTCAAATTGAGTGGGTCCCAGAGAATTGCTTAATGTATAAATCAACTGATACTGTTCAAGTAATGTTCCTTACTAACTTTCAAGCTTCTCTTTTTTTAAACTTGCGTGAACAGTTAAGTTTAGGCGACGCCCTTGAAAAATATCCAGATGCTCCGGGGGAAGAAGTCTCTGATTTGTTCTCAAGAATGGTTAGTCATTCTTTAATCACAACGATTTCTTAAGACTAATTAGGTTTAATTTAAGCCTTTCGATATTTATCAATAATTTCAACCACATAGCCAATGTAAGATAACGCGCTTCCCCTCAAAAGGTACAGAGCAGTTTTATAGAATACGCCCTTAAACCTTTAAGGAGTAAACCCATGAAACTTATTACTTTATTCGCGGCGCTCATCATTAGCTCGCCTTCAATGGCAAAATCTTTTGTCTATTGTTCAGAAGGATCCCCTACGGCCTTCAACCCACAGATCACAACTGATGGAACCTCAAACAATGCCAGTGCTCATACAATCTATGAGAGGCTTGTTGATTTTAAATACGGAACGACTGAGATTATTCCAAAGCTAGCTAAGAGCTGGAAGGTCTCTAAAGACAGAAAGACTTATACTTTTACATTAAGAAAAGGTGTTAAGTTTCATACAACAAAATACTTTACTCCAACGAGAGAACTCAACGCTGATGATGTTCTTTTTTCTTTTAAGCGTCAGTGGGATAAAGATCATTCTTATAATAAAGTAAGCGGCGGAAGCTATGAGTACTTTACAGGAATGGACATGAACAACTTGATCACAAGTATCGAGAAAGTTGGCGACTACAAAGTAAAGATCACTCTTAACTCTCCTGAGGCTCCTTTTATTGCTAATATGGCCATGAGCTTTATGTCTATTCTCTCACAAGAATATGCTGATCAATTAGAGAAGAAGAATGAGAAAGAAAGAATAGATAATTACCCAGTGGGAACCGGTCCCTTTGTTTTTAAGAAATACCAAAAAGATACTATCATTCGTTTTACTAAGAATATGTCTTATTGGGGAACACCAGCAAAAGTAGAGAAGCTTGTTTTCTCTATCACGCCAGATCCATCAGTTAGGTATCAAAAACTTAAAACCAATGAATGTCATTTGATCATTGAGCCAAGTCCTGCTGATATTGGTGCCATGAAAAATAATAAAGACCTAGTTGTTATGCAGGGAGCTGGTCTTAATGTTGGCTACCTTGCCATGAATACGCAAAAAGCTCCTTTTGATAAGATCGAAGTTAGGCGCGCCATTAATCACGCTCTTAATAAGCAATCTTATATTGATGCTATCTACCTAGGTAACGCCATCGTAGCGAAGAACCCACTTCCTCCTACGATTTGGTCATACAATAAAAAGATTAAGGATTACGACTACAACCCTGCCAAGGCCAAAAGACTTTTAAAGAAAGCTGGTCTTGCCAAAGGTTTTGAAACTGAGATTTGGACTCTTCCTGTAACTCGTCCTTACAATCCTAATGGAAAGAAAATGGGTGAGATGATGCAAGCGGATCTAGCGAAAGTTGGAATCAAAGCAAAGCTTATCACTTATGATTGGCCTACCTACCTTAAGAAGGCCCGTGAAGGCTCTCACTCACTTATTCAACTAGGTTGGACTGGTGATAACGGAGACCCGGATAACTTTCTCAATGTTCTTCTAGGTTGTACTGGAGTTACTTCAGGATCAAACGTAGCAAGATGGTGTAATAAGAAATTTAATGACCTCATCTTAAAGGCCAAGCTAACTACTGTTAAGAAAAGTAGAAACTCTCTTTACCAGCGAGCTCAAAAAATCTTTAACAAAGAAGCTCCTTGGGCTCCTATCGCTCATTCAATTATTTTTCGCGCCATGAGTAAGAATGTTAAAGGTTATAAGATTGATCCTCTTGGAGGAGATATCTTTAGGACTGTTGAATTAAAATAGAATTAATCGCAGGGCCTAGCTAGATGATAGAGCTGATCTGAAAAGATTAAACGCCCTTTTAATGGCCTGTAACCACTTAGTGGAAGCAGGCCCTTTTCAACCGCCAAAGTTCCGTACATTTCTAGATTCTTTTTATTCTCTATATATTCAATACTTAAAACTGCTTTATTTTCCCTTTGAAATTCTTTGATAAAGCCAAAGAGTTCTGGGTCCTCCATAAATTTCTCTTCATGGAAAAGATAGTCTTCTACAGCTAGTGCATCAACGGCTTTAAATAAATCAGCTCTCTTAGAAGTGTACTTTAAGATATCTGCTCCATTTTGCATGACAATGATAAAGTTTTTCTTTCGCGCTCGAGTGAAAACACCAATCTCGGTGATGAGTTCTACCATCTTATCGCTGCTCATTTTCTTATCTTCAAAACTATGAAAGCCATCGACTATATCTAGATAGGCACCATCAAAGCCCGCTTCTATTAATCTAGCAAAGTAGCCTTTCTCTCCAAGAAGAATCTCCTTCCAGGCCGGGTCCCAGTACTTAATCTTATAATTTCCCTTCCATTCTTTATTTTCATGAAGAACAAAGTTCTTTGGCATCTTTTTAAAGTAATAACGATAGTCTTCAGCCTCACCGATACTTATATAGCTTAAGATAATATTCTTATTGGTTTTCAAGGGGTTGATCTCATAGGATCTAAATCTATTCTCTTCACTACCATCACGGGAATAATCAATCACCCAGAGGCTTTCTTCAGATTTCTGAATACGAGAAAGGCTTGTTTCACCCTGATAATTTTGTAACTGATAGCCCCACCTCTTCACTTTAGGCCAAGGCCTCTGCACTGTAGAACAACCGACTAAAAAGATTGTCATGAATATTACTAATTTCAACATTTTCATCCCTTTCCAGTATCTTACCGCTGCTTTAGAATGAATCAATATGAAAGTTTTGCTCCTTATCACCCTATTTTTTAGTATGTCTTCCTTTGCCGCTCCTAAGCTCAAGAGAGATATCTTAGCTCTTTATGATTCATCAGAATTAGCTCATGGCCGCTATGAAACCTCCTATCTGCATAAGAAAATGGAAGTGGTTTTTAACCATTACGGGTTCAATCTAGAATATCACGATGTTAAAAACGGTATCCCTAAGATCCTCAAGAACAAAAAATATGTTAAGAAATTTGCTGCCATCGTCAGTTGGTTTACTGATGATACAATGAAGTATCCAATAGCTTTTTCAAATTTTCTAGAAGAGCAACTTAGCCTCGGTCAGAAGATGATCATCCTAGGAAATCTAGGATTTTTACGAGATACGAAAGATAAACTTCAATCATCAGCCGTCATCAATCAAGTTCTTCAGCATCTTGGTTTAAAGTATTTCCCGCAATACTATGACAATCCCCTAATCTTAACTCCTTTAATAAAAGGAGACTCTAAGACCGTTCAATTTGAACGCGAGTTAGAAAATGAAATCTTCGAAGTATTGAAGATTCAAAGTTATGGAAAAAAGAATAAAGTCCATCTCTCAATTAAGATAGCCAACGAGGAAGCTCCTGCCGATGTTGTTGTCAGTGGACCAAATTTTTTCTATGCCCAAAATGGATACGATCTCTTCGAGAATCCACAGAACTATATTACTTCTTGGCGTATAGATCCTTTTTATTTCTTAAGTCAGTTATTATTAAATGAGTTAGAGCCTATTCCTGAGACTAACACTCTTTGTGGTCGGCGCATGGCCTATTCACATATAGATGGAGATGGCTTTATAAATGTCTCAAACCTTGATAGAAAGTCTCTTTCAGGAAAAATTATTCTTGATCGGATTATTAAAAAATATAAGATTCCTACCACCGCATCGATTGTAGTGGCTGAGATTGACCCTAAGTTATTAGGAAATAGACAGGCCGTAACAACTTCAAAAGAAATCTTCAGGGCCCCTTTTATTGAGCCGGCTAGCCATACTTATAGCCATCCTCTCAGCTGGAATAAAAAGGCGACGAAAGAAGAAGCCGTCATCTACCTTGGAAAAAAAGAAGCTAAGAAGCATGTTGGTCAAATCCTAGCCTATAAAATTGATGATTATAAATTAGATTATAAGAAAGAGACCCTAGGCTCGATAGATTATATCAATAAAGAACTCGCCACCAGTTCAAACCCCGCGAAGGTAGTCCTCTGGTCAGGCTCTTGTATGCCACCAGAAGAAGCACTAAAGCTTACTACAGAAGCTGGTTATCTAAATATGAATGGCGGGGACTCTCGAATGGATGACCTCTACAAGGGCTATAGTAACCTATCTGGTCTTTACCGAAAGGCTGGAAAATACTTACAGGTCTATACAAGTAACGCTAACGAAAATCTTTATACCAACCTATGGACTGGGCCTTTTAGTGGTTTTAGAGAAGTCATCAAGACTTTTAAAAGTACGGAAGAGCCCATAAGAATAAAACCCATGAATATCTATTATCACTTTTATAGTGGTGAACATATAAGTTCAATTAAGTCATTAGAAGAAGTCTATGAATACGTCCTTGAGCAAAAGCCTAGCCTTGTCTTTGCCAGTGATTATATTAAATGGGTCCATGGCTTTCGCAGCACACAAATTAATAAGTTCAATCGTCTAAGGTATGACCTCTCTAACTATGGGACTCTTAGAACTTTTAGAATTGAGGGAACAGATATGATTCCCGATTATAAGAAAAGTAAGAATATTATTGGGCATAATCATTTTCAAGGAAACCTTTATGTCTTCTTAGGAAATAAGAAGAGTGCTCACTTAAAACTAACAAATGATGCTCCAAATGCTCCTTTTATATCTTCATGTAACGGTTGGGTCGAAAACTTTGACCAAAGTCCTGATGCTAAGAATTTACTTTTTAGAGGGTTCTCAAGAAGTAAGTTTGAACTAGAAATAACAAAGCCTAATAATAAAAAGGCCGTCTATAAAGCAGACGGCCTGGGTTATTTTGAAAAATCTATTGAACTTTAATTACTTTTCTTTTCCACTCTTACTATCTCCGCCAGAGCCTTCACCACCGGCAGACGCTGGGACTTCGTCTTTAACGTAAAGAGAATCATCGTCGATCATCTTCTTGTTAGGTCCATAAGGAAATGAGCAATAAGCATTTAGCATCTTAGCTTTCGCGGCAGAACTAAATTGCTTAGATTGAACAATATTATCAATCGATCCAGCAAAACCGCCATAACCACCATAACCGCCGCCACCTGCTGATCCATCACTGAACTCAGCATCAGAATCATTGAAACCAAATGGTCCACTTTGTCCCCAGGGACTATCATCTTTAGCTTCTCCATCAGGATTATAAAGATCATCATTTCTTTCAAGGTGAGCATCCATCACTTTTTGAGCTTGTTTTTGATAAGACTCATAACATTGCTTTAGCTTTGCTTGCTTAGAATCTTTCTTCTTCTCACCAGCGTAGAACTTCTTTAGATCACGGCAAAGCTCGATATCTGTTGTGAAAGACTTATGTTCGTGATTTCCTGTTTTTTGTTTTGAAACACTTCTATGAGGAAAACACTTTCCACTTTTGTACTTAACATCAAAGACAGTTGTGTAATCAAAACCCTGACCATAGCCAAAGCCTCCACCACCAAAACCGCCACCGGGATACCCCATACCGATTCCAGGACCATACATTCCGCCACCGCCATAAAAACCATTCTTTTGTCCTAGACCAGACTTAGTTTTCAAAGCTTCAGTCTTAGATTGATTAGAGACTTGAACGATCTTGCCATCTTTATCTCTTTTAATCTTTATTGTGACTGTAGACTTTGGTGGTTTTGAAGTCGTCGGAAAACCACCTCCACCATTAAAGCTGGGCTGATCATAAGTGATCGTTTCAGTATTAGTTTTCTTATCAAACTTATAATTAGCCTTCTTATGCGTCTTAATTGTGCCATCGTCTTTCATTTCAAAAGGAAATCCTTTCGCCACTCCAGGGAAGGCAGGAGCAAAAGTCTCCTTACAATATTTATAATCAACTTTTGAATCAGCCGCGAATGACTGGAAGCTAAGTCCTAAAAGACTTAAGGCTAAAAATGTTTTCATAGATTCTCCTCTATTGTTTCTCGCTAAACTTATCGGGGGAAAAAGATCTAAACTTAATCTCTTTTTTCTCTTATTTAGCTTAAAGCTTCTCAATCAAGTACCCGATAATAGGTTGATGAATCCTAAAGCGAACTACCCTCTTATGGGGGTCTATTTACTCCTCTTCACCTTCTTGGCCAATATCCTGCCAACGGGAGTAAAGGTTCGAACTCCAGCTTCCCTTGCTGGCAGCGGCACTTGTAGTGAGATTGTAAAGTTCCTACTTGACCCGAAGACAAAGATTGTTCGAGATTTAATGGAGCGCTTTGAATTAAGCTTTAAGTATCAAAAGAAATACACAGACCTCTTTCTTGATTCAGATCTTACCGACGAGGAACTTCAAGTTCTTTTAAATTCCTTAGACCAGCTCCCTCAAGATCAAAGATCACTGGACCTTCTTGCTGAATACTTTGGCTTTACGGCAACACAATTTAGTAAGCAAAAGATAAAGACCTTAAGTGAAGCTTCTGCTCTATTTGATGGGAGTTACTTAAGTTCTCCAAAGTTTAAAACCTTTAGGAATAGGCAGAGGAAATTTGCCAGTTTCGAAGAGAAATCAATTCAAAAAGAGATTGATAAATTAAAAAAGGATCAACCAGATCTAAGCCAATCTCAGGCCAAGCGGTTAGCGCAAAAAGCGGCTAAAGAGCAGGCCGAGAAATTTAAGAAGCTCTACCGAGGCTGCCATACAAAAGGCATGACTCAAGAACATAAGGCCGGGGGTAAGGCCTTTACTTATTTTACCATCTCGATAGCTGCGGCAAGTTCCGGAGCTTTTTATACCTATTCTAATTATGATGATCCAGAATTTCTCACCAAAGAGTTCTTTGGAAAGATGAGCTATGAGATGCTCGGTGACGGATTATGGGCGGCTCTGGCCAGTTGGATCTTTAAAGATCCACAAGGAACCTTCCTAGCTAAATCAGTTAAGATGTACCTAGCAGATAATGTCCTTATCATGAGTGATGGTCTGGCCTGGGAGCAGCTCTTTGCTGAAGGTGAAGATGATGCCAATAAAAGAATTGATGAATTAAAGGCCCACCCAGATTTTAAGAATGAGATGCAAAAGCTAGTTAAGGTTCTTGAGCGAGATAAGTTCATGGATAAAGTCAGTAAGAAGTTTGGCGAAGTCTTAGTTCAGTTAAAAATAAATGAGCCTGAGGCCCTTGGGATTGACTGGGCCGGAATTGAGCTTGAAGACTTAGAAAAACCAGAGGTTCAAGAGCAGTTAATGAAAGCGGCCCTTATGGAAATGTACGAAGCTGAATCAGGTGAGTTAAGCCTTGGTACCTATAGCTCCGATCGCTGGGGCTATTATTCAGGACTTGGGCTTCCGTTTATGTTCCTTGATACCATCATCACAACTAAGATCTATCACACTATGTGTATGGCCCCAATGAACCCAAAGGCTGCTATCATGAAGTCTGCTTTGATCTTTACTGCTTACTCAATCTTTTATGACACGATTGCCTATCCCATGAGAAAAAAACTTATCGGCGAGTGACATCTTGCGCTAGTTTCCCTATAATTCACCCTTATGATTAAGTTTATGGCCAAGAGGCTCCTTGATTTGATTCCCACTCTTTTTGGAATCAGCCTCCTCTCATTCTTTGTTATCCGCTTGATCCCTGGGGACCCTGTACTTCTCCTTTTAGGGGAACGCGGTGCTGATCCGGCTGTCTATGCTGAGATGAAGAAATCTATGGGACTAGACTTACCTATTATTGAACAATACTGGCACTTCTTAAAAGATGCTTTTAACGGCGACCTTGGAAATTCAATCATTAGTAAAAGAACTGTGGTCAGTGAATTCTTTGACCGTTTTCCGGCTACTTTTGAACTTGGTATTGTGGCCCTCTTCTTCGCTATTACTTGTGGCATCCCTTTAGGGATTGTAGCCGCTGTAAAGAGAAACTCTTTTTATGATTACTTTCTTATGGGTGGTTCTTTAGCTGGTTATTCCATGCCCATCTTTTGGTGGGGACTTGTTCTCATCCTTATCTTCTCCGTTCAACTAGGCTTAACTCCAGTTGCTGGAAGAATGTCTGTGATGTTTGATATAGATACTGTAACGGGCTTTATGCTTATTGATACCTTGATGCCAGAGATCATCGAAGAAGAAGGCTTTCGACCCTTCTTTTCTGCTCTTTCTCATTTAATCCTACCGGCCATTGCTATGGGAACTATTCCCCTCGCCTCTATTGCAAGGATGACAAGATCATCAATGCTTGAAGTTCTAAGCGAAGATTATATCCGTACTGCAAAAGCAAAAGGCTTAAGTGTAGGACGAGTGATCGCAGTGCACGCTTTAAGAAACGCTATGATTCCTATCATTACTATTATTGGTCTTATGTTTGGCTCTATTATCACTGGCGCCATCTTAACAGAGACTATCTTTAGCTGGCCTGGAATCGGAAAATGGTTTGTGGCCTCAGTAAATGCAAGAGATTACCCCGTGATCCAAGGGGCGGTTTTATTTATCGCCACTATGGTCGTGGTCATCAATATGTTTGTTGATTTAGTTTACGCTTTTATAAATCCTAAGATGAGATAGAAGGAAGAACGTGGAAGAAGCTTTTGAGATTCATCAAAATGAAGTAGAGCCCAGTATTCTTAAAGAATTCTGGAGTGATTTTTCTAAGAACCGCGGCGCGGTTGCTGGTCTCTTTATTATTATTCTGTTCATCCTTATCGCTTTCTTTGCTCCTCTTATCGCCCCTCACGCTCCGTCAGAACTCTTTGGAGATGCTCTTAGAGTAGGTCCTGCTTGGAGTGATAATGCAAAAGACGGTTTCTTCTTTGGAACTGATGACGTGGGCCGAGATATTCTAAGCCGCTTAATCTATGGAGCGAGAGTTTCTATGTCCGTAGGCTTTATGGTTGTCTTTGTGGCCATGCTTATTGGCGTCAACCTAGGCCTTGTCGCTGGATACTTTGGTGGGTGGTCAGATAGAATTATCATGCGCTGTACAGATATTTTAATGTCCCTTCCTTCAATCCTCTTGGCCATTGTGGTTGTTGCGATCTTAGGACCAGGACTTCAGAACACTGTTCTCGCTGTAGCAGTCGTGGCGGTACCTAGCTTTATAAGGATTGTTCGCGCTTCAGTTATCGCCGAAAAAAATAAACAATATGTAATGGCCTCTCAAACTTTTGGAGCCGGCCCTTTTCGTATAATGTATTTAGAGATTCTTCCCAATTGCTTAGCTCCTTTGATTGTTCAAGGAACGCTTGGTTTTAGTGATGGGATCTTAAATGCCGCGGCCCTAGGTTTCCTAGGTCTTGGAGCTCAGCCTCCAACACCAGAATGGGGAACCATGCTTAGTGATGCCCGCGCCTTTATTGAATCTTCTCCCTGGATGGTAACCCTTCCGGGACTTTGTATCCTCTTTAGTGTTCTTGGCTTTAACCTCTTCGGAGATGGTCTTCGCGATGCCCTTGACCCGAGGTTGAAAAAATAATGTTACTCGACGTTGAAAACCTCTCTATTTCTTTTGAAACAAAACACGGACTTCTAGAGGCCGTAAGAGGCATCAGCTTTGAACTTGATGAGGGTGAAACCCTTGGCATCGTTGGTGAATCTGGATGCGGTAAATCAATTACGAACCTTGCTATCATGGGTCTTCTTGCCCCTAACGCTATAGTAAAAGCGGATAAGTTAGTCTTTCAAGGACAAAACCTTTTGGCGCTAAAAGAAAGACAGCTTCAAAAAGTGAGAGGTGGACAAATGGGCATGATCTTTCAAGATCCCATGACCGCCCTTAATCCTTCTTTTACAGTAGGCTTTCAAATTGATGAAACACTCAGAGTTCATGAAAAAGATCTTTCTAAGAAAGACCGTCTTGATAGATCCATGCAGCTTATGGAGCAAGTAGGAATACCTGCTGCGGGACAAAGGCTAAAAGCTTACGCCCACGAGTTATCTGGGGGAATGAGCCAGAGAGTGATGATCGCTATGGCCATCGCTTGTAATCCAAAACTCTTAATTGCCGATGAGCCAACAACCGCTCTTGACGTAACTATTCAGGATCAGATTTTAACTTTATTAAAAGATCTTCAAGAAAAACATAATATGGCCATGATCCTAGTGACTCATGACCTAGGTGTCGTCGCTCAAAACTCTGACCGTTTACAAGTTATGTACGCTGGTGAAGTTGTTGAGACAGGGGCCACTTCAAAATTAATTTCAAATCCAAATCATCCTTATACTTGTGGCCTTCTCGCCTCCCTTCCAGGAAGAGAAGAGCGCGCCTTTAGATCAAGCCTGCCTTCAATCAAAGGATTGGTTCCTGATCTCACAGCAAGACCAGCGGGTTGCCAGTTCGCCCCTCGTTGTGAGTATGCTGATGAAAAGTGTATGGCTGAGCTTCCAGGGCTTAGTGAGATGAATGAGAAAAAACTCCGCTGCTTTCATCCTGTTGAAAAGGAGCAAGCGTGAACGTCTTAGAAGTAAAAGATTTAAAGAAGTACTATAAGGTGAAAACGACCTTTGGAAAATCAGCTTTAGTTAAGGCCCTCGATGGAGTTAGTTTTAGCGCCACTGAGAAAAAGACCTTAGGTATCGTTGGTGAATCTGGTTGCGGAAAATCGACTCTAGCAAAAGCTCTTATGCGCTTAGAAGTTCCCACAAGTGGAGATCTAAGCCTAGCTGGACGCGGGGTAGAGAACTTTGAGCGATCAGAGTATCAATCAAAGATTCAAATGATCTTTCAAGATCCCTACTCTTCTATCAATCCAAGAAAGAAGGCCTGGCAAATTATCGCTGAGCCTCTCATGATCAATACAGAATTATCAAAAGCAGAATGTAAGGCACGCGCCTGTGAGATGATGAACACAGTTGGTCTTCGCCCAGAGCTCGCCAACCGTTACCCTCATATGTTCTCAGGTGGTCAAAGACAAAGAATCGGCATAGCGAGGGCCCTTATTCAAAAACCAGAGATTGTCATTTGCGACGAGCCCGTCTCGGCCCTTGATGTTTCAATTCAGGCCCAGGTCTTAAACCTTCTTATGAAGCTGCAAGATGAAATGGGTCTTACTTATCTTTTTATCAGCCATGACCTCTCAGTCGTAAAACACATTAGCGATGAGATCATGGTTATGTACCTTGGAAAGATAGTCGAATACGGATCCCGTGAAGAGGTCTTTCTCAATCCAAAACATCCTTATACAAAGGCACTTATTAAAGCCTCTCCAAGTCTTGATCAAGGACTTGGAAAGCACGTGCCTCTTGAAGGAGAGCTTCCCTCTCCGATCAATCCTCCATCAGGCTGCGCCTTTCATAAGCGCTGCCCAGTCGCCACTGACAGATGTAGTACGGAAGTTCCTACTTTAGAGATGAAGCATGGACGAATGATCTCTTGCCTTGAGGTTGAATAGGTTCCCGATTTTATTATAAAAGGGCCCTTAAAACTTAAGATATCAGACTAAAGATATCTAGTTTATTTCCTGCTTAAAACTCCGATAAGAATCTATATCTTTTTAATAAAAGTAGGATCCTTATGACTAAAGAAGAAAACCGATTAGCCTCACTCTATAACTTAGAGATATTAGACACCCCTCCTGATAATGCTTTAGATGAGCTAACAAACCTAGCTTCTCAAATTGCAGGAACTCCCATCGCCTTAGTTTCATTAATTGATAAAGATAGGCAGTGGTTTAAATCAAGAGTAGGGCTAGACGCAACAGAGACTCCAAGAGAAGTCGCCTTTTGTCATCACGCCATTGAGCAAGATGAGATCTATATCGTCGAAGATTCTAGAGAGAACGAACTCTTTAGTGAGAACCCTCTTGTGACAGGTGCACCACACGTCATCTTCTATGCGGGTATTCCGTTAAAAATGCAAGATGGATCCAACATAGGGACTCTTTGTGTTATCAATCGCGAGCCACAAAAGCTAACTATTGATCAAATCGATAAGTTAAAAATTGTTGCAAAGCAGGCCATTAGGCATATAGAACTTAATCACAAAGTTAATTCTCAATTAAGAATCTCTCAAATGTTACAACGTCTTCACGGTCTAAGCTTTGGAAATAAAGAGCCAATTGAAGAAGTCATTAATAAATACCTAACTGCGGGCTCAAAGCTATTTGACCTTGAGTTTGCTATTCAAAGTAAGGTTGTAGGTGATGACTATATAGTAGAGTCTGCTGTTTCCCCAGGAAATGTCTTAGAAATAGGAGCTGTCTTTGTTTTAAAAGATACTTATTGCGCAGAAGTCTTAAGTCAGGAAAAGACGATTAACTACCTAGAAGTCGCAAAATTAAATCATATGTGCGAGCACCCTGTTTATATCAACATGAAACTTGAGTCTTATATAAGCACCCCTATTTGGAATGAAGGTAAGCTCTATGGAACACTCAATTTTTCTTCGCAAACTCCAAAGAAGAAAAAATTTAGCAAAGAGGAAATTACTTTCGTTGAAATTATGTCTGATCTAATCAGTAGAAGAATTTCTTTTTACAAACAACAAGAAAACCTTTTAAAAACAAGAGAAGAAGCTATCAACGCTTCAAAATATAAATCCGATTTTTTGGCCAATATGTCTCATGAGATTAGAACTCCTATGAATGGAATTCTAGGTAACCTAACTCTTTTAGAAGACTCTAAGTTGAGCAAGCAGCAAATGGAATTACTTAGTGTAGCAAAACAAAGTGGTGATGGACTTCTCTCTATTATCAATGATGTTCTTGATTTAAGTAAAATCGAATCGGGAAAGATGGGAGTTGAAAAGATAGACTTCAATATTCGAGAATTAATCACTGAAGTCGTGAGTCTATTTGAGCACAAAGCTTCAGAGAAAGACTTGAAATTTTCGGTCCATTTCTCGAGTTCAATTCCCGAGTTTGTCATTGGTGACTCAGTAAAAATTAAACAAGTTCTTCTCAATTTTATTTCTAATGCTTTTAAATTCACTAAAAATGGAAGTATAAAACTGTTCATCATTCAAGATACAGCTGGTGGAGTTCTTTTCTCAGTTAAAGATAGCGGTCAGGGAATAGAGGAAAGCAAGGTTTGCTCAATTTTTGAGCCTTTTATTCAAGAAGATTCCTCCACCACCAGAAAGTTTGGTGGAACAGGCTTAGGTCTAACCATTTCTTCAAAACTAGTTGACCTAATGAGTGGAGATATTAAATTAGAAAGTAAAGTTGGCAAAGGCTCTACATTTAGTTTTCTCATTCCTCTGCCCGAATCAAGCGTTAAAAATATTAAAAGTAAAAAAACCATTTCACCTTCCCCATCTGTCGCGAAGGAGTTTCCTCATACAATTCTTGTGGCCGAGGATAATGTTGTTAACCAAAATTTAATCAAAGCATTCCTTTTAAAACTTGGTTACCAAATAGACCTTGCTAATAATGGAGTTATGGCGCTTGAAATGGCTAAGATGAAAACCTACACTCTAATCTTTATGGATATTCAAATGCCTAAGATGGATGGCTTTCAAGCGACTAAAGAGCTCTTAGAACACTTTGGGAGTGTGGCCCCTTCCATCATCGCCTTAACGGCCAATGTCTTCGAAGAAGATCGACAAAGGTGTCTAGAGGCCGGCATGACAGGATTTGTCCCAAAGCCTTTTGAGTTTAAAGACTTTATTAATGCGATTGAATTAGTTTCTAAGAAAAAAGAGGTCGCCTAGTTTAGGACGGCACCTCCATTAACTCGCATTAGTTGCATTAAAAGCTTTTAGTATATTCTTTCGAGTGATTATTCCTACAAGAACTTCTCCATCTACAACGGGCAATCTCTTAATGTTTTTAGAGATCATATAGTCAACAACTTCAGATAGAGAAGTTTCTGGTGCCACTGTTTTTAGGTTCTTAGACATGACAGAAGATAGCTTCTTATTCTTAGCTTCAGCGTAAAGAGTCTCAACGTCAGCAAAGTAAAAATTTTGCCCAAAGAGCTGCTTAATTGAAGCTAAAGCATGGGGAATACTAACCTCTTTTCCTACAAAATCAGATTCAGTTACAATTCCTACAAGCTCTCCCTCTTTGTTAAGAATTGGCATTACACTAAATTCATTCTCGACCATCAACTTGGCGGCTACGGCTACACTCTGATCCTCAGTACAGGTAATTACATCTTTTGTCATAAAGTCTTTTACTTTCATATTCTCTCCTTTAATTTAGATCAGAACATGACTTCAAAAAACAATCTATGATATAAATCATAGATTATTCAGGAAAATGATTTTTAGTAGTGATCTACTTAACATCTTTCTTAGTTTTATATTTTTTAAATTAAACATGATCCTTATCATATAAATCCGAACATCATGCTTCTATACTTTAGTGGAGTCTAATTCACTGAGGTTAATATGAAGAAACTACTGATCATCTTATGCACAAGTGCCCTATTCTTAAGCCTCGGCTCCTCTAAAATGCCCGAAACCTCAGCAAAAAAAACAATGAATATTGTGTTTAGAGGTTTCATGGGACTTATTCCCTATATGAGTGATCCCATGAAGTTTAAGGATCCCGCGAATAAAGTTAAGATACATACCCATTTATCAACGATGAGAAATGCATTTAGTAATGCTCGACATGTCAAAAAGTTCAGCCTACCGGGAATCAACCCTAGTTTTGAACAAGTAAAGCAGCACCTAAAAGAAACATTCGACGCCTTTGAGCTAGGACAACCTGATTTTGCTCGCGTAAGGCTTCGTGCAACTGGACAACTATGTATGACATGCCATACTCAGCTCGAACCTAACCGAGGAGCTGTCGGACAACTCAATCTAATTTCAAGGTCTGATTTTACAACTGATTATGACTATGCAGAGTTTCTTTTTCTCATTCGAGATTATAAAAAAGCTCAAAGGTATTATGAAAAAGATATTGAAGTCGTAATAGAGAAGACTCAGGAAATGGCCAAGATGTCTAAGATTTCTAAGAAATTAAAAGCAACCTACAAAGGCAGGAGAATTGAGGATTCTTTAGAGAAGATTCTTACTATTCATACGAAGGTTAAGTATAATCCGATTAAAGTGATTTCTCTTTTAGATAAATATAAAGATCATAAAAATATTTCCGCCCACTCTAAGCAAAGGTTTTCCTCATGGGTTAGTTCACTAAACAAATGGAAAGGAATTAAGGAAATACAGATAAATCGAGAGAACCAATTAGATAAGTTTTTAAGTAAATACGTTTCTAAGTATGAAACAGAAGTTGCAATGCAAGGCGGATCTCATGAAGTCACGCTTTTGATAGCATCAGGAGTTTTGTATAAACATTTACTAAAGAACCCAAAAGGAGAAACCGGGGCTAAGCTTCTTTATTGGATTTCAAAGATAGATCATATTTTAAGTAATACATACCTATACTCTCTTTCAGAACTATACTTAAAACGCTGCATAACAGAATATTCAAAGAGCTCTTGGGCAAAAAAATGCTACCGCTCTTACGAAGATCAAATAAATATAGGGTACACAGGCTCTTCTGGAAAATTTATCCCTGAAGACGAGCTCAAGGAAATGAAGAGATTAAAGTCTTTTCTAAGAGATTAAAGAGTTAAAAGATTCTCTTTAAGAATATCTTTACCTTGAGAGAAATTCGCTATATTTTCTAAGGAGGTTTTCGCAATATTATCTAAAGCCTCTTTAGTAAAGAAACCCTGATGAGAGGTAATTAAAACGTTGGGGAAACCCATTAGTCTTAATAAACCCTCATCAGAAATACCTGATTCAGAATGGTCTTTAAAGAAAACATCCTCTTCATATTCATAAACGTCCAGCCCCACCCCTCTCAATTCTTTTTTCTTTAATTTACTGATCAAGGCCTGAGTTTCGATTAAGCCACCTCGCCCTGTATTTAACAAAAAGGCAGTAGGCTTAATCAACTCAATTGTCTCAGAATTGATAATATGCCTAGTTCTTTCATTCAAAGGACAATGGAGGCTAATGATATCTGACCTTTTAAGAAGAGTTTTGAGGTCAACATAATGAGCACTTAATTCCTCCTCAATATCACTACGAGGTGATACGTCGTTTATCAGGATTGCGCATCCCATACCTTTCATTATCCTAGCAAAGGCTAAACCAATTTGACCTGCTCCTATAATCCCGACAGTTTTACCGTGGATAGTAATCCCCTCTAAGCCATCTAAAGTGAAATTAAAGTCTTTTACTCTTTGAAAAGCCTTTGGATATTTTCTGTTAATACACATTAAGAGCCCCAAAGTGTGTTCAGCTATAGCTTCAGGTGAATAAGAAGGTACTCTCGTAACAGTTATTCCAAGTTCTTTTGCTTTTATTAAGTCAAGGTGGGAGTACCCCGCAGAGCGGAGAGATATCATTTTTATTCCTAACTCAGAAAGTGATTCAAGAACTGGTTTGCTTAAATCATCACTGGCCCAGCAACTAATACAGTCAAAACCTCTAGCCAGCTGAACCACCGTTTCATTTAACTTTGTTTCAACAAAAACAACATTGAGATTATAATATTCTTCCCATCTTTTAAGGTATCGCTGCTCAAACTCATGGGTACTAAAACACAATACTTTCATCTTATTACTCTTGTTAAAGGAAATAAAAAAGGAACTCCTATTTGGAGTTCCTTTTTTTTTATCATTTGCTTAGGTTTTATTTATTATAAAAAAGGCTATTAACGCTATTTCCATTCATTCCTCTTACGTGAAGTAAAACTTTATCTCTTTTAAGCTTTGAAGGTACTTCCATCTTATAAGAAAAAGGGACCATCTTTTGTGGGCAAAAGTCAGAGATCTGCTTCATTTTAGGCAGGACGCTATAAACATCTTTTCCGTTATCTACAATATTGATCTCATCGAGTACAAAGCAATCACTTACAGTATAGCCTCGAAGCTCCACTTCTCTTGATCCAGACTCTTTCATAACGGAATCTACATTGGCATAGACATGCTCATCGACGGAGTTTGAAGTAGATTCAGCCACTTCGATAGAACCATTCTTTTGATAGATAGATTTTCCGTTTACGATAATATCGTAGTTCCCTTTATCTAGAAGTCCTACATTAACAGTTTCAACAAAGGGCACGATTGCTTCAGGACAAAAGGGATTAGAAGCGTCATAACGTAGTGCTGTTACATCAATCTTAATCTTAGAACCTACTATTTCAACTTTAGAAGTTGGGGACTTATGGCATAGGTTTGGTAAAAAACCTTCAATAATGATCTCAACATTATCGTTAGAGTCAAATCCATTTGGTGAATAAATGTTTTCTATGGGCGTCTTGATCTCTACGGGAGTAGAAGCAATTGCCACTCCACTTGAGAGTAAAAGCATAGCAATCATCTGAGTCATTTTTTTCATAAGATCCTCCGTGGTATCTCTATTAGTTAAACTTTAAGTTCTTTCGAGACTAACTATAGAAAGCTCTACAGGCTTTGAACCTGATAAGCCTTTCAAACAAGGATGAAATTTAAGGGTAAAAAGTGTGATTTAAATCAGGTTCTTTTCTTAAGTAAAAATCTATAAGCTTAAAATCAAGAAAGGACTTAAAAATGAGATTTTTTACCCTATTAATACTGATTTTAATCATTAAACCTCTTGCAGCTGAACAAATCTATAACTGCTTGCCAGATTCAGATTTACGTTATGAACAAAACTTTTATAAAGGAATGGATAAAGTTGAAATGGTTCATAGTGCAATTGCTGAGTTTAAGAAGACATTTTCTTCTTATGTATTTGAGAGAACTGGAAAGGAGTTAATCATCATCAATAAGTGGGAGGAGGCTAGAGTAAATGCCCATGCTACTAAAGATGAGAACGGAAACCCAATGATCACAATTAACGGGGGAATGGTCCGTCATCCAGAGATGAAAAAAGAAGGAATTTACTTTATCTTATGCCATGAGCTTGGACATTTTTTTGGAGGGGCGCCTAGACAATTTAGAGGAAGAAGCCAGATTCTCTCATGGTCCTCAGCAGAGGGACAAGCAGATTACTTCGCAGCTACAAAATGTCTGCCTCGAATCTTTTCTCAATTGGATAACTCAGGGTTTCAAGACAACCTCCAAGCGGATTTATCAAAACAAAAAGAGGTTGATAGGATTTGCAATGATCGTACATGTTCAAAGATTCTTTTAGCAGGTCTTAGTGCAACCAAGGTTTTTGCAAGCCTAAAGCCATGGTGGAAGGTTCCAAACTTTGAAACTCCTAATAATAGTTCCATTGGAATAACAAATCTAAGCCACCCTGATCCTCAATGTAGATTAGACACTATCGTCTCTGGTACTTTTTGCGATAAAAGAAATGAAGACTTTCACCCAACCGACCCTAAAGTAGGTGCTTGCTTAAAAGACGAGCTTCTCGGGGCTCTTCCAGGAAGCCGCCCTAGCTGCTGGTACAAAAGAGATTAGCCTCACTGACACCGACGCGTACAGTCATTTTGCCACCAGTTTCCTTTTGATCCGTTATTCTGGTCAAAATTTCAATAAGTTACAGAAGTAATTAGTGGCATAGAAATAGCAATATGAATCATAGGTAAATAAGCAGATTCCCAAATTCGGTATCTGGGGCACCCATCCCACCCAGTCTCAGGTACCAAAAACCCCCTAAAACTTTTTTAAATGGCCGCTTCACTTCCCTTGAAGTGGCCCTTTATTTTCTATTTTGTTTGGAGAGATTTGGCCAATTTTCAAAGGCCTTTGAGGCGGCTACGCAGGCGTCTTCAATATGAATTCCATGTTGTTTAGCTAATGATTCAAAGACTTCTTTAGAGGCGTCAGCGGGGACACTAAGAGGCTCTCCGTAGGCGACAACAATCTTACTAAAGGGCTTTGGTAAGCGAAACTTATCCCATGAGTTAAACTCCCAGTAGCTCTTAGAGATTGCGGCAAAGCCCACTAAGGGAGACCCCGATTTCTTTGCCATGTCTATAATTCCTGGCTTTACTTCTCTAGCGGGTCCCTTAGGACCATCTACTGTGACAGAACCTGGGATTCCTTTTTTTAATTCTTCGATCATCATCTCTTTGGCGGCCTTGCCACCTTTATCGACATTACCTTTTCTAGAAGACCCTCTCACCACTGTATGCCCTAAATTACGGCAGGCGTAGGCGACAGGCTCAGCGTCTTTACTCCTTGAGACAATCACAACGTAGTGAAGGCCAGTTTGAGAGAGGATGCCTGGGAGTAAGTTTTGGTGCCAGATACCCAAGAGGTAGCCACCAGAGTTTCCAAGTTTTTGAGCGCGCGTTAGGTTTTCAAGCCCTACATAACGGAATCTGTAAGTTAGGGATAAGAACCAGGCCACGGCGTAAAAGAATAGTGAGATAAGCTTCGTCATAGAGAAGAAGCTAACTGAAAAAGAAAACGGTGTAAATTACCTATGCCGCTTTTTTGATCTGAGTATCAAGCTCTTCTCTTACAGTCACTACAAATTGGCTAAAAGCACCTTTGAGGTCATTATGCTCTGGGTCTTTAAAGAGCTCTGTATAAGGAACGAAGAAGTAGAAGAACTCTCCATCACCTGAGACTGCATTTCGATCATTATTGAACTTATGCATGATACTCGTGCTTAAAGAGATGGTCTTAATATTATCATCACTTGGGCTAGAGAAATCATACTTGCCAAACTTCTCAATAATCTGATCAAAGTTATGATCCTTAACTTGAAGAAAAGGAGTAGCGTCTAAAGTCAGTTGAAGCGACTTAGAGTTATGAAGCTTTGAGAGGTTATTCTTACCTGCGAGCTTTAGGATCACTCCGTGCTCAGAAGCCTGGTGAAGAGTTACTTCAGCCGTGCTTAGAGGAGAGCTATCAAAGCGCCCTTCCATCTTTGCATCAAGCCCAACTCTAAAGCCACGAAAAGGAATTTGTTTTGTTAAGAGTTTTCTAAACATGAAGGCCGAATAGATATTCTTATTAAACCACTTCATATTAGTAAGACTTGTATAAGGACCAGCTTCGTTTTCAAAAGAAAGAAGAATCCCATCTCTCTCAAACCAAGTCATGCGAAGGCGGTTATCAAGATAGCCTTCGTAAATATCATAGAGAGACATCTTTACGCAGCCTCTTTTATTCTTAAGCCAGACTTCCGTCTTCTTAAGATCAGCTAGTTCATCATTTAAGTTCTTAAGCTTAACTTCGTTAGCGACTTCTTTAAAAAGATAATCTTTTTGGTACTGACAAGTCTCAGACCAATTAGACCAATGAAAGGATAGGTTTTTATTTTCCGTTAAGAAGTACTCACTCACAAGTGAGCTATTATTTAAGTACTCCATGAAGCTAGTTTCTTTCAAAATTTTCGATCCTTTCTTACGAGGTGATCTTTTTGTCTTAACCGCTTTTACACTTTCGCCAACCGCGCCCGGTTCCGTTCTTTTTGAAGCCATAGTATTTTCCTGCCTTATATATTGCCTAGGTATAGGATAAGTCATTGAGTATTTAAGTCGAGTAAAACCCATCAAACGGCAATTCCCCTTTAAATACGTGGAGATAGCTACTTTTGATTTTTGAAAAAAAAGCCGAAAAAGCGCCAACATTCCTTGCTATGGCCATAAAGTTCAAGCACTTAGAAAAAGCAGCTTCTTTTTTAGTCTCTGTTATAATTTAAGAATGAGTATTGAATTTCATGGCCCTTATTTAGCTTTAGAACAAAACGCCTTAGGCTTAAAGCTAACCCCTATCTCAATAAGAGAACTTCTCTTTATCTCAGAAGCTCCTTGTGAAGTCTTTGGGATCAAAGATGGGCTTTATAAAAAGATCATCGCCAAAAGCTCCGCTGTTAGTAACAACACAGTTAAAGAGCTCTTGCAAAAAGGACAGCACTATTTATTTGTCTTTAGAACCGAGCGCCACTTACTCATAGAGCATCAGCAAGAGAACCTACGCCAAGTCACCCGTTCCTTATCTGTAGGTGATCCGGTTGAAAAAGCGGTTAAGCAGATGAACCTCTTAACTATCAACTTAGGCTACCTATACGCAAATTCTACTAGTGACGAGCTACTAGATCTTCAGTTTCAAAGCGCTAAGAACTTAGCGAACTTTCTGATTGATAAAAGTGAGCTCCACGAACAAGTCTTTCAAGAGTACTTAAAACAAAAACATCACTTTATCTTGGCCCAACCGGCGCTTAGTTCTTTGTTTCTTATGGGTATTTTAAAGAACGCTAACCTTTATAATAATAGTGAGATTATCAACCTCTTCTTAACAAGCTACTTTAAAGATATAGGAATGAGTGCTATTCCCACTGAGAAATATGATCAAGAAGAACTTAGTGAATCTGAAAAAGTCCTTCTGGCCAAGCATGCTCAGCACTCTGTTGAGATTCTTCAAGGAAGAACAACTCTAGGGCCTAGCTACCTAAAAATTATTGAGAACCATCATAGTTTTTCATTGTTGACTCAAAACCTCGAATTAAATTTGAACTCTGATGACAATATCTTAGCTGGCTTTGAAACTATGCTTGTTACTGTTATGGACGTTATTAGCGCTATGATAAGCGGTCGCCCTTATAGAACAGCCTCTTCTCTCTATGAATCCTTAGACTTAATTAAGCTCTTAATTGCAGACCAGTATCCTCAAGAGTTCAAGCTAATTGTTACCTACTTTAGGAGCTTCTTCTTCAATGGTAGAAAAGGTGAGATTTTTTGACCACTATAGGACCACTAACTATCTAATTTCTTTTAGATTTTTTCTTTTCATTCTGTTTTTATTTTGTCACTCTAGTTTTAGAAAAAATGTTTGCAAAGATTGCGAACACTCTTTTGCTTAATGAAATCCAAGGAGGGAAGATCATGGCACAAATAGCAACAAGTCCACTTACAGGTATCATCGAAGAAGATAAAGTTTTTTTAGACTTTGGTGAGCATGAAGGTAAATCAATTCTTGAAATTCAGGATACCCTCCCCGCTTATTACGAGTTCCTTTGCGAACAAAAGCAAGATGGTAAAGCTGCAATTAGAAGAAGTAAGGACAAGTGTTATAGAATGTACGTCGCTCAAACAGTTTTTTAATTTATTGCTTGAATGACTATGTTTAAAAAAAGGAGATATTTATTATCTCCTTTTTTTTTATAAGAATTTATCTTTGAGAGACATCTTTAAGTACTGATAAAGCTTTTCTCGTTTTAAGAGCTTAGCCAATTTCCCTGCATAAGAACTTCCATCTTTTACATCAACCTTAGACTTACTTAAAAGCTGTAAGATCCCTTCATTATTATTCATAACACTAACAGCAACTAAAGGCGGGAAGACAATACTAGAAGTACTACGAACCCCGCAGCTTCCTCTATTGGTTATCCAGCGGTGCTTCCCCATATCGTATTTAATAAGTTCAAAGTTCTTACCTATAAGAACCTTTGTTAAATTGTAGCGGTTTAAAAGGACCCCTATATGAAGCACAATATTCTTTACCGTTATATCTTTTTGCTCATCAATAAGAGCAGTATCCTTTGGACTAAGGACATATCCTGGAGTTAAAAGCATCTTCTTAAATAGCGCCGTCAAAGGTCCTCTGTAGAACTTGGAGCTTTCCGCATTATGATCTGAGATCTCCATCTTCAAGGCCTGTTTGTATTCATAGGTTAGGCTTCCCATCTCTTTTATTCTAATACCAAACTTACCTTGAAATTTTCCTTTCCAGTAACTAACAACTTTTTTACGGCAGCTTTTATATTGAGATTTAAGAGCGTCTAAATCAAGATTCCCTGTCTCTTCGCTTCGAAGCTTTACTTTCAGTGGGTCTTTATGAACCATCAGTCCCTCTAAGAGTAAGACCTCACAGTAATACTCTCCACCAAGGCTTTGTTCCTTGCAGTCCTCAGCAAAAGCCGTATTCATCATTAAGATTGATAGTAATATAAATAATTTATTTACCAAGACTCATCCCTTCTCCCCTGGGGTCAGATACCCCGTGGAGTTCATTTCTTTCCATGGCCACAGCTTGCACACGGCAACCAAGGTTTTTCCTATTAATCTTATAGCCCATTTTCTCAAGTAGAGTTCTGGTTTCAATAGGCAAGCCTTTATGATCGACTCTTATCTCATCAGGATACCATTGATGATGGTATCTGACAGCTGCAACTGACTCATAAAGGGGAAGGTTATATTCAAAGTAATTGAGAATTGTTTGGGCGACACAAGTTAGGATACGGGTCCCGCTCGGAGTTCCTACAGCAAAGATGGGTTTTCCCCCATCGAAGACTAGAGTTGGAGACATCGATGATAACGGTCTCTTTTGCGCTTGCACTAGATTGTTTTGACCACCAATAGCTCCAAAGAGATTGACTGCTCCTACTTTGGTTGAGAAATCATCCATCTCATTGTTTAAAACAATACCAGTTCCAGGGGCCACGACTCCAGATCCAAACCAACCATTGATTGTTTGAGTCGAAACAATAGCGCTTCCATCTTTAGTCATAATAGAAAAGTGAGTTGTATGATCAGACTCTCCCCTTTTAAAATCTCCCGCTAGAACTTGCTCTTTCTTTAAGGCCCTCTCTTTTGGAATGCCTTCAACAATGGAATCTGCATACTTCTTTGAGATCAACCTCTTTAAGGGCACTTTTACAAAGTCCATATCCCCTAAATAGCGAGCACGGTCTGCAAAAGACTGCTGCATAGCTGCCGAAGTCATATGAACAGAGTAAGGATGATGAACCCCGTAGTGATTAAGACCCAACTTCTCCACTGTATTTAAGATTTGAATAACATGAACTCCCCCACTGCTTGGCGGGGTCATAGAATAGATTTTCTTACCGTTATAAGTTCCACTGACAGGTCTTCTTTTCTTAACATTATACTTAGCAAAGTCTTTAAGGCTTAAAAGCCCCCCAAGTCGCCATGATTCTTTAACAATAGCTTTTGCAATCCAGCCTTTATAAAAGACTCTTGCGCCTTTTTTAGCGATAGAGCGGATTGTTTTAGCTAGGTCAACTTGAGCGAGGTGATCCCCTGTTTTTAAAATATCATCTCCTTTAAAGAAGATCTTTTTAGATCCTGGAAAGCGGGCCAAGACCGAGGCCTTTGCTGCTAACGCCTTTGATAACTCTGGGTAAACCTTAAATCCTTTTTCAGCTAAGATGGCAGCAGGCTCTAAAACTTTTTCAAGAGGAAGCTTTCCATATTTCTTATGCAGCTCTAAAACTCCTGCCACAAGACCAGGAACTCCTACGGCAAAGATACCATCAAGGCTCATACGCGGGATTTCATTTCCCTCTTTATCTAGATACATTTTTGAATGAGACTTAAGCGGAGCCTTTTCTCTAAAATCAAAAGCAATAGGTTCGGTCATCCCTGGACTAAAATAAAGAAGAAAGCCTCCTCCGCCAAGACCTGTTGACTGTGGTCTTTCAACTGAGATGGCAAAACTAACCGCCACAGCAGCATCAACAATATTTCCTCCAAGCTCAAACATCTTAGAGCCAGCAGTTGTAGATCCTCCCCCTTGAGAGGCGATCATATATTCACTACCAAAGGCCTCGTAGTTCTTACGGGATTTACCTTTCATAACTGAGACCGTGCGAACAGAAGAACAAGAGAAAGTGAATAGGAGTAGTATTGATAAAGCGTATTTCATAGAAACCTCATAAGTGAGTTCCTATTATAAGAAGAAGAGGGCTTAATCTAGTAGGCGCAGGGCGCTCTTACTTACATTTGCCGTTTGGCTAAGGACTGAAGTACCTGCTTGTAGTCTAATATTAGCATTGGCCCTATTCGCCACAGAGAGAGCGTAGTCCGTATCTGTTATCTTAGAGCGGCTAGCAGAGTGAGATTCGTCGCTTATAGCTATTCCTTGCCCAATAGATTCCATTCTCTTCATAACAGAGCCTACTTCGGCTCTACCTGTGTTTAGATCGCTAAGGAAACTATCAATCCTTCCTAGGGAGTTTTGTGCTGAGCTCTTTGATTCAATGGTAGCTCCTGATAGCGAAGTGTCTCCAATCCTTTTCATGACCTTTTTTAAATTATAGGAAATCCTATCCTGACCAGGATTATTATTTATCCCAACCTGTAAGTCATACATCTTATTGGCACCATTTAAGATCTTGGTTCCGTTAAATTCAGTACTATTGGTGACTCTTTCAATTTCTTTTTTAAGACCTATGAATTCTAATCCAGCTAAACGCCTCTCATCATTTGAAACAGTATCTGATGCCGCTTGCATGGCAAGCTCTCTTAACCTGACCACATTATTAGAGATAGTCGATAGGCTTCCATCTGCTGTTTGCAAGAGGCTAATTCCATCGGAGGCATTTCTTCCTGCCTGACGATAAGAGCGGATTCGAGAACGCATGGTCTCAGCGATAGCGAGACCCGCAGGGTCATCGGCTGCCTGAGTGATACGATTTCCCGAAGAGAGCCTGATACTCTCAGTTTCCTCAGTTTGCCGGCTATTTCCGACATACCTCTGGTTGGTTAAATTTGGGACATTCGTCTGTATCTTCAGGATCTTTCCCTAGTTCCTCTTGTATGGCCTCCGTGGCCGTTCTAGGTTTATCGGAATAATTTTCCCCTTTCTTAAGTACCTGATAACTGGACTCCAGTAATTTGCCCGAATCTTAAAGTCGTGCTAAATATCACCCATGGAAACTCAACAAGCCCCTAATATTACAAAGAGACCAGACTGGCTAAAGGTCCGTGTCCCAAGTTCGAAGAACTATCACTCTATTAGAGGCATGCTGAAAGACCTAGGCCTAGTTACCGTTTGCCAAGAGGCCCTTTGCCCAAACATCGATGAATGCTGGGGAGGCGGAACCGCTACCTTTATGCTTATGGGTGATACTTGCACTAGAGCTTGTCGTTTTTGCGCTGTTAAAACGGGGAACCCAAAAGGAATCTTAGATTTAGAAGAGCCTACTAAAGTTGGTTACGCCATAAGCCAGATGAATTTAGACTATGTGGTTTTAACTTCTGTTGACCGCGATGATCTAGATGATCTCGGTAGTGGTCATTTTGCTAAAACGATCTCTACTATCAAAGAACATAATCCTAAGATGATTGTTGAATGTTTAACCCCTGACTTTAATTCAGAAAAAAGATTCATCGAAAAAGTTATTGAGTCTGGGCCTGAAGTCTTCGCCCATAATATTGAAACAGTTGAAAGATTAACTCCAACTGTAAGAGATAGAAGGTCTCAATACCGTCCGAGTTTAGAGACTTTAAGATTAGCAAAAGAGATAAAATCAAATCAATATACAAAGACCTCAATCATGTTAGGCCTTGGCGAGAAGGATGGCGAAGTCATTCAATCTCTTCATGATCTAAGAGAAGTTGGCTGTGATGTAGTTACCTTTGGTCAATACCTAGCTCCAACAGCTCGCCATAAAAAGTTTCTTCCTATTGTAGAGTATGTTCACCCGGATAAGTTCGCCATGTTTAAAGAAGAAGCAGATAAGCTCGGTTTTATGTACGTGGCCTCTGGTCCCCTTGTAAGAAGTAGCTACAAGGCCGGCGAGTATTTTATGAAAGGTGTTATTGAATCTGAACGTGAATCAATCACGAGTTTAAAAACTTATCCTATTCAATGAATCTAAAAACTGAAAACTGGGGACTCTCCCCTTATGCTGAATCAGAGCAAAGACAATCATCGTTAGTTGATTCGATCGCTAAAGGCCTCGAAGAAGAGCGCCTTATTATTTGCTCCCACCCATCAGTTGTGACTCTTGGAAAACAAAGCAGTGAAACAGATATGGACGGCTGGGATGGTGAGGTCCATAAGATCTCCCGCGGTGGAAAAGCCACTTACCACGGTCCGGGGCAAGTCGTTATGTATCCCCTTATTCATTTACAAAAACGCGTCGGTGACCTGCACAAGTTCTTAGATCATTTAGAAACAAGCATGATCCTTTGCTTAAAAGAATATGGGATCAAGGCCCATGGAAACCTGGATCGCGGAAACCCTGATGGAACCGGTGTTTGGGTGGATGGTAGAAAGATCGCCTCTATTGGTATCGCCTGCCGCCGCTGGGTAACTTATCATGGCCTAGCACTTAATCTTTATAAAGATCCTAAGGCCTTTACCGGAATAAATCCCTGTGGCTTCGATGCACAAATCATGACCAGCCTTGAAGAATTACTTGACCAAAAAGTTTCGCGCGAAGAATTTGAAATTAAATTGGCTTCACATCTTCTGAATTTCCTTAGACAATAGTTAAGAACTTTTAGCTATTGGAATAATATATGCGCATTGTAGAATACATAACTCAGGGTGGACCAATCATGTACATCCTCCTTCTCTTAAATATCTGTGGCTTCGCTGTCATGATCTCTAAGTTTTTTCTCTTTAATAAAGAAATCAATAAGATTGAAGAGTCAGCAAATGATCTTGACGGGAAGATTGATAAAGCAGGAAAAGATGCCAACTCTCTTTTAGAATTAGCAAAGCAAGAGCTTAGCCTTTATATAGGCGGACTTGAAAAAGGTCTCAACACTGTAAAGATCATCGCTACTATTTCTCCTCTTCTAGGCCTTTTAGGAACTGTGATTGGTGTGCTTGTGGCCTTTAGAGTTATGTCTGAGACTGGGCTTAATAACCCCGCTTCATTTGCTCAAGGGATTTCAATGGCGCTAATTACAACAGTCGGCGGCATGATCGTAGCGATTCCTCACTATATTGGTCATTCTTATTTAATGGGAATCTTAGACCGAGTTGAGATTGATCTAGAGAAAACGCTTGTTGGAAAAGTTTTATGAAAAGACGCTCTAGAGAACTAGCTGCTCCAGATATTACGCCACTTATTGACGTGGTCTTTCTCTTACTTATTTTCTTTATGGTATCCACTGTCTTTAAAAAAGACGAAGTGGCCCTTCTTTTAAATCTTCCAAAGATGGCTCATGGTGAAAATAAAGAACAGCCAAAGAACAAGCTCACCATAGAGCTTTCTATTGAAGAGCTCGCTGTTAATGGAAAGAAAGCGACTATTGAAGAAGCTAAGGCTCAGTTTTCAGTTGTTAAAGAAAAGAGCACTCCTATTGAAGTTAGGATTGATAAAGAAGTTAAGTATGACAGAGTTGTAACTTTACTAGACGCTCTTAAAGAATTTGAATTAACAAACCTCTCTTTAATCACAGATAAATAATTAACTTAAAGATTTATAGAAGTTGAAGAGTTCCTTACTGGTATTTTTCCAGTGGAACTTTTCAGCATAGGCCCTTCCATTTCTTCCCATGGTTTTTGCTAACTCATCATCAGATAAAACATTACTTAAGGCCTTGGCCCATTCTTCTACTGATAGAGGGTTAATATACATAGCTGCAGGTCCACCCGCTTCAGGAAAACAAGATCCCGTCGAAGTTATAACAGCAGCGCCAGAGAACATGGCCTCTACAATAGGAATTCCAAATCCTTCGAACAAAGATGGAAAAGCAAAGACAGCGCACTTTTGATAAAGACCAGGCAGGTCTTCAGTAGGAACATTGTCTAAGATATGAACGCGGTCAGTGAGTGAATATGAAGTGATGGCGTTAAGAAGTTTTTCTTTATATTCTTTGCCTCTTCCTACTAGGACAAGGTCATGGTCAGGGAAGTCTTTAGCAATGCGGCTAAAGGCCTTTACTAAAACAAGAGTATTCTTTCTCTCCTCGAGGGCGCCAACGTTTAAGATGAATTTTCTTGAAAGTGAAAACTTATTTCTCACTCTTTCGATTTCAGCTTCACTCCAAGGCTCATAATAGTTTTGATGGCATGCTTGATAGAGCACTTGGATCTTAGATTCTGGAACACCCAGAAATTCAATCAAGTCTGACTTTGTTTGTTCGCATATAGCGACAATCTTAGTTGAAACCTCGCAGGCGTGCTTAAACTTTTTCAAATAGACTTGCCTATCAATCCAAGGAAACTGCTCTGGGTATCTCAAAAAGATCAGGTCGTGAATGGTGACCACAGTTTTAATATTAAGCTTCTCTATTCCTGGAGGCAGCTCGTGAGAGAGGCCGTGATAGATATCAAGCTTATCTTCTTTTAAGACTTTTGATAAAAACATTGAGCGCCAAAGACTGCTAAAGGTTTTTGAAATTGATGTTTCAGGAGTTCTTACTTTGACTCGATCAAATCTTCTAACATAATCAAGGGATGATTTATCTTTGATCGGCGGGGTATAAAGAAAGAGATCATTATCGGGATAATACTTCTTTAAACTCTCCACTAAGGTTCTTGAATAATTTCCAAGACCTCTTGAGTTGTGAAAGATTCTTTTTGCATCAAAACCGATTTTCAATACGACACCTAGTTAAAAAATAAAATGACAGCCTCTTAATCTAGCACTTCTTACCCGTAGCTTCTAGCCACGGGCCTTTAAGAGTAAAGCCTTCTTTAAAACACGTCGCGTTTTATACGGTTCGTTATTTTAACTATTACTTGGAATTTGTATCTTTTGTTTAGGGTAAATCCTTGAATTCTTAAGACCATTGAGACCCTTTATACTAGCTATACTAGTCTTAAAACGCCTAGCGATACCGCCTAAGTTATCCCCTTTTCTGACCGTATAAGTCTCGGCTACAAGCCCAGGAATCTTTAAGCGCTGACCAACCATCACCCTTGAGCTTTTAAGCCCATTGGCCCTCTTAATCATTGAGATCTTTGTATTAAAGAGCCTTGAAATCTTAGAGAGGTTATCTCCTCTTTGAACTCGATAGGCTGCTGATTTAGTACTAGCTCTTCTTTTAGCCTTACTTATTTTCTTCTCTAGGCTAGCGAGTTTTCTATTCTTAGAGGCTGATCTTTTCTCTCTGTGACTTATGGCCACTCTATCAGTCTTCGCTTCAAGGTTGCTTGGAATAATTAACTTATGATTCCTGCCTCTTTTTAAATGAACCCAACCTGTTTTCACATCTGGGTTGATAGTTTTTAGCTTTGTATAAGAAACTCCGATCTTCTTAGCGACTTTCTTCAAACTAAATGATGAAGTGAACTTTGATTCCGCCACGTTAGCAAAAGGATTATTTCTTTTTTGAGGCTTATGAAACCCATAATGCCTTCTACTTTCATATATTTTTTTAGCGGCCATTACTTTTGGCACATAGTAAATAGTTTCTTTAGGAAGAAGTTTTTTCTTAACTAAAACTCTATAGTCTCTAGAGTTTCCTCTTCTAATAGCATTGATAATTCTATATTCACCTGCATTATAAGCACACAGGGCCAGTTCCCAAGAACCAAAGATATTGTAAAGATCTTTAAAGTACTGAGCAGATGCTTCAGTTGCTTTGACGATATTAAATCTTTCATCAACATAACGATCTACCCTAAGACCATATCTCGTTGCTGTTCCTTTAATAAACTGCCAAGGACCAACGGCATTAGCGTGACTAGCAATTTTTTCGTTATAACCACTTTCAATAAGGCCTACATAAAAAAGCTCTTCTGGAAGATTATGTTTTTTAAAAGTTTCTTTAACAATTGTTTCAACTTTATGCCCTCTATTCATATGCCTTTGAAGGCGGGCCTTATCTCTTTTGAGATAGTACTTCATCCAAAACTTATAAAGCTTCTCTGGGTACTTAAGATCAAAAACCTTTGAGCCCGTTGTGATGGGAATAATAGGTGTTGGGATTATTTCTTCTTTTTTAAGAAGAGGATTTCGCTTTGGAACCGTTCTTAAACTTTTAAGTTCGCTAGTTTCAGTGGTTAGTAACTCAATCTTAGTTTTAAAGCGTCCATCAATCTTAGTATCTTCAGAGCTTAATTCTGGTAGTTCTAAATTATCGGGCCGCAGTGGCGAAATAGAAGAGCAACTCACTAGAAATAAAAGAATGCTTATTAGACTGATCGATTTTCTCAACTGTAACTCCTAGAAGGATTAAATATATCTTCCAGTCTACAGTCCCACGCTAGGCACTCAAGGGGGTAAAAAGACCCGCTTTTATTAGTGATAATTTATTGAAATTAAAAAGGAATTCTTAGAAACCAGGGTTCACGATTACGCTAAACTTGATCTCTCCACCAAGCTCTAGTTTTGCCTTAGGAACTGAGTCAACTACTAGCTTGATTTCTATAGAAAAACTTCTGGCCTTGATTAAAACCTTCCTCCAATCAACTGGCTGAACACGCATATCAAGGCACTTTGAAAAGCAGCCTAAAGTATCTCTGTCTTTATCGTAAGTCAGGGCCAAGATGCTATCGCTAGAGAGGTCCTCTTCACTATTTTCTTTATCAAAGCTTGTTACGTAGTCATCTCTGACAACGGATTTAACACTTTTAGTATGATACCAAGGAAGATCCTCTGTATCGTCTTTGATGATGATCTCTTCTTCCTCTTCTTCACTAGGGCGAATAGTACCACCGGTATCTTCAGTTTCATTCTCTTCAGTTTCATCTCTATCAGGAATCACTGGATCAACATTGATATAAACTTCAATCCTTTTGATAAAAGAGAGGCTGGCCCCATCAATATCATCGTTCCCTACTCTTAGATGAACCTTATCAAGTCCTACGCCTTTAATATAATTAAAATCAATTTGCTCTAATTCAGCTAACTCAAAATAGGTGGGTTCGATAACAACTTCAGTTCCATTTTCATCATCAATAGAGATGTCCGCAAACATTCCTGCAAGCCTTTGAAACACAGAGCCCACAACCGGCACATTACCAATCTCTCCACCGAACTCATCCACTTCTAAGTCTTCTATAGATAGAGAGATCTGAATCGCCTCGTGACCAAACTGAGAAGTCTGCTGCTGCCCCAATGTTTTGGGGCTAAAGGCCGGTGTAATACTCTCTTTGGAGCATCCCATAATGACCGATAGAAATAGGAGGATAGAAAACGCTTTTTTCATGCTTGGACTGTATACATAATTTCCATCTCTAACGCTACGCGATTTGAAAATTATTCCTTCAAATTCATAAGCCTTTGAAATGGCTATAACATAGTAATTTCTATGACTTAAGTAATGTCCTGTAATAAGTTCTCAAGAGAGAAGCAATGGTTTAAAAAAATCCAAAACTAAGGCATATTATCGCCGTGCGTAACCTATTACAGATCCTCATATTCACGTTCTTCGCGAGCAATGCCCTAGCTGGTTATTATTCGACCTTACCTAAGGGAGTTCGCGCTTTTGAGTTTCGTCATATCTTCACCAGCGATATAGGCAGCCTCTATAATAATAAAGGCGTCAAAGAAGATATCTACTTCAATGAGAACTTAAATGCTGAAATCTTAGCCTCTCTTAATACGGCCACTAAGGTTTATTTTGATGAACTAAAGGCCCTCTCTCCTGAGGCCCATGATGAGTTTAGCTTCGGCGAGTATCAGGCAGAAGGCAGCGCTAATGTTGACGTTCAAGTTGTTGGGGGCGGAATTGGTATCACGGATAAAATTACAGCTTACTTTGGCTTTCCCATCTTTGATGCTGAGGTCAATCTCGATATAAGAAGAACAAGAGGAAACAATCACGCCAAAGTCGCTTCGATCTTAGAGAGAGACGCCGGGGATTCTGATACTGGAAGAATTCTTGGACAACTAACTGGACAACTTCCAGACGCTACTGGAGAGCTCCTCCAAGGAGTGATGGTTAATATGTACGGTTATAAACCTGTTGGCAGCTGGAAAGCTAAAGGCATGGGAGATACTGAGATTGGTCTGATGTACCGAATAGCTGAATGGGATTACTCAGGTCTTATGATGGTTGGTGGGATGAATCTTCCAACTGGTAGAGAAGATGATCCAGACATTATCCAAGACTTTGGTTTTGGTGATGGTCAAACAGATATCTTTGGTGAATTCGGTGGTGGGTTTGTTATTCCTAGATACTACTTTGGTTTCGATTCTTTTATCCGTTATACCTATCAATTGCCGACTGAGAAGAACCTCAGGATTCCCGATACTCCTGGGATCCCTATTGGTTTAACAAAAGGTGACTTTACTGAGAAACTTGGAAATAAGATTGATTTTAACCTTCAAGGAAGTTTCTTTCCAAATGATTGGTTAACGATCTTTGGTGGTTATATTTATTCTCATCAAGGACAAAGTAAATATAGCTCTAGCAATACATACGCCAATGATGCTTTGGCCCTCGATACAATGATTGAAACACATACCCTTCTTGGAGGGCTTGATTTTTCAACTGTTAACCTCTTTAAGAGAGGAAAGTTCTGGGCACCAGTATCTATTTCACCTAGTGTTCAACGAATCGTAAAAGGGATCAACTCCCCTTCTTATACTAGATACAATTTAAAGTTTAGATTATTCTTCTAATGCATAAAAGAATAGAAGAGGCGTCCCTTCTCTTCTGTCACAAGTCCAAAGGGATCTTTTTCCAAAAACAGAAATGAATCCAAATCAAAGTAATCAACACCGAATGCGAGATTCAATGCGCTTGAGATACCTAAGGTCGATTCAATCATGCATCCGAGCATCGTCTTGATTCCAAGTTCTCTAGCATCTCTTATTTGCTTCATGGCCTTTAGATAACCACCAGCTTTTTGCAGCTTGATATTAATAGCGTGGAATCTTTCTGCGTGATACTCAGTAATATCTGTATCCGTTATTGATTCATCTCCCATGATATCGACTTCAGCTTTATCAAATAAATAAAGATAATCATCATGATTTGAAGCAGGCATGGGTTGCTCTAAGAACTCGATGGGTAAGTTAGGTCCTAGTTTTTCAATAAATTGAATAACTGAATCAGCATCTTTAAAGCTTTCATTAGCATCGATTCGAATATTTCCGCGAAAGTTCTTATTAAGTTCTAAAACCTTTTCAACCGCATTATCTTGGTCGACCTTTATCTTTAAGGCGTGAAAGCGATCTAGAGAGTGATCATTAATAAAGCCTTTGATCTCCCCTACCTCTAGGATGGGTAGTGAGTAGCCTGTGTTAACTGTGTTTAAAGTATTGAGTCCGAGAATTTGATGAACACTCTTATCACTTAAGACAGCGAGGTAATGCACAAAGGCTGATTCAATTCCAAACCTTAAACAGTTTGGAATATCAAGAGAGCCAAGCGCGCTTAGTAGAGCTTCGATAGTTAAAAGGTTTTGAGGTTCCTTTTCGAGGAACTTGTTAAAACCTTTTTCAATCTCGCTAGCCGAGTCTTGGAGTCGGGTACTCAGAGAGACCTCTCCTTTTCCCTTAAGCCCATCGCACTCTATATTGACAAAGTACTGAACCTTTTTATTAGTGCTCCCATGAGCAATCTTCCAAGTATATCTCAAGGGTAATTCAATTTTTTCTATAGACCAATTAAGCATGTTTTTTCTTTGATAATAAATTGTTAGAATATAGCTACATAATACCTCTAAACTGAATGAAATGAAATGAGCTTTCCTACTGAACATATTATTAATGCCGTCGTAATAGGATTGGTTACCATTTTCTTAGCCAAACTCTTTGCTCCCATAGTGATGTCTATCTTTAGCCCTTATAAAGATAATAAAAAGAAGGGCGTAGGAAGTACTAATCTTGAGGCAATGATTGCCCATAAAGAAGCCCTGTTAAGAAAGGGCGAGAACAGTTCTTCCGGACCTGTGAATAATAATGCTTTAGCCGCTGGCATTGATGCGAAGAAATCAAACCGATCAGAGGTTGAGCTTCGTTACTTAGATAGAAAAGACAATACTGAAGATGAAGATGAAAAAATGGAGATGATAAAGGTCTGCACTTTATTTGAAAGCCTTCAATGGGGTGAAGGCCCAGCCATCAATGAAATTAGGCAAAAGTTTAATAAGAAATTTGGAACAGCTCCTGGACAAAGAATCTTCATCAATAATTTAAAGAATCTTATCAAAAGAGAGATTCCTATTTCAAGAGTGACAAAGAACCTACCCTCCTACGAAGAACTAGTCGAACTCATCATCGTAAAAACCTTTCTTCAATCCCTGGCCTGCCCAGATGAATATACCCCAGAGATTACGAAGGCCGTTTCTAGAAAGTTACGAATTTCGGCTTCTTCATTATCTAAAGCAGTGGCGACCTTACTCGCTAAGACTCAGGGAATGAATGAGCAAAAGATCTACCCTTCTCTCTTAGAAGCAAAGGATGCCTTTTCATTTTGGGATATTCCAATGAGAGAAAACTTAATCAATAAGACCTTGGTCTCAACAAATAAAAAATACTTTATCAATATAAAAGAATTGATAGAGCTTATCTCTTCAGAGGCTCATCTTTATCACAGCCTCTCTCCCCTTCCTGATTTAAAAGGAAAGAATGATATCAAAGGAGCTCTTAGCCTTTTTGGTTTAAAAGAAGATGCTACAGCTGATCAAATAAAGAAGGCCTATAAGAAGATCTCCATGCTAAAGCACCCCGACCGACTTGCCAGTAAGGGGATCCCTAAGGCCTTTGAAGAGATAGCCCATGAGAATTTTACAAGAATACAATCTGCTTATGAATTAATAAAAAAATAAGGAAGCTTAAATGCCAAAGTCTGAAGAACAACTAGTGGAAGATATGGAGCGCGAGCTTATTCATATAATTTCTGAAACAAATGGAATTAGTCTAAGTAATACTCTCGAGCTACTCTCCTATAGCCCTATCTCTCGAAAAAACCCTCTGGTCTTAAAGAATGTTGATGAGTTCATCCAGCTCTTGGCCATGTTTCATATTAATGAAGTACCTATTGAGAAGCTCCTAGATCATCCGGTCTCACAAGCTTTTAGAGAGTTCTTTAAACTCTTTCCTATCTCTTATCATGAAGAGCATATTCACCTAACAGGTTCTCTAAGTGCTGAGTTCATCTACCCCAAACTTAAGAAGCTTATAGAAGGTCCTCAAAAAGAGATCTATAAGAAAAAGATCGTTGAAGTTTATGGAAATGATGCTTGGCCTATTACAAGTGTTCAAGATGTCGATTATCTTATTCGCCTCAAAGAAGGTGAGCAGTTTAAGACTTACTTAAAGATCCTTTTCCTACCAAAACTAATCTTAATAGATAAACAGGCCCATGTAGATGCAGCCTATCATATGGCTTCGGAGCTTAATCAAAAATATAATATCGGTAAGATACGCTTAAAGTTCACCCTTTCTAGAAGTTCAGGCATCAGCTCAGAACAGATCCCTGGTACAACTGAAGTAAGTGAAGAAGATGTCGTCTTAGGGCTTTATGAAGGTTTTTCAAAGTATCAAAAAGAAGTTCCAACTTTTGACTTTGTTTTAAGTCCCAGCTTTAGAAAAGAAGCAGACTTCTATGATTCAGGAAAACATAAATCTAAGAAAGAGCATTTTAACCAACAGGTTAATTCTATTATAGGCCTTTTAGAAAAATATCCTTACCTAGAAGCACATTTAAAAGAAGTAGATACTGTTGGGGATGAGAAAGAACTTTATAGAAAAGCTCACTTTGAAGAAATGAGAACAGGACTTCGCCGCCTCCAATATGGCGGTTTTAGGATCCGCTCTCACCACGGTGAAACCTGGAAAGTGCTTAGAAAAGGAGTTCAATCAGTCGATAATGCTATGAACATTTGGCATATAGACACTCTTGAACATGGGCTTAGCCTTGGTGTTAACCCTAATTATTATTTTCACCGTATCTATCAAAAGGCCATGGAGCTTAATAGGATGGGCAAGGGGCCAGATACTCAAAGCCAACTTTATGATGAGCTTGATGATATGGAATGGCATGACCCTCGAGTGAAAGAAAAGATCTTAAATGGTGAGGCCATTAACGAAGATGAAGAGACTAGCTTTATTAAAACGAAGTTTCATACAGCAAGAGAGATCGAGCATTACCAACACGATGTACTCAATAGGATGATCCACAAGAAAGTATCCTTAGTCGCCCTTCCTTCTTCAAATTTAAAACTCACAGGAATGTTTCCTGATTACAAAGATCATCCCTTTTCTTGGTGGGAGAAAAAAGGGGTTAACTTAGGAATCGGAACTGATAATTATATTACTCTTAGCACCGATTATATTAAGGAGCTTTTGATCCTTCTCTTCTCTGACCCAGAGAACCTAAAGATCACAAAACTTCTCATGGTAGCGACGAAAGAGAAGCGCCGACCTTTTATAAGTCATCTTCTTTGGAAAATGAGAAAGGATATTGTTAAGTCTAAACCTAAAAAGAGTTAGCTGTCTTTGCCACTAACTCAGGAGTGATGTCGACTAAGCATTTTTTATAAACAGATTGGCTACAATCACCGCGCCCATCTTTTGTGCAAGGCCTGCATTCTAGATCTATCTCTAGAGTCTTAATATTGTTGTTCGTGGCAAAACCAAAAGCTGTTGGCCCTACTAGGGAGATTCCATTAACTCCCAATAGATCAGCCACGTGAATCATTCCCGTATCACCAGAAATAAGAAGTGTAGACTGGGCCACTAGTTGACATGATTCTTTGTAAGTTAACTTCCCCGCTAAGTTAATCACTCTTTCGGGATCTAGGTCTTCAAGCTCCTGGCAAAAATCATCTCCAGGGCCTCCAAGAATAAGAAACTTCTTATCATCCATTATTTCGATGAGTTTCTTAAAGTGCTCCATAGGCCAGCGCTTCATCTCCCAAGCAGCTGAAGGGGCCAAGAGAATTCCTTCATAAGGAATAGGCTCATCAATGGAAAAGCTATCTCTAAAACTTTTCTTAGGCTTAATTCCAAAAGCTTCTAGTGGCTCGTGATAAGAGATCATCCCTTTAAAAGGCTTCGGGAATTTATTAACGCGGAACTTAAAAAGAAGTATCCTCTTGATCCTCTCTTTGCTTCTTCTTGTGAACTTAGGACCTATGCCAAAGGGCCTAAGGATAAAACAGAGGATCCTCGACCTAAGTGAACTATGCGCATCATAAACATGGGTATAAGATTCACTACGCAGCTTGAGAGCAAGCCTAATCCAACCCAAGAGTCCTTCCTTGCGGTTAAAGGACCAAACCCTATTTACTCTAGAAGAAAGCGCTGGTACCTCTGCAAGGTCTTGTCTTGCGAGCCAGTCAACTTCCGCGTTAAGAGGTTCTTGAGTAAGTGAGTCAAGAACAGCCATGCACTGAACAATATCACCAAAGCTAGAAAGTCTTATTATGAGAACTTTATTTTTCATCTATTATTAGAGTACAAGTTCTCAAATTGGGTGGCAATTGGATAGAATACTAACTATGAAATTGTCCCTCTTTTTATTAGCATTCTCTCAGTTAGCCCTTGGCTCACCTTATGATTCCCATTCTGTTACGCCGCGAGAGCTCTCGATTCACGGTAATATTGTGATCGGTAGTATCTGGGAGAACCTAGGCTGGCCCATTGAAAAAACTCCAAGTTTTCAGCCTAAAGAGAAGCTTACCCTTCGCCCAACACCAAGACCAGAGCCAGCCCCTACACCGCTGCCCCTTCCAAGTAAGAAAGTTGTTAAGAAGCCTGAACTCTCTAAAGGACATTTAGCGGTTCAAGAAATGCTTCGAAAAAATAGAGAAAGATTAAATTCTAAAAAGCAGCTTAAGAAGGTTGAGAAAGATTCCTCAAAACCAAAAGGCTTAAAAGAAGAATACCTAGCCGGACTTAGTAAGTTAAAAAAAGAGAATTCACAAACTTTAACAACCTGGAAGACTCAAAGGCAGAAGACTCTTTCAGGCTGGAGAGATCAACAAAAAAAATTCCTCTCTCAACTTAAAGACTTTAAAGAAGCTCAGTTTAATTTAGAAGCGGGGGGAATTCCCCTCTCCCCTTCAAAGCTTAAGAAACTAGTTACTGCTCCAATGAAAGATAAGTTCTACGTCATTCCAGGAGCCTTAGACTTACCTATCCGCAACCAAGGGAAAAGACCTACCTGCGCCGCTTTTGCAGGAGTCAGGGCGATCGAAACTTTATTGATGGCGCATAAAGTAAAAAGGGATCTATCAGAGCAGTATCTTTACTGGCTAGCAAAACCAAAGTGCCAATCGAGTCCTTGTCGCAATAGAGGCTCATGGGTCTCTAAACCTTTTAAAGAATCTAACTCTTCTCCCTTTGAGGATATTCCTCTAGAGAGTTCATGCCCCTACTCTAAAAATGATAGGCCTAATAACCAAACTCACCTTCCTCTTAAGATGGGATGCCAGCAAGGAAGCGTAAAAGTAAATGGCTTTGATAAAGTGGAAGACCTAGATCAAGTTTTATTGGCCTTAAAAAGAAATCAACCCGTTGTCGCTGGCTTTAAATTATCAAGCAACTTTTATCAAAACAATGGTCTTGTTACTTTAATGAATTCAAAAACAAAAGGAGCCTTAGATGAGCATGCCAATGGCCATGCCCTCCTTTTAATAGGCTATATTAAATTGCCACCCGAACTTGTAAAGCGCGGGGAAGGAAGACTTTGTTTCCTAAGCGCTAACTCATGGGGAGAAGGATGGGGCCTTGGAGGCCATGCCTGCTTAACAGAGGCTTGGGTTCGCGAGTATAGAATAAAGAATGCCTTTATGGCCTTAAATAGTGCTAAACTAAAAAACAAATAATTCAAGAGAGGATAGGATGCCTTTTAATAAAACCAACTTGATTAACCTCGTTCAACTTGCTGTTCAGCATGGTGCTAGTGATATTCATATAAGATCAGGTGAAGTTCCATGTCTTAGAATTCGAGGAGATTTAGTCCCTGTTAAAACTAATCCTCTTAGCGCTGAAGATATGAAAGAAGTTTCTAAGATCATCCTTCATAAGAAAGAAGTCCTCGAAAACCTAGGATCATTAACTGAATATGACGGGGGTTTTGCCATTCCTGGTCTCTGTCGAATCAGGTTTAATTTCTTTAGGTTTAATAGAAAGATAGGACTCATCCTAAGGATTGTAAAAGAAAGCATACCTACCCTTGAGTCTCTTGGACTTCCTAAAGTTCTTATGCATATAGCTCAGCAACAGCGGGGCTTAGTCTTAGTGACTGGCGCAACCGGTTCAGGTAAGTCGACGACTTTGGCCGGCATGATTGATTATATAAACACTAATAGGGCCTGCCATATAATTACCGTTGAGGATCCTGTGGAATACCTACACCCTCAAAAAACAGCAAGAGTTAGCCAGAGAGAAATTGGAAAAGATACAAAAGACTTTGCTAGCGCACTTCGAGGAGCCTTAAGACAGGACCCGGATGTGATTCTTATTGGAGAGATGAGAGATATAGAAACAGTCCAGATTGCCCTAAAAGCAGCTGAGACTGGTCATATTGTTTTCTCTACTATTCATACAACTGATGCCATCACTAGTATTGGACGGCTTATCTCAATGTTTCCACCTGAGGAGCAAACTGAGGTTAGAAAAAGACTTGCAGAGAACCTCTACGCCACTATTAGTCAGCGTATGCTTAAGAATGCGGATGGAACAGGAGTTGTTATCGCTCAAGAGATCATGGTGACAAGTCCTGGTATTAAAGAATGTATTAAGGGTGAAGAGAGCATTAGCCGAATTCCTCAGATTATTAGAGAAGGCCGAGGCAAAGGTGGAAATGGCTCTCAAAGCTTTGATCAAAATATTATGGAGTTATACGAAAGTGGATCGATCACTAAAGAAACAGCTCTTTCAGCGGTCTCTAGTCAATCAGACTTTATGCAAAGCCTGATTGTTAACTAAGCACTCTTTTCGATCCTATCATCCATAACAACTGTTCCTGCCACAAGATCATGCAAGGAACGTTTATCTGAATTAAATAAAAGAATCAATGGTCCTATAACCGTCCCGATGGAGATGGGTTTAGCGATGAACTCTCTAAAGATTATATGAGAAAAGCCTAAGCTTTTTTCTTCGTCTGAAGACTGAATACTTAAACCTATAATCGATTTTCCCCAACTCTTATGACTAAATAATACTGGTAAGGCCAAGACAACAAAGTAAGCGATAAAAGCAACAATAGACATAACGACGATTCGGAAGACCTCCGGCTCTAATGGTTGATTAACCTGAGCGTCTCTTAAAAAATTTAATGAAAAAAGTTCAACAGTTTCCCACTGAGAACTGGCAGCTAAATATATTCCCATAAAGATGGCAGCGTCTATAAAGAAGGCCATGGCCCGTTTTACAGGACTTGCTATTAAGTCACTAAAATCAAGCATTTCTGCCTTTCTCATATCTGCCGCTACTTTAGATCGAGACCTTTTTGAAGCTTGTGAAGACTCGCCTAGTTTCATTTTTTTAGGTTTACGAGTACCTGCTAGATCTTTTTGAGCGTCTCTTTTTGCTTCTTCTTGATTCAACTTCTTCGCTAACCTCTCTTTACGAGCGATCCTTTCAGAGTTTTCTGATTCAGTTTTAACGCCTTCTATCTTAAAATCCCAGTCGTTTTCACCTTCATTATCTTCAGACATTACAAATCCTTTATTTTTTGAAGAACTTCATCCACAGCAGCTTTGGCCTTGGAGCATTGCTCTTTCCATTCTTCACTCGATAAGTTCTTATCTAAATTCATAATAAGCTTACCTAAAGTCATTGTTTTATCATTGAATTCTCTTAACAAGTCTGTTGCCAATTTCTCATCTTCTAAGTTTTCTAGTTTATCTAGAATCTCTTGCATATGAGAATTATCAATTAAATCTTCCATGTTATTTAACCATGCTTAGTTTTTTTCCAGCTTTAGTACGAAGCATATCATCAATGATATAGAGACCTTCTTCTAGAGTTGGATCTGATTGAAGTGCTTTTACCCAATCTTCTTTTCTTTGTTCAAAGTCTTTTTTCCATTGAGCCTCATCTCCTTTTCTAATCTTCTGATGAGACTTAATTGAAGCTTCAAAGTCAGAAACAAGAATTTCTTTATTCTCATCCCCTAGCTTTAACTTCTCAATGATCTTTTTACTTTCAATATCTTCTTGTTGAAGTTTTTTAAGATTCAGAGTCAATGATGTGTCCTCTCTTCTCTTCGTATAATAATCAACACTCTTTTGTATCTTTTGAAAACGCTTATCATTCTTAACTCTTTTAGCACTTCTTTTCTTTAAAAGAGGAAGATTGAATTCCATTTTCCAAGGTGAAAATTTCTTAGGTTTAACTTGATCCCAAGGAAGAGCATTATCTAAGTCTTGCTCTCTAGATTTTGTATAGGCCATTGGATCCGGAAGAATAATATCTGGAGTCACTCCTTTAAACTGCGTCGAAGCTCCCGTAATTCTATAAAACTTTTGGATCGTTACTTTTAGAGCTCCCATACTTTTTCCAAACATTGAAATAAGAGGTGCTCTATTTAGGTCAAGAACCGCTTGAACAGTTCCTTTACCGTGACTATGCTCCCCTCCAACAATAATAGCTCTTCCATAATCTTGAAGAGCTCCAGCTAGAATCTCTGAGGCTGATGCACTAAAACGGTTAGTCATGACAATAAGTGGTCCGCCATATTGAACTTCAGGGTCTGTATCACTAAGAGTCTCAATTTGACCGGTATGACTTTTAATCTGAACAATCGGACCTTTCTTAATAAAGAGTCCTGACATCTTTCTAGCATCTTCTAGGGCTCCACCACCATTACCTCGAAGGTCTAAGATCATAGCGTTTACACCAGCTGCTTTTAAACGAACAATTTCTTTTCTTACGTCTTCAGTACAGTTTCTATCTTTATCACTAGATCCAAAGTCTCTATAGAATTTTGGAAGGTGAATATAACCAACCTTAAAATCAAAGTTCTTATGCTTAATAACCGAACCTCTTGCATAAGAAGCATCAATTTGTACTTTATCTCTAATAATAGGAATCACTTTTTGTGAAGTATCAGGCTTCTTTACTGTTAACCTAACTTCAGTTCCTTTTTTACCTCTAATATATCTAACAGCATCATCTACTCTCATATCGACAAGATCGACGACTTCTCCGTCTCCTTGAGCCACACCTAAGATAACATCATCCACTTCAAGACCTTTTTGTCTCCAAGCAGCTCCGCCAGGGACAATTTTAACAACCTTAATATAAGGACCATCTTCTTGTAGAACTGCTCCAATCCCCTCTAGTTGCCCAGAGATATCAATATCAAAGTCTTCTTTTCTTTTTGGTGGAAGGTAGTTTGTATGAGGATCAAAAACCATTGTGATAGCATTAAAAAACTTTTCTAAGTTATCATTTCTATCTTCTTTAAGAATTCTACTAAAGTACCTTTTGTATTTCTTATCAACTGTTGCATGGGCCTTCTTTAAAAGCTCAGCATCAGTCATATCTTCAACAGCCTTCTCTTTTGACTTAGTAACTTTTTTCTTTTTCTTCTTTTTATTTTTTTTATCTTCTTTAGCCTTCTCAGCAATCTTTTTTGGGTCTTTGGAGTCTTTCTTAGTTTCTAAGTACTGCGTATAACGGCCGAGAACTTGCTGCTTATAAACCTTTCTCCAGTAGTCTTCAAAAGCCTTCTCATTCTTTAGCCAATCTCTTTTATCAGGGTCATATTGTAAGTACTCATCAGCATCAAAAGAGAATTGAGACTTAAAGAACTTTATTCTTAGAGCATCTGCCATCTTGATTCTTTTACGGGAAATTTTCACCGCTTCGTTAAGAAGTTTATGATCTCCAGAGATCATCTCATCATCGAGCTCAAGCTCATATTTCTTTAAGGCCTTAACGTCTTCTGCTAATAGGAATTGCTTAGAGTAGTCCATCTTCTTAAGAAACTCTTTAAGTGCTTTCTTAGATAGTTCATCATTAATTTTTAAGTCTTTATAGTGATAAGTTTCAAGGGCATTTTTGACAATCTTCCCAATCACTCGCTCGCGCTTTAAATTTCTTTCGCCAACACCATCTTTAGCAAAAACAGAAAGCGAAAAGATTAATGACATTAGACTTAGGCTGATAAGTTTCATTTTTAAATTCTCCAAATTAAATTCCGCCCCAATAGAGAGCTTCTCTATTGTAATACCTTCTCGGGTGGTACAAAAGGGTGAATTAATAGGACCTTGTGATTTTCTGGTAGGTTTTTGTCAGACTTTCGTCAACTCACCGCGAATACTGACCTGAAAGACTTCGGCTTTATCTAAAGCTTCGGTTAATAAAGCCGTTAGATCATTCTCGCTTTCAAAGCGGTGCCAATATCTTTTGTCAGGGTTAAGTACCGGACTCTTTGGAGCAAATAAACTACAAGCGTCATCGTGAGGAATAACGGAAGTATCATGAGTACCGATTTGCTCGGATAATTTAATGATGTCTCTTTTATTTAATCCAAGAAGAGGTCTAAAGATTGGCCTCTTTGAACTAGCATCAATAATTGAGATATTACCTATGGTCTGACTTGAAACTTGCCCAAGAGCGTCACCTGTTAAAAGTGCACTGGCCTTAACTCTATCGGCCAAGATATTTGAAGTCTCTACCATCATCTTTCTGAAAAGAATTGTGCGGTAGCTCTCTTCACAGATCCCACTCACCTTTTTTTGCACGTCACCAAAGGGAACTATATAGAGCTTACTAAAAGCTTGAAAGGTTCCAAGAATACTTGTTAGCTTTAAGATCTTCTCTTTTACTTCGTCTCCTACAAAAGGATAGGCGTAGAAGAAAATAAAGCTCTGCTTACACCCTCTTTTCGCCATTAAATAAGAGGCTACAGGTGAGTCAAATCCACCAGAGAGCATAGTGATAAGATGACCACTTGTTCCCCATGGAAGGCCTCCAAGACCAATTATCTTTCGCGAAGAAACAGCAATTGAATCTCTTAAAACTTTTATATCTAGTCGGTGCTTAGGTTTATGAACATTGACCTTCAATTTTCCGTCGTACTTAGTAAGACAATAGGCGCCCACTAGTCTTTCAATCTCCATACTGTTCTTTGGAAACTGCTTATCTGTTCTATGCCCTTCAACTTTGAAGGTAACGAGTTCATCTGATCCATCAAACCAAGTCTCAACTTCTTTATCTACGGCTTCCCAAATATCTGAGAGCTCATGATCCTTCTCCATTAAAGAAGCAGGGATAATCGAATAGATCCCTGGAACTTTCTGTAAGGCCTCTAAAAGCTCATTACTAATTTCAGATTGAGTATTAACTACAAAACGTTGGTTTACATTTTCAAAGATCGTTGGAAATTCAAATGACTTAAAGAGTTCCTTTATATGATTCTTAAGTTCCTTCATTAAGCGTGGACGATTGCCACCTTTTAGCCAAAGTTCGTCTACATTTATGAGAAGGGATTGCTTAGCCAAAATTACCTCTTTACGAACATTTTAAGTTCACTATGAACTTCTTTAAAAACACTTAAAAACTTCTCTATCTCTAAAGCACTTGTTGTCTTTCCAAGAGAGAGCCTAAGAACAAATTTATGCTTACTAACAGGTAAACCAAGGGCCTTCATTGTAGGGTTCTCCCCTTTTATCTTTGAGCTACAAGCCGATGTACTGGCAACAGCAATATCCCTCTCTTCTAAGGCTCTTAAGACAATATCAGAACTAATCCCATTCCAAAGTAAGGAGGTTATATAGGGTGAGCACTTATCCATTGCAAAAGGAAATTCAATTGAAGAGTCAATGCCTTTAATTCCAACGACTAATTGATCTCTAAGCTTTAAGACTTTTTCTAAATTTTGAGAACGATCCTTGAAGGCTACTTCTACAGCGGACCTAAAACTTGCAATAAGAGGATAGGCGATTGTTGAAGAACGAAAATCAGACTCTTGATTTCCACCATGTAGTAACGGAATTAAACTCAATGCTTTATTTACCCAAAGAGCTGCGACTCCCTTTGGTCCACCCATTTTATGAGCGGATAAAGAAACACTATCAATTTCACCTGAACTTAAATCTAGGGGAAACTTGGCAAAGGACTGTACTGCATCTACATGCAAGTGAGCCTTTGAAAAACGTTCTTTAAATTCTTTGGCAAAACTTTGAACACAAAGAAGTCCACCACTTTGAGAGTTAACACTACTGATTAAAACCAGCTTAACCCCTACCATCATTTCATCTTTTATAAGTCCTACTTCAGGAACGCCAACAGAATTGAGAGGTAATTCACCAATTTCAACTCCACTTTCTTTTAAACTAAGAGAAGGATTAACCAAACTAGCATGATCTCCAAGAGAGACTAATAGTCTATCGCCTGAAGCCAAGCCTAGACCTTTAATTAAGCTATTATTTGACTCACTGGCGGATCCAGTAAAGATCAAACGGGAGTCTTTTGACGCCTTTAGAGAGGCCTTAATTTCCTCACGAATCTTTTGAGTCTTTTGGTTGAGTTCCCTACCCCATTTATGGGCCGCGGACGGATTAGCGTAGTCTTCCTTCATGGTTATTTGAAGTGTTTCAAGTGCTTCGGGGCACAAAGGAGTTGAGGCGGCATGGTCAAAATAAAGCATGTGACTAATTCTCCTATATGACCCTTATTGTCAATGACATCTTTACTCTCAAAAGCCCTTGCATGCCTATGATCAGTGCCTAAAATAGGTAAAAACTTATTAAGGATTTCTTATGAAAAATAACGCTTACCTAAAACAACCAACTCTCTCTAATGGGCAAGTTTGTTTTGTTACTGATGACGATCTATGGAAAGTGACAAAGGACTGCCAGATGGCGGTTCGCTTAACTTCAGGAAAAGGAATTGCTTGTGATCCTCACTTTAGCCCTTCAGGCTCTTCCATAGCCTATACCAGTAATGTGTCCGGTCAAAGAGACCTCTATATAATTCCAGCCTCTGGCGGAGTGCCCGAGCGCTTAAGCTTTCATGGGGATGTGGTCATCTCTGGCTTTAAGAATGAAAAAACAATAATCATACAATCTAGTCACGGCACTTTTAGTCAACGTGAAAGAGTTCTCTTCGAAGTTGATATAAAGTCAAAAGCTATAAAGCCACTAAACTTAGGTCATGCTTCCACTCTTAAATATGGACCAGGGAAATCAAGACTCCTTGGTAGAAACCTTGGTAACCCTGCTCGTTGGAAAAGGTACCGCGGGGGAACCGCCGGAACTCTTTGGGTGGATAAAACGGGAACTAATAATTTTAAAGAAATCTTAACTAAATTAAAAACTAATCTTTGTAATCCTATTTGGATTGCTAAAAGAATCTATTTTATTTCTGATCATCAAGGAGTTGGAAATATTTACAGCTGTGATGAAAAAGGAAACCAAGTTAAGCGGCATACAGATCAAGAAGAATACTATGTTCGCTCTTTTAGTGTAAGCGGCGATGAAATTGTCTATCAATGCGGCGGGGAACTTTATAGTAAAGACTTAGGCGCTGGAAATGGTGAAGTCCTAAGCTTTCATGTTCCAAGTTCATTTGATCAAAGTGTTCCAAGAGCAGTCTCTCCCGTTGAAGACCTCCACGACTATGTCCTCGCGCAGGATGCAGAAGAGTTAACCTGTTGCGTACGTGGTCAGCTCTTTTCACTCCCTCCATGGAGTGGGGCTCCTATGAGATTAGGAGATGAAGGCATTCGTTATAAGAAACCTACTTATCTTTATAATGATAAAAAAGATGAGCTTCACCTTGCTGCTTTTGGCATGGAGCCAGAGGGAGAAGAAGAGCTTTTTCTTTTTGACATGGACACTCTTGAGTCAAAAAAGATTGCCACAAAGACAGACTGGGGAAAGGTTTACCAAATGGTTGCCTCTCCTGATGGCAGCCAAATCGCCATTAGTAATAACCGCTGTGAACTCTATATAGTCACTAAGGCGGGTAAGGTCACAAAGATCGATCATAATAAGCATTTTCATTTTGCAGGGCTTAACTGGTCTCCTGATGGTAGGTGGCTGGCCTACGAGTCAAAGCTTGGTTTTGAAAAGACTGGGATTAAGATCTATGATTCTAAAACGAAGAAAGCTCGAAGCCTTATAACTCCCGTCTCTATCGATGGTTCTCCTCATTTTGACCCGACTGGTGAGTACCTCTACTTTATTGGAAATAGAGAGTTCCACCCGGTTTATAACGAAACTCATTTTGACTTAGGATTTCCATTTGCTTCAAGAGTTTACGCAGTCGTTCTAAAGGATGATGGTATCTCTCCTCTAGATCTTCACTTAGACTTTGAGCCCGACGAGAGCGCATCAGAGGATGAAGAGGAAGATCAAGAAGTAAAAACAAAGAAGACAAAAACCAAGAAGTCCAAGGCCGCTATCGCCAAAGAAGAGTTAAAAAAGAAAAAAGAAAAAGAAGAGGAAGAAAAACTCAAGGTCGAGATTGATTTTGAAGGAATCGACAATAGAATTGTTCCCCTGCCCATTCCTCTTGGTGGATACCGCCATGTAATGGTTGTTAAAGATAAGATCTACTGGCTCAAGGAACCTGTTAAAGGGATAGACCCAAATGGAGATTCTTGGGATAGTGGCGGCGGACATGACCTAGGCGGTTACGATTTTAAAGTGAGAAAGAGTTTCCAGATCGATACAGGTGTTTGGACCATGAGAACTTCTCGTTGCAAGAAGTACATGATGTATGACGAAGGATCTGATCTTAGAGTTATTAAAACAGATCAGCGTCCCACTGAAGAAGATGGATATAATAGAAAAGACGGGTATGTAGATCTTAAAAGGATCAAGGCCCGCGTCGATCCAAAGAATGAATGGCGCCAGATGTACAAAGAAGGTTGGGTCCTTCAGCGTGAACACTTCTGGGTTAAGAACATGTCAAAGATCGATTGGACAAAGGTTTATAAAAGGTACGCTCCTCTAATTGATAAGGTTCACACACGTTTTGAATTCTCAGATCTTATGTGGGAAATGCAAGGTGAGCTTGGAACCTCTCACTCTTATGAGTTTATGGGTGATTATCATAGAGAATCCTACCCTTCTCGAAGTGGACATCTTGGGGGAAAATTCAAATGGATAGAAAAAGAAAAAGCTTTTGAAATAACTGAAGTCTACTCTGGAGATTCTTGGATTAAAGGAGCAGACTCACCTTTAAATGCTCCGAAAGTTGGCCTTAAAAAGAAAGACCTCATCTTTGCCCTTGATGGTCAGCCTTTTACTTCTTCAACTTCACTAGACGAAGCCCTCCTAGGAAAAGCTGGAATTAAGATAAACCTAACGGCTTGTCGTAAAAAACCGAAAGCCGGTTATGAAGATAAAGAGTTTATCGTAACAACGACTTTGTCCAATGAGCACACCATGCTTTATCGCCAATGGGTTGATAAGAACAAAGAGTATGTTCATAAAAAATCTAAAGGTAAGCTTGGTTATATTCATGTTCCTGATATGGGACCATGGGGCTATAGCGAATTCTATAGGAACTTCTTAACTGAAGTTAATAAAGAAGGTTTGGTTATTGATATCCGCTATAATGGCGGTGGTCATATTAGCCAGCATCTCTTAAAAGTTCTGGCGCAAAAGAAAGTAGGTTTTGATACAACCCGCTACTTTGGAGTTGAACCTTACCCAATGTACGCTCCAGGAAACTTAGTCTGTTTAACCAACGAGCATGCCGGAAGTGATGGCGACATCTTTCCTCATAGTTTTAAGTTAATGAAGCTAGGAAAGCTTGTTGGTAAGAGAACTTGGGGTGGAGTCATCGGTATCTGGCCTAGGGTCAGCTTAAATGATGGAACCATTGTCACTCAACCAGAGTTTAGTTTTTGGTTTAAAGATGTAGGTTTTGATGTTGAGAACTATGGAACTAAGCCTGATATAGAGATTGATAATACACCGAAAGACTTTCTAAATGGTGTCGATGCTCAATTAGATAAGGCCATTCAAGTTTGCCTTCAAGAGACTCGGAAGAATCCTGACTTAAAGCCAAACTTTAAAAAGTACCCCGATCTAAAGCTTCCAAAACTTCCTAAATCTTAACCGTTTTAGTCTTCCCCGCCCGTGCAAGAGCTCGGGCGCGGGATCTTTTAACCTTATATTTATCTTTCTTAGTGGTGGGGACTTTCTCCATCACAGTCGTAAAAGCGATACTTGAAAGAGCCTCTAAATGTTTATCTACAAAGGCATAGGTCTCTTTAGGATAGACTTGAATCGCCTCTCGTAGAGTCCAGCCCACTCCCTTTTGAACATAATAATGCTCATCCTTTATAAGCCCGTTTAAGAACTTAAAGACCTTTGTTTTTGAGGGATATGATTCTCTCATGCTTTGATAATAAAAAAGAGAAACAAGGGACTGTCTTCTTTTCCAAGGGTTCTTAGATTCATTCCATTTTTCTAAAGTTGGCATAACCTTTTTAGGATTAGACTCTAAGATTCGAGAGAGGCAATCAGAATAAACATCTGAGTGCGCCCAGTTTTCTATCCCTCCAACCATGGCCTTAAGATCAGTAAAGTATCTTTCAAAGTCAGCGTCACTACGGCGGCTTTGATAATAAAAAAGGCTTTGAGTCTTCACTTCAAAGACATTGGACTTATCCCAGATAAACTTCCAAATTCTTTTTTGAATATGATGAGGCTCTTTAGAAAAAGAAAAACCTCTCTTATGAAGTTCTCGCTGCTTCGGAGTAGAGAGAAACCAAACCTCAAGTTCTGTATTATAGATCTCAGGAGTGGCCGCGGTAGCAGCCGACTTCTTTGGTTTTCTGCCGTAGAGCTTTAGTTTCTTCTCCACCTCTTTTAAGCAACTTACAAAACTATGATCCATAAAGGCCTCTCTATGCCAGATTCCTGAGTTTTTGTATAAAGGAATATGCGAAGAAGTATAGCTTATCTAGCTGTTATTATGAAGAGAAATGAAATCGACTTACTATTAAACATCTAAAATTATTTAACTTTTATCCGAGAAGTAAGTAGATGATTTTTAAATATTCCCTCCTTTTATTCATTAGTATTTGCCTCATTGGTTGCGGCGGAAAAGCTTCGAAAGAAAAAACTTCTGCTAGTTTTAAGATCTATGCAGGGGCAGTCAGTGATCCAAACTTAAGTGGTGGGGTTATGGTTTATGGCCGCTCTGATACGGCCGAGAACTTCGCCATTAACGTAACCAGCGATAGTTTAAGCTTTCCTATTCCAAATGGAACTTGGGACTTTTATGTTTTTGGTTGGGATGGAGTAACTTCAATGACCGGAACTCTTCGCTGCGGAGAGACTTCGGCCACTTTAGATGGCGGAGATACTGTCGTTAGCTTTAATCTATCTGATGCCAATTGTTCAAATGGAAGCTTTGGAGCTCCTTCTTTCAAAGTGGCCAATCAATTCAAACCTCTTAGACTAGTTCATTGCTCTGATATAACAGGAGTCGTAGACGGAAACTCAAATTGTAATGGACTCCTCTCTGGAACTAAGTCCTACGAAGTTTCTTTATCTACTTTCGGCTCAGTTCCAAGCGCCCCTTTAACAAGCGGCTGTTTTGATGATTCAGTTAATGCTGGCGGAGAAACAGATACTGTCTTAAATATTCCAACAGGTGGACTCTTTGCTGATTTCTTAAGCCTTCATGTTTCTGCTTTTAAGAATACCTCTTGCGCCGGCGGGTCTATTCGAGAATATGACTTTAATTCAGGAATCGAAGCTGGTGAAGCAGACTCAGTTACTTATTCAAATGCAAGTTACTCAGTTATCTTTTTAGAGGCCCCAGTACCTATCGTTATTCCAGGGATTCAATTCTCTCCCATGGGTGGAAGAAATCTAGCGACCTCAACTAGCTATAGCATAAAGTCTACGGCGGCAGTTGTAATGAAGACAACGGACTCAACTTCAACAAGTTATGTCTTTAAACAAAACAGAAAAGCAAATGTAGATAAACTTAGATATTCAGAAAGCACAAATTTTTACCTGAGCACGGGTAACAAATAGGATCAACTATGAAGACTTTAAAGATTGTATTATTCATATTACTCCTCCCATCTACGGCCTGGTCATTTGGCGTTACTTGGGAAGGTCTTCTTACTCAGCCTGATGGCGTCACCCCTGATAGTAATGCTACAAGGGCGATTAACGTCAAGCTTTATGATAATGATAAATCATGTCTTCTTTATGAAGAAGATCATGTCGTCGATACTGCAACCTCAAACGGGTATGTTGCCATTGAAGTCGGAGCCGGTACCGCAGCTCAAGGAGCAATGAGTGGAAACCTTTTTGACAATACCCTCCTTCAAACTTGTTTTGGAGCTACGACAGAAACCTTAGCCTTAGATGAAGATAGAAAGCTAGAAATCACAGTTGGTGGAGAATTAATGTCACCAGACGTTACTGTCTCTTTATTACCAAGTGCCGCTTACGCAAAGCAAGCAGCTGTCGCCCAGGCCCTTAATAATGATGCTGTCGTAACTGCTTCAATAACAGATCAATCAATTACAGATGTTAAGATGTCTGGAATCGCGACTAATTGTGCTGCTGGTGAAGTCTTAAAGGCAGACGGAGCCGGTGCTTTTTCTTGCGCCGCTGATGACGATACAGGCTCTGTAACTTCTGTGGCCACGGGAACAGGTTTAACTGGTGGACCAATTACAACAACTGGAACAATCGCAGTTGACGCTGGAACTGGTGCAAACCAAATAGTCCAACTAGATGGTTCAGGTTTTCTTCCTGCTGTAGATGGATCTGCCTTAACTAATGTTACTGCAACAGATACGACAAAGTTACCTCTTGCGGGTGGAACAATGTCAGGCCTTATTGATATGGGAACAAACCCTATTCAAAATGTTGTTG
>OJDW01000019.1_pt1 | contig 188033 bp, 161 predicted proteins | sample 1593131 | NCBI WGS metagenome assembly OJDW01 (sample SAMN05416874, study PRJEB24817) | seawater metagenome | isolation source: Sea water | place: Canada:Atlantic | collected 2013-11 | reverse complement strand
AGATCTACACGTAAGGAGTCGTCGGCAGCGTCAGATGTGTATAAGAGACAGTAAGAGGAATTTATTTACGTTTATATCTTTAGAAAAAATATCTATGTTTCTTAACAGACCTGTTTCATATTTCTGAGGGAACTTTATCTTTCCATAAAAGACTTCAAGCTTCCCTGGTTTTGGAATAAGTGACTCAAGATTAAGCGGGCTGGTAATATCGACAGTTAAGACCCGTGGATAACTGCTATTTTCCCATTTACCCTTTAAGCTAGCTCCATCACCATCTAGATGTAACTCAGGAGTCCATTCTCTTTTCATAGAAAAATAACGCCTGTATTTTACAAAGCCTTCAGTAAGGTTTTCTTTTATATTCAAGTTTTGCTCTTGAATCTTAAACCATAGAGTGATGCTTCCCCCTAAAGAATGGTATCTTGATTCTTGCTTTTGAGGGATGCGGGCTAAGATTTTTTTACCAAAGCTTATAGGCCTTTGTTCAATAGCGTTTAAAAGTGAGCCTCTTGAAGATTGATCGATTAATTGATTTGTGTTCATGATTTCTATAAAGTTATTAACTTCACTAGGCTCAAAGTGGAGGTCAATCTGAAAAGTACCGCCAACTACTTTTAGTAAGGCGAGTGAACTCAGAAAGTTCTTACTAAAACTTTCGATCATATTCTTCTCGAAGATTTCCTTAGAGAGATTACTCATCTTTCTTGAAAGGAGAGTCTTAGATAGCGCTTGCTCAAGAGCAAGTCGTCCTTGCTTCTTTATGGATTCATCATTCCTGTCGGTCCAAAGTTCAATCCTCATCTTGTTATTATTTGAAAAGAAGTCTCTTAGAAGAAGGGGATCGCTATTACTTAAAAGTTCCTGGCTTGAGGGAGCCCTTTGAGTTTTACCTTCATGGATACTCCAATAAGATTCAGTGTGATTGCGACTTATAAATAAGCAGGACACCCCTAAGAATAGGTAGATAAAGATAGATTTTTTGGCCTGTTTTCTCATTACACTTCCGACATAAAACTTATCGGAATATAGGCCTAGAAACTAAGGAGAGTTTGTTTAAAAAGAGGAAAGTAAGCCTTCGGAATTACTCTTCGTCTTCGTATTCTTCTGGGGCATGGAACTCCATAAACTCTTCAGTATACATGAGCTCTTTACTATCCTTTATATGATCTACGTAGAGCTTCCCAAAAAGGTGATCGAGTTCATGTTGAAAAACAGTGGCGGAAAAACCTTCAAGAACTAAGCTTTCTTTTTCCCCTGATAAGTTGAGGAAATCTACTTGAACTTTCTTAGGTCTTTCAACGTATCCACGTAGTCCTGGAACTGATAAGCAGCCTTCCCAGAATCCTTGCGGAGTCTCATCTATAACTTTTATGGTTGGATTGATGACAACATAAAGCGGGGTCTCTTCTGTTTCAGGGTATCTTTCTGAATCAGCAGGAACTCCTACAAGAGCTATTTGTTTACTCACGCCAATTTGAGGAGCGGCAATACCGATGCCTTCTTCAACTTCCATTGTGTCGAGCATATCTTGAACGAGGTTTTTTGTTTCAGGAGAGAGGATCTCTTCCTTGCTAAGGGGGGTTGCCAGTTCTCTAAGTACTGGATGTCCCATTCGAACGACTTTCTTTACTGCCATGAGCTATCTCCTAAAGAACCAACTTTGCCCTATTATACAACAATTTGTAAAATCTCAGGAGTAATGAGGAAATTATGAAGATTCTATTTGTTTGCTTAGGTAATATTTGTCGCTCCCCAACAGCTGAAGGGGTCTTAAGATCGCTCTGCTCTAACTCTGAGATTGACTGGGAGATAGACTCTGCTGGGACCAGTGGCCATCATATCGGTGAGAGAGCAGATGAAAGGATGAGAAGCCATGCTAGAAAGAGAGGCTATTCATTAGAGAGCCTATCTCGAAAGTTTGATCCCCATAAAGATTTCGAGGGCTTTGATAAGATCATCGTCATGGACGAACCCAACTTGCGGGATATTAAAAACCTGGATTTAAAAAAGAAGTATTCTTCGAAGATTGAATTGATGACCAAGTATTGTACTAAGTTTGAAGCCAGCAAGGTTCCTGATCCTTATTATGGCGGTGCTAAAGGCTTTGAAGTTGTCCTCGATATCGTTGAAGATGCCTGCCGAGGAATCATAAAGGTCCATACTTAAATGAAGAATGATAAGAACTATATTACTCCTAAGGGATTAAAGCGCCTGTTTGATGAACAGGAGTATTTAATTAAGGTCCTAAGACCTGAGACCACCAAGGTCGTTACTTGGGCGGCTAGCCTTGGGGACCGATCTGAGAATGCAGATTACCAATATAGTAAGAAGAAGCTTAGAGAAATTGATAGGCGTCTTAGGTTTTTGGCCAAGCGGATTGATAACGCAGTCTCAGTTGATCCCCTTGAGATTGATTCACAAAAGGTTCAGTTCGGGGCCACCGTTACTTTAGAAAATGAAGAAGGGGAAACAAAGACTTTTTCCGTTGTGGGGATTGATGAGACTGATACAAAAAAGTTTTATATTAGTTGGCGATCTCCTATAGGAAGTGCTTTGATAGGTAAGGAAAAAAATGATGAAGTCTTAGTTCGAACTCCCTTAGGAGAAGTCGAGTACAGCATTAGTCATATTGAATATAAAGTGATTGAAATGGAGGAGTGGAAATGCGTTTAGAAATTCCAGCTAGTCTTGGCGAAGTCATGGACAAGATAAGCATCCTTAAGATTAAGAATGAAATGATTACTGATGTTGATAAGTTAAAAGAAATCAGAAATGAAGAAGCCCAGTTAACTAAAAGAGTTGAAGAGCAGGGGTTGGATCTTGGAGATTTCCTCGATCAATTGCTGCAGGTCAATAGAAAACTGTGGAAAATCGAAGATGATATTCGAGATTTAGAAAGAAAAGGTCAGTTTGATAAAGAATTTATTGATTTGGCACGCAGCGTTTATATAACAAATGATCAAAGATTTGATATTAAAAACCGTATTAATTTAAAGTTCGGTTCTGATATCAAAGAAGTGAAATCTTACGAAAAGTATTAAGGAATTTTTATGAATGGAGCAACACCAATTTCTGTTGAACTAAAGCATCGCCTCTATGAAGAGTCTGTTCAAAATCACGAAGCTGATCTTGAATTTATGGAAGAGCAGTTTGAACATTTTAGAAAAAGAAAGCCTCGAACAGTAAGAGAAGACTTTGGTGGAACGGCTGCTATGGCCTGTGATTGGGTAAAGTTACATCCAGAGAACCGCGCTTGGGGAATTGATCTTGATCCAGAACCAATGAAGTACGGACAAGAGAATCATTACCAAAGATTAAATGACGAGCAGAAATCTAGAATGGAATATATTGAAGGCAATGTTCTTGAAGACTTTGATTTCAAAGCAGATATTATTGCGGCCTTTAACTTCTCTTATTTTATTTTCAAGAAAAGAGCGCAGCTTCTTGAGTACTTCAAGAAAGCTTATGAAGGACTTAATGATGATGGTATCTTTATGGTCGATATCTTTGGTGGAACTGAATGCTACGAAGAACAAGAAGAAGAAACTGAACACGATAATCATAGCTACTTTTGGGACTGTGATAAGTTCAACCCATTAACAAGCGAATGCCTTTATTATATTCACTTTAAGACCCATGAAGATGGGAAGAAATATGAGAAGGTTTTTACTTATGATTGGCGTCACTGGACTCCTATCGAGATTAAAGAGCTAATGGAAGAAGCAGGCTTTTCTAAGGTTTATACTTACTGGGAAGGCGAAGACGAAGATGGTGACGGGGATGGGGAGTTTACTCTTTCAGATACCGAAGAGAACTGTGAGTCTTGGGTCATCTATATCGCTGGATTAAAATAGTCGGGGATGGGTGAAATCTGCCCATCTTTACTCAAATTTATATGGCCCTATATCAGTGATATAATTGATATATGGTTGATAGTTCAAAGAAAAAAATCATAGTCGCGGATGACGAAGAAGGAATTCGCGACGTTTTCAGTATGATCATTGAATCAAACTTTGATCATGAAATCATTGAATGTGAAAGCGCGGCGGTGGCCATCGAGGCCATCAAGAAAGTAGGCAAGGTCGACTTAGTCTTTAGTGATTACAATATGGGGACTGATACGGGCCTTGATCTTTATAAATTTCTCATACAAAAGAACCTAAAAATTCCCTTTGCTCTTTGTTCAACCTATTCACCAGCGGATGTTAAAGGCTTTGAGAACTTCTTTGAAGATAATCCTCAGAATAGTTATTTTCAAAAACCTTTTAAGTCTGCCGATATAATCCAATACATTGAAAACTGCTTCTCAGACTTAACCAACTTTGACGAAGCTCCTTCAGAGTATGCTCGTATTGAGCCTCGGCGCTTTATGCGGGTAAATATTTCTAAGAAGCCTTTTAATATTTATGTTCGTTTAGCAAAGATGAAGTACGTAAAGATTGTAAGCGCTGGAGCAGAAGAGGGATTTGAAGTTGTTGAAAAGTACATCGCTAAAGGTGTTGAATTTATTTATATAAAAAGAGACGACTATCTAGAATTCGAAAAGTGCTCTTTAGGGGCGCTTCACAATAAATTTGAAAAGATAAAAGAAGATGGACCTAAAGAAGAAGTGATAGAGGTCGTTCTCGACTCTATAGCTTCAGTTCAAGACTATGTTCGAAATTTAGGGGTTAATGAACGGACAATCGAAAGCATTGAAAATGTTGTTTCGATGACTGAAGAGACCATAAAGAAGAATGATAAATTAGGGGATCTCTTAGGCCTTTTAAATTCTAAAGACGGGTTCATTAAAGATCACTCTTACTTAACTTGTTATATAGCCTGCTTGATAGCTGATAGGATGAGTTGGCAGTCTGAAGGAATCTGGAAGAATATTATCTTAGCCTCTCTCTTTCAAAACATTTCATTAGAAAATAACGAACATGCAAAGATCATAAACTTAGACTCCGAGGAGTTCAAGGCCCTAGATGAGAATGATCAAACAAGAATTAGGATGCATCCTCAGGACGCCGCAAAGATGCTTGAGTCCGCCAGTGATTACTTTCCTGAAGATACTAGGAAGATGATTCAAAACCATCATGAACAGCCTAATGGAAGTGGTTTTCCTAGAGGTCTCGATAGCAGCAAGGTCTCTCTTTTAGAGGGGCTCTTTATAATTTCAACAAATTTCGCAAGGGATCTTCTAATCTCAGGTTCTTTAAATAATATTATGATTATGGTTCAGGAGTATAACGAACTCTATAATAAGAGCAGTTATAAGCGCCCCTATCAAGGTTTCTTAAGCGCCTTTGCTAATATTATTTCTCTAGAGAAATAACCAGGTTCATTAAATTCTTATAAGTAAAAAGCTCTTTGTTCAAAGGACAGAAGATATTCTCTTCGTTGGCTTCATTAACAATTTCAACTAAATCGATGAGCTCAATTTCTTCTTCAAAGACATCATTAAGATCATCTCGGAGGGACTCTAGATCTTCTCCGACTCCAATCTTGGCCTGCTTCAAGATATTGAGAACCTTGTTTCTTCCTCTAAAATGTCTAAGGTTTGAGCTCATTAATTCAAGATAGAATTGTCCTTCATAACTAAAGGCGATGCCATTAGCTGAGCCTGCCGTGATAAGACCAGAATCTGTGCTTATAGCTCCATGAACCAAAGAGCCTGCTGTACTGGCCATGCCTTCAGAGACATGAGTAGAGGAAATCATAGGAGCTTTTACAGGGGCAACGATTGTATCTCTCTTATAGGCCTTGTAAGCCTCATCGCAAGCCGAGAAAGCTGATGACTGAAGAAAGATATAAGTACTTAAAATAATTAAAGTTTTCACGATTCATGCACCCCGTAATATAGATAGATTAGCTTTTACAAAGCTCCGCACAATAATGCAATCCAATAATCAATTTAGAATAAATTCTTCAAAGTTAAGCTTAGGATACTTCTTAGAGAGGGCATTTTTGACTTTTTTAGAGCTCTGATCGAGGACCATTACCTTATCTCCATCAGTTAGCTGAGTCTTCACCCAAGACATAATTGAGACGATATCAGTGTCTAGTGAATCACTCTGAGAATCGAGATGACCTAGGAAGAAGCTCTTACCAAAATGCTTGGTACAAAAGAGGTTCTTAGAAAGAGGCTCTTCTTGGTTCTTAACCATATTGAGTAAGAGACCATTAAGAAAATAGTCTAAGGCGTAGTAAGGTCTTGGGTATTTCTCAAGAGGCTCTGTAGTAATCCAGACAAGACCTCTTGTATGTTGATTAAGCTTTGATTGAAGTTGCTCAATATCAGAGTGCACAATCAATCCTTAGATAAAGCGTCTAGGATACCGTTGATAAATGAGAATGAATTCCCAGCTCCAAACTTCTTGGCCATGTTCACGCCTTCGTTAATAACGACAGAAGGTGGAGTTGAATCGATATGCTTAAGTTCGCAGGCGCAGATCATTAAGATGGCCAAGTCAATCTTATCCATATTCTCGATCTTCCAGCCCTTAGTTTTTTCCATTACTTTTTCTTCTAGAGGAGTCCAGTTAGAAAGAGTTTCTGAAATCAAACTCTTCGCAAAGGCTAAAGAGTCAGAGCTTAAGATATTATCAGGATGTTCTTTATCTTCTTCTGAATACGAACTTCTAAAATCAACTAGTTTTTTCTCTAATAAATCGGCGTTATTATCGCTAGGAGAATTCTTTAGTTCAGGTAATTGGTATTGATAAATAAACTTAAAAGCAAACTCTCTAGCTTTCGTTCTCTTACCTAGGTCTTTCACTTTATGTCCTTGTAGAAACTTCTATTTCATTATTTTTTAAGCTGGTTACAAATCCTTCAATATCATTGAAGTTCCAATAGAAGCTTGCAAACCTTACATAGGCAACAGGATCAAGTTGGCGCAGTTTTTCGGTTACATATTCTCCGATTAGCTTTGAAGGGACTTCTTTGGCCGGGTAATCTCGAAGCATTCCTTCGAGAGACTCAACGACATCATCAATTTGAGAACTAGAGATATCTGTTTTTTGACAGGCCTTCTTTAATCCTTTTAAAACTTTTTCTTTATTAAATGTTTCACGTCTTCCATCGGCCTTAACAAGAGGTGGGATCTGATGAACTATCTTTTCATGGGTGGTAAAACGAAATTCACACTTTTCACATTTTCTACGACGACGCACAGATTGACCTTCAAGCTGAAGCCTTGAATCAATTACTTTAGTTTCACTGTCGCTGCATTGTGGACAAATCATTTATATACCGGAAATTCCTTACAAAGGTCTTCTACCTCAGTTCTTATGGTCTTCAAAACATCCGCATTGTCTTTGTTTTTGATAGCTTCGACAATCCACTCTGCAATCTTTCCCATATGCTGAACATCAAGTCCACGAGTTGTAATAGCAGGAGTTCCAATACGAATTCCAGAGGTTACAAATGGTGAGCGTGTGTCACCAGGAATCATATTCTTATTTGAGGTAATAGCGGCTTCTTCAAGAATCTTCTCAGCTTCTTTACCAGTAACACCTAAGCTGTCTGTTTTAAGTAAAATTAAATGGTTATCAGTTCCACCTGAAACAATCCCAACACCTTTTGCTTGAAGGCTCTCTGAAAGGGCCTTGGCATTTTCAATGACCTTAGCTTGGTATTGTTTGTACTCAGGTTGTAGAGCTTCCTTAAAGGCAATCGCTTTAGCAGCAATCACATGTTCAAGAGGTCCACCTTGAATTCCTGGAAAGACGTTGAAGTTAACTTTCTTAGCTAGCTCTTCGTCAGTGGTAAGAATAATTCCACCTCTTGGGCCCCTAAGGGTCTTATGAGTTGTTGAAGTCACAAAGTGAGCGTGAGGAACTGGAGAGTCATGAACGCCCGCGGCCACAAGGCCTGCGATATGGGCCATATCCACCATAAGGTAAGCTCCAACACTATCAGCAATCTCTCTGAACTTAGCAAAGTCTAGAGCTCTTGGATAAGCAGAGGCTCCTGCCACAATCATCTTTGGTTTCTCGGCCTTAGCAACTTCTGCTAGGTGAGCGTAATCAATTGTTTCTGATTTTTCATCAAGTCCATAGCTGACGATATCAAAGAGCTTCCCTGAAAAATTAACAGGAGAGCCATGAGTTAAATGGCCACCTTGAGAAAGATCCATTCCAAGAACTTTATCTCCAGGCTTTAGAACTGAAAAGTAAACGGCCATATTGGCCTGTGAACCTGAGTGAGGTTGAACGTTAGCGAACTTAGCACCAAAGAGTTTGCAAACTCTATCGATTGCAAGTTGCTCGACAGTATCAACAAATTCACAACCGCCGTAGTACCTCTTTTTAGGAAGACCTTCAGCGTACTTATTTGTAAGGATGGTTCCTTGAGCTTCCATAACTGCAGGAGAGGCATAATTCTCAGAAGCAATAAGCTCCAGACCAAGTTCTTGTCTTGTTCTTTCCTTTTCAACAAGCTCAGCTATTTCTGAGTCCATTGTCTTCATATCTTTAGAATTAGGATGAAACCATGTCATGTCTATGCTCCTGTATATTTTTTTACAATAAGGGTCGAGTTCGTTCCGCCAAAACCAAAAGAATTATTAAGACCATATTCAAGATCAGCTTTTACGCTTTTATTGGGAACGTAATTAAGATCACATTCTGGGTCTTGGTTCTCTAAGTTAATTGTCGGAGGAATGATTCCTTCATGAAGTGCTTTGACAGTCATAATACTTTCAATCCCGCCTGCAGCACCAAGAAGGTGACCAGTCATTGATTTAGTAGAACTAACTTTTAGATCAAAAGCATGCTTTCCAAAGGTTTTCTTAATCGCTTTTGTTTCAGCAATATCTCCAAGAGGAGTCGAAGTTCCGTGAGCATTGATATAACCAATTTGTTCAGCTGAAATCCCAGCCGACTCTAAGGCCATTCTCATACTTGCGCAGGCACCATCTCCATCTGGATGAGGGGCCGTAATATGATGAGCATCAGAAGTGGCACCATGGCCTACAACTTCTGCGTATATCTTAGCACCGCGGGCTTTTGCTTTTTCATAGTTTTCAAAGACTAGAAGACCAGCACCTTCACCCATAACGAAACCATCTCGGCCTGTATCAAAGGGTCTTGATGCTTTTTCAGGTTCATCATTTCTTCTAGATAGTGCCTTCATATTGGTAAAGCCCCAAAGAGGAGTATCAACGATAACTCCCTCGGCTCCACCAGTGACAACTACGTCTTGTCTTCCTGATTCAATATCATAAGCAGCTGCGCTGATAGCGTGACTAGCAGAAGCGCAAGCTGAAGCAATTGTATAATTAACACCTTTAATTCCATGAAGAATACTTAAGAGACCTGAGGCCATATTAGGGATTATTGAAGGAATGAAAAAAGGAGAGACTCTTCTTGGACCTTTTTCAAGCCAAGTCTTACAAGTGTTTTGGATAAGAGGAAACCCTCCCATACCAACTCCTAAGATACAGCCAACTTTATAAGGATCGTAACCTTTAAGGCCATCTAAGAGGTCTGCGTCTTTTAGGGCTTCATGACATGTTTGAACAGCATAGTGAATAAACTTATCGTAGCGAGGTTGTTCACGTTCACTTAAGAGCGCGTCAGCAAGTTGAAAGTTTTTAACTTCGCCGGCAATCTTGACGGTTAGAGGTTCACTATCAATGTTTTCGATTTTACTGATTCCAGGCTTGCCGGCAATTGCGCCCGACCAAACATCATTAAGATTATGTCCTAGCCCACACATGGCGCCCATGCCAGTAATGACTACTCGGTTTCTTTTCATTGGATTTGTCCTATTTCAGCAGCATCTCCGAATACTTCGTTTCAACTGGGATCTGAAATACAGGTCTTCATGACCATAAAAAAAGCCCCGTTCGGGGCTCTCAATTCTTATTTCTTTTTTTCTAAATAGGTAACAACGTCTTGGATATTTTTAAGTCCTTCAGCATCTTCTTCAGGAATTTCTACTCCAAATTCATCTTCCATCTTCATCATTAGCTCAACGATATCTAGTGAGTCTAAATTTAAATCATCTACGAAACTCGTTTCTGCTTTAATCTTAGCAATGTCGATTTTCGTTGCTTCGCTAACGAGTTTAATAACTTTGTCTTCCATCATTTTCTCCGTGTTTTTTAACTATGAATTTTTATCTTGTTTTATATATAAATGCCACCGTCAATTTTAATCACTTCACCTGTAATATACGAGCTAGCTTTTGAAAGGAGGAAACTAACTAAGTTAGCAACCTCTTGGCAATCACCAAAACGATTTAATGGTATTTGGCTTAAATAGGCTTCTTTGGCCTTTTCATTCAAGGAATCTGTCATATCTGTTTGAATAAAGCCTGGGCATATCGCGTTGCATCTTATGTTGCGGCTAGCCAGTTCTTTAGCATATGACTTAGTCAGGCCAATCAATCCTGCCTTTGATGCAGAGTATGCAATTTGGCTGGCATTCCCCATTAGACCTACAACTGAAGAAATATTAACCACACTTACGTCTTCGGCCTTCAGAAAGCTTCTAGAGAGAACCTGAGAGAGCATGATGGCTCCCTTTAAGTTGGTGTCTATAGTCTGAGCTACATCTTCTTCTTTCATTCTTAAGACGATCTGATCTTTTGAAATACCGGCGTTGTTAACAAGACCTGTAATAGCACCATGCTCAGAGATAAAGGCATCAAGGGCCTCTTTCATTTGAGCGGTGTTAGTGATGTCAAAAAGAAGGGCGGTAGCATTAGTGGCCCCTGCGCTTTTAAGTTCATCTTTAAGAGAATTAGCAGCGTCTTCTTTTCCTTCTCTAAAATTGAAAACAACATGGGCTCCTTGAGTGGCAAGGGATAGGGCCAAGGCCTTACCGATTCCTCTTGTAGCTCCAGTGATGAGGATCTTTTTTTCTTTTAAGTCTGCATAAGTTACGTTCATGAGAGTGTTTCCTCTAGTTCGTCAAAAGCGCCTTCTTTATCAAGAGAGATCACTTTTATATTTCTATTAATTTTTCTAAGGAGTCCCATTAAGACTCTTCCCGGGCCCACTTCTAAAACTAAGGTGTCATCAGGAAGTGCTTGAATACTCTGAGTCCATAAAACAGATCCAGCCACTTGCTTGAATAGGTTTTCTCTTATGACGTCAGCCTCAGTACCAACTTCATATTCTTTGGCGTCAATATTGGCCACGTAGGGAATCTTATTTGGGTTAAACTCAACCGTCTCTAGGTGAGCCTTTAGGCTTTTTGCCGCTGGCTCCATTAGGCTTGAATGAAAAGGGGCAGAAACATTTAGTTCAATGGCCCTATGAGCTTCTTTGTAATTATCGCCAATCCATTTAACAGCGAGATCACAAGCGCTTGCATGACCGGAGATGACAATCTGATTTGGTTCATTAAAGTTTGCTGGCATGACTTGCTCTGATTCAGATGAACAAGCAGCGCAGGCCTTGATAATAATCTCTTCAGGAACCTTCATGATGGCAAACATCTTACCTTTCCCTGAAGGAACGGCTTCTTGCATATACTTTCCACGGAGATGAACGGCTTTAATGGCGTCTTCAAACTTTAGAGAGTCTGTTGCTACAAGAGCAGAATATTCACCAACACTATGACCTAGGACACGATCAATCTTTATGCCTTTTTTATCTAGGATTTCTTTCGCTTTTTGAAAAAGAGCAATTGAATGGGCAAGGATAGCGGGTTGAGTATTTTTTGTAAGAGTTAGGTCAGCGTCCGGACCTTCAAGCATAATCTTAGAGATGCTATAGCCTAAAGCTGTATTAGCCCTCTCTAAGTATTCATAAGATGAATGTCCCTCTAGTTGAGTTCCCATTCCTATGTATTGAGATCCCTGTCCAGGGAAAACAAGAGTTACTGATTTTGTCATAAGATTTCCTTAGTACCTAAGTAGGGTAGCACCCGAAGTTAGACCAGCACCAAAGGCATCAAATAAAACAAGATCCCCTCGTTTAATCTTTCCTTCTTTTATAGCTTCGTAAAAAGCAATAGGAATTGTAGCGGCTGATGTGTTTCCGTACTTACCAATGTTAACGATAACTTTTTCATCAGGGATACCGAGTAACTTTCCAGTAGTTTCGATGATTCTAATATTAGCTTGATGAGGAACTAACCAATCGATCTCGTCCATGCTCACGCCAGCTCTCTTCATAACAGTTTTAGCGTTATCAGCTAGAGTTCTTGTGGCGACCTTAAACATATCTCGCCCCTTCATTTGCATGAAGTGGGTTCTATTATCTAAATGTGATTGAGCAATGGGTTCAACAGATCCACCAACTGGTTGATCGAAGAACTCAGCTCCAGTTCCATCAGCACCTAAGATGCCTGACAGGACTTCTGATTGATCATCTTCATCGTTTCTTCCAATAATGGCAGCGCCGCAACCATCGCCAAAAAGAATACAGATACTTCTATCTTCCCAGTTTACCTCACGGCTTAGCATCTCTGATCCAACCACAAGAACGTTCTTAACCATTCCTGTTTTGATCATAGAATCTGCCATGTTGATTCCGTAAACAAAGCCAGAGCAAGCGGCAGCAATATCAAGAGCAGCGCACTTATTAGTAATGCCTAATTTTGTTTGAAGAATACACGCGCTGTTTGGAAGTTTCGCGTCCGGTGTTACAGAGGCGAAAAGAATCATATCAATATCATTTGGCTCTAATTTTGCTTCAGCTAAACAATCTTTTGCAGCATTAAGGGCCATGTCAGTGGGAAATTCTCCACCTTCAGTAGAGCAGATTCTTCTTTCGCGAATACCTGTTCTAGTAAAAATCCATTCATCATTTGTTTCTACTGTTTTAGATAAGTCATCATTAGTCATGACTTTTTTAGGTAAGTAGATACCGGTGCCTTTAATCTTTGATTTATACATACATAACGCCCGTTTTTGTTAAGTGGACTTTATACAGCTTTCTTCTGGAAAGTGGTTATAAGGTGCACAAAAAAACCCTTAATTCTAACGAAAATTCGTCAGGATTAAGGGTAGGATGTATTCTTTTGATTTCGAACTAAATTGGCAAGAAGTTATTCTTCGCCTTCGTCCTCTTCACGATCAGCCTTTGTTTCAAAGATTTTTTTACCTTTGTAGTAACCAGAAGGAGTGATGCAATGTCTCTTAGTTAATTCACCAGAGGTTGGATCAGTAATCGTGTTTACGTTGTCATATAATTTATGGTGTTGCCCCGCACGTCTTAGACCTTTACGAGAAACACTGGTTTTTTTCTTAGGAACTGCCATTTTTTACTCCACTTTCAGTAATATGAATCACGTATCATTACGTTATTGCACATAGGAAGTAAAGCTTTGGATCGGGGATCGGAGCATTTTGCGCTTCGCGTATGGTCGCTATCCGGCATTGATAACTAAAATAGAGGCATGAAAATATTGCTATGCGGCTTCATGGGCTCTGGAAAAACCACGATTTTTAAACGACTTATGGAGAATTCTCCTAAAGTCCTCGGTTTTGATTTAGATAATTTGGTCCAAGAAAAAATTTCTTTGGATGGCGAAGATTTAGGTCAGGCGATTGAACGGATTGGCTTTGAAGAGTTCAGATTAGTTGAAAGTCATCTTTTAACTGAAAAACTTAAAGAACAGGGTGATTGTCTTATTTCTTTGGGGGGAGGAAGTCTCTCTCCTGAGATCCTAGAGCTGATCTCTAAAGACAAAGGGGCAAAGCTGGTCTGGGTTAAGACTGACTTTGAAACCTGCTGGGAGAGAATTTCAGGCTCAACGGAGAGGCCTTTGGTTAAAAAAGGGAAGGAAGCTCTTAAGCAACTCTTCGAAGAACGTGAGGCCATATATTGCAGCGCGAATATTGCCTTGGAAATTGAGGCTCAGCAAAGAGTTTCAAACTTCGAAGAATTAGACGATGAGTGCCAAGTTAAGGCATAATTTTGGTTGAGCCAGGAAGGCTTACTAGGAGTTATTATGCGAAGCATTGATCATAGAACAAAAACCGAAAAAGCGCCTTTATCAATCGCTCTTCTCATGGAAGATATTTCTGAAGCAAAAGAGATCTCTGATATCTTGAGAAAGACCGGAGTTCTTCCTTATATCTATCAAGACTTAAAAACATTTTGGTTTGAAACTCTAGAGAAGATTCCTTCACTATGTATTATTGATGTAAAGATGATGACTGATGGAGAGCTTCTTTTAAAGAATCATCCTTATATAAAAAATGAACAACTGCCTTTAGCTTTTTATCATAGAAAAGAAACAGAACCTCTCTTGTATTCAACTTATGAGATCTTTAATTTTGGAACTGTTAGTAAAGAACAAAGTTTAAAGGGACAGTTAAAGTCACTTCTTAGACGTTTTAATAAAATGAGTACGGCCGAAGAAGAAAAACTAAATCTCAATATTGAAAATAAGAAACTCTCAAATCAAGTTGGGAGAATAGTCGCTTCTCATGAAAAAGGTCGCGAGAATGAATTCTATGATCAACTCTTAAAATCAATTGTTGGAAGACTAGAAATTCAAAAGAAGGCTGAGGATTTTTATTCAGCAGCAGAAATTGTTTTATCTTCAGTTAAAGAAATTAAGCAGTTCTCTATTCTTGAATTAAGTCATAATGCTCAAAAGCTAGTCTCACCTAAGCTCTTCCATTCTAAGTTCTGTCATGTTCCTAGCCTTTGGTTAGGGCAGGCTTCTAATAATGGAATTGAGTTCTTTGCTCAAAACATGGCCTCTCAAGTGGTTCTTGATCTAATGGGAGGAGATATCATGTCTCTTAATATTAGAGATAGAGATGATAATCCAAAGCTTATTATTTTCGTCAAAGTAGATGATCCCGAATTTCTTACCAATTTTGATTGGGAGTTATTAGAGAGATACTTAAGTGGATATCTATGTCACTTCCTTTGGAAACAGGATTCTTTTTTAGAAAAAGACGAAACCATTTGGAACCCGTGGCAATTATTTTCAAAGCTAGATCAAGTTAGGTTTGGAAAAATAAATTCTGATCCTGACGTTTCTGAAAAGAATAAATGGGAAGATGAATACACTCTTTTAGATATTGATTTTTCCAATTTAGTTGGGCTTGTTAAAGAAAAAAAATTAGTTCGCTTTTATTGGAATCAATTCTTTCAAGAGTTCTTTAGTCGAATGATTAATCAAAAAAAGATGGATGCAAAGATCTGTCCTATTGGCGTTGAGCATGTAGGGCTTCTTGTTCGAACTGAAGAAGCGATGAAAGTCATGAATGATGTCAAGGCCTTTGCTTTAAGATACCCTTACTGGCGCTACTTTGAAGATGCCGATATCATTCTTTCCAGAAATATGAAGCCTGAAGTTAAGATGATTCCATTGTCAAAAGACGCTTATATGAACTTCTTAGACAGCTTAGAGGTAGATGAGGACTTTGATTTTGCAAAGCCACTTAGTCTTGAAGAGAAGCCAAAAATTTGGAGACCAGCTCCGAGGTTAGACGCTTAGTAGATGAGATTTAAAACGGAACTCAATGTTAACCTTTCAGTCCTAGAAAGAAATTTTCAAAAGTTATCGAAAATTATAAGAGGCAATGAAATTATCTTTATGGTTAAGGCCAATGCCTATGGGCATGGCCTTGTTAGCACAACTCGTTTTGCCAATGAAGTTATCGGCATCAAAGAGTTTGGCCTAGCCTCATTAGGAGAAGCTATAAAGCTTCGGACTGAGTTACCAGGGCTTAAATTTGAGGCGAGTGTTTTTTCTGAGCTTCAATTTAGCAATGATGAGCTTCGTGAATTGTACCAAAGCCACCGAATCATTCCTGTTATTTCTGATTTAATCGACTTAGAAATATTCTTAAAAGACCCTGGATTTAAAAACTTTCCTTTAAGACTTCATTTTAATACTGGCATGAATAGGCTTGGTGTTGAGATGGATCAAGTTGAAGAAGTAGTAAATCTTTTAAAGAAAAGTGGAAGAAGATCTATTGATCATCTGATGACCCATTTTGCTTGTGCCGCAAACTCTATGAAGACGAATTCTCATAACAAAAGACAAATAAAGAATTGGGAAAGCCTCAAATCTTCTTTTAAGGGGAGCGGGGTTTCGGTAGATCAAACATCAATCTCAAATTCAGGGGCAATAGAACAAGGGGTTGGATTTGATGAATCTCATGTTAGGCCAGGGCTTATGCTTTATGGACCAAGTTCTTTGATTCCACCTATTAGGAATCAATCTCTTTGGCAGGGAGAAAATATCTCCACGCTTAAGACTGAAGTACTCAAAGTATTCAAAGTCGATCGTGGCCAGCCTGTTGGTTATGGAGCGACTCCGAGTCCGGAAGCTGGAGAAGTTGCCGTGATAGCTTTAGGTTATGGAGATGGTTTTCAGACCACATACCAGAGCTCTCATATGGCAGGAGGAAGAGTCCTTGGACGAGTAAATATGGATATGGCGCAAGTCTTTTACGAAGGCAGTTGCCCCTATAAAAGGGGAGATATGTTTCAAGTTTGGAATAATGAGCAAAGCTCTGTCATGGACCTTTCTGATGAATCAAGAAATACGCCTTATACTCTTTTTTGCTCCCTAACTGAGCGAGTTCCCAGAACATATTCGAAGGCCTAAACTCGAGTTTTTTTATCTGATATTCTTTTAGAAGAAATACTTGAACCTATAGCAAAATATTCAAGGACCATGTAAACTTAGAACAGGCTAAATGCTTAGATTTAAACATAAAAACTCGCTTTTATAGGAAGCGCCCTTTTATAGATATGATAAAAGAAAAAAACTGGCTCATTCGAACTTCGAATTTTCAGATACTAGGTCCAGTATCTAAAGAAAAGATTATCGAGTTCTTAAACAAGGGTTCCCTGAAAGGGGAAGATGAAGTGACTTGTGGAAATGGCTATTGGTTTTTAATTAAAGAACAAGACCTCGTTGAAAAATACCTTTTAGGAAATATTCCTCAAACCTTTAACCCTATCTCTGAAGCGCCCAACGTTTTAACGGCGAATAATTCAGCAGAGCAAACGGGTACTCATAATAAGATTACAAAACCAATTAAAGCTAAGGAAGCTGGCGTTGACGAAGTTATCCTTCCTGACGATGGAGATCTTGAGTATCCAGACATGGGATCTCCTTCAGGGGATATGTCACTCGATGCTCTTGATACAAGCCCAGCTCCTTCTGTGGCCCCTGCTGCCTCAAAACCTATCCCTGTAGAAGTTAATCCTGAAGATGAACTAGAAGGTCTTCTCCCTGGGGATGATGACTTAGAATATCCTGATATGGATATGGGATCTGATTCAGAAGCGACAGATGATAATATTGTTCTAGATGAATTTGACGAAGAGACGAATCCTTCAATAAGTGAATTCGAAGAAGAAACGGACCCTGGAATTACGCCATTAGAGGCAGTAGTAGAACCTGTGAAAGCACCGGCACCAACTCCAGCTCCAGAAGTTATAGCTGTTAAGAAAAATATAGCTGCTCCAAAAGCTAAGGTCCCTCGATCTAGCGCTGGGAAGAAGGCTCCTAAAGTCAGAAAGAAGCAACGAAACGATAAGTTACTTTTTGCTCTTACCGCTATCTTTTGCGTCACTTTTCTTGTGGCCTCCGTCATCTTTTATTATAAAAAAGTCTTAAATAAGCCACTTCCTTTTATAGGAAATCAGGTTATGGAAATATTTATCCCTAAAGTGCATGCTCAAAGTAGTCTTGTTAAAAAAAAAGCCTTTTTAATTTTAAAGATATAGCTGGAGACGATTTAGTTTTTTCTCCTACTTTAAATATTAAAGGTTTTGATATCAAAGCCTCTCAAGTTCCTAATTTAATAAAGTGTGAAAGAGTTAAAGACTTCTTTGTTAAATTCTATATTCTTTTATCAAAATCGGAAGAAAGAACGAGTAGCTTTGAAGAGTTTATTAATAGATGCTTCTTAGAAATGGATAAGAGTTTTCTCATCTTATTAAATCTAAGCAAATCTGACTTAAGGGACTCAAAGACTTTAAGTAAATACTTAGTATCCTCTGGGGCGAATATTGAGCAGCAAAAGACAGTGCTTTCAATCTTTGAATTAAAGAGAAAGTTCAATAAGCAAGTCTCATTGGTGGAGCGCTTCATTGAAGTATCATCAATTGCCATTGAAAACCCACCGAAAACCTTAAAATACAAAGACCTCTATTCCCATTTGAAGTTTGCTGAGGATGTACCCATTCAAAACCCCTTAAGGCTCTTACTTGAACTCTCTGTAGCTCTCAGAACCGATAATAAAGAATGGGTTCGAAAGTTAGGCAAGAGATTGGTCAATACTTCTGATCTTCAATTCGCTTCTTATATTGAACCAAGAAAGTTTACTAATAAGCTTTACCTACAATATATCGAAGCTCTATTTGATACTTTAAATTTGATGAAGGTTAAGAAGTTTGATCCAATGCTTGTAAGAATGATCGCCACTAGGTTGATCTTCTTTCTTCCTACTAAAGAAAAGTCTAGGTTCACTTCTTATTTTAACGCGAACTGGTCTTTGAATGAACTCCGAGAATTTGTGACGAGCCGGGAATACGGTCAATCAGGAATTGGGTTATGGTTTAATGTTTTAGAAAATAGGACCACAAAATCTGAAGTGAATAACTTCTTGGATGGTGTTCTAAAAAAGAGTGCCATCAAAAGAATGCCTAGAGAAGAGTTTTGGATTCTTAAGTATTTTTATCCAGGTGATGATAGAAGAGAGTTGTTGGACAAGAGGTTAGAGAAGTTCGTGAAGAAAACGACGAGTATACATGACAGCTTAGTCTTAAGTGAGATTCTCGAAAAAGAAGCTATACAGAAAACACTAGGGAAATTCGATAAAAGCTATATGAGACCACTTTTTAAAGTAAAGAGAGATGTTTATCAAGAAGTACTGAGAAGTGGACTCCCTTCGCAATTTGCTTTATATAATCTCTTTTTACTTGGTGAAAAAGACACGGATCTTTTTTGGTGGTATGTCTTATGAGTGAGAGAGTTTTTATTTATCCTACCGATACTGTCTGGGGAATAGGTGGTTCTATTCATACTAAAGGCATGGCCCTCTTAGTTAATAAGATAAAAGGGCATCAAGAAGTTAAGCCGCTTTCAGTCCTTTTTTTAAACCTTGATATGCTCTCAGACTATTTTATGCTGGAGCTTCTTGATCGTGATTGGTTAATTCACCTTTTTCAGCTAGAAGCAACCCTTGGACTTCCAGTCAGTTGGCTGAAAAAAGAGATTCCAAAAGAAGCTTATTCTGGATCAGATTTTATCTGCGTTAGGGTTTTAGATACTAACGAAATCTCGTCTATGTTCTCTGTATCAGGAGGACCAGTCTATACAACTAGTTTTAACTTAAAAGGTGAAGCAGCGCTCTCATCTTTAGAAAAAGTAAAATCCTTAAAAGAAAAGATTGCTCCTAATGCACAGCTTTTCGAATCTACAGAAACATTAAGCGGTCACTCTTCAACCATCGTAATTATTAGTGAGACGGAAGACTTTAAGATTCTAAGATCAGGAACTAGAGTAGGGGAAATTGAAGAACATCTCAAATTACTCACAACCTGAATTCTATCATTTTGCTGAAGAGTCTCTGGAGCTTGTTGATTTTGCCTCTAAGGTTTTAGCTCTAAGGAATGATTTGAATACAGCGATTGATTTTGGAGCTGGTTGTGGTGTCATAGGAATTGAAGCTCTACTCAAAAATCCAAGTATTACATCAATGACATTTCTTGAAGTTCAAAAAGAATTTATAAAACATATTGAAGAGAACTTAATCCAAGCCGAGATAAATAATGCTAAAGTTATAAATCAATCCTTTAGTCAATTTCAAGGAAAGGCAGATATTATCTTTTCCAATCCTCCTTATTTTAAACCTGGGGCAGGGAAAGTTTCAGATAAAAGGAATAGGCAAGTATGCCGTACTTTTGAAATTGATGGCATTGAAGTTTTCTTTAAAAAGATGAAGGAAGTGATTAACAAAGAAGGCTTAATCTTTTTTTGTATTAAAGATGAGAAGTATGTTGAACCATTTCTGAATTCTTTTAAGCTCATTCAAAAGAAGAAAACGAACTCTGCCTACTTATTCTGTTTGTCGAGACTGGATATAGATTGAAGTTAGCCTCTCTCTTACTTCTTCAGACTCAATATCTTTAAACTCTATTTCGGCCTGGGCCCGAAGCTTTCTGAACTCCGGAGAGTAAGGGTGAAAGGCCTTCTTAATCTTTTCTTCTTGAACTTGATCGACTCCAGCGCGTTCTTCGGCCATTCGTTTTTGTTTTTGAAAGTAAGTGGAGTCAGTCTTAAAATAAAGAGTTCTAAGTGAGCCTTCTAGACTTGGAAATTTTTCTTTTATCTTTGCTAGTAGCTGAACTTCCATAAATTTCAGCTGCTCCGAATAGGCGGGATGGTCTGTTAGGATTGTAAGTGAACGACGAGTATTCTTAAGGGGAATAGTATGCTTAGCAAGACCCGGGCCTATAACCTCTGACCATTTTTGGATCAGTTTAATAAAGTCGAAGGCCTCGCCTTGACCAGGTTTTTTTACCTTATTTGAATGAAAGCTGAATTTATGGTTTTTATTAAGATCAGAGGAAGAAAGACCATCTTTCAGAAGTTTTCCTAACTGCTTGAAACCATTTTTTTTTGCCAATTTTAATTCCCGAACAATAGCCAACCGAGGGACTAGAACGCTATAGTTCCCTTGTGAGACTATCTTTTCAAGCATTATTTCTAAATATTAAGGTCGTAGGCTTATTGCTTCTTTGCCTTCTTGTTTCATGTTCGGGTTATCGCGTCAAAAACTCTTCTAACCCCTTTGATTCTTATAATATTCGTAAACTGACTATCCCTATGTTTGTAAATCACTCAAACATTGCTAAGGCCTCTGTTCCGTTTACGAGAGAGATCTCAAATGTACTTTCTAGTTATCCAAGCCTTAGGGTTTATCAAGGTGAGGACACAGATGGGGTTGATGCTATCTTGATTGGTATTGTAACGACACCTAAGTACAGAGAGGAGACCTTTAGTACTAGGACAGAGACGACCTCTCAGGCTTCAAGGAAATTGATCAGTTCTACAGGGGGAAGGGCCAGGTTCTTTATCCCAACTTCAACTTCGTATAGAACCTATCTTAGGTTAATTCTTATTAAGAACCCAACCTCTCAAGAAACTCAGATGGCCCGTTCTGAACTAGTAAAATATCTACAAACTAATCCTATGAAGATTGTTTTCAATCATGTCATGGAGCTCGAGGGCTCCTTTGGACGGGAGGCTGGAGATACGATCTCTCCTGATTCTCCAGGAACGGTTAACTTTACAAAGAATAAAGGCAACTTTGAAAAAAGCTTAAGCGATACGGCCAAAGCCGCGGCGATTGAGTTCAAGGAAACGGTGCTTGATGTCTTCTAAGTGGCGACCATGGGACTTTCTTAAACATCATCCTGAAGTTATTGATAAAGACAATATGGGTCTAACTGTTCTTTATTGCTCCGACCCCTTTGTAGAGAGAATCCTTCGCAATAAGATCGACTTTAAGAATTGGTTTGGGCAATCGGCCCTTATCACAAGTGCTATGGAATTTACTCCTGATTGGATTGAAGAAAATATCTTAACCCTTTCTCTTTTTGGCTCGGATCAACCCATTTGTGTCCTTCAGGCAGGTCATCTCACTGCAGCTAGTAAGCGTTTTGTTCTAGAGAATGATCTCAATGAATCTGGAAGGCATCTTATTGTCTTCATGAACGGTGATAAGAAGTTCTTTAATGAGTGGCAGAAAAAAGCTAAGGGTACTTTCTTACAAGTGGAAGAGCCTATGTTTTGGGAATTTGGAAAGCTTCTCACTTATTTTGCGGATGAGATGTCTATGCGTCTTCCCATGAATATTCAGAACTATCTTCTCGAAGCTGTTCCTCAAAAATCTTCAGATATGGTTAACGCCCTAAAGAGTATTAGGCTTAGTTTTGGTACAGGTCCTTATCAATTGGATCAAGTTAAGATCATTATCCCTCCCACGCGTTTAGATCAGTTTAAGCTGGCCTCTCTATTAGGAGGCAAGAAGTTATCTCAATTCTATAAAGAACTAGAAAAATTACAAATGGACCCAGAAGATCAGATGCTCTTCTTTAAATTCCTTCAGGGTCATCTTCTAAAACTGATAGATACTTCTTATGTAGATAAGAAACCTAGGCCTTCAAAGTATGATAAAGAGATTCTCGCTCACGGAGTTTTATGGGAGAGAGGGGAATTACAGAAGTTAATTAGAAGTTTTAGTGAGCTAGAGATACTAGCAAAGACAAAGAGTCCCTATATAAAAGAGAAGATTAGAACCCTTCTACTAGGCGAACTATAAAAAAAAGCCCGTTTTTCAACGGGCTTGATATCAAAATAATTTTTTTAAATTTTCTTAAAGACTATTTACTTGGTTCGTTAAACGAGAAGTTTTACGTCCAGCAGTATTTGTCTTGATGATTCCGTTTTTTGCCATGATTGCAAAGTGTCTCTGAACCTTTCCAAGAAGAGTAGTAGCTGTTGCTTTGTCTTTTTCTTCAATAGCTGTACGTATTTTCTTAACGACAGTTCTTGCTTCAGAAGTCACAACTCTGTTTCTTGCAGTTCTAGTGATTGTTTGTCTTGCTCTTTTGGCAGCTGATTTATGATTGGCCACAATATTTTCCTTTCCGCTTTGCTCCTATGGAGCGTCAACTAACTAAATTAAGGCTTATTTCTAATTCAATCAAGGTGAGATGACAACATGCTAGAACGATAAAAGACAAAATTTATTATGCGCAGCGCACAGGCCAATAAGAGAGGTCAGCTAACTTGTTTATCTTACTAAGAAACGCTAGTATGCGGTCATTTTAAATTCCACTATAAAGAGGTAACTATGTCGACAATTTCATCAATTGGAGTAGTTGGTGCGGGTCAGATGGGCCGCGGGATCGCTCAAGTTGCGGCCATGAATGGTTTTACAACTAGTATTTGTGACGCCAACGAAGAAGCATTAAAGGCTGGAATGGCCTTTATCGAAAAACAAATGAAGCGTGGGCTTGAAAAAGGAAAATGGGATCAAGCCAAGGTTGATGAGACCCTAGCTTGCTTGAAGCCTGTTCTTGGTGTTGATGGTCTAGGCGATTGTGATCTCATTATCGAAGCTGCTACAGAAAATAAGAAAATTAAATTTGAAATCTTTAAGTCTCTAGATAAGATTGCTAAAAAAGGCGCTATCTTAGCGACGAATACTTCTTCTATTTCAATTACAGAGATCGCTGCCGTTACAAGCAGACCAGAGATGGTTGCAGGAATGCATTTTATGAATCCTGTTCCTGTGATGAAATTAGTTGAAGGCATTAGAGGACTTGAAACTAGCACTGAGACATTTGATGCTGTTGAAGAAGTTTCCGTTAAGATGGGAAAGGTCTTTATTAAGGCTAACGATGTAGCTGGTTTTGCTGTGAACAGAATCCTTATGCCTATGATCAACGAAGCAGTTTATACGTTATATGAAGGCGTTGCTGGAATTGAAGATATTGATCAGGCCATGAAGCTTGGTTGTAATCAGCCAATGGGCCCTCTAGAGCTTGCAGACTTTATTGGTCTTGATACCTGTCTGGCGATCATGGAAGTTCTTCATGATGGGTTAGGGGATACAAAGTATCGTCCTTGTCCTTTATTAAAAAAATATGTATTAGCAGGAAGATTCGGGCGTAAGTCTGGTCGTGGTTTTTACGAATACAATAAATAAGGAAAACTATGTTTAGTCTAAAGAATTACGAGACAATCCTTTTTGAACAAGAAAACTCAATTGGTAAGATTACAATCAATCGAGAATCAAAGCTTAATGCTTTGAACTCAAATGTTTTAAAAGAATTGAAAGATCTTTTAGAAACTATCATCAATGAAGATAAAAATTATTCTATTAGAGGTCTTGTCCTAACCGGAGCAGGGGATAAAGCCTTTATCGCTGGAGCTGACATTTCTGAAATGAATGGAATGACCACTGCTGAAGCTCAGGGCTTTGGAAAACTAGGTCAAGATGTCTCTCTTCTTTTCGAAAAGATTAAGGTTCCTGTCATAGCTGCTGTTAATGGATTTGCCCTTGGCGGTGGATGTGAAATGGCCATGAGTTGTGACTTTATTTATGCCACAGAAACTGCAGTGTTTGGTCAACCAGAAGTTAAGCTAGGCCTTATTCCTGGCTATGGTGGAACTCAGCGCTTGGCGCGCTTGATTGGAAGAAACAAAGCGAAAGAAATTATTTATACAGGAAGAAATATCAAGGCCGATGAGGCTCTAAACCTAGGCTTAGCGGTCAAGATGTTTAGTACGAAAGAAGAAATGCTTCAAGCAGTAGAGGATACCTTTAGCAAGATCCTTAGGAATTCTCCACTGGCCGTAGGCGCTTCGAAGAATGTAATGAATTTAGGAAATGATTTAACTGTGGCCCAGGGGCTAGAGTGTGAGCTTCAACAGTTCGCAGAGATCTTTTCTTCAGCTGATATGAAAGAAGGAACCACGGCCTTTATGGAAAAACGTGCTCCTCAATTTACGGGAAAATAAGATGAGTATTGAGAATGATTACAAAGAAGTAAGAGACATGGTTGCCAAGTTTAGTGATGCAGAAGTCGGGCCAATTGCCGCCTCAATTGATCACAACGGTAAGATTCCAGAAGAGTTGATTAAGAAACTTTCTGAAAATGGTTTTATGGGAAGCTATGTTCCTGAAGAATACGGCGGAGCTGGGATGGATTATGTCTCATACGCAATCATCATCGAAGAGATCAGCAGAAGCTGCGCTTCAACTGGTGTTCTTATTTCAGCGCATACTTCTCTATGTACTTGGCCTATTCTTGAATTCGGAAGTGATGATCAAAAGAAAAAATACTTACCTAAGCTTGCCAGTGGTGAACAGATTGGTTGCTTTTGTCTAAGTGAACCTAATGCGGGATCTGACGCTGGTTCATTAACTACCTTTGCTGAAGATAAAGGAGATTATTATGAAATCTCTGGAACGAAGAACTGGATCACTAACGGTAAAGAAGCCGGCATCGCGATTGTTTTTGCAAAGACCACAAAGACTGATGATCATAAAGGAATGTCTGCTTTTATTGTTGAAACCAATTCTGAAGGTTTCAATATTATGAAAGAAGAAGATAAGCTTGGGATCAAAGGCTCTTCAACAACTCAAATCATTCTAGAAAAAGTAAAAGTTCCAAAAGAAAATCTCTTAGGACCTTATGAAAAAGGCTTTAGGATTGCCCTTGCCACTCTTGATGGTGGACGTATTGGTATTGCAGCTCAGGCCCTTGGGATCTCATGTGGCGCCTTTCAATACGCTCTTAAGTATTCAACTGAGAGGGTTCAGTTTGGTAAGCCTCTTTCAAATCTTCAGGCCATCCAGTTCATGCTTGCGGATATGAGCACTAAAATAGACGCGTCACGTCTATTAATTATGGATGCCAGTGAGAAAAAAGATAATAAAGAAAGTTATAGTAAACGCTCAGCGCAAGCGAAGGTTTTCGCCTCTGAAGCTGCCATGTGGATAACAACTAAAGCTATTCAGATTTGTGGTGGTAACGGATATACCAAAGAGTACCCAGTTGAGAGGTTCTTCAGAGACGCTAAGATTACTGAAATCTATGAAGGAACATCAGAAGTTCAACGGATTGTTATTGCATCCCTTGAGCTGAAAACTGTTAACTAGTAATTGCCAAGAAAAGGCACACAGGGTACCAATAACCTCTGTTAATGCTTAGAAATTGGCGTTTAGTGCGCAGCATCCACAAGGAACATCGTGCTTAAAAAAATTTTGGAGAAAGTTAATATGGCTAAGAAAAAAGTAGCAAAGAAAAAAGTAGCTAAAAAGAAAGTCGCTAAGAAAGTTGCTAAGAAAAAAGTAGCCAAAAAAGCTGCAAAGAAAGTTGCTAAAAAAACAGCTAAGAAAGTGGCTAAGAAAAAAGTAGCAAAGAAAGTTGCAAAGAAAGTTGCTAAGAAAGTTGCTAAGAAAAAAGTAGCTAAAAAAGTAGCTAAAAAAGCCGCGAAGAAAAAAGTTGCTAAAAAAGCAGCTAAGAAAGTTGCTAAAAAGGTAGCTAAGAAAGTTGCCAAGAAAGCTGCAAAGAAAGTAGCCAAGAAAGTTACTAAGAAAGCAGCACCTGCAAAAAAAGAAGCCAAGGCTAAAGCAGAACCTGCCAAAAAGAAGGTAACGAAAGCTGCCGCTAAGAAAGCTGCTAAGTCTAAGAAACCTACAGAAGCTGAAGAGAAGAAAATAAAATCAAAGATTGTTGAAGAAGTAGCTGTTCTTGCTGAGGCTAACCCTCTAGCAGATATCTTTGAAGCTATTCGCTCAATGGAATTCTTTATTCCTGAGACTGACGAATGCTATCAAAAGAACTGTGAAAACCCAGCGTCGACAATGGGATATTGCCGTTACCACTATATTTCTAACTGGAATGAAGTGAAGCGTAAGGAAAGTATCCTTGAAGAAGGAAAACTTCAGGATCTCATCGAAGACTTAGTTGGTAAGTATCCACTTAAGCATATCGAAAGCATCTTAACTGACCTTAAAGACGATAAATCATTCTTTAATATCTTAGGTGAACTTAATATTGAATCTGATGATTTTGACGATAGCGAAGACTTTGATGGTGATGATGATCAAGACATCGCAATTGAGACTTCGGTTGTTGCTAAGCCTGGTTTTGATGAATGACCTGCGAGTAAAACAGTCCAGTGGACTGTTTTAACGCTGAGTCATCCTAAAGCGACGGCCAACCGGAAGGGCGGCCCAAAGCACGCGGAGTATCTCTGCAAAAAATCAAAACCCATTTAAAAAGAACGTCCGCTCTCGCTTTGCCTTCACGGACATACATCGCATCCTGCGAATAAGCGCGCGGAGTATCTCTACAAAAATAAATAATACTTTAAAGAACGGCCAGCTAGATTAGCAGGCTTTTTTTTAGCCAAAAAGTCTAACCCTCGAACTCATCACCAAGAAGTGCATCCGCCATCAAGCTGAGGCCAATATTTTCACGAGTAATCTTATAATGAAAGGCCTTATCCTTAACCTTTGATTCTTCCCAGTCACTTGAGTAGATAGTTTCATTTGGATCTTCTTCTAAATTAAAAAAGTTGTCGAAGAAGAAGCCAATGCTATCGACGAGTAAGTTTAGGATATCTTCAGGGTTTTCTTTCTCATTAAGATCGGCGCTGGCCATATAAGTAATGGGAATAATTGTTTCTAGCTCTTTATCTAATAGACTGACGGCCAAAACTAGTTCAGTTGGGTATGTGATGGCGTGGATATCAATATACAGATCCCTTGCATCACATTGAGGCTTATAAAGACCTTCAAGGATATTCTTGACCTCTGCGGTCCATTTTTTTGGAAAAAAATTCGCTTTAACTGTCTGTTCTTTCCTAGAAAGCATTTATTACCTCGTTCAAAACTTTGAGTCGGGACTTTACACTAGGAGTTATACGAGGACAAGGAAACGAATTATGCACTTAGTTAATATCGAAACAGTTAAAGCAAAAGTTTTTATTACGCTAGAAGGCAAAAGAGCCGCTGACACCTTCGAGGTAGTTCAAATGAATGAGAACTTCCTTAAGATTAAGGGTCGTATTCCAGTAGAAGAAGTAGAGAACATCAGAAGCATGGAGATCGCTTTATACTGGGGTCGCAAGTGGCGTCGTTATAAGGTTCTTGGTCTTGAGCCTATTACAAGGTTTCATGAAGAGGTCCATACTGACTGCTTCAAGATCGTCGTCAATAGCTTAGATAAGTTTTCTTTTGATAGGGATTTTCATCTGGCCCGTCGCTAGGTTACACCCCATCTTTTTTCTGATCTAATATCATCCAAATTAATCGATTAGGAGTGACCATGAGTGTCTATATTCTTGGGGGGACTAGAACCCCAAGCGGAAGTTTTTTAGGAAGTTTAAGTAGTGTCCCTGCAACAAGGTTAGGCGCCCGCGCCATTCAAGGTCTTCTTGAGCAAACCAAGGTTGATGGATCAAAGATTGATGAAGTCTTTATGGGCCATGTTGTTCAGGCAGGTACTGGGCAAGCTCCTGCAAGACAGGCAGCTCTTTTTGCTGAACTTCCCCATTCAGTTCCTTGCACAACAGTTAATAAGGTTTGCGGCTCTGGAATGAAGACTATTTTAATGGGAGCTCAAAGTATCCTAGCTGGAGACAATCAACTTGTTGTAGCTGGTGGAATGGAGAATATGTCATTAGCACCGCACCTACTTCCTGGAAGTAGAACGGGAGCTAAGTTTGGCGCAACTGAGATGAAAGACTCTATGCAGTGGGACGGACTATGGGATGTTTATTCAGATAGGCCAATGGGAAATTGCGCGGAAGAGTGCGCATCTAAATTTAATTTTACTAGAGAGATGCAGGATGAGTTTTCAATATCCTCATTTAAAAAAGCGCAGAAGGCTTCAAGTGAAGGGATCTTCGCTAGTGAAATAACACCGGTTACAATTAAGGGAAGAAAAGGGGATACCACTGTCGATTCAGATGAAGGGCCTTTTAAGGCAAACTTTGAGAAGATGCCTGCCCTTAGACCTGCCTTTGATAAAAATGGAACCATCACCGCAGCGAATGCCTCAACTATTAATGATGGCGCAGCAGCAGTCTTACTTGGTGGTGAAGAATATAAAGACCAAGCTAAGTTTAAAATTGTCTCTTACGCTGGTCACGCACAAGATCCAACTTGGTTTACAACAGCTCCCGTAGAAGCGATGAAGAAGTCCTTGGATAAAGCCGGATTAAAAATTGAGGATATTGGTCTCTTTGAAATCAACGAAGCATTTGCTGTTGTGACTATGGCTGCAATCGAAGAGTTAAAATTGGATAGAGAAAAGGTCAACATTTTTGGAGGCGGAGTTAGCCTCGGTCATCCTATTGGTTGCTCAGGAACTAGGATAGTTGTTACCTTAATGAACGCAATGGAAAGAAATAGTGTAAAATATGGTATGGCATCTATTTGTATAGGTGGTGGTGAAGCATTAAGTCTCGTACTGGAGAAGTTATAAATGGCTGAAGCGGCAGCTCAAAAGAAATCAGGTATCAAAAGGTTTGCGCCTTCAGACGTGCTCTTTAATGACGGTGATACTGCAGGGTCTCTTTATATTATTCAATCTGGTCAGGTTCGTTTATATAAACCAAAAGGAAAAGGCTTTATCGAAATCGCAATCCTAAGAACTGGGGAAGTGATTGGAGAGATGGCCTACTTCGATAAGAAGAGTGGCAGCAAAAGAAGTTGCTCAGCCGCTGCGATCATGCCAACTGAAGCAATCGAGATTTCTTTTAATGCTTTTGAAAAAACTATGGAAGGTCTTAATCCATGGTTTAAAACGATTATTAATACTCTTGCCGATAGACTTAGAAAAACAAATGAAAAAGTAAAGGCCCTCGAAAGTAACTCTGCCGGACATGGTGCCAACGCTGAATATAAATTCTTTAATAATACTGACGTCGTTAAGATGCTCTCTCTCTTCTATTTAATCTTCAAGACCCATGGTCATATGGAAGGCGGGAAGAGTGATATTCATATGAGTAAGCTTAAGTTTTACATGTTAGATATTTTTAATATTCAAGAAGTAAAATACGAAGAATTTATTCAGATGCTAAAGAATGAACATTTTATTGAAATCGGTGACGACGAAGATGGTCTTCCACGCTTAGTTATTGTGGCAAGTGTTGACCGTTTTAGAAGTCTCCTTGTCTTTTTCAATACTCAAAGAATTACCGTGGATGAAAAGAAACTTATTATATCCGATAATTGCGAGAAGTTTTTAAAAGCAATCTTGGATCAGTTTATCTTAGCTAAAGTAGAGACACCCAAGCACTCAGCAGATATCTCAGCCATTCTTGATGACTTCAAAGAAAAACATCTTCCTATTACAGACGAAGATTTAAATGACGCCGTTAATGCTGGCTATGCAGAAGACATCATTATCGGTGATGGTGGGAAACTAACTTCAGTAGTTGATTACGAAAAATTAAAAAAATCCTACCCGGCCATCAAGATGATGAACGCCATCAAGCGTGTTAATACTGGGAAGAATAAGAGTAATAAATACGCTAGATAAAAAGCTACGCTTTTTCTCTAGCGTATTCGTAAGCGACGGTTAAGCGGTAGCGCAAAGAACGTCTGCTCCGGCTCCTGCCTCCCGCAGACATACCGTCCATCGTGGACATAAACGCGCGGAGTATCTCCCTAAATTAAATCCCACAAACCGAATAGACCAATCAAAGCTATGCTTTTTCTCTTTTACAAGTAACCAGGTACCTCAAGAAAATTTCAAAAAAGAAAAAAGTATAGAAAAAAGAATTTATTAAGCTACAATAAAAAACCAAGGTGGCTTTTAGTATGTTGGGCAGGTAAATCTCACATACAGCCACCTTGGAAATACCTTTATATTCAAAAGTATATTTTTCAGAGAGACTAACTAATGACTTTGGAAGAGATAAGTTATTAAGGAGAAGTTCTATTTGTTATTGCACTTTTGTCATAATAATCTTGCTTAAATAAAAATGGCTACTAGAGAGTAGCCAAGATCTATTAATTTCACTTAAGCAAGTAACCAGGTACCTTTTAGTTTGGTACCTTTTAGTTTTGAGGATCATACTGAACATCAACAACCGAACTATTCGAATAGACAGCTGTTCCATGAAGCTTCAAGAAGTAACCTGATTGATTCTGAGCAGGAAAGGCCTGAGCATCATTAGTAGGTCCTTGAACCTTGATGTTGAAGGTTGCGAAGTAAGCTGGGTCACTGCCATTTTTCATAAGAGTCCAACCGTTAGTTGAGCTATTAGGAATTGTTTGTCCGTCGATTGTTAGTGTGATTGAAGGCTCGTATGGTTTTGCGACCATATTGGCGTAACCAAAGTATTCCTTTGGTGATTGAGTGCTTACGTTTAAGCATTCTGGGTAAGTCACTTGAGCTGATCCATAAAGCCTAACAAGGTAACCTGTATAAGGTTCGCCAGCAGTTGGAGCAAATCTAGTGTTTTGTGTTTGAACATTATTTGTAAAAGAAAACCCGTTGGCTCCTGGCCCTACTGGTTCAGTGAGTCTGTTTAAACTAGTTCCATTCTTGATGACTGATATTTCATTTGGATCAATAGGCGAAGCTCCTGAAGAAGCCACTGGCCAGTAGTTGTACTGGTGGTTGATCACTTGATCTTGAATTGAACTATTGATGCCATCAAAGATAGTGGCAAAGTTGCTTACGTCGCAAATATTGTAACTATCGTAGGGATAGCTACTTGAGACTGGGGAAGGGTTTCCATTTGTATAAGGGATTGAATAGGCTAGTTCACTCATCCTTTTATAAACAAAGTTAGCATCATATTGAGACTGGCTTCCGCCGCAATCTTCTGAGTGAGCCACGATAGAGAAGTATCTCATTTGAAGTGAATTTAGAGTTGTTCCTGAACAGGCTCCTGAGTAATTACCTCGGAGGCACATAAGTTCAGCGATCTTTGTGTTGATATAGTTATCTCTGTCATAGGCGGTGGGAAAAGCTCCCTGAACCCAAGAGTTATCGTCCTGGTTACTCATGACAACGATCATAGTGTAGGCGCCTTGTCTGAAAATACCGTTAGAAATATTTGAAGAGATTAGATCTACAGAGCGTTCTACTCCAGCTTCAAAGGATCCTTGTGCTGATGGGAACTGTGATAGAGCGTTCGATGCTTGTGAACGGTCAATCCTCATTGATGTCGCCGATCCAGTCAGACCAGTAGGATCATAAGTTACTAGCTTTGAATTTGTATTTCCGCTTCCTACAAGGGGCGAGAGCATAATATGGTAATCAAATCGGCTAGAGATACTCTCAATAGTTTGATTAAGAGCCGCTTTTGTTGATGAGTTAATAAAATTCGTAGAGGTTGAGTTATCCCAAAGGAAAAGAAAATCAACTTTTGGACGGATTAGAGTAAAGCTAGAGCAACTTGTGCTTGAGCTGAACTGGATTGGGTTCGCTACCGTACTTTCTTTCTTTTCATTTGGCTTGAACGCCCCTTCAGGGCAGCCGCTTAAGAAGGCAAAGAGTAGGATAAAGAGGGTAAATTTCAAATTTTTCATGGGTCCGTCCCGGAAACATACTGTTTTAATCAATTAAGCCTTAAAACTATTCATCTCTTTATCGGAATTTGATGTGAAAACTTAAGTTTCACTATAAAGAACCAAATCTCAGGGAAAAGGCAATAATTACCTCGGTTTATGGCTTTTTATAGACAGGTAAAATAGAAGGAATTGATCTTCAAAAGGGGAGAGTTATGTCCAAGAACTGGTGGTACGTAGAAGGCAGTGATCGCAAAGGACCTGTGGAAGAAAATGAACTGAGAAGTTTATTAGAGACAGGTGTTTTGAAAGAAGATGGTTTTATTTGGACCAAAGGTTTCGAGAACTGGATCAAGTTGAATGAAGTTTCTGAACTCTCTCATTTATTAGAAGGGGAAGCAGAAGTAGAAGCCCCCGTTGAAGTCAATCGAAAACCGGCCATTGAAAAAGCTAGTATTGATCTTCAATCTATTGGGATCAACGAAAGAATCTTTTATATAAAAACTGGTATTGATAGAAGCAAGAACGAGCTTGGGGCGGAGTATGGACCCTTTAGTATCGATCAACTTAAAAGACTCTTTGAAGAAAATCGAATTAACGATAAGACTTATATTTTTACGACAGGAATGGATAACTGGACTATCGTTGCAGACTTCGAATTATTTTCAACCATCTCAGGTGGTCAGCTCTCGAAGATAGAGGAAGATGAACGCCGCGCTCATACAAGAAAACCCTTTGTAGCGAATATGTATTTTCATGATGAAAGCCAACTCTTTGAAGGAGTTTGTAGAGATATTTCTATTGGGGGATTGCAGGTTTTAGTTTCTAATTTTCCAGGCCAGATCAACGATGAAGTGACAATGAATGTGCATCCTGAAAATAGTGATTTTAGTTTTGTTGCAACTGGAAAGATCGTTAGAATCTTAGACGGAAATAGTGGGTTCTCTCTTAGATTTCACTCTATCGGTGACGAAGCCAAGAACGCCATCAGTACTTATCTTCAAGGTAATTAAAATAAATGGATGATGAAAAAGTCATTGATGAAAGTGCGCACGGCAGAACTCTGATCGGTCACTTTCCTTCCCAAAAAGGGGAGGAGACTATCTATTATCGCCGCTTAGAATCTCTTGAGAAAAGTGAAGCTGAAGAGCCGATCCATCTTGTTATTGTTCACGACTTTGGTGAATATCATGCTCGCCATAGAGAACTTCCTTTTTATTTAAAAGAAAAGATGGGTGATAAGATTCAAGTCAGTTGGTTAGACTTAAAGGGGCATGGTCTCTCAAGTGGAACGAGAGGATTTGTTAGAGACTTCGAAGAATATACTCTTGATTTAGCTCAGTTATTATTAAAATTTAAAGAAAAAGGATTGGATAAAAAGGTTGTTCTTTTAGGCCACGGAATGGGAGCTCTTATTTGTTTGAGTTTAATTCAACGGCACCATTTCCCTCAGATTTCTCCAAAAGGACTTATCTTATCTAACCCGTTACTACGGCTTAAGATTGATCTGCCTAGATGGGCTGATTTCGTCTTTGATCATTGGCATGAATCCCTCTCAAAGTTAAAGCTTCCTTATGATATTGATGGTTATCAAATTGGGGCAGACATCAGAAAAGCGGGAGAATTTAACGCCGATCCACTCGTGATTCATCAAATTAGTGCGGGCCTTTATAAAGAGATTCTTAAGAACTCACATGCCCTTAGAACTTCTTCTTACTTCTTAGACTTACCTACAATGCTACTTTTAGGGGAGCGTGATCCTTTATGTGATGTAGAGGCGAGTAAGCTATTTTTTAAAAGTATGCCCAAAGAAAATTCTCAACTAAACCTCTATCCCCATGCAAAACATGATCTTTTTAATGAAGTAGGGAGAGAGGAAATGTTTAAGGATCTTTATGAGTGGATTTCTAAGATAAACCTCTGAATACATGAATATTTAGGTACTTAGATCCCAAAAAACTCACTAAAAAGCCTTTAAGATTCTAAGAAGTACTCCGATAAGAATCTAAGGAGTCTTACGTCTCATGACTGAAGAAAAACGCGAACGATTTGGAAAATACTTAATCTTGGATCACCTTGTTGATGGTGGTATGGCCAAGATTTGTAGAGCTAAGTTCTTAGGTGAACAGGCCTCTAAAGTCGTTGCCATTAAAATGGTTCAACCTCAATTCTCAAAAGACGAGTCTTTTAAGACTATGTTTATGGATGAAGTGAGATTAACTTTTGGACTTCTTCACCCAAACATTATTCAAACTTATGATTATGGAATGCATAACGATCAACTCTTTGTTGCCATGGAATATTGTGATGGCCGAAATCTAAAAGAATACTTAGATAAGCTAAAACAAAGAAAGTTCGTCTTTCCTGTAGAGATCACTGTTTATATTATTACTCAGATTTGCCAAGGGCTTCATTACGCTCATACTTATACTGATAAGTTGACGGGAAAAGAAGCTAATATTGTTCACCGAGATATTTCACCTCATAATGTTATGTTAACTTATGAAGGTGCTGTTAAGGTTATCGATTTTGGTATTGCAAAGGCTGAGAGTAACTCTGAATCTACCCAAGCGGGAACGATTAAAGGGAAGCTTTCTTATTTGGCGCCAGAGTACTTAGAGGGAATGGAGTTAGATCCTAGATATGACTTATTTGCTGTTGGTATTACTATGTGGGAAATGCTTTGTTCAAGAAAGCTTTTTAAGGCCAATAATGACTTGGCCGTTCTTAAAAAGATTCAAGAGTGCAAGGTTCCACCACCATCGAGTATCAATCCTAATGTTCCAAAAGAACTAGATGAAATTGTTTTAAGGGCCTTAAGCCGTGATAGAACAAAAAGACATGAGAACATGGATCAGCTCAATAGAGCTTTGATTAAGTTTCTTTATGCCAATTATCCTGAATTTAACGCAACTGATTTACAATATTTTGCTAAAGAGCTCTTTAAAGAAGAGATTAAGAGAGATAGAGAAAAACTCTTTGAGTTTGGAAAGATTGATCTTACTGATTATCTTAGAGAACTTAAAAGAGAGAACGAAGGCGGAACAAACCGAGCTGCAGCTGGCGATGTCGGTGGAATGAGTATTGAAACTGGTGCTTCTAAGCCTAAAGGTAGAGAAGCTGAACTTGATTTTGGTTTTGAAGAAGATTCAACTCAATCAAGAAGCCGTAGCCGAATCTCAAAAAGAAAGAAATCCAATCCCGATAAGACTGCTGATGCTGTAGATCTCGATTCTAAGTTTAGTAGTGATGGTCCTGGCATCTCTGGTGATGACCTTAAAATTGAAGCCACTACAATTGGAAGAATCAAAAGAAGTGATATTGGCTCCTCTAAACCAGGTGAGCCATCTGGAAAACAAAAGAAAACAAAGAAAGGAACCTCAACTCATACAAGGAAGGTTCGTTTAAAGAGTAAAAAGAAGAAATCAAGCAAAACATTTATCTATGCCATAGCTCTTGTAGCTGTTTTAGCTTTTATTGGAAAAGATTACTTACAAGAAGCCACCAAAAGAGACCCTGCTGGTGTTGGAAAGACTGAACCCAAAGTTATAGTTCCAAAAGAGGAAGAGATCTGGGAAGAGAATAAAGACGCCATCGTCATTATTGATAACTTTGATAAGAAAAAACATACGCTCTTTGTTGATGGAGTTAAAACCAAGATCAATTATCTTAAAGAAATAGTTGTTCCTGCTGGGAAAGAAGTGACCCTAAGGATTCAATCATACGGTAAAAAGCATCATGTTGTTAATGTGACAGCTGAAGCAGGGGGAGCGAAGTCAATTTCTATCCCTGAAATGAGTGATGAAACCTATGCTTTTCTCGTAACTTCGAGGACCTGTATTATAGGTAAAATGCAGTTTGAAATGTATGGAGAAAGTCGAAAAGAAAGCCTTCCTATCTCTGGTAGAATTTCTTTTCCTGCTCCTTCTGGCAGAGAGCCGTCAGCAGAAACATCTTATGAGATCACTTATCAAAGAAAAGGTGAGAACTTACAAAGAAAGGTTACGGTTGATTTTTCAAAGCAAGAAGAAGTCATTGATCTTTGTACTAAACTCTAAACCTAAGTTTAATCCTCATCTTCTACTTCACGATTTTGCTGCTTAAATATATTGTTCTTCCTCATACTTCTAAGCTTTATAATATCTGCAGCGGTCTCTTCTAAGGCCTTGTCAGTCACGTTAAAGATAGGCCACCTTTTATTCTCTTTAAACTTTTCATTGGCCCACTCAATCTCTTCATGGACTTTTGACATGTCTGCATAGTCTCCAGTGTGCTTCTTAGCTCCTAAACGGTCTAACCTCTTTTTTCGTATTTCTGATAGTGCATCAGAGTCTATAGTAAGGGCAAAGATCTTTCTTTGATCTATCTTGAAGATTTCCTCAGGAAGCTCTTGGCCCATGATGATCGGAACATTTACAACCTTGATTCCATGCTGAGATAAGTAAACTGAGAGAGGAGTCTTTGATGTACGTGAGATTCCTACTAAGACCACGTCAGCGAGGTGGAGTGATTGTAAGTTCCTCCCATCATCATGATTCAATGTGAACTCCATGGCCGCCACACGATTATAATAGTCATCATTTACCTGATGAAGGAGTCCTGGTTCTGCACTTGGCTCTTGGTTAAAGTAATTTGAAAAAGCAGTAAGGGCGGGGCCAATTAAATCTAGAGTTCGAACATGCTTAGTTCTAGAGAGGTGAGTTATATGTTCTCGAAGCTCAGCTTGGACTAAAGTATAGACAATAAGGTCATGATGAACGGCTGCCTCGTTGAAGATAGCATCGAGCTGTTCTTTTGACCTGACGTTTTTATAACGAGTAAAATAGACATCTCTTCCTGTAAACTGAGTCATGGTAGCGCGAGAGATTCCCGTAGCTGTCTCTCCCGTTCCGTCAGAGATAATAATGATCTTTAATCTTTTTCTTTCATGCGACATATATAATCCTTTTTCACTAGCTGACCAATCTTATTGGCGCTTAAGCTAGGATAAAATCTTTGCATTCTCTAAGGAGTTTCTCTTCATCTTTAAGGGGATGATAAGAACTCTTAGGTGTGATCTTTTTAAAGAAAGTTCTCTGAGATTTTGCTAACTGCCTTGTTGATATAGATATTCTTTCACTAAAGGCAGCCTCATCTTCAAATTCACCCTTAAGAAAAGAGAGGGTTTCTAAATAGCCAATCGATTGAAGGGGCTTTTCTTCCCCAGTAAAACCGTTCTTTAATAAGCCTTCTACTTCCTGCACTAAGCCTTTGGAGATCATCTGATTGGTTCTATGAGTGATATAGGACCAGTGCTCTTCTCTTGGAAGCTCTAAGTAGATATGATGAAGATCCCATTCATTCTTTCCTTTAGAAAGATCGTAAGGATCAAGATCATCCATTCTTTTCTTCTCTTCACTTAAAGGTTTTCCCGTCTGTTCAAAATGCTCTACTGCTCTGATGATTCTATAATGATCATTCTCGTGAAGAGTTTCTATGGAAGCGGGATCATTCTTATTAAGAAATTCGATGAAAGGCTTAATGCCATTTTCTTTATACTCTTGATCTAAGCGCTCTCTTAATTCTTGAGAGATACTAGTTGATTCGTACATTCCTTTTATCAAGGCCCTTAGGTAAAAAGCGCTTCCTCCCACGAGAATAGGGATGATATTAGCGCTATGACATTTATTGATCTCTTTTTCAGCCAATTGAATATACTGATGAGCATTCATTGGATTCTTTGCCGTTGTGATATCTATAAGAAGATGTTCATGACCATCTTGTTCTTTTAAAGTAGGTTTTGCCGTTCCGATATTCAACTCTTTATAAAAAAGTAGAGAATCAAAGTTGATAATCTTAACCTGACTGAGTTTTTCTTTTTTTATGAGGTTTGCAATCTTTAAGGAAAAAGATGTCTTTCCCGTGGCGGTTGCACCAGAGATGATAATAAGCTTTTTCAAACCTTACTCTCAAACAAGCTTTGTAAGGTCTCTAAATCCATTTTTACTAAGGATTTAGGATTTTTATGTTCCACCTTATTCCAAAGTGACTCAAAACGGCTTGGGCGGATCATTTTATAAAGTTTATGTTCAATACTATCTAAGGCTGTCTTGAGATTGAATTCTGAGTTTTGATCAATAAAGCTCAAAAAGGGCAGGACTAATTCATTTAAATTAAAGAGCATAAAATCTGGATGAATAGTCCTTAGTATTAAGGTTTTTTCATCGACTCTATCTAACTCAAAACCTAGATCAGATAAAACAGAGAGCTTGTTGTCTATACTTCCTTTAGGAAAACTAAAGGCTTCACCTATGAGAAGAGGAGTGCTTGAGACGACTGAATTCTTAGTGAGTTTATTTTCTAGGAATGAGCGTACAAAGACGTTCAAATCAACAAGATAGATCTCGTTCTCTTGGTCTCTAAGGATAAGATGCTTTTCATTAAGTTCGAAAAACCTTTTTCCAAAGCTGACTTCTGTCTCTTGAGAAGACGGGGCTTCTCCTCCGACGATATCTTTGTAGTTATTCCAAATAGCCTCTGAGGAGAATTGATTATCCTCAGAGTTATCAAGGTTCTCTAAGTCATTATCTGTTTTATCAATACAATTTGAAATAAGCCCAAAGATGACTGAAGGCTTAAGAAATTTGACATGAATCTTTCCAGGGTGAACATTAACATCAACTTGATCAGGGGGAAGATCAATAAAGAAGCAGTAGTGACCAAATTCTCCCTGAGGCCAGACTCTTTGAGCTGTCCTCATAAAAGCTTGGTGAAGAACTTTATCGACAAAGAGCCTTCCGTTGACAAAAAAGTAATGAGCTTTTCCTGCGGCACCCTTTGTTGTCGTTGTTGAATAAAAACCTCTAAGAGTAGTCCCTTCGTAGTCTTTATTTACTTCTACAACTTGATCAAGGGATTCACTATTGGCCTTCTTTTTAAAAAAAACACCAGCGACTCTTTTCTTTATATCAATCTCACTACAAGGAGGATGGAGTTGCTTTTCTTTATCATCCCATTTAATAGAAAAGGAAATATTCGGCTGAGTTAAGATAAAAGCATTTATAACTCTTTGGAGAGCATTCTTCTCAGCGGTTTTTGATTTTAAAAACTTGAGCCTCGCTGGAGTATTATAAAAAAGATCTTTTACAAAAAAGGATGTTCCGTTTGATGTGCTAGGAAGAGAACTCCATTCTTCTTGAGCCCCTCCGTGATAAACAATCTTCCCTCCACGGGCAGGGTCTTTTTTAGGGGAAGAGGTGCATGTGACTCTAGAAATACTTGAAATACTTGCAAGAGCTTCACCTCTAAAACCATAGCTATGAAGACTGTAGAGGTCATCAAACTTGGAGATCTTTGAAGTGGCATGTCTACAGAAGGCGTAGGGAAGATCTTCCTTATCCATTCCAAGTCCATTATCCTCAACTGAAATTAACTCTAAACCGTTGTCTCTAATTTGAAGGTCTATTCGGCTTGAGTTTGCATCAACTGAGTTTTCAATCAACTCTTTTAAAAGAGCACTGGGTCTTTCGACGACTTCGCCAGCTTTGATTTGATCAACGATATGTTCAGGTAATAAATGAATCTTTCTAGTTGGATTGGTTTGCAGGTCCATGGAGAACAAGTCTATTCGCGATAGAACTGTACTTGGTTTCGTCCGCCTTCCTTGGCCATATAAACTGCTTTATCAGATCTCTTAAATAGATCTGTTCCAGTATTAACACCTTTTCTATAATCGGCAACACCAATAGAAGCTGTTACCGGAAGCTTTTGCTCATCATAGATAAAGTCAGTTTGTTCAATAAGCTTTCTAAGCCTTTCAGCGATTTCAAAAGCCTGCTTTAGATTTGTTTTAGGAAGAAGAATAACGAACTCTTCTCCGCCGTATCTTGCGAAGATGTCATCATCTCTTGAACCATGATCACGAATAACGTCAGCCATAGTTTTTAAAACATAATCGCCAGCATCGTGACCGTAGTTATCATTTAAGTGCTTAAAGTGATCGAGATCAAAAAGGATGAGTGAAAGAGGATCACCGGTCACTTTAGATTTCTTAACTTCTAGATCAATAGCTTTATTAAAATAACCTTTATTAAAACAACCTGTATGAGCGTCAGTATTAGCTTCAAGGTTTAACTTATCGTAAGTTAATCTTTCAGGATCACCTTTAGGTAAGAACTTAAGGGCCATTGACCCAACCTTAATCATGTCACCTTTATTTAAGACGACAGAGCCTTCAATCTTTTGATTATTTAAGAAAGTACCATTCTTTGAACCCGCATCTTCAACTGCGTATACTTCATCGTCATCTTCAGATTGGCATACTTTGAAATGATAGCGAGAAATTCCATTGAATTCTAAAGGAATAGAATTATCAGGAAACCTACCAACGGTAGTGACCACAGTCTTTAGATCAAAGATTGTTCCATTTAAATCGCCACCAACAACTAGTAAGGCTGCGGGTTTTTCTTGAGCCTCCTTATCTGCTGAGGCTAGGGCTGCTTTGATGTCGGTAATTACAACTGTAGAATCGTCACTCATTATTTTCTAAACTCCGAAACTTCTTATAAAAGATAACCCAAATTCTACGCCTGATGCTTAATTCTTTCAATAGCTTAGATGATACTTCCTGAACCTATTGATTTCGCTCTTCTAAGCGGGCGAAGGCGTAGATTTTTCCTAGCTCAACACCTGGTTGATCAAAGGGGTCAATATTTAATGCAGAGCCCATTATGGCGGTTAATGACTCTAAGAAGAGGATCATCTCTCCCATGGATTCTTCATTATTTCTAGGTATTTCGAGGTGAATATAAGGCCTCTCCTGCTCTTTAAGGGCCATGAGAGAACCAGCAAACTCAGCCTCCATAAGACCAGAAAGGGAATGGTTTGAGAGCATCTTAAGTCGCGAAGCGTTGAAATTATTCTTTAAAGAATAGTCATTCTCAAATTTATTGACCTGCAACATAATCATGACTTTATCATGAGGTCCTTCCATAAAGAGCTGAACCTGAGAGTGTTGATCAGTGGCTCCATAGCCTGGAATAGGAGTAAGCCCTTCAAAGACTGTATCGCCATTTAGAGATAATTTCTTTCCAAGAGACTCGGCCCAAAGTTGAACAAACCAAAATCCCATGTCTCTTAACTTTGAAGAGTAAGGCATCATGACGGTTTGATTTCTTCCGAGTGATTTTTGATTCATTAAGAAGCTAGCTGTCTCTAAGAGAATATTTTTATCAAGCTCTTCATTTAATAGTTCTTTCTTTAAGTTATTAGCGCCTTTTAAAAGGGCGTCACAATCAAGTCCCGCAAAAAGAGCAGGTAGAAAGCCAACTGGAGTTAGGACGCTGAAGCGACCCCCAACGTTAGAGGGAATCTCAAGACAATCTACTCCAAGCTCAGCTCCAAGGTCTAAGAGCTCGCTCTTAACCGGGTCTGTTGCGAAGACATAGTGATTCTTGAATTCAGATTCACTTATTCCTTTTTCTAATAATAGATTTGAAACAATAGAGAACCCTGCCATTGTCTCGGCCGTTCCTCCCGATTTTGAAACAAAGTAAAAAAGAGTTTCTTCAATATTAAGGCCGGATATTTGATCATGGATCTTATCGGGATCAATATTGTTAATAAACTGAAACTCGCAATCATTCTTCTTAAGCGCTGTGATTAACATCTCAGGACCTAATGAACTTCCCCCAATGCCAACTTGAACAAAGCTTTTCTTATTCTTGAATTTAGAATGAATTTCTTTACATGAACTTAAGAGTTCTGATCTTTCCGTAACATTGAAAAAACCAATACTAGGGTTTGAGATAGTTTCTTTGAATGACGTAAACCACTCAGTTAAAGGGAGCTTAGAGCTATCCCAGGCAGGTGAAAACGATAATTTCATATATTCCTCTATTGGTATTGTTTTTTCAAACAACGAGCAATGACCACTCTTTGAATTTGGTTGGTCCCTTCTACAATTTGTAGAACCTTTGCATCTCTCATAAATCTTTCAACGGGATATTCACTAGTATAGCCAACACCACCTAAGATTTGAACAGCGTCAGTTGTTACTTTCATCGCCGTATCTGTGGCTTTTAACTTGGCCATGCTGGCGAGCTTTTGTTGAAGTCGTCCTTGATCAAATTGTTTAGCCGCTTCGAAAACAAGAAGCCTCGAGGCTTCTAATTCAGTCGCCATATCGGCCATCATGAATTGAAGACCTTGAAAATCAAAGATAGCTTTCTTGAACTGTTGTCTTTGAAGAGAATATTTAACGGCCTCATCAAGAGCCCTCTCAGCGAGACCTACTCCTAAGGAACCAATAGTGATTCGTCCTTTATCAAGACCACTCATAGCAACCTTAAAGCCTTCACCTTCTTTAGCTATTAAGTTTTCATCAGGAACAAAACAATTTTGAAATTGAATCTCTCTCGTTGGAGAAGCACGCCACCCCATCTTTCTTTCTTTTTTACCATAGGTGAAACCTTCCATTCCATCTCTTACGATAAATGCGCTGATCCCTTTAGATCCTTCTTCCCCAGTTCTGGCCATAACAATATATGTCTTAGCCAGACCGGCTGAAGTAATCCACATCTTTGCGCCATTGAGAAGATAGCCGCCCTCTGTTTTCTTGGCCGTGGCTTTTAAGCTGGCAGCATCTGATCCAGAGCTTGATTCACTTAAGCAGTAAGCGCCAATTTCTTGTCCGCTTGTAAGGGCCGGAAGGTATTTTTTCTTTTGATCTTCATTTCCCCATTCATTGATGATTGTTTGAACCATGCTTGAAACTGAGATTGTGACTGCGTAAGCAATAGAGCTTTTAGCAATTTCACTTAGAGCAAGGCAGACGTCTTCAAGCCCCATTCCAGCGCCACCATAAGCTTCTGGTGTACCCATTCCGGTAAAACCAAGCTGACCTAGTTCAGTAAAGATTTCCATTCGAAAATTCTCATTGTGATCGTCCTCTTCCATAAAAGGCTCAATCTTATTAAGACGGAATTTTTCTAATTGATTCTTAATCTCTACTTGAAATTCATTCATTACTTGGCCGCTTCTTTTAATAGGTTCTTGGCGATGATCATAATCATGACTTCATTTGTTCCAGCGCCAATTTCGTTTAATTTATTATCTCTCATCATTCTCTCAAGAGGGAACTCACGGCTATATCCATAACCACCATGGAGTTGAATAGCGTCAAGGGCGATCTTAGTGGCCATTTTTGGAAGAGCTAGTTTTACTTGAGCTGCAACAGTAGCCCCTTTATTTCCATTGTCATAATCTTTAGCAACAGAATAAAGAAAGTGCCTCATCATGGCCGTTTCAGTGGCCATCTCTGCGATCATCTTTTGAATAAGTTGATGATTACCAATTGTTTTTCCAAATTGTTTTCTTTCATTGGCGTATTTTACACATTGATCAACACAAGCTTGAGCTATTCCTAAAGAGATTCCAGAGATCGTGATTCTTTCGATCTCTAAATTCTTCATCATGTGATAAGTGCTGTCACCTTCTTCACCGACTCTATTGGCAAGAGGAACCTTAGCGTTTTCAAAGATTAACTCGCCTGTAGGGGAAGATCTCATCCCCATCTTATGAATTGGGTTTCCAGTCGTGTAACCTTCTGTCCCGGATTCAACGATAAAAGTTGTGAGGTCTTTTTTCTCATCGCCAGTTCTTGTGTAGACATAAGCCACATCAGAGAACTGAGCATTAGTGATCCACATCTTAGTTCCATTTATAAGATAGTGATCCCCATTTAATTTAGCGCGGGTCTGCATACCAATGGCGTCTGATCCATATTCAGGTTCGCTCATTCCCATACAACCGATATGCTCGCCTGAGATTAGTTTTGGAAGGTATTTTGCTTTTTGTTCCTCTGAAGCATTGGCCTCAATATTATTTACACAAAGCATGGCGTGGGCCAAGTAACTTAAAGTTGAACCAGCACAAGCGGCTCCAAACTCTTCCATTACAATAGTGGCGGCCGTTGCTCCAAGGCCAGAGCCACCGTATTTTGGATCGGCAGTTATTCCCAAGAGTCCAAGCTCTCCCATTTTTTTAAAGGCGTTGATGTTAAAGCTATCTTCTTCATCGTGTTTTTCAGCAAAGGGAGCGAGCTCGTTTTTTGCAAAATCACGACAGACTTTAGCTAGTTCTTTTTCTTCATCAGTGAAAAACCACATATAGGGGTGAACCTCCGTTAGGATTTGAAAGGCAAGTAGTGAAAATTTATACAAATATGGCTGCTTTCTGACAAGGTCTGACAAAATGAAGATTTCCTCTTTGGGCTTGGCATGTCATAGCTAAAATTGGTAAAATTTCCGTAACTTAGCTCTTCTTAGGAGTAAGTAATCAAGGATGATGATGATCGATGAGGTACCCGTGTCCCTAACCACCCCCGTGCCTAGGGACTTTGATGCAGTGTTTCCTGGTGAGAACTGGTTTCTTTATTGGAAAACTTCGGCTTCCTTATGGCAGGCCAAGTTTCAAGAATACACAGAGTCTAATAGAATTGTTGTTCCTATTAATTGGGCCTTTCACACTGAAACTGGTGAGAGTTATAACTTTGCAAAAGAGCGCCCTGAAACAGACTTAAAGAAATTAATTGAAGCCGCCAGATCTGCTGGCAAAGAAATAACCTTTATTATTCCCATCACTCCAGCACCCTTTCTTCCAAATGGTGGTCTCCCTTCATTTCTAGCTCGAACTTTAAGTTTGAGCCCTAGCAATATGGTTTATGGAAATCTTGATGGTGAAGGAAATCTTAATAAAATCTATAGCTTTTTTGATACCCGTGTTTACCAAGCTTTTTGTAAATTTGTCGGGGCCTTAGGAGAGTACTTTACTGAAGCCGGCGTGGACTCTGATATTTGGGGAGCAAGCTTTGGTTGTATCGAAAATGGAATCGATGATGGAAATTTTTCTGATTTCTTCTATGATAGATCTAGTGTTTTTGAACAAGGCTTTAGCCGTTATTTAGAAGCTAAGAAAAGCGAGAGGCAAGATGATGAGGTTGTTTGCGTTCGGGACGAAGAAGCTCAAAAAATAGAATTTCATAATACGATTAAAGACCTTTATTACCAAGAAGCTAAAGAATCTCTTAGTGGAAACTGGGAAGGCTCTTTAAAATTTGGTTTCTTAGGCGCCAATAGCGAAGCCTTCTTTAAGAGGCTCTCCGGAAATGATGATACCTTGGCCTATTCAAGGCAAGTGATGGAGTCCATGATTAGAAATGTGGTTCCTTCATCAATTTTAGTTCCTCACCGAAGTAAAAAGGGTGTTCTTGGAAAGCAGTTAAGTGATCTGATTGCTAACTCATTTTTAGAATCAAAATTGCGACATGATTATTACGATGATGATTCTCATATTACTTTAGTACCAATGCGTTTTTTCGAAGTCTATGACTATGAAAGTGGAAGAGCTCATAACCATGCCTCTTGGGATAACCTAGGTCTTCTCCATTATTTTTCTCGCGATTATAGATGGTGCTTTTCACTAAGCAATGAGACCTGTATTCCCTTTGATGAATCAACAGATCATGAAGAAAAGATTCATTTTTATCATGGGGAGAGGATGAACCGAAAGGCCTTCAACACTCTCTTAAAGATCTTTATGAGTGGCGGAAAGGTTATCCTTAACCGCTCTGGTCTCGGAATAGATTATTTAAAACGACTAGAGAGCTTTTTCTTAGAGAACTCTTTAAAAGTTGAGAAGGTAAACTTTCATACGATCATTCATAATATTGTTCTTGGTGAAGGACGCCTTATTATCTTAGAAGGGGATAAGCTTGAAGACTTAAACCCCTCTGTGAAATTAACCTTTTGGAAAAAACTCTTAGATACTTTTAATTTAAAACATATTTCAGTTAAAACCACTGATGGAGTTGATTACTTCTGGAGAACCAGAACAAGTTCTCCAAGTGAACTTAATTACGAAGAGATTAGAAGAGCTAGTTTTTATAATCCAACAAGCTATAAACAAAAGATTCATATTAAGATGAAGAAAAACTTTGCTCTCATGAAGGTTCTTGATGAGCATAATGTTAGCATTCAATCATCGCCTAATGAGCAGGTCATCGACATGCTTCCTGGTGGAGTTATTTCTATGGATTTTGGAGTGTACTCATGACCAATAATGATGCCATCGTTATGATTTATGATTATAAAGAGGGGGCTGATCTTAAGCCTTCTGCTTATTATCTTTATCATGCCTTTGATGAGAATGGATTAGTGGAGCTTGATACAATGGTTGATGTGTATGAAGAGTTTATCAATCAAGCTCCTGAGACTTCGAATCTTCCACTAGGCCCTTTTGATGATTTAAACTTTCTCAATCAGTTTGCTTTTAAGGTCTGTGAAAAGAATGACAACTCACTGGTCAGCCTTATTTCTGTTAAGGACTATAATGCCATACTAGAAGAGGCGACTACCGGATCGGAGCTTTTTCAAGACCTAACCGAGAAGGGAAATAGGATTGAGAACTTAGATCATAGTTCTAAGAGTGGTTTACTCGGGAAATTATTTCATTGACGCGAAGCATAGGCACTAATTAGAAAATCGCGATAAAATTTATCTATCATTGTCAGGAGGACAGGATGCTAAGTACAGAAGGTACTAATGATAAAAAGTGGGGCAACTTCTTATTGCTCGCTCTTTTCTTGCAGATTTCAGCATGGAGCTATGAAGCCTACTTTAATAGCACCGTTATAAACTCCGTCTTCTTTTTAAACCTTAATTTAAGCGATAGCTTTGCAACCGCCTTTGATATGGTTTCAAGTTTTGTTCTTCTAGGATCCTTTGCTCTTTTTATGGTGACCAAGAGAGCCTTCTTACTACTTATTCCTACTCTTTATGCTCTTGCCCTACCAATCTGCCAGATCATTCTTCATAGCAGTTTTGCCTATGAGTATGCTCTTCTTTCTAATGGAGCGAGGATCGGTCTTCCTCTAGTGCTTTATCTTTTTTATAAAGGTGAGCAAGTATGGAGCATCGAAAAAAGGTTTATTATCCGCTTTGCTATTGCCATGACTTTTGTAGGTCATGGTATTGAAGCCCTTATTGAGCATCCAAAGTTTATTGATTTTCTTATTGAATCATCTTCAATCTTTTTGGGTTATGAATTAACCGAGGGGAGCGCTATTCAAATTCTCGCTCTTATTGGAGCGGCAGATATTGTCTTTGCCATAAGCGGATTGATCAAACCTAGGGCCTGGATTTACACTTGGATGGCAACTTGGGGATTAGTCACTGCGGTTTGCCGCCTAGTTTATTTTCAGTGGGACGGGGTCTTTCCCATGCTTTTAAGAAGCGCTCATTGGGCCCTCCCTGCATTAGTTGTTTGGACCATATTAGAAAAAAGAAAAGCTGCTCAGCCATGGAAGGTTTGGAGCTCAGTCAAAGGATAGGAATGAAAAAATTATTTTTCTCTCTCAGTATTTTTGTATTATCGCTTAAGGTTTTCGCTGGAGCGGGACCAGGCATTCAGCACTTAAGAGTTGTTTGGCATGAAGACCCGGCTCATGAAGCCTATGTTATGTGGACTACTGATAAGTATAAAACAAAGTCTTATCTCTACTATGACACGGTCCCAAGAAAAGGTGTTCTTTCAAAGTATCGTTATAAGAATAATGCTAAAACAAAACCAATCCTCTACACCCTAGACACTCGTCATAAGTCTAAGCTTAAGAAGTTAAAACCAAATACCATGTATTATTTTATGGCCGTGACTAATGGAATGAAGTCTAAAGAGTATCATTTTAAGACCGCTCCTGATGGAGGAGTTAATTTTAAGATTCTTTTTGGAGGGGATAGCCGCTCTGATAGACCTAAGAGAAGAGAGATCAATAGAAGTCTTTCTAAGATGCTTGAATCAGATGATAGTATCTTGGCCCTATGCCATGGGGGTGACTATATTGCTAACGGACTTTCTTGGAAGCAATGGAAGTACTGGCTTGAGGATCATCTTTTAACAGTGACGAGCAAAGGAAGAATGCTTCCTGTGATTCCTACAAGGGGAAATCATGAACTTGCTTCTCCTCTTTTTAACGATGTCTTTGCCAGACCAGGTGGGCTTTTTAAGAAGAACTACTATCGTATTAAGATTGGAGACTTCTCCATTATTACTTTGAACTCAAATGTTTCAGCTGCAGGAAGACAAAAGCGCTGGCTTAAGAAGACCTTAAAGAAGGCAAGAAAAGACTCTAAGTGGATTGTCGCCAACTATCACCGTCCTTTATGGCCTGCTGTTAAAAAGCCTGGAAGAGGGATTAAGCACTGGGTTCCTCTCTTTGAGAAATACCAGATTGATATGGCCTTCGAGTCTGATGGGCATGTTTTAAAGAGGACTGTGCCGATTTATCAGAATAAGCAAGACCCAGTTAAGGGAATTGTTTATGTGGGCGAGGGAGGCCTTGGGGTTAAGCAGAGGAATCCTAAGAAGGACCGTTGGTTCTTAAGAAGCCCCGGATACGCCACTTCAAAACATCATGTAATGACTCTCGAAGTGACGCCAAGCAGAATGATCTATACAGTTGATCTCCCAGATGGAACTGTTTTCGATAAGATGGAACTTCTTCCAAGAAAAAGATAATCTCACTCTCAAAATAAACGCAACGCATGCAGGGCAAAAGCCCTGCAGGTAGCGCCTTTACATCGATTAAACTATTGATTACTCTCATATCTCAAAAATGAAATATTTAAAATATTTGGAATAGGGATATAAGATGCGACCTGAAGATTTACTCCACGAGCTTAAATACTTTGAAGATTTTTTAAAGAAGATCGGCTTCAAAAGAATTGAAGGATCTGTTTATGGCTTCTTGGCCTTATCAGAAAATTCACTTTCAAGTGAAGACATTCAAGCGGGCCTTGGGCTTTCTCAATCGGCTGTTAGTAACTCACTAAAGACTCTTAGTTTTTATAAGGCCATTGAATCAAGTGAAGACAGAGATCGTGGCTGCCGAGTTTATGAAGCCTCTGAAGATTGCCTTAGCATTGTCTCTAACGTCTTTAAGAAAAGAGAAAGCGACTTTATCCGCGAATATAAATTAATGGCCGAGAGGATCTTAAAGGTCTCAAGAGAAAAAGGCGCCACTGAAAATAGTGTCCGAGTTAAAAGGTTTAAATCTATTGTTTCAACCTGTGAGCTTGGAGAGGTCATCATCAAGTTTGTTTACTCTCTTGATGAAATGGGACTTAGCCAACACCTTCCAAAAGTAACAGATAAGCTTCCAAACGTTCTTGAACTAGTCACAACCAATGCTGAGAAAGGCCTAGATGTGGCGAATAAGCTCAAGGGAATAGTAGGCAGCCGCATGAAAAACTATATGGGCAAATTATCAGGAGATCAGCATGTTAAATAAGCAACGAATCGTCATTACTGGTGTTGGTCTTACAGCTCCTAATGGAAACAACTTAGCGGAATTTAGAAACGCTCTTTTGAATCAGGTCTCTGGGATTCAAAGAACTGAGATCCGCCATATGGGCATGCAGCCCGCTGGGCTTTGTAACTTTGATGAGTTTAAGCATCAGAAAAAGAAGACTCGTAGAAGAGGAACTAGAGTAGGATCGATTGCGATCTATTGCGCCAACGAGGCTTTAGAAGATTCAGGTTTAAAGATTGAAGATATTGATAAAGACAGAACCGGGATCTATCTAGGAATCACAGAGCATGGAAATGTTGAAACAGAAAATGAGATCCACGAGCTCTATCAAAATAACTTAGATACTTCTTACTGGTCTCATCATCATAACCCAAGAACAGTGGCCAACGCTCCTGCTGGAGAAGTTAGCCTTAACCTTGGGATCACAGGACCTAGTTATTGTATTGGAGCTGCTTGCGCTGCTGGAAATATTGGTCTTATTCATGGACTTCAAATGCTTCAACTTGGTGAAGTTGATATGGCCCTCGCTGGCGGAGTTTCTGAGAGTACAGAGACCTTTGGGATCTACGCCGCCTTTAAGTCTCAAGGGGCTTTAGGGGAAGACGAGGATGTGACTAAAGCAATCAAGCCACTTGATAAAAATAGAAACGGAATTGTTATTGCTGAAGGGGGAGCGGTTTATGTCTTAGAAAGACTTGAAACAGCTCTTGAACGTGGGGCTAAGATCTATGGAGAGATTAAGGGTTATCATGTTAACTCTGATGCCTCTGACTTTGTTCTTCCTAATCCTGAAAGACAACTACAGTGTATGCAGGCCGCTATGAAAAAGGCGGAACTAACTCCAAATGATATTGATATTGTTAATCTTCACGCGACGGGAACAACGGCGGGAGACATCAATGAGTGTGAGGCCGTAAGCATGGCCTTCGGTTCAAGTGAGAATACTCATATCAATTGCACGAAAGGATTTATCGGTCACGCTATGGGCGCGGCTGGTGCCCTTGAACTTGCTGGGAACTTACCTAGCTTTGAAGATAACAAGGTTCACTCTTGTAAGATCATCGAAGAAGTCGATCCAAAATGTAATCTAAAAGGTCTTGTTAATGGAGACCCAATTGAAAAAGAAGTAAATACAATCCTCAACAGTTCATTTGGAATGCTTGGGATTAATTCATGTTTAATTATTCAGAAATACACAAAATAAATTCTATAAAGGAGCTAATTATGGAAACAACAGAAGTAAGACAAAAAGTATTAGACATTATCGCTGACATTGCTATGGATGATGATGTGACTACAATTGATGATAGCGTTGCTCTTAGAGATCAACTTGACCTTGATTCAATGGACTTCCTTGATATCGTCATGGAGCTTAAGAAACGTCATAAGATTATCGTTCCTGAAGCTGACTATCCAAAGCTAGCTAGCATGGACAGTTGTGTTGAGTATTTAACACCTAAGTTTGTTCAGTAATTTTTGCGCGAGCAAAAATCTCAAGGCTTGGAACATAGTATGAACAATGTTTATGACACAATCATCATAGGGGCGGGAATGTCTGGTCTAGCGGCCGGAATCCGCCTAGCTATGTTTGATAAGAAGGTCTTAATCCTCGAAAAGCATACTATTGCTGGAGGATTGAATTCTTTTTATGCCCGTAAGGGCCGTAAGCTTGATGTTGGTCTGCACGCTATGACTAACTTTGCTAAAAAAGGTGAGAGAGGGAAACCTCTAACAAAGCTTTTAAAGCAGCTGCGTATTCCTTATGGGGAACTCGCTTTAAATGAACAGCAAGGCTCTAAGATTATCTTTCCAGATACAGAGCTTAGCTTTTCAAATGATCTTAATGTTTTTACTGACGATGTCCTTGAAAAATTTCCAGAGGAGAAAGATGGCTTTATGGCCCTCCTTGAAGATATTAGAAATTTTAATGAAGTCAGCTTAGACAATCCTTATGAATCTGCTAAAGAGCGTGTGGCCCGGATGATAGGGGATGAAAATCTTCGCGAGATGATCTTTTGTCCACTTTTGATCTATGGATCAGCTTGGGAAGATGATATGGATTTTTCTCAATTTGTGATCATGTTTAAGAGTATCTTTTTAGAAGGATTTTCTCGCCCAGAAGGTGGCGTAAGAAGAGTGATCTCTCTTCTTATGAAAAAGTATAAGGCCCTTGGAGGAGAAGTTCGCTTTCGATCCGGGGTTAATGAGATCATCTCAGAAAACTCTGTTATCAAAGGCGTAAAGCTTGAAAATGGTGAAGTGATCACGGCTTCAAAGGTTCTCTCTTCGATTGGATATCCAGAAACCGTATCGAATCTCAATGAGAAGATTGAGCTTGATCCAAAGGTTGGAAAACTTAGCTTTACGGAAACGATCCTTTGCTACAATAAGAAGCCAAAAGACTTTGGGGTCGAAGATACCATCGTCTTTTATAACGAAAATCAAAAATATCATTATAGAAGACCAAGCACTCTCTTTGATGAAAAAAGCGCTGTGGTTTGTTTACCCAATAACTTTGAAATAGATGATTATGAAGATGGGATGATCCGCTTAACCTTTATGGCGAACTTTGACCTTTGGAATGATTTATCCCCTGAAGAGTATGACTTAGAAAAAGAAAAAGTTTTAACCGCTTCAAAAGATATTGTGAGAAAGCTTTATCCTCAAATGGACGAGGAACCTAATTTTGTTGATATCTTTACGCCTACAACAATCAAGAAATTTACGAGTCATCACGGTGGAACTGTGTATGGCTCAACTGATAAAAGCCGGGACGGTAGAACACCTATCAAAGGGCTTTATATTATTGGAACAGATCAAGGTTTTTTAGGAATCGTGGGGGCCATGCTCTCAGGGATTTCCATGGCCAATCTTCACTGCTTAATGGAAGGAAGTAATTAATGCGTTTTAATAATGTTGTTATATCTGACTTTGCTCACTACTTACCTGAATTAGTAATGACTTCTGATGAGATTGAATCGAGGCTGGCTCCTCTTTATAATAAACTAGGTCTTCCTGAGGGGCGTCTTGAACTGATGACGGGAATTACAGAACGCCGCTATTGGGAACCAGGAACAAGGCCTTCGGCCCTCTCTACAAAGGCCGCTAATAATCTCTTTGAAAAAGGGAAGATTAAAAAATCTGATATTGATCTTGTTATGCACGCTAGTGTTTGCCGTGACTTTCTAGAGCCTTCAACAGCCGCGGTTGTTCATTGCGATCTAGGTCTAAAACCTGAAGCGATGCTCTTTGATCTTTCAAATGCTTGTCTTGGCGTCATGAGCTCTATGGTTGTGGCGGCTAATCTAATTGAAAGCGGTGCCATTAAGCATGCTCTCATTGTTAGTGGTGAAAATGGTGGACCTCTTCTTTTTCAAACAATTGAAAATCTTTTAAATGATGACAGTATTAATCGAAAGAATATTAAGAAATATATAGCTAACCTTACTATTGGTTCCGCGGCAGTTGCTTATACGCTCTCGCATAAAGATCATGCAGAGGGAGCTAAGCTTGTTGGGGGGATTAGTATGGCCGATACAACGGCTAATGTTCTTTGTCAGGGAGGCGGTGATACTCAGGCCCTAATGATGGAAACTGATTCAGAAGAGCTTATGAAAAAAGGCGTTGTTCTGGCCAAGGAGACTTGGAAGAGAACAAAAGCTGAAATTTCATGGAGTAATGAAGACATTGATTTCGCCATAGGACATCAGGTTGGGAAGGCTCACGAAACTCTAACCATGGAAGCTCTAGGGCTAACAAAGACAAAAACATTTAAAACATATCCCTTCTTGGGAAATACAGGTTCAGCTGCTCTTCCCGTCACTCTTGATTTATTGAATCATGAGATGAAGATTGAGAAGGGGTCAAAAGTGGCCTTACTAGGAATTGGCTCAGGTCTGAATTCCATTATGCTAGGAGTAGAGTGGTGAGACCAGCATGGCTTCAGGAATTATATCCTTTTAAGAATAATTATATGACCGTCGAAGGGAATGAACTTCATTATGTTGATGAAGGGGAGGGGGAGCCTATCTTAATGGTTCACGGAAACCCGACTTGGTCTTTTTACTATAGAGATCTTATTAAAGAATTCTCAAGCTCTAATAGAGTTATAGCTCCCGATCATATCGGTTGTGGTTTTTCTGATAAGCCGCAAGATTATGAGTATATGTTAGAAAATCATATCTCTAATATTGAGAAGTTAGTGGCAAAGCTTGATCTTAAAGGAATCACTTTAGTGGTTCATGATTGGGGCGGGGCCATTGGATTTGGTTTGGCCACTCGTCACCCGGATCTCATTAAGAAAGTCGTTATCTTAAACACGGCCGCTTATACTTGTGACTATATTCCACCACAAATTAATATTTGCAGAACTCCTATCTTAGGTGAAGCTGTAATCCGTGGCTTTAACGCTTTTGCAGGTCCTGCCACTCATATGGCCGTTGAAAAGCCGCTGAGTAAGAACGTTAAGAAGGGATACTTACTTCCTTATAATAATTATAAAAATAGAATCGCAACGGCTAAGTTTGTAACAGATATTCCTATGAAGAAAAGTCATAGAAGCTACAAGACCTTAGAGACTATTGAAAATAAACTTTCCAGCCTTACTTGCCCGAAGCTGGTTCTATGGGGAAGAAAGGATTTTTGCTTTAACGACTACTTCTTAGATCGCTGGAGAAATATTTATCCTGAAGCTACCTTTAAGATCTTTGAAGATGCTGGTCACTATGTCATTGAAGATGAAAGTGCTGCCGTTATTAAAGAGATGAGGGCCTTTATATGAATATAGCCGATAACCTAACGAAGATCTCTGGGCTTTTTCCTGATAAAACGGCCGTTCGCTTTCCTGTAAAAACAGGGGAGAGTTACTTATACAAAGACTTAAGCTTTAAAGAACTTGAAACTAAGATCAATAAATATGCTAACGGATTGATCGATTCTGGGTTCAAGCGCGGACAAAAGGTCCTTCTCTTTGTAAGACCTTCATTAGAATTTCACGCTCTAGTCTTTGCTCTTTATAAGATTGGCGCTATTCCTCTTCTTATTGACCCAGGTATGGGGAGAAAGAACTTATTATCGGCGATTAAAGAAGTTAAGCCCGAAGGCCTAGTGGCGGAAGCGGAAGTTCATTTTCTTAGCCTCCTCTTTTCTGACGCCTTCAAATCAGTAAAACATAAGATTACAACAAAAGGTTTAACTTGGGGGAAGATGAGAAAACTCTCTGACCTTTTAAACTATCCTGATACCTTTAAAGCAGAGCAACTTGAAGACGATGAGATGGCAGCCATTTTATTTACTTCTGGTGGGACCGGCAGACCTAAAGGGGTTATCTATAGTCATAAGATCCTTTATGAACAAACTAATGTTTTAAAACAACTCTTTAACTTAGATGAAAACGAAACCGACCTTCCTGGGTTTCCTCTTTTTAGTCTTTTTACATTATCTATGGGAATGACTTCAGTTATTCCTGATATGGACCCATCAAAGCCTTCAAAGGCAGATCCTAAAAGCCTTGTTCAGAATATTCTTGATACAAACGCCAGCTTTGTTGCTGGTAGTCCTGCTATCTGGGAAGGACTTGGAAAGTACTGCAAGAAAAATAAAATTACACTTCCTTCAGTCAAATACCTGGTTATGTTTGGGGCTCCTGTTAGAAACGAGATCCATCGTATGTTTAAAGATGTTCTTCCTAATGGAACAACCTATACGCCTTATGGTGCCACTGAATCTCTTCCTGTTGCAAATATTTCAGGGAGAGAAGTTTTAAAAGAGACAGCTCATTTAACGGAAGCTGGCATGGGAACTTGTGTTGGGCATCCTGTGCCTGGGACTAAAGTTAAGATTATCAAATATGTTGATGGACCTATCTCTACTTTAAATCAAGCTGTCGAATTAAAGACTGGTGAGATCGGGGAGATTATCGTCAACGGTGATGTAGTAACACGAAATTATTTTAATGCTGAGAATGAAACCTTAGCGGCTAAGATCTATGACCTTGATAAGATCTGGCATCGAATTGGTGATATGGGCTATCTTGATGAAACGGGAAGGCTTTGGTTTTGTGGACGTAAGTCTCATAAAGTTGAAACAATAAGTGGTCCTCTCTATACCATTCCTTGTGAAGCCATCTTTAATAATCACCCTGGGGTGAGAAGATCGGCCTTGGTTGAGATCAATAAGATTCCTCGTATTGTGATTGAAAGAAATAAAATTGGAAAAACAATTGCTAAAGATAAATTAAAAGAAGAGTTGGTTGAACTAGCTTCTCATCACGCTCATACCAAAGACATCAAAGATGTCTTTTATAAGAAAACCTTCCCAGTGGACGTTAGGCATAATATTAAGATTGACCGCCTAAAGATCCGAGATGAATTTCAAAGAGGAAATCGATGAAGATATTAGTAACTGGAGCTGGAGGCTTTCTTGGCCGTCACTTATGTAAAAGCCTGCAAGAAAAAGGTCATACGATTACTAACTTCTCAAGAAGTAGTTATCCAGATTTAAAAGATCAGGGAATTGATACCATCCAAGGCGATATCTCTGATGCTGCTACTGTTGAAATGGCCTTAGAGGGAATGGACGCAGTCTTTCATGTCGCTTCAAAAGTTGGGATCTGGGGAAAGTATGAGGATTACTACCGTACGAATGTTATAGGAACTCAAAATATTATTGATGGCTGTAAGAAACAGGGAATCAAAAGACTTATTTATACCAGTTCTCCCTCGGTTGTTTTTGGAACTGAAAGCCTTTTAGGTGTTGGTGAAGAGCAAGCTTATCCAGAAAAATATATTTCTCACTACGCCAAGACAAAGGCCTTAGCAGAGCAAAAAGTTCTAATGGCCAACGATGAAACCTTGGCCACAGTTGCCTTGAGACCACATCTTATCTTTGGCCCTGGTGATCATCATATCTTTCCAAGGATTGTTGATAGAGCGAGATCTGGTAAATTAAAAAGAGTAGGGAACGGCAAGAATATGGTTGACGTCATTTATGTTAAGAATGCTGTCGACGCTCATATTAGCGCCTTTGAAAGATTAGAGATAGGAGCTCAGGTCTCTGGGAAAGCTTATTTCCTAGGGCAAGAGGACCCGGTTAATTTATGGGACTTTATAGACGATATCTTAGTCCGCCATAAGGTCGCTCCTTTAAAGAGTAAAATTTCAGAAAACGCCGCCTATAAGATTGGTTGGCTGATGGAAAAGGGTTACGGACTTTTTAGAATCAAAGCAGAACCACCAATGACGAGATTCATGGCGCTTCAACTTTCATGCTCCCATTACTTTAGTCATAAGAACGCAGAAAAAGATTTAGAATTTGTTCCTAGGGTTTCATTGAAACAGGCCCTAGATGAGACAGTGAGGCTATAATGTTATTTAAGAAAAAAGATGAAATCACTTCCGAGTACGAAACCATTATCATTGGTGGGGGACTGGCAGGATTAACGGCAGCTAATAAGTTAGCAAAGAACGGAAGAAAGGTTCTTCTTCTTGAGGCCCATAATAAACTAGGCGGTTTTGCTACCTGGTTTAAAAGAGCTCAAGGAGATCATATCTTTGATATCTCTCTTCACGGTTTTCCTGTTGGGATGATTAAGACTTGTAAGAAGTATTGGAATAAAGACATCGCAAGTAGAATTGTACAACTTAAAGGCGTTCGTTTTGTGAACCCTATGTACTCGCTTCAATCAGATTTCACAGTCGATGATTTTAAGAGCAAGTTAACGGATCATTTTAAATGTCCTACAGAGCAAGTAGAGACCTTTTTTAATGAACTGATGAATATGAACTACTATGACGCTCCTAAGATGACCAATGGTGAGCTTCTTAATCATTACTTCCCTGATAGAAATGATGTTCACCGTTTTTTATTAGAGCCAATTGTATATGCCAATGGATCAACTCTAGAAGACCCAGGTATTACTTATGGAATCGTTTTTTCTAACTTTATGAGTAAGGGCGTTTTTACTTTCGAAGGGGGAACGGATCTTATTATTTCTATGATGAAGGATGAACTTCTCAAGAATGAAGTTGATATTAAGCTTCAATCTAAGGTTGATAGAATCGTCTTTGAAGAGGGCCCTAACGGAAAACGCGCTATTGGTGTTGAAGTAAATGGGAAGCTTATTAGGTCAAAATCTGTGCTTTCAAATGGAAACCTAATGAGCACTATCTTTAAGATGGCAGGAGAAGAGAATTTTAAACCTGAGTTTATTGAAAAAGCAAAAGAAGTTAGATTGAACACTAGTTCATGCCAAGTTTATATGGGCATTAAAAAAGGTGAGAGCATTCCTCAGATTGGAGATCTTATCTTTTATTCTGAAGCTCCCGAGTTCAAAACTGATGAACTCTTAGATATCAAAACAACCTCTAGAACCTTCTCTGTTTATTATCCTAAAACTAGAGATGATGACCGTTATACCATTGTTGCTTCAACTAATGCTCGTTATGAAGATTGGAATAATCTAACTGACGAAGAATATGAAATTGAGAAAAATAGAATGATTGAAGACACATTAACGGCCATAGAAAAACTGGTTCCTGGTGTGCGTGAGAAGATCGACTTTCTTCAGGCATCGACACCTAAGACAATTAAGAAATACACTCATCATGAAAAAGGGTCTTCATTTGGGACTAAATTTGAGGGGCTTGATATTTCTATGGGTCTTCATAAAGAAGTCGATGGATTATTTCATTCAGGAAGTGTTGGGATCATTATGTCTGGCTGGCTTGGGGCCGCAAACTATGGTGTTATTCAGTCTTACGAAGTAGAGAACTACTTAGATAGAGTATAGGAATTATTATGATGGATTTTACTGATCAAAGAGTGATTATCACTGGTGGAACTAGAGGAATAGGTAGGGGAATTGCTACTGAATTTCTAAAAGCGGGCGCTACTGTTATTGCTACTTATGCAGGAAATGATAAAGCGGCTGAAGAATTTAAAGCGGACCTTGGAGAGCTGGGTAAGAATATTGAAACTTATAAGTTTGATGTTACTGACACCAAAGCAGTTGAAGAGTTCTATAAGCATATTGAAGATAAGTATCCTTCCATTGAAGTCTTAGTTAATAATTCAGGCATAAGAAAGGATTCAATGACCGCTCTTATGAGTGATGATGATTGGAACCGCGTTCTTGATGTAAACCTTGGCGGGACTTTCTTTATGAGCCGCGGGATCATCCGTCACTTTATGGGAAATAAATATGGTCGTATTATTAATATGAGCTCTATTGGCGGATCTTTAGGTCTTGCGGGGCAAGCTAATTACGCTGCTTCAAAAGCGGGTCAAGTGGCCTTAACTAAGACTCTTTCTAAAGAGCTTGGTAAGAAGAAAATTACCGTCAATTCTATTTGTCCTGGATTTATCGACACTGAATTAATTGAAGATCTGCCTGAAGATCAAATCAAAGAATATAAGAAATCAGTTCCTTTAAGAAGATTTGGAACAACCACGGAAGTGGCTCACGCTGTTATGTTCTTAGCTTCAAGAGAAGCTAGTTATATTACAGGAACAACCCTTGAAGTGGCCGGCGGATTATAATGGATATTAAAGACCTTATTCCTCAGCGAGAACCTTTTCTTTTCATCGATACAGTTGTTGAAAAAGGGGAGACTCATATTCACGCTCAAAAGACCCTTACCGGGGAAGAAGACTTCTTTAAGGGTCACTTTCCGGGAAACCCTATTATGCCAGGGGTTCTTATGTGCGAAGCCTGCTTTCAAGCAGGGGCAGCTCTTCTCTCTGGTGGAGAAGGACTAGGTGTTGTGACAAGGATTCGTGATACAAAATTTAAAGGCATGGTAAGACCCGGTGACGTCTTAGATATTAAAGTTGAAGTCGAAGAGCGTATTAGTAACGCTGTTTACTGCAAGGGTCATATAGAAGTAGAAGGTAAAAAAGTGGTTCAAATAAAGTTTCAAGTGGCTGAGGTCTAAATGGATTTTTTAAAAGTAAGCGGAAAGACATATTTTATAACAGGTGTTGCTAATAAAAAATCAGTGGCCTATTTTACGGCCAAAGGACTTTTAGAAAATGGCGCTAAGCTTATCTTCTCTGTTCTAAACGATGAAGTGAAAGAGAAATGCCAAAAACTTTTCCCTGATTCAGAAGTCTTTGTTTGTAATGTTGAGGATGAAGATTCAATCGCTAATATGGCCTCAGAATTTATTAAAAAAGAAGTCAAACTATCTGGCTTTGTGCACTCAATCGCCTTTGCCAATTACTCTGAAGGAATAAAACCTTTTCACGAAACAAAGGTGGCCGACTTTCTTCAGGCGACTAATATAAGTTGCCTTAGTTTAATCACTTTAACGAACGCACTAAAAGAGTGCTTTGAAACTGATGCGAGTATTGTGACTATCTCAATCTCAAACACCAGAGCGACTAGTTATGGTTATATGGGTCCTATCAAGGCCACTCTTGATGCAAGCGTGGACTTTCTTGCAAAATCTCTAAGCGAGTTTAGCAATATTAGAGTTAATGCTGTTTGTTCAGGGCCTTTAAAGACAAGCGCTTCTGCTGGCATTCCTGGTTATATTAATAATTATATCTTTGCTGAAAAATTAACCCTTCGAAAATTAGCTCTTAAAACTCAAGAAACAGCGAATACTGCTCTCTTTCTTTTAAGTCCTGCTAGTAGTGGGATCAATGCATCTGGAATAGTTGTTGATGCTGGTATGGCCGTAAACTACTTCGATCAAGACGTTGTTAATAAAGTTGCTGATTAGGTGATTAGGTACCTGGTTACTTGCTAAAATGAAATAATTGTTGATTTAAGTTATATCCAAGAATTATAATTAAAAAACTGGTGTGGCATTTAACGTAGCCCGTGCAGGAACTAAGCTTTGCCACACCAGAAAAACACATTCATTCAAAGTGATTTTCTAGCACTATTGTCGTCATTCTAAATATTGTATTTAATTTATGAGAATCTATGTCCTGATTTTTCTTTTAAGCAAGTGACCAGGTACCTTTTAGAATTCTTCTTGTTCGTCGAGGACTTCAGGGTTTGTTTCCCAGAAGAGTCTTGGGACGTCGCCTGGAAGATGAATCCATGGGTCGTAGAGGACTAGTTCGTAAGTGGCCACGACTGATGGGTTATATAGGTCTTCGTACCCGATGACTTCAGCGTCTGGTAATCCTTCATCTGCACCCGCTGCATAAAGACTTCTGGCCTGAGTACCACTATCAACACGAGTAATAGTTCCTGAACCAAAATAACTATTGGTAGTCCCTGTAACAGAGTCACAGTTAGCATAGCTATTATAAACTGTAGGTGTGGTAGCAAATGATCCGGCATAGCAACCAGCCTTATCTGATCCGCCAGATGAGGAAACGGATGCTGATTGAGCGTAGTTTTCGTAACTTTTTGGTGTCGTTGCGTTTGCGTCAATTACACCCGCAAATCCACCAGCACTACAAAAAGAGGCAGTACAAGTTACATCTCCTTTTGCAAAAGAAGTTCTAATGATGCCATTAAGGTGAGAGCCAACAAAGCCACCGGCTCTTGATGTTGAACTGATAACGGAATCTAATGTGGCTCCGGCATAGGCCATTTCCATATGCTCGTGATTTAGTTCTCCAATAACTCCACCTGCTGTACCACTGGTTCCGTTAACTTGACCTTGAAACTGTAGTACCGCAAAGTCTAACTTTCTTGTGTGTCCCGCTGAAAGAGGACCACCACCGATGGCACCAAAGAGGCCACCAACTCCAGTTGCGTTACCAGAACGGGTAACTGTTCCTTCAAAGTCTGAACGGACAACATGAGAGTTTTCATTTGTTAAGTTCATTTGCCCGATGAGGCCGCCAGCTTTAAAAGCGCCGGCCTGTTCAATATAACCATTTGTCACATGCACTTTATAGGCTTTGAAGGCCATACGGTGGTCGTGAGGACTACTGGCCGTTCCTGAATCAGTAACTGTGCCTACTAAGGTTCCTACGTTATTTGCATTAGTAGTGAACGAAACATTATCTATATAAAGTGAGTTTCCTGAAGTTTGATCAAAGATATCAAAGTCTTCGACCTGTCCGGCTCCATGAGTAGCATTGAATGAAATATTTCTAAAGAGGCCTAGACTCTCAGATCCACTAGCTTCTGAGCAGTTAATGTCACTAATTATATGATCATTTCCTCTAAAGCTTCCAATGAATGGATTTGTGCTGCTTCCAATTGGTTCAAAGCCAGCTCCGCAATTACTACCTCCAAAACTAATATCAGCACCTAGTTTAAAGGTCTTTTTCATGTATTCTGGAGTATCGCCAATGGCGTTCCACTGATTCGCTGTTGATAAGATAATTGGGTCGAAGAAGTTTCCTGTAAAGGTTTCGCCGATTCCTTCTAATTTTACTCCATAGCTAAGTTCGATAGGGGTTGTGCTATCAATATCATCCCAAGCAATTGTTCCACTCGTATAACCTGGTAAATTGGTAATATCGACTATTTGAAGACTTGTTAGATCACCACCGGTTCCTCCCGGGCAATCGCCATCAGAAGCTGAAGTAGATTCATAATAAACGTCAGCTAAAGATCCAGTAACTGCAGATCCTATACATTCTTTGCCGGCAGGAAGAACACCTGAAGAAAAAGAGCGGACGATATTTGTTCCAATAGAGTTACCGATAAGGCCGCCATTATCAGCTTGGCCTCCAGGAGTTAGAGTACCTCTATAAAATGAGTCAGTAATAGAGGCGTAATCAGAGCGCCCAATAAAGCCGCCAACCTTTCCTCCACTTGGAACTGAAACGTCAGCTTCAGCAAAAGACTCAATAATAGAAAGTGACCCTGAAGGGGAGTTCGCAAAGCCCGCAAAACCACCGATATGAGCAAAGGTCGTACTGTTAGGGCTTGTAACGTCTGATTTTGAATAGGAGTTATTAATATTTACAAAGGCGCTAGCATTATTGACCATTATTTTTCCTACAAAACCGCCGCAATCAGAGGCGCAGTCAATTAGTCCAAAACTTCTATTATTATTAAAATCAAAAGTCGTGGCCGTAATATTATTTATTTCTCCAGCAAATCCACCAATATTGGTTCCTGAGTATTGATAAATATCTACAACTGATACATTTCCATCAAAAAGTGAGCCTGCTCCATCTGTTACAGCAAGTCCAACGACACCGCCCACTTGACTACCAGCTGAATAGATTTCTCCACTTACTTTTGAATCAACAACACGGACCGTTCTTGCTTCTCCAACTAAACCTCCGACTTTATCAAAATTATCTGAGAAATCAGTAGTGGAGTCTCCTATACTTAAATTCTCAACCACGACACCATAAAGTTCAGAGTCATTATCAAAAGCATAACCAACAGCTCCACCAACTCTTACGCCAGTATCTGTAAAAGACTTTGATTGAATCCTAATATCATTAATATTTGCAATCCTAAGGTAATTTGAATCATCCATCTGGCCTATGATTCCGCCAATATTTGAGTATTGATCATCGACTGTAATACTTACGTTTGTTAATTTAATGGCAAAAACCTGAATAGCAGTTGGAGAAGTCGCTGTATTACCAATTCCAATTAGGCCGCCGACTCCTTGATAAGAACCAGCTGTTCTTGTCAGATCGATATCAATATTTTCAGCCTGAACTCTTGTGATTAATGTATCTGGGTAGATATTTCCAGCTAAAGCACCAACACCACCAGTATCTGTAGCATCAATACTTATATTTAATAAGTTAAGATTCTCTACTTCAGTGGAGGCAGAGTCGCCGACGATACTAGAGAAAATTCCTAAAGGTTGTCCGTAGCCACCGACTATTGTTACGTTTGAAATCGTATGGCCATTTCCTCGAAGTTGACCCGTAAAGGTTCCAGAGACTAGACTTTCTGAAAAGGGACTAGCAATAGTGAAATCAAGGTCATTTCTAAGATGATAGTCAGCGCTTAGATTACTTTCTATTCCTGAAGGTCCAGCGAACTGATCTTCATTACAGATTAGATAATCTCCCCCAGATAAATAAGGAGCAGGTGCGTTTCCTTCGCCGTGAAGGCAAGGGTCATTGTCGATTCTAACATCGTTTGGATTGCCGTCACCTTGAAGGGTTCCACTTTGAAGTTTCGCGGCATAGGGTTGAGACTGACCGGCATAGGCATTGATGATCTCTAAATCCTGAGAAGTTCCACTACAACCAGCTCCGTCGAAAAGCCTAACTCTAATGGGAAAGGAATTATCAAACCAGCTTATAATTGGAATTCTAAGTTCTCCGTTTGCATCGACCATCTCTGTTACACCAGTAGGTGAATCAGCGTCTATACAACGAGTCGTCAATCCTGGGCCTCCAAAAGGGCCATCTGGTAACTGCACTTGAAAAGATTCTGCAACAGATGGGGTACAAGTGGCGTCATCGTATTGAACTTGTTTTTTATCTACACACTTTAAGGGTCTGAAAATCTTTGGTACCCCATTGGCCTCTTTAGTTTCGGGTTCTCCAAAGAACTCATCATTACATCCGGCATTACTTAAGGTTAGGTTGATGGCCACTTCGCCGCCAAAAAGACCCATGGTGTTAGATGTCCCGCAAAGAGTGTTTCCTTCTAAGACTTGGCCTGTTCCGTTAACGGTAGTTCCATCCCAAGTAATGGCGGCAAAGTCCCACTCACCATTATTAACTTCAAGTGCGCCTTGGCCTGTAAAGGTTAGGTTTAATGTTTCACCGGTCGTATTGTTATAACCATAAAGCTTTGTTCCCCCGGTCATACCAGGAATCCCACTAGCAATTCCACCTAGGATTACTAGGTTTGCTTTGGTGACCTTGGTTCCTTTTCCACCACAGGCGGCAAGGATAAAGATCATTAGGAATAGGGAAAGCTTCTTTAAGTTCATATAAAATTGACCTCAGTACTACTTCTTTTCGTCATTTCTAGGTTTAATTTTAATGCCGAGTTGGATTTTATTGAGAAACTTGAGGAAATAGTTTTTTAGACCTTTAAAAATAGAGGCTTACAGAAACTCGCGAAAGGGTACAAAAAAGGGGTTCTGAAATTACGCCCATTTTTATGGGCGTAAAGGGGTCTAATCAACCGAAATCTTAACAGACATCGCCTTATGATCCGACCCTTCAATATTTCCAAAGACATGAGAGTCATCAACACGGGCACCTTTAACAAAGATATAATCAAGATACTTTCCAAAGGTCTTCATTCTTTCATGACCATTATCAAACTTCACTTCTGTCATGCCAGCATCCTTTGCAAACTCATGAAGGTACTTCATTTTTTTCTTAGACCAAGTATTGAAGTCTCCTGCCATTACGGCTGGACCATCATGAGCGGCGAAGACCTTCGCTACGTTCTTTAATTGATGGCGAAGCTTCTTTGAGCTTACAAAATTAATAGCGTGAATATTTCCTGTAAGAAGAGTCTTACTTGTTCCTTCTAAGGCGTACTCAGTAAAGAGGACCATCTTAGGGGTTTTGATAAAGGGTTCTCTATAATGAGAGCGTTGCCAAAAGGTTCTTAGGGGTTCGATCTTGGCGGCGGTTCCAACTCCCGTAGGGGTGTCACTCTTTTTAGTGTCTATAAAGGAAGTCGCCATATGATAACTAAAGAGCTTGTCTTCATAGAAGGTCTCAAGCATTTTATGATCTAGCCAAAGTTCTTGAAGAATTAGAACATCGTACTTTGGTGTTAGGTTTTCATAGTCCCGTTTCCAATCAGGCATATCTCCTTTGTACATATTCCAAACAAAGATATCGATGGCGTTTGGATTCAAGGTATTTGAAGTGACGAACTCTTTTCGGTCGTTATTGATGCTAATCATAACTTCGTCGTTTTCTGGAACCTGCCAGCGCCAAGCATTAGCATTTACGCTCAAGAAGATGAGGCATGTAATTAGAGAGAAACGAGTAAATCGAGTCATATTCCTTCCTTAGTATAAAGAGATCATTAAATAGTTGTTGCTTAGCTTATCGGGGCATTGAAAGGGTAAAGTGATGAATAATTCCGGAGTGTTAGATACCGGTAAAAAATTACCTAAAACTTGGTAAATCTGTGTTTTCTTTGAGATTCTTTAGGAGAAATAATATTCATTTTAAAAGGAAACAAGCATGTTCAAGAAAAATATTTTAGCTATTTTGGTAGCTACACTTTTTAGTCAAGCTTCTATGGCGCAAAACTTTGGTGGAGACATTTGGGATAGCCTCAATATCTTTGTACCAAAACATAAAGATATTATGACAACTATTGGTGAGCCTAATAGATCTAAGCTTGACCCTGATAATATAAAGATTCTTGTTTGGAATATGTACAAGGGCCAAAACGAATCTTGGAAAAAAGACTTTAAATTTTTAGCAGAAGAAAGAGACATTCTTCTTCTTCAAGAGATGTATTTAGATGAAAAAATGATGAGTTCGTTTGAAGAAGATTCTGATCATGAATACCATTTAGCCACTTCTTTTATCTATAGAAAAGGGCAGATCAGAACAGGTGTAACTTCAGCTTCAAAGATAAAGGCGAGCAGTCTTTTTTATCAACAATCAGTTGTTCGCGAGCCAGTGATCAATACCCCAAAGATGGTTCTTTTTACAACTTACCCAATAGCGGGAAGTGATAAAGATCTTCTCACGATTAATATTCACGCCATTAATTTTGTCTCAACTGAAGGTCTCGCAAGACAGATCAAAGATGTTGAAGAAGTTATGAAAACTTATGATGGACCAGTTGTTTTCGCCGGGGATTTTAATACTTGGTCTCCTGGGAAATTTAACTTTGTTCGCATGATGGCCGTTAGAAATAATCTAAAAGAAGTTAAGTTTAAAAATGATCAACGTATGATGAAGTTTGGTTTTCCTCTTGATTATGTTTTTTACCGTGGGCTTGAACTTAAGAGTGAGGCTGTCTGGGGTGAACTTGAGGGTGCTGATCACAAGGCGATGGAAGTTGTTTTTAAAGTGAACTAGGCTTCACTGTTCGGTCCATCGTGGACCTCTCTGCGTTGTTCGGCTTCATCGGCTGTCCTGCCGATGCCGCCTCCAAAAGGCGATGGAAGTTGTTTTTAAAATTAACTAGAAAAATCAACTTTATATAATTCCAGTTACTTAAGAGGGCCTATGCCCTCTTTTTTTTGCACTTTTTTAGGCCCAAGATCCTGCTCAAAACCTGTAAATTCCTGAAATTCAAATAGGCCTTCTAGGTCCTTAATATTACTCACCAAAATTATGTATTTTTCCTCATAAATATAGTCAAAAAAAGTAAAAAAAATGGCCTTAAAATTAAAAGACATAGAAGGAAGACCGATAAGAAAGAGCAACCGGAGATTCAGAGCTTGATTGGTAAAAAGACTTTTCTATTCATCAGCGTATTATTTGCAAACCTTGCTTTTGCAGCAGGGCCTGCTGGTATTGATTCTGGTCTTCGTCTTTGGCTTGATGCTAGTGATACAGAAACAGTCTTCACTGATACGGGTTGTACGGGTGGAAATGAAGTTTCTGCTCACGGAGACAGTGTTCGTTGTTGGGCCGATAAATCTGGAAATGGAAACGATGCTATTCAAGCTTCAGGAACCCCTCTATGGGTTGACGACGGTGGGCTTGATGCTATTGAGTTTACTTCTGATCGAATGGATATTGATGGATCAAGTGGTGGCGGTGCCGTCTTTCAAAATGGCGATAGGATCTCTGAGACGGAAGTTTTCTTTGTCGCGAGAACAAGAACTATTTCTAATGGCTGGGCCTTTGGTTCTGTTACAGGTGGACGACGTTTTGGTACTCACTTTCCTTGGAGTAATAACAATGTCTATTTTGATGTAGGCGTTTGTTGTGGGACCTCTCGTATTCAAGCACCTTGGGGAGGAAGTTCATCCTTTTTGCATACATGGAACTTTATCAACGATGACGGAGCGCCTAACTATCAGGCCATCTACCGAGATGGGGCCCTTGTTGGTTCTGATGCTGTAGCTGATTATATTGACTGGGGAACTCAAGACTTTCAAATTGGTGCTTATGGAACTCAGTATCAACAGATCAACGCTGCAGAAGTTATCATTTATGACAGAAGACTTACTGATACTGAAAGAACTCAGGTTAAGAACTACCTCTTAAATAAATGGCGCGAGGCCATTACTCCTGCAGATGATTGGACTTCTGGAACGACTAAAACAGTTACTGCACCCTCTGGAACCGATAGGCTTCTTATTGTAGCGGTAGGTTTTGAAGATAATCTTACGACTAATAATATCACCTCTGTCACTTACGGCGGTCAGACATTGACTGAAGCGGTAAGGGTAGATACAGGAACTTCTTTTGAAGCAGAAACGGGAATTTATTATTTATTAGATGCAGGAATTACGGCTGCCGCAAATACAACCATTACAGTGAACACTTCTGGCGGGGCTCCCGATCATACGGATGTGGCCTCAGCTGTTTATACAGGAATAGATCAGGTCAACACTCTCTTTTCAACAGCAACTGCTGATGATGGTCAATCGGGACTTCCTGACTTAGAGACAACACTTCCTGTGGCTCAAGATGGACTTACCATTCTCTCTTCTCAAAATGGTAACACTGGTACTTGGGGATCAAACCTCTCTATCGTTGTAAATGAATCAGGAAATTCAACTTCACAGGCCGTGGCCGTTGAGATTGAAGGAGCTGATCAGGATTCAAAGACAGTTTCTATAAATCATTCGAATAGTTTTAGGATGCCTTTAGCTGTGGCTCATTTTAGATCAAATGTACTTCCTGTTGTTACTGGGCTGACGGCAGTGTCTTCATCAGATACTTCAGTTAATTTAACTTGGACGAAGAAAGCTTCTGTTCCAACTTACTATGTGACTTATCAAGCGGGGGCTACGGCGCCAGGAAGTTGTGAACTTGGAACTATTGTAAATGCTGGAGCTGTTGGAACTTATCAAGTAACAGGTCTTAGCGCTGGAACAGAATACTCTTTTAGAGTCTGTGCAAATTCAGGAGCTAATTATACAAACGGAGCCTTCGTAAGTGCTACCACTGATGCCATCGCTCCTGATCCTCCGAATGATCCTCTTGGTGTTGACTTAACTATCAATGGTCCTGATTCCGTTAGTTTTTCTCTCGTCTCTGGAGGCGGAGGAACAATTGGACATAGGCTTGCCTTTACTACGGGGGCCACTGCTCCAGTTGATTGCACCTCTGATACTCAAGTTGATATGGGTGGTGGAACAACTTATGAGTTAACTAGTTTAAGTGCTTTGACTCAATACTCTTATCGAATCTGTGCTTATAACGGAACACCCATTTACTCATCTGGTTTAACAGGAACTTTTACAACTCCAGGAATCGCTTCTCTCTCAAGTAATGTTCATGTTCTGAGTGGATGGCAAACAGGAGCGAGTCGATCTGACTTTGGAGTTGGTCAAAATAGAACTCTTGTCTATGTCTTTGGTTTTGAAAATGGATCTGACATTGCCTCTGTTGATTTTGGCGGGCAGGCCATGACTAAAGTAGTGAACAGAAACTTTAATAATGCGAGAACTGAAATTTGGACTCTTAGTGAATCTGAGATAAGTGCTGCTGTTGCTCCTCTATCAGCTGATATCACTTTCTCTGGTGGCGGTCCTACTTATACGGTGTACTCAAGTGTGGTCCTTGCAAACGTAGATCAATCAACTCTTTTTTCAGACACCAATAATGATGGCGTCAACGCTACGATTGATAATTTATCTTTAAATACTGAAGTCGGTGGTCTCTCCATCGTTGGCGCTACGACAAGAAATAATAACTCTGTCGCGACTATCAATACAGCAGGCTGGGAAACAGGAATTATCACCTCAAATACAGCTCTAGGCTTTGTAACAACATATAAAGAGAGTAGTGCTGCAGGTACTGACAATGTCGACACGACTTTCTCCGGTGGGGATAATAGATCCACTGTTGGTGGTCACTTTAAACTGGCTAACGCCACTGACCCTGTTGGGTTGGCGATGGTTTCTAGATCAGATGTAACTATTAATATTGACTGGACTTCAGGACTTGGAACAACTACTGGATTTAGAGTAGCTTATCAAGCGGCTGGGATGGCACCAGCTGATTGTAGTGCTGGGACTGATGTCTCTAACGTAGAAGTATATTCTATAACGGGTCTTACGAGTGATACTGAATATGGCATTAGAGTGTGTCCTTATAATGCCCAAGGAACTTTAAGCACAGGTATTGTTATTCAAATTCAAACCGATGATGCTCCCGTTCTTGCTCCTAATGAAATCATTGGGCTTGGACTTACGGTCGTTTCTGACTCTCAAATTTCTCTTAACTGGACTAATGGTGGGGGATCAACTGATTCATATGTTGTCACTTATCAAGCAGGAGGAACTGCTCCGGCTAATTGTTCATCTGGAACTGCCGTTAATGTAGGTACCTCCACCGCTTATCAAGTTAATGGTCTTAGTTCTGGTACTCTCTATTCATTTAGAGTCTGTTCAGCCAATGCTAACTTTGTTTATAGTACTGGTCTTACAGACTCAGGCACTACTGGAGCTGCTGGAGTTAATCCAACTGTTGCAGTCGCTGGTACTTGGCAAACAGGTCTAACAAGAACGATGGATGCGGGATCAAATAGAATGTTGATCTTTGTTGCCTCAAGTGAAGATACTGTTGATGCTGACTTGATCTCTGTCACTTATGGTGGTCAAAGTTTAACCCATGCTAAGTCTTCACTTAAGTCTTTTAGCACGACGGATTTTAATAAAGTAGAAATTTGGTATTTAAAAGAAACAGAAATCCTTGCAGCTGCAAGCACTACTTTCGTCGTGACTTGGGATCAGGGTGTTCAGAACAGACGATATTACTCTCATAATGTTTTTACAGATGTAGATCAAGCAAGCCCAATATTTAGTGATGCGAATGGAACTTTCTCCGATGGGGTTGATCCTATTGGAGTTAATATTAGTGGCGTGCTTGGTGGTGCCTCAGTTGCTGGGGCCACGACGGCCAACGATGGAACTTATACTATTAATAATGCTTGGACCTTAGGAAATACCCAAAACGGAAACTCATCTACCTTAGGTACAGGTCAGCTTCTTTCAGCGGCCACTCAAACTGAGTCGGCGAGTTTTAATCATACAGGAGCAGGACGATCTGCCTCAGCAGTTATTCATTTAAGCCCAGCTGAAGCGGCGGCAAATGATCTCTCTGGCCTTCTTGGAGTTGCTCTTAATTCTACTACCATTAAACTTGACTGGACCTCAGGTGGAGGTACCACTACTGGCTTTAGAGTTGCCTATCAAACGGGGGCAACAGCACCTACAAATTGTACTAGTGGAACTCAAATCAATGCCGGAAATGTTATTACAAAACAAGTCTCTGCTTTGACAGCATCGACTCAATATTCTTTTAGAGTTTGTGCTTATAACTCTTCAAGTGAATATACTACTGGGCAGATAGTAACCGTTACAACTTCTCCACCGGCCACGAATTGGACTGGGGCCGTTAATACTGATTGGTTCACAGCTGGTAACTGGGATAACGGAGTCCCAAGTTCTACCTCTGATTGTACAATTACTAATCTTGCTAATGATCCTGTTATTGATGGAACTATTGGTAATGCCGCTTGTAAAAATATCATCCTTTCAGCGCCAATAACGATTGATGGTTCTGTTACTCCAGTTGAATTGGCAGGCTATGGCCAAGTAATTTTAAATGGTGCCGCTTCCATTTCGGGTACGGATGGAGCTCTTGCCTTAAGAGATACCGGTACGACTAGCCAGGTGCTCTCTTCTACTACTGCAATACCTTTGTTAAAGCTGGCTAAAACTTCAGGAGGGGCTCTTAGCTTCTCTACTGATATAGCCACCAATGATATTGAAATTGAAGGGGGAAGTAGTTTCTCATTAAATCTTAACTCGGGAATTGATTTTGATATTAGTGACGATCTAGATATTCCTTCCAATGTAACCTTTGAAGTTAAGCAAGGTGGCGTCTTAAATGTTGGAAATGGAAATACGATAACGGTCTCTGGTGGAACATTAAAAACTTCCGGAACTATTGATACAGGTCTCTCAACTAACCCAGGCTATACGACAGCTCAAGCTCATATCGGAACAGTTTCTGGAACGGGCTCTTTTACTTTTCAAGCAAACTCTGGAACCGTCGATTTAACGGGAGTCAATATTGACCGAATCGATAAAGATGGAATACAGGTTCTTGGTACAACTACTTTATCAAATTTTAATGGAGTTCATTTAACAAACACTACAATCGGAGCTAACGGACAAGGATTTCTCTTTAACTCGACAGGAAGTTTTCCCGCAACATCAACCTATTTTGCTCTTGATGAACCGGCAGCTCCCGGCAATGACTACACAGCGACAGGAACTTACTTTGCCTACAGAGCACCTACAAATTGTGGAGCAGGCTCGCATACAATGACCTTTAATGAATGGTATGGAAATTTCTATACTCAGCTTGGTAATATTAAAAGCCAACATAATGCACCTACTTGTGAAATCATCATGCTCCCTTCTGCTTCTCCGATTACCATGGCCGAAGTGCAGATCACTCCTTTTTCTGATGCCATTGTCTTAGAGTGGAAGACGGCAGCTGAGATCTTACATAAAGGCTTTAATGTTTATAGAAGTGATAGCAGTGGATCTGGCTATATAAAGATAAATAGCGAATTAGTTTTAAACTCTATCTTCTCTATTGGCTTTGCTGGTGAATACCGTTTTATAGATACAGCTGTCGAAGCAGGGAAGACCTATCATTATCTGCTTGAAGATATCTCAACTTCAGATGAGCTTGTTCAGCACGGGCCTTATTCAGCTTCGCTTGATCCTTTACTTGGACCTGTTCCTGTTTTTAATGATGATCTCAATCAGTACGAAGGTAATATCGATTTTGAAGATAATCTTGTGAACGCGAGGAATGACTATGCTATCAACGTCGCTCCTGGCGCTGACGTCTATCTTCTGCCTGATGGAAACCTTAGGCTTCATATTAAGCCTGAGGCCTATACTAGTACTGACTCAGCTTGGAATGCTTCGTATAAAGAACTCTCTATCCCTTCTCATGTAAAAGTATCAGTAAGTGATAAGCCAGCTCTTCCGTTTACGGAAATCCTTATTCCTATTGAGAGTCTAGCCTCTAATATTACGGCCGTTGTTCAACAAGAAGATAGTAGAGATGAGAATGTTTTACCAGTGCCAGCTCCTAGCTACTCACTTGTTGGTGGTAATCTAACCGCAAGTTATTCAGCAGACGCAGCTACTTATGCTTCGGCCCTCTATTATCCAAGAGCTGACCATGTTGCCGTGGATACCAGTTCAGTAAGTATTCAAGGCAAGAATTATATAAAGGTTATCGTTAATCCGATTCTTTTTAGAGGGTCCGATTCATCGATTAAAGTTCTAACTGAGACCTATATTAATATTTCTTATAGTGAAGCATCTCCTGAAGTTGCTACGGGAAGCTCTAATGTTCTCTTTAATTCTTTAGAGAGAAATGGAACAAGGATTTTCTATAATAAAAAAGGTCATTACAAAGTTAGCTTTGATGATCTCTTTCAAAATGGAGTAGATTCTCCCTTTAATGGGATTACTCATTCAGAGCTTGAACTAACCTATAAGGGAAATTCTCTTCCTCTTCATATTATTAAGGAAAACGATGAGTACTTTGGGCAAGGAGATGTCCTTGTCTTTTATGCGCCTTTTGAAAAATCTCAATACAGCATGTCTGATAGTGTTCTTTTAAGTATTAATTCAAACTCTGAAGGGCTTCGCTATATTCCTGTCTATGACGACTACGTGGGAAGCCTAGGCACAGTTTCTTTTAATAAAAAGATAAACTATGAACAAGATAACCCAAACCTCTTTGTAACTTCTAGGTCTCTTGGATCAGGGGTGGATCATTATTTCTGGCAGTTTAAGTACTTGGTGACTGGGGACTCTTCTTATCCAGCTGCTTCTACTTATTGTCATAATGTCGATCTAGAGGGGATTACAGGGAATGATCTAAAAATTGATCTCAGTGCGGCGCCTAGAAGTAACTTTAATATTATTGGAGACTTTAAGGTTGAAGCTTACTTTTCCTCTGATACAGGAAATAAGGTAGACCTCCTTTTAAATGGACCTCTTCTTCAAGAGACGAGTGCTGACTATATCTTTAGTTTCTCACCGGCAGCTACTGAAGAACTCTGTTTTTCAATCAAGCCTTTTACTGGTCTTCCATCAGAGTATTATATCTTAGATTTTAATGGCTTTGATATCTCATACGCTTCAGAGCCTACAACTACTAATAAACGAATAAAGAATTTAGAGTTTGCTACAAGGTATGAACTTCCTTTTGATAATACAAAAGGTGAGTTCTTCTTACTTCAAGATGAAGATCAGGGGGATTCTTATCTTTATAAGAACTTTGAAATGAGCGCTAATCAAATTAGTTTTACAACTCAAGGTGTTGTCTCTTCAGAGAGTAGCTTTGATATTGTCTATCTCAATGAACTCTTTAGTCCTGTTCAGTTGAGCTGGGTAACTATTGAAGGGAGTTTACTTGATTCAATGGCCGAAAGTGACTTAATCATTATCACAAATTCACAGCTTAAAGATGAAGCTGAGATCTTAGCTAACCATAAAAGAGACATGGGACTAGAGGTTAGTCTTGTTGATGAAAAAAGAATCTATGATCACTACAGCTTTGGAAGAAAGTCCCCTGAAGCCTTTAAGGCCTTCTTTAAAGCCGTTAATAATTACCCAAGTCATAGGTTGAAATACATCTTATTTGCTCTTGATGCCTCAGTAGATGCGAGAGATTACGAAGGAAATCAGACTAGTGAGAGAAGTCCTGTTTATATGGATTCTTCAAAATATCATGATTATGCTTCTGATCAATGGATGCTTAAGGATGGCTCTATCCGTTTTGATTTCGCTATTGGTCGATTACCCGTGAACAATGAGGCAGAGCTAAATGCGATCACTCAAAAGATAATTGATTATGAAAGAAATCAGATTGATAGTATTTCAAATACTATCTCTTTTAACTACGTTGATGATAGTTACGCAGAGTTTAATTCGATCTCTGAGAATTACTCTCTTGAAGCGAGTAGCTTTTCTAAGAGGTTTGTTAACCTTTCAAGCTCAGCAGCAGGAACATTTCAAAGTGAAATGAGTGATAACTTTATTGTCAATTTTATGGGACATGGTAGTGAGTACGCTATCGGCTCTACCTCTACAAACTATCTTGAAACTACTGATGTAAGCTCAATGACTAATGACCAGCTTCCTTTAATGTTAACCCTTAACTGTTTATCAAATTACTATGCTTCATCAGACCCAACCGACAAGGGCCTCGGAGAAGAGCTTCTGCTTAAGGATGCAGCCGGTGCTATCAGTGTTATCTCTGCCAATACAATGCTGACTCCTACTGATCAGAATGTTTTTGCCCAGTACTTTTACCGAGAATTAGAGAGGACTGCTGACTCAGGTGATCAGTCTGTAAGGCTTGGAGATGTGATTAAGAACACTCGCCAGAGAGTGGTCTCTTCAGGGCTAAATAACAATCAAATCGATAGTATCCTTTTATTAGGAGATCCTTCACTCATGCTTCCTAAGTCGATCTTTAAGACTCCTGTAGCCCCTGTGGATGTAAATCCTGTAGCCGGCGGTGGAGGAGGCGGTTGTTCAGCAGCGGCCTCTGATGGATCAAATTCTAAGTCTTGGCCTGAAGGAATTCTTGAAATATTTGCTCTTTTTCTTTTTGGATACTTGGTAAGAAAAGGTCAAAAACTCTTATTTTCAAGATAATCAACTTTAATTTATTTTCCCAGTTTCAGTAGGATAGGCAGGTTGTGCCTTAGATCTTTTGCGCATTTTTAGAGCAGCGGAAAAAGCCTCCACGGGTAAAAAATGGCCCTTTTTATAGCCCCTATAAGTCGCCGTTTTTAATCATGAATATTGTGAAGATTTCGTTATGAAAAAGACCCTTAGATTCCCTCTATTGGACTTAAAATAGAGGAAGCTAAGTACCGATAAATAAGTACAACGGAGAGATAGTTTTTTGCTAAGTAAAAGTTTATTCCTATTCATGCTTTGCCTGTCGATCTTTACGATCGAATTAAGTCATGCTGCCTGTGGAGCAAATACTCGGCAATGGGAAGCGGATGCTGGTAGTACAAATTGGAATACAAATAATAACTGGAATGCCGCCAATAGACCAAACTCTGCTGGTGAGAATGCTGTCATCACAGCTGATTGGTTTTTTCCTGCTTATCCTAACAGCACTTACACTCTTGGTTGTGTTGATATTCAATCAGGTCAATTAACAGCAGATCGAAATAGAACTCTTACAATTACTGGTGACTATTTTAAAAACCCAAATAAAAATTCCCTTGTTATTGGTACCAATAATTTTGAAGTTCATATGGGTGGAGCAGCTGAACAAGAGTTTCAAAATGTCGATCCCATTAGAAGACTTCGCCTGAGTAATGGAACAACGACTAATCTGACGGGTAGTTTTTCAGTAGTCAATAGATTTCAGATTGATGCCGGTGCAGGGATTATTAATATTTCAGACACAGTTACTGTAGACACAACGGCAGCAGATGTAACAATACCAACTTCAGCAACCGTCGTCGTTAGAAATGGCGCGACTTTGAGAGTTCTGAGAAACCTTACCATCGCTGGTGTTTTAAAAGTTGAAGCAGGTGGATTATTAGAAATAGGAAATGCTAGAACATTGACTGTCTCTGCAGGTGGAGTTTTACAATTAGCGGGAGCGCCTGGGAATATCGCAAAACTTGATTCAAATGATTCTGGAAGATTTACTTTTAACGTTGCAGGGGATTTGAATGTTGAATACTTTAGTATCAATCATACAAATGCAGCTGGAACAAATATTACAGGGACTGTTCAAAAACTTCGTAATGGAGACTTTCATTTTATAAATGATAATGGATATGCCTTAACTTTTGGAGCAGCTGCCGTCATACCTTCTACCCTCGATAATGTTGGGTTTTTCGAAGAAGGGGCAACAGGCACTCAACGAAATGTTAATGCTGGAGCGTATAATGTATCCGACGTTAATTTTACTAACTGGAGTGGTCTTGGCGATACCGCTAATGAGACTGACGGTAATAATAGAATCATTTGGGGAACAGAAGCTACTCCAAAGCTTCAAGTCGTAAATAGATCCGCAAGTGGAGAACCTCCAGCGACAATAGGAACAGGATCAGCTGACACTCAGTTTATGACTTTTGGTTTTTCTATGACAGCAACTGCTGTCAGCGCAACTGAGATTACTTCAATTCTTTTTACTGTTGGCGGGGTTAATAATGCTGCTGATGTAAGTGTAATGAAAGTTTATAAAGATGTTAATGCCAATTGTACTTATAATGCTGGAACAGATACTCAGATAGGATCTAACTTAAGTCCTATCGGATCTCCAGCTGAAGCAAGCCTAACTTTTGGATCAGGAGATCTTACTGTTATTGATTCTACTGAAAAATGTATCTTTGTTTTACTGGCAACTTCAGCCTCTGCTCAAGATGGCAGTACTCTTTCTGTTAAAATTGCTTCAACTGATGATGTAGTCAATGATCTAGATTATGATTGGTCAACTTCAGGTGGTCCACCTTTAGAGGGGGGATTAGCAGAAGTTAATGGTGCAGGCTCTCGTGTTTGGCATGGTGGAAATGGTAATCCTGGAACGGGGGGGAATTATGCTCAAAATAATCAATGGTTGGCAAATGGTTTTCCTAACTCAACTCTCGATTGCCAAATTGGCCAAGGGTACTCATTCCCTTTCTTTAGTAATACAACCGAACGATCTTGTTTAAATGCTACCTTACCTGCTGGTGGACGAATGGATTGGCGTAGCTTTGCTACAACTTGGTCTATCTATGGCTCGCTAACAATAGGAAGTCCTTATACTTTTAATAATGCCGTTAACGGTACAATTGCTTTTAAAGGAACTGGTAATCAATCCATTACTTCAGATGTAACTTTCCCTGGAAATGTAGAAGTTGCTAATACTGGCGGAAGTGTTTGGTTAAATACTGACTGGACTATTTCTGGAGACTTTACAAATACAACGGGTGAGTTTGTTGTTACTACGGGAAATACTTTAACGATCACAGGTGACCTTAATATAAATGGCGGAACCTTTGTCGTTGAGCCTGGCGCAATTTTAATTATGGGCAATAACTCTTCAATTACAGTTGGAGCCGGTGGAAAAATTAAAGTGGTGGGAAGTGCATCACAATCAGCAAATATTACAAGCGCAGGAACAACTGAAGATTGGGATATGGCCGTGACTGGTACTATTGAGGCCCGTTATTATTCTTTTTCAAATTTAAATACGACAGGTGTGGTTATTAATACTGCAGCGACTATCGATGCAACGAACTATATGCAAAACGGTACTTTTTCTTACCCAGTAAATAACAGCACTGTAATGTTAAGACTGAACAGACAAATCCCAGGTGACGCTTTAAATAATATGACTTTTGATTCAGGTGGATCAACTGCTACTACAATCACTAATATTCAAACGGTAACAACTGCTGGAACTTTATCCATTTCAGATTGGAATGGAGATCTTGGCGGTGATACGCCAACGGATTTTGATAATGATCCTACGTACATCGTTAGCTGGGGAACTCAGACGAATACAATAGATATTGTTCAAAGCGCCACTTCAGCCGGCGGAATGGATCAAGGCTCAACTTATATTATGGGCCGTTATGCTTTTAAACAAACTCAGGCCGGAGCTTTTAACGATACAGATATTACTGAGCTCGCTCTTACTTTAACAGGAACTGGGGATGGTGCTGATGTTAGTCAGGTAAAAGCTTATTATGAAACTGATTGTAATAGTGCTGGAGGAACTCTTCTAGGTTCAGCTACTTTTAGTGGAGTTCCGGCTAAAGCAACTATAACTGGCATTACTGGGGCAACTATTCCAGCTCACGCTACAACTCCTCCTACTGTTTGTATTTATGTAGAGTTAGATGTGGCCTCATTAGCTACCTCTGGTGAAACGATTGGAATTAAGATTGATTCAAATGCTGATGTCGTTAACTCTGAAGTTTATTCTTTTAATGGAGCGGCATCTCCACCAGTTGATTTAGGTGCAGCGAGAGCAATTGTTGGATCGACAACAGTTTGGACAGGTGATTCAAGCACAGCGTGGAACACTGGTGGAAACTGGAATGGTGGCGTACCTACTTCAACTTTAAATTGCATCATTAATAGCGCCGCTAATAATCCTTCGATTGCAGGGATTACTGCTAATTGTAAATCTCTAACTATTGGTAACGGAACGCTTACTATGAGTGGCGGAGCTACCTTAAACTTATTTGGTGGCTTTACCAATACTGGTACTTTTACGCAAAACGGACAAACTTTTAATTTTGCTGATGATGGCGCCACTGCAACGACTCAAACTATAGAGTCTACCTCTGCTATCGAATCTATCGCCTTTAATAAGACAGCGGGTGGGATTGTTAATATTGGTTCAGGAACTTTAGAGATAACAAATAGTCTCAACTTTGGAGCGTCAAATAGTTTTGAATTCTTAGTTCAAGATACAAAGATTTTAAAATTAGCTGGCGGGGCAACTTTAAGCTCTGCTGCTATGAAGATTGAAAGTGGAGGAGAGCTTCAGGTTGGTAGTGCTCAAACTTTCCTTGTCTCTGGAGGCACCTTTACTCTTGATGGTGTGGCTGAGGCCATGCCAAATACTGAAGCGGCTAGTTACTATTCAAACTTTACATCGAAGAAAGCGAAGATGACCTCTATGGCGGGGCGCTTTGGTTTTAATGCTACATCAGGAACAGTAAGCTTAGACGGTTTTGTTATCGATAATATGGACACCAATGGTCTAAGGATTGCGGGAACTACAGTCTTATCTAATATGGATGGTGGTCAATTTGCAGGCCTTTCAACAACCTATGCTTCAGTAAAAGTGATGCAGATTAATACTTCAGGAAGCATTCCAAGTGCGGCTACAAAGATTGGTATTAACTGGGAAACTAGTGCTGGAACGGAAGCAAATACACCGGCCAACACTGATACTTATCAACTAGCAGCTTCAACAGGTTGCGGAAGTCAGACCATGGATATCACAGAATGGTATGGAGATTGGTATGATGAAACAACTACCTTTGATACAAGTACAAAGGTTAGTACGGCCTCATGTAATATTAACTTTAATGGATCAGTCTCCGCAGTAAGCTTATTAAGTTATACAGCGACTCCTTACAATAATGCTGTTGATCTTGAATGGGAGACTATCTTTGAACAAGATCATTCAGGTTTTAATGTCTTTAGAGCAGGAGAGGATGGAGAGAACTTCCTTCAGATCAATCCTACTTTAATTAGAAATAATCTAAGTTCAGTTTCCTATAAAGGTAAGTATCGTTTTGTGGATAACGATGTCGATAATGGGGAAACCTATCAGTACTATATTCAAGACATTGATAAATTTGGAAATACCGAACTTCATGGACCTAGAACAGTAACACCTATGGCAACATACGGAGCAGCTCCTGCCGTTGGTGGAGGGGTTAACGATGGTGGCAGTAATGATGATGATGGTGAAGCAGATGTAACTGATCCAGGAAGTATTGCGAACCCTTCTTTTAGAGACCTAGGCGATGGAGTTCAAATTCTATCTCAAACTTCTACTCATTTAAGAATAAAGATAACTCCTCCTGCAGCAAGTTTTAGTGCTAGTGCATGGAATGGATCATATGAAGAAGTAAGCATGTCGAGTTATGCTAAGACTCAAGTGGCAGGGAAACCGGAACTTCTCAAGAGAAATCTCTTAGTCGAAGTTTATCCTTTTGCCACAAGTGCTACTTTACAAAATAATACCCAAGCTCAATCTGCTATTGGGCCAAAAACGATTCAACCAGCTCCCGATTATGTTCTTAACGGGTCAAATATTTTAGAGCCTGTTTATGCCGTGGATACAAGCTTTTATAATGTAAGTCAGTTTAGACCTTCTAGCTTTGTCACAGTAGATACAAATCTTTTAAGCGTTAGTGGGAAAAAATTCATTAAGTTAACCGTGGATCCTCTAAGCTATAATCCTGTTACAAAAGATCTTAACCGATTAGATTCAGCCATTATTGACATCGCTATCGATGGAAATAGTTGGGAAGTTGATCCACCTGCAGATGCAAGTGATTACAACGCCAATATTATCGCCAATACTCTTAGGATAGATTTCTCTTCTAAAGGAATGATTGAAGTTCTTTATGATGACCTGGTGAGCAGCTCTACTGAAGCGCCTTTTGAGAATCAAAATACGGCGGATCTTCGTCTTTATAACGGCAATAGCGAGATTCCTCTTCATATTGTTGATGGAGATGGTGTCTTTAATAGTGGTGATAAGATCTATTTCTATGGCGACTTTGAAGAATCAAAACATGATCTTAAAAATCAAAGAGTTCTTAGCACTCAAAATATTTATAATAGCGCTGATAATCCTTCAAGGTTCTCGTCAATAGATGGAACTCAAACGACAGGCAGAGTGGGAGCGAATCCTTATTCAAGTTATACAGTTGTTGCTGATCAAAATAGTGACATTCTTATGTACGAAAACCTTGGTGATGACCAAGATCATTTTATCTGGAAGGTTCTTAGGGCGACTGGCGGTTATGACACTCTTACTATGAGCGTTGAGCTTCCCCATTTAAATAATGCCTTTAGTGATGAGGTTTCTTTAAGTTTAACTTTAAAAGGTAAGAGCCTAGGATGGAATGAAACTGAGTATGATCATCATGTAGGAGTTTTTATCAATGGGTCTGGAACAGCTGATAAGACTTTTACTTTTAGTTCTAAAGAAATTCAAACCTTAGATTTCACTCTTCCTCATAGCCTCTTTGTTGCAGGAACGAACTCAATTGTTATTAAGGCCCTAGGGACTTATGCTGCCGCAGTCAGTGTTCTTGAGACTGTCGCCATTGATAAACTAAGCCTAACTTACTTTGGTTCAAAAGGAAGCACTAACGACAGAGTAGAGTTTACTAATGATGACCCAAATACACTGGTTACTCTTGAAGGTTTTAGTGGAAGCTCAATTGAACTTTGGGATATCTCTGATTTAACAAAACCAGGCTTTGTTTCAAATGGATCTGTCTATAGCACTGATGGAAACGCCACTTTTAAGATGGACTTTGAGGCCAATGATAATAGCGAAAGCTTAGGCACTAAGTATTATGCAAGTTTAGTAGGAAGCTATCTAAAACCAACAGGACTTAGCCTCTCTTCAGGCTTTGAGCTTCCCTTGAAAGCAGGCGCTAATAGGGCAGATCTTTTAATCATCGGGCATAAGAGCCTAACTGATAAGACGACAGAACTTGTCTCTCAGCGAGAAGGGCAAGGGCTTACAACAAAGGTCATCACTCTTGATCAAGTATATGCTGAGTTCTCTAATGGCCAAGTTAGCGCTAAAGCAATTCAAGACTTTGTTAACTATACACAAACAAATTGGACGTCACCTTATCCTAAGTTCTTACTTCTCTTAGGGGATGGCTCTTTTGATCCAAAGAAGAATCTTTCCTCTACTACAGTTGAAACTGGGGATGTCCCTATGACTCTCGAGGGAGCTAGGTTCTTTGATTATGCTACTGATAATTACTTTGTCAGCGATGCCTCTTCTTATTTACCTAAATTAGCTGTGGGAAGAATCCCTACAAATGATCCGGCTAAGATCGAATCTTATATTTCTAAAATGCTTCTCTATGAAAATGGATCGACAGCACCAGAAGAAGGACTTATGCAGTTGAGCTTTATCTCTGGTGAAGAAAATGGAGCAGGAGATGTAACGGATCCTAATGAAGATAAGTTTGATGAAAGAATTGCTGAACTCACTAGCCTTAGTTCTCGTTTTTCTAATGATACTCTTCATTGGCATAGCCTTGGTGGAAACGCACCGACTAAGACTGCTGTTATTGATAGGTTTACCAACACGACTCCTTTTATCATGACTTATATGGGGCATGGTGCACCTAACCAGTGGGGCTCGTTAAGTTTTATGATTAATAATGATATGGACTCTCTTACTAATGCTAAGCTTCCCGTTGTCATGAGTCTTAATTGTGATAATGCTCAGTTTTATGACCCTGAAAGAACCAATCTTACAAGAAGTATGGGTGAGGCCTTAATTCTCAATAAGAATGGTGGCGCAATCTCTTTTATTGGTTCTTCAACTCAAACCACTCCGGCAGCGCAAACTTATTTTGCTAAAGCTTTTTATGGAAAGGTTATTGAAGAGACCAATAAGGTTTATCATAGAGTAACTCTTGGAGAGATTCTTCAAGAGACCAAGATAACTCTTGGAACAGATAATTATTCAAAAGATATAACGAGATCAACCATGCTCTTTGGTGATCCTTCGATGCCTATTCCAGCTGCTCTTTTTGCACCAGCTCCTGCTCCAACTAACCCAGTCGCTGGCGGTGCTGGAGGCGGCTGTTCAGCAGCAGCTGATGACGGCTCTGGATCTAATGGTCCATCTTGGCCTGAAGGCCTTTTAGAGCTTTTAACCCTCTTTGTTCTAGGATGGGCAATAAGAAGGGCCCAGAAGAAGTTTCTAGCCTAATTATCAGCCACTTAACTAGGTTGTATTAACTGCACACCCGCTTGTCAGAGCGGCCCTAAATAGCTAAATTCCGGTTAATATGAAAACAGATATCAAACCTAATATTTACGGCTATCCATTGCCGCTTTTAAGACAAGTCTTAGAAGATAATAAACTGCCTAAATTCAATGCAGATCAGATCTTTAACTGGGCCTATAGGAACTTTAAGTTTGATCCTATTGAATGGACCAATATTGGAAAGAAGACTCTGGCTTTTATAGAAGAGAACTTTGATACTTCTATTCCAAAGATTGTTTGGAATGGTCTTTCTAAAGATGGAACAAGAAAGTTTCTCTTGGCCATGAATGATTCTAAGACAGTTGAGGCCGTTGCCATTCCTGCAAGGGACCGCCTGACTCTTTGTATCTCTTCGCAAGTAGGCTGCGCTATTGGTTGCACCTTTTGTCATACAGGAACCATGGGCCTGACTCGTCATCTTCAAGGTGGAGAGATTGTAGGTCAGTACTTAGCGGTACAAAAGTTTCTTCATGAAAAAGATGAGCCTCGTCTTTCTAATATCGTTTATATGGGACAAGGGGAGCCGCTTCATAATTTTGAAAATGTTAAAGCTTCTGCTGAAGTTTTCATTGAGCCAAAAGGCTTAGGGCTTAGTCAGAGAAAAGTAACTCTTTCTACTTCTGGATTGATTCCTGCCATTGAAAGATTAATGGAATTTCCTCCAGTGAATATCGCCATTTCTCTTCACGCCGCTCATGATGATATTAGAACAGAGTTAATGCCTATCAATAAGAGGTACGATTTAACAAAGCTCTTTGCTGCGATTAAAACAATACCTTTGAAGGCGCATAGAAGAATTACTTACGAGTATATTCTGATTAAAGATCTTAATGATCGACCTGAAGATATTGATGCTCTTGTTAAGTTACTGCCTAAGAAAGAATCAAAGATGAATATCATTCCTTTTAACGAGTATCCTGAGTCTGAGTTTAAGAGACCGTCTAATGAAACTATAAAATGGTTTATGGATGAGATGAATCGTAGAGGGATTGTTACTACTGTTCGCGCGACGAAGGGCGACGATATCCTCGCTGCTTGTGGACAACTAAAAAGTCATTCTGAAGAGGGTAAATTAAATCTTTGGTAACAAAGATTTAATTTACTTTTCCCACTTCCAAAACATAACTTCATTTTCAATAGCACCTTTGTCTTTCGATGAAGGATTTCTTCCAAGCATTGTGGAATCATCTTCTTCTTCAGAAGCTAGGGCACGTTCTTTTTCTTGGGTTTCCTGTACTTTGTAATGATCTTCTTCCCATTTAGTTGAGCCTTTAACTGTAGGCTCGCTATGAGGGTGAAGACCTAGTTTAACTTTTGGGGCCTTGTATTCTTCGGCTCCGGCAGACAAACTGACCAAAATAAGGAGAGCTAACATTGATTTCATAATTCACTCCGTTAATAGCTTTTCGGCTATTCCATGAAATAGCTTGAGACCTACGAATTTTCGCGTATTTGAGGCCTAAAATCTTGAAGGAGTGAGGCGAATTTGGGACAATATCCCAGAACCATGGAAAAGGTTTTTATGAGTACCATAACTCATCGTAATCACTGGAGTTGATGTGAGTAAGTCCAAAAATAGGGCCGTCTTTGGCGTGCTATTTCTTGTTTTTCTTTTCTTTATAATCTTGATGATCTTTGCCACCTACACAATGCAGGTCCTTCAAGACGAAAGTAGCGGAATTACTGCTTCGCGTTCTAAGGGGAAAATCGGAGTTATTGAGGTTCAAGGGGTCATCATGGATTCCAAAGATACTATCGAACTTCTTCACAGAGCTGAAAAAGATAAATCTGTTGAGGCCATCATTCTAAGAATCAATTCTCCAGGGGGGGCAGTTGGTCCTTCTCAAGAAATCTATGAAGAGATTAGAAGAATTGATCTAGCTTACGATGCCAGAATGAAAGAAGACAAAGACGGCAAGAAGAAAGACTCTGATGAAGTTGTCTATGGAAAACCAATCTATGCAAGTTTTGGAACTATGGCCGCTAGTGGTGGTTATTATATTGGGGCTGCTGCTAGAAGAATCTATTCAAACCCTGGAACTCTTACTGGCTCAATCGGGGTCATCATGCAGTTCATGGATATGTCTAAGCTCTATGAGCTAGCAAGAGTAAAACAAGAAACCATTAAAGCTGGTCGTTACAAAGACGCAGGTCATCCTGATCGTCCTATGACGGCTGAAGAGCGCAAGATGCTCACCGATCTTATAGCTGGTGTTCATAAGCAGTTTCGCGATCATATCTCTGGGCCTCGCGCTAAGAAATTAAAGCGAGATTTAACTGAACTTGCTCAGGGGCAAATCTTCTCTGGTGAGCAAGCTCTTGAATATGGTCTTGTTGATAGAATGGGGTCTTTATGGACGGCCGCTAGAGAAATTCATGAAGAGATGAACCTCGAAGGCGAGATGACCATGAAGTATATTAAGAAAAAGAAGAAAGTTAGTGTTTGGGAATTCATGGATAGCCTTGAGAGCGCAGCTACTAACTTAAGTTTAAATACAATCTTTAACAAAGTTCCATTTTTAATGGCGAAGATGAAATACTAATTTATGGATTTATACATAGTCTGGTTTCAGGATCATTTACTTGCAGTTGTTGCTGTTCTTTTGACAGTGGTGTTGATCTATCACTATCTGATTGAAAGAGACACTGGTGTAAAGCTTTCAAAGCGCTATAGAAATTCAATCTTCGAAGCCCAATCAAAAGTATTCTTGAATGCGACTCAATACTTAATCTCTGGAAATAAAGACTTAGCCATTAGGGAATTCCTAAGTGCCGTGGATATTAATAGAGAAACAATTGATACTTACTTTGCCTTAGGTGGTCTCTTTCGTTCTAACGGAGAGATTGAAAAGGCGATTAGTATCCATAGAAGCCTGATCGCCAGAGAGAATATTTCTGAATCCGTTAGGCTTCGCGCTCTTAAAGAATTGGCCTTAGATTTTGATAAAGGTGGGTTTCTTGAAAAAGCAATTGAAACTTATAGAGACGTCTTAAAGATTAATAGAGACCAATACGAAGTGATTCAATCTCTTTGTAGGATCTATGAAGACCTAGAGGACTGGGGACAGGCCTATAATTACCGAATCATGTTATCTAAAGTTGGTCATGAAAACCAAGCGGAGACCATCTCACATATCTTAGTTCAAAAGGCGAAGATTGCTTTTGAAGAAGGAGACTTTAAGCGTTGTCATGAAGACTTAGATGATGCCTTTAGATTTGCTCCTTCAGTATCTGGAAAGATTCTTAGGCTTAAATTATTCTTGGCCGACGGTGATCTTGAAGGCGCTAAGACATTATTGATAGAACTTTTAAAAGAGCATCCCATGTATGCTTCTTTTATCTTTGTCTCCCTTGAAGAAGGTTTTAAAGGAGATGAGAATACGACCACTGGCTATAAAGCTAGGCTGGCGATGCTCAGAGATTTCTTCTTAGACCTAGATGATAAAGAGCTGATTGAAATTCCTTCAGTTATTCTCTCTAAGGTTAGGCTTCTTAAGGAAAGTGGACGCTCAATTAGTGCTCATGAAATTCTAAAAGCTTGGATGGGTGAGCATGGCGGTAACACAGAAGTCATGAAGGCCGAATATATTAAGCTTCTTATCGATCTTGAAATGTTTGAAGAAGCTGTAGAGAATACAAAAGATCTTTTAGACAATTTACATCAATCACTGACGAAACACTTTTGTAGTCAATGCGGGTATAACTCCGACAGTATTTTTTGGAGATGTCCACAATGCCATGAGTGGGAGACGATCAAGTTTAGGTGGAAAGTATGATAAAAAGATGGCTTATGATCTTTGCTCTTTTAGGACCACTTCCTCTTAGGGCTGCACCGAAAAAAGAAATCCTTAGAGTGGCTTACTTTAGGCCTATCTTTGGTCATGTTCATAGAAACCCTTCTCGCTATTCGAGTTCTTTAACTACGATTAGTTGTGGTCATCCTATCAAAGTTCTTAAGTTGGTTCCTGCGAAGGGAAGGCCGGTCACTGTCTTTAATAAGGTTTGGCACTTCGTCAAGGTAGGACCTTATGAAGGTTATATTGATGGGAAGTACTTAAAAGAAAAGAAGCCGAATTGCTTTCAAGATAGATACCCCAAATACTTTGATGCTCTTGAGTTAGATTTAACAGAGCTCTATTACTGGGGTCGCCTTTATGATCAATATGTCTTTGGTAAGTCGAGGGTTAAGTAATGAAAAAAATGATAATGATTCTTTTCATCTTAGGATCCGCGAGCTTTTTATTTGCAGAGGACAAAGATACTAAAAAAGGATCTCACTTAAACTTTGATTCTATCAAGTCCGTTCTTAAAAATGATTTCTTAACGGAAGAGGCCAGAAAGAATAGAGCTGGTGAATTAGAGAAGAATGAAGCGGCGAGGAAGAAAAAAGAAGGCCTCTACAACGCTCCTGATAGATCTGATTTTTGGACATTCTTTTCTGAATATTGGCTTGTTAAGAATGCCACCATCTTAAAATGGGATTTTGAGAAACCTGATTATGCCCTTGATGATAGCTTTAAATACTTTCTTGAGAAGCTTGGGTTTTATGAAAAGAGATTTAGAATCTTAATGGTTAACACGCCAAATATTACTCATTTTGCCCTACCAGCAAATCCTAATGAGTATGTATTTATCATTTCAGTTCCTTTTATTAGAACCCTTGATCTGACAAAACTTGAAATATCTCTTCTTTTATTTGAAGACATGCTTCGCGCTGATAACGGCTACTTTGTGAAGGCCGTTAGCACTGATGAACTTAGAGAACTTATTGGGAAGAACTTCTATGGTAAAAAGGTAAACTTAAAGACCCTAAAGAATTTAGAAAAAAAATATGATGAGATCATCTTTGATAAAGGCTTTAATTTTCAACAACAGTTCGCCATTACAAAGAAGATGGATCATATCCTAAAGACTGACCTTCAACTCTGGAACCTTTATTATAAGATGCTGCAAAAGGTTGATGACCTTGTTAAATCTAATGTTCTTTATACAAAGTACAACCAGATCTATCCTTCACCTGAATTGCAGATGAACTGGCTTAGGCCGAAAAAGACTATCCGTTAAAGCATGAGTATTCTCGAGTTATTCAGAAAGGTCTACTACACCTCTCTTTTTAAAAACGTGGTTTACTACTGTTCTTACAGTCTCTTAATCCTCATCGTTCACCATATCCTCATTTCGACAGCAGCTTTTTTTCATTTCCAATTAGATCATTCACTTGGAACTATTGAGGATTGGATCTTTGAAAAGGCTTGGGAAATCATCATTCTTACTAAGCTCTCATGTTCTTGGTTAATTCTAAAATTCATAAGCATAAAGTCTGATTCTCGAAATCCTGTAAGAGAGATCTTTGTGAAAGGGTTCTTAATACCAGAGAAAGAGACCGTCGTTTTTGTCATCTTCTTTATCTTATTAATCATTGGGATTGGTGGACCGACAAAAGGTCATCTTGTCTCTCTAGAGTTTTACAAACCTCTTACCTCATACTGGGGATTGATCATCTTTTATTTATGCGATGTGATGGTTTTTAACGGGTTAAAATCAATTCATCCGTTTACTAGGGTTGAAAAATGGTCTGCTTATGTAATTTTTTCGTCAATTCTTTACGCCTCTAGCAAGGGCACCTTTCTTTATGGGCTCGATATAAGCTTTAATATATACCTCATTGGTTTTATCAGTTTCTTCTTATCAGACTGGAAGAGGAGCAATTGGACTTTAACGGCATTCTTCTTAATCACTTGTATAGCGCCTTTAGGGGCCCTCTTGGGATTTGACCCCATTTGGAAAGCTAGTTTTACGCCGTTAGTTTTATCCCGTCCTATAGGACCTTTAAACTTGAGTCTAATTGTCATAGTTAGCCTCGGATATTTCTTCTATAAGAATCAAAGAAGATTTAATCGGTTATAATAGATTCACTAATAATATCGAGGATGATTATGGAATCAACACAGTTAGATATGTTTCAGATAATTTTGGAGAGTGGGCTTGTCGTTAAGTCTGTTCTTGGAATCTTGATCTTAGCATCATTTGTTTCTTGGGCGATTGTTTTTAAGAAGCGCTCTCTAGTTAAAGCCGCTGAAAAGAATAATAAGATCTTTATGGATCTTTATAAGAGCTCAACTAAGCTCAGCGAAGTTTATGAAAAGAGCCAGTCTCTTCCTTTTTCTCCTTATAAGTCTCTTTTTGAACATGGCTACAACGAGTTGCAAAAGGCTCGTGGGAATAATGGATCTGAAGATGGAGAGAATGCACATCTAAAGAAACACTTTGAAGGCTTTGGGCTTGGCATGATTGAACGTGCTCTTAAGCAAGGGGTGAACGAAACTAATAATGAATTAGAAAAACTACTTTCAGTCTTAGCCTCAATTGGTTCAATCTCTCCTTTTGTTGGTCTTTTTGGAACGGTTTGGGGAATCATCGATTCTTTTACTGGGATCGCTGGTGGGGGAGCTACTCTCGATGCTGTCGCCCCTGGTATTGCTGAAGCCCTCGTGGCCACCGCCATTGGACTTGCTGCTGCTATCCCAGCGGTGTGGTTCTACAATCACTACAACGCAGAAAATGCGAAATTTAATTCAGACATGGAAAGCTTCGGACAAGAGTTTTTGAATGTCGTGGAAAGATCACTGGTATAAGCTATGGCCTTTAACGTTGGAAAAGATAAGAAGTCTATCTCAGAGATCAATGTCACTCCACTAGTTGATGTGATGTTAGTCTTACTGGTGATCTTTATGATCACTGCACCCTTAATGCTCAATGGGATTAAACTTGATTTACCAAAGACTAAAGAAGTTAATCCGCTCAACTTAAATACGACTCAAGTTGTACTTTCTTATACGCTTGAAGAAGAACTCTTTCTTGGTAAGGATAAGATCCTCAATGAAGAAATCATTGGAGAGGTTCAATCTCTCTTTAAGAAAAATAAAACACAAACACTTTTCCTACGAGCTGATTTTGGAATTTCTTACGGAAAGGTTGCAAAATTAATGAGTTTTCTAAAGCGAGGAGGGATTAGCCAAATCGCCTTAGTGACTGAATTAGATAGATGATAAACTCTTACTTACAAAGACCTTTAAAATACTTTTTAGGTCATTCCATTTTCCTGCACCTCTCTATTATCGCCCTATTTCTAGGTGTGACTAAGTTGCTCGATATCTCCTTTGAAAATAAAAGAAAATCTAACCTCGTTTTAGTGGAGAGTTCGGTTCGTATTGATATGGTGGCGATGCCTAAGATGACGATCAAAGAGCTGCGTAATATTAAGCCTCTTGATCTTGGGGCTGATGCAGGCTCTGCCGTAAGTGAGCCGCCTAAAAAGGTAGAAAGTCAGAATGATAGTAAGGTTGAGTTTGAGAAAAAAGGCGTGAAGCCTATGAGCTTTATGGAAAAGATGAAGCTCTTGGCCAAGCAAAAAGCAAAAGCAGAAAAACAAAAGAAGAAAGGAAGCTCATCAACAGCGAATAAAAAGCAAAATGCTAAGAGCCAAAAAGAGCTAAGAGACCTAATCCTTGCAGGAAATAAATTAAGTCAAGGTTCAAGCACTGTTGGTAATGGCGCAGGCGCTGTTACTGCCTTTCAAGGTTATGTTCAGCAATTAACAGAGCAAGTAAAACAAAATTGGAAGCTTCCAAGTTATCTTTTAAATAAAGAATTACAATGCAGGATCAGAGTCTATCTTGGGGCGAGTGGAAACTTACTACGCACCGAGGTTTACGAATCAAGTGGTGATCCGGAGTATGACAACAAAGCAATAGAGGCCATTGAAGGCTCAGCACCTTTTCCTAGTTTATCTAAAGAGATAAGAACCAGGGCAAGTAAGGGTGATGTACTATTAGGATTCCCATTATGATGAAAAAATACTTCTTAGTTATAAGCCTACTCCTAAGTTCTTCAGTTAGTGCGCAACTCGTAATTGGGGCTGTGGGAGAAGCAGAACTTGAAACTTCAAAGTTCATCCTAGAGCTTCCTAATATTTCAGGCGCTCTTAATAGTGCTGAGAATAAAGCGGGGCAAGAGTTCATCTCAATTATTAAGAATGACTTTGCTTTTTATAAAAAGAAATTCAATACCCAAGACAATGTAGCCGCGAATGGTTTTTCGAAACCTAATATTTCTGCCCTAAAGAAAAAAAAGATCTCATTTTATACTCAGGTAAAGCTCTCAAAGTCTTCGATCCTCAATTACGAGTTAGAAACTTATGATGTAAACCGCGGGACTAAGATCGTTTCAGAAAAAGGAACACTTCCTATAGGAAAGGTTAGGGACGTGGCCCATGAAGTGGCAGATTATATCTATCAAACGATTATGGGAAAGCGCTCAATCTTTCAAAGTAAGATCCTTTTTGTTAGTGACCGTACAGGAAGCAGAAAGAACCCAAAGAAAGAACTCTATATAATGGACTTTGATGGAAACAACAGAAAGCAGTTAACCTTTCATGGAGGTACAGTTATCTCTCCAGCCATCTCTAAGGATAGAAGCCGCGTTCTTTATAGTTTGATTAGAAATGTGAATGAAAAGAAGAAAAGAAATATCAATCTTAGGATGCTTGATTTAAAAACCGGAAAAGACACTCTTATCTCTCAAAGGAAGGGGATCAACTCTGGGGCCGTTTTTATGCCTAATGATGAAAACAAGATCGTTCTCACCCTTTCTCATTCAGGGAACGCTGAGCTTTATATAATGAACCTTAGATCTGGCTCTTTGAAACGTTTAACGAAGCATTATTCACCTGATGTTGACCCTTCTATAAGTGTTGATGGCACTAGGATGGCCTTTCTCTCAGGAAGGCCTGGAGCGGCCATGATCTATACCTCATACACCTCAGGGCTTGAGAAAAGTGTGAAAAGGATCTCTTTTGTGGGTCAATATAATGCGACGCCTAGGTTCTCTCCTGATGGCCGTGAGATCGCATTTTCGTCTTGGCTCGATAATCGCTTCGATATCTTCCGCATTGATGCTGACGGTAATAATCTCAGTAGGTTAACGAAGGACTTTGGCTCAAACGAAGATCCTAGCTATTCAAATGATGGACAGTTTATCGCCTTTTCAAGCCAAAGAGTCCTCTCAAGAACCAAGGCCGTCCAAAATATATACATAATGGACCGAGATGGGGAGATTTTGGGGTCCGTGACCAAGGGATTTGGAAATTGTATAACTCCTAGATGGACTAAGTAGCTGTAATCACAGTTAAGGTGTCCATTTTTTGATTACCCGCGCATTTTTGTCTTGTAAAAAATTCATACATCTATTACACTAAATTCAATTACGCATGGCGTTATTCAAAAAACCGATCTTAATATAGTGTATAGGAGTTAAACGATGAGTGATTCACTGGCTAAACAATCAACAGAAATCCAAAACCTTTCGACAGTTCTTTTATCAACTTTAGACGAAGCACAATTCTTCAGTCATTTAGCTCAATTTATGGCGGCTCAGCTTGGAGCTGATAAAGCTAATATCTTTATAGTTAAAGAAGATTCAAAAGCTGTCCTTATTAGTGATAATGGTCAACCAGTAGACGGATCAATCGTTCTTGAAAAAGGTCACGGACCTGCAGGACATGTTATTAGAACAAAGAAACCATATTTTTCAAACTGTACTCAAAGAGATCCACTCTTCGCTAAAGAAGCTGAAGAGGGCGTAAGCGCTGAATTAACTCTTCCTATTGTTCATGAAGGAATTGTTATCGCAACTCTTCACCTTCAAGTTCTAGAGGGTGAGAGAGAATTCGAGCGTGTTGATATTACTAATGCACTATCAATTCTTGCTGACCTTAAGAAGCCTCTTTCAAATATTAAGATGTATCTTCAAGCGAAGTTCTTAAATGAATCACTTCTTCGTCAGATTGAGTCTAAAGAAAAAGAAATCCAAGAAAATAAAACAGGCCTTCAAATGGCCGATACTTATAGAATTCAAGAAAAACAAATCATTGGAAACTCTGATGCGATGAAAAGACTTCTTTCTATCTCTGATAGAGTAAGTCAAAGTTCTGTTAATGTCTTGATCGAAGGTGAGAAAGGTGTTGGTAAACAAATGGTAGCGAGACGTATTCACTGTAGAAGTGAGCGTGGTGCTAAGTCATTTGTAAGCATCGATTGTACAGCTCTTCCAGAGATTAGATTAGAAGCAGAAATCTTTGGTGAAGAGTCTGGAGATTTTACAGAATCAAAACTTAAGCACGGTCTTATTGAAGCCGCTAACGGTGGAACACTTTTTATTAACAATATTGATAAATTAACTCCTGGTCTTCAATCAAAACTAGTTCGTTTCTTAACTGAAGGAATGACTTTTAGAGTAAATGGACAAATGCCTTATAAATCAGATGTTCGTCTTATAGTTGCTTCTTCAAAGAATATTGAAGAGCTAATTGAAAATGGTGAATTCAGAGAAGACCTTTATTACTCAGTGAATACTATGAGTCTTGAAGTTCCAGCTCTTAAAAATAGACTTGATGATATGGAAGCTCTTTCAAACTACTTCCTAAACTTAGGAAAAGGACGCGAGCAACAAAAGTCACTTTCTCCATGTGTTATCAAGGCGCTTAAAGAGTACAACTGGCCAGGAAATGTTCGTGAGCTTCAAAATGTTATGGAGAGAGCTTATATTCTTTCTGACGGAATCATTGTTGAAAGAGATCACCTTGCTGACTCAGTTCATAAAGTTGAAGAAGATGTAGAAGAAGAAGATGTTCTCTCTTTTGACTTCACAGAGATGACACTAGACGAATTAGAGAAAAGACATATCTGCTTAACTCTAGATCACCTAGGTGGAAACAAAACTAAAACAGCTAGAATCCTTGGGATTACAGTGAAGACTCTCTATAACAAGCTGCATAGTTATGGAATGATTGCTCCAAAAGAGGCATAAACACTGGTTAAAGCGGTTAAACATACGGTAAAGTAATTAAGAATTTCGGAGGATAAAATGGCAAAAGTTATAGAAGCAGAAGGAAGCGCCGAGTCGGCAAAAGGTGGAAGAAACTTTAAAACTTCTACAGATGTTGAAGAGTTCTACCGTTTTGTTAACGATAACGGTCTTAGACGCGAAGCTCGTATGATTATGGAGTCAGTTCAAAAGAGAATTAAAGAACTGAATAAGAAATCAAAGAGACGTGGAAGAAAGAAAGTTCAATAAAAAATATTAAAAATTACGCTATAATAAAAGGCCAGCTCAATGCTGGCCTTTTGCATGGAAGAACTTAGAAATTAGGAAGTAGGCATGGATGTCCCAACAAAAGCAAGAGTCGTATTCGATCCGATATACGGTTTCATCAAACTAACAGAACTTGAGTATGACATTATTCATAGTCCTTTTTATCAAAGGCTAAGATGGATTAAGCAGCTAGGCTTTAGTAGTTATGTTTTCCCTGGTGCAGAACACTCACGTTTTGGGCATTCAATTGGTGTCATGAATAATGCTGACCGAATCCTAAGATCCTGCGGTCGGGCCGTGACTCAAGACGAGCTTATGAATCCTGCTGTGACTTCTAAAGAAAAGACTTATCATCAGGCCCTTCGCTTAGGCGCTCTTATGCACGATATGGGAACCTTCGCTTTTTCTCATACAACAGAAGCGGCTTATATTTCTTTTGGAGAAACAACCACGACAAAGAATGGAAAGGGACTCAAAGACGATCATGAGAACCTTGGAAGTTTTATCATTAAGAATACTGATTATGAAGGGGGGATCACTCGCATCTTACAAGATGGTGGGCAGGATCCTCAAAATATTTCTGACCTGGTAAAGGGAGTAGCCCCTTCTGTTATGGCCAATCAGATTCTGCATTCTGAGATCGATTGTGATCGAATGGATTATCTCTTAAGAGATGCTCATTATACTGGTCTTAAGTATGGAGCCTATGACAGGGATTATCTTCTCTATCACTTTCAGCCTATGAGTGTTGATGGACATGATATTTTAACTATTAAGCATAATGCTCTTCATTGTGTTGAGGATTTCTTAATGGCGCGTTTTGCTTGGTACTCGCAAGTCATTCGCTCCCCAAGAGGAAGTCGTTATGATGCAATTGCAGAGAAACTGACTTACTTCTTTTTAGAGAAAGGCTGGATCTATCGTTATTCAGAACTACTAGATATGATCATGAATGATCCTATGAAGTTCTATCAATTCAACGATAGCTACTTTATGAACCTCGTTCAGACTCGTTATATCGATGGAAGCTTAGATAAAGATCCCCGCATTAAAGATATGGCCCATACTCTTCTCTTAGAACGTGGCGCGAGAACCGCAAGGTCTCCAGAATTAAAACAAATTCTTATTGATCAAGATAATCAACAAGACTCAGATAAGATTGTTAAGAAAGCTCAGGCCAAGGTTGATGAAATGCAGGCGGTCCTTGATAAAAAAGGAAGCCCAGCGGATTGGCTTCTTCCTGATCTACCAAAGAAGCAAATCATCTTTGTTCAATCAAGAAAGAATATTGTGAAGGAAGTAAATGGAGGAAATGTTCTTCTGACGAGAGATCCAGTAAAAATTAGTTATGAAAATGGCGATATCAAACTTCTTGCAGAAGTTGAAAACTCGGTTATTTCAAGACTAGAGAACTGCTCTAACTATACTCCTAACGTATTCTGCTCTCAGTCTGCCTTTGAACTACTGACCAAAGAAGGGATCATTATCGAATAATCCGATAGTTTTCCTAGGTCAGGCTTTTAATTTCTGACATGAACTGCAAATGAGTACTCCTAAGACTAATCTATTATCAGATTAATTTTAACCATGATGGTTTTAGTCACAGGAGTGAATATGAAATCTAGTCTCTTAGGCCTACTTAGTTTTGGTCTTCTTTTAGTAAGTCCCTCAGTTTTTTCAGAAGTTGTCGATCATCCAACGGAGATTATCGTAGCCTTTAAAAAAGGTGCAAGCTTTGAAAAAGCTAGCTTAACTTCTTATAAATCTTTTAATGAACTAGCAGTTGGAACTGAAGAGCGTGGCGCTCTTTATAAATTAGAGTTACCTCAGACTCTAATTTCAAGTCAGTATATTGATGACCTTAATAAGCGAGAAGATATTCTTTGGGCCGAAGCTAACCCGGTTTTCATTGGGGACCCAAGAGAGTCAACTCCAAATGATCCTGAGTTCTCTAAGCAATATCATCATAAGATCATTCAAAGTGAAAAAGCTTGGGATATCTCAACAGGTGTGGCTGAAGTTATTGTTGCTGCCACTGATGATGGCTTTAAGCTTGATCATGAAGACCTATCAGGAATCTATTATAAAAATGACGGAGAGATTGAAGGCAACGGAATTGATGACGATGAAAATGGTTATATCGACGACGTGATTGGATGGAACTTTAATGAAGGGACCAATAATCCTGATGTGGCTGGTTATCATGGTGGGCACGGAACTCACGTGGCCGGGATCATTGGCGCTGATTTTAATAATGGCCTAGGAGTTGTAGGTCACGGGACGAAGATTAAGGTTATGCCGCTTAAGTTCTATGGAACAAAGTCTTGGACTGGTGAGATGATTCTTAAGACTTACAAATACGCTGCTGATAACGGAGCGAAGATCATCACGACTAGTTATAATATCGATGGAATGAGTGCTAAGAAGATTTATCAAGAAGCTGTTGCGTACGCTTATAACAAAGGGCTTATCGTCTTTAATAGCGCAGGTAATGGAAACGCTGAGCAATCAGCGAGAACAAAGAATACTCAGATTCTTTTAGTTGCTTCGACTCAATCAGGAAAAGATCTAAAGAAGCATGATCTAAGAAGCCGTTTTTCAAACTACGGTTATGGAGTTGATGTTGCGGCTCCTGGGAATCCTATCTATTCAACAAGTAAAAGTGGAAAGTATGTTGATATGAGTGGGACTTCGATGGCCGCTCCAAATGCTGCTGGTGTTGCGGCTCTTATTTGGTCTGTGCACCCTGATTATACAAGAGAGCAAGTACTCGCTACTCTTATGAGAAACTCAACTGATGTTGATCCTCTTAATAAAAAATATAAGCATAAGTTAGGAAATGGAAGAATTGATTCTTTTAAGGCTTTATCTGGAAAACCAAAAGCTCCAACAGTAAGAAGAGCTTGGTACGCTGATGGAAACAAGACGTTAAATATTCATATCCAGGGAATTTTAAACCCTAAAAGTCTTACAAGAGGTGGGATCATCTTAGAGAACTCTAAAGGTGATCTACTAGAAGGTTCATTAAAGTCTCTTAATAAGTATGAGATAGGGACAAATATTCTAAGGTTTAAGGTTCAAGCCGGATCTGGTTCATATCGAGTGAGAATGAATCCAAAAGCCTTTAGAGGTCCATTTGGGCTTGAGCTTGATGGAGATCAGGACGGAGAAGCTGGCGGTGAGTTTGTGTTAGATTTTGAAATTCGTTAAGTAGCTAATATTCCTGAGAAAAATAACCGACCGGAACATTTTTCTCAGGTTCCCTTCCTTTGAATAAAATCAGACACTTTGCTATAATAATGAAGAGAAACATAGAAAGTGTTTCTGGCTTAAGTCAGGATGATTTGAGTAGACTTAAAGGAAGAGTCAGATGCTATCCCAAAAGCAGAGTTTAGGCCCAGGCCTTTCATCACAAAAAATTAAACATTCGATTAGAGATCAGAGTTTTTACTTACAAGACGTCACTGTCGACTTTGGAAAGATTCAAGGCCTAAGAAATGTTCAACTCTCAATCAATAATAATGAAGTTCTTTTTGTCACTGGTTCTAGTGGCGCGGGGAAGACAACACTTCTTAAGATCTTAACAGGAGAGTTAGAGCCTACGAGTGGAGAAGTTATTCTTCCACCGAAGGTAAAGTTTGTCGCACCAGTCTTTCAAGATCTAAGATTATTAGAAAGAAAGACATGTGAAGCCAACCTCTGGGTTAGTTATGACAGTTCTGTTCATGGCTCAAAAAAAGAATACTTAAAAGAATTAAATGAATTAGCAAAAGTCTTTGGGATCACTGATCGTCTTGATATGAAAATGGATAAGGCCAACGGTGGATTAAAGCAAAAAATTGCGATTATAAGAGCGCTCCTCACTAGACCAGATATCTTGGTTCTAGATGAGCCGACTAGCTCACTAGACTCAGCGAACGCCCAAAAGTTATTTGATGTTCTAAGTTTTTATAATTCTAAGCGTGGACTTACAGTTATCTGGGCCACTCATAATAGAGAATTGGTTAAGAAGTTTAGTGGAAGAATCGTACACTTAGACCGAGGCAAACTCGTCTATTCGGGGCATGCATGCTTTATTTAAAACTATTTGGTGAAGTCTTAATTAAGAACCCTTTAAGGGCCATAGGCTTCTTTTTATCTGGGTTTACTCTTTGCTTTTTCTTAGGCCAATCTGAGCGGCTTCAAGATAACTTAATGAGTAATCTTCCTTCTATGGGAGAAGCACCTCATTTTTTCGCTCTAGTAGATAAGAAAATAAATTCAGAAGGAATCAGGCGCAAGTTAATGGAGCTCCCTGGAGTTTCTGCTGTAAGAAATATTTCTAAAGATCAAATCAAGGCTCAGTTAGGTGAAGTCATCGGTGATGTTGGGATTGATCTTCCTGAGAGCTTTGTAGCTCCTAGTATTTCTGGGTTAAAGATCTCTTTCGCGCCTGAATTAGAAGCGAGAAGCCAAAAATTAATTAAGAAATACTTGGCCCGCCTGACAGGCGAAGAGGAAGTAACTCTAGGGCCAACTATTGGAAGTCAGAAGAAGACAACTGATTGGATAAATTCATTTAAAAGCTCATTAAAATTGAAAGTAGGAGGGCTTCTTGTTTTACTAGCCGCTCTTCTCTATCTAGTCTTTGGCCTGAGCTTAGGCTCAGAACTCGGTAGGGAAGCCTACCTCGTTGAGCGTTTTAGCCGCCGTAAGAATGTTGTTAAAGTCTCAGCGGCTCTTGGCTATTTAGCTTCAGCTGCACTTATGCTCATTCCCGTCTTTATCTTTGGGAAAGTAAACTTAGCAGGTGTCTTAATCTTTGCATCACTTAGCCTTATCTTTTTCTTTGTGACATCAACGAGAGGTTGGAAAACAGCTTGAAGAAACTTCTTTTTACTCTTTTTCTTTTAAGTTCAGTGGCCTTCGCTGCTGTTCCGAAACGACCAAACTTAAGACAGGTTCTTCAGAATCAAAAGAAAGAACTAAAAGTGATTACTAAAGAGATCTACTCTTTAGAGTCGAGCTTAGGAAAGGGTAATAAAAAGTATCTAAGAACTCTAAAAGAAAAAGAAACGGTAGAGGATTCTATCTTTACCCTTCAAAGAAAGCTTAAAGATAATGAAGTACAGGCTAATCAAAGAGTTGAGAAATTAGAAAAATCGATCAAGAACCTTCTCGTCATAAAGTTCAGAAAGAACCAGAAACCAGGGGAACTCTTATACCTGAGGCTTCTTAAGAAGAGCTTAAAGAAAGAGGCTATTGTTCTAGAGAAGTTCTTAAAAGATAACTCCAAAGTCAGAACAAAATTGACAGCTCTTCAATCGAAACTAACAAGCGTTAGGGAAGTTGAAGCAGATCTTCTTAACCTGATGAAGGACATGGAAGAGACTAAGAGAGAGAAATCTCTTCGTTACGTTGAAGTAAAGAGACTAAAAGATAAGCTTCAGGGCAAATTGAAATTAAACAAAGCTAAGAAGCTTGTGCGCTCTGCTGTAAAATCAAAGAAGACCAAGATGATCAGCGAGAGGTTTACGGCACCCCTCGCTAAAATCTCAGATATGGAATATCAGAAAAAAGGCGTTACCTATAAATTTGATGTGCGCCAAAATGTTAAGTCATCGCGCGCCGGTAAAGTCATTCACACCGGCTCTCTATCGACCTATGGGAATGTTGTCATGGTGGATCATGGTAATGAAGTTAAGAGTATTTTCCTAGGCCAATTCTTACCCACAGTTAAAAAGGGACAGAAGTTAAAGGCCGGAGCTAGCATTGGAAAAACATTCGATGTTGCTAAGAACGAAGGGAAGCTCTACTTTGAAGTAAGAAAAAAGAACAAAGCTCAAAATACAATCCTATTACTAGACAGGAATCAGGCATTGAACAATAATCAAAGCCAGCGTCTTTAATATTTAGGTGGAGGACCTATGCGCAAAACCTTGATCGCCCTTTTGGGGGTGAGTACACTTATTTTTTCACTACCAGCTTTTTCAGCGAAAAGTAAAAAAGGAAAGTCTCGTTTCGAGAAGTTAGAACTCTTTAATAAGGTTCTCTTTCTTGTTGAGTCTCAATACTACAGAGATGTAGATACGGAAAAACTTATCCAAGGCGCTATCAGAGGAATGATGAACACCTTAGATCCTCATAGCGCTTTTTTAGATAAAGAAGTCTTTACTAAGATGCAAGAAGACACCAAAGGTGAGTTTGGTGGCCTTGGAATAGAAGTAACTCAAAAAGATGGTGTGCTTGTTATCATCACTCCTATTGAAGATACTCCGGCTTTTAGAGCTGGCCTCAAGGCAGGGGATCGTATTGTTGAGATTAATCATGACTCTACTGTTGGTATTACTCTAGAAGAGGCCGTTGAGCGTATGCGTGGGGATCTTCATCAAAAGATTCATATTGGTGTATCAAGAGAAGGCAGCGACGGAATCAAGCACTTTGAAATCAGAAGAGAGATCATCAAGATCAAGTCAGTTAAATCAAGCTTGATCGACAAGAAATATGCTCATATTAGATTGATCCAGTTTCAAAAAAATTCTGGTGAAGAAGTGAGAAAAGCTCTTAAGAAATTTAGAAAGAAGACGAAGAACCTCGCTGGTGTGATTCTAGATCTTAGGGCCAATCCAGGTGGACTCTTAGAAGAAGCCGTTAATGTTAGTAGTATCTTTTTAAAAGATGGAATAGTTGTTTCAACTGAAGGGCGAGACCCAAAACATAAAGAAATTAGATATGTTAAAAAGACCGGTCATAAGGAATTAAAATTGCCAGTTGTGGTCCTTATCAATGGAGCTAGTGCTAGTGCTTCAGAGATTGTTGCAGGTGCTCTTCAGGATTCCAAGCGCGCCATTATTATGGGGACTCAAAGTTTTGGAAAAGGCTCAGTTCAAACGGTCGCCAAGATTGATAATGTACAAGGTGTAAAATTAACCATTGCTCAGTATATGACTCCAAGTGGAAGAAAGATTCAAGCTGTGGGAATAAAGCCTGACATTGAAGTTTCTGACTTTGAAGGTAAGTGGGTCGGCGAAAATAAGGTTGAAGGAAGATACTTACGAGAGAAAGACCTTCGAAATCACTTAACCGCGACTATCGAAACTGACGATGAAAAGAAAATAAGACTAGTCACAGAAAAAGCTGAACGAAAGGCCCGAAAAGAAAGATTAAAGGCCCTAAGGAAAAAGAGGCTTTCAAAGAAAAATAATGATGCTGAAAAAGAGGACCTCTTTAAGAAATATAATGCGGATGAGGACTATCAAGTGATGCAAGCCGTGAATTATCTTAAAGGATTCAAGCTCTTTAAAAGCTTGGTTAATTGAGGGTAAATGGAGTCATTTCACTCAGAACAGGTCTTAAGAGAAACAGGAGAGTTGCTTAAGACCTATACTTCAGAGTACCCACCGAACTCAAGAGTTGAATACTTAATTGATAAAGAGTTTCGACTCTTTGTTCAACTTCATTTCTTAAGAAAAGATCCTTCACCCCTCGATTCATCTACTACAAGAATAAATAGCTTCTTAAAACCTACCGTTGCTCTGCCCCTTTTTAAGATAAGAAAGGCTGCCGTATCGCGTTTCTTTGATCTTCAGAAAAAAGCGAAACCAACTGATTGCCTATTAAACCATGAAGAAAAAGACATACTGATCTCTTGGAGAGAACTCGCTGAAGAAGAGTATAAGCGCTCTAGGGAAGTCTTTAATAAGGCATCTACTGAAGAGATCATCGAACTAGAAAGAAATGGAGTGGATTATTATAAGGCCTGTCATATAGCCAACCCTCCTGACGAAGAAGTGGGGCATTACGATGTTCACTTAGATTCTCATAGAGAAGTAGCAGACTTACTTAAGAAGATCATTCCCTATCGTGAAGATGGAAAGTACCGAATCTTAGAATACGGCTGTGGTGATGGAAGATTACTTTGGGTTCTTAGGCAACACTTCCCTGAGGCTGAGTTATTAGCGACAAATATCTTTGGTGAGTGGGGAGTTGTTGGAGCTGTTAAGAAAGATCCAAGGACTCAAATAATCTCACTCGCTTCAGTTGAAGATCAATCCTTTGAGGCCAATAGCTTTGATGCGGTCCTAAGCACAGAAGTCATTGAACATCTTGTAAGGCCTGAAGAGATGATAGAGGGGGCTTATAAAGTCTTAAAGCCGAGAGGCGCCTTTATCATTACAGCTCCAAGTTTGCATTACGAATTCTTAAGCAATAATCCGATGACCTATCTATGGGGTTTTCTTAGCGTTTTTTCTGAAAAACTTCTGCCAACCTTTCATAATCTTTGGCAGCCTTTAACTGATCTTCCTATTGTTCACTATGCTTTTAGTTTTAAAGGTTATGGGCGAATGTTTAAGAAGTATTTTAGAAATACTAAGGTCCTCACCACAAGATTCACTCATTTAAAGAAATTTCGTTTTGAAAAGATAGCGCCTAAGATTCCCTTCTTAAAAAGATGGGGAGGACTTGTCCTAGCCTATGGTAATAAAGATGAATAAGGGCTCGACCCTCTTCGTTTCGCCTTATCTTCCCCCTTATAGAAGTGGCTTAAGTGATTATAGCTTTCAGTTCTCAAATGAACTTAAGAAACATACAAGAGTCGAATTTCTCTTTGGATCAGATCCTGGTGACTGGAAGGGGTTAAAGCTCCTTTTAAGATTCTTAAGACTAATTCGTAGTGACGCAGATACAGTTCTCATTCAATACGTTCCCTATATGTACGGTAAGAGGGGTATCAACCTTCAGTTTCCAATCCTTCTTTTTGTTTATTCTCTTTTTAAAAGAAAAAAGATTGAACTTATGGTTCATGAATACAATTACCCTTATTTAGGAAATCTTAAATCATTAATCTTATTTTCCCTACATAACCTAATGGGAAAGCTGATGCTCTTGTCCTCTGATCAAGTTTTCTGTAGCACAGAATCTTTTGTCGAACTCTTAGGTCCTAAATCTCTAAACCCGGTCTCTCATTTACCAGTGGGAAGTAATATCTTAAAAGATGATATCTCAGAGCATATGCTCCAAAAGTTAAATCTTAAAGCCGGGGAGTATGTTTGTCTCTTTGGCTCTTTTCATTCAAGTAAGAGAAATGAACTTATCTTAGAGGCCTTAGAATCCCTTGATATCCAAGTGGTTCATATCGGAGTGACCGAGAATGATTATCAAAAAATAAAATATAATGGTTCCTTGAATATTGTTAAAACGGGCTTTCTTGAAGATAGAGAAGTGGCTGAGATCCTCTCAAATTGTAAGGTTCTTCTGACTTATTTTATTGATGGCGCAACGCTTCGAAGAGGCTCACTCTTGGCAGGAGTTGAACTAGGTTGTCAGGTTTTAACGAATTATTCCTCTCATACAGAGAAGGAATTATTATCTTGTAAAAATATTCACTTCACTAAAACCATAGAAGAATACAGTGAATCTCTCAAAGCCCTTGTCCAAGGGGACTTTGGCCGATCTGAAGAGGGGAATCCCTTTTCTTGGGGGCGGATTATCTCTGATTACCTATCGCGATGCGTAGGGCGATAGAGGCCAGCCCTTTGTTAAAATAATCACGCAAATGAGAGACGAATCCCAAAGCGTGACGTCAGTCGTTACCTCCATTAAACAAAACCTAGAATCGAGTTTTCGCTCCCTTATGGTCCTAGGAGAAATCTCTAACCTAAGCTGTAGCTCTGGTGGGCATTGGTATCTAACTCTCTCTGATAGTCAGTCAGCTATTTCTGCAGCGGTCTTTAAAGGAGACGCTTTAAGAAATCCTGTCATGAAGAATCTTAAAGATGGAGATAAGGTTATCTGTAGTGGCGGCATTGGCGTCTATGGAAAACGAGGAACCTTTCAACTCATCATTAAGCAAATTCAAGTGGCCGGTAAAGGTGACTTAAAATTAGAGTTTGAAAAACTTAAAAAGAAATTGGCCTCGGAAGGCCTCTTTGATATGGAAAACAAAAAGCCTATTCCAAGCCTTCCCAAAAGAGTGGCCGTTATTACGGCGGGTAGCTCCGCAGCCTTTCAAGACTTTATCAATATCTATGAAAGAAGAAGCATTCAAATGGATCTTATGTTGGTTCCTGCTGTGGTTCAAGGGGACGCTGCCCCTGCTTCACTTAGGAACGCTTTAATTGCGACCATCAAGTTTAGCTTAGCTGCTCCAAAAGAAAAACAGATTGATGTCATCGTCTTAACCAGAGGAGGCGGATCACTAGAAGATCTTTGGGCCTTTAATGATGAAGCCCTGGCCTGGGAAATCTATAATTGTCCTATTCCCATCATAAGTGCAGTAGGGCATCAAGTGGACTTTTCTATCTCTGACTTTGTCTCTGATCAACGCTGTGAGACCCCGTCTGCTGCGGCAGAGACCTTGACTGAAACTCAAACCAAGGTCATTGAGAAATTAGGACAAAGCAGAAGATCGCTCTTGAATCATATGGAACTTACCATGGGAAGATCCCGAGAAGTTCTTGAAAACTCAAACCCATCAAAGCTAGTTGAATTACTCTGGGCCCAGTTCAATGAACTTCAAAAAAGACTTTCAGGTGTTGATATAAAGAATAGGCTCCATGAACTAACTGGCTTTCATGATTTTTCTATGGCCTTAGATGAATATGGGGTTAGGATGAAGCATTCAATAGAAAAAAGGATGCAGGCTGCTGCTTCTAGATTAGAAGGCTACAATCAAATGCTAACAGCATTAGGACCTAAGAATGTCCTCGATAGAGGCTATTCCTACGTTAAAACCGAAGATGGTTTAGTTGTTACTAATTCAAAAGATTATAAGAAATTAAAAGATGAATCTAATATACTTATCGCCTTTTCCGACGGAACTGGAAAAGCAAAAGTTTTAAAGGAAAAATGATGAAATATTTAGTCCTTTTGTTTGTTTTACTAAGCGCTTGCGCCGTAAAAAATAAAACAGAGCCAACCCCTAAGAAGGAAGTGATTACTCAACTTCCAGATAAGGTCTTTGTTCCCAATGCTTATGTCATTAAACCTGGTGAAGTAAATTTTATCAGCTTCCCTGATTTAAGAGTTAATGGATCTGGCATTCTAAAGTGCCGTAAGAAAACCATCCCTCATTACTTAGGAAAAGATGGTCTTGAGGCCTATGTGGCTGAATCTTATTTTAGTAAGATGAAACCATTCTCATGTACCTTTTCTGCGGGAGGCAAACTGACTGTAGTGGCTAATCTAAGTGTAGAGAAGAAAGTTTTTCCATCAGAGAAGTTAAATGTAGCTAAGAAAAAGATCTTTCCTCCTAAAAAAGCTCTGATTAGAATTCGCAAAGAGCAAAAATTTCTCAATAAGAACTATGCCTCTTCTCCTAAGAGACCGTTGTTTACAAAGAAGTTTGATATACCCCTTGATTCATATGTAACAAGCATCTACGGATCTAAGCGGCTTTATAATAATAAGAAGCAAGGTCAGCATCTAGGGACAGATTATAGAGCTGCAGTAGGAACTCCTATCTATTCTACTAATGCAGGTAAGGTTGTTGTCGCTAGAGACCTCTATTACACAGGAAATACAGTCACCATCGATCATGGGCTTAGTATCTTCACGGTTTATGGCCACCTAAGTAAACTTAATGTCGTTGAAGGGGATATTGTCCCTAAGGGAAGTCTTCTAGGTCTTGCGGGAATGACAGGAAGAGTGACTGGGCCTCATTTACACTGGGGTATTAAGATCTATGGTGAATGGATAGAAGGTGACTCTTTAGTCAGGGCCACTGAGTGGTTAGGGGAATAAGTGAGAGAACAGTCTCTACCATTAACACAGGCACCGGATCTTCTTGAGATAAGGTTGGCGGAGACATTTAATTCAAATGAAAATGGTGAGCTTTTAAAAGTAATAGAGAGGCTTCCTTATCTTTTTAATATTGTGAACCTAAAGTCAGCAGCCAATGAGAAAAACCAGCCTGATAACGGTAAGGTTTTCTTTTTAACCCAAAGTGAATTTGAGCTGCTTAAGAAGAAAATTCCAAAGTGGAAGAACTCTTGGTTTTTTCTGTTAGTCGATAATGTAGGGAAGGATTACCCTGATACAGATAACCTTATTGTTTTGGATAAGAATACGAGAGAGCAGATTCCTGCTTTGTTAGAACTTATTAATGAAGAGTTCTGCCAACAGAAGAAAAAACAACTGGCTAAGAATGCCCTTAAGAACTTTCAAGTTCTAGGTAAAGAGTCGGTTAGCTTTCTAGAAGAACTTCAAGACTCTTTTAAAAGTCGTGGTGAAGGCCTAGGCCCTTTAGGAGAAAGTGCTTTAGAGGTTATGGAGGGCATTTATCAACTCTATGGTGAGTTTCATACCACGGAAGACTTTGAGGAATTAGATAGGCTCTTAAAAAAAGTGATAGGAAAGGAAAAGTTAATCAAGTCGATTCAGATCTATGAAGATTTTGATCAACTTTTAAGTGATGACATGGGGGGAGGCATGATTCTTCCTCTTGTTCATGGCGATAAATCTGCCTTTGCGCTGTATCGATTTCCTAAAAAGATTACACCGATAACCCCATTCTATACTTACTTTCTTCATTCAATGGTTTGTATTTCTTTCGCCAAGGTCTATCCAAGGAATGCTGACGCGGAAAATGCCCTATGGGAAGAAGCTTTTTCAAGGTTTCCTTTTCCTTGTGCCATGGTCACTCAGACGGGAGAGTTGATTCTTCATAACCCTTCCTTTTCAAAACTAAGCCTCTCACCGGTTGTTCTTTCAAAGCTATCGAATCAAGAAAAGATAGAATCTCAAGGGACTGTCTTTGAGATGAATAGGCTAGAGATCAATAGGGGAGAGCAGCAGCAATCAATCCTTATGTTGATGTCTGATAATTCTAAGATTGAAAAGAACTCAGGCTCTTCTGAAGAACTAGGTATCATTTCATCGTCAATCGCCCACGAATTAAATAACCCTCTTGCTGGAATACTCGCAACTATCTCTGTCTTAGAGCTAGAGGACGAATGGCTTGAGGACGCTGAAGTTACTCAAGGTCTTCTTGAAATGAAACAAAGTGGAAGACGCTGTAAGGACTTAATAGAGATCTTTCTTGGTTTCTCAAAGGCCTTTCCCAATGCTGGAGAGACCGATGAGATCAATGAGAACTTTTTAAAGTCTCTTGAACTCATAAGATTTAGAACAATTGAATCAAATGTTAGGTTTGAATTTTCTCATCATAAAGGAAGTTCTGCTTTTAAGAGGGAGCTTAATACATCTGTTGTCTCTATGATGTTCTATTTGATACTTAATGAAATCCTAACTAGTTTTAGTCATCATAAATTGGTTTCTGGGGCAGAAGATAATGTATTGAAAGGTCACTTTCATGAGCACCCTAGTAAGATTATAATTGAAATGGAAAAAGGCTTTAGATTTCAAAAAGGGCTTGATGAATCAAAGTTGATTCAGCACCTTCTCGATCTCTTAGGTATTTCCCTACAAGTCGAAGATAAAAAGATTATCTTGAGTGAGTGGACCTTAACCTAGAAGAAAATATGGGCATTAGTTATAAATTATTCTTTTGTATCTTTATGGCCGGTGGCCTTGGGGCAAACCTTCGCTGGATCACGAGTCACTTTGCGAATAAATTAACAGGAAAGATGTGGAGCGGTACACTTGTTGTTAATCTAATTGGTTGTTTGATTTTCTTTTTAGTTTCGAGGTATCAGCCGAGTAATAAAGAATTAGAGCTAGTTTTTAAAACAGGGCTTCTAGGGAGTCTTACTACCTTCTCGACATTTTCTTATGAAGTCGTGACTCTAATAAAAGCAGGAAGGCTTACCGAAGCCCTCCTCGTATTCTCTTTAAATATATTCCTTGGGATAATTATAGGTATTGGGATTATTCGCTAAGAAGTCTTCGAGCTCGGAGACGAATTGATCAGGATTCTTTTGTGGAATATTCTTACTAAAGATAAAAAGATCTGATTTATTATCTTTTGAATTTTTCAAATAAGTATCAATAAAGATCTTTAGAGTCGGATGAATATGTATCTTCTTGAGCTTGTTATTAGTCATCCTACTAGACTTTGAATTGATATATTGAATCAACTTCTTTCTATGACTAGGGTAGCGAAAGATAAGCCCGGACTTTTGGTGTAGAGCAGAGATAGGAAAGATGATCATCTGCTCTGGGACTAAATGATTTGTTATCACAAAGTCTCCAAAACCTCTCTCTAAGATAGGGCCTGTAGAAGCAGCATCTTCATCCGTTATCTTTGCAGGCATCTTTAAACTAGGGAGGTGCTCTTCCCATAAGAACTTTAAAACATCCATTCTAATGGGCGTATCAAGTTTACTAAAAAGATTTGAAAAATGAACAAGACTTTCAAGGAAAGGACCATAGACTCTTATGGTTATCATCTCCCAGTCAATCTTATCGATCTGTTCGGAAATGAATTCTTTTTCTTTGGTGCTATTTCTTAAGGGGAGGGCAAAAAGGATGACCCCATTTTCCCCTTTAAAAGTAATAAGACCTGGAGTTCTCATACTCGCGAGCTTCTTTTTAATGACTTCTTTTGATTCATCATTCTTAAAATGAATGCGGTCGAGCTCGTATCTATTTCTAGGATAATAGAGGTGATTTACCTTTTGAATATTCTTATCAATAAAGATCTGTAAATAATTTAAGAGCAGTTCCGCTGTGGCCGAAGCATCATCTAGGGCCCTATGAGCTTTTCTATGTTGGATATCAAAGATCTTACTCATGTAGTTTAAGTTTGAATTCATGAGATTAGGGATTAAGTACTTTGTCATCAAGTTGGTACAAAGACTTCTATTGGTTAATTCTGGCTTTTTTAATCTTCTTAAGACTGAATTAAAGAAGGGAACATCAAAGCTAGTATTGTGAGCGACTAAGATACTGTCACCCATAAACTCTAAGATCTCTTCAACAACATCTTCAATCTTAGGGGAGTCTGCCACATCGTCTGGTGTGATAGAAGTTAGTTTTTGAATAAACTCTGGAATATGAATCTCGGGCTGAATTAAGTAGGAAGCTTCTTTGACAACTTTTAGGTTCTCAATCCTAACCATTCCGATCTCAATGATCTTATCATTCTTATGATTACCACCTGTGGTTTCGAGGTCGAAAACACAGAAACTCATATTTTGAATTTCATCTGAAACTGATGCGGGTTCTTTATTTGTCATTTTTTTTCCAATTCGAGTATCCACTCGCAATTATTGGTCTAATTCATATCTTTAGGTGAGAACGCTAACGGAAGAAGATCTTCAAGAAGATGCTCTGTTTCAACGCCTTTTTCATTACCAATTATAATCTTTAAATTCTTAGGCGCAAACTCAACCATTACCTGCCGGCAAAAACCGCATGGTGACCAGCCTTCCTTAGTATAGACATAGATACTTGACCATTTCAGATTGCCTTCACTAACGGCTTTCCACATGGCCACTCTCTCAGCGCAAACTGTTCCGCCAAAACTAGAGTTTTCAATATTACAGCCGCTTATGATTTCTCCTGATTCAGTTAAAAGGGCCGAACCCACATTAACTTTTGAATAAGGGGAGTGGGCCATCTTACTGGCAGCAATAGCAGCATCTCTTAATTCAAGGCTCATTTAAATTTTCCAATGGCCGTGGTTAGAAGATCACTAAAAGTCTTCATCACTTTAAGGGCTTGTTCTTTAACTTCAGAGTGATCAAGCTTACTTTTTGAAATCCCCGCAGCCATATTTGTAATACATGAAAGACCACAAACTTGAATACCTAGATGATTAGCAGCGATACTTTCAGGAACAGTACTCATTCCCACCATATCGGCGCCGATGATCCCTAGCATTCTTACTTCCGCTGGAGTTTCATAAGTTGGACCTAAGACACCGGCATAGATCCCGGTTTTTAGGTTATAACCCATGTCCTTTGCAGCCGCTTTAAAAGCATCTTGAAGCTCAGGATTATAAGCTTGAGTCATATCAGGAAAGCGTGGACCTAGTTCATTAATATTTGGTCCAATCAAAGGATTGGCGGCCATCATATTTATATGATCACTAATACAAACAATATCACCTGGAATATAATCTTGATTAATTCCACCAGCAGCATTGGTTAGGATAAGTTTTTCAACTCCTAATGTAGCGAGAACTCTTGTTGGAAAAACAACCTCTTCCATGGGAAGACCTTCATAAGCATGAAGCCTTCCTTGAAGGATCGCAACATCAACATCGTTTACTGTGCCAAGAATCAAACGTCCTTGATGACCTTCAACAGTGCAGTCTCTAAAATGAGGGATTTCTTGATAAGGAATATGAATTTGATTTTCAACACTATCAACAAAAGCACCAAGTCCTGAACCTAAAATTATGCCAACTCTAGGAGGAGTGTCTTTAAAGGTTCCAATATGTTTTGCTGCCGCGCCAAGTTTTTCGTACATTTTATTTGCTCCAACGAATGTCCTGCTCATAAATGAGGGGATCACTCTTTGTTTGTTCGTTTGAGAATTTATAGTCTTTTTGGCTAAATTCTGTGATTAGCCGTTCAACGATACTTTTTTGATCTTCATTATGGTGGATAGTTAAAAGACTTTCACCCTTTTTAACCTGGTCTCCAACTTTTTTATGAATAGTAAAACCAACTCCAAAATCAATCTTATCTGTAGCTACGTGGCGACCTCCGCCTAAGTCTACACAATGAAGACCAATACTGGTGGTATCCATGGATTCTACATATCCGTCTTGCGGAGCAGGAACTTCGGTTGTTAGAGCTGCCATAGGAAGAAGGCTATAGTCGTCAATAACATCTCCTAAGCCACCTTGATTCTCTAACATTTCTCTAAACTTCTTAAGGCCTTCGCCGTTATTCATCACTGTAGTAACTTGCTCGATACCTTCTTCAAGAGTTTTGGCCTTCCCGCCTATATGAACCATGGCGCCAGCTAGGGCCAAAGAAAGATCTGCTAAGTCTTTTGGACCTTTGCCCTTAAGTACTTCAATGCATTCGATGATCTCAAGAGAGTTACCAATGGTATCTCCAAGAGGCTGATTCATATTTGTTAAGAAGCACATCATATTTCTATCGAAACGCTCTGCCGTATTCATAAGGCTTTGCGCGAGAACTCTAGCTTCTTCAATATTCTTCATGAAGGCGCCATTTCCAACTTTAATGTCCATGACAATCCCGCGCGCCCCTTCAGCGAGTTTCTTACTCATGATGGAACCAGTGATAAGAGGTACTGATTCAATCGTGGCCGTGACATCTCGAAGGGCGTAGATTTTTTTATCGGCCGGAGCAATCTCTGGGGTCTGACCGATCATGGCGAGTTTCTTAGTTCTTAATAAGTTTTCAAATTCTTTTAAATCAATTTCGGTATTAAAGCCTTTGATGGATTCAGCTTTATCAACTGTGCCGCCGGTGTGACCTAGGCCTCGGCCTGCAATCATGGGAACAGTTATGCCGCAAGCTGCTGCAAGAGGGGCTAGGATAAATGAAGTCTTATCGCCAACACCACCAGTTGAGTGCTTGTCGACCACGGAAGCCTCTTCAAATTCTAGGACGTCCCCAGAATAGAGCATGGCATCAGTAAGAGATGCGGTTTCATCCACATTCATGCCCTTAGTACAGACGGCCATGAGAAAGGCGGCCATTTGATAGTCTGCTACGGAGCCTTCAGTAAAGCCGTCTACGAACCACTTTATTTCCTCTTTAGTAAGAGCTTCGCCTTCGCGTTTCTTATATAAAATTTGATAAGCGCTCAAGCTCATAACACCCCGCAATCCTTGACTCCTCCCGAAAAACAAAGCATCGTTATAGGAGAAGCTATAAAGATGAAACTTATTCGCCCAAAGGGGAAATGGCTCTCATCTAGCTTTTAAAGGGCTCATAATAGGCTCTGGGGCTGCATAAAGCAAAGCTTTTTGATCATGCGCGAAACGTTAAGCTATCGGAATTAAATATGAAATCGAAACTTACTATCCTCTTTTCTGTATTTTCTCTAATTTTAGTATCTTCACCACTTATGGCCCAAGAGGCACCTGCTGGCGGAGATAGTACCTATTTTGAAGACTCATTCCGCGATATTTCGATCGTCGGGGCAACTGCAGTTGGCGGGGCCGTTCTTGGTCTTTCTACTTTGAGCTTTGTTGACGAGCCAGGGGATCACTTAAAAAATATCGTTATCGGCTCTGCCGTTGGGATCATTGTTGGTGTAGGTTTAGTGGCTTATATGGCCGCTTCGAAAGGAAAGAACGCTGTTGAAGGGGCTTCACTTTTAAAACCAAGTGATGACCAAAAATTTGCAACAACAACTAGGACGCAGTGGCACTTTGCTAAACATAATAGCAATAATAAAAAAGCTGCTTCGCCTTCAATGGTTGGCTATCAATTTACCTTTTAATTTAGATCACAGGATAAAATAAAATGGAAAAACTCATCTCATTAGTAGGCCTTTTTACAATGGTCGCCATCGCTTTTGGTCTAAGTTCAGATCGTAAATCAATAAATTGGAAGACGGTAGGAACTGGCATCGCTATGCAAATCCTCTTTGGTCTGTTGATTCTAAAAACAGATGCAGGGCGCGGGGTCTTTGAAGGGGCAAAAGTATTCTTCAACGGGATCCTAAGTTATACCAATGAAGGCTCTGCCTTTATCTTTGGACCACTTACAAATATTCCAAAGTTTGGTTTTATCTTTTTCGTTATGGTTCTTCCTACGATTATCTTTATGAGTTCTTTAATGAGTGTTCTCTACCACGTAGGAATTATGCAACATGTAATCAAGGCCGCTGCTTGGGTCATGATGAAAGTCATGGGAACTTCTGGAGCAGAATCACTTTCAGCTGCTGCAAATATCTTTGCTGGGCAAACGGAAGCCCCTCTTGTTGTAAAACCTTATATCACTTCAATGACAAAATCAGAGATCATGGCCCTTATGACTGGTGGTATGGCCACCGTGGCTGGGGGAGTTCTAGCTGCTTATGTTGGAATGGGTGTTGATGCTGGTCACTTATTGGCCGCCTCAGTTATGTCGGCTCCGGCCGCTTTAGTATGCGCCAAATTACTTGTCCCTGAAACTGAAGAGTCTCAAACAAAAGGCATGGTGAACGTTGATCTTCCTAGGACCACTGTTAACTTAATTGACGCTGCCGCTGGTGGCGCAGGAGAGGGTCTAAAACTTGCGATGAACGTGGGCGGAATGCTCTTAGCTTTTATCGCTTTGATCGCTATGGTTAACGGCGGGCTTAGCTGGGCCGGTGGTCTTTTTGGATTTGAGCAATTAAGCCTTGAGTTAATGCTTGGGTATCTTTTTTCTCCAATCGCTTGGCTCATGGGAGTTCCATGGAGCGATTCTTTCTTAGTGGGAACTCTCTTAGGAAAGAAATTAGTGGTTAACGAATTTGTGGCCTATCTTGACCTTCAGGCCATGATAAAGAATGGTGAGATTTCACAGCGCGCCATAACTATTTCAACCTACGCCCTTTGTGGTTTTGCTAACTTCTCTTCAATCGCCATTCAGATCGGTGGTATCGGGACCATCGCCCCTGATAGAAAGCAGGATCTGGCCAAGCTTGGCATTAAGTCCTTAATTGGCGGTACCTTAGCGTGCTTTATGACGGCCTGTATTGCAGGAATATTTATTTAGGAATAATGGGGGATGCCTAGACTTAATTCTCTAGGCACCTTAATCTATTCGTCATGGCAAAGAGCTTACTAATAAATCAAACATTAAATGAATGCCGCGCAGCACTCGTCGAGTCTGGAGAAATCTTAGATTTCCTCATGGATAGAAAGACGGATGACCGAAGCAACCACCCTCATGTAGGAAATATCTACAAAGGGAAAGTCCTTCGTGTTCTTCCTGGAATGCAATCGGCCTTTGTTGATATTGGTTATGAAAAAGCCGCCTTTCTTTATGTTGATGATGCCTATCTTCCGAGCCTTGATGAGCAGAGAGAAATGGCCAAGAAGGCTAAGAAGCTTGAAGAAGAAAGAGCCCGAGTAAAAGTTGGAGAGATCATCCCGGATGAATTCTCAACTCTTAGTGAAGCCGTGAACATGAAGCTTCGCCCAGCTGAAGTGACCATCGAGAGTTTCTTAAAAGAAGGGGACGAGATCCTCATCCAAGTGGCTAAAGAGCCTATATCAACAAAGGGTCCTAGGATCACAAGACATGTAACCTTAGCCGGTCGACATGTCGTTTTTATGCCCTTTATCGAACATACAGGTGTCTCAAGACGAATTGAAAAAGACGAAGAGAGAGACCGTTTAAAAGACATCCTTGATAAGATCCGCCCTGAAGGAAAAGGCATCATTGCCAGAACCGCAGCAGAAGGGGCGAGTTCCAAATTATTAAAAGCAGACTACAGTATGCTGGTTAAGCTTTGGAAAGAGGTCATGAAGAAATCTGACCGAGTCAAGGCCCCAAACCTTCTGCATAAAGACTTAACCTTTATTCAAAGAATCCTTAGAGATATCACTGACGAAGACGTCGAAGAGATCTCAGTTGATGATAAAGATAACTTAAAAGAAGTAGAGAAGTTTGTTGGTAAGTATCTTCCTTCGTTAAAAGGAAAAGCTCAGCTTTATACGGAAGAGATTCCTCTTTTTGAAAAGAACGGCATTGATACTGAAATCGAGCGTGGTATTTCAAATAAAGTTTATCTTCGCTCTGGTGGATCGCTAAATATTGATCAGACTGAAGCCTTGGTTTCTGTTGATGTTAATACTGGTAAATTTGTAGGGAGAAAGACCCTTGAAGAGACCATCCTTAGAAATAACTTAGAAGCCGTTAAAGAGATCGCCTATCAATTGAGACTCCGAAATTGTGGCGGGATCATCATCATCGACTTTATCGATATGGAGCGAGAAGAAAACAGAGACGCTGTTTATAACGCCCTTGTTGACGCTCTTAAGAAAGACCGCTCTAAAACAAATGTTATGCCTATCTCTGGCCTTGGTCTTGTTGAGATGACAAGAAAGAGAACCCGCGACACTCTAACGAGAGTCATGTGTGAGGCCTGCCCATACTGTGAAGGAACGGGGACTGTTAAATCAATCCTAACTGTTTGTTATGAATTAGTAAGACAGCTAACGAAAGTCTTAAAGAACGCGAAGGGGAGTAAGGTCTTTATCTACGCTCACCCTGAAGTGACCGCCCAGCTTTGTGGTGATGATCTTGATATGATTGAAACGCTAGAGGAGACCTTTGGTAAATCTCTTCTTATCCGCTCAGAAAATAATTATCATGTCGAGCAGTACGAGATCTTCCCTCAAGAATATTAAGGTAGGAAGTACTCACCAACTCCATACAACCCATTTTGTTCAAATGGAAAGATCAGTGAATTATTGGTTGGGTTATAGTCAATCTTATAGCCCTTGCAAGAGAGGTTCGACATCTGCCAAGGCAGAGCGCCAAGGTCTGTATTAGTCGTAATATTATGCTTGTAGATCCTAGCACCATAACAATAATAGGCCACATCAGTGGTTCCACCTTCTTTGACCCATAAGGCAGAAGCATCAACATTTCTTGGAAAATTAGCAATAATATCAGTCGTCCCGCCAGGCGTTACTGAGTAGACCTCACGCTCTGGATTTCGTGACATGGCCATCATTATCCAGCGGTTATTAGCAGCATCCCAGTAATTATTTAAGCCCCAACTATCCCAATATGGCATCTTACAGTTAATAGTGGCGGAACCATCAGCGCAAATACTATTGTAACCACCCACATAAGTTTCCGCAGGAACATTTGTCCCGGCTATATGAGATTGTCTGTAACTATCATTTCCATCATACTCCTTGAGCATAAAATCTTCCCAATGAGCTTCGGCTGAATTGTATTTCATGTTAGAGGTTAATAGCTTCTTAGTAGCAGTATCATAGCCAATAGGAAGTGAGTGACCTTGATTGGAACTTGATCTTCTACTTGTTCCTAGCTGACCATCATTATTCCAGAACTCATTAGCACCACCACCGGTTATAGGATCCCATTTATTTGTACTACGGTTTAGTTTTACAATTCGGGCTTCTGAGTTTCGCCTTACAAAAATTTCTCCAGTGGCTTTATCTGCTAGCCACCAAGTCGCGTCTGAGAAACCTTGAGCAGTGGCCAGAGTCGTTGTGTCTTGAGTTTGATAGTTTCCATTTCCAGCAATGATGTCGATATTTCCTTCGACAGTAAATTCTTTAATATAATAAGAAGTAGCATCGCCAACAATGATCTTTCCATTGTTTAATCGCGCTAAGGTATTGATTGAATCAAACCTCGAGTTAAGTGCATTGACGCCATTTCCATAACCAGGGTTTTGCCCAAAGAGAGTGACTACGTTTCCACTACTATCAATAGTTCTGATCTGTCCTCTATCTGTAAAATAGAACTTACCAGTGGATGTAACAAAGAGATCTTGAATATCCATCTTACAAGAAAGGTTAGCAACACCATCTTCACAGTGTCCTCTTGTTCCTTGTCCTAAAACTCTCGTATAAGAGCCATCAAAGTTAACTCTATTGATATAGTTTCTATCAACGATGACATAAACATTTCCGTCCATACCATTCATATGAAAGTATCTATAGTAGCGGTAAGAATCATCTAACTGAGTAGGGAGAGTCGCAAACGTCGTTGGGTCAAAATAACTTCTTGAGTACCTTTCAGTTGTGGTTTCACAGCCAGGGTAGCTTGAAGCATTTCTCGTTATTGCAGTAACTCCCGTAATCTGAGAGTTCGTAGGATCGTACCTTAGACCGGGGCTCATCATTCGGCATTTTGAGAGGTCTTGAGTTGAGATCCATCCATGACCATTTCCTGTAAGGTACTTAGATTCAATCTGTCCGGTAGCAGCATTAAATTTTCTAAGTCTATAAGTTGGATCAGTGTTGTTCTTTAAAGCGTAATCAGAATGAAAATAGATATCACCATTAGGAGTAGCAAAGAAAGTCATCCCTCTAGCAGTCCAAGAATTAGTTGAATGACTATAAATAGAGAGATCAAGAGGGTTAACAACAGTGTCTCCAGTCTGAGCGCCACCACCAATAATGGTTTCAATATTCGGAGTAGGGACATTGAGGTCTACTCGCCTAATTCGGTTTCTATCCATAATTAAAAGACGGTTTTGAAAATCAAGGGCCATCTTAACTCCATAGTTAAGAGTCGCATTGACGGCTGGACCACCATCACCTGTGCTGGTTCCCGTATTAGCAATGAAGATCTTTTGCTTGCCATCGTTAGGATCAACTTGAAGGATCCCTCGTTTATAATCGTTAAAGAAGATTCGTCCATCATTGGCCACAACTAAGGTTCCTGGATCTGACTCAGATCCTGACTTTCTTGTAAAAAACATGGCCGTTACTGCTGATCCACCAAGACCAGCTTCTGTGTTTCCAGCGATAATCTTGATAAGCCCTGAGTTCAGCGGATTAGAAATCATTTGCGAACTAATAGCCGTTGAGTCAGTTGCTTTAACTCTAATCTTATAACTAGTATTTAAAGGAGATCCACCAGTCCATTTAAAACAACCTTCATTGGCCTGTAAGGTATATCCAGTACAGCCGTAATTAGTTAAATGGTTAAGGGATTCAGCCCCTCCAATTTGAGTAAAGTTAATCTCATCAGTAGAATAATAAAGTGAGACGGTTCCAGCAGGGAAGGCAACGTCATCAGTAGCGATCCATCTAATATAAACATCAGATCCTGCAGCCACTTCCGCTTGCGCTCTTGTGGGAGGGTTTGGTGCATTAGGAATATTAGCAGCAATGACATCTGAAACTAGTGGCGGAGAACCTGGATCATAAATGCGGTCAAATTTATCAACACCATCAGTTCCAAGGCTTGCATTTGTTAAGTTTGAAATATTCTTAGCCTCATCCTTAACCCAGGCCGTAGCTGAAAGAGTTGTATTAGGAGTCCAGCCTAAAAGATGAAAATACTGTTCACTTAGATTTAGGGTTTGAGCTAGAGGTAAACCTACTGCTGGACCGTTGATAGTAACCCAGCAAGTATCTGTATCAATTGGCTGTACATTATCATTCGTTTTAATACAGATATGCGATAAGTTTACTGCAGTATTTTGACTAGTTGCCGTCATGCTTATAGGAACATTTGCGTTCTTAGTTGGATTGGCGGCAGAGGTTGAGAAGGCGGAAATAGTTGGTGCATCAGTTTCTCTAATCCAATCAGCACTAATGACAGTTGAGTTAGGAACAGCATTTGTTTGGGTAAAGGTATAGCTCCTGGTAGCATCAACTGATTGAGAGGCTGTGGTCCAAGTCCAAGCACCTGTATTACAAGTAGCTGATGAAGCCTCAGATCCTGATACAACAATGGAGAGTCCATCTTCACAACCGCCACCAAAACTAACTGTGCCTGTGTTACTTTTTTCTAAATTAGAAGTAAGAGTTAGAGCAGGTCCTGTCGTATCTCTAGTCCAGTTAACAATCACAAAAGAAGTATTTGAGGCGCTATCAGATTGAGTAAAGGTATAGCCGCGAGTGGCATCAGTTGAAACAGTTGGGGTTGTGTATGACCATGAACCAGATGAACAACTTGTGGCCGTGGTAACAATTCCAGTAATAGCAATAGAGTTTGTTCCTTCGCAGTTACCAGAGATGACAATAGAGTCTGAGTTATTGGTTAAGGCCCCAGTTCCTGAGGAAGCCACTGTAATAGGAGATGAAATAGTAAAAGGAGGAGGAGTTCCATCTCTTTCCCAACTTAATGAAAAAGGAGTTGAAGTATTTCCGGCACCATCAGTTTGAGAGAGGCTATAATTAAAGGTTCCATCAACTAATTTATCAGCCGTTGTCCATGACCAAGATCCAGCGCTACAAGCAAAGCTTGTGGTCTCGTCTCCAGTTACATTAATAGTATAATTGCCTTCACAAGTTCCGCCCCATGAGAAGTTATTCGCCCCTGTAAAACCTGGGTTGGCCCCAGTTGTCTTGGCCATTGAAGGAGGAACTTCATCACGGATAAAGGTTCTATTGGTTGTGCTTTGATTTCCAGCAGGGTCTGTATGAGTCAGAGTAATTGTTTTATTTCCATCATTATCAGAAAGGTTTAATAACTGAGAAAAAGCTCCACCAGCACAAGTGAGTGAGAAGGCGGCTTGGATATCTCCAGAGAAGTTAACATCTGCGCCGGTTTCACAAGTTCCCGTCATAGTTAAACTTGATTGATGGTATGAACTTGCGGCTGGAGTAGAGATCGCAATGGCCGGAGCGATTGAATCAATCTCAAAGGTTCCTGACTGGATAGAGTTAGAGTTTCCAGCAAGATCGGTAAAGTTAACTCTGAATCTTGCTGCCGTAGTGTTCACACTTGAGACTGTATAATTTTGGCTAAAGGCAGCTGTTGTTAAAGGACCATTTGAAGCGGTCTGTGTGGCAACAGCGTTTGACCAGGCTGAACCATTATAATAATCAATGGAAAAGCTTTGAGCAGAACTGGTACTAGCATCAGTAAGAGTCCAGTTAAAGTTATAGCTGGCCCCACCTTGAACAATAGTAGGAGTGGTAATTCCAAAAGCTGGGTTAGTTGTATCGTAATTAACATTTACAGTAGTAGCGGCTGTAGAGACATTCCCGTTTGGATCTTTTGACCATACCTTGACCGCTTTTACAGCATCACTGGCACTAAGAGTATAAGTTAGAGCAGCCGCTGTCGTTGAACAGGCCTGCCATCCGGCTGCGCCAGCAGCAGGAGCTGTTCCTTCGTTAAAATAAATAAAAGGATTATCCGTACAAGTGCTGGCTGTATAAGTTGAAGCCTGAGCACTTGTATACTGAGCACTAGCAAGGGTAACTGAAGGAGCGCTCGGAGGAGTCACGTCAGTTACAGTAAAGCTAACAGTCTTTGTTGCAATTGAATCTACAACCCCGTCGTTGGCCAAATAGGTAAAACTATCACTACCATTATAATTAGTATTGGCGGTATAGGTACAAGTCACGTCTGAAGAATAACCGCCAGTGGTTATACAATTAGTTAGAGTTCCATTTGTTGGAGCTGAGATGACTTTATAAGTAAGAGTCTGCGCTGGCACATCAATATCAGTTGCCCCCGAGAGGCTAAAGTTAGTGGCCGTATTATCGTTAACACTAAGGCTTTGATCGGCCACCATGACAGGGGCGTCGTTAATAGCATTTATTGTTAGGTTAAAAGTCGCTGTATTTGAATCAAGAGCGCCATCATTAGATTTATAAGTAAATGAGTCGGATCCATTGTAGTTAGCGTTTGGAGTATATGTACAAGCGGTAGAGGCGCCACCAGTGCAACTTAAAGATCCATTTGTTGTTGTGCTTACTACAGTATAGGTTTGAGAGTCGCCTTCAAGATCACTGGCTGCAGCAAAGTTAAAGTTAAGAACAACATCTTCATTAGTAGAACCTGATTGAGGAGAAGCTAATACAGGAGCGTCGTTGACTGGGTTTATGGTGATAGTGACAGTGGCCGTTGTTGAATCAAGAGCGCCATCATTAACTTTATAAGTAAAAGTATCTGTCCCATTGTAATTCGCATCAGGAGTATAAACACAGGCTCTTGAAGTTCCACCAGTACAACTGAGGCCTCCATTAATTGGAGAAGAAAGTGTTGTATAAGTTAGGCTTGAGCCTTCAACATCAGCTCCAGCAGTTAAACTAAAGTTAAGCACAGTATCTTCATTGGTTGAAACGCTTTGAGTTGCCGCTAGTGTTGGAGCGTCGTTAACTGCGTTGACAGTAATATTAACAGTCGCTGTATTTGAATCAACAGTTCCGTCATTAGATTTATAGGTAAATGAATCAGCGCCGTTAAAGTTAAGGTTAGGTGTATAGGTACAACTTGTTGAAGCGCCGCCAGTACAGCTAAGAGCTCCGTTCGTTGTCGTGCTTACTACTGAATAAGTTTGAGCGTCAGCATCGACGTCTGTTGCCGATCCTAAGTTAAAGTTTAGAGCGATATCTTCATTAGTCGATTGGGCCTGAGGTGTGCTTAGAACAGGAGCATCATTAACCGCATCAATAGTCATGGTTACAGTAGCAATATTTGAATCTAAGCTTCCATCATTCACTTTATAGGTAAATGTGTCAGTTCCATTATAATTTAAGTTTGGAGTGTAAGTACAAGTTCTTGAAGTTCCGCCAACACAACTGATTCCACCATTAGTTGGTGTCGAAACAACAATATAGCTTAGAGTATCGCCTTCAATGTCTGAGCCAATCCCTAGGAGGAAGATCTTATTGGTATCTTCATTAGTTGTTTCTGATTGAGTGCTAACTAGCGTCGGAGCATCATTAATAGCGTTAACGGTTATATTAATAGTGACTGTATTTGAATCAACTGTTCCGTCATTTGATTTATAAGTAAAAGAATCAGAGCCATTAAAATTCGCGTTAGGCGTGTACGAACAACTTGTTGAAGCTCCGCCAGTACAGCTTAAGCTTCCATTAGTAGATGTTGAAACAACACTATAAGATTGAGTGTCTCCGTCAACATCAGTGGCCACACCTAGGTTGAAGTTAAGAACAATATCTTCGTTAGTGCTTTGTGCCTGAGGTCCCGTGAGGACTGGAGCGTCGTTGACTGAGTTGACGGTGATATTAACTGTTGCCGTATTTGAATCAACGGTTCCATCGTTTGATTTGTAAGTAAATGAATCAGAGCCAAAGAAATTTGCACTAGGAGTATAAGTACAACTTGTCGAAGCTCCTCCGGTACAACTTAAAGCGCCATTTGAGGTGGTACTAACTACTGAATAGGTTTGCGCGTCTCCGTCAACGTCTGTGGCCGTTCCAAGATTAAAGTTTAAGACAATGTCTTCGTTAGTTGACTGGGCTTGAGGAGTTGCAAGAGTAGGGGCGTCGTTTACGGCGTTTACTGTTATATTCACAGTTACTGTATTTGAATCAACAGTTCCGTCGTTTGATTTATAGGTAAAAGAGTCAGCGCCATTGAAATTGGCACTTGGCGTATAAGAGCAACTTGTTGAAGCTCCACCGGTACAGCTTAAGCTACCATTAGATGTTGTTGAAACAACACTATAAGACTGAGTATCACCGTCAACGTCAGCTGCAGTACCGAGGTTAAAATTAAGGACGATGTCTTCATTTGTGCTCTGAGACTGAGGTCCGGTTAGAACAGGAGCATCGTTGATCGAGTTGACCGTTATATTTACAGTTGCCGTATTAGAATCAACAGTTCCATCATTTGATTTATAAGTAAAAGAATCTGATCCAAAGAAGTTAGCACCAGGAGTATAGGTACAGCTCGTTGAGGCGCCACCGGTACAGCTTAGAGATCCGTTTGATGTTGTGCTGACAACTGAATAAGTTTGAGCATCTCCATCAACGTCTGTTGCCGACCCAAGGCTAAAGTTTAAGACGATATCTTCATTTGTTGACTGGGCTTGAGGAGTTGCAAGAACGGGAGCATCATTGATTGAATTGACAGTGATATTAACTGTGACTGTATTTGAATCAACAGTTCCATCATTAGATTTATAAGTAAAAGAGTCAGCCCCATTAAAATTAGCATTCCCTTGATAAGTACAAGCTCTTGAAGCTCCACCAGTACAAGTTAAGACGCCATTAGAGACATTTGAGACAACGCTATAGGTTTGAGCGTCGAGATCAACATCAGTGGCCGCATCTAAGTTAAAGCTAAGAAGGATATCTTCGTTAACTGACTGAGACTGTGGTCCTGTTAATATGGGGCTATCATTAATAGAATTAACAGTTATATTGACGGTGATTGTATTTGAATCTGCCGTTCCGTCATTTACTTTATAAGTAAAACTATCACTTCCATTAAAATTAGCGTTAGGTGTGTAGACACAAGCTCTTGAAGTTCCGCCAGTACAACTAAGTCCACCATTACTAACGGCGCCTACGATAATATAGCTTAAGGTATCACCATCTAGATCTGTTCCAGCATCCAAATTAAAATTAAGGACAATGTCTTCATTAGTGCTTTCTGCTTGAGGGCCTACAAGAGTAGGGACATCATTGATTGAATTAACTGTGATATTTACTGTGGCCGTATTTGAATCTAGTGAACCATCATTTGTTTTATAAGTGAAAGAGTCAGCGCCATTGAAGTTAGCACTTGGCGTATAAGTACAAGCGGTTGAAGTTCCACCGGTACAAGAAAGAGCCCCACTTGTTGTAGTAGCAATCACAGAATAAGTTAGGGTAGAGCCTTCTATGTCGACCCCAGTTCCGAGGTTAAAGTTTAAGGCCGTATCTTCATTAGTGACTTGCGCCTGAGGAGTGGTTACGGTTGGGGCATCATTAATGGCAGCAATTGAAAAACTAACTGTTGCTGCTGTTGAAGATTCAACAATTCCGTCATAAGATTTGTATGTAAAGCTGTCACTTCCATTATAGTTAGCGTTTGGTGTGTAATCACAAGTCACATCAGAAGAATAGCCACCAGTGGTAATACAATTAGTAAGGGTTCCATTTGTAGGAGCCGTGATAACCTTATAGCTTATTGTTTGAGAAGGGACATCAATATCTGTGGCGCCGCCTAGAGTAAAACTAACAAGAGTATCTTCATTTGTTGTTTCGAACTGATTTGATGCCATAACCGGAGCATCATTCGTTGAAGAAATACTAATTGTTACTGCTGCCGTATTTGAATCAACGGTTCCGTCGTTAACTTTATAAGTGAAGTTATCAACGCCATTGAAGTTTAAATTAGGAGTGTAGGTACAGGCCGTTGAGGTTCCACCTGTACAGCTTAAAGATCCGTTTGATGTTGAAGTGACGATGATATAACTAAGAGTATCAGCATCAACATCAGAGCCCGCATTCAAGTTAAAATTAACAGCGGTGTCTTCACTTGTTCCCACTGATTGAGTGGTAGGAACGGTTGGAGCATCATTGATTGAATTGACTGTGAAATTAACTGTTGTATTAGCGACACTATAAGCAGATCCATCATGGACTCTATAGATAAAACTATCACTTCCGTTATAGTTAGTATTTGGTGCGTAGTCACAATTGAGATCACCATTAGAGGCCATACAATTACTAAGAACACCATTAGAAGGATTAGAGACAATTGAATAGGTTATTGTGTCTCCATCAATATCATTTCCTGCAGCTATATTAAAATTAAGGGCAGTATCTTCGTTTGTGATAAAAGATTCTGTTCCGGCGGAAGTAGGCTGATTATTGATTGAAGTATAACTTAGGCTCGAACTTATTGAATCAGAGCCACAAGTCCAATTGAGGCTAGCTGTCTTCGCTCCCTTAGTCGTAGGAATGGCCTTGACTAAGATGCTACAACTTCCTGAGGCTGCCAGGTCGTTAGTTCCACAATTATCTGTTGATATACTAAATTCTGAAACATTGGCCCCTGATAAGCTTGCTATTGTACAGCTATCGGCTGCTACAACTCCTGAGTTAGAAACTGTAAAGTTTGTATCCGCGCTATTGGCCTTATTAAAAACAGATCCATAGTTATGAGGACTAGGAGTTATCCCTAGAATAGGAGCTTGAATTCCAAAGTCTGCTGAGTCTTGAGTGATGGCGTTGCCAGCTAAGTCAGTATAAGCAATCCTCAACTTAGCAGATGTCGTATTGAGGTTCGGTAGTGTAAAAGTAGTGGAATAGGCTGTCCCTGAGTTAACTCCATCAGTGACTGACACATTAGGAAGAGCGCTCCAAGAAGTTCCATCATAGAATTGCAGGTTAAAGTTTTGACTTCCACCTGCATTGACTTCAGTTAAGGTCCAATTGAAGGTCGTACTTCTATCGGATCTATAATTGGCCTGAAGCCCAGCGTATGAAATAACAGGATCGGTTCTATCGAGAGTTATGACAAGATCTTCAGAAGAAGATTGCAAGCCTCTCTCATCCTTCCCCCATATCTTTATAGTGATTGGTCCATCAGCAGTATTAACTAAGGTGTGTGGAAAGACCTGAGGGGTAGCGCTTGAGCATGTATTGGTAAAATCTCCAGAAACGGGAGAGGTTCCATTTTCAGTGATGGCAAAGTTAGTAAAGCTTTCACAATTTGAATAGACCCCGCCGCCAAGAGTCCCCGTCGTTAGATCTAAGTTGATCGCTAAAGTATTAGTTGGGTTTGTTGTTCCAGCATTTAAAACATAAGGCATGGCCGTTGCTGGAAAATCATTAGTGACAGGAATGGTAACTGAAAAGTTATGATATGGCTTTGATCTATTTACATTTGAATCGCCACCATTTTTCATCCCGACATAAACATCCAGGCTTACTGTCGCTTTTGAATTAGCGCTTGGAGTAAAACTGGCTGTCGAAAGATTTGAGATAAGAACACTATCGACATACCACTCATAAGCCACTGTGTAGGTTGGTTTCCAGTGAGCGGCCGAGACAGAGAAGCTTCCAGCTGTTTTTTCTTGGAGTGACGTTGGGATCGAATTGTTTGAGATCTTAGGAGCAGACTCTGCTAGAACTGGCGGCGTTACTCCAAAGGCTTCATTAAACTTAGTGGTTGCTTCAGTAGAGGCTGTTAAACTTGCATAGACTTGATCTAGATTATCAGTGTCACTAGTCACAGACTCTAAGATGACCGTGGCCGCTGCAAACTTGGCCGTATCAATATCCGCATAGGGAATTGAGATGGCGGCATAGATAGTATTAGAGATAAGAGTCGTCGCCGGGCCCATTGCTTGATTTGTATAGAAACTAGTAATAATCCTTTCAAAGTTAACTGAACAACCAGTAGTCCGAAGCATATACCTTGTAGGAGTTGTGAGATCGATACCAATTGCTGAGGGATCAAAAGTGAACTTAGTGGTGGCATCAAGACCTTCAGCCCCAATAGGATTGTCAGCTAAGACCGTCATACTCTCAAGATCAAAGATCTGAACTGAAGGGGTAGTACATACGGCTGCCTGAGCTGAACCAAGAATTTGAAAGCTTGGTATTTTGGCAATCGATCCTAAAAGAGCTGGAACCGTACCGGTTACAGTAGGTGATGATTCACCTGTTCCACCGTTGGTGTTTATCTTATTGTCATTACTATTATTATCTTGAGCAGTATCAGTATTCTTTTTCTTAGGAAGCCCAAGGTTTCCACCATAGCCTAAGTCTTTATTCGAGCTCGTTGAATCTGAGTCAGAGATTACTGAAGAAGGATCTCTTGATTCCTCTTTGCCTGAATCAATCGGTAGTGATGAATCATTGTTCTCAAAAGAGTTTTCTGACTTTGCGGCCTTAGCTTTATTAAAAGTGGAAGCGCTCTTCTTAGGTAGTGTTGCGGTTTTTCCTTTCTTTCTTTTAGCGGCCTTAGCTGCTTTATTTTTCTGAGAGTTTGCTGGCTTTCTTGAAGGAGAGGCTTTTGATCTTACTGGTCTTTCAACATTAGCGTTGATCATCACCTTAGATTTAAAGCTTGGATTGCTGGAGTGAACTTTAGAAGTAACGGAGCGACTCTCTTGGGAGTCTGAATCAACAGTTAGATGAACAACAAGACTTAGTGTCGCTAATCCAAAGAGAATATATCCGAGTTTAATTAAATTTATTTCATACTCCAATAATCAGCAAACGTTCAGCAGTCTTAATTATTTCCGTAGGTTAATTATCGGTGAATAAAGCTTAAGTATTGAGGTCTTTTTATAAATGCTTGAAATGATTTGGGAATTAAGAAGAGTAAAAAGCTTAAGAAATTATAGGGGGAGGATAAGCGGCTCAAGTAGTTGCCAAGAGCCCCTTAAGATATTGAAAGTTCGAACTAAGTAGCCCTAGTTCAAATAGATAGGGTTAGTCATCCCAAGCAGGTCAACACTTGAGGTTTTCTTATTGATAGTCCAAAGTTCAGCCCTGATTAGGTCCTTCTGACCTGCAGGAATCTGAATCTTAAATCCAGAAACAAAAGATTTTTCTCCGCCAAACTTCTTAGGATTGATCGTCTCTTTTGCGATCAGTTCATTATTAATATTATAAAAACGAACTTCCCATCTTCTTTTTTTCCAGAAAGTGAAAAGTTTCGTAAAACTACTTATGACATTATAACAAGCGGATCTCATTCTTGTTTTTGAATGCGAAAAATCCGCTGAGAGAAGAACATTAAGCTCTCCCTTTCCCTTTAGATTATCTCCCATTCCAAGCCAATTATTATCTTCACTAAAAGAGGCTTTAATATTTAACTGAGGCGCCGTTGGCATTGTGATGATGGAGTTCTTTCCCTCTTTTAAAAGTGTCTTCACATCATCTCTTGAACCTGAAGGAAAATAATTAGCAGGGTAGTGAAGGGATCTGTCTCTTAAACAGGGAATAGTAAAATGAAAGTCGCTTCCTGCAACGGCCGTGTGACGCTTACCTGCTTTTAAAGATAGGGCCCATTGTTTTAGAGCCGCTCTGTTATTTGATTTCTTAAGAGGAATCTTTCTAAAGGCGGCATCTTCCATGATTGTATTCCATACCTCAACACCATCAACATCGAGCCATTTTGTATGGGGAAAATCATCTTTCTTACTAGGGTGATTAGCGATTCTAAATCCTTCACTACTTCTACTTTTAATGATTGATTCTTCATGCTTAAACTCTCTACCTTTAGAGAGAAGTTCCCAGTCTTTCTTAATATCAATAAGGCACATATGAGTTTTTCCGCCCCATTCAATTCCTCTTTTGATTTGAACCGCATCGTCAGAGAGATGAGAAACCTGATCGAAGCCTCTATCAGTATCATGATCTGTAAGGCTAGCAACGGCTTTCGTATCTCTAAGGGAGACAAAGCCTTTGACTAGATCAATTGTTTTTGAAGGAGAGATCTTTAGGAACTTTAAGGAATCATTATCTTGGCTAATATTTGTATGGATATGATTGAAGAAGTAAAAGCCATTGCTCTTAAGAGTTACTTTTTTTGTCCTAACATTTATAGGAGAAGATCCTTCGTTCTTCCATTTTGTAAAAAGAGGATCAACAGCGTTTCGTTGCTCAGAGTTCTTGAGAAAAAGCTGAAGCTTTCTTTTAAGATCCTGGCTTCTTTTATTAGGACTGATCTTAAGTTCGTCGTTTAGAGCATCGTAACTAGTCACTTCAAAGATTTCTTTGACTAACTTGTCCTGGACCACATGGCCGTCCTCGTCAGTTTTTTGCATCAAGCTTTGCGCCACAAGCCATTCAAGGGGAGCTTCTTCTAGGGAGGCTGCAAAGAGAGAGGTGAAGTTTAAACTTACTATAAAGATAACCAAGAATTTCATGGATCCGCCTTTTTCATTATTTTTGAGATGCACTTAGTTTACTAAAATTTTGGCCCAGAGGAGCCCGGGTAAATTATGTTTAGGCCTTATAACGCCTTGCGCGCCCTTAAAGACACCATTTAGGTGGTCTCATAGTGAACCACTTTGCTCAGGTAGTACCAAAATGAACCATGAAAAATTTTACAATTTAAAGAAATGCCGTAACGCGTCAATTGTTTGTCATGGTTTATAGACTCAAATTGATGCAACACAGAACAATAAAAACCCTGCCTAGTACGGCGGAAAAAACTTGGGAGTAACAAATATGAAAAGTTCACTTAAGTCACTAATTTTTGGTGCAATTTTAGGAACAATGGCAGTTAGTTTATCATCTTGTGGCGGCGGCGGAGGCGGCGGTGGATCAACTTATGGATCTTATTCATCTCCATATGTTTCAGCTACATCTTTTGTAAATGGTTTAAATAATGCTGATAATGCTCCTTCTTACGATGAGTCATTTATCCTTCTTTATACAGACGAAACACTTCGTTCTGGGGATGATTGGTTTGTTATTCACGATGCTAAGTATGGTGAAGATAAGGCCGTAAGCCTGCAGTATATCCGTTCAATTATCTATTATGATTACTACTCAAACAGCACAGGTCTTGCTGAAGAATTTAGAGATATCGAAACTGATGACATCCTCTTTGGAGATATCAATGGAGATTACTACGGGGATGATTATGAAGTTGTAGATTATGACTCATGGACTGGTACTTACGTAGGTAGAAACTCTGGATATGACTACGAAGATTCAGAAGAAACAACTGACGTTGCTCTTATGGCAGCTGAGAAACAAAAGAAGTCTTTTATCAAGAAAGCCGCTGCTGTTTCTTATGCTTATAGCGTAGGAATTGAAACTTCATTAAGCCTTGTATCTCTTGGATACAAAGTTGAAAAAGCGATCAATAAAGGTAAGGGAGAACTTACTGCTGAAGATCAAACGGCTATCTTAGGTGACCTTGAGAAACTAACAGGAAAGACATTTGCTGAGGTTCTAGAGTCTGCTACTGATAACGCTAAGAAAGACGCGTTAATCAAAGATATAGCTTCGAAACTTGGAACATCTGCTCAAAACCTTGAAGACAGAATCCTTCCTGAGCTTTTCAACATTAAGTAATAAAGATCAAAATTTAATTAAGATAAGAGGGGACCTTAGAGTCCCCTTTTATTGATCTAATCTATAACGCGCTACGCATGGCACGCCTCTTGTATATGTAATCTACGAAACCAAAAAGTTTAAATGAATTAAACAATAATGGCTTCCCCGGAAATCTGGGGCTGCATTAAAAACAACATAGAGGGAGAGAGAATGAAATCAAGTGTATTAGGAAATGTATTTAAGTTTGGCGCAGCATTAACCATGGTAGCACTAGTTGGCTGTGGCGGTGGAGGCGGCGGCGGTGGATCATCAACAGGTGGATCAACTGGCGGCGGAACAAGTACATATGGTACTTACAGTTCACCAAGTATTACAGTTCAGGCCTTTATCGATAACATCAGTTCTGTTGACGGTGAGATTGATGATTCATTCATGGTTCTTGATACTGATGAAACTTATAGATCATTTGAAGCTGGTCAGGATGAGTTCTTTGTTATGTACGACGCAAAGTTTGACGAATACAAAGCAGTTAGCCTTCAGTACATCAGAGCTATTACTTATTATGATTATTACCAATCAAACTATTCAACAGCTGAAGAATTCAGAAACATTGAAACTGACGATATCCTAGACGGCGACGTAAACGGCGACTTCTGGGGAGATGACTACGAAGTAGTTGATTATGATGGCTTCACTGATTCTTACTGGGGACGTAACTCAGGATTTGAGTATGAAGACGAAGAAGAAACAACAGATGTTGCTTTAATGGCTTCAGAAAAAGAGCAAATCCAATTTATCAAGAAAGCCTCTGAAGTATCTTATACTTATAGCGTTTCAATCGAGACTTCGATGAGCCTAGTATCTCTTTCTAAGAAAATGGAAAAGATGGTCTCTAAAGGTGAAGGCGAGCTTACTGTAGAAGATCAACTGGCCCTAGCAGGAGATGTTGAGAAACTAACTGGCGCTTCGATCTCTGACTTAGTAGCAGCTGCTACTGATGAGTCTAAGAAAGCTGACCTGATCAAAAAGATCTCTAAGAAAATCGGTACATCTGCTGACAACTTAGAAAACAGACTACTTCCTGATCTACTAGGAATTGAGCTTTAAGCTTAAAACCAATCTTTGAAGTAACTATATTGAGGGCCCTGTTTAGGGCCCTTCTTTTTGAGCAAAAACAGACTGTTACTCACCCTATAGTAATTACAATCGGAATGATGCAATGTGTCAGATCTGGTAAAGTAGACCTACAACCCCCCAGGAAGAACTATGAAATTAAAGGTCGTATTCTATTTATTGAGCTTATTGCTATCAACTGCAGCTTTTGCAGATGAAGCCAATATCCCTCTTGAATCAATTAGAATGCCCGGGGACGATCTTATTTATCAAGGGCGTCTTTTAACGCCAGAAGAAGCTTTTGAATTGTCTTCTTCAGTTGACCTCTCAAAGCTCTCTCCAAGTGAGAGTGAAGTTTGGAAAGATAGAATCATCCATAACTCAGACCCTCTTCAAGATGAACTACCTGTTAAAGATGGGGAGAAGATAAAGTTTAGTGCCACGATCGCATCTCCTTCAGGATTATTTAGATTTAATGCTGCTCCTTTTACCGATGAAAACCGTACTTATACTTTGATGCTAGATAAAACTCTGCATACAACTCTCTTAAAGAAGAACTTACTCAGAAAATTGGGCTTTATTGTTCCAAAGATGAAATACCTAAAGACAGTAACTCTTGTCTTTTCAAATCATGATCAAAAAGTAGACTTTATCAAAAGAAAGATTCCTGAAGGAACCTTCGGCGCTCCTTCAAGATGGATTGATAAAAAAGAATTAGAGAACTACGAAACAGATACTGAGAACTTAGAAGTCACTCTTAAAGATGTGGCCATCTTAAGACCAGAAGAAAAAGATCATTTTAACTTCGCCATTGGAGTTCCTCCAAGAGTTCTTACAAGTAGAATCACAAGATCATTGATCATTCCATACGCTCTTGCTGACATTGGTGAATCTGTTAATAAAGTTAACTGGTTTGTCGGGATCGAGAAAAACAAAGAAATCAGTCTTCCCCATAATACTTTTGGGATCTTTCATACAACTATGGATGATGCTAACTGGATGATGGATCGTTTAGAGAAGTTAACGGCCCAAGATATTGACGAAGCAGTGGCACAGGCTTTCTTTCCAAAGCCTGTTGAACTTCTTCTACAAGAGAAGATCAAGGCGAGAAGAAATTCACTTTTTCAACTCTTTAAAAGAAACACAAAAGAATTTGATTATAATGCAAAAATCAGTGATGGAACGGGAGTCCTTGATTCAGGGAAAATCACGCAAGAAGATTGGCCGGCTTTTGCGGCCCGCTTTGCCCACGGATCACCTGATAGTCCTTTTCAAGACTTTCAGTACTTTATCTTTTCAAAACTTCAATCAGCTAGCTTTGATAATATCTTAGGTAAGATTAACGAATTTATCCGTTATAGCCCAATCAGTGAAAGAAGAAGTGATTTTGCTAGAGGTCAGTTTCAAGAAGGGCTTGATCACTTTGTTGAAACGGGAGAGTTTATCGACTTTCCTGTAACGACTTGGTTTGCTCCTACTGTCTCTGGTGGTCTTATTGCCAATAGAGATATTGTTATCGGTAGCTATATGGGTACAGATAATCTTGTTCAACTTGCAGATACCTTTGGTGTTACTTTTAATCTTGGTGGACACCTTGGGATTGAAAACCTTCCTATCGCTAACTCTGGTGGATTCTTAAGAGCAGGAGTTTCTCTGGTTAAGACCTGGACTCACTTAAAGCCAGTTAAGACCTTAAAATCTTCATTCAAAGAACCTTATAAGAACATCATTGTGCCTTTGATTAAATTAAACCTAAAGCGCCATGTTCAGTGTTTAGCTGAATTCAAAGAGGGCGAACTCTCTAAGAACTGTAATGAGTACCTTAAAGAAATTGAAGCAGACGAAGCTGAGTCTGATAATACGGCTTCAACTGATGCAGACCAGAGCAACGATATTGATGAAGACGCTCTTCCTGAAGAAGAAGACGATGAGGCCTCAGAAGAAGAAAGACTTAAGAAAAAGCTTCTTGGAAAGATGATGGCCCATATAAATGAGAGCCTAGGTGTTGGTGAGTCAATCATCATCACGGAAAAGATCATTCCTAACCTAAACCTAAAGGTAAATGCAGGACACCTTCATTGGAAAATGGGTGTTGGTGTTGGAGCTGAAGTTGTTGTTGTAAGAAGACTTCATCTTTATAGAAAAGACGCTGATCATATTCAGATCTATGATGATAATGGAAAGGCCTTAGGCTTTTCTATGAACTTTAGCCTGGACTCTTATATTCCAGTTCTAAACTTAAGAACTAAGACTCTTAAGGGTAAGTACGATGTGGTTGTTCATACTATTAATATCAATCCAAAGTTAGACGCTAATCCAAAGCTTTTTGAAAATGCTCAGGCCCTTTATTATCTTTTAAGTGAAGGATCAACTGAACTTTTAGAAGCAAATGCTAACCCACATAAGATCACTAATAACTTTAAAGATAAGTCAGTGAAGATGTCATTTCTTGTTTGGAGAGCAAAGTACCTTAAAGGAAACTCTCTCTTTGCCGTTGAGGACCCGAAAGGAAAAACCGGCAAGTATCTTTCAGTTAAAGATGAAAGCCAATCTGGTGTTAACTACGAAAAATTTGCGAAAGATATTATCAACTTCTACCTAGCTAAGCTCTATGACGGCATCTCTTGGGGTGGTTCTGATTGGAGTAATCCTGCCCACACTTTTAAAGGGGTAAGTGCTTCGAGACTCGCAAGATTTGAATCAAGACTTGTAGGCGATGATGAAAGTGAGATTGACGAACTTAAGATCAAAGGGCCTTTTGTTAGCCTGACAGATAGAAAAGAAGGCTGGTCTATGAGTAATAAGAAACTCAAGTCAATGATCGGTGTTGTTAATAAAAAATATGGAAGAGTAATGTTTGATAAACATGCCTTTGAAGATGCTAAAAGATTAAAGCTCTATGATATCTCGATGAATACAAATATCTATGAAAGAGGGTTTGAAAACATCAAGAAAACAACTCCCGCTCTATTAGAGAAGTTTCAAAGAGTTTATAAAAAAGAAAGACAGTTTACAGCAGGCTGTGATCCTCGCCTTAGGTCTAATATTAAAAGAGGCTTAACAGTTGCTTGTGGTCATTTAAAACCACTTATTAATGATCTTAAATCATGTATCAAATTAGAAAAGAAAGACAAGAAAGCTAAAGATAAAGCCTCTTGCTGGTTAAGCTTTACTAAGAAACTTGAAGAAGCGCTTAAGTTTGAGCACTTTCTAAGACTTGTTGGGGAAAAGAATGTTTTCATCTACGGAAGCATCTCTGGCTTTAGACACGAATCAGAGATCTTAGCCGATCCTATAGATTCACATACTATTGGAAAGATCGGATCACGTTATTGGAACGGTCCAGTGGACGCTGTCCGCTCTATCATCGGTGTACAAAAAGGAGAGTTTGAAGGCTCTTGGATAAGGGAGAGTCTATAATGAAAAAGCTCATCTTAATTTCTCTTTTATCTCTGTCTGCCTTTGCTAACCAGGCCCCTGAGTTTAAAGATACATTCTTTCATCGTCAGTGGGGAGTTATCAACTCTGGACAAACAATTCAAAGAACAACTGGTGAAGTGACTAGAGATGAAGTTCAAGGCATCGCTGGCGTTGATATTAACTATCTTCATTTAACAGAAACAGAACTTCCTAAAGATAGGGAAGTCATCGTTGCCGTTCTTGATTCGGGAGTGGATATCCACCATAAAGATTTAAAAGATAGGATCTGGAGCTCTGACGAGTGTCGTCCTTCGGCGGTAAGAGATGATTTTATCGTTAAGTGCGCTGGGTTTGATTTTCTTGATCGTAAGACATCAGTTAAAGATGATGTTGGTCACGGAACTCACGTAGCCGGAATTATTGCTGCTAATTCCAATGAAATTGGAATTGCAGGGGTCGCCCCTAAAAATATTAAGATTATGCCGGTTAAGATTCTAAACGCTAGAACGAAAGACTTTGTTTATGACAATAAACTCATTACAGATATCTTTGCCGACGGAATAAGTTTCGCAAGAAGACATGGTGCTGACGTCATCAACCTTTCTTTAGGTTGGCCTAAGTTAGTTCAAACAAAAAAGATAATTAAAGAACTACGCCTAGCTCAAGAAGCAGGGATCTTAATTGTAGCCGCGGCAGGAAATAATAATAAAGATATCCCTGTCTTTCCTTGTACCGATAATGGCGTTCTTTGTGTTGGCGCTATTGATAACAAAGGTAAGATCACAGAATTTACAAATTACGGCGGGAAGATTGATCTTTTGGCCCCAGGGGAAAGTATTATTTCTACTTACCCTATGAATAAAGAATCAAGAACTCTTAGAATCACAGGTTATGAAAAGAAGCGTGGTTCTTCACAAGCAGCTCCTTATATTGCTGGGATTGCTGCAGTTGTAAAGTTAATGAACCCTGAAATCTCTCTCAATGAATTAAAGGCAAGGCTCTTTCATTCAGCTAGAGATGTCTCTGAAGCTGAAATTGATGGCAAGTCAGCTAAGTATGGTCTTGTTGATATGAAGAAGGCCGTGACTGAAAAACCAAAGCAGTTCATCACTCCTGATTTTAAGAATCTTTTAGCCTTAGAATACAGTATTAAAAGTGGAAGCTTTGGTTTTAACCTTCCCATTGCCTCTCTTGTTGGAGATGCCACTGATGTTAAGGTGAGCATCTCAATTGATAACCCTAAAATGAAGCTTAAGACTGATCACTTTATCATCTCTGAGATTGAGCAAGATGAAGTGACTAATAACTTTGTTCAGGGTGAGATTACCGATCTCTCTGGGGATGCTAATGCAAAACTTAGCGTCACTATTGAAACTAAAGAAGGCTTTAAAAAGACAACCTCAACACTTATCTCTTTAGCTAGAAAGCTAGGGGAGGAGAATGTAACAACAGCTCCGGTGGTTGGTGTTGATGCTAGATTGATCTCTTATTTTAAGGGCAGCAGAAAGCTCTCAAGAATGAAAAGAATTGAAGATCCTTATAACAGATCAAAGGGGCCTGAGTTTCAGTATATTCATCCTAAGAAACAAACTGATGAGTTAACCGTTCTTTCAATCCTTACTTTAAAAGATAATAAGTTTGTAAGCCGCGATCTTGAAATGCCTAAGATCGATAAAGTGATTAAAATCTACCGAGTTGATATCAATCAAGATGGTAGTGATGATTATATGACTTACTCAATCGGGAAGGATCAGCAGAACTTAATCTTTGGTTATTTTGATTCTAACCTTAAGCCTCTCTTTGGAAATAAGTCTTTTTGGAGATTTCCGATCTCTCGCTTTGAAGGTCTTCCGACTGAAAAAGATCAGATTCCTTTTAAGTGGGTTAAGCTTAAGACTTTTACTTTTGGAAATATTTTAACTCCAGCTATTACAAAGAACTGGATCATGCCAGAGGTTGATAATAGTGATGATATCCTCGGCGGCTTTGATGGCATCGATAGGCATCTTTACTATCTTCAACCAACTCAGGAAGGATCTGAGATTGTTGTTAAAGTTAGGGCCCTTGATTCATCTAGTATTCATGATGAAATAAGAGAAGAAGTAATGGCAAACTTTGACGAAGAGATTGAAATTGCTCCGCCATTCTTTCAAACGAAAGACGAAGCTGACCAAGGAATTGTAACCTCTCTTGTTTCAGTCGGTAGAGAATTTGTCCGCCGTTATTATATCTTAAGCTTTACTGAAGCTGGGAAGTACTCAATTGTAAGAGCGCCTTATAGAAAGAAGTTCTTAGCTTCAAATAATGTTTTTCCTCTTACAGATGTATCAACAGGTAACTCGGCCAGTGAAAGTTTATTCATGGCGCGTTTTGATAAGAAGAGAGCGAGAATGAGCTCCCTTGATCCCATTAGTGGATCTCAGTTAAATGTTGAATTTCAAAGCAGCAGCTGGAGTGATCCTGTCTTTACTTTTATCGGTGGCTTTAAAAAAGCAAGCGGTGAGAAGAGTCTCTTTGTTGAATCCCGCTATCATGTTTGGTCAATGAACGAAGATGGAACAAAATCAAAGTTACCCATTAACAGAGATAGTGCCTTCCCTGGAGTTCAGTTCGCTGAGACAATGCAGCCCATTGTTCTTAAAGGTAGCGACAATGAGATGCAGGCCGGGATCTATATCAATTCGACTCTGATCTTCGGAGATAGGCTCTACACCATGGCCAAAGAAGGAAATAAGCTTATTAGGCCAGCGGCCCTGTCGGTTAAGGTGCCTAAGACTTGCGTTCAATTAGAACCATCAAGACTTAATAATCAGGTAGTTAGCTCTTATACCCTGCTTTGTATTGCGCCGGGCAATAAGGCCATGATTAAATTCTTCCCTTTATCTTTATAGCGAACTGTACCTTTGGGTACAGGTTTGCTACATTCCAGCCACATTTATGAACGTTAACTCGCTCCCACCATTTGAGTAGGGGGCCATTTTGCCCAGGAGGTAACATGATTTACGAATTGTCTTTAGTGACAAAGGCGGAGTTGTCTGATGACGAAGTCGCAAAAGTAAAAGAGATGGTTCTTTCAGTTGTCAAAGAACACGATGGAGAAGTTTTCATCGAGGACGATTGGGGAACACTCACTTTCGCTCAACCAACTAGTACTGGTGTCGAGCAAGGCCACTATCTTTATTTTATGTACAAAGCTAACAACGCGAACAACGTTGAGCTTGCCCGTCGTTTTAGAATTAACGAAGGGATCATGAAACACCTAGTTATCGCTGTTGAAGAAGATGATGATAAAGTTGGTGAGATCGTTAAGAACGTAAAGACTCCTTTTTCTAAGAAGTATGCTGGTTCTGTAACTGATTCTGATGAAGATGCTGATGGTGGTAAAGACCGTCGTCGTTTTTCACGTAGAAAATCATGTTGGTTTGCTGCTCAAAAGATCAAGGCTGACTGGAAAGATCCACTCACATACGCTTGGCTTGTAAACGAGTTTGGAAAGATTTCTCCAGCAAGAGTTTCAGGTATTAGTAGAAAGCATCACAGGTTTGCAGATAAAGCTATCAAGCAAGCTCGTAATATTGGTCTACTAAGTCATTTATCAGGAAGAACCGCTCAAGGGCGCAATAGCTAGGGATTTGAACAGTAATGGAAAATCAAGAATGCTCACAAGATTCAAGAACTAATGTGAAAGAGCTCCGCTCTTCAGCAAGTTCTTTTTCGTTTGGAAAGCTCGCTTTCCTCGGAGTGTTGTCGATTGCCCTTTATAAGTTCTTACCTCTTGCCATGCTGACTCCCGTTCCACTTATATTTGGAATTCTTTTATTTGGGAGATCAAAAACTGTCCTTCTAACAATAGCTTGTTCAGTTGCTCTTTGGTTTCTTGCGAAACTTGGTGCTGCTGAAGCAACAGCTCAGCTCTCAATGGCCTCAGTCGTTGGATACCTTCTCTTTTATATCAATGCCGTGTTAATCGGTGAGGTTATTCTTAGAAAGGTTCATCCTGTGAAAGGGTTATTAACAACGGGTATGATTGTTGTTGCTTTATCCTCGGTGCTCTTAGGGGTGTATATCACCACTTCAGAAACACCGATTGTGAAGCAAATAGAAAATTCTTTAATCCAGACCTTTGAAATTGCGAAAAAGGAAAACCCTGGAGTTAAAGAAGCGTTAGAGGGTGGAGGAACAAAAGCTCTTCAATTACAAGATATGCTTAATAAGCCAGATGAAATTGCCAAAGGAATCGTAGAATGGATCCCTGCAGGAATCTTTATCAGCGTCTTCTTAGGACTCTACTTGTCGTTGATGATCGTACTTAGAAATGGAATCCTCTGGAAGTCGGAGCATACCTATCCCTATAGTATGAAGAATCTTTTAAAGTTCGAAGTTCCATATCCGATTATCTATGTTGTTATTTTCTCCTTAGCTCTTCTTCTCGGAAAAGAGTACTTAGGCGGAGAGACTGCAGCGTTAATAGGAAGCAATGTTCTTTATTGCTTAGGAATCTTTTACTTCTTTCAAGGTTTTGGTGTTTTGATAGATTTTCTCAAATGGGTAAACATTGTGGGATTCTTTCGAAGCATGCTTGTTGTTATAACTCTATGGTCCGCATGGAGAATTGTCGTTTTAGTCGGCCTATTTGATACATGGGTTAATTTTAGAAAGTTTTTCAAGAAAAACAAAAATAATGAAGGAGATATCCAATGAAAGTTATCTTAACAGAAAAAGTACCTGCACTTGGTAGTGTTGGGGAAATTGTTAATGTAAGTCCAGGTTTTGGACGAAATTTTCTTATTCCAAACAGAAAAGCAGTTATTGCTGATGCTGGAAGTAAGAAACAAGCTGAGCATCAAAAGAAAGCTCTAGCTAAAAAAGTTGCTGAAGAAAAAGATGCAGCTATGGCGATTAAGAAAGCTGTAGACGGTCTTGTTCTAACAATGATTAAGAAAGTCGGTGGTAATGGGAACCTATTTGGTACTGTTACTTCAACTGAAGTTTCTAAAGCATTAATGGAACTTGGTCATGACATCGAAAAAAGAGTGATCTCTTTTGTTACTCCAATCAAGACTCTTGGTGAATTCGAAGTACATGCAAAGATTTTTAGCGGAGTTATTGCAGAATTCAAAGTTAAGGTTGAGATCGATCCTAAGCAAGCAGAAGAATTAAAAGCAAAGCAGGAAGCTGCTGAGCGTGCTGCTGTTAAAAGGAAAGAAGCAAAAGCTGCTGCTTTAGAAGCCGGTGAAACTGGTGAAGAAGCGGAAGCGACTGACGGTGAAGCTACAGAAGCTGCAGCTGATGGTGAAGAAACAGAAGCTTAATTTTTTTATAGAAGTCCCCAAGGTTCTACTTGGGGACTTTCTTTTTTCAAAGGAAATGGGATGAACGAATTACCTCACGACTTACTTGCCGAGAGATCATTACTTGGTTGTCTGATGGTTGACTCTAATACCTTTGAACAAATCTCAGACTTAAAATTGGCTCGTGAAGATTTTTATCACCCTCAGTACGGCGTGATCTTTGATAATATGAATGACCTTTTCATTAGCAATCAGCCTATTGATTATGTGACCGTATGTTCAAAGCTAACAAGTACAGGAAAGTTAGATGAAGTTGGTGGTCAGTCCGCCATCGCTGATCTTGCTGAAGAGCTAGCTTCTGCCGCTAATATCTATCATTACGCCAAGACAGTTAGAGATAAGTCCTCCCTTAGAAATATCGTAAGAACTTCTCAAGACGTGGCCTCTCTTGGATTAAACTTCAAAGGAAACGCAGACGAATTCCTAGAAGAAGTAGAGAGTAAGTTCTTTGGGCTTACAACTGATGCTAAGGCCGGAAAGATGGTTGGACTAAAGTCCTGCCTTATCGAAAACTTAAAAGAGTTAGAAGACACTTCAAGAAAGCCTGGAGAGATCTCTGGTCTTCCTACTGGTTATAACGAAGTTGATAAGATGCTTCTGGGAATGCAGCCTGGGCAGCTTATTGTTTTAGCCGCTCGTCCTGCCATGGGAAAGACGGCCTTTGCCTTGAATATCGCCCTTAACTCGTGCGCTATGACAAAGCTTCCTATTGCTATCTTTTCACTGGAAATGGTTTCAAACGAACTATCAATGAGACTTCTCTCTCAGCAAGCGAAAGTCGATAGTAAGAGGATTAGAACGAAAGACTTTTTAGATACAGATCTTCGAAATATTGGGACTGCCGTTAATGACCTCTCGGCCCTTCCTATCTTTATTAATGATTCAGGTTCTTCGACGATTCTGGATATTCAATCACAATGCCGAAAGATTAGATCTGAATCGGGTCTTGGAATGATCATCATTGATTACCTTCAACTGATGAACTCACATACAAAGAACCCAAGTAGAGAGCAGCAGATTTCAGAGATCTCAAGGGGTCTTAAATCAATGGCCAAGGAACTTGAGTGTCCTGTCTTGGCCCTCTCTCAGCTTAACCGTCAGGTTGAAAGTAGACCTAATAAAAGACCAAATAATGCTGACCTTCGGGAGTCTGGTGCCATCGAGCAGGATGCCGATGTTATTATGTTCATCTATAGAGATGAAGTTTATAACGAAGACACAAAAGAGCCAGGTGTAGCAGAGATCATCCTCGGTAAGAACCGTGGTGGTGAGATCGGAACAGCGAAGCTAGCTTGGGTTGGTGCTCATACTTCTTTTGAAAACTTATCCTATGCACCTGGAAACCAATAACCTTCCTTATTCAATTATTCCTATAGGTAACAAGTGGAGGCTTTATTCAAATCCTTCAAAGGCCTTCTTATATTTTAAGAACTCGAAGCTGGACTTAATTAGCGGTGAGAAGTCTTTGATCTCCACAGAAGAGTTCTTAGAGTCAATCTTCAAAAGTGATGAGCAACCTCATCGCATCTTAACCCTCTCTTATGAGGCGGGGCATCTTTTTAATAAAGGCATTGATCTAATTCCTGAAGATGCCTGGCTCGCCTTAGACATAACATATGACTCTGAAAGCCTTACGGTTCCCTTAAGGTATCATCGTCTTTCACTAGAGCAGACAGCGGCGCCAAGTTTTGAAGAGTATAAAAATGCTTTTGATAAGGGTTATGAATCTCTAGAGAGGGGTGATAGTTATCAGTTCAACTTAACTTTTCCTTTTGAATATAAATACGTAGGAGACTTTTTAAACCTTGCTTCTAATTTATTTAGAAACCCCGCTCATCAAGGCGAGTTCGCCCACGCCACTTACTGCCCAAGTCTTGAATGGGGTATTCTAAGCAACTCCCCCGAATGCCTTTTTAATCAAAGAGGAAATACCTTAGAGACAAAACCCATTAAAGGGACAATCAAAGATGAAGAGGGGGCTTGGAAGAAAATGTCTGATAGTGAAAAAGACAAGGCCGAGCTTTTTATGATCACTGATCTTTTAAGAAACGACTTAAATAAGATCGAAGCCGCCGCTAAAGTTCTTAAGTTAAGAGTCCCTTTAAAAGTTCCAGGGCTTCTTCATCAATACAGTCATATACAACTTAAGAGTGAAAAGAAGATCGAGCTTGATCAAACCATCAAGGCCCTTTTTCCTGGGGGCTCTATAACCGGTGCCCCAAAGATTAAGACGATGAAGATCTTAAGCGAGCTCGAAAAAAGAGTGAGGGGGGCCTATTGCGGATCGACTCTTTTCTTTTCAAGAGATGAAACAAAGGCCTCAATCAATATTAGGACAGCTGAAGTTTCTACTTCTAAGAATACTTTTTCCTATGGGGCTGGGGGAGGAGTGACTCTTTTAAGCACTGCCCTTAGTGAGTTCGAAGAAATGCTCGCCAAAGTCGATAGCTTTACTTTAGTCTTACAGCCGGATACAGTCTGATTTTCCTTAAATATCAATGATTTACCTACATTTTCCACAATACAAACAAAAACTTACATGAGACCTTACAGGGCCTCATAAGTTTGACATGAATAAATACTGATAGATATGATTCCTTTGTCGAAAAAATCCTAGATGGGAGAATGACCTCTAGCCACGGAATAGCTTAAAAAATGAGATTTTAAGCTGGCTTGAGAATTTACAAGGGAGTGTAAAATGACAAACGCAAATGCACCAGAGTCAGGATGGCTAGATGAGAACGGGAATGTTCTTGGGGATGATCAGAAAGTACCTTTGAGTTCTTTATCTGAATTGACAGGATTTCCTGTTGAGTTCATTAAAAAAGAACTTCTTTTAAAAGGTGAAGAGCTAAGCATGTCTGATCTTAGATCATCAATGATGAATTATTTAGAAACAACAGCTTTAAGTGAAGAGAATACCGACGCTTAAAGATCAAATAAATATCTTCGGAAGTAGAACGACCGTTCTGCTTCCTATTCAATTTTAAATTTCAATAAAACTATAACCTCTTGTCTCTTTAAAGGGATCAGTCTAGTCTATTTTAAATAGTGAATTCGGTGAGATTCCGAAACTGTCCCGCAACGGTATTGCTCAAAAGGCTAAGTCCGATCCTAAGTTACCCGAGGAGGAAACTTGAAGTCTTATCTAGATGGCGTAAGCCGCTACCCAGAATTTTTAAAGAATATTTACGAAGGTGAAAAGCTCAAGGACCCAAGCTTTAGCTATAGGGTTTTTGCAAGAAAACTTGGAGTCAGTCATGGCTATTTGGCCAATATTATAAAAGGTGCAAGACCTGCTTCTAAAAAGTTTATCTTGGATACAGCAAAGATCTTAGATTTAAACGATGAAGAACTGAACCCGTTTCTCTCCTAGCGTATCCTCTTGGATACGACTTTTTTTTTTACAAGTGCTGTTTCCAAAAACAGTTTTTAGCTATGTATCCGCCGTATCCAAGGCTCAATTTCGGCACAAGACTTGCTTTTATATTCTCTAACTAATCAACTTGGAGAGAGAGATGAAAGCAAAAATTATTATGGTACTAGCAGTCTTATTTTTAGTTTCTTGTGGAAAAGAAAAACCACAGGTTTTAGGAAGCCAGACAAGCAGCTTGGAATTTATTCAGATCCTTGGAACCTACGAAGACTCTTATAATTCGGGTCATAAAATATCGGCTGAGTCTTGGGTTGTCTCCTTTGGAGAGTCCACTTCAACCTATGAGATTCTAAGCTTTGATAATGCGAACCGAGTGATTATAGCCCTGAATGGAGAGGATTCTTTTAACCCTGGAGAATATAGTCGTTTTGAGTGGGTTTACGTGGATTCTAAGCTGTTTTACTGCCAAAGTGTTTATGATGGGCAGACTATTGAAGAGGCGGAAGAGGATCAAAGCTCGAGCTCGAGCGACCCAATTGGAGGGGGCTGCGGAAGTTATGACTTTCCTTGGACCCCCTTGAATATCTAGTTTAGACCAAAATATGTTTTAGCTAAGTAATCGGCGAGTTTCTTTCCAGCAACAACATCGCTTGGGAAGTGAACTCCTCCGATCATTCTATTTTTTGAAACATCATTAGCCCTTTTGAAGAACTGTAGTCTTCTTTCAGGATATTTCTTCGAAAGAGCGTAAGCTAAGACTCTAGCAATTGAAGTATGTCCACTTGGGTAACTTGTGTTTGGATTTGGTTTTTTTATGCAAGGAACGATGTCATTAAAGCGAACAAAAGGTCTCTTTCTTGCGAAATGACTTTTAGCAGACTTGGTCTTTAGTCCTGCCATTGCATAATACTTAAAGAACAAGAATGTATTAGCGTAGACTTCATCTTCTGAAAGAGGACCTGTCTCACCACCAAAGAGGCTATTAAGAGTAACTTTTTCTTCTGCTGCGGCTTCAGCGCATTCAGCTTCTGTTCTGTTTTCTTGAATTTCAATGAGGGCCAGGTAATCATCCTGCTCTTCTACAGAACCAATTGCTGGTGGTGTTCCTAAAACTTTATCCCAATTCTCTCCGAGAAAATCTTCGGCCATTACGGCATTATTGAATATAAGTAGGGCAAAAATAGTGGTGAGTATTCTTAAAGATGGCACGTCTAAACTCCTTAACGTCATTATTGATAGGGAAAACGGTATCATCTTGGAGGTCGCCTTAAAAGCGCTTTAAAACCGACTCACTGTGTAATCTTTCCAAGGAGTCTTGATAAAAGTTCGAAATTCTGGTTAGTTAAAATCACCAAACACCGAGAGGGGAACTTAATGAAATTTATTTTTACACTAGCCTGGGCACTTGCCCTTACAGGAATTACTGCGCCTAAAGTTATGGCGGCGCCAAAAGTTTATGAGAAATCAGTTAAGATTTGGAATTCATTTTATCCAGATCATGATTGCTCGAAGTTGGCCTGTGCCAAGAATGTTCCACCGAAGGCCTTAGAGGCGCTTCTTGAAAAAAGCTCTTATTTTCACCCTGATAAATTAACAAAGGCCACTTGGATGATGGTCTCAGACTTCACTATGCATTCAAAATATGAAAGAGGCTTTCTTATCAACACTAAGACAGGTGCCGCTGAGCTTTTTCATGTGAGTCATGGAAAGGGTTCTGGGGACGGGGCTGGAAATGCTATTCGTTTTTCTAACCGGCATAAGTCACATATGTCCTCAAAGGGGCTTTATGTCACTGGTGAAACTTACTACGGTAAGCACGGCTATAGTTTAAGAATGGACGGAGAAGAGAGCTCGAACTCTGAAGCGAGAGGAAGGGCTATTGTTATTCACGGGGCAACGTATATGACAAAGCAATTTATCCGTAACGTGGGAAGAGCCGGTCGCTCACATGGTTGTCCAGCTGTTGATAATAAAAGATCAAAGACCTTGATTGATAAGCTTAGAAACGGAAGCTTGTATTATATTCATTCAAAATAGATCGCTTTATAGAACTGCGGAAGCGTGGCTTCGTATTGCGGGGTATGACATTCTTTCCACTTAGAATTCTTATAAGTGAAAAGAATGTTCTTATCATCAAGATTAACCTTAACCACTACTTGATAAGCATCCCTTGAAGTTGAAAGAGTCACTTTAGGCTCTTTAACATCAGGGGTTAGCACTTCGTGGATTTGATCAAAGCAATAATTACCGAAGAGAACGGGTCTTTGTTTGATTCTAAGTTTTGGCACAGTTACAGGTATGAGAGTGACATCTTTGGGCTCTAAAGATTTAACAACTTCTTGCTCTCTTTGGTTAAGTGCTTTGTATCCTCTTTTATAAATCCATCCATATCCCCATCGAAAACTTGTTGAAAGAGAAGGGCTGCCGCCTACTCGAACGCCCCAGTAAAACATGCTTCCAAAGAAGGGATTGGTTTTTTCTATGACGCATTCTGAAAGCTTCTTATCTGATTCAATCCTTTCAGCTTCAGAGCCACCCTTCCAATAGGCAAGGTCATGAACCTTGCAGCAATTAGTTAGGTCAGCATCAGGAACTTTAGAGCAGCCGTCAGTGGTAAAAGGGAGAAGTTTATTTTCAAGGGCGTTAGCCGTGAAGCAAAAAAGAAAAATGAGGAAAAGGTATTTCATGAAAGTCTTTTTGAAAGCCCTGGTAACTTAAGGAGTAAGATGGCCCCTGCCATAGTGATGAGTATATCTTTGAAGGGTTCAAAATAGAATTGATTTCTCATGACAACACCTAGGTCAAAAGCTTCTTTTGAAATGGCGATGAAGAAAAGAATAAGCATAGAGATGAGGATCGATTTTTTTAAGATCTTATTGAGGGCCCAGAAAATGAGAGCACCGAGAACAAAGTGAAGAACAATATCCAACGGAATAATTCCCCAAATCTTGGTCGTGGCTATCGCGCCAAAAAAGTCTCTTAATAGATTCATGGAGATTTTCTAACATGGAGGATTCGCTTTGGCAGCGTAAATTGAAAAAGCTACATTAGCTAAGGTGTTGAATCTAATAAGTGGCTGGGCGGTCTGAACAGGCGAAGGCAGCTGTTCCTACAATCCTTAAAGCTTTATACATGGTATTGGCCCAGAAGCGGCAGCTCTTCTTATCTTGAGACTCTTCCGCGCAACCCTTAAGGGCCACTTCTAGAAAGAGTTGATCACAGTCTTTGCGATTAAGACCCCCACTGGAAGGCTCGTGGTGATAGCAAAGATCATGCTTAATACAGGCCTTAAAAAAGGTTTCTTTATGACCACCAGATGGACCGGAGCAGCCATTTACGAACTGTAGGTCTCCATAGATATTTTCAAACTCACAGGTTCTAATGGGTAAGTTTAATTTAGACTTTGGGCATTTATATTTCTTTAAAATGACGCCCTTATTTAAATTACAATAAGTCTTAAGCTGATCAGCTCTTGCAAAACTTATAAAGAAAACAAAAAGGACGAGTACTTTCATTGGTTAGTCATATCACTGATTGAACGGCCCGTGGAGGGCCTAGTAAGAAATTCCTGCCTATCTATGCTTTGGAGCATGACGAAGAGGTCGATGGAGACGGGGATTTGAGTACTGGAGTCTTTTGCCCAAGGTATTCAAGTATAAACAGTGAGTTAGATTAAAGTCCTCATGGCTTAATGGCGATAAGTTTATGAAATCATAAAAACCCTAAGGATGGATTTATGGATATTGCAACCGTAATTGGTCTTCTTCTTTCAGTTGGTGCAGTCGCAGGCGCGATTTTAGCCGGTGGCGACGTCGGAGCCTTTATCGATGTACCTTCAGTGATTGTTGTTGGTCTTGGTGTTATTGGAACCACTTTTACAAAGTGGCCTATAGAAGTTGTTAAGAAGATTGTCGGCTTCGGGATGAAGACCGTTTTCTTTAGCCCAGCGGATCCAAAGGGAACCATTGATCAAATTAGTGAACTCGCAGAAACAGCTAGAAGAGAATCAGTTTTCGCCCTTGAGAAAGTGCCAATTGATGATCCTTTTTTAAAGAAGGCCATGACTCTTGCTGCCGATAACAGACCACCAGAAGTGATTAGCGCTATCTTACAATTAGAAATTGATGCCATGGAAGAACGTCATAAAGTTGGAATCGATGTCTTTCAAGGGGTAGCTGATGATGGTCCTGCCATGGGAATGATTGGAACCCTGATTGGTCTTGTGATCATGCTCGGGAACTTATCAGATCAGGCCGCCATTGGTCCAGCCATGGCCGTTGCACTCCTTACTACTTTCTACGGTGCGGTTCTTGCGAACGTTTTCGCGAACCCTATGAAGAATAAATTAACTCAGAGATCAAAGATGGAGCAGACTAAGATGTCTATCATCATCGCCGGAACTCTAGGTATTGTCGCAGGTGAAAACCCAAGACTTATTAAAGAAAAACTTATCGCTTTTCTTCCTCCAGCAGAAAGAGATGTTGAAGAAAGTAGCGAAGAAGAATAGGAATTTATAAATGGCCGATGACGCTGATTTTGTAGATGAACCAGAACAGAAATGTCCCGAGTGTCCTCCTGGATTACCAGGCTGGATGGCGACCTTTTCGGATCTGATCACGCTACTACTAACATTCTTCGTTCTTCTTCTTTCTATGTCTAAGACGGAAACAGCAAAGTATGAAGCGGCCCTCGGCTCAATTCGAAATTCTTTTGGAGGAAATGTCCTCAAGCACGGTGAAGTCATTCAAAAAGGGAAGTCCCCAGATAATTCTCCAACAATGCTGGAGAGTCAGGAACCAATTAAACCTTTTCCTATCGATTTTTTAACAATGGAAGGGATCCTTGATAAGCATGAGATCAATAGAGAGTCAGATGAAGATCTAGATTCTATGAAAAACGATCTCGATCAATTTGATCTAGCAGAAGAAGCTGATGTGTATGAAATGCCTGAAGGGATCAAAGTTAAGATTAAAGATAAGATCTATTTTGAAAAAGGCAGTATTAAGCCTTCTAAGATTTCAATTGCCGTCTACGATAAGATGCTACAGCTGCTTAAGAATAAAGACTGGGCCATCTTCGTTATAGGTCATGCCAGCCGCGGGGAAGAAGGAAGCAATAAAGATGCTTTTGAACTAAGTGCAGCTAGGGCCACAGCCGTTTCTCGAACTCTTATAAAAGGTGGAGTAAGACCTGATAAGGTAACCACTGTTTTTTATGGGGACACAAGACCTGATAAGATCAAAGGAAATGTTTCAGGTACTTTCGATGAAAAACAAAGAAGAGTAGAGTTTATTATTCGAAAGAGTGATCTTAGTGCCGAAGGGCATAAGGTTGAATCTCGTTAATTCATGAAGATATCAATTTCATTAATTCAAGACATAGAAGATCTCTACCAAGATCTTCTAGAGCCCCTTGGACTTTCTAAAAGTCAGTATAAGAAAGCGGGTATGAAAAAGAACCTAAGTTTTAAAAAAGGGAGAGTCTTAGAGCTTCCTGTGGAATTGCTTCGAAATGGCGAGGTCAATCCTACCTATGAAGGCAGTAAGATTGAGATTCTCAGTGAGGATGACCACTTCATCGCAATATCAAAGCCTTTTGGTCTTCATGGGCATCCTCAGTCTTATGCTGAGACCAATACAGTCCTTAATTTTTTAAGAGAGAGTAACCTTTGCCCGTCTTTTGGTGGCGCCGAACGAGGACTTCTCTATAGGTTAGATAAAGAAACCTCAGGGGTTTTAATTGTGGCCAAGAGTGAAGAGGTCTTCTCTGAACTACGAGATAACTTCTCGAAGCAAGCTAAAGAGAAAATCTACCTGGCTATTGTCGAAGGGAACCTCGTTGATCTTGGGGAGAAGACGCACTCTCTAATAGGAAGTGAAGCTAAGGGCTCTAAGCAAAAAGAATCAATAGAGGGAAGCGAGGCAAAGCTAAGCATTATCTCTACTACTTATAACAGTGAAAATGACTGCTCATTGGTAAAGATCAAGTTAGATACAGGTCTTCGCCATCAAATCAGGGCTCAACTCTCTCTCTTAGGCTTTCCGATTCTTGGCGATGAACTCTATGGAGGAAAGAAGGAAGAGAGGATCTTCCTTCACGCTTTGAATTATTCTCTAGAGTATAAGGGCACTAGGTATTCTTATGAAGATAAGAAGGCCTTACTTTTTGATAAGTTCTTTGACCTTAACAGTTGCTTGTAAATGATTCATTAACATTTGCTTATTTTTAATCGTAGCAAACTTAACCACAAACTTACCTTCTGATAAAGCCCCTACTTCAAGTAAGGGATGAACATAACGAATGCTCACCCAGGGAGTTCTCTCTAAGTTATCACTTGGAGAGTTCTTGGCCACCAAGACTAAACTATTTGCGAGTTCTCTATAAACAATCTTTCTCACTGTTTCTAAATCTGTAGGCTCTTTCTTAGCGGCCATATGAGAGACGGCCAGGTTTAGGTTCTCTCCATCACAACTAGTGGTCCAGCCACCAGGAATCCTTCGGTCTAATTTTACCAGGACGGCCTTACAAGAGGTTGGCTTTAAACGGTCTCTATTCCATAAACCTCCATCAGTGAAGGTGTTCATAAGGAAGATGGACATAAGTAATATGCCGATGGCTAAAATGGGCTTGTTCATCAATGATTTCAAAAACATACCCTAATTATAGGCTCTAGAAGCAAAAAAATCATTAAAGTAAAATTGCCCAGTACCCGACAAGTTTACTGTGTTAATTACGGTGCTAAATGGCTAGTTTTGCTAAGCATCTGAAGGATTTTAATGAGTTTACCAATCTTTAATAATCAATTTTGGACCATCTTAAAGAGTATTGATGAGTTAACTGAGATGACTGAACTTGAAAGTTTCTTAAGTGAATTCTCCGGCAAAGACTTTAACTGCGAACTTATCTACGATGTTCTTCAGTTTTTAAGTGATCATAATTATCCCGTTCAGATTGAAGAAGTTGATGGGGAGAAGTTTTTAATCCCTAATTCTAAGAAAGAGAAGATTCAATTTTCGCTCTCTTTTTCAGAATGGATTGCTATGCAAGCGCATATGCCTCTTCTTAATACTTATAAAGAGCATGACTTTAGTAAGTCAGTTCATAAGGCCTTTGCTGATATAAATGCTAAGTATCCCGCCTTTGATATCAATTGTGATAATGAATCAAATGAAGAATTAAGCTTTTGTTTTAAAGAGAGCTTATCTGACTTACTGCTTAAGTACGTTAATCATATTGAAGAAGCTTTTAATACTGAATCCCTTCTTCTGGTGACAGTTGGAAAAAAGACTTATGAGATCCATCCGCATAAATTAATCATGCTTGAAGGTGATCTTAGTTTAGTTGGTGAAGAGACGAATGATCGTTGTTTGGTCTCTTATCCTCTTGATGAAGTTTCCAAGATCAAATTAAATAAGATCAGTGATTACACCGCCAACTATAGCCGTTTTGAAGTAAATGAATTCATTATGGCCATTCGCGCAGTTTCAGGTAGAGAAGAGAGGCTTGTCCTTAAGATAGATCAAAACAACCCTGTAAACTTAAACCCGGCTTATCAATTCTTAGGCCACCCTTATATGACCGCTAATTCTGAAGGAGACTTCATCTGGGCAGCTTCTGTAGAGATCTCCTCTCCCTTGTATGATTGGCTTATTAGTATGGGTGAAAATATTGAGATCCTTGACCCTGCTGGCGTCAGGTCAGAGTTTCAAAAATACCGTGAAATTAAATTGAAGGATTTGGAAAAAAAGAATTTGAAAAAGGCTTCATAGATGTAAAACTTAATTGTGAATCAAAAGCTTTCTAAAAATTTCTTCCTTATCTCATTCTTACCGGCCATTGCTTATTGGTATCTTGAGGAAAACTATCCCATTCGAATAGCAGTTACTGGTGGGCTAATCTTGGCCTTTCTTGAAATCGCCTTAGAAAAGATCTTCACTAAACATGTTCATGGAATATCTAAATTTAATTTTTTCTTACTTTTATTATTAGGCGGGCTCTCACTACTAGGAGATGAAGGCCTTTGGTTTAAGCTGCAACCCTTTTTTACAGGCGTCATAATGGGAGGCTATCTTCTCTTCAAATTATGGAGGGGAGTGGGTCTTATGGAAGAGATGATGATGGCCATGATGGAAGAGTCAAGAAGGCCACCTAAGTTTATCATTAGAATTCTTGAGCTTCACTCAAGTGTCTTCTTTTTGCTCTATGGAATCTTCATGGGCTATGTCGCGATCTACCTCTCTAGTGATCGATGGATCTTTTTTAAAACCGCAGGCTTTTACATCGCCTTTGTAGGTTTCTTTTTAATAGAGCTTATTTATATAAGGCTTAAAATGAAACGAATGATTGAAAATCAAAAGAAGGCCGAACTTTTAAAGAAGTTTTAAAAAAGTGGATGGTATAGTTCTCTGAAAATTTCACGATCTCTTTCGCTTAACTCTGGAGCGGTTTGAGGTATTCGTTTTTTTATAATCCCATGTAAGTAACAATAGTTCATGATTGAAAAAGGATCATAGTCTCCGCTTGTAATGGCTGTTGTACTCATGGTTTCTTGCTTACCTTTACAATGAGGATCCTCTAGCATCTCGTCCCGCCCATGCTCATGTCTAAAGGAGAGAATATGACCTAATTCATGAAGGAAAATATAGGGAAGGGCATCTTCATAGGAGATATTTGTTTCATGCTTATATTGAACAGGCTTTAAGTTTAAAAGAACATAATGCTTTTCACTAGAAGGCACAGACTTAAATACTTTTTTGTAAATATTAGGAAAGCTAACCCTTCCGAAGTACCCAACGCTAGCCTTTCCATAAGGAATTCTTTTCTTTTTAGATTTCCCGGACTTTGGAACAACGGGAATAATATAAATATCTGAAGAAGGATCATCACTACAATCCTTACCGCCTATAAAATGAACAATTGTATCGTTTGGATTGAATTGATCTTGAACAACCTGATCTAGGTTTTCTCGATAATCTTGTGGAATCTTTCCTAAGACATAGTCATAAGACTTTCTCTTAAAAGAGGTCTTTTTTATCAACTTCTTCTTATCCACATAACAATACTTTATAGCCGCTTTCTTCCATAGGACTTCAGGTTCGTAGACCGAAGAGATTAAAGGGTTGGAGAAGAGTAGGAAGGATAATGTTATGAAGAAAAACCTCACCTTTGCTCCTTTGCTCTAAATACTATAGGCCCAGAGAAAAAATCACTTTTGGATATTGTATCTTCTAGCCAAATGGGAAAATTGAAAAGGTATTGATCAAGATCAAAAAGGCCATGATTTTTAAAAGGTTTAAATCTTCTGCGTTCGGATATTTTAAAAAGATCCAGTATTTTAGTCGCGCAGTTATTACTAAATATTTTATAGTCTTTATAATCCCTATTTAATCTTCTAACTTGATCAGCTTTTATCTCCTCAAAAAGGAAATTTATTTTTTTAGAAGAGTTTATATACTTATAATAGGACAAGTTTTGATTTCGACTAAAGTACTTATTCTCAAACTCTCTCTGATCTGAGTGGAGGTAAACCTTGAAGTTTGCTTGATTAAAAGCATTAATCTTATCAAGGAATCCTAACCTTTTTGTTTCCTCAAGTTTTTCCCCGAGGTTTATATCAAGGTTGTATTCAACAACAACACATCTTTTTAAATGAAGATGATAACTTTTCTTACAAAAAAGCAAATAGGAATGGCCTAGGGCGGATCCTCCGGGACCGGATGATGCTATTCCAACATGCAAAGATTCAAACCCTTTTGAATTAGCGATTTGACTAAAGCTTAAAATGAGTAAAAATAAGAGAACTTTCATAAAGCTATTCTACCGAAATTACTGGATTATAATTGGGGCTTCGAAATATTTATACACCCTGTTAGAAATGTAACACCTGTTATATCAGTTGCTTACCTTCGCTTTTGACAGATTTCCCCTATATTTGCCAACAACGCCGCTAGAAGAGGCATAACTCTTTTGGTACAAAGCGTTTAATTATTCAACTCATCTTTGGAGAGAGATATGACCAAGACAATTCGTGTAATGATTTTAAGTTTCTTCTTATTAATCAGTTCAAACGCTTTTGCCGTTCAAGGATCGAAAGAAGCAAACTTTATAGAAAAAATGGAAAAACAGCTTGATAAGACTCAAGCCGAAGTAAGAATGGAGCTAGACTCTTTTAGTGACGAAGAGCTTATGGAAAAATATGGAGATATTATTTTAGAGATCATCTTTTCTGATTCAGCCCTCGTTTCTAAAGCAGGTCTTTCAGTTGATGAAGGAATTAGAGGAAATGTAGAACTTCTTTTTTCAAATAAGACTAAAGACTTTCTTTTAGAATCGGCCACGGCAAGACTAGAAGAAGCAGGGTCTGTAAAAAACTTTAAGAAATTAGCAGCTAAAGCTGAAAAAGCACTTACAAGTAAGAACAAGAGTCTGGGAAGAGTTTTGACACTAATGGTGTCTTATATAACGCTTCCTTTTTTCTTAATCTTTGGCCCGTGGGGATGGGTTTATTGGAGTGTTCTTTTTGGTTACTGGGGTTAATTAATCCTGATACGCGCTATTCTCTAAGAATAGCGCGTTTATTTGACCGTCCCTTAGATCCTTCCTAAAATAAAGCCAGTTAAATTAATTAATCGAGATAAAAATGGAATTTAATTTTATTAAGATCTTTGGTGGTGGAAAGACCCTTGTTGAAGTAGGTCTCTTCGTCCCTGATAGTGTTGAGCATATCCTCTTGGCCTTTGGATCGGGAGATCAATCTAAAGAGGTGGTATCAGAGTCTCTTAATCATCTCCTTGAAGATGCGGCAAAAGATAATCGTCTTATCTTAGCTCCCACTGCCCCTGATGGTGTTCTCTTTCATGAAGGATCTGAAAAGTTTATTCCTAAATTATTAGAGGTCTTCTTTACTAGCTTAGAACAAAAGCCTCGAAAGATGAGTATTGTTGGAGTCGGAGAAGGGGAGCAGTCAGCTGAGGCGATCAAAGCGCTTTATCCTGAACTCTTTCTTTAATTTATCTTGAAGCAACAGGGTAGCTGCCAAGAACCTTAATATGACTGGCATCTTCTTTTAAGTTTCTTAAGGTCTCAATGACTTTTGTATCTGTTAAGGCACCCATAAAATCCACAAAGAAAACGTAGGCAAAGGGGTTCTCTGGAATGGGTCTCGATTCTAATCTAGTTAAATTAATATCGGCCTTAGCAAACTGCTGAAGGCAACCTAAGAGGGCGCCCGGATGATGCTTGGTAGAAAAAGCAATACTGGTTTTTTCTTGGCGGATGCCATCAGGGATATGCTTCTCTTTAACGAAGACTTGAAAGCGGGTGATATTATGCTTAACCTTTTGAACATCGTCGTTGAGGATCTCAAGGCCATAGTACTCTGAGCATAATCTTGAAGAGATAGTCCCTTGATCAACTGACTTTCTTGTTACTAAGTTCTTAGAAGCGCCAGCTGTATCAAAATCGGGGATGGCCTTAATTCCATGTTTATTTAAAAAGTCGCGGCATTGCTCTAAGGCAACCGGATGACTATGAACGGTCTTTAAATCTTTTAACTTAACCCCGGGTCTTGCCATAAGGCAGTGATGAATGGGGAGGTAGAGTTCACCGATGATAAAGAACCTATGTTGATAAAGAAGATCCATATTAATGGCGACATTTCCAGCGATAGAATTCTCAACAGGAAGAATTCCCATAGCGACTTCTTCAGCTTCAAGAGCGTCACCGACTTGTTCTGAGAGCTCATAGCCTACAGCTTCAACCTTGGTTTCACCGAAGAATTTATAGAGGGCTTCCTCAGAGTAAGCGCCTCTTGTTCCTTGAAAGGCAATCTTCATTCAGTAATCCTTTTATTCACCTTGGCTAAGGATTCTAAGAATTCTTCTCTCGTGCTTTCACTATAAGAATTGTATTTATTCATATCGACAAAGAGTTGCCAGGAATCGTTTTCAACTGTTTCAAGGATCTTCATTAGTCTTCTGTAACCCTTAGTATCAATGGCCAGCTCTTTTGTTCCAAGGTCCATAAGCGTTCGCCCAATAAAATGCGTAAGAAGAAGGGAATGACTTATTTCTTCATCATGCTTATCTGCTGTTGATTCAATGACTTTTAATCCATGATTATTAAGATAATTCTTTATATCTGAATAAAGCTTATCTTCAATTCGTGCCTTACAAAGGACTATCTTACAACCAAAGAGAGATTCTTTCGCTGAGTCAGGTCCAAACATGGGATGAGTCCCTAGCACTTGAATTTCTTTAGGAAGGATCTCTAACATCTTATCGATAGGGTGTTTTTTCACAGAACAAACATCAGCGACTAGTGTACCTGCTTTTAAAAAAGGCTTCATTTCAGTGAGAGCATTTTCAAGTTCGCTAATAGGAACAAAGGGAATGACTATTGGGGAATCACAAACTTGTTCTAACGATCCTGAAGTTGCTCCAAGATCTTTTATCATCTGCTCGGTTGATTCATTCGGAAACTTCTCGTAGACAACGACGTCAGCATCTTGAGCTATGTATTTAGTAATAAGCCTACCAAGGCGGCCAAAGCCAATTATTCCAATCTTCATTTTAAAGCCTCTTTGATTCTTCTAAAGGCCTCTGTGATCTTATCTTCGTGCGAAGCAAAAGATAAACGTAAGTATCCTTCTAGTCCAAAGGCAGAGCCTGGGAGTAGAGCAACCTTAGCTTCTCTTAAAATAAACTCTGCAGCTTCATTGCTTGATTTAAAGCGTTCTTCATAACCATCAAGACTTGGGAAAACATAAAAGGCTCCCTGTGGCTCATGACAAGAAAAGATTTCCTTAGTTAGCTTAAAAGCGAGGTCCTTTCTTTTTACCATCGTTTTGATCATCTCTTCAAAGTAAGACTGATCCATTGTTAAAGCTTTTAGGGCGCCATATTGAGCAAAGGTGCAAACATTACCATTGAGATGAGATTGAAGTTTCGAGACTTCTTCAACATACTTTTTAGGAGCTATCATATAACCAATTCTAAAACCCGTAAGGCAATGCGACTTACTTAGAGTCTGTACGGTTATGGTTCTTTCAAAAAGGTCATCTGAAAGCGCTGCTATACTTGTGTGGATGTTTGGCTCAAAGACAAGAGACTCATAAGCTTCGTCGGCAATAATAATAAGATCATGCTTCGAGGCTAAAGCGCCTAGTTTTATAAGGTCTTCTTTTCCATAAACCGCAGAAGTTGGGTTGTTAGGCGTATTAAAGAGGATGATCTTTGTCTTTGGAGTTATAGCAGCTTCAATGGCATCTAAATCTAGTCCTAGGTCTGTTCTTGATTTAACAATAACAGGATTTCCGCCAGCGAGCTTTACACTCTCAGGAAAAGTGACCCAGTAAGGAGCAGGAATAATGACTTCATCCCCGTCATTAATTAAACATTGAAAGAGGTTATAAAGGATCTGCTTTGATCCATTACTAATTAAGATATTCTCTAGGCTAACAACTCTGTTACTTCGAGAAGAGAAGCGATGGGCAATGGCCTCTCTAAGCTCAGGAATTCCTGGAACTAAGGAGTAGCGAACTTGAAGGTCCGTTAAGGCCTTTTGAGTCGCTTCGATTACTTCGTTTGGAGGAGGGAAGTCTGGCTCACCAACATGAAGGCCAATAATGTCATGACCTTCATTTTTAAGTTTTGCGACGAGGGAGGCTAAACCCACCGACTTTGATCCCTCTACTGATTTTATTCGATGGGAAAATGGCATTATTAATCTTCTTTGTTAGTTTTAGTCTCATTCATCATCTCAGTTTGTTTTTTTACTGAATGATCATGAATCACATCATATATTTCTTTTATATATTGTGGATTAAGACCTAACGCTTCGGCAATCTGCATTCTCTTATTCATAAGCTCATCCATTCTATGGATCTGAAGCGCAGTAATATTTGACTTGATCTTGGCCTTACCGATTGAGTCAACAATCTTCATCCTCTCTTGTAGGCTTTCAAGAAGGTCGTTATCGATTCTATCGATCTTATCTCTAAGATCATCGAGCTCTTGCCCAAAATTTCTATCATGAGAGTATTCTGTCCTAACAGAGATTGAGCCTAGGATTTCTTTTAGACTCTCAGGAGTTACTTGTTGTTTTGCATCACTCCAAGCCTCGTCTGGGTTGCAGTGAGTCTCAATCATAAGCCCATCAAAATCCACATCCATGGCCTTTTGCGAAACCTTTTGAATAAGATCTCTCTTTCCTGCGATATGACTTGGGTCGCAGATAACTGGAAGTCCGGGGAGGCGGCTTTTAAGTTCAATGGGAATCCTCCAAAGAGGGCGGTTTCTATACATGGTTGTTTCATGGGTAGAGAAGCCTCTATGAATAGCCCCTAACTTTGTAATACCAGCGGAGGCAATTCTTTCGATGGCGCCAATCCATAAAGCAAGATCAGCATTAATAGGATTCTTTATAAGAACAGGAACCTTAGTCCCTTTTAGAAAATCAGCTATCTCTTGAACAGCAAATGGATTAGCCGAAGTTCTCGCTCCGATCCATAAGATATCAATGCCACTTTTTAAAGCGAGCTCTGCATGCTTTGCAGTCGCCACTTCGCAAGAAGTTAGGAGTCCCGTTTCTTTTTTTACATCATCAAGCCAAGATAAACCTTCTTCACCGACTCCTTCAAAAGAGCCAGGGCGAGTACGAGGCTTCCAGATGCCTGCTCGGAAGATACGAACATCCTCATTTTTTACAATTTCTTTAGCAATGGATAAGCATTGCTCCCTTGTCTCAGCACTACAAGGCCCAGCGATCACAAGAGGTTTCTTTAGATTTGGTATCCATTTGTTGAGTGGTGTAATGTCCATAGCTGTTCCTTTAATTAATTATGCCATGCTTATGAAATCCATCTCCTAAGCGCTCTTATTTAGGGTTTATACTGCAAAACAGGTGCCCTATGTCATAGCAATGCTTATAGATGTAAGTAGCCGTATTTATATTTATGCTAAGGGGACACTTTATCCCCTTAATTCTTAATGGTGCCCTAATGCCTTAATCTAAATCATTCTAAGTTATCTTTGATCAATCCATTTCCTTGATCTTCACCTAAAACAAAGTAAGTAATATAAGGAAAATCATGAAAAGTCTTAGCTTTGAATGATCCGGTGATACCAACGTTTTCAACGCCAAAGATCATCTCTAAGTCTTCGAACCCTTTTGCATACTCAGCAATTGCTTCAGCAAGGTCTTTTAAGGCTCTAGCACTAATCTTAACTTCAGAGTCCCAAACCTTTTTATAAGCTTCAAAGGTTTGTGTAAGCTTCTTTAAACATTTTTTTTCAATCTTTGAAAGTCTTCCTGGATCATCTTGAGGGGAGGTTTTTGTGCAAACCCAAAGAGTGACTTCTCTCCAATACTCTTTTGAATGAAGAGCTAGGCTAGCAATGCCAGTTCCGCTGATCTCAGCGTTAATACTAACAGTCGCATTTCCCTTAAGCTCACCCTTTTTAAAATTATCCCAAACCTTTTGGTCGATATTGGTATAAAGCTTTCCAAAAGCGATGGCCTCAGCACGAAGTTTTTTCCTTAATCCACCATTTGTCTTGGGAGCATTAAACTCTTTACTAAATCTTAGGTAAGCTGCGTTTGAGTCATCAAGTTTTACTTCATCAATTGATAAGTCACGTTGTTCTTTTTGCACTTCATACTCAAGTGTTACAGTATCAGTGACTCTTCTTTTATACTTATCAATCTTATTTGAGTGAACAAGGGCCTGAATCCAAGTCTTCTTATAAGAAGACTTCTCCTGATTATAACGGAACATATAACGAGTTCCCGAACTATTTCTAAGAGTAACATCTGTTACAGAATTGCCTTTGAACTTATCATATAAAAAGAGGTGAGAGCTCTTAGACTCTTGATCTCTCTTAGTATCTTGCTCTGAAATGACATAGGCCATAAGGTCTAGGTTATTTCTAGGAAGCTTACCTCGAAGGACATCTTTAACTTCTTGATGAAGAATTGAATCTTTATTGCTAAGGAGCTCTTCGTCCCCAGCTTGAAAGCTAAGAGAGACATAACTTGATTCAGTTACACTTGAAGAGAGCTCATAGCTTAATAAAGAAATTTTAAGAAGTTTATAAAACTCTGCTTGAAGGCCAACAACAGCGGACTTTCCTTGGAGCTTTGTTTTATTAATTCCTACTCTTAATGATTCTTCACCTCTTGGGTAGTCTCGTACACCTGGCTTATGGATGCTTACATTATTGATTGAACTATAATAGAGAGTCCCTCCAGCATAAGCGGATAAATAATAAAACGAAGGAGTCGAAGAACTAGCGCTCACATCGGCACTTAAGTAATCAGTTCGAGTCACAGATTCATGATCTTCAAGGCTAAGAAAATTATCTCCACCGAACTTTAAAAAGCCTAAGAATAACTTTTGAAAATCCTTTGTAAGACCTTTAACGTAAGTTGGAGAGTAATGAATATAAGTATATGATCTTCTAAAACGAATACCCGCAAAGGCCTTGATAGCATCAGAGCTGATTTCAATATTTCTTCGTTCTGCTTGGTCATTTAAAAAGGTTTGAGCGTCGACTTCAAAGAGAAGCGTATCTTCAACCACCCAGCGTTTTTCTTCGTCGTCTTCAGTATAATCAGGGTATAGCTTTCTTCCGGCTTTGATCCCTGCTCCGGAAACTAAACCGCTCCAATCAAAACCAGAGAAGTTAGTATCGCCAATGGAATGACTTTGATTATAAGCAAGAGTCTCTCCAGTGATTTCATTAGCCTTTTCAAGAAGCTTTTCTTTGACGAGCGTTATTAACTTTTTATAAAGAGGATTGTCTTTAAGTCCTCGGTCAGCTCGATGGCCTTTATCATTGATTAAACTTACCTTTGATCCGTCTCTTGATGAAATTTCATAAGGGCCAGGATAGCTTTGAAAGAGTTTTTCTTTAACCTTTATTTGGCTAAACTCAACTTCGCTAGCATTAGCGTTAAAGGCAATTAAAACGCTTAACAACATCCATGTTAATTTGATCATTCTTCCCTCACGAAAGTTAATTGAATATTTGATACTTACTTTTCGGCGTGAAAGGGCTTTGAAAGAAAAATTGTTTGATTTAAGCAAGGTAAGAGAGATTCTTTCCGGTGGAAAACACTAAAGAATCAAGTATAGCCCTTACTTATGACAGCTATAAATGACTATTTTACCCCTTTGATGTAAGTTATCTCTTCAAACATAGCAAAAGGGGCCCCATGAACTTTATAGAACCAAGTATTGAACAATATGCCATCACAAAATCAAACCGTCCTAGTCAAGTAGTGAGAGACCTAGGCGAAGCCACAAAAGAATCTGTGCCTATGTCTATGATGTTAGTGGGAGAGATGGAGGGGTCACTCTTAGGTTTTTTAATAAGGGCCTTAAATGTAAACCGAGTTTTAGAAGTGGGCACTTATACAGGTTATAGCGCTCTTTGTATGGCAGAGAACCTGCCAGAAGCAGGGGAGCTGATTACTCTTGATATTGATGATGAGCTGACGGAGTTTTCAAAGAAGCATTGGTCTCAGTCGAGTCATGGTCAAAAGATCAGCAAGCTTATAGGCCCAGCATTAGAGACGATTCCTAAATTAGAAGGTGAATTTGATCTGGTCTTTATAGATGCTGATAAACAAAATTATTTAAACTACTTAAAACTATGTCTGCCTAAATTATCTGATAAAGGGATTATTGTTGTTGATAATGTTCTTTGGAGCGGGAATGTCCTTAAATCAGCCTCAGAATTAGAGGCCGACGATAAGTCCACGGAACATATAAAGGCCCTCAATGACTACGTTAGTGAGTCCCCGAGTTTATACGGAACAATGTTACCAATTAGAGATGGAATCTTCTTAATTTCAAAGATTTAGGGCCCTAAAATCTTTACAGCCCCTCTCTCAATTCGTGGATACATCTGTTATAAGTAGCCTTCGTAATAATCTGAGGGGTTCTTAATGAAGTGTTTAGTAGCAGTCTTTGCCATGACATTTGTTCTAAATGCTTCAGCTTATACTTTTATAGGATCACTTCTTGAGAACAAACAAATCTTAGAATTTGTAGCCGAGAAAAAGATAGAAGGTCTACACCTTACTTCAGTCCTAGATAGACTTGCCAACGAAGGCCTAAGCGAAGAGCAACGCGGGGCCCGAGGTCACTACCTTTTAAAACTTAAAAAAGTAACTTTAGTTGATAGCGAAGATGGGGACGTCGAACGGCAAGTGGTTATTAAGAAGTATGACGTTCGAACTGACTTTGGCCGGATTCAATCAATTGATGAAGTACCTGAGACACCAGTGACTCCTGAAGCTGATACTATCGAAACTCCAGAAGCTGCTGAATAATTTACTGACCTGAAGTCGCACCGGACAAACCACTTAGTTTATTTTCAATCTCTAATAGAAAAGATGAAGCTTCTGTATCATTAACTCTTCTTTGAATCTTTTCACGAATCTTTAACACCTCTTCTTTATTTGCTACTCGTGCAAGCTGCGCCTGAAGAGTTCTAATCTCTTTATCGTTATAAACTTTTACAGATCGAGCAACATCCTGAGGACCTAGTTTAAGAGGGCCTTCTGCTGGTCTAAAGAACTGAACTTCTCCACCACCACCTCGAACAACGCTGGTTCTTTGAGATGCTTTATCAACGAAAGTTAAACTTCCGCCGGTTTCATTCAGTATTGGATTGATCCCACCAATTTGTATGACATCACCTTCTTTTAAATTATATTTTGTAAACTCATCAAAAGGATTATCAGCAGTAGCAGTTACCCATTGATTATCAGCCTTTGACCTGTATTTATCGGTTGAACAGGGGAGAAACCATCTCCCAGCCTGTTTTAGGGCTTCGCCAGCTTTTCCTCCACGGCATAGTTGTACACCTTTTTTAACTTTAACTTCATAAACAGGGCCACCTTCAGACCAAGGTGGGTAACGGCCTTTCTCTAGGGCATCTTTATTGGGAATCTTTCCATCTTTGATGATAGAGCGGACTTCTATAAGCCCTTGTTTATCAAGGTTATAGATAATTTCCTTTGAACGAAGATGACTTAGGTTGGTACTTGTTAAGGTCAGATTCTTAGTAACTGATTTTAACTCTTTTTGCTTTCGTAAGAGTTCTGCTTGAATCTTAGCCCGCTTAACAGGGTCAGTTTGGGAGGCAAGTCTTTTCGTTAACTTCCTTTCTTGATCTGTTAATTTATCGAGTTTCCTCTTAAGTTCAGTAGTTTTCCCATCAAGAAAACTAATCTTCTTTTTAGCTTTAACGGGATCAAAGGACCTTAAACTTTTCTTTAAATACTTTTGAGCTTCTAGTCCCTCAACCACTCGTCCAAGTCTTTTAGACCTTGTAAGAGCAGCTAAGCGCTTAGCCTTTGGGAGAACTTTGGCGACAGCTCTAGCTTTTTGAGTAGCAGTAGCGAACTGGGCAGCCTTTTGAACCCGGGCCAGGACAGCTACATTCTTTGCACCGCCAGTTAAGACATTCAAAATAACTTCCGTTCCTAAATAACCAATACCTGTACAAATATAATTAGACTTTGCTTCTATATTGAGACATTTGAAGTTACTAATACCTTTTTGACCAAGCTTATAGATCATCTCAGGAATAGCACCTAAACCCTTCATGATTGTTTCTAAAAAATCTTGTGAGTCTCTAGCGTATTCACTAAAGAGGGTAGTAATTCCGCTTTTAAGGGCCAGGTGAAGATAGTTCACCATCTTTTTCCCAAACTTCTTAGCTAGCTTCCAACCTAATTTACCAAGGTCCCAAAAGTCTAAGATCATATCTTTTAGACCACTAATGAGTCCTTTTAATAGCCCTATCCCACAACCTAAAAGAGCGCCACCGAAGGCCTCTTTAAAAGTCGGGTCAGGGGAACCTTTTATCTTTCTGTCTTCGGCGGGAACCGAACTACAGACATCGGTCTTCTCTTCAATGTCTGCAATATCTTGCGCCAAGCGGTCAAAGGTAGTGGAGTTTGTAATGGGAGGGTTACAGTCATCAACAATTCTAATCTGAGCGTTAGCGCTACTTAAGATAAGAGTTGAGAGAATGAAAAAGAGAAAGTTCTTCATTTTCTACCCTCCATATACTCAAAGAGGGCAAGAGCGACTTTATCGTTAAGAGTTCCTTCTAAAGCATCGGGGAGGTTTAGCTGCCATTGATAGAACCAGCGACCTTGGAAAACATGACGTTCGTAAAAAAGGATGTTTTTTTTCTTTCTATTTTTATAAACGCCTTTTAATTTGAATCTAGCAAGGCCTTCCTTTTTCTTTTTATCAAAGGCAGCTTTTACTAATTTCCAATCTTGGATTCCCCCAAAAAGGTGAATAAGTTCTCTTGCCTCAGGCAGGGCCTTGACGTAAATCTTGGGTTTAAGGTCACTAAGCACATGAGGCCTTACTTGTTCAACTTTATATTGGCTTAAAATAACATTATTATGAATCCTGTGACGCCAAGCCTTCTCGACACCTGGAATAGTAGGAATTTCTTCGAAAGCATTTTTAAAATAAGCGTGAATATTATTGGCGATCTCTTCGGGGTTATCGCTTATCTTTCTAGAACCAATATTTACTGAAGGGGTGTAGGTTCCAGAACTTTGAACCTGTTCTCCTAAAAAATAGAGTCCTGTAATGGCAAAAACAAATATTAGGAGGAAAGTCTTCATTAAAATGACCTCCCTAAACCTAGCCCAATAGTCGTCGCAACATCAGTGTTCTTGCCTATGACTTTTCTATGTATAAAAGAGTCTAGCAGCCAATCGTTAGAGAGGTTATATTTTACAAGGAGTGCCATTCCTATCCATGATTCTTTTTTATTCCAAACAGGAATAAACCCTTGGGCAGCAAAGAATTGATTGAAAGGGCCCGATGCTATATCGAAGCCTCCATCAGTCCAGAAATAATCTAGGCTAGTTCCGAAAGATAATTTATCGAAGAATTGATAATAGGCTTTTTCTTCTAGAGCTAAATGATTATTTCCCAAACTGGTTAATGTCTTTTTATATTTAATCAAAGAGTTAAGTTCAAATTTGTTTAAATACAATGAATGCTTAAGATCTAGCTCTGCATAGCTTGTAAAATCATTAAAGCTTAAGAACTCTGGATGCCTTCGTCCTTGTTTTCCCGGGTGACGATAGCGAAGAGTGGTAACAAGGTCCCAAGTTCTTCTTTTCATTAACAGGTAAGATCCTTCAATAAAGAGACTCGTCAATTGTGAACGTGTATCGCCTTTGGCTGCCCCAAGAATAGGAGCGTCACTTAAATGAACAACCCCATAATTTAGCCCAGCTCCGATTTGAAAATTATTGCCAAGGCCATAATATCCATTGATACCCATTTGGTAGTAGTTTCTTTTAGCCTGATCATTATTACCTAAGATAAAAGTGCCTCTATAATCGGTTCTTTCATCCCCACGTAACCACAATCCTTTTGAGGTTGAGAAAGTTAAGTTTGAATAAAAAAAGCCTTGTCCTTTTTCGAGGACAGAGGCATTAGCCGAAAAGGCAAAGAGAAAGAAAAAGATAAATTTGTTCATGAATTCATTTTAGTGAATTCAAGAATTTTTGTTTGAATAATCCTAGGACGGAAGTATTTTCCTAAAAGGAATCTGTCTTATCTATGATCCAGCTAGTGGTGCCTTTTTCACTTAAAGAATGTCCCGCATCTTCGACAATTTTAAGTTCACTTTGAGGCAAGGCCTTATGAAGGTCCCAAGCGTTCTCAACACAACAAACAACATCGTATCTTCCATGGACTATAAAGGTCGGGATATGAGAGATGGTCTTTGCGTTATCCAAGATCCAAGTGTCTGATTCAAACCAACAGTTATTAATAAAATAATGACATTCTATTCGAGCGAAGGCGTCAGCAAACTTATCTTCACCATAGCTTGCGGCCATTTTCATATTAGGAATTAATTTTGAAGTAGATCCTTCCCAAGTTGCCCAGGCCTTAGCCGCTTTTGTTCTCTCCGCTGTGTCGTCTGAAGTTAATCTTTTATAAAAGGCTTTAACGAGATCTCCACGTTCTTCAGTAGGGATGGCCTCTAAGTATTTTTCCCAGGCATCGGGATAAATTCTTGAAGCACCTTCTTGATAGAACCAATGAATCTCTTGGGGACGCACCATGAAGATACCTCTAAGAAAGAGAGCATCTACTGCCTTTGGATGTTTAATTGAATAAGCTAGGGCCAATGTTGATCCCCATGAGCCGCCAAAAACACTCCATGAGTCTATGCCTAAGAGTTCTCTGATCTTTTCAATATCTGAAACTGAATGCCAGGTGGTATTGTCTTTAAGTTCGCTAAAAGGAGTGCTTCTACCGCAGCCTCTTTGGTCAAAAAGGATCACACGCCATTTCTCAGGATTAAAATAACGTCGATAGTCTTTTGAGCATCCGCCTCCAGGGCCACCGTGAAGAAAGACCACAGGCTTGCCACTAGGATTCCCAACCTCTTCGTAATACAAGTCGTGAAGGTCATCTACCTTAAGCATTCCGGTATTATAGGGTTCAATTGGGGGATAGAGTTCAGCCATTTTTTTCTCCAGATTAGTAAGGGCAAATCATAGATCAATCGAGGGAGAACTTCATTTTGCTTACTGCCATAAAAAATAACACTCCACGTAAGCCACTTTGCTTGCGGACCTTTAGTATCAATAATAGAGTGCCAAAATGGAAAAAGGTTTTTTACTAACAAGCCACTTTGAAGACTATAAAGGCGAGCATCTCTTGCGTTTCTATGGAGCAGGAGAGACTGGGCCTTTTTGTTTGGAGTTCACCGGTCAATATCCGGTCTTCTTCATCTCTAGAGCTGAAGCAAAGCTCCCAAACCTTAGGGGTTTACGAGAAAGAAAAGAAGTTAAGTTAGAATCCATGACTGAACTTCCCGTGGATGCCTTGTACTTTTTAACCTATAGAGACCTTCGAGAAGCTAAAGATGAGCTTGCCCAAAAGGGAGTTCGAACCTACGAGTCTGATGTAAGGGCCCCTGAGCGCTTCTTAATGGAGAGGTTTATTAATGGTAGTCTAGAATTCTCTGGAGAGTTCGTTGATAAAAGAGGAACCAAGTTCTATAGAAATCCTTCCATAAAGCCTTGCACCTATACCCCAAGCTTAAAGATCATGTCTTTTGATATTGAGACCTCAATGAAGAATGATCTCTTCTCCATTGGCTATCATCAATATAGGCAAGGGGATGAGAATCATGAATTCAAGAAAGTATTCATGGTGGGACCAAGCGGTACTCACCCCATAGAGGAATGTGACCTTGTTCTTCTAGACACTGAAGAAGAATTGATTAAGGCCTTTGATAAAGAGTTAAAAGGCTTAGACCCTGACGTCCTTATTGGCTGGCATGTGATTGGCTTTGATATGGCCTTTTTGGAGAGAAAATATATTCAATATGGAATTGAATTTAATTTCGGAAGAGGAAATAAGAAAACTAGAATCAATGAAAGAAAAGGGGCAGGTTGGTTTGCTCATCTTGAAGGTAGAGTGGTCGTCGATGGACCGCCTACATTAAGATCAAATTTCTTTTCTTTTGAAAACTTTAAGCTTGATACGGTGGCCAATGAACTTTTAGGTGTCGGAAAAGACATTAACGAGGGAGGCCCAAACAAGGTTGAAGAGATTGAAAGGCGCTTTCATGAAGATAAGAAATCATTAGCAAAGTATAATCTTCTTGATTGCATCCTCGTTAGTAGGATCTATAAAAAGACAGGTCTACTTGAAATGATTGTTAAGAGGACTCAAATCTGTGGTCTTCTTATGGATAGAGTGGGAGTGAGCACAGCAGCCTTTGATCACTTCTTTCTTCCTAAGCTTCACCGTAAAGGGATTGTCGCCAATAATGTTCCGGAATTAGTCAGAGACGCAGGAGCAGTTGGGGGCTTTGTTATGGAGCCGGAAGTTGGGCTGCATGATCATGTTGTTGTCTTAGACTTTATGAGCCTTTATCCAAGCATTATTAAGACTTTTAAGATTGATCCTTATTCAAGAATTAAGAACTCAATAAATACTGGAGCAACTCCTTCAGGTCTTTCCTTTTCACGAACAGAACATATTCTTCCAACATTTATCGAAGAGCTTATGGACCTAAGGGCGATGGCAAAGAGGGATGAGGACCCTTATCTTTCTCAGGCGATTAAGATTCTTATGAATAGTTTCTATGGTGTGATGGGATCAACAGGGTGCCGCTTTTATCATGCTGATCTACCCACTGCGATCACAGAATCGGGACAGTGGATTCTTAAAACCGCCATTAGTTACTTTGAGTCTGAAGGCTATAAAGTTCTCTATGGAGATACGGATTCGGTCTTTGTTAAATTAAAGGGAACAGACCGAGCTAATCCAAGTGAGAGAGGGGCAAAGCTAGCTCAAGAATTAACTGAGTACTTATCAGAGAAGATTAAGAAGCTCTATGGAGCTGATAGTGAACTCATCATGGAGTTTGAAAAATACTACAAGAAGTTCTTTCTTCCTGCCTCTAGAGGAACAGGAGCTGGGGCGAAGAAGAAATACGTCGGCTTGGTGGTTAAAGACTCAGTTGAAAAACTTCAGTTCGCCGGCATGGAGTATGTTCGATCAGACTCAACAAAACTGGCTAAGAAATTTCAGTTCTCCTTATATGAAAAGCTTTTTTCAAACGAAGAAATGGAAGACTATATTAGAAACTTTGTAGAAGAATTAAAGAACGGAGAGCATGATCGAGAGCTTGAGTATACAAAACGACTAACGAAGCCTCCTAAGGAATACTTAAAATCAGTTCCTCCCCACGTCAAAGCGGCCTTGCAACTCCCCGAAAAAGAACAAGATTCTCTGAGAAGGATCACTTATATTATTACAAGAAGAGGACCTGTTCCCATATCGCTTGATCATAGCGATATTGATTATCAACACTATATAGATAAGCAAATTAGGCCACTCGCAGAAGATGTGCTATGGTTGGTTGAAAAGAGTTTTGACGATATTATTACCGGGGATCAACTCAAATTATTTTGAAAAAACCAAGTAAAAACAAATTAAAGAAGTGGTTAAACGTTTTTATCATGTTTCTCCTTTTTGTCTTGTTCTACAAGCTGTACGAGCTTGATATTCAAGCTTGGTCCTGTGATGTTGAAGAGAATACCGGCTCTTGTCTTCTAACTTCTCGAATCTATTTGTCTTCGGGAAACCTCTCAATGGGAGAGAAGTATCTTCGAAGCTCCTGTAAGGGAGAATATCCTCTTGGCTGTTTTGAACTCGGTAAATTTCTTATTGAAAAAGGTGAAGTTGAAGAAGGGAATAATGTTCTTACGAAGTCCTGCGAATTAGGCCATGAACCGGCTTGTCCTTAATTTAAACTAGTCCTAGTTTTTTCCTCACTTTATCCTTAAACTCTAAGCTGCATAGGGAGTTTTTATGAAAGTCATCATCTTTGGTGGAACAGGTTTCTTTGGTATTGAGCTAGTTAAATCTCATCTTGCCGCAGGTAATGAAGTTACTATTGTTACTCGTGGCAATAACTCTCTTGATCTTGAAGGAAATATTGAGTTTCTTATTGCCGATAGAAGAGACTTCTCTTCTTTAGAGGCAACTCTCAAAGGAAGGACCTGGGAATTGGCCTATGATCAGATCGGCTATTGCTCCAATGATATGGAAGTTCTGTGTAAAGCTTTGAAGGGAAAGGTTAACCACTTAGTTTTTACTTCAACTACGAGTGTTTATGATTATGGATCTGACATCGAGGAATCAGTCTTTGATCCTACAACCTATAAATTAAAAATGGGAAGCAGCGATGACTTTGATTATCAAGAAGGAAAAAGACAAGCTGAAACTTACTTAGCCTCAAAGGCACCTTTCACTTACGGAGCTTTTCGTCCCCCCGTTGTTATTGGTCCTGGAGATACTTCTAATAGATGGAACTGGCATCTTGATAAAATAAGAAAAGAAGAAGAGATATACTTTCCAAACTTAGAAGCTATTTTTTGTGTCTTATCTAGTGTTGATGCCGGGCAAACCTTATTTGAAATGGGCGTTAAAAAAATACAAGGGGCCTTAAACTTCTATACCTCAACTCCTTCTCTCAGTGAAATAGTCAAAATTATGGAAGAGGGTGTTGGCAAAAAAATTAAACTGGCTACCAATATAGAAGAAGGAAATCATAGTCCTTACGGAATCAAAGAAGATTGGTTCTTAAGCAGATCAAAGGCTGAAAAAATGGGTTTAACAACTAAAGTAGACTTTAAAAAACTAGCGGCTAAGCTCTCAACTCTTTGCCTTTTCTTTTTTCTTTTGAGTATTCCAAAATCTTATTCTTCTGAGAAATTTACTTGGAAACTTGACCTTGAAGTCTTCAAAAAAGAAGCCTTTATTACTCATACCGAAGATAAACCCTTTGGATCATACCTTGGAATGAATATTCACTTTAAGCCTATTAAGTCTTTGTTTAAGAACTTAGATCAATTTCTAAAAGGAAGCTTAAATAAGAAGCAGGCGAGGAGTGAAGCTCATATTACCATTATTACTCCTCCTGAGTATGATAATGTTCTTAAAGAACATATAAGCATTCAAGAAATTAATGAAATTGCAAGATCACATTCAATTCAGCAAAGTAAGTTCACACCGGTTTGCATTGGGCGAGGTGAGTTCAAAAAAGCCAAGACTTATTACCTAGTGGTAAGATCTATGGCCTTATTAAAAATAAGAAGAAAGATCTTTGAACTCTTCAAATCAAGAGGTGGAAAGACTTCTCAATTTGACCCAAATCTTTTCTATCCTCATATAACGATTGGCTATACTGATGGAGACCTCCACATGGGTCCTCATGGAGTTAAGAAAGGCATAAACTCTTGTTTTGGGAAGATTGAAATTTGAAGCGAATCCACCACCGTTATATTAAAGCGGCAAAGATATTCTCAAAGAAAAAAGGAAGCACTTTAGCAGCTTCTTCTTCCTTTTATTTAATCCTCTCTATAGTTCCTCTATCTCTTCTCTTTATTCGTTTAGTCGGCTTTGCCCTAGGGGATATAACAAAAAGTGGAGAAGAATTATTATTCCTAGCTGGTGGGCTCTTTCCCGAGGCTGCCCCAGAGATATTAGAGCAATTTAAAGACCTCTTATCAGGGCCACTATTAGGTGGTGGAAAATTTACCTTGATAAATACCTTTATTCTTTTAATTACGGGGACAAGTCTCTTTAATTCAATTTGGAATGGATTGTATCTGATGACTGATGACCGAAGTCATACTTCTAGATGGAAATATCTTCAGGGAATTGGGATCATTGGATTAAGTATTATTACTCTTATCTTTTTGATCGCCTTGCCTCCTGTTCTTATGGGGCTTTTAACTTTCCTAAAAACCGGCTTTGCTTCGGAGTTTCTTGAGAGCAGGTTGTCTAGTACAAATGCTTTTCTCATCTGGCTCAATCAATTAAATATAAATAGTTTTAACTTCTTAAGATCAAATAGTTTTATAGGCCTTTTAATTCTTGGCTATTTCACTTTTCTTTACCGCTGGTTCTTTAAGTTTAAGATTACATGGAGAGAGTCCTTCTTTAGCGCTTTCACCTTTGTTTTCTTTCTTTTATTGGCCAAGAACTTGTTTTGGATCTACCTAAGTAACGCTAGAAGCACCTTAGTTTCAAACTATGGGGACTATTATACTTTTATACTAGGATGTACCTGGATCTTCCTCGTTATGTGCCTTTTCTTCTTTGGGGCCTGTTTATCTTTTGCCTTTCAAAAAGACCCCTTAGAGATAGGTCTGCCTATTGAGGAAGAAGAAAATAAAGGGCATAATAAACAACATGATTAGTGCCATCTTAAATATTTATATCTTAATTCTTATCGCAGATATGATCCTTTCGTACTTGCCACAGTTTAAGAATTATCCCGCTGCTCTCTATATTAAAAGAGGAGCTGACCTAACTTGCAGGCCAGTGAGAAGGCTCTTACGGGATATTGTTCCTAAGGATATCCCCTTTGATTTTTCACCGATGGTGGTAATTCTCGCTATAAAGTTTGTTCCGGCCATTATTTTTGCTCTTTGGTAGGACCGCTTTTCTTTGAACCCCCCTAGGCATGGGGGCCTTGCCCAATAAAGACAAACCTTGTCATTTAGTACGAATTCTTTATAAAATTTAGTGTACACACTTAATAGGATTGTTATGGAAGACACTCAGTTAAGCTTTGAAACACTTGCTAAAGAAACTATGGAAATGAGCCAAAGTCTTCGTGATAGCGAGTTTACGTTTTCAGAAGAGTTCATCTCTACAGAAGAGGATCCTCAATCTGAAGAAACTATCGAAGCGCCAGCTCCAGAGGGGCCTGGTCTAATTTATAAGCTAGAAAAAGGTGTAAGCACCTTTTGTGTTCGAGGCATCGTCTGCCAAGATATTAATGAAACATTCGAAGAACTAATGGAAGGGGAGAAATCTCACGCTGATAAGTTAAAACTTACTTCAGAAGAAGATATCGCTTCTATTAGATTCTATCCAACAGAGGCGGCTGAGCTTGCTGAACAAATCTCTGACGAGCTGATTAACAGGCGTTTTCCGATTGAAGAAGATATTCTTTGTAATCTTAGTGACCCTGGATTTAGCTGGTGGATGGACGAAGGAGAAGATCACTTTCAAGTCTTCTTTAAGTCTCACGGTATTCATAGGGCAGAAGACTATATCCGCCTAGGGCCTCTAGGGGACAGAACCATTGCAAGTTCAAGAATCTTAAAAGCAGAGTCAATCTTTAGAACAGCTTTTCCAGTGGGAGAGTTTGTTAGTAGCGATAAAGGTTTTGCTATTAGCACGACTGATCCAACTAATACTCATTTTCAAACCTTAAAAAACTTTTTCCTCACTGGCGAAAACGACACCACTGATTCAACATTCCCCCCATCAATAGAGGGCAAGACCCTCTTTTACTACTTCAAGGAAGTAGCAGCGATCAGGCACTTCTGGCTTACCTTAGAAAAAGAAATGGCCGAGTAGATCGCTTTTATCCTTGAGGTGAGTTAACTTCTTGATTTATAATGAAATGACAGGATGTTTCAAGAAGACTTAATGATTAGGTCTTTTTATCACAAACAGGAAGTTTGTATGGAATCAACAAGTGTAACTAGCGATAGGCTAAAGCGTGCTATTGAACGCAATAGATCTAAACAGGCCAAGCGCTCATCAACAATGTCATCTACAGTTAAAACAGAAGCACCCGCAAGTGGTTGGTCTTCTAGGCGTTCGACTAAGATGCGAGCAGAACCGGCGAGCACCCGTAGAACGGTAGCTCGGCAAGAAGATGATGTAGAGTTTACAACTTCAATTAGAAAATCTCCCCGCAAGGCTCCAGCTAATGTTGGTTACGCTACAAGCAGGGCAGTGGTTGCAACCTCACCGGTTAAAAGAAAGGCAGCACCTAAAAGAAAAAAGAAACAAATGAAAGGACAAGGATTCCTACTCAAGCTCGGATGGGCCTTTGCAGGAATCTTACTTGTTCGTTTGGTATTCTCAGGAGGAGGGGTCCTGGATTACTACGGTAGGCTTGAACTAGTGAGTGATAAACAAAAAGAGCTAGCTTCATATCACGTCGAGAATGAAAACTTAGTTGAGGAAATTGAAGAGATTCAAAACTCAGGTAAGTATCAAAGAAAACTTGTGAGAGATCACTTAGGCTTTATTGCCCGTGATGAGTTTTTGATATTATTTCAAGGATTGGCGTCGGCGAGGCCCATTTAAGTTGCTGACCGACTCTTAATTTTTTTGAGATTTTAGAGTCTGCAGCTAGTTCAAGAATATGCCTAGACATAATAGCAGGTGTCCTCGCAATCGCTGGCGGTTCATCGCGCCCAGGATGATGGGGAACTTTCCGTTGAATATTAAGAATCTTTAAATCTTTGTCTAAGAAAATAATATCTAAATCAAAATATGTATCCGGCATCCAAAAGCTTTTAGGGCCATCTTCCTTATAAAGAAAGAGCATACCTTGATGAAACTTGAGGCTTCCTTTCTTTTTGCCACTTAGCCCTTTTGCTTGATCGCTTTTACTGACGGCCAATTCTACTTGAATAGCTTCTTTCCATGGGGTCTTGAGAAAAGCTTTTTTAAGATTATCGGCCTGAATCGCTTCGCTGCGGCAGCCCATTGAGCTTAAAATGGCCAAGAGCAGGAGATTTTTAATGAGCCATTGAGGCATTTGCGTTATAACTAGTTTCATTCCTTAAAACTCTAAGGGATTAAAAAAGAGGTGGCAAATGAGTGGCGGATTATTACGGAGTCATACCTGTGGTGAACTAAGATCAAGCGATGTAGGAAGCGAAGTAACGCTTTGTGGCTGGGTTAATAAGTATAGAGACTTAGGCTCTCTTCATTTCATCGATATCCGTGATCGTTATGGTCTTACTCAATTAGGCTTTGAAAACTTTAAAGGCGACTTTGCTGTCTTAAAGCAGTGCTCTTTAGAATCAGTCATCCTTGCTAAAGGGATTGTACAGGCCAGACCATCTGACGCTCTCAATAAGAAAATGGACACAGGAGAAGTTGAGATTCAGGTAACTCACTTAGAAGTTCTCTCTCGCTGTGATATTGATAACCTTCCTTTTTTACCAAATGGATCAGTTGAATCGACCGAGGATTTAAAGCTTAAATATCGTTACTTAGATCTTAGAACAAAGAAACTTCAAGATGTTCTTAAGCTAAGAAGTAAGGTCATGCACGATACTCGTAATGCTCTTTATGATGAAGGCTTTACTGAAGTTGAAACACCTATCCTTTATAAGTCTACTCCAGAGGGGGCGAGAGATTATGTTGTTCCTTCAAGAGTACATCCTAATCATGTCTACGCCCTTCCTCAGTCGCCGCAAACCTTAAAGCAGCTTCTTATGATTGGTGGAACAGATAAGTACTTTCAACTTTGTCGTTGCTTTAGAGATGAAGACCTACGCCACGATAGACAACCAGAGTTTACTCAGATTGATATTGAAGTTTCATTTACGACTCCTGAATATATTAAGGCCCTTGTTGAAAAAACACTGGGAAGTCTTTTTGAAATAAATGACCTTAAGATTCCTGCTATGAGCTTTCAAGAGGCCATGGCCCGTTATGGTTCTGATAAGCCTGATGTTAGGTTTGGTCTTGAGCATATAATCCTTACTGATCTTTTTATAGATAGTGAGTTTGCGGTTTTAAGCAAGCCAGCGAAGGAAGGGGGAATGGTTAAGGCCTTCTTCGTTCCTGAAGAAGTGAAAACTTTTTCTCGTAAAGAAACAGACGCCTTTGTGGAAGTTGTTAAGCCTCACGGTGGAAAAGGTGTGGCCTTTTTCAAAGTCAAAGATGGGGAACGCTCTGCTGGGATTTCTAAGTTTATTACCGATGACATCATGAAATCCATCGAAGAAAAAGCAGTAGAGAAGGGAGACGGAACTTGGCTCTTCTTTGCCGATACTGATGAAGACACAGTTCATTCATGTGCGGACGCTCTTAGAAAATATCTAGGGCATAGCTTAGAATTATTAGGCGATGAGAATAAATTCCTTTGGATCTACGACTTTCCTCTTTTTGAATACTCTAAAAAAGAAGGAAGACTGGCCGCTCGTCATCATCCTTTTACAATGCCTAAAGAAGAACATCTTGAGATGTACTTAGAAGGTGGAGTTGAAAATTGGAAAAAATGCCTGGCAAACGCCTACGATGTTGTTTGTAATGGTTATGAATTAGGTGGTGGATCTATTCGTATTCATAGAAATGATATTCAAACAACTATGTTTAAAGCACTAGAGATGACTGAAGAAGATACTCAAAAACAATTTGGTTTCTTCCTAGAAGCTCTTAAGTATGGAGTGCCTCCACATGGTGGTCTGGCATTTGGTCTTGATAGGATTATCATGATTATGTGTAAGACTGAGTCGATCAGAGATGTGATTGCATTTCCAAAGACGAACTCTGCTTCAGACCTTATGAGCTCTACCCCATCTATGCCGGCTCAAGCTCAATTAGATGAGCTTCATATGAATTGGCAAAAGAAGTAATGCTAGTTGCTCTTTATGAATTTAAAATAAAAGAAGATATGAAGGCTCAGTTTGAAGAGAACTGGGCCCTCTTTACCGAGGCCATCTATCGTTGCCGAGGTTCAGTTGGCTCTCGCTTGCATACAACAAAAACAACAAATACTTACGTTGCCTACGCCCAGTGGCCAGATGAGGATACTTACTTCTCAGATGGAGATGAGCCTTATACAGAAGCTGAACTTATCGCGAGAGAATTGATGAGAGTATCAGTTGAAGAAAGTAAGGTGTTACACTTAATGGAAGTCTTAGACGACCGCTTAAGATAGAAGATCTTTAAGCAGCTTTTTTATCTGAATCAGCAGAATCATTATAAAATTCAGGACCTGGAAGGTAGATGACCTTCTCGTCATCTATAATCTTTGCCTGAAAATCAAGTTCTAGCTGAGTGCCAGTTTCTTTTGATTCTTCAAACTCACTAACCTTAATTTTATAAGTTTCTTCAGTTAAGACTTGGCTAGAGGAAAAAATGTCTGGAAGACCTTCTCTACTCTTGTTGAAATAGGGAAGAGCAAATAAAACAAACCCCGTAATATAACAAAAGAAATATCCAACTGTTCTTTTGAAGCTCGTTGCTAGTGATAAAAGTTCTGTTGGGTTATCTGTCGGGACTACTCTTAAACGAAAGAGAATCTTTCCAGGAGTTTTTCCGTTGCCCATATAATAGCTTAAGAAGAAATAACCAAAGAAAACCACAGAAATTACAGAGAGTTCAACTTTATGCATTTGTGAGGTAAGCATAAATTGAGACTTCTCACCCATTAAGTACATAAAGGTTTTAAGATAACTTATATAACTGGCCATAAGAAGGCGAGTCGTCAGAAGGATACAGAAAAGGTCCACAAAGAATGAAAATGTACGTCGCCTCAGAATCCCACCTTCTCGGGGAGATTTTAACCAGCTAGCATTTGGGGTGAAGTCCTTTAATTCCATTAACCTCTTATCGGGTCCTCTCAATAAAATCTGATAGAAAGAGGTCTAAATACTTAAATGCTTTGTCAGTAATTACAGTCAGTTAACCTCGTTAGGTCAGTTTTTTAGAAGATGAAAAGCTTAGATTGTCGTAAATAGGGGCTTTTTGGTAAGTTAGCGCCATGAAAAACTTAATCTTATTAGTCTTACTTCTTAATTTTAACTCAGTCGTTGCTGGTGTCCCAAAAGGGATTGATTGGTATCAAGGATCAGTAGATAAGGCCTTCAAGGAAGCTTCAAAACAAAATAAGCATCTCTTTTTATATTGGGGAGCTGTTTGGTGTCCTCCTTGTAATCATATTAAGAAAAAGGTCTTCACCAATCCACTCTTTCAAAAAGAAGTTAAGAATTTTATCGCCATCTACCTTGATGGAGACACTGATAGGGCGCAGATTTGGGGAGATAAATTAAAGGCCGCCGGTTATCCCACAATGCTCGTTCTTGATCCAAAAGGAAATGAGTTGATGAGGTTTCCAACTTCAATCGATGCTAAGAAGTATACGGAGATTTTAAAGGCCACCCGAAGTAGGACTTCGTCGATTACTGATCTTATTGATAAAAAGAGTCCTAGTGATTCTGAATGGTCTCAATTAGCCTTTTATTCTTGGGGACAAAATAAAGAAGTGAAGGAGAAGGCCGGTCTTTTTGAAAAGCTTTATAACAGAGTTCCTAAAAGATTAAGGGCGGAGCGTGCCTCACTTTTCTTAGCCTACCTTTCAGAGTTAGTTGAAGAATCGGGCGCTAAGCGAGATAAGACTTCTTTAAGAATTGAATTCACTAAGCTCCTTGATGATAAGATCCTGGCGAAGCGCTTTACTTCAGATCTTAGCTATAGTGGCGCTAAGTACTTAGACTACTTATTTGAAAAGGTAGATTCTAGGGTTTCAAATCATGCAAAATTAAAATCTCTTCTAGAAGATTTATCAAAGGACTCTAGTTTAACAGTAGAAGAGAGGCTCTTTACCTATGCCTACGAGATGAACCTCGCTTTAGAAGATCCTAATTCTTTAAAGTCTTTTCAAAAGAAGCTGCTTTTAAAAGTATCTGAAACAGATCTACAAGCAACTGATGGTTATTCAAGGCAAGATGCCATGAGCACGGCTATTTGGATGTTAAAGAAGTCTAAGCTTCTAAAAGAAGCTAAATCCTATGCAATGGGTGAACTTAAAAAGTCCATCGCTCCTTATTATTTTATGAGCTATATAGCTTCTGTTGAAGCAGAAGAAGGCAATATCGATGAGTCCATCAAGTGGCGAAGGCGCGCTTGGATGGAGGCCAAAGGGGGAAGCACTCGCTTTCAGTGGGGAACTTCTTATTTAACAAACTTAATTGATAATAATAAAAAGAAGAATTTCTCAAAAGACTTTAAGGTCATTCTCAATGAATTATTAAAGCAAGATGACGCCTTTAGTGGAAGAAATAAGAAAAGGCTCGAACGCCTCCAGAAGTCTTTAAGTAAACTAAAGGATAAGACCTTTAACTTAAGAGTTAAGGCCATTGTTATAGAGGCTTGCGGGGCCCTTCCTAATGGAAAGGCCTGTCATCAAAGCTTTAAAGATTTAAAGATGTTCTAGTGGACTTGGTTTTCAGCGACGAGCTGAAGATCATGAAGCTTCTTCATGGCCTCAAGAGGGGTCATGTTCATGATATCTAGTTCTTGAAGTTCCCCATCAATCTTTTTTAAGTGCTCAGGTATCACAACTTGCTCTTCGCTAGGAAACATACTGAGCTGGCTTCCTTTTTTAGGCTCTAGGTCTATTTGATTATCAGAGCCGCTTTCAAGTTGCATAAGAAGTTCTTGTGATCTTAGAAGAACCTTTTGAGGAAGGCCTGCCATCTTGGCCACGTAAATACCAAAACTCTGGCTAGCTGCTTTTTCAACAAGATTATAAAGAAACTGAACGTTCCCATTATTATTTTGTGTCTCTACAGTTAGGTTCTTAGCAAAGGCTTCTTTATCAGCAAGATCAATGAGTTCATGGTAGTGAGTTGCAAATAAGGTAATCGCCTTTGTTTCACTTAGAAAGTGCTCACAAAGTGACCAAGCTATAGAGAGTCCATCATAGGTCGATGTTCCTCTACCAACTTCATCAAGAATGATAAGAGAGTTTTCTGTAGCGTGACGGATGATCTCTGCAGTCTCTGCCATTTCAACCATAAAGGTTGATTGGCCCTTGAGGATATCATCACTGGCCCCAAGTCTTGAGAAGAGGTGATCACAAAGCCCAAGCTCAGCGGATTCTGCGGGAACAAAGCTTCCCATTTGAGCAAGAAGTTGAATGATAGCGACTTCTCTCATTACAGTCGTTTTACCGGCCATATTTGGACCAGTTATAAGACCAAAGAAGCAGTCCTTTGTTAGTTCTAAATTATGAGGAACGAATTTCTCAGAAAGAACTGACTTTATAAGAGGGTGCCAAGCACCTTTTAATTTAATGATCTTCTTTTTTTCATGAACAACTGGGCAAGAAAGGTTTTCTTGTAAGGCCATCCAAGTAAAACTTTGAAAGACATCAACAAGGGCCACTAGATCGGCCATCTTTTGAATCTCATCAGAGCTTGCATTTATTTGAGAGACGAGGTCTTTAAAGATCTCCCTCTCTAAGCGCTCTAGTTTTTCTTTCGCACTAAGCATCTCTTTTTCAAAAGCATCTAGTTCAGGAGTTGTGTAGCGTTCGCTATTAACAAGTGTTTGTCTACGTTCAAAAGTCTTAGGAACTTTATTAGAATGAGTCTTACTAATTTCAATAAAGTAACCAGCGACATTATTGTATTTGATTCTTAGCTTTGGAATTCCCGTCTCAGCTCTATAGCGCTCTTCCATCTCATTCATTTCATCATGAGCATTTTGAGAGAGCTTAGATAAGCGGTCACGCTTTTTATTAGCGCCTTTCTTAATGAGGTTACCTTTATCTAGGGTAGCACCAATTTCATCATTGATTGTTTTTTCAATATTAGTAGTAAGCTCTTCAAGAAGGAGGGTTTGTTTCTTATTTAAATCAGCCCAAACCTTGAACTTTCCTTTTCCAAGAAGAACATCTAATTTTTGATAGGCTCTAAAAGAGCTAGCGATATTAAGCAGATCTCCTGCTGTAGCCCGATTTGTTCCAGTCTTGGCCAGGATTCTTTCTAAATCTCTAACACCCGTAAGTTCTTCACGAATAGACTCAAGAGTCTCAATGTCTTGAAGAAGAAACTTTATAAGGCTTTGTCTGTTTTGAATGACTTCTTTAGACCTAACCGGAGTCATGAATTGTTTTCTAAGGGCCCTTGATCCAAGAGCAGACTTTGTTTTATTAAAATAACCTAAAAGAGAATCTTTATAAGTTTCTCTAGATTTAGGAAGGATCTCAAGTCCAACTAAAGTAGGGAGAGTTACCTTCAAACGGTCTTCATCATTTCTCATCTTAAAGGGACGGATATGAAAGAAGTCATCAAGCTGTTGCGTTGAACAAACATAAAATGAAAGGGCGCCTATTGGAGATAAGACTTCTTGGTTTAATTTAAGAATCTTATCTCTCTTATGACCTGGAATTAATTTTTCTGTATAGAGGTGGCTAACTTTTGGATTAAAATAATCTTCGCTAAGCCTAGTCTTTAAAGTTCCCATGGCCTCTAGCAATTGATCAAGAGGCTTTAAGTCTTCAAACTGACCCATATGGGTAATGAATTCACTTGGACCAACAAGACGAAGTGCTTCGAGGAAATCTTCAGCAGATTTTAACTTCTGACCAAAGAATTCACCGGTCGTAAAATCAAGAGCGGTTAAGAAATAGAAACCATTTTCTTCGTAAGCAGCGCTCATAAAACGGTGCTCATGACCTTGGGTTCTCTCTAAATCGTAAGGCATTCCAGGACTGACAACTTGAACAATGGCACGTTTAACAATTCCAACTGCATCTTTTGGATCTTGGATCTGCTCACAAACAGCAACCTTTAATCCATGCTCAGTAATTCTATCAATATAAGCGCTGGCAGCGTGATGAGGCATACCGGCCATAGGAATAGGTATTCCACCAATCTTCCCACGATGAGTCATGGCAATATTTAATATCTCAGAACAACGCTTAGCATCTTCAAAAAAAACTTCGTAGAAATCTCCCATACGAAAGAACATGATGTCGTCCATATGGTCTTTCTTAAGGGCTGCATACTGCTCCATCATTGGAGTTAGTTTAATATCTAGCTTTAGGATTTCTGCTAATGTGGTGTGTGCCAAACGGGTCTTCCTGGTTTTTTATTTGACTAAGTGACTCAAGAATACCTACACAATTATTCTTCGTAAAGTATTTCAGAGGGCTTAAGTTTCTGAAAATATTAGAAGCGGAGGAAGCTTTTTTTCTGTTAGAATACTCTAGTGAAGCTTACTCAATGGCTCCTTATATGTGTTTTTATCGGTATCTGCGGCTCCATCGTTGGCCTCTCCTTACTTGGTAATTGGGACGGCGGAGAGTTCAGAAACCTCAAGGCTATATCCACCGGTGAAAAGCAAAATGAAGAAAGCTTTTTCAAGGACGCTGAGTATTTCTTTTTAAAAGACTACAAGAAATCCCTCACTTTAATCTCTGATGAAATGGCCATTGATAGCACCACGGGAAAGTCTGTGTTTCTAGCCCCTAAAGGTATCGCCTACACAGGTTCTGAAAAACCCATTGAGTACAAAGGAAAGACAGGTCTTCTTAAAGAAGGAAAGGAAGAGCTTATTTTAGAAGGGGATGTCTTTATGGAAGTAGAGCTCTCTAGATACAGTGCCGATAAGCTTGAATACAATATTCTTAAGGATGAGCTGGTCTCAACGGGAAATGTTCATAGTTTCTCTAAAAACAGCAAGACAGGGGATGAAATCGAAATCCAAGCTGATAGCTCTCTAAGTTACCCAAAGCTCGAGAAGTCTCAGTATACGGGATCAGTCCGTGGGAAGATCCTAAGGAAGAGGGCCTACGAAGAGAATATTTTATTCAATTCCAACAAGTTAGACCTAGATATGACTAAGCATCGGATCGACCTTTTAGGAGAAGTAAGCATTAAAAAACAGGCATTTACGGCAGATGCCTTCAAGGGGGAAATATTCCTTGAGAACTATAATAAAAGACTCAAGTATTTCGTCCTTTATGACGATGTGAAGGTAGTGGAAACCATTTCTCCAGGTGATGGGAGCGCTTCTTTTACAAGAAGAGCCTTCTCAGAGAAGCTTGAAGGGATAGTGAGCGAAGGTAAGATCATTCTTACGGGAGCTCCAAAGGTGTACCAGCATAAAGATATAATTAAGGGCAATAAGATTGTCCTTCGAGAAAATAATGAAGTGGTGGAAGTAGATGATGCCAACACCAAGTTTGATTTAAAGTGAGACTATGGAAACTGTTAAGTATTTAGAAGCTAAAAATTTACGAAAGACTTACAGCGGAAGAACCGTTGTTAAGGACGTAAGTCTCAAGGTGAATCAAGGTGAAGTTGTAGGACTTCTTGGGCCAAACGGTGCAGGGAAGACAACTTCATTTTATATGATGGTAGGTCTTGTTAAGGCCGACGAAGGAATGATTGAACTCTCTGGAGTCGATTTAACTCCTTATCCAATTCATGAGCGCGCTCTGATGGGCGTGGGTTACCTTCCTCAAGAAGCAAGTGTCTTTAGAGACTTATCTGTTGAAGAGAATATCTTTTCTGTTTTAGAAAATAGAGATTTACCTAAAACAAAAAAGAAAACTTTATTAAATGCATTAATTAAAGACTTCGGTCTTGATCATATAAGAAACAGTAAAGGAAACGCCTTATCAGGTGGTGAGCGAAGAAGAGTTGAGATTGCTCGTGCTCTGGCCCTAGAGCCAAAGTTTGTTTTACTAGATGAACCTTTTGCGGGAGTTGACCCACTAGCGGTTAGCGATATCCAGTCGATTATCACTGGGCTTAAGCAAAGGAATATCGGAGTTCTTATTACAGACCATAATGTTAGAGAGACTCTCGGCATTGTGGACCGCGCTTATATTATGAATAGTGGTGAACTGCTTGTTAGCGGAACACCCGACGAAATTATTAATAACGATAGAGCAAGGAAGTTCTACCTAGGAGAAGAATTCAGGATGTAATTCGCTTGCGAGTAAATTATGGCGATTAAAATGAATCAAAGCATGAAGCAGACGCAGAGTCTTATGATGACGCCTCAGCTTCAGCAGGCCATCAAGCTTCTCACTCTAACCCACATGGAGATGACCAATCTTATTTCAGAAGAGATGGTTGAGAATCCAATGCTGGAAGAACTCGGGGTCGACGGATCGGATGCTAAGAATGAAGCCGATTACAAAGTCGAAACCCTCGAAGGGCAAAATCAAGAAACATCACCAGATAATATGAAAGAAGACCCTCTTATGAAAAAAGAAGGGGATGACTTTGACTGGCAATCTTATGTAGAGACCTTTGATAATAATTCAAGTTCTCCTCCTTCTATGGCGAAAGCAGATTTAGATGAACTTCCTAACTACGAGAATATAGTTAGTAAGGGAGCCACCTTAGTTGAGCATTTAGAATGGCAATTAAGAATGGAAGACCTAAATGATGCTGAGATGAACCTTGCGATGGAGATTGTTTATTCAATTAATGATGATGGCTACCTAGCTCATCCTTTTGAAGAAATTATAGCTGAGACAGAACTAGATAGGGAGCATGCTTTTTCTATCCTAGGGATGATTCAGAAGTTAGACCCAGTTGGTTGTGCTTCTGAGAACTTAGTAGATTGTCTTCTCGCTCAAGCTAAGATCGCTGAAGAGAGATCACCACTTTTAGAAAAAATAATTAGAGATCACTTAGAAGATATTCGCTGTAATGACTTTGATAAGATTGCAAAGACTACTGGAGTAACAACTGAAATTGTAAGATCGACGATTGAACTTCTTCAAAACTTTCACCCAAAGCCTGGAAGACTAATCTCTCCTCAGGAAACTCATTACGTTGTTCCAGATATTTACGTAGTAGAAATGAATGGAGTCTTTAGTGTTAAAGTGAATGATGAAGGAGTCCCAAGACTTCGTATCTCTCAGCTTTATCAACAAATGTTAAAAGATCCAGCAATGAAAAGTGAAGCAACTGAGTTTGTTACTGATAAGTTAAACAAAGCCCGCTGGTTGATTAAGTCGATTCAAAATCGTCAGAGAACGATTCACAAAGTGGCAGAGGCCATCGTGAGTCAGCAGCAAGAATTCTTTAAAAAAGGACCAGAGTTTTTAAAGCCTATGGTTCTAAAAAATATTGCCAACGAAATTGGAATGCATGAGTCCACCGTGAGTAGGGTGACAACTAATAAGTACATGCACACACCAATTGGATTGTTCGAACTTAAGTACTTTTTCAACTCAGGTGTTGGTGGAAAAGATGGTGGAGTAGACATTTCAAGCGAGGTCTTAAAGTTAAAGATCAAAAGCTTGGTTGAAAATGAAGCCCCTAAAAAACCATTATCTGACCAAAAAATTGCAGAGCTTCTTAGTCGGGATGACGTAAAAGTTGCCCGTCGAACAGTGGCCAAGTACAGAGAAATGTTAGGAATCCTATCTTCTTCTAAACGAAAGATTAAAGGCTAACTTTGATCAACCCGAAAAAGGGATATCACTTTTACACAGCCAGCGATGGCTACATTATTTGGAGACTTATTTATGAAAATAACGATTGAATTTCAGAACTTGGATCACACTCCTGCTCTCGATGAAAGAATTAAGGAGAAGTCTGAAAAGCTGAACAAATACCTCGATGGTAATACCCATATTAAGTGGCATTGTTATACAGCAGAGCAAGATCATCATGCTGAAGTCTCCCTCTTTGGTTTAGGCCAGGAGTTTCATGCTAAGGCCGCTGAGGATAGTCTTTATAAGTCTATTGATAAGATTGTGGACCGTTTAGAGAAGCAGTTGGTTAAGAAAAAAGAGAAAGTGAAGAATAGAATGCATAGAAAACAAGAAGAGCCAGTGCATCTAGATCCAGAAGACGCATGGCAGGATCATGAAGAAGATAAGTTTGATGATGTAGGCTAAATTAATCTAATTATTCAATATTCCAGCTCTATGCTCCTAGTATCATACTCTTGATGCGACGAGCATGGAGCTGCCTTTTTTTAGACTCCTTAAATTAATCGAACAAAAACTTACATGACTTGTAAGGTCGGGTACTCGCCCCTAATCTCTTCCTAACCAAATAGAGAAGGAAACTTACATGTCATTATTAAAGTTCATTGCAATGATTGCGGCCCTTAGTTTTAGCGCAAATATTCTAGCTTGCGATATGCACGGAACCACAGGAATCGTGGAAGAGAATGATCTTTATATCTCAGTGGACGATAAAGCCGCTGCAGGAATCAATAAGTTTCAGTTCAATAGAGTTATCGATAAAGTGGTTAATGTTTATAAAGAGATCGTCGAAGATAACGGTGGTCAACTTGTTGTTGAAAGAAAATGGATGGATGGAACTGTAAACGCCTATGCCAAGCAAAAAGGTGATACCTGGATGGTAAGTATGTTCGGTGGGCTAGCTCGTCATAGTGCTGTGACTGAAGATGGTTTTACTCTAGTTGTTTGTCATGAACTTGGACACCACTTAGGTGGAGCACCAAAGAAGTTTAGAAACGGTAAGATTGTTTGGGCCTCAAATGAAGGACAAGCAGATTACTGGGGAACCATGAAATGTTTAAGAAAAGTATGGGCCAACGAGCGTAACTCAGCTGTCATGCAAAATAAGACAGTGGATAAAACTGTAAGAAATAGATGTGCAGCGACTTACAGAGATAGAGAAAAAATGGCTCTATGTACAAGAACAGCAATGGCCGGAAAGTCGATTGCATCGCTCTTTAGGGCCCTTAGAAAACTTCCAAACAATGTAAGCTTTACGACTCCTGTTAATAAGCCAGTCGATACTACTTATCACGGGCATCCTATGCCTCAGTGTAGGCTTGATACTTTTATGAGAGCTTCTCTATGTCAGGTTCCAACTTATGTTGACGTAAGTTATGTTGATCCAAGTGTTGGAACATGTACAAGAGCTGGCGGACAGATCAATGGATCTCGTCCAAGATGTTGGTACAACCCAAAGAGCTCTCGCTATAATAGATAAGAATTAACTTCTTAGGGCACCTAAGAATTCTAAGACCGTGGCACGAGCAGAAATAAAATGCTTGTGCTCCAAGTTCAGTCCAGTCGTAATCAATCTAATTTCTTCAGACTCATTATCTTCAACCGTTCCATCGCTAGCAGCAATTTGAAATAAGGATTCAAGTAGTCCGTAACGTTGATCTTTTTCTAGGATATCGACAAGAGGCGGGCAATATTTATGATTCTCCAAGCCAGAGAGGTCTTTGATCTCGTCAATTGAAACACTCACGATAGCATCGATTTCTTCAGATCCAAGTTTAGTCCAATGCTCTAGAGCAGTTTTCATCTTACTTATTTCATTCTTATGAACTTCAAAATCAATGTAAATCACTCGGGCAAAGAGGCCAGAGATACAGGCCACGAGGATATGCTCATTATCAGTAGCTTCCGGTAAGAGCCCTTGGATCTTTATATGTAATCCTGAAAGCTGACTCTCTTTTTGACTAGTAGCTCCAAAAATATCCCAAAATGCCATGATTAATCTCCAATTTATAGACATTTACACCGTAAATCAGCTCGTCATTAGTGGCAAGTGAACATGTGTCCATCTTGCCCTCTTTAAAAGCAAAAGCGATAATAGGTTATGGAAATCACTGACCTTGACGACATTCGAATTGACCCCATCTTTAGTGTAGAGGATGACCATGATGGTGAAAGTGGAATTGCTACCGCCATTAAAAAGAAAGTTAAGAAACCAAAACTTTATAAAGTCCTTCTCCATAATGATGACTACACCACAATGGAATTTGTCATCTATGTCCTTCAGTCTATCTTTGGGAAGTCTGAAAATGACGCCATGGCAGTCATGCTTAAGGTGCATAAAGAAGGGCACGGTGTTTGTGGGGTTTATACTCACGAAATCGCAGAGACTAAGGCCCAGAAGGTTATAGAGTTAGCTAAAGAAGAAGGACACCCACTTCTTTGTAGTATCGAACAAGAATAGGAAAGAATAATATGATGTCTAAGAAACTTGAACTCATCATTAACTCCGCCATTAAGATGGCCAATCAAAAAAAGCATGAGTACCTGACTTTAGAGTCGATCCTCTTTGCTATGCTTGATGATGAACAAGTTAAAGAGATTATCATTTCTTGTGGAGCTGACTCACAGTCGATTAAAGAAGAGTTAGAGCAGTTCTTAAATAATAAAGATAATTTTTCAATTCTTACGGATGAGCAAGTCGATACTCTTAGCCGTAAGCAGTTTGTTGATGATGAACTAAGAAAGCTTGCGGCTGATTCAGGGATTGTTTATCAACCTGAAATTTCTTTAAGCCTTCAAAGAGTTATTCAAAGAGCAGCTATCCACGTTCAGTCTTCTGGTAAAACAGATATAAGGGGGATCAACCTTCTTGTAGCCATGTTTCAAGAAGAGGAATCTTTCGCTTTGTACTTACTTCAAAAAGCTGGGATCGAAAGGTTCGACGTCGTAAGAACCATTAGTCATGGTCTTGATAAAGCTGTCACGCCAACAGAGCCTCATGATTTAGTTGAAAGTGAAGAAGGCGATGAGGATGAAGTTAAAGAAGGCTCTCCAAATAAACCAAAGAAAGGAAAGGCTCTTGAGAAGTTTACACTCAACTTAAATGAGTTAGCTGAAAATGATAAGATCGATCCTCTGATCGGTAGAGAAGAAGAGATCAAAAGGGTTGTTGAAATCCTTTGCCGTCGTAGAAAGAATAATCCCCTTCTTGTAGGAGAAGCTGGAGTAGGGAAGACTGCTTTAGCAGAGGGACTGGCCTTTTCTATTGTAAAAGAAACTGTTCCAGAGATCTTACTTGGTACAACTGTATACAGTTTAGATATGGCTTCGCTTTTAGCAGGAGCAAAGTTTCGTGGTGACTTCGAAGAGAGATTAAAGAATGTTCTAAAAGAACTCGCTGATGAAAAAGAACAAGGTAAAGATAATATTCTCTTTATAGATGAATTTCATACAGTCATGGGGGCCGGTGCTACTGGTGGTGGTAGTCTAGATGCTTCAAATCTTTTAAAGCCTTGGCTAAGCTCAGGTAGAGTTCGAATTATGGGTTCAACTACTCATGATGAATTTAGAAAGTTTGTAGAAAAGGATCCGGCCTTTAACCGCCGTTTTCAAAAGATAGATATCAATGAACCTAGTTTTGAAGATACTTATAATATTTTAAAAGGTCTTAAAACCAAGTTTGAAGAACATCACAATGTTAAGTATTCAAATCCAGTGCTTAAATTGGCCGTAAGTTTAGGCGAACGCTATATAACCGATAGAAAGAACCCAGATAAATCCATCGATATCATCGATGAAGCAGGAGCTTCTATCCAACTTCTCCCGAAGGCCAAGAGAAGAAGCACTATTACTAAGAAAGATATTGAGACGATTGTGGCAAAGATTGCCAAGATTCCAAGACTTTCTGTTGCAGCCGAAGAAAAAGAGAAGTTAAAATCTCTTAAATCTAATCTTAAGTTACTGATTTTTGGACAAGATAAAGCTGTTGATCAAGTTTCTGATGCTATTTTACTTTCTCGTTCTGGGCTTGGAAACGAAGGCCAACCAACAGGATCTTTTTTATTCGCAGGCCCAACTGGAGTTGGGAAGACTGAACTCGCTAAACAATTATCTATTGAACTTGGATGTCATCTTGAAAGATTTGATATGTCTGAGTATATGGAAAAACATTCAGTCGCTAAATTAATTGGAGCGCCTCCAGGTTATGTTGGTCATGACCGCGGCGGACTTTTAACAGACGCTGTAAAAAAGAATCCACACTGCGTTTTACTTTTAGATGAAATAGAAAAAGCGCATCCGGATATTTATAATGTTCTCCTTCAAGTTATGGATCATGGATCTTTAACTGACTCTCATGGTAGAACAACTGATTTTAAGAATGCCATTATCATCATGACAACCAATGCTGGCGCAAAAGATTTTGAAGCAGGAAGTATCGGACTCGCCTCTACCAAAGGCTCTCGAGAGTCTAAGAGAGATAAGGCTTTAAAGAATTTCTTTGCACCCGAATTTAGAAATCGTCTTGATGGCATCGTCCAATTTAATAACTTAACAGAAGACCTCGTTCTTCTTGTTGCTGATAAATTTATTTCTGCGTTAGAAACAAAGCTTGCTTCTAAAAATGTTGAACTCATTATTAATGATGAAGCAAGAAAATGGATTGCCAAAGAAGGCTATGATCCAAAGATGGGAGCTCGCCCGATTTCTCGCTTAATCGACAATGAAATTAAGAGGCAACTTTCAAATGAAGTCCTTTTTGGAAAATTATCTGATGGTGGAAAGGTCATAGTTGGTCTTGAAAAAGATCTGAACGGCGAAAATAAGCTGAAATTCACTTTCTAATTTTTAACTTTTACTAAAAAACTGCCAACATTTTTTGCTTTTCTTGTAC